>Ga0193744_1000004_pt1 | contig 141415 bp, 125 predicted proteins | sample L1a1metaG_FD_143056 | JGI IMG/M metagenome (GOLD analysis project Ga0193744, IMG submission 143056) | Soil microbial communities from a riparian zone of the East river system, Colorado, United States - L1a1 | ecosystem: Environmental > Terrestrial > Soil > Riparian zone | place: USA: East...
CGATATCAAAGGACTCCTCCTCGAAAGCATTCTCGGCGAAACACCCACGATTTTTGTGGAGGGGCGCGGCCTTTACTCGATGACTGACGACGTGCCAGAGCAGCCCTATCGCGTGCGCTTTGGCCAGGCGGTCGTTCGTCGGGCAGGTAAGGACGTTACGCTGGTAGCTCTTGGAAATATGGTTCCGATAGCTCTTCGCGCCGCCGCCACGCTCGAGAAAGAAGGAGTTGATGTCGAAGTGGTCGATCCGCGGACGCTCGCGCCTCTCGACCGCAAGACGATCTGCGACTCCGTGTTCAAAACGCGTCGTCTCGTGGTGGCCGACCCGGCCTGGCATTCCTTCGGAGCCGCGAGCGAAATAATTTCGACTGTCGTGGAGCTACTAGGCGACAAGCTTCAGGCGAAGCCGGTTCGGGTAACGTTGCCCGACAGTCACACCCCGATGAGCATGGCGCTGGAACCGGAATATTATCCAGACGACGCGGACCTGGTTGTCGCGGTGAAGCAAACACTTAGCTAATTCCTGGCGGGTGGCAGCCATCAACTTCATCCAGCCGCTCCACCGAGCGACGAAGCGCAACTACGACGATCGTTTTGCGGGCACGAATAAAGCAGAGTGCGCCGCGGTCGCAAAGAAGTTCGGAGAAGAATACTTCGACGGCGAGCGCAAGTTTGGTTACGGCGGCTATCGTTATGATGGGCGGTGGTTGGCCGTGGCAGAGGCTATGATCACGCATTACGATCTCCAGCCGGGGGCTCGTATTCTGGATGTGGGATGCGCCAAAGGGTTTCTCGTCCACGACTTCATGAAGGTGTTGCCGCGCGCCGATGCGCTCGGCTGCGACGTTTCCGAATATGCCATCAAGAACGCAATGCCGGAGGTTAAGGATCGCGTAAGGATTGGCGGGGCCGCCTCGCTTCCATACGGAGATAACAGTTTTGATCTCGTTGTTTCAATTAATACCCTGCACAACTTACAGCTCCCCGAGTTGGAGCACGCGCTCCGCGAGATTGAGCGCGTGGGCAAGAAGCACAAATATATCGTCATGGATTCATACAGGAATGAGCGCGAAAAAGTGAATCTGCTTTCCTGGCAGCTGACGTGTGAATGCTTCTTCACCCCTCAGGAATGGGACTGGGTTTTCAGCAAATGCGGCTACTCTGGCGACTATGAGTATGTCTTTTTCGAGTGATCGGGCGCCTGGGTCACTCAGCTGGGATCGCCCATATCGTGAAACTAAGAGAGAAACATTGAACCGCCCGCGGCGGAAAGACTAACCTGTTAGTTGGTATCATGTCGGACTCGATCGACCTCACCATTATTATTCCGTGCAAGAACGAAGAGGCTAATATCTCCAGTACTCTTGATACGGTGGTGGCGGCCATGGCGGAGACCTCTTTCTCTCTAGAAATCCTGGTGTTGGACGATGGCTCAATTGATCGCACGAGCGAAGTAGTAGAACAATACCAGCGCCAACATCCAGCGCTTCCGCTGCGACTCCATAAGAACAGCAGGAATATAGGTCTTTCCAATTCTTACGTTGATGGTGCGTTTTTAGCACGCGGCAAATACTGCAAGCTCATGTCTGGCGATGATGCCGAGCCGGCAGGAGCGTTAATAACGATGTTCAAACGCATAGGTGAAGCGGACATCGTCATTCCCTACCACGAAGAGCTCACAGGTAAGAGCGCCGCACGCGTTGGCGTGTCAAAGCTTTATACTTTCCTCGTCAACCTATCTAGCGGCAATTCCATTCGTTACTACAATGGGGGCGCGATCCACTTGCGTTACAACATCCTTCGTTGGCATTCCTATACCTTCGGATTCGGTTTCCAGGCCGATTTTATCACCCGGCTAATAGATCTAGGCGCTACTTATGTCGAAGTACCGGTGAAGGCGCGGCACACCGAGAAGGGGCGCGGCGCCTCCCCTTTCCATATCAGAAACTTTGTTTCGACCGCCCACACGCTGTTCGAAATTGCTCGCCGCCGTCTGAGTAAGAAGCCAGTGAAAGTGAGTCGCGAGTAAAGGCGGCATAAACGCGCCGCCTTCGCCCGCAATCGAGGAAGTGACCCAAGACGCGCTTGAGCATCGGACGGAACGGACGAAGTTCCCTGGCAGGGCTGTGGTGCTGGTAGTGCGCCTCCGCAATCGTAGACTTCAATAAATTCCACTTATGCAGGAACGTTCTGATCCTTACCTGATGACCAATGAAGTGGACATTACCATCATGGTTCCGTGTTTGAATGAGGAAACCCATGTGGGGTCGACCTTGAAAACGATCGAAGCGGCGATGGGGTCGCTGGGGTGCTCCTATGAAGTGATCGTGGCGGACGATGGATCCACCGATCGAACCGCCGCGGTGGTCGAAGATTTCATTAAAGCGAATCCCCAGATTCCCGCACGGTTATATCGTAACCCTTGTAACCTTGGCGTGGCGCGAACATTCGTGGATATGGCCTTTCGCGGACGCGGCAAGTACTACCGCACCGTGGGCGGCAACGACATGGAGTCGATTGAGACGCTCATTGCCATCTTCAGTAAAATGGGGGAAGCGGACATTATCGTTCCTTATCCTCGCGCCCTGGAAACGAAGAGTCTTCCGCGCCGCTTCGTCTCTAGAACCTTTACGATGTTGGTCAACACAGTTACCGGTTACTCGTTGAATTACTACAACGGTTTTCCGCTGTATCGGCGCTTTCATGTTATACGGTGGGCGCCTTACAATTATGGCTTCAGTTGCCAGGGCGACCTTATCACCACGCTTTTGGATCAAGGGGCGAGTTGTCTCGAGGTGCCCGTGACGGCTTCCCACCGGACGAAAGAACGCGCATTTTCCGCTTTGCGCTTTCAGGATTTCGTATCTGCTGGACACACTCTTTTTGAAATGATGCTCCGGCGAAGTCGTCACCTCTTATTCGAACGCAAGCGTCCAAAGCTTCCGATTTTATATGAATGATCATTCTCCTGGTCGCCCGATCGAAATAGAAGGTGTAATCGAGAAGTATCTGGTTTGTCCGGAAACCCGTGATGCTGTCGTTGTCCAGGGGAAAACTATTTCCTGCACGGCTTGTGGCTTCAAAGGCAGGGTTGAGGGCGACGTCGCGGTTATGCTCGATGGAGATCAGTCTTCGTTCTTTGACGATACGTTCGAGATCATGCGGCAAGGCATTATTGAGCAGGGGACTAGCTGGCGGATAGCGTGTGAACGGCAGGTTGCTCTGCTGGCGCGCCATTTCCAGCCTGGCCAGGTAATTCTGGACGTGGGTTGCGGACCTTATCTGCCCTACCAGCACCCTGCGGGAGTTTTTGTGATCGGTCTCGAGCCATCGCTTCCATCAATCCGGGAAAATCACCAGGTTGATTTGGGCGTGTGCGGGACCGCAACTAGTATCCCCCTTCCAGATCATTCGGTTGACCTGGCGGTCGCGTTTTATTCGGTCCATCACATGGTAGGTCAAAAAGTGCGAGAGAATGACGAAATTGTCGAAAAAGCCTTTTCTGAATTGGCCAGGGTAATTAAGCCTAGCGGGGCTCTGATCGTTTTCGAAATGACACCATGGAGACTATTTGCCGCCCTGCAGAGCATTGGATGGAATCAAGCCCGGCGTTTTCTCGGCGGAAAACTGGACATGTATTTTCGTTCTCGCCAATCGATGACTGCATTAGGTCGATTGGCCTTTCCGAACGCCACCGTGGAAGTGATCGATTTCGGAATTTCGCCCTTTGAAACCTTTCCTCCAATTTTCAGCCTTCCCTGGCTCCGTCTTCCGAAGCTACTTTACCCTTTGGAGGCGCGCGGATACAAATGGCAGCTCCAACCTGCTGGCGCGAAGATATCCTGACCGCAGCTTTCAAGGAGCTATGAATAAGCGGCGGTTGGCATTTTTCATTGGTAAAATAGTTTTCGCGTTCATTGCCATTGCCTGGCTCTCTCGTAAGGTTGATTTATTTCGGGTCTGGGACAGTGTCCGTGAAGCTCGCGGAGCTCCCATTGTTTTTGGGATTGTTTTATCCTTGGTGACAATTGTGATTGCTGGTTGGCGATGGCAGCGCCTCCTTGCGATCCTTGATATTACCATTCCACTTAAGTCGCTCATCTGTATTGTGCCAGTCGGCGCATTCTTCTCCATATTCCTACCCGGCTCCACCGGCGATGACTTAACGCGTATGCTTTATATTTCCCGCCTGGCCCCAGGGAGAGTGGCGGAAGCTTGCACGACTGTTGTGCTGGACCGCTGCATTGGGTTGAGCAGTATTCTTCTGCTCGGTGTGATTGGCATTCCATGGCAATGGTCCGTGTTATCGACTTCAAGCCAAACCCACTGGATAGCTGTGGCGATCCTCGCCGGCGGCGGGGTTGTCTGCCTCGGCGGTGCTGTCTTCTTCCTGGCCGGTCGCCCGACCCACCGGTGGTTTGAAAGACGGCTTCGTTCTCGTCCAGCTCACTCTCTGCGTGATGGAGCGGCCAGGATATGGGGTCTGTTGTGCGATCACAAGTTGTTGGTCGGCAAGCTGGTGGGCGCAGCGTTGCTCGCGCAAGTCCTGCAATGCATAAGTTTCTACCTTGCCGGAGTATCAGTGGGCATCGACCGCCCTTTGCTGATGTGGTTGACCTTTCTCCCGGTAGTATTCGCGGCGAATGCACTTCCCATTACCATCGCGGGGATTGGAGTGCGGGAGTATCTCTTGATTCTGTTTTTGGGAGTCGTTGCCGGCGTGGACAGCGAGCACGCGTTCGCAGCCTCCTTCATCATGTTTTCCATGATGCTCTCCATCTCCCTGCTCGGCGGGCTGCTTTACATTTTCTACCGGCCGAAAAGCAAACTAGCGACCGTGGATGAAGTTAGTCCTTCGGCATGAAGGCACTTCACCTTCGTTACAGTTGAAAGCCAGCCGCCGTCGCGTCCTGATAAAACATCCGGACGGTATCGAGCGACAACGCTTCCAGATCCATCCCACCCAACTTGGTCGCCTTAGCTAAGATATCATGCGGCACAGTCACGATGTGGCATCCGCAGTCCGCCGCCTGGAAAATGTTCAATACTTCCCGCACGCTGGCCCAAAGCAGCTCCGCCTTGGGTAACGTCGAGATCAACTGAAGTGACTCTTTCATCAGGGGAACCGGATCGACCCCGGTATCCGCCACGCGGCCGGCAAAAACGGAGACTACGGACGGAACTTCTCGATTGAGCGCGCCAGCGACGGCTTGGACCTGCTCACGAGTCAGAATCGCCGTGACATTTAGTTTGACGCCCTCCGCGGCCAGATCGCGAATCAGCGCAATCGCGGATTCAGCTCGTGTGTTCGTGATTGGGATCTTGACGTAAACGTTGTCCTGCCAATCCCTGATCTTGAGAGCCTGGCGGCGCATCTCAGGAAATTCATCGGAGAAGACTTCGAACGAAATTGGCTTGTCGGTGACACTTTCCAGAACGGACCGCGCAAAAGTTTCGTAATCGGAGATTCCCACCTTCCGCATCAGCGTGGGATTGGTCGTGAGCCCTTGTATGAAGGGCTTGCGATAAAGGTCAATGATGCCTTCCAAGTCCGCGCCATCCGCGAAAATCTTGATCGGGAGTTTTTCCAGAATGGCCGTGCTCATCCCATCAACTAGCGACTTTTGTGGCGCGAGTGCAAGTCGCTTTCAACGGGGTGTCGGCGCGTCTTTCGTCCCGAGGATCACATCGACCGCTTCACCAAACGATCGGACGCTCCAGTCCGGAGCCTGCTTGAGCGGTTCGGAGTAATTGCGGTCGATGAAAACAGTTCGACAACCGGCGCCGTGGCCGCAATCGACATCGCGCCAACGATCGCCAATCAGAAAGCTTTGGGTCAGATCGATGTTGAGCGCTTTCGTGGCGCGCAGAACCATCCCTGGTTGGGGCTTATGGCAATCGCAAGGATCCGCCCAGGCCGCCCCGGCGTGCCAGCAGACTTCCACGCGCGCAATTTGCGGGAGGACCTCCAGCATTTTCTGATGCATCAGATCTACCTCCGCGCGGGTTTGGGCCCCACGCGCGACATCCGGCTGGTTGGTCACGACGATGAGCAGATAGCCGGCTGCTTCGAGTTGGGCGCAGCCCGATGGCACGTCTTCATAGAGTTCGAAATCGTTGACCGTCGCCGGAGGGTAGGGGCGGCCTTCGCGGATAACCGGCTTGTTGATGACTCCGTCGCGGTCGAGAAAGACTGCGCGCCGCCTTATTTGCTCCTCATCCATTTTGTGTCCGATCCCAGGTTTCGGATGGCTGACGAAAAAGGTGCCACACAACCACCCGGAATGCTGGCGAAGTCTTCATGACGAAGGAAAGCGTTAGCGGCATTTATCTGAAAAGTAGCTTGGCAGACATCGCTTCGTCATTTTCAATTGCCGCGCATCGATGAAAATGTGGCCAACTCTGAATAGCAGGCTGTCATGGTCAAGGGTTCTGTGGGCCTGCGCCTTAAGCGGGTACGTGCTTCTATCGGCCTGCGCTGCCTTTCGCGGCGGTTATGTCGGCCCCGACTACTGGACCCACCTGGCGCGGATTCTCGACCACACCAGATTTTTTGATTACGCGATGGCGGACCCGCCTATTTATGTCCTCCTGGGCAATGGGTTTTTCCAGCTCATAGGAAAGAATAATGGATTGCCCATCACTCTTTCGATTCTGCAGGCGGTTATTAACGCCATCGCGATGTGGTGGTTTTTTCTCTACACCGAGCGCCGCTTCAAGTCGCCCGTCCTTCATCTCGCCTTGGTTTTTGTCTTGACGTTCCTGCCGTCCCGAATCCTGCACTGCGCGGTGCTTGGAACTGATTGGATGACTATTCCGGTGTTTGTGCTGCTCCTTTTTGTTTTCGAAAAGTTCTTGTCGGATGAAACTTCCACCCCGAAAAACGCGGCCTTTCTCGGGTTGGCCCTGGCCCTTGGCATGTGGAGCAAGTATAGTTTCATGGCTCTGCTTCCCGCCATCTTCCTGCTTTTTGTCTTCTGGTGGTGGAAGCGGGCGTGGAACTGGAAAAAGTTCGTCGCGATCTGCGCTCTGAGCCTGGTCCTTCCCACGGCCCTGGTGCTTCATAGTTATTGGGCGAGCACCCGCGCAAAGGGCGCTGCCGCTCATTCGATGTGGCTCCCCAAGGGTGGGATACCGGGCCATCCGGAGATGAATTGGAAAGACCTCCTTTGGTTGAAGGCTCGCGACGTTGAACTCTTCCGGGCCCCCGAATACTTCAAGTATGGGCAGCACAACACCCCCGATTACTTAAAATACAACATTCGCGCAGCCCACAAACACAGCTATCTGGCTAAGTCCCACATGGCCACTTTCACAGATACGATGAATCTGTTTCAGGACTTGCCGGGCCCTCAGAGTCTCGATCGTATTCTTATCCCCGATTTGAAGACGCGACGACCGTGGAAGACTCCGGTCATGGTGGCGTCGATGTCATTGGGAGTTCTCTGGACCGTCCTGGCCTTAATCGGCACGGCCTGGGTCTCCATTGGGGCGGTTAGGCACCTTTGGAAGGACAAACTCGAACGCGAAGATGGCGCGGCTTTTCTGGCCATCGCCTTTTTCCTGCTGATGTTTCTGCCGATCCCATTCCTTCTTTTTAGCGATCATACCGGCGCGTTCCTGCCCCGCCTGATCCTGGTGCCTCAGCTTTATTTCTTCTGGTGCGGATTTCTCTTGCTCGACCGAACGATCGTAGCGCGGTGGGGAAAAAGTGCGTTTGTCTTCCTCGCGCTGGCTCTCGTCCAGAGTGGAATTGTCATTGTGATGCTCTCCTAAGGTCGATTTAGCGCTGTAGCGGCGGTCTATGACCGCCGTGCTTACATCGGGAGTTGCCGCGATTCGGCGGTCATAGACCGCCGCTACAGGACTTTTGAAACCACTTCTAGGCGAGGGTAAGCGCGGCGCGGCAGAATTCTTCGCCGGGGAAGACGTCGCTGAGATCACGGGTGAACGATCTTTATCCAAAGGAATTCATAAACGGCGACGCCATTGATGAAGAGAGCGACCAGAAACAATACCGCTTCCGTCGCCGTCAGCCGGCGAGGACCGTTTTCCACAATCAACAAGAACATCCACGGCAACATGATCATGGCGTAGCGATAGGAGAACTGCCAGCCCCCGGGGTTACCATGCAGCCAGAGGACCAGCGTGAGGCCTCCGATGACGAGCCAGCAGGCGGCCCTATGTTTTCCCCCTTCTCGAAAGAGCAGGAATAACAAGGGACACGCCAGGAAAATCGAGCATCCGAAGGGATAGATTCGAATGTAGGGAAATTGCGGCAAATCCCCCGCGCCTTCGAACAACATTTTGTGCACGTTCCAAGGGATGGCGTGAAAGGAAAACAGACCATGCCGATACCAGGGTTCGTTCAAGACTCCGGGAATTCGCGCGTAGCCAAAATCGGACACTGAGTGAAAGCGCGCGTAATTGTAGGCCGCGGTGCAAAGGAGGAGCAAAGCGGGCACGGCTAGAAACTTCGCGAAATCAGTCCAGGTTCTGCGCCATTTCCGTTCGGCAGTGAGTCGGTCGCCTGTTACTCCTTCGGACGGCCGCGATCGCCAAAAAAAGTAGAGGTAAACGGGCAGCGTGGCCACTAACTCGATCCGATTCCCGAACGCGACTGCGCACCATATCCCCGCCAGAAGGGGACTGCGACGCACCAGTGTGTAGTAAAGGGCGCCGGCCTGCCCCAACATGGCGAAACCCAGCGCCACCTGCCATGCCCCGGCGAATCCGAGATTACACCACGTCCAGGTCGCGAGGACGGGAAACAATGCGAGCAGGATGCGGCGCGGCTGGGACATCGGCGCGACATAAGTCAGGCGGTGGAAGAAGTAGACGCACAGCCCGGCAATCAGCGCGACGGTGGTTTGCGCCGGCCAGTATTGAATGAACCCCATTTTTTTCAAGAGTGCGGCCGGAACATTGGCCAGCACTGCGCCAAGAGGGAAAACCGAATAGAACTTTCCGTTCAGCGGGATGAACTCGTTCAACCAGTTCCCGGGGTGCTTGTCCAAGCCCACGTGCCCCTGCAGGAGAGCCTGTGCGACCCGGAAGGTGTAGTCGAAATGCTGGTGCTCCGGCTTGGTCGAAAAATAAAAAATCGCCCCGGCGAAAATGGCGGCGAGCGCGGCCCAGCGCGTCTCGGAAGTAGGTTTCAAAATCATGCGTCTTCTAGTCGAGTGCGTCGGAATTGGACAGGCTGTCATTAACAGCATCCCAGCCCTTCCGAAAAGCACATTCCTTTTTCTTTATCGCTCCTCGTGCTACCTCTGGCTTGTCCGACACAACGCACAGAGCAAAACGGACCGAGGAGGTGTCACGCACGCTTGTCATCCCGAGCCGCGCAGACGGCGAGGGACCTCGCAGTCGTACTCTAGTCATTCAAGCAAGAGCCCGCGTTACCCGATGGTCACGCGAAATGTAACGCGGAAGCGATTGAGCAGTTGCGAGGTCCCTCGCCGTCTGCGCGGCTCGGGATGACAGGCGGGCGCTTGAGGGTGTGATCGCGTTCTCGCGGAATTCGTTTTGATCAGGATCAAGATCAAGAACAGGGGTGTCGCCGGTTCCTCGGGAGAGCGATCCGCCAACGCGTTTCAGTAGCCAAATGATCGCTCGGGGCGTAAAACAAATCGCATGGTGCGCGCGCGAGAAGATAAAGGGCGGACGCCTGATGTCTTCGGGAACGCGGTTGAAATCGGCGCATGGAAAAATCGCTTTCATGCTCGACGCTGATGCCCCCGCCAACATCGAAGAGAACGCCGCAACGGCGGCCCAACCGCGCGCAAGCGCAGCGCCCGCCCGCCGGTGGCGACCGTTTCGAATTCTCCAATATCCCATCGCGATCGGACTCTGTTCCACGCTCATAACGTTTGCGTTCGGCTTCTGCGCCTATCTCGTGATCGAAAACGCGATGCCACCGGAAGGCTGGCTCGGGATTTGGAATCGATGGGATTCGATTCATTACCTGGACGTCGCCCAAAATGGTTACGCCGGCGACGACGGAGGAGAACAGCGGTTCATGATCGTCTTCCTGCCGCTCTACCCCTCCGTCATTTATCTCGCTCACTATCTCATTCCCGACTGGCAGGCGGCAGCGATGGTCGTTTCAAATATCTGCTGCGCCGGCGCGTTCTGTTATTGCTACCTGTTAACGCAAAAAGAATCCGGCCGGCGCGCGGCTAGAGTTGCGGTCTTCTATTTTTCCATTTTCCCGACGGCGTATTTTCTTCACATCGCGTATTCGGAAAGTCTCTTCCTCTTCCTGACGATTGCGGCTTTTTATTACGCCAGGCAGGGGCGCTGGCTGCCTTGTGCTTTGTTGGGAATGCTGGCGACGGCGAGCCGCCTTTCCGGTTTGGCCATAATGCTGCCGCTCGCGTTCGAGTACTTCCAGCAAAAGAATTTTCGCTGGCGCCAGATTCGTTGGGATAGCCTGCTCCTGGGGCTGATCCCGCTCGGTCTGCTCGCGTATCTCTATCTAAATTATCACTACTTCGGAGACCCTTTTAAGTTCCTGGAGTTTCAGAGGGAACATTGGTATCGATCTTTGTCTTCGCCGGTCCCCGAGTTGCAATGGGAGTGGGAGGGGCTAACGGCCGACGATCCGATTGAGCGCGTGATGCAACATGGATCGCAACTTGTGGCTTTTGTCATCGGCACCGTCGGGTTGGTGGTGGCTGCGTTTCGCCTTCGGCCCTGCTACACCCTCTACCTGGCGATGAGCTGGGTCCTGATCTTTTGCGACAGCTTCACGCTCTGTTCCCCGCGCTATCTGCTCACGCTCTTTCCGTTGTTCATCCTCCTCGGACAATGGCGCCGGCCGATCTGGGGGCATTACAGTGTGACCACGCTCTGCCTCCTGTTTTACGCCCTGAACGTCACCCAATTCGTTCGCGGCTGGTGGGCCCATTGATCTGTCCCTCCTGCTCCTGATCTTGATCGCTCCGACTCTTGATCAGGAGCAGGATCAAGATCAGGAGTATTTGCGGTTCGCATCACCCTTCCCAGATGAATGTCGTGGGGCGCTCGATCTCGGCTGGGAGGCTTTTGTGCACCGGACAATTGAGCGCGGCATTCTCTAGCAGGGCGCGCTGAGGGGTCGTGGCCGGCAATGGAATATGGACTTCGGAGGGCAGTCCAACGATCCGGCGCGGCGCGTCTTTCGACATTTCTTTGCTCACGTTGACGGTCATTCCTTTGACCTCAAGGCCGTGCTCCTGTGCAGCCATCGCCAGAATGGTGCTCATGCACGTTCCGAGCGCCGTCGCGACGAGATCAGTCGGCGAAAAGGATTCGCCTTTGCCTTTGTTGTCGGTGGGAGCATCGGTAGCGATCTTGGCGTGAGACGGACCGTGGACCGCGTCGCAATGGAGGTCGCCAGTGTATTCGATGCAGATCTTGACCATGCTTCAATATGGGCAAGCGGTTGAACGAAGCAATGAAGCTCGAAGAGCGGTAGTGTCCTAATTCAAATTAAGACACTACCCGAAGACGTCATCCCGAGCCGCGCAGACGGCGAGGGACCTCCCAGTCGTAGCGTAGATTACTCTACAGAGGGTCAACTTGATCCGAAGACAACGCGGAATGCATCGCGGAAGCGGCTCGGCTTGCGCGAAATGCATATCGCTCATGCTTTCGACGCTTGTAAGGGCGCAAGCAAACCGGCATTGCAACTGTGAGGTCCCTCGCCGTCTGCGCGGCTCGGGATGACAAGCTGCTTGCCTCACCGCGGCACCATGATCGGCATCCTCTGCAGATCATCCGCGTGTTTCGCGAGCTGTTCCCGAAATACCTTCGTCAATGCAGCGTCGTGCAGAATGATCATGTCGGTGTCGTGTTTTCGAGTGTCGTCATTCTCCCAGGACTCGTTCCACCAGCAAAAGCCAATGACAGCCGGCCAACGCCCGGAGAACAAATCTTCCAAGGCATTTTTCGCCCATTCACTCGCGTCAACTGTTCGATGATGAATGTCGCAGCCGAATTCCGCGATCACGACCGGCTTTCCCGGCGCAAGCTTCGTTAATCGTGGATACGCGGTGCGCATCTTGAATCGAAAACCTTCCGTGCCGTCGACGGCGCGCGGCGTCAACGGCCCGTACGCGCTCAGCGCCATCCAATCGCAGTAGCCGTCGCCAGGATAATAATTCTCGAACCGGTTCCATTCCGCTTCCGGCTCATCGAGCCAATTCACGTGCCAAATCCACTGGAGATTGTCCGCGCCCTCGCCGCGCATGAGATCGACAATGTGGCGATAAGCTTCGGCGTAACGGCGCGGCCCTTCCTTTGGTCCGCCATTCCATTTTCCATTCCAGTGAAACCAGCTCCCGTTCGGTTCCGTGCCCCATTCGATCAGGATCGGCGAGCCGAATGCTTTCGCCTCGCCCGCCCAAGCTCTGAGATCGTCATCGAATTTTCCGGCAAGAATGTTCGCCAAAGTGAAGATTTTCTCTGTGTGGTTCTGCTCGAGATCCGAGCGCAACATGAGACGGACGTAAGGGACTTTTCCGAGCGCGCGAATCCATTCGCACGTAGCCGCAGGGAATTTTCTCGATTCCGACCAATTGTCTGAAAAGAAAACCCAGGTCGCTTTCGTGGCGAGGGTTTGTTCGAAACGCGCCACGTTCGCAGGAGTGACGTCATGCTCCGTGGGATCGTGCCCCGCGGCCGGCTCATCGAAATAGAGACCCTGATACAATTTCCCCGGGGGCGGTGGCGCCACCTTCTCTGCGATGGCGGCGTTGCACACCAACAGGGTGAGCGAAAGGACCAGCAGGCTTCGAATCATTTCGGACTGAACGATAAGCGATCGCGTACAAACAACAGGCGGAATGCGCGTTTCCGCATTCCGCCTGTGTTGGTTCTAAATTTTCCTTCGGCCGCGTCTAGTTTTTCTTGGTCGCGTCGCGCAACTCGCGGATGCGATCGTGCGCGCTCTTTACGTCGGTGTATTGGCGCGAAATCGTGTCGCGAATTGTCGAGGAAAGCTCTTCCTCTTCCATCGCCTTCTTGTATTCGCTCACCGCGGAGTCCTCGCCGCGTTCGCACTCGGCGAGAATGGCGTGATCATCCTGGCTTGTAATAGCCGATTTCAGATTGATCCAGGCGCGATGCATCGCCCCGGCGGTGCTGCTGGTATTTTCCGGGTCGTGTTCGCCCAGGCTGATTGCTTCGTTTTGCAGCTCGCCGGCGAACTTCGAGCGCTGGAGCGAATACTCGCTGAAAAGGGATTTCAGTTGCGAATCCTTGACCGCTTCAGAGGCCTGACGAAAGCCTTCCTGGCCGTCTTTGAGGGTTTCGATCAAGCCGTTGATCGTGGAGATAATTTCTTTTTGTTGACTCATATACTCTCAATACGGATGTCGCGGGAAAATGGGTGCGTTTTTTTGCGTTAAGTTGCGGCTGCGTCGTTCGGCCTTAGCTTTATCCCATGAACGATAAAGTGAAGGGTAAGGATCTCACGAAGGAAGCGCCACGCAGTCCGCGGGTGCGCATCGGCGGCTACGCCATTCTGGCTCGGACCTACGATAAATGTTGCGCGCTCATCGCCGGGAACATCGGCGAATACCATTTTGATTGCCCGCTCGACAACATGCTCTTTGGGTTCAAAGGCGTGAAGGGCGACGATTTCAAAGCGGAAGTGGAGAACGGCGCCAGCGACGAAGAGATGGCGAAATGGCTCGACACCCACGGCGAAACGAAAACGCCCGGGGAAGTGAAAGCGTGGAGCGACGAAGTCGAAGCGGCTAATCCCTACGACAATCCGGAAAAGCGCGAGTGGTTCGAGGAGCAGGTCAAACCGCATGGACTCGATGCCGCGAAGACGACGCTCTTCGATTGGCTCGAAGTGGACGACAAGGCGAGCTATCAGAAGGCCGCGTAGGAAAAAGAACAGGCGTCGGTTCGGTCAGGGAGGGCGAAGCTCCTGCTGAGCCACCATCGATTAGAAATTGCGGCTCGCCGGGAGGCGAGCCCTCCCTGCCGTTTTATCGGCGCGGCCTGCGGTTTTGACGGCCATCGGCCCGGCCGGCCACGAAGCTGATTCAATCCCACATGGCCCTTTCCCTGAAACCTCAGCATCTCAATCGCTACCGGCAAATCGCGTGGCTCTTCGTTAAGTACGGCCGGTCGGACCTGGTCAAAGACACGGGACTCGAAGAGACCCTCGCGGCCGAGCAGCGCGTCACCCCAAAGGAAGCTGCGAAGGCTCACGAGCTGGCGGACGATCTCGAAAAACTGGGGCCCACTTTTGTAAAACTGGGCCAGCTTCTTTCCACGCGCGTCGAGCTCCTGCCTCGCGCCTACCTCGAAGCGCTCGCGCGGTTGCAGGATAAAGTGGAGCCATTCGCTTTCGACGAAGTCGAGAAAATCGTCTCGTCGGAGCTTGGCGTGAGAATGTCGAAGGCTTTCACCGATTTCGACGTCACCCCGATGGCCGCCGCGTCTCTCGGCCAGGTGCACCGCGCGCGCTTGCGGGATGGCCGGCAGGTCGCAGTAAAGGTGCAGCGGCCCGGAATTCGCGAAGCCATGCTCGAAGATCTCGATGCCCTGGATGAGATCGCGGAGTTCCTCGACAAGCATACCGCCGCGGGAAAACGCTACGAGTTTTGTCAGATGCTCGACCAGTTTCGCAAGAGCCTCTTGCGTGAACTCGATTATCGGCAGGAGGCGACCAACCTCTCCACCATCGGCGCGCACTTAAAGGAATTCGAGCGGATCATCGTGCCCGCGCCCATCCTGGATTACAGCTCGTCGCGCGTTCTGACGATGCAGTACGTGCACGGAAAAAAAATCACCGACCTAAGTCCATTGGGCCGGATGGAATTCGACGGCACCGCCTTGGCTGAAGAACTCTTCCACGCTTATCTCCAGCAAATTCTCGTCGACGGCTTTTTCCACGCCGACCCGCATCCGGGCAACGTTTTTCTGACGGACGACTATCGCATCGCGCTGATCGATCTGGGGATGGTCGGCCGAATCATGCCGGCGTTGCAGGAACATCTCTTGCAATTGTTGCTCGCCATTGCCGAGAGCCGTGGCGACGACGCAGCGGGAATTGCGATCAAGATTGGCGAGCGCAAAGAAGATTTCGCGGAAAAGGAATTCACGCATGCCATCGCGGAAATCGTCGCGAAACAGCAAGGCGCTACCGTTGATCAAATGCAGGTGGGGCGGCTCGTGCTCGAAGTGACACAGGCTTCCGCGGAAAACGGCATCCGCGTCCCGGCTGAATTAACCATGCTGGGCAAAACGCTCTTGAATCTCGATCAGGTCGGGCGCGCGATTGAGCCGAACTTTGACCCGAACGCCTCTATTCGCCGGAACGCCGCACAGATCATGCAGCAGCGACTGATGAAAAGTCTTTCGCCGGGGAATCTTTTCAGCGGCGTCCTTGAGCTAAAGGATCTCGTGCAGCGATTGCCCACCCGAATCAACAAGATCCTGGACGCCATTGCCAATAACGAGTTGAAGCTTTCGATTGATGCGATCGATGAAAAGACGCTCGTCGTCGGTTTTCAGAAAGTGGCGAACCGCATCACGGTCGGATTGATCATCGCGGCCTTGATCGTTGGCGCGGCCATGATGATGCGGGTCGAAACGACCTTCCGAATCTGGGGTTATCCCGGACTGGCGATTCTACTTTTTCTGGCTGCTGCCGGTGGCGGCGTCGTGTTGCTCATAAATATCCTCTTCTACGATAAGGGCGAACGCTAGAAGGATTGAATTGGCGGCAGGGAGGGCATCGCCCTGTAGCCGCCCCGCTCTGTCGGGGCGTAAACGGACGGCACGGCGACAGAGCGCCGTGACTACAGTATTATTCCGTGATGGCAATTGACCCGGGAATTCGGATTGGCCACGTCCATCTCAAGGTGGCGAACATCGAGCGCGCGCTCGCGTTTTATTGCGGCGTCCTCGGTTTCCACGTCACGCAACTTTGGGGCGATCAGGCCGCCTTCATTTCCGCCGGCGATTATCACCACCACATCGGACTCAACACATGGGAAAGCCTCAACGGCAATCCTCCTTCGCCGGGCTCGACCGGCTTGTTTCATCATGCCATTCTTTATCCGACTCGGGCTGCACTGGCAGACGCTTTGCGACGATTGATCGCGGCGAAGATTGCCCTCGATGGAGCGGCCCATCACGGTGTGAGCGAGGCTCTTTATTTGCGCGATCCCGATGAGAACGGCGTGGAGTTGTATTGGGATCGGCCGAAGGAATCATGGCCGCGCACAACGGATGGTGAATTAGCCATGTTCTCACACCCGCTCGATCTCGACGATCTGCTCCGAGAGAATTAGGTTGATCGAGCACTCCACGATCGAAATGTAGAGGCGCTCGTGCCAAGCGCCTGTTGTTTAGGTTGGGTGCTTGGCCCAAGCACCTCTACATCAAGTCTTGATGATCGGCGGAACGATGTCTTCCGTCGGACCCTCGTCGATGCCGTGACGCAAGCGGCTGTGACGAACGCTATACAAGAAGTAAATGACCAGGCCGATGATCAGCCAGGCAAAGAAACGAATCCACGTTTCAATCGGCAAGCTGAGCATCAAGGCCACGCAGAACACGACTCCCAGGATGGGGAAAAGTGGCACCATCGGCACGCGAAAGGGCCGCCGCCGATTCGGGTCGGTTCGGCGGAGCACGATCACGCCAAGGCAAACGAGAACGAAGGCGAACAGGGTTCCGATATTCGTCAGATCGGAGAGTGACCCAATGTCAGTGATCATGGCGACGCCACCGACGACGATGCCCGTCCAGATCGTGGTGACGTGGGGAGTGCGAAAGCGGGGGTGGATCCGGGAGAAATACCGCGGCAGGAGCCCGTCGCGCGCCATCGCCATGAAAATGCGCGGCTGGCCCAATTGGAAAACGAGGAGGACGGAAGTAAGTCCCGCGAGCGCTCCGGCGCTGATCAACGCCTGCGCCCAGGGCTTGCTCGCGAACGCGGTCGCCACGGCTGCGGAATCCCCCAGGTAAACGGTATATTTTTTGATGCCGGTGAGGACCCCGGACATGAGGACATAAAGTACCGTGCAGATCGCGAGGCTTGCGATCATGCCGATGGGCAAATCACGTTGTGGATTGCGCGTTTCCTCCGCCGTGGTCGAGACCGCGTCGAAACCGATGAAGGCGAAGAAAACAATCGCCGCGCCGCTCATCACTCCGCCAAAACCGGAAGGCATGAAGGGGTGCCAGTTGGTTGGGTTCACCATGAAGGATCCAAGAGCGATGAAGAAAATGACGACAGCGACTTTGATAATCACGATCGTGGTATTGGTGCGTGCGCTCTCCCGAATGCCGTAAACCAAAAGCACGGTCACCGCGGCGACGATGACGAAGGCTGGGATATTCAGGGCGAACGAATGACCCAGGATCGTTGGCAACGTCGTAGAAGAAAAGTTCTCGAGCGTTTCTCCGCCATTCTTAATAACGCTATTCGCCGTCTCCGTATCCGAGACGGCCCAGAGAGGAAATTTCAATCCGAAAAGGCTGCCACATAATTTCACAAAATATCCTGCCCAGCCGACGGCGACCGCCATGTTGCCCACGGCATATTCGAGAATCAAATCCCAGCCAATGATCCATGCGATGATTTCGCCGAGCGTGGCATACGAGTAGGTGTAGGCCGAACCGGAAACCGGAATCATCGCTGCGAGCTCAGCGTAACAAAGGGCCGCGAACGCGCACGCGAGCGCCGCAACCACAAAGGAAAGGACGACCGCCGGCCCGGCTCCCGGACGCCCCATGACCAGCTCGGAATGCGTGACCACCGAGTGAAGCCAGTTCAGGACCGGTGTTTTCCAGATCGATCCGGAGAGGACCTCGCCCGCAGCGGCCGTTCCAGCCAGGGCGAAAATGCCCGCGCCAATGATAGCGCCAATCCCAAGGCAGGTGACGTCGAACGCCTTGAGCGAGCGTTTCATCAGGCGATCGGGGTGTTCTGATTCCCGCATCAAAAGCTCGGGGCTTTTCGTTTTAAAGAGTTGCGAAGCCACTGTGTCTCCTTGGTTCAGGTTGCGGGAGCGAATCGTGGCATCGCTGCGCGATCAGGGTCAATCCTAAGTTTTGTGGCAGATGTAGAGGCGCTTGTGCAAGCGCCTGATCAAACAACAGGTGCTTGGCACAAGCACCTCTACATCTTGATCCTGGCGCGAAATTAGCTCGAACATTCCTGTGCCTGTCTTCAGCGGTGCGAATCTCATTGGCGGAATACTCTTCGGATCGATCGGCTTCGTCGCGTTTATCTACGGGAAACGGATGCAGGTTTGGAAACCGATGTTTCTCGGCCTCGCGCTGATGGTTTATCCCTACTTCGTTACCAACGACGTCGTGCTCTTCGCTCTCGGCGCCGTCGGCACCGCGGCGCTCTTTCTCTTTCGAGATTAGGATACCCGGGGAGCCGAGGCTCCCGCCGAGCCGTCGTGATCATCCTTTGGGCCCGGCTCAGCGGGAGCTTCGCCCTCCCCACTTCGCGCGCGGCTTGATGAGCGGCCCGCCAACTGATACATCGGCGGTATGGGTCGCCAATGGCTTCACGCCAAACGAGAAGTCGCCGGGCTAAAGAAGGGACAGCTCGTCGGGAAACTGGTGAAAGAAATTATGGTCGCGGCGAAGCTCGGCGGCGCTGAGCCTGCGGCCAATCCCCGCCTTGCGGCCGTGGTCGATAAGGCGCGCAAAGCCAGTGTCACGCGCGACGTGATCGAGCGCGCCATAAAGAAAGGCGCGGGCATCGGCGACGAAAAACTCGTGATGGAGCAGGTCGTCTTCGAGGGCTACGCGCCGCACAAGGTGCCGGTCATCGTCGAGATCCTGACCGACAACAACAATCGCACGGCCCCGGAGATTCGAGTGCTCTTTAAGAAAGGCGGCCAGCTCGGTGCGCCCGGCAGCAACAAATTTCTTTTCGACCACGTCGGCCTGGTCGAAGCGCATCACGCGGACGTGGACGCCGACATCGAAGCGGCCGCAATCGAAGCCGGCGCGCAGAATGTCGAGCCGCTTTCGGCCGCGGAGAATGAGGACATTGCGGAGGGAACTGCCGGCGCCCGTTTCATCACCGAGCGCGGCGACTTGCACGCGGTTTCGCAATGGCTGGCGGAAAATGGCTGGACTGTTGTCACCAGCGAGCTGGGTTATCTCGCGAAAAACTTTCCGAAATTAACCGACGAAGAACGGACTCACACCGCCGAGTTTCTCCAGACGCTCGAAGATCACGATGATGTGCATCGGGTTTGGGCTGCGATAAAATGAGGCTGGATTCAGGAGCTCATTCTCATGTCGGATGAAACTTCCCAGGCCATCGTAGGCGACTCGGTGGCTTCCGCCCTGGACGAAAAACGCGGTCCGCGCAAGCCGCGTTTTTGGAGAAGGAAGCCGAAGCCGGAACCAGCGCCGCTGACGCATTGCGAGAATTGCGGGACGGAGTTGCGCGGGCACTATTGCTCGAATTGCGGACAGGCCGCCGTCAATTACCACCGATCGTTCCGGCACGTCATTGTCGACGTGCTCGATTCATTTTTGAATTGGGATTCCAAATTCATCCGAAGCATCGGGCTCCTCCTTTGGCGACCCGGCTGGTTGACGAATCAGTTTCTGGAGGGACGGCGTGTCCGTTTTCTCCATCCGCTGCGTCTCTACCTCCTGGTCAGCATCGTATTTTTTCTTTGCGCGAAGTTCATCCCGGTGGGTAACACGCACAGCGTGAAAACCGAGGACATGTCACCGGAAGCGCGCGCGCGCTTCGAAGAAAAGATGGCCAAAGTCCGGGCCCAGCAAAAGGACAATCCGTTTTTCTCCTTCACCAGCGATCCGAAGGGGATTCATGTCCTGGCGCAGGCAACACCCACCCCTGCTGCGGCCGAAGCCGTCGTCGACGGGAAGGGGCCGATCGTTCCGGAACCGCCTCCGATTCCGGCCGAAACCACGACTGCGCCGGATGAGAAAAAGTCCGAGACTCCGCCAACGGCCGGGACGCCTTCCGAAGTGCAGGCCGCCATCGATGAGGCCTTGAGCGAAGCAACGGCTGGGGAAAAGAAGAAGACCCGCCCTCATGTTAAATTCGGCCCGAAGAAGGAGGGACCGAAAAGTCCTTTCGAAATCTGGATCAACCAACGAATCAAGGATCGGATCGGGGAGGACGGCACCAAGGCCAGGCTTTTCATCGAAACACTCCGAAACAACATCTCCCCCATGATGCTCGTATGCATTCCGCTCTTCGCCTTCGTCCTGAAGATTCTCTACATCCGTCAAAAACGCTTTTACATCGAGCACCTGGTTTATGCGCTGAACATCCACGCCTTCTTTTATCTCGCCGTCATCCTGGTGGTCTTGATTTCGATGGGCTTGAACCGGTGGATCCCGGGCACTCCGCAAGTCCTGCTCACTCTGCTTCTCTGCCTGCTGGTCTTCGCACAGATCTTCGTCTCGATCCGTCGCGTTTACCGGCAGGGCTGGTTCGCGACGATGTTCAAGTTCGCTTTCGGCGGATTCATCTACCTGTTCGTGCTCGCCTTCGCGATTGCCGGCACCGCTTTTCTTACCCTGGTGCTGCCTGATTGAGCTGTAGCGGCGGTCTGCGACCGCCGAAGCGAGCCGCCACTGGCGATGACGGCGCTCATAGACCGCCGCTACAAAGAAAGCAACTCGCGCGCGCGAGCTAAAGCTTCGCTGATTTTCGTTACGTCTTTTCCCGCGCCCTGAGCGCCTTCCGGCCGTCCGCCGCCTTTGCCGCCCACGATGGATGCCACTTCCTGAATCAATTTGTTCGCTTGAAATTTGGACGTGAGTTCCTTCGGCACGGATGCAATCAAGGACACCCGTCCATCCGTTCCTCCTGCAAGAAAAATGGGGCCTTTGAAACTGGATTTTAGGATATCCACAATCGCCTGAAGGAGCTTGCCGTCTGAATTCGTGACTTCCGCGACAAGAAATTTTTCTCCGTTGTGCGCCGTAGCAAGTTCGCTCGCGATCGTGCCCGCCCGACTTCTCAAGTCAGCTTCGGACGCCTTGGCATGTTGCTTTTCCCATTCGTGAACTTCAGCCTCGAGTTTTTCCAGATGCGCCGACCGCGAATCAATTTGTGCCAACATCGTTCTTGTCTCTGCGTCATCCGCGAATACAGACAAGACCGCGATTCCATCTTTCTTCCGCGTCAGCGCTTCAAACTTTTCCTGTTGTCGTCCGGCCTCCTGCTTCGCCCAATCTCTCGCCGCATCACCCGCGACCGCTTCAATTCGCCGAATCCCCGCCGCGATCGCTTCTTCCCTGACGATCCGGAACGATCCGATGTCACCGGTCGCCCGGACGTGTGTCCCACCGCACAGCTCCATCGAATATCCATCCAGCGCTTCCGCATCGCCGCCGATCTGCACTACCCGGACAAGGTCACCGTATTTGTCGCCAAAAAACTGCGTGATATCCGCGCGCTTCTTTGCGTCCGCGTATGGAATTTCCGTCCATGACACCTGTGCATTCGCCTCGATCTTTTCGTTCACCAGTTTTTCTACCTCGCGCTTCTGCTGCGTCGTGAGCGCCGCGCTGGAGAAATCGAATGTCAGCTTGTCCGGCCCGACGTAGCTCCCCTTCTGGACGGCGTCGCGCGAGACCAATTCATGCAGTGCCCAATGTAAAATGTGCGTGACCGTATGATGCCGCTCGATCGCGTGGCGGCGTCGCGCCTCGTACCTTACCGTCACGTGTTCGCCATCGTTCGGCGCGTCACCTCCTTCGATCAAGTGGACCCACGCACCGCCGGCTTTTCTGGTATCGAAGATTTTCCAGGTGCAAACTTCGTTTCGCATCTCGCCAGTATCGCCAACCTGTCCACCCATCTCGGCGTAGCACACTGAATTATTCAGGACGACAGCGGTTTTCCCATTCGCGGATGTGACCTCAAGAACATCCGCACCGGTATGATCGTGATCGTAGCCAAGGAAATTTGTGGCCACTCTCGCGTCTGATGGCGAAAGCTCGATCGCCGTTTTTTTCTGAGCCGCCCGCGCCCGCGCCCGTTGCTCCTCCATCAGTCTTTCGAAACCCTCCTGGTCGACTGTGAGGCCTCGTTCCCGCGCCATGAGTTGAGTAAGATCGAACGGGAATCCTTGCTCATCGTATAAACGAAAAGCGAACGCGCCGGGGATGGGGAGCGCGCGCGAGTCGAGTGCGCTCCCCATGCGCGCGACCTCACTCTCAAAAAGCGCGATTCCCTTATCTAGCGTCTTGTTGAAGCCTTCCTCCTCGCGGCGCAATGTCTCCTTGATCGCTTGGTTCGCACGAATTTCCGGAAAAACATCGCCCATCGTTTGCGCGACAACATCGACAAGTTGGAAGAAGAATGGTTCGTGAAATCCAAGCGTCCGCCCGTAACGAATGGCGCGACGGAGTATCCGCCGCAAAACGTAGCCACGGCCTTCGTTACTCGGCTGGATTCCATCCGCGATGGCGAAGCTGAGCGTTCGGATGTGATCGGCGATTACTCGGAAGGCGACGTCGATTGCGATCTGGGTAGCGCGACCGTCCCGGTCGCTGGTCGCGGCGTCTCGCCGCGACGAACTTTCCTCAGACGCGGCTGATTGAGATTCGCCGGGAAGCAAAGTCCGCGGAGGCGAGACGCCTTCGCCAACGGCCGAGACGGCCGCGCTACCCGGCGGCGGCGGCAGCGTGCTGCCGTATCTTTTCCCGCTCAGGTTTTCGATCTCATCGAAGATCGGACGGAAAACATCGGTCTCATAATTCGAAATCGGACGCGAGAAGTCGGTGAAGTTCTTTGTCCCCTGAATCATCGCGGTAATGCGTTCGAACCCCATTCCCGTATCGACGTGACGTTGGGGCAGCGGCGAGAAGGTGCCATCCGTATCCGCGTTGAACTGGATGAAGACGAGATTCCAAATCTCGATGCAGCGCGGATCGCCTGCATTCACCAGCGACCCCTTCGTGTCGCCGGCCGGCGTGAGATCGATGTGCAATTCGGAACACGGCCCGCACGGGCCGGTATCGCCCATCATCCAGAAATTGTCCTTCTTGTTGCCGTTGACGATGTGCACCGCGGGATCGAGCCCGGCTTTCTCGAAAAGCCGCGCCCAATGATGGTGCGCTTCCTGATCGAACTCGCTCGGCTCGTTAGGCCCCGGTTGGTAAACGGTCGCGTAAACTCGAGACGCCGGAAGTTTCCAGCGCTCCACGACCAACTCCCAAGCCCACTCGATCGCTTCCTTCTTAAAGTAATCGCCGAAGCTCCAATTGCCCAGCATCTCGAAGAAAGTGTGGTGATACGTGTCGAGCCCGACATCATCCAGATCGTTATGTTTCCCGCCGGCCCGGATGCATTTCTGCGTATCGGCGACGCGCGGCGGATTCCAGGGCGGCTTCTGCTGCCCGAGAAAAATTGGAACGAACTGGTTCATGCCCGCGTTGGTGAACAACAGATTCGGCGAGTCCGGCAAAAGCGAAGCGGACGGCACAATGGTGTGCTGTTTTTCGCGAAAGAAATCGAGAAAGGATTGGCGGATTTCGGCGGAGGTCATCGTCAATTGCGGAGGTGGCGGTAGCGCAACGACTGATAGCCGGCTGCGGTCATTTCGTTGATGTCCCGCTCGGATGCGAGCGTCTTGCTGAAGGGGGCCGCCTCGTAGAAAACAGCCCGCTTCTTCTCAGAGTCGAGCCATTTTACAAACAGAAGCACGTGCCCGTTCGGCTGGTTCATGATGTCGGCCGGTTCGAGCGTGGCCGGAGACGAAAGTTTCTCACAGATGGATGGCAGCGAATTCGTGGAATAGCGCGCGGTCAACTTCCAGCAGTGACAAATGAAACCGGAACAATCAACGCCAACTGCCTCGGCGCTGACCGCCTTGCCCCCACGCCGACGCTTTTCCAAGGTATAAACATCACCACCGGCTTTTCCCGCACGGATTCCAGCGCTGAAACTCTTGGGACTGTCGTTTCCGCCCCATTTGTAAGCGACGCCGATGTTCCCGGTGTCTGGCAGCCAGCATTCGCTCAGCGGATTGCCACGGCCACCGTCGCGATCCGGCGTATGAACTTCAACGCCGTCCGCATCCTTTCCATGCCGCACATTCTTAACGGTCGCCTGCCAGCGATGATGGATGAAGGATTCGGCAATCTTGAGCGACTCCGCTCGGGTGAGTGACTGCGCCGAGCCGAGTTCCGGCCGGGCAGCCAAGGCCACAATCAGGACGATGAGAAATCGCGGCCATTGGCGCGGATGGTGTTCTTGAAACTGCGGCGAAGCCATGACCCGCGAATAAAGCGCGACATTCGCCGCGACGCGAGAATTACCCGAGCCACCGAGGAACTGCACGTCTCGATTTTCTCGATCGAAGAAGACGACGCTCCTGACCGGTCCGGTTCGTTGCAAATGGCATTTCCCTTTCACCGCCTTCATTAACCGCGCTGCTGGCGGAACTTATTACTTCGGCCCTGCAAAAAAATCGTTCGGGTTGACGAACAATTTTGGAGACGCACGATGTTGCCCATGAGCAAGGAGATTGTCTTCGAGATGCAGCGGCTCTTTCCGCAAATCTACCTGGCCTGTCACGTAGACCACGTTCGCGCCGCGTCCACTTCTTGGGACCTTTCTTCGCACGACGCCTCCATTCTGGCGCATCTCGATCGGGAGAAGGCAATACGTCCTCGCGCGCTCGCATCGCATCTGGGCGTGGCTGCTTCCACCCTTTCGGCCGCGATCGCGCGCCTGGGCCAACTCGGTTATTTGACGAGCGATCCGTCGCCTTCCGATAAACGGCAGCGGGAGCTGCGTCTGACGGCTCGGGGCGCGGAGGCGATCGCATCCACCTCGGTTCTGAATGAAAATCGCGTCCGAGAGTTGTTGGATCGGCTCACTGCGAAAGAGCGTGCCGCCGCCCTGCGCGGGCTCCAGCTTCTCGCGCAGACAGCACGGCAAATGAAACGCCCAAAATGAAGCTGGCCCTCACCCTCGTAGCTATCGTCGTCGCATTGGTAATCGTGATTCTTGTCATTGGAGCCGCTCTGCCCAGAAGCCATGTCGTATCGAGGCAAATAATTCTTCATCGATCGCTGGATGAGGTCTACCGAAGCCTGCGCGATTTCAGCGCGGCGCCGACCTGGCGGTCCGATCTCGAACGCGTGGAGATGATCCCCACGGCGGATAATCACGTTCGATTCCGTGAACAGGGGAAGCAGGGCGCGGTCACCTATGACCTGGTCGAGGACCACCCGGGAACGAAGATGGTCACGCGCATCGCCGATCTGGATCTCGGCTATTCAGGCACGTGGACCTATATTTTCACCAAAGAACTGGACGGCACCCGCATTCAAATCACCGAGGCGGGCGAGGTCTCAAACATCCTCTTCCGCTTAATGTCGCGTTTTGTTTTTGGGCAAGGCGGCACGATCGAGAAATACCTGAGCGCGCTCGGGAAGAAATTCGGCGAAGACGTTTCGCCGCAGCCTTAGGATGCCGTACGGCGTTCCACCAACGCGAAACTGGCGTCCTATTTCTTGTCCTCGTCGAGCTTCGCCTTTACCGCCGTCTCGATCTCTTCGTAAAGCGCTGGATCGTTCTTCAGCGCTTCCTTCCCGGCGTCCCGGCCCTGCGCCAGTTGAGTGCCTTTGTAGCTGAGCCAGGAGCCGCGTTTCTCGATGATCTGCTTTTCGAGCGCGAGATCGAGAAGTGCGCCGGTCGAAGAAATGCCTTCGTTATACATGATGTCGAACTCTGCCTCGGTGAAGGGAGGCGCGACTTTGTTCTTCACAATTTTTACCCGGGTCCGGTTGCCGGTGACGACCCCGTCCGTTTGCTTGATCGCGCCGATGCGCCGGATATCCACTCGGACGCTGGCGTAGAACTTGAGCGCTTTGCCGCCCGGCGTCGTCTCCGGATTTCCGAACATGACGCCGATCTTCTCGCGGATCTGATTGGTGAAAATGCAGCAGGTCCGCGCTTTCGAAATTAACGAGGTCAGTTTCCGCAATGCAGCGCTCATTAGCCGCGCCTGCGCGCCGACCGTAACGTCGCCGATCTCTCCTTCGAGCTCGGCTTTCGTGACGAGAGCCGCGACAGAATCGAGCACAATCACATCGAGCGCATTCGAACGCACAAGAGTCTCGCAAATGCGCAGAGCCTCCTCGCCGGAGCTGGGTTGGGAGACAAGCAGATCATCAAGATTCACCCCGAGCCGCCTGGCATATTGCGGGTCGAGCGCGTGCTCCACGTCGATGAAGGCCGCGAGGCCGCCACGCTTCTGAGCCTGAGCGATGACGGTGAGCGTGAGCGTCGTCTTACCTGAAGATTCCGGCCCGAAAACTTCGACGACACGGCCGCGCGGGAACCCGCCCACGCCCAGCGCGCGATCGATCAAAATGTTTCCGGTGGGAATGACGTCGATGTCGACGATGGATTCGTCGCCGAGGCGCATGATCGCGCCATCGCCGTAGTCTTTCGCGATCTGTTGGATCGCCAAATCGAGGTTCTTATTGCGGGCGGCTATAACTTTGTCTTCGGGGGGTTTTTCTTCGGTTTTCGTGGCCATAGGAGAACTGCTTTAGTACGGCCACTGTCGAGCTTCGCCAAGTAGAAAAGCTCCGCTCACGTGTCGGAAAATGACGACAGGCCGCAAACCTTGCGGCTTGCGGCCTGTGCCCACTAATCAAATTACGTCTTTAAGCGACGGCGATCTTGCGCGGCTTCACTTGCTCTGCCTTCGGCAGAGTCAAGGTGACGACGCCCTGCTCGATCTTCGCGCTGATTTTTGCGGCGTCGATCGACGGATCGATCTCAAAGGAGCGGCGGAAATTTTCCGATCGCGATTCCCGATGGATCATCGTGCCTTCCACTGCCGGCGTCGCGCGCCGTCCCAGAATCGTGAGCTCATTATTCTCGACCCACATCTCAAGGTTCTCTTTGCTCACGCCGGGCATTTCGACTTCGAGTGTATAGCCGTCGGCGTTTTCGAGGACGGTGGCCGCTGGCGCGATAAACTGTTCCGCCGTCTGGCGCTCACCGTTGCTGCTGCGATTTTCGCGAACTAAAGTATTCATTGGTTTTCCTTTCTTCCGGATTGCTTAGCTGAGGTTGATTTGGATTTGCTTGGGCTTCGCTTCCTCCGCCTTCGGCAGGGTGACGGTCAGGATGCCATCTTTGTAAGTGGCGTTGACGCTGTTCACGTCGACCCGGGTGGGGAGGGTAACGCTGCGGCGGAATTTTCCGGAGAAGCGCTCAGTGCGCGCGGCACTTTCTTTGACGGTCTCGTCTTTGCGCTCGCCGCTGATAGTCAGCGTTCCGTCTTGGAGCGAGATCTCAATCTCCTCCTTGCGCATCCCGGGTAGTTCGACGACGGCGACGACGTTGTCGGTGTTTTGATAGAGGTCGAGTGCCGGAGTCCAACCGGAAAACAACTGCGACTGGCGGCCCGAGCCGGACCAAAAGGGTAACTCCAGCAGAGTGTCGATGTCATTCCGCAAATTTGCCCAGCGATCAAGTGATGGAAGCATCACCGAATTTGGTGTTTGGTAACGAGTGTAGCTCATATGATTTCCTTTGTTGATATTCTTGCGTTGAAAATGTCACTGGAGAAGAGCGAGACAGATGCCACGGGAAATGCGAGCGCCGATTTGTGCAGTTAAGATATTTAATATGAGCAAGTTACGTGAAAGACAGAAAGCAAGACTGCTGGGTGAGTTAGGAACAAAGTGGCGCATATTTGACCGCCTACTACGCAACTCCTATGGGACAAAATAGCACTGAAATTGATCTTATGCGCCGAGCACTTCGTGAAGCTCGGAAAGGACTGGGCAGGACAAGCCCCAACCCGGCGGTAGGTGCGGTGCTCGTGATCGACGGAACAATTGCCGCGAAAGGACATCATTCGCGCGCTGGCTCGGCCCATGCGGAAATTGAGTGTCTTCGCCATTTCGGAAAGCCAGTTCCGAAACGCGCCGTGTTGTACATAACGTTGGAACCTTGTTCGACGCCGGGTCGAACGGGTCCCTGCACGGAGGCCATCGTCGAAGCGGGCGTCAGGCACGTAGTGATCGGCGCCACCGATCCCAATCCGGTTCATGCGGGGCGCGGAATCGACATCTTGAAGAAGGCAGGCCTCGACGTGCGCAGCGGAGTTCTAGCCGAGGAATGTGCCGCACTCAACGAAGCGTACAATAAATGGATCACAACCGGGCGTCCGTTTGTCATCGCCAAATGCGGGATGAGTCTGGATGGAAGATTGTCGCCGCCTCCGGCCGAGTCACGCTGGATCACGAGCGCGGCGTCGCGTAGGCATGCTCATCAATTACGCGCACAAGTGGATGCGATCCTGATTGGTGCGGAAACATTGCGGGCCGATAACCCGCGTCTCACCGTGCGCGGTGTGCGCGACGCAAAGCAGCCGTGGCGGGTTGTTCTTTCACGGTCGGGCTCTTTGCCACGACAGGCGCATCTGTTTACCGACCGTTTCGCTGAGCGAACGCTTATTTGCTGCAGAGAGAGTCTGGGCGGCGCCTTAAATGATCTCGGTCGACAGGAAATTACTAGCGTCTTAATCGAAGGAGGCGGTGAAATTCTCGGGCATGCGTTGGATCATCACCTCGTGGACCAGATTCAACTTTATGTAGGGCCGATCATTACCGGAGGGCCCGTCATTGCCTTTGCGGGCGCGGGAGCCATCTCGACTCACGAGGCGCCGCGACTCGATCGGGTACGCTACGAGCGCATCGGCCAGGACATCTGCATCATTGGGTATCCGACCAAAGAGACGGCGGCATCCGAATAATTCTTCGCAACTTTACGTCTTAATTTCGTGTTCAATAGTCATCAACTCGAAAGAGGATCAAATATGTATTGGAAAAAACTTCTCCTGATTGGTCTGGCGGTCGGTGCTTTCGCATTTGCTGGGGCACCGCGTGCAGAGGCGCGAGTCTCGGTGGGAATCGGATTCGGTTTCCCATTCGGGATCGGATTCTACGACACCGGTTATCGCGGTTACTACCCGTATGGTTACGACTACTATGGGTACGGTTATGGACCGAGGTATTACGCCCGGCCTGTGGCCTACGTCGGGCCCAGATATTACTGGTCCCACGGCAGGCGCATTTATTATCCGCGCCGCCACCATTATCGGCATTGGCGATAAAACATCGCGGCGCTCTTCGACGTTTGCTTAATCTTTGTCCGGAACGGTGTCTCGCCGTTGGATGATTGGATCGGCTCAGAAAGCGCCGCTACACAGAAACAAGTTTTGGCGCGCTCTAGAGCAGCACGCTGTCGTCCAACGAATTGTTGTCGTCGGAAGTGAGATCGTCCAGATCGGCGATCACGTCGTAGTCCTGGCTACTGACGACCGCCAGCTTGTCCGACGAAAATTCGGAAGCTGGGGGAACCGAACTGTGCGTCCGGAGCGAAATTACCGCGATCAACGCGATCGCCACGCCAGTGGCTGGAGCCAATCGGTGGAGGCCGAACCAGCGGCGCCCAGTCGGCGCGCCAGACTGCCGGATTTGACGCACAACATTGCGCGCGAAGAACGGCGAGACCTTCGGCTCGGCCGTGCAGCCGAGCAGGTCCCAAAGTTTCTGGTCGTCATCACGCTTCATGATCGAAGGATTAAACTCCCTGCCAGCGCTAAAGTTGCGGCCACGGACCGCTCCTGCCGGCTAGGTTTCCGCCGCTTCGAGGAAACCTTCCAACTGCCGGATCCGCGTCGGATGTCGCATTTTGCGCAATGCCTTTGCTTCGATCTGCCGAATGCGTTCTCTCGTGACTCGAAATTGGCGCCCCACTTCCTCGAGCGTTCGGCTGTAGCCGTCGACGAGTCCAAACCGCTGCTCGAGCACCTGCCGTTCGCGCTCGGTCAAAGTCTCGAGCACGTCCTTGATCTTCTCTTTCAAAAGAACAATGGCGGTCATATCGCTCGGATTCTCCGCGCCTTTGTCCTCGATGAAATCGCCGAAATTTGTCTCCTCGCTCTCGCCCACGGGCGATTGAAGCGAGATAGGCTGTTGCGCCATTTTCAGCACCGCGCGCACCCGATCCACCGGCAACAGAATTTCCTCCGCCACTTCTTCCGGCGTCGGCTCGCGTCCATATTCCTGGACCAGCTGCTTCTGCACGCGCATCAGCTTGTTGATCGTTTCGATCATGTGCACCGGGATACGAATGGTGCGCGCCTGATCCGCGATCGAGCGGGTAATGGCCTGGCGGATCCACCAGGTCGCATAGGTCGAAAATTTATAGCCGCGGCGGTACTCGAACTTCTCGACCGCTTTCATCAAACCCATGTTGCCTTCCTGGATCAGGTCGAGAAAGGAGAGGCCGCGATTTGTGTATTTTTTTGCGATGGAGATCACGAGCCGCAAATTCGCTTCCACCATCTCAGTCTTGGCCCGTAGCGCCTTGTGCAGCCAGCTTTTCAGGGCCCGATATTGTTCGGTGTATTCCTCGAGGGAAAGCCAGAGCGAGCTTTCGAGGTCGCGTGACTTGATGCCGAGCGGCGAACGCGCCCCGTTCTCGCGCGGATGCTTGCTCATCTCACCCTGGAGCAACGTCAATATTTGGTACTGCTCGTCCGCGAGGTGAACAAATTCCTCGGTCACCTTCTGTTTGAAATAAAATTTCGGATACAATTTCTGGAGCGTCCCGACCGCTTTCTGAAACGACTTCAGCTTTTTCGCGTCCTTTCGGGCGGAGCCGTGCAGGATGTGGGAATATTGCTGGCGAATCGACGTCCCAAGTTTATCGACCTGCTTGCACAGGCGCGGCAGCAATTTCATGTAACGCTCCCGGCTTTCGATTTTCTTGTCGAGAATGACGCGGTCGAATCGCTCGCCGCCCTCGGTCAATTTCTGGGCGAGATCGAGATGCGCCTGCGCGATGAAACCGAAGCGGTTGATCAGGCGCTGCACCATGATCTCCGCCTCTTCGATCCGTTTGGAAATCTCGACCTCCTGTTCGCGCGTCAGCAACGGGACCTGACCCATTTGCTTGAGATACATCCGCACCGGATCGTCCAGAATATCGAGTTTGGTCTCGGGTTTTTCCTCTTCTTCTTCCTCCGAATCTTTCTTGCCGTCTTTGTAACGATCGACCTCGGAGGCTTCGATGATATCGATCTCCATCCGGCGGAGACGCGTCAGAATCGCATCGAGCTCATCCGCGTCGGTCACCTCCGCCGGCAGGGCCTCGTTCAAATCGTCGAAAGTGAGATAGCCCTGTTCTTTCGCGAGTTTGATCAACTCACGAATGCGCGTTTGAACATCTCCCGGCGTCGGGGGAGGGAGGATTTCACCCAAGTCCGGCGTTTCCGCACCGTTCAATCCCTTCCGTAAACGTACGGAGGTCGATCCGCGTTTCTTCGGTGAATGCGAACTCGTCGAGGAAGAAGTTTTCGCCGACTTCGGACGGCCAACTTTCTTCGGCTTGGCCGCGCGCGGCGTACGTATGGCTTTTGCTGGCTTTTTCAGCCGGGGCCGGCCTCGGGCGTTTTTTTTCGGGTGCTTTGGCAAGGACTTTGGTGCTGTTGAGGAATTGCTGCGTTTTCAGCCGGCTCGCGCTCGACTCACTGCCCCCTCAGCGACAGTCAGGTGTCGAGCACGCGGGCAGACGAAAACTTGGGAAGCTCGCGGAGTTGCTCCGTAAGGTCAAGAATTTGTTTCTGCAAATTGACCTCCTCGCCCGTGGTCAATCGGGGGAGTTTCAGGCGGCCCTTGGCGATTTGAAGCTGGCGGCGGATGGTCGCCTCGCGGAGGCCGTTCCACCAGCCTTTGGCCACTTCCAAGCCATTCGGAGGCATCTTTTGCAGCAACCACGAGGCGACCAGAGCTTCCTCCCCGGTTGGCAGCCCCCCCATAAACGCGTTGATGGACGCCGGATCGTCCGGCCGCAGATCGCTGCCGAGAATGCGCCCCAGGATTTCAGCATCCGGTGTCTGCGCCAGCAGTTCACGCCAGTTTTGCGCTTGGAGAAATTCACGCGCCTCGGCATTGCGGAGCGCGAGCAGACACAGCATTCCAATCTCATGACGCGGAGCTCGCGTCCGAGCCTCGGGCGCATTGTCATCCGCGGCAAGTCTCTCGCGACGCGGCTTGGTCAGCAGGCGCTCGAAGTCGGAATGAGCCACCCCCAGGCGAGCGCTGACCTTGTTCGCCACTTCTCCGCGCATGAGCGGGTCCTGCACGCGAGCAAGGGTCTCCGCCAGTTTCCGCGCCAACTGCATTTTCGCGCCTAACGAATCGAGATCGACCGAAGCTGTTTCGTGCTCGATCCAGGAATCGAAAAAATCGCGCGCGGCCGCCACGCGTTTTTCGAATTCCTCTTTTCCTTTGTTCCGGATCATCGAATCGGGGTCCTCGCCCGCCGGCATTTCAGCGACTCGAACGATCAGGTTGTTTTGCAAAAGCGCATCAAGGGAACGCTCCGCGGCTTTCTGTCCCGCGGTATCCGCGTCGAAACAGAGAATGACTTCGCTGACAAACCGCTTCAGGATCCGCGCCTGGTTTTCGGTGAACGCCGTTCCCTGCGGCGCGACGACATTCGTGATGCCGGCTTCGAATACTGTGATGAGATCGAGCTGCCCTTCGCAGACGATGGCGGAGTTTGCCTCGATCAAACCGCGCTTGGTCTTGTGCAGACCGAAGAGGACGTGCCCCTTCCGGAAAAGCGGCGTCTCCGGCGAATTCAAATACTTGGCGCCCTCGGCCTCTTTTTCCAGCACTCGGCCGCTGAAAGCGATCACTTCCCCCACGTCGTTGTGGATCGGAAAAATAATCCGGCCGCGAAACCGATCGTAAGCTTCTCCTTCCGGCCGATTCTCATCGCGCGGCTTGATCAAACCGCTTTGCAGGATCTGCGCGCGCCGATACCCCTGCGCGAGGGCCCAGTTCATCAATGCGTCCCAGCTTTCCGGAGCAAATCCGAGCTGCCAGTCGTGGGCGATCCGGCGATCGATGCCGCGTTTTTTTAAGTATTCGCGCGCCGGCGTTCCAATTTTCGCCTTGACCAGATTCTCGTGAAACCATTCCGCTGCTTCGGCGTGGAGTTGGAGCAACGTGCGCCGCGTCTCGTGCTGGCGATCGTCCTCGCCCGCCGCGCCGCGCTCCTCGATCACCGGTATGCCCGCGCGCGCCGCCAGCTTTCGCACCGCGGAAGGAAAATCGAGATGTTCGTAATCCATCACGAAACGAAAAACGCTCCCGCCGGCGCCGCAGCCAAAGCAGTGAAACGTCTGCCGCTGCGGGCTCACCGTGAAGGAGGGTGTTTTCTCCTGATGAAACGGGCAGAGCGCCTTGAAGTTCGTCCCCGCACGCTTGAGCGGAAAATAGGAACCGATCAGCTCCACGATGTCATTCGCGGCCGCGACCTGCTCGATGTTTTGTGAGGGGATGGTTCCCATGCGCGTTTACTTTTCGCTCGTTTGCGGGCCGGAGCGATGTCAAAATAAGCCAGAGACGACATCCTTCCACTAGTTGCGGTGTGACCGGGCGGCTGAGCTCCATCGATGAAAACACTTTTTCGCTATTTGCTGGTGGCCTGCAGCCTGGCCTTGCTCCCGCGGCCGGGAGAAGCCCGCGAGATCATTCACAAAGGCGATACCGTGGTCGTTCCACTTCGTGGCGAAATTTCTCCACCCTTGTTTTTATTTCTCCGCCGAGCTTTGAAGGTGGCCGAGAGCGCGGAAGCCGGAGCGATCGTTTTTGAAATGGATACGTTCGGCGGTCGGCTCGATACCGCTGCCGACATCACCAGCGTGCTGAATCACGCCACCATCCCGACTTACACTTTCATCAACTCAAATGCCGGGTCGGCCGGTTCGCTCATCGCCCTGGCCACGCAACATATTTACATGTCACCCGTCAGCGCGATCGGCGCGGCTGCGCCCGTCCTTGCCACGGGCGAGGATCTCCCGGCGACGGAACGCGACAAGACGCTTTCGTATTGGTCCGCGCTCATTCGCAGCTCCGCCACCCGCAACGGCCATAATCCCGACCTGGGCGAAGCGTTCATGAGCAAAGAGAAGGAAGTGAAAGTCGGCGACCGCGTGGTGCATCCGAAAGGTTCGCTTCTTACCTTGACCGCCCAGGAGGCCGCCGAAAATATTAATGGGAAACCTCTCCTGGCCGATGGCATCGCCGACTCGGTCCCGGACCTTGTGCGAAAGGCCGCGCTGAAGGGTCAACTAGTGGCGCTGGATCCCAGCGGCTTCGAGCGCCTGGCGTTTTGGATCACAAAACTCGCGCCGTTACTTCTTCTGCTTGGGATCATTTGCGCCTACCTCGAGTTTAAAATCCCGGGTGCGAGTTTGCCCGGAGTTATCGCGGCATTTTGTTTCGCGCTTTTTTTCCTGGGCCATTACCTGGCGGGGCTGGCGGGCTGGGAAGTGGTGGCGCTTTTCGTCCTCGGCGTTGTGCTCGTTTTGGTTGAGATTATGTTTTTCGCGCACTCGACCATTGTCTTTGGCGTTGTTGGCGTCTTTCTCATGCTGGGGTCGCTGCTTTGGGCGATGATCGATCGTTATCCTGGCGAGACATTTTTCCCGACCGGCACGATGATTGCAGTTCCCTTGCGCAATCTCTTTCTGGCGATGCTCGCCGCCACCGTCGTGATCATGATTCTCGCGCGCTATCTCCCGCGCACGAGCATCTACCGCCGATTCGCTCTCATGACTACGAATCCACCCGGTCCGTCTCTGGCCGGCGCGCCGCGGGAATTCGCCACGGCGCTCGCACTCGAGCCCGGAATGGAAGGCGCTGCTCTCACCACGCTCCGCCCCAGCGGCAAGGCCCGCTTCGCCAATCACGTCGTGGACGTCGTGACCGAAGGCGAATTCATTCCCGCCGATACGCCCGTCACGGTCATTCAGACGGACGGGATGCGCGTCGTGGTGAAGCAGGCTAGGTGACGCAAAGGGCCGAGACGTGTTTGGAATTCACGACTTCGGCCTCTTTCTTGGGGCGGGAATTTTGTTAAACCTAACGCCCGGTCCGGACACAGTTTACATTCTGGGCCGGAGCATCGCGCACGGTCGTCGCGCTGGGGTTGCGTCGGCTTTCGGAATTTGCGTCGGCAGCGTTTTTCACACGTGCGCGGCGGCGCTCGGGCTGTCGGCGTTTCTCGCCACATCGGCTTGGGCTTTCTCGGCCGTCAAGCTCGCCGGCGCGGCCTATCTCATCTTTCTTGGCTTGCGCGCTCTGCTGCAACGCGGACACGACCTCTCCCTGCCGGCCAACTTCAAACAAAACAATCCAGCCGCTGCCTTCCGACAGGGCATCTTGACCAACATCCTCAATCCTAAGGTTGCGCTCTTTTTCCTCGCTTTCCTGCCGCAGTTTATCGATTCGACTGCGCCATCGAAGATGGCTGCGTTCCTCATTCTTGGATTCACCTTTGTCACGACTGGAACAATCTGGTGCCTGCTGCTGGCATTGTTCGCCTCCGCGTTCAGCGAGCGGTTGCGCGGGAATGCGACTGTCGCGGCGATGCTCAATCGCGCTGTCGGAACGCTCTTTGTTTTTCTCGGGCTGCGACTCGCTTTCGCCGGACGGCGGTAGGTGCCCTAACCGCCGGCGACGACGTGGACGAATTCGATTCGATCGCCCTCGGCCAGAAAACGCTGGGTCCACTCCCGCTGGTGAAGCGCCGTCGCGTTATGCTCGATCAACACAGCGTTCGGATGCAGGCCGTAGTGCGCGGCAAGCTCGGCGATATTGGTCGCGCGATTTGTCTCGGCGCGTTCGCCGTTTATCCACACTGTCATGAGGCAAGAAGCGAGGGGTCCCAATCTTTCCAGACCGGCTCGAAACCTCCGCGGCGAAGAACGGCCGCGACTTCTGCGGGCGATCGCTCGTCGCTAATTTCGAATTGGCCCGTCGCTAGTGCGTCCTCCCCATTTTGAAATTCCGGCGCGACGATCCGGCCTCGTAATGTGCGATGCAGCTCACCCGCGCCCTGGCCCGTGTAGCCGCCGGGCTCGGTGTGGCTGCCGGCGCTCATCATGGTGACGCCTAACGAGGCCAGCACATCGCGCAACGCCGCGCGTTCCCGCGTGCTCAGAACAATTCCGACCTGCGGAAAAGTAATCCGGAACGCGCAAATCAATTGGGCCAGTTCCCGGTCCGTCATCGAGAAGGCCGGATGGAATTCGCCGGCGGCCGGGCGCAATCTTGGCAGGCTGACGGTGATTTGGGCCTGCCAGCAGCGCTTGAGCAGGTATTCCGCATGCGCCGCAAGTCCCACCGCTTCCTCCTGCCAGCGAGTGAGGCCGAAAAGCGCACCGATTCCTATGCGCCGAAACCCGGCCTCGTAGCCGCGCTCCGCGCAATCGAGCCGCCAATTAAAATCGCGTTTCGGTCCGGAGGTATGCATCTCGGCATATATTTCTCGGTTATATGTTTCCTGATACACGACCAACCCGTCCGCGCCTGCCTCGACCATCGGAAGGTAATCCGCGGCTTCCATGGGCCCGACCTCGATCGAGATCGAAGAAAAATCCGGCGCCAGCGCACGTACGCAATCCGCCAGATACTCTTGGCTGATGAATTTCGGATGTTCCCCGGCGACGAGCAAAATCTGCCGAAACCCTTCGTCCGCCAGATACCGGCCCTCCGCGATCACCTGATCGAGGCTGAGTGTGACGCGCAGGATCGGATTGTCGCGCGAGAAGCCGCAATACCGGCAGTTGTTGATGCATTCGTTCGAAAGGTAAAGCGGCGCGAAAAGCCGCATGGTCCGTCCGAAATTTTGCAGAGTAAGAGCGCGCGACTCCTGGGCCAAAGCTTCGAACTCGGTATCGGACTTGGGCAAAATCAAGTCCTCGAAGCGGTGCAGAAGACGTGACTTCTGCATCGGCAAATTATCCAGGACTTGGGCAAACGACATTGAGGCAATTTCGTTCGCGCTTTCTGTTTCGCAATACGGCAGTCGAGCGGAACACGCTCGCTTTGGCCCGGCCGGAAATTCTCACCGTGGACGGCGTGGCGTCGATTGCGCGGTCCATTCCGGGTAGCGCGCGCGTCTCGCGGGCTGGCGAAGCCGTCTCGGGTTCGCGAACTTTCGCAAGCTTGTTTCGGCGAGACGCCGCAACCAACACGCGAGACGCGTGCGCTACCCAATCCGAGAACAAGAACCAACCTTGCAAGACTCGGGTTGACGCTCGAGCGGACCAAAAAAAAACGCCGGGAACACATACAGTGTTCCCGGCGTCTTGTTGAATTATGCGGCGTTGTTTAGAACGCGAAGTTGAGACCGGTGCGGGCCATGCCGAAATTGTTGTCCGAGCCCGAGACAACGTTCCAGCTGAAGTCGTTCTGCAGACCGATGTGAGGCGTGAAGCGAACTTCGAAACCGCCGCCGATCTGGCCGATGGATTTGGTCTTCTCGACCGGGAATCTGTGATCGACCAGGGCGACGGAACCCCCGACTACGGGCGTGATAAACGTCTCTCGATCCTGACCGCCGCCGAAGATTCCACCGCCGCCGAGCCAGAAGTAAGGCGCAAAGCGCGAACAAGCGATCGGGAAACGCAAGGTGAACGTCCCCATGACCGAGCCGACGATGCGGTTGTCGTGACCGATGACAACATCATTGATGGTCTCGTGCGAATTTGGGTTCAGGAAAAAACCTTCAACGCCGAAGCCAAAGTAGCGGTGCACGAAGTATTTCGCGTCGATGCCGCCACCCCAGGCGTGATCTGCCACCAGATAAGTGTCGTTCCGCCAATCATTGCCCGTCGGAGCGTAGGTGCCCCAAAGGCTCAGATTAAATTCGTTATCGGCGTACCACTGTGGGCACGGCGGCGGCACGACCGCCTTCGATTCCTTGGAATACGTTTCCGTTCCGGCCAAGGCGACCGAGCTCAACGCGACCAATGCGCATAAGCTGAGGGTTAGTTTCTTCATTTTGTTGTCTCCTGTTGTTTGGTTAAGTCGTTGGCACGCTTTTATACCAGCCCGTGCCTTCCTGCAAGAACGTAGTTGGGGTTCTCTATTTGGGCTCGATTGTGGCATGGCCAAGAAAAATTGCAAGGCCGCTAGCGTTATTTTTGCAGGAATTAAGGTTTTAATTCGGCCCCGGAATTCGCGTCCGTAATGGTGAACTTCTCGTGGTGATAGGCCGGATCGCCCCGGAACATCAAGCGGCCGGCATAACGCCGCTCCAATTCGACCAAAAACTCTTCGTCCTCTTCCTTCAATCGCTTGAGCACGTCCGGGTTCAGGATCACCCGGAAATCGTGCACGCTATCCTGGTATTTGCGCATGACGGTATTCAGGGTGCGATGCAGCTCCACACTGGTCGTCATGGACGTCTTCACCACTCCACGGCCGGTGCAGTAGGGACAATTTTCGTAAATCGAATCGCTCAGGCTCTCCTGTGCGCGCTGTCGGGTCATCTCCATCAGGCCCAGAGCGGAGAGCGGAAGGACGTGCGTTTTGGCTTTATCCCGCTTCAGGCGTTCTCGCATCAGGCCGTAAACCATCTGCTGATCTTTCCGATTCTTCATGTCGATGAAATCGCCGATGATCAGGCCGCCGATATTGCGCAGGCGCAACTGCCGCGCGATTTCATCGGCCGCTTCCAGATTGGTTTGCAGAATCGTCTTCTCCACGTCGCGGCCGCCTTTGTTGCGCCCGGTGTTCACATCGACGGCTACGAGCGCTTCCGTTTCGTCGATCACAATGTAGCCGCCGCATTTCAGCCAAACCTGGCGATGGAAAGCGTCGTCGATTTGTTTCTGGATCCCGAAGGTCTCGAAGATCGGCGCCGCGCCGTCGTAAAATTGAATGCGACTGCGGGCGCGCCTCGAAATTTGTCCCACCATCTCGTTCATGCGGTCGATCGCCGTGCGATCGTCGCAGATGACTTCGTCAATTTCGTCCGTGAGAAAATCGCGCACTGTTCGGTCAACGAGATCTGGCTCTTCGAAGACACGGCAGGGGGCTGGCTCCGTCTGGATCAGTTGCTCGACTTTCGACCATTGCTCGAGCAAGAAGCTCAGATCGCGCACGAAATAGCGGGCCCGCTGCCCTTCGCCCACCGTGCGAATGATCACGCCGACGCCTTCGGGAATTTCCAGGTCGCGCAGGATTTTCCGCAGGCGCTCGCGTTCTTTCGGGTCTTCGATTTTCCGCGAGATGCCGCTGCGATCGCTGTAAGGCATGAAAACCAGATAGCGGCCGGCGAAACTGAGGTTTGTCGTGACCCGGGGACCCTTCGTTCCGATCGGACCCTTCGTGACTTGAACGATCACTTCCGAGCCCACGGGATAAATGCTCGGGATATCCTTCGCCGTGATTCGTTTTTTCGGGCGGCGATCTTTCGGCCGATCGATTTCCTCGACGCCGCTGTCGAGCGCGGCCGGAATGGCGTCCCAAAAGTGCAGGAACGCGTTTTTTTCGAAGCCGATGTCCACGAACATCGCCTTCAATCCCATCTCTATGTTCTTAACTTTGCCTTTGTAAACGCTGCCGACAATATTCCGCGAACTGTTGCGCTCGACGTTATATTCTTCGAGCCGGCCGTTTTCGAGGAGGGCGACCCGCCGCTCCAACTTCTCGACGCTGATCACCAGCTTGTTGCCGGTTTTCGGTGATCCGAGACCTAAAATACGTTTGACCTTGTCTATCATAAGCGGGGAGAGAATTTGAGATCATGGGCGAAGCGTGACGGTTTTGTTTGCGCTCGATTCTGATCAAGAGGTTTATCTGCGGGCCGGCGGGCGCCGCACGGGCACTGGCGCGGGCGGCGGTGTGGGCTTCGGCTTTATGCCGAAAAGTCTTTCGAAAAAGCTGGGTTTGCGCGGCGGCGGAGTTGGCGCCGGGGGGGGACGGACTGTCTTCTTCTGGCCAGCCACGCGGCCATTGGCGTCGGCTTCCAGTTCCACATCGGGATTCGCTGCGGTAGATGCCATGTCGGCGTTGGTGGATCCATCCAGATTTTCTTCGTCACCCGCGGTCAGTTTGGGATTGGAATCCTTGAAGTCGACCGCGGCAATCATCTGGAACGGATTCGATTTGTGGGCGGGGGCCAGCCAGGCGAGCTGGGCATCGTAGGTGCCTTCGTCCATGGCGAGCGTACGGGACAAAATCCGCGTGGCAATGGGCGCAGCCACGGACCCGCCATGCTCTCCGCCCTGCACCATCACCGCGATCGCATACTTCGGCGAATCATACGGCGCGAAGCACGCAAACCACGCGATCGTGTCCTTCTTCCCTTCGGTCATCGCCTGCGCCGTGCCGGTCTTGCCGGCTACCTGCACACCGGACAACCGGGCCTTTCCACCGGTGCCGCCGTCTTCGTTCACGACTTTCCAGAGTCCTCGCCGCGCCAGTTCGATCTGCTCCTTCTTGAGATCGAAACGCAGATCGCGATGAACTTTCGGCGCCGAGGGAACCACCGGCACGCCCTTCTCGTTCAGGATCGGTTTGCCGTCAGGGCCGGTCACGCTTTGCACGAGTTTGGGATAATAGGAAACGCCGCCATTCCCGATCGTGGCGTAAACCATCGCCAACTGAAGCGGAGTGACTAGATCATAGCCCTGGCCGATGGAGACGTTCGCCGTGTAGGCCGACGACCAGCGCTCGCGTGGATAATGGATTCGCATCCAATCCGGCCCGGGCAAGACGCCGGGAGATTCACTCGTGATTTCGATGCCGGATGTCTTGCCCAGCCCGAGCGCATCGCCCGTTTCGTCAATGGCGTCGATCCCAGCCGCGTTGCCGAATTGATAAAAGAATGAGTTGCAAGAGACCTTGATCGCGTCCGAAACGCCGAGAGTTCCGTGGCTGCCGCCCTTCGCGCCGATCCAGCAATGGAAAAAGTGATCGCCGTAAGTGACGCCGCCGCCGCAATTGAAATGCTGGGCGGCCAATCCTTTCCGGAGCCCGGCTAGCGTCGTCACGAGTTTGAAAGTCGAACCGGGAGGAAACGCACTGACCGCTCGATTGACCAGCGGATTCGTCTCGTCCTTCCGGAGCGCTTCCCAATCTTTTAGTTTGATGCTCGGGATAAAAGTGTTCGGGTCGTAGGAGGGCACCGAGGCCATCGCCAGAATGTTTCCGGTATTGGGATCGACCACGACAGCCGCCCCGCGCCCGACCGAACGCAACGCCTCTTCGGCGATCATTTGAATGCGCGCATCGATCGTCAGATTGACATTCGCTCCCTGCTGCGGCGGCTCTTCGCGCAGGACGCCGTCGATCTGGCCCTTCGCATTCCTGCGCATGTAACGCACGCCGGGCTTGCCCTTCAGATATTCGTCCATCGCCTTCTCGACGTTCGATTTTCCTTCTACGTCGCCTTGGTAGAACGAGTACTTCTTCGCCTCGTCTTTGTTCGTGTCATCGGGCGCGCCCACATAACCGAGCATGTGCGCGGCCAGCGCGCCGTAGACGTACGAGCGCACCGGCTTGATCGAAATATCCACCCCGGGCAGGCCCACATCGTGTTCGGAAAATTTCGCCATCGTCTCGAAGTCGATGTCCTTGATGTAGGTGAACGGCACTTCGGTGTTGGTGCGGAAATGCCGTTGCAGCTGCGCGGCGTTATAATTTCGGGCCAGATCCAGATCGTCCAGACGCGGCGCCACGCCGCTGTTGACGATCTTCACGATGTCCGGCTCTTTCAGATCCTTCGGCATGCCGTTGATCGTGCTCCGATATTCCGTCAAAGGCGGCGGCCCCAATTTTTCGCGGTAGCCCTTCACCATTTCGGGCAGATAAAAATCGACTTCATAACTGGCGCGGTTTTGCACCAGCGTCGTTCCGTTGCGATCGCGAATCTCACCGCGCACCGACGGAATGCGCACCGTCGCTTCCGAGCTTCCGCGAATCCTTGCAGTCCATTCCGGGCCATGCGCCACCTGGACGAGCCAAAGTTTTCCCAGCAGCGCGGCGAGGCCCAACAACATCAGCAGCGCCAGAAACTGGAGCCGCCAAATTGGATTCACCCGACGCCGGTTCATTCGTACGGCTCCGGTTCCGGAAGATAAGGATTGGCGGTGAGCCGGCCTAACGAGTGCAAAATCCAGAAAGCCAGCGGCGCCATCAACATCGCGATCACGCCCGGCCCGCCGATTTGCCACCAGGCTTCACGGGTGAAGACAAGGGAGCCGCGGCGAAATGCAATCATGAGGTATTGGGAAAGGAGAATGGCGGACGTGCACAGCCCGCTCATTATGCAATGCACCTCCCAGCGTCCCCGGATAAACAAAGGCCTTAGCCCATGCATAATGGCCGCCAGCACGGCGTAGAGGAGTATTGACCATCCGACTGAGATTTCAACTCGCGGCCCGAGAGCTTGCACCGTCACCATGTCCAGGAGAAGTCCGGCGAAGAAAGCCTGCATCAGCACGAGCGGGAAAGGCAGCGCCATCGCGCCATAGAAAACGATCAGGGGCACGAGGTAAATCCGGGCGTTGTACATCCACTCGAGCGGTGGCAGGAAGAATTCCGCCATCTGCGCGAGGAAAGTCAGCACCAGCAGGATAATGAAAAAGATCATTTGCGCCCTGTGACTACGAACACGTCTTCGAGATGCGACAAGTCCACCGCGGGCGCGATCCGCGCCTGACCGTCAAGTTCCCGCACCCGAAAACTCTGCACCGTTCCGATCAGCAAGCCCGAGGGGAAAACACCGCCTACGCCCGTGGTGTAGGTCTTTCGGCCGGGTTCGATGTTCGCTTGCTTGGAAAGAAAATTCAGATCCAACAGCGGCGTAACCGAGCCCGAAACGCGTTCACCCTGGATGATCCCTTGCTCGCGCGTTCCTTCGACCGAAGCCGCGACCTTGCAGTTTTCATCCGAAAGCAAAAGGACGATCGTGATATTCTCGCCCACCGTTGTCGTCTTGCCGACCACCCCTTGATCTGTCACCACCGGCATGTCGCTTTCGATATGGTCGTTCTTCCCCCGATTGATCGTGGCCGTCCGCCACCAGGTGGATGAATCCCGCGCCACGATTTCCGCCGGCACGAGGCGAAAGATCGAGCGTTCCTTGTATTCAAGCGCGCGCCGCAAACGATTGACCTCTTGCTCCACGTCGCGCAGCGCCTGGTTCGTCGCCTTGAGCGAGCGATTCTCCACTTTGAGCGACGCGTTATCGCGCTCCACTTCCTCCAGCGTCTGCAGCCCGGTCCGGACCGAGGTGATTTGTTTCTGGATGCCGGACCCACTTTTGAGGAAGGGCGAGATGAGCGAATAAAAACCGGCCTGGAGCTTGCGGGTGCTGTCCGCACCGAAGCTCAAAAAATAAGCGAGGATCGCCGCGAAAATGCCCAGCGCGATGATGCTCGATCGGTTCATTGGATTGCAGATTTAAGATTTAAGATTTCAGATTTCACAAAATGACGCGTTGATCAGACGCAATCTGAAATCGGCAATCTGCAATCTGCGATGGCTACCGCCAATTGCGATCGGTTGAGGCCACCTGACGCAAAAATTTAAGTTCATTGAGGCATTTGCCCGTTCCTTCCGCCACGGCGCTCAGGGGATCTTCAGCCACATGGACAGGCAGACCGGTCTCTTCGCTCAAAAGTTTATCGAACCCGCGCAGCAACGCGCCGCCGCCGGCGAGCACCAGGCCGCGATCGACCAGATCGGCGGATAATTCCGGCGGACAACGCTCGAGCGTGATGCGGACCGAATCGACGATGGTCGAGATTGGTTCGAGCAGCGCTTCGCGCACTTCCTGCGAGGTGATCATGAGCGTCTTCGGCAATCCGGCCACCAGATCCCGGCCTTTCACCTCGACGCTGGTTTCCTTCTCGCTCGGATAAGCCGAGCCGATTTTGATTTTGATTTCTTCCGCGGTCCGCTCGCCGATCATCAAATTGTAAGCGCGCTTCATATATTGCACGATCGCTTCGTCGAGCTCGTCGCCCGCCACGCGCACGCTGCGGCTGAAGACAATTCCGGAAAGTGAAATCAATGCGACCTCCGTGGTCCCGCCGCCGATATCGATGATCATGTTCCCCGCCGGATCCTGCACCGGGAGGCCCACACCGATTGCCGCCGCCATCGGCTCTTCGATCAGATAAACTTCGCGCGCTCCCGCATGGGTGGCGGATTCGCGCACCGCGCGTTTCTCCACTTCGGTAATTCCCGACGGCACCGCGATCACCACCCGCGGTCTGGCCCGCACCCGACGGCCATGCACTTTCGTGATGAAATGCCGCAGCATCGCTTCCGTCACTTCGAAATCCGCGATCACGCCATCTTTCAACGGGCGCACCGCCACGATGTTGGAAGGCGTGCGGCCGAGCATCCGCTTCGCTTCATCACCCACCGCGAGCACTTTGTTCGTACCCGCCTGCACCGCGACGACCGACGGTTCGCGCAGCACGATGCCTTGATCTTTGACATACACGAGCGTGTTAGCCGTGCCGAGGTCGATACCGATGTCGCTGGATAACCAGCCGAAGAGTCCATTGAACATGAAATTTAGCCTTTAGATTGGTCGCTGAAACGCACTATCCAGTCTGTCGGAAGCGCGTCCTGACTTCGATCTTCACAGCACCATGTGTGCGAGCGCGATAACGACCGGCTGAAACCGGTTAGTATCTAGAAACGGACTCTCGCCGCGTCAAGGGAAAGCTGGCGGGACCGGCCTTCGGCCGGAACGTCCAACGTTCAACGTTCAACGTCCAACGTCCAACATCAGAGGCTTGTTTAACGCTCTTCGCCAAATAGAAAACGCCCTCTTTCCGTCGACTGCCTAACGGGCAGAGACAGCATTTTCCCCTCTTCAATTGAACGTTGGACGTTGGACGTTGGACGTTGGACGTTTCCCTTCTTCTTCTTTCCGGCCCCGCTCTATGACCTCCTCAAAAATCCTCGTCGCTCCCTCCATCCTCGCCGCGGACTTCTCTCAGCTCGAAGCCGAAGTTCATCGCGCGGAAGAATCCGGCGCCGATTGGCTGCATCTCGACATCATGGACGGGCACTTCGTCGATAACATTTCGTTCGGACCCGCCGTCGTCGCGACCGTGCGCAAACACACGAAACTCCCGCTCGATGTTCATCTCATGATCGAACATCCCGATCATTATCTACCGCGCTTCCTCAAAGTGGGCGCGAATTCCGTCACCGTTCACGTCGAGCCGGAAGCGAAACATGACGTGGCGAAAACGTTGAGCGCGATTCGTGCGGCTCGGTGCGGAGTTGGATTGTCGTTAAATCCCGCGACGCCGTTCGAAGCGGTCGAGCCGTATTTGCCCGATCTGGATTTGCTCCTGGTGATGACCGTTCATCCGGGTTTCGGCGGTCAGGCCTTCCGGCCTGAGATGATGGAGAAAGTGAAACGTGCGAAGGCGTGGCGTGATGCTCGTCAAACTGCGCTGCACATCGAAGTGGACGGCGGCATCAACGCCGAGACCGCGAAGCTCTCGATCGCAAACGGCGCCAATATCCTGGTCGCCGGCACCTCGATTTTCCGAGCGGAAGATTACCGGCAGGCGATAGTCCGTTTACGCGGCGAATAGCGGGGCGTGGTGATCCTTGCCTGTCATCCCGAGCCGCGCAGACGGCGAGGGACCTCACAGTCGAAGTGAAGACCTTCTATGTTTATATGACGACCAATCGCAGTCGGGTCGTCTTGTACACCGGCGTTACGAATAATCTGGAGCGCCGAATCTGGTTCCACCGGAACAACAGGATCAAGAGCTTCACCAAAACGTACAGGGTCGACTGCCTCGTTTACGAGCAGTTCAATGAAGCGCGAGATGCCATCTCTCGCGAGAAGGAAATCAAAGGTTGGCGGCGCCAAAAGAAAATCGATTTGGTCCAGACGCTGAATCCGAAATGGAAGGATCTCGGGCTGGAGATGTTCGGTCCAAATAGCGGGGAAGTGACAAGACCTCGCCCCTGCGATTGACGGCTGCACGCCAGTTGAAAGTCCTCCCTTCGACTGTGAGGTCCCTCGCCGTCTGCGCGGCTCGGGATGACACGCATTTTTCGTCGCGCCTAACGAAATCCCACCCCGCAGCTACTCCAGCACCACCGGCACTTCGCCGATCAGCGCGGGGGCGCTTTGCAGCTCGGTCTCGGCCATCACTTCATCCGTCTGCGTGACCCGCACCACCTCCTCGATCGTCGTTTTCCCTTGACCCACGCGACGCCAACCATCCTGTCGGAGCGTTTCCATTCCTTCCGCGATCGCGCATTGCTTCAGCTCGCCGCCGTCGCGCTTTTGCATGATCAACTTTTTTAACGGCTCGGTCACGACACAGATTTCATAAATCGCGAGCCGCCCGAGATAACCAGTCTGACGGCAGGCGTCGCAGCCGCTGCCGCGCTGGAATCGCATGCCCAGCTCAACTGGGATACCGATCTCGGTCAAATATTCTCGCGGGTACTCCACCGGACCCGCGCAATGCGGGCAAATCGTGCGCACGAGCCGTTGCGCGATGAACGATTTCACGACCGACGCGAGCAGAAACGGCTCCACATCCATATCGAGCAAACGCGTGATGCCGCCGACCGCGTCGTTCGTGTGGAGCGTGCTGAAAACCAAGTGGCCCGTCATGGCCGCGCGAATGGAAATGTCCGCGGTCTCCACATCGCGAATTTCTCCGACCATGACCACGTTCGGGTCCTGCCGCAAAATGTGGCGCAAACCTTTGGCAAAGGTGAGATCGATCTCCGGTTTCACATCGATCTGCGACACGCCCGGCAAGCGATATTCCACCGGCTCCTCGATCGTGATGATGCGGCGCTGGACGGAATTGATGCTGCTGAGAAAACAATAGAGTGAAGTGGATTTGCCGCAGCCGGTCGGGCCAGTAAGGAGAATGATTCCGTTCGGCTGGTTCAGCAGATGGCGAATGATGTGGGCTTGCTTCTCGCTCAGATCGAGCCGGTCGAAACCGAAATGCTGTTCGGTGCGGCTGAGCAAACGCAAGCTGATCGATTCGCCATTCACCGTCGGAATGGTCGAGACGCGGACGTCGATATTCTGGTCGTGCGCCTGCAAATTGATCCGGCCATCCTGCGGCAGCCGCCGCTCGGCGATGTCCATGTGCGCCATGACCTTCAAGCGCGAGAGAATGGCCGATTGCAGGAGCCGGAGCTGCGGCGGCACCGCGACCTCGTGGAGAATGCCGTCGATGCGATAGCGAATGCGCAGGTCGTTCTCGAGCGGCTCCACGTGAATATCGGTGGCGCGTTCCAGGATCGCCTCGCGAATGATCTGGTTCACGAACTTCACCACCGACGCTTCCGGATCGTCCGCGTTCAAGTCGGTCGCGCTCTCGATATCCTGGATCCCTTCGAACGAACGGTTCGCCTTCAGGATTTCATCGAACGTTTCCGCGCCGACGCCGTAGACCGTCTTCATCGCGCGCAGGATTTGCGCGCGGGGCACCAGGACCCATTCGGCCGGGCCTTTCAGCAATTGGGAAGCGAGCTGACGTCCGACCGAGTTAAACAAATCGTAGGTCGCGAGCACGACCGTCTTGTCCTTGGTTTCGATCGGCAAAATGTGATGTTGAAAAACGAACCGGCTCGGCAGCATCCCGAGCGTTTGCCGCTCGATCTTCTTCGTGTCGATCGAAATGACCGGCACCTGGAAATAATTTCCGATCGCTTCCAGGAAACGCTGTTCATCCACCTTGCCGGAATCGAGGACCTGACTGGTCCACGATCCGCCGTTCAAATTCGAAGCGAGTTCGGCGGCTTCTTCCTGGCTCGAGACACCACTGGCGAGAAGCAGATTAATCAACGATTGGCTAACGGCGGCGTTCACGCGCGAACCTTACTCTGATCGCGGGAATTGTCATCTCGCGGCTCCTTTTTTTCGGGGAGCGCGTCCACCGCGACTGTCATCCCGAGGCTCGTTAGACGGGACCGCGACCAGGGGAGAAGCGCCGACCTCGCAGTCGTAATTTCAGGGAACGAAAAACCAAGCAGTCGAGCGCGCATAGCGGGCGATTGGGATCGCGTTAGCGGTGAGGACCAGTGTGAGGTCCCTCGCCGTCTGCGCGGCTCGGGATGACAAGCAAGCTGATCCGCTCCCCTACTTCATCCCCGGAAGATCGGGCGCGGGCAGCTCTAGTTGTTTCCCATCGCCCGGCTTCGGGCAATCGGGACAATCGTCTTGATCCAAATCAGGACCGAAATGCGTTCTCTCTTCGGTCTTCTGACGGAGCCGATATAGGTCGAGCTTAGTCAGTGCAACTTCCGGCCGCATTAAGATAATAAGCTCGGTGCGATCATTGTTCCTTCTCGTGCTTCGAAAAAGGGCGCCAATGATCGGAATGCGGTCCAAGACCGGGATGCCAGACTTGGTCGTCCGCTTGTTGTCGGTGATTAATCCGCCCAGCACCACGGTGGAGCCGTTGGGGGCAGACACGGTCGTTTTGATATAACGGGTCGCAATCGTCGGGATCGAGTTGCCATCGATGACCGCGGGGTCCGCCCCCAGGCTGTCGACCTTTTGGAGAATATCGAGCGTCACTTCTTTTTCCGAATTAATCAGCGGTACGACTTCGAGCTGAAGCGCCACTTTCTTGTACTGGATGCTCGATTGAGTGCCGAAATTATTCGGGGCCGGTGTGATGCCAACACCCGAGTTTCCAACAATCGTCGAGAGCGTGCTGACTGGCACTGGAATTTCCTGACCCGAGGCAATGATCGCTTTCTTGTTGTTGCTCGTGAAAACAACCGGACGATTGATCACCTTAAAGCGGCCGGTGGAATCGAGCATCTTCACAATCGCCGAAAGTCCGAAACCGGTGCTCAAGAAAACATTAGTTCCACCCGTAGCCGCCGCGTTCGCAAGGTTTTGAAAATTTATCAAGCTACCTGGATCGACTAACGTATTGTTGCCAGTCGCGATGGGATTTCGGGAAATCCCGGCAAAGCCTCCTTGCACTGAGTTCGTGGGGACGTGTTTGAATTTCTGAAAATAATCGATGCCGAATTGTTGGTCGTTATTAAGCGATAACTCCCCGATCACGGTGCTGAGGACCACCTGCGGAGCCTTCACGTCCATCTCGTCGAGAATCTTGCTCACCTTGACCACCACCTCGCGATTTCCGATAACTATGATCGCGTTCGCGCGCTGGTCGGCGATGATCTTGGCATTGCCGATGGTCACCGCTTTAGGCGTCGTATCCACCGCCTGAGTTGAAAGTTCCTCGGAAAAATTCTGACTGCCGCCGCTACTGCCGCTCGAGCCCCCATCAAACCCGGAACCCGACGAGGTATTCCGTCGCGGCTGCTGCTGTGGACCGGCGTTTGGGTTTCCACCAGTATCCGCGCCGCCCTGCTTGTCGGTTCCCGGTTCGGTTAACGCTTGCACCAGCACCGGCAGAACTTCGGCTGCGGAGATATATCGCAGGGGCCGCGTGACCGGCTTTCCAAACTCCACATTCGCGTCGAACTCCGCGATCAATTTGCGGACGAACGGCATGTTGATCGGACGCGTGATCACGTGGATGCGGTTCGTGCGCACGTCCGCGGAGATCTTGATCTTGCCGACGACAATCGAATCCTCGGAAAGACCAACGAGCGAGCCGATGTCTCCTTCCACCTGAACCTGCGGCGGCACATTTGCGGGAACACGCACCGGCCGCACACCCGGAACCACGCCCGGGGGGGCGCCCGGTTGCTGGGCTGTTGTTCCCTTTTCGAAAACGTCCTTCAACATTTCCACCACTTTCGTTGCGTCGGCCCGGGTCAGTTTGATGAATTCGCTCACCACTTCCGCGGGCGGGATGTCCACCTGGTCGATGATGTGCACGAGGCTGCGGATCACACTGGAATTTTCCGTGACCAGAATGCTCGATGATTTGGGCAGAGCGAGAAAGGAAGTGTAAGTCTGCGGCGGCGAAAGATACTGGCCAAGCACCTGTTGCAGCTCGATCGGATCGGCATACCGAAGTTTGAAGAGGAAGCTGATGACGTGATCGCCGGCCGGAATATCGGCGTCATCGGAAATGATGGGAACGCCGGCGCCGCGCGGATTTTTTCCCGTGCCGACGACTTTGACGATGTCGCCTTCCGCGGGGACAAGCGAGTAGCCGTTCATGAGGAGATTCATCTCGATGATCTTGATGGCCTCATCGCGCGGGACTGGCTTGCTGATGAAAATGGTGACCTTGCCCTGGACGAAATTGTCCATGACCAGCTTCTTGTTGGTCAGAGTTTCATAGAGGTGGAGAACGTCGGCGACGTCGCTGACGTTCTCCACCAGGACCACGGTCTTATCCTGCAAAGGGGTCGTGTTCGCGGCGGCGGGTGGAGGCGGGGGCGCAACGACCGGAGCTTCCTCAGAGGATGGCAAAGGCGCGACCTCTGACGCGGATTTTGCGGGGGGCCGTTCGGCGGTTGTTGTTGTGGTGGTGGTGGTCGTCGTGGCTGGCGGTGCCGCGGTCGCGCCCGGCGCCGAAAGGACACGCGAAGTGCGTGGTGAGGTCGCCGGGAGCGGAGACGAGGGTTTAGCTTGAGCAAAACCCGACTTCACCGCTGCGAGACACAGCGCCGCGATGCATAAAGGGCGTAGCACGGGTTTTATGTAATAGGTCGAGGGGTCGGGGTCAACTTCGTTCACCGGGGAGGGGAGTTTCGCTCAGCCTCCTGTTCTTCATTCGGTGTTCGGCGTTCGGTGTTCGGTGTTCGGTGTTCGATGTTCGGTGTTCGATGTTCGGTGTTCGATGTTCGGTGTTCGATGTTCGGCGTTCGGTGTTCGGTGTTCATCTGAACGGTCTTGCGGGGTTTTAGAGATCGCCTTGGCTTCGCACCACGTCTAAAAGAAGAACATCGAACGCCGAACACCCAACGCCGAATATCGAATGAAGAAGATCGCTCATCGCTCGAAGCTCGCGCGCGAGTTGAGCCTGACGACGGCGCTCGTTGTTCTAATCACCGTCGGTCGACTATCTGCTGCGACGCAGATGAAACAGGGGGAGGGCGAGGCTCCGGCCGAGCCGCCGGCGAGAAAGGCAGCCGCGGCTCAGCAGGAGCTTCGCCCTCCCCGACAGCACACCAGTTCTCGAGATGCGGCAGAAATCCGCGCGGTGATGGCCGCGCAAGCGGCGGCCTGGAATCGCGGCGATATCGATGGGTTCATGGATGGTTACGCTCGATCCGATGCCACGGAGTTCGTGGCCGGCGACAAGCTAACGCGCGGCTGGCAAACGGTGCGCGATCGTTACCGGAAAAAGTACGACAGCCGCGAGAAGATGGGTGCGCTGACTTTTTCGGAGCTGAAAATCACGCCGCTCGGCGGCGACGCCGCGCTGGTGATTGGGCGCTGGAGACTGGTCGTGAAAAACGATAAACCGCATGGACGCTTCACCCTGCTCTTTCGCCGCACCGCAGCTGGCTGGCGCATCGTGCACGATCATACGTCATAGAAACTTTGGACGCGTCTTCGGCGGTCATAGACCGCCGCTACAGGGCTGACATTTGGTCCCTCGGATTCCACGGCGCGGCGTTATCTTCCTGTAGCGGCGGTCTATGACCGCCGAAAGATCCGCTGCTGCAGAGCTGACATTCGGTCCCTCGCATTCCACGACGCGGCGTTTTCTTCCTGTAGCGGCGGTCTATGACCGCCGAAAGACGCGACGATTCGCCAGAGCGCGTCGAAGAATCTGGAAAATCAATCGCGATACTCGAGCGGGTAAACTTGCCCGCTATAGGGCCACTCCTGCCAATCTTTTGCCAATCCGGCGCGCACCGGATTATCGCGGACGTACTCCCATTTTTGGCTGTAGGAATCGGCGCTGCGCAACACATGGTCGAAGAAACCTTTCTGCCAGTGCGGCGCAGGAATATCCAGACTCCGCAACGTCTTCGACAAGGAATTCTTGAGCGATTTGACCCACACGGCGAGTTTGTTCTCACCATCCAGCGCGACAAAAAGGTGAATGTGATCCGGCATCAAGACGTATCCGCCGACGAACGTTCCGCGATCTTCACCCACCTTTGCGAATTCGAGGAAAGCCCGATAAACGCCGGCGTTGGCAAGAATCGAACGGCGATCCGCTGCATTTGCGGTGACAAAATAAATCGGAGCCGGAACAAATATCTTTTCGAGCCGGCGCAATCGCATTTTGCGCGGTTTGTTATCAGCGTTTTCTTCGGCGGTCATAGACCGCCGCTACAGGGGAGCGTCGGCAGCGGCGCGCAACTTCTCCAGCAACTTCCCATGGATCCCATCGAACCCGCCGTTACTGAAAACCACCACCACGTCGGTCGCCTTCACCAGCGGGACCAGCCGCTCAATGATATGAGCGACATCCGGTTCGTAGAACGCGGGCCGGCCTGAGCTCGCGATCGCTTTCACGACTGCTTCGGGATCGAGCCGTTCCGCCGGTGGGATCTGGTCGAGCCGCGCCACTTGCGAAATGAAAACGCCGTCCGCATTTTTCAGCGCTTCGGGCAGCTCTTGTTGGAAAATCGCGCGCCGGGTGGTGTTTGAACGGGGCTCGAAAATCGCCCACAAACGCGAGCCCGGATAACGATGCCGTAAAGCGCGCAGTGTTTCCCGCATCGCCGTCGGATGATGCCCGAAATCGTCGATCACTTTTACCCCGCCCACTTCGCCGCGCACCTCCAGCCGTCGCGCGATTCCCTGGAATTTCGTGAGCGCTTTCTGAATTTTCGCGGCCGAAACGCCATAGAACCGTGAAGCGGAAATGGCCATGGCCGCATTGCGCACATTGAATTCGCCGATCAGCGGCACTTCGAATTCATCGTCGCCCAGAGTGAAGCGCGATCCCTCCGGGGAATAAGTCACCTTCTTGATCTGGCGCGCGCAATTAGGAGAAAAACCGATTTTCTCTACCTGGGCGAGGAAAGGCCTCAGTTGCTTCATCACGTCGAGGCAATTCGGATCGTCCCCGTTCAGCAGCACCATGCCATTTTGCGGCACGATGTTGAGCAGCCGCCGAAAGCTCAGCTTGATTTCGTCGAGGTTGTTGAAGATGTCGGCGTGATCGAACTCGATGTTATTCACGATCAACAATTCCGGCAGGTAATGGACGAACTTCGAGCGCTTGTCGAAGAAGGCGGAATCGTATTCGTCCCCTTCGATGACGAAATATTTTGAATCGTTCAGGTGCGCGCCCTGCCCGAGATTTTTCGGGATGCCGCCGATCATATAGCCGGGATCCAGTTTCGCGGAGGTCAAGATCCAGGCGAGCAGCGAGGTGGTAGTGGTTTTCCCGTGCGTGCCCGTCACGACCAGATTATGCCGGCCGCGCAGGAAGAATTGCTTCAGGATTTCCGGAAGCGACGCGTAGTAAAGCTTCCGGTTCAAGACGGCTTCCACTTCTGGATTGCCGCGGGTGATGGCGTTGCCGACGACGATGATTTCAGCGTCGTCTGGAATATTTTCCGGGCGATAACCCAACTTGAGTGCGATTCCTTTGCTCTCCAGGAAAGTGGACATCGGCGGATAAATATTATCGTCCGAGCCAGTGACGATAAACCCGCGCTCGCGCAAAGCGGCGGCGACCGATCCCATCGCGGTGCCGCAAATGCCGAGGAAATGAAAATGGCGGGGCGCTGCGGTCACGCGGATTTCTTTACGCCGCGCGTGATCGTTTGGCTACTGAAAGGCGTCTGCGGCCAGCACCCCAAGGAATTCTTCTGGGAAGGGTAGCGTCGCCGTTCCGCCTCTTCTGTAGTCGCTTCGCTGTGCGAAGCGCGGGAGGAAGCGTCGCAAACACTCACGTCGCCCACAGGGCGACGGCTACAGCATTTCTTATTGCCCGAGCACCCAGGCGAAGATCAAAGGCGCGCAAATCGTAGCATCGCTTTCAACCACGAACTTCGGAGTTGAGGCCGCGAGCTTGCCCCAGGTGATTTTCTCGTTTGGCACGGCGCCGGAGTAGCTGCCGTAGCTCGTCGTCGAATCGCTGATCTGGCAGAAATAACCCCACAGCGGCACCCCGGTGCGCTCGAGATCCTGGTGCAGCATCGGAACGACGCAGATTGGGAAATCGCCGGCGATGCCGCCGCCGATCTGAAAAAAACCGATTGAGCCCTCCCGGTTGCGCAGCCTCTTCGCGTTATTCGTGTAGTAGTCCGCGAGCCAGGTCATGTATTCGATGCCCGTGCGCACGGTGTGCACGTTCCTGACGTCACCGCGAATCACAGCGGCCGCATACATGTTGCCCAGTGTCGCATCCTCCCAGCCCGGCACGACGATCGGCAGATTTTTTTCGCAGGCCGCCATCATCCAGGAATGCTTCGGGTCGATCTGAAAGCTCTTCTTCAGCTTACCGCCGCGAAGAATCTTATACATAAACTCATGCGGGAAATAACGCTCTCCGGCGCGGTCGGCCGCGGTCCACTCTTCGAGCACCACCTTCTCGATCCGCCTCATCGCCTCCATCTCCGGGATGCAGGTGTCGGTCACGCGATTCATGTGCCGGGAGAGCAGTCGCTGCTCGTCCCGGGGCGTGAGCTCCCGGTAGTGCGGCACCCGCTCGTAGTGGTCATGCGCGACGAGATTGAAAATATCCTCCTCGAGGTTCGCGCCGGTACAGACGATCAGGTGCACCTTTTCGCGACGGATCATCTCCGCCAAAGAGATGCCGAGCTCGGCTGTCGACATTGCGCCCGCGATCGTCATCAGCATCTCGCCGCCGGCGGCGAGGTGGGCCTCGTACCCCTTCGCCGCGTCGAGCAGCGCGGCCGCATTAAAGTGACGATAATTCTTCGCGATGAATTTCGAGATCGGCCCTTTTTTCGCAGCGAAAGCGGCGTTGATCTCTTCTGGGCTTTTTGACCGCCGTTTGGCTCTCATCGTCTAGGCAAATTGGGTCAAGCGGGGTAAAGCCATTTCATGTAATCGGCCACGCCGGTCTCCAGCGGATACTTCGGTTGGTAGCCCAGACGACTGTGCGCCTGAGTGAGGTCGGCCTGCGTGAAATTCTGATAATGGGCGTGCGGATTTTCGATGTATTCCGGCTTGAAATCGGTGCCGAGGGAGGAGTTCAGAACTTCGATCAGCTCGTTGAAGGATCGCGCGCGCCCGGCGCCCAAATTGTAAATTCCGCTCTGTTTTGCCTCCAGCGCCCCGATGCTGCCTTCGACGATGTCTTTTACGTAAACGAAATCGCGCTGCTGCTCTCCATGCTTGAAAATGCGCGGGCGTTGCCCGGCTTTCATCTGGCGCGACAAGTGATAAACCATGCTCGCCGGAACGCCTTTGTGCGCTTCGCGCGGACCGTAAACGTTAAAGTAACGCAACCCGACGACGATCCAATCTTTCTCGTCCCGCGCGGCGCGATCGGCGACATTGTCCATGATCGCCTTCGAGAACGCGTAAACGTTGGCGGGGGCCGCGCCGTTCGTCTCCAGGCTCGCAACGCTGGCCGCGCCGTACGTCGCCGCGGAAGAGGCGTAGACGACCCGTGTCCGGTTCGGCTTCACGAAATTCAAAAGGCGCCGAAAGCTCTCCACGTTGTCATGCACCTGCACGAATTGATCGTGCAGGGTCGTGTCGGTGATGGAGGCGAGATGAAAAATCGCGTCGAATTTTTCGTCACCAAATTGTTCCTGCCAATCGAGTGTCGCCAGATTTTGCGCGACGAAATCGCCCGTGTAACCGGCGAGATTTTTGAAATCGCCGGAGCGAAAATCGTCGATCACGGTCAGCTGCGTTTCGGGCATTCGCTCTTGCAGCGTGAGCACGAGATTGGAGCCGATGAAACCGGCACCACCTGTAACAAGAATGGAAGATGGAGAGGAAGACATCGCGAAACGGAGAGGGCCGTTTCAGATAAATAAGTCGTAGCCGCTCAAGCGCAAGCCTTGCGCTTCAAGGAGCGGCGGTTTGCAACCGCCGTCTGTCGGCGATTTAGAAATCGCCGCTCCTTGGGCAAGCAACGAGCAACCCGAAATAAGTCTTGAGCGTTCAAAACCAAGCGGCTACTTCTGGCGGCAGTTCTTTGTCAGTTGATCAGTGGACCGGTGCGAGGAATTCCCGTGAGACTCGGGAGCAGTTGCGCTGCTGTAACTGGATACGACTTCCCAAGAGCCAATCGCCCTGCAGACGCAGGCGGTGAAGGCGGGGAGAAGGATGTGCGTTTCTCAAGACGCGCGAAAGCCAGGAGCCAGAATATTTGCCCGTTCCACCTCATTCGAGTCCCCGCGTGTGCGGACGGCCCGAAAAAACTTCTTCGCGAAAAAGAAGAATGAGAGCTGTGGACGAAACCGGCGGCAGCCGGGCGAGTCTGCCTCTCGAAAATTGGAGGCAACTTGTTATGTCGCGATCAGCGATTGAAAGCGGTGTTGAATATTTGCTGGGTAGCGCGCGCGTCTCGCGCGCTGGCGATGGCGTCTCGCTGTCGCGGACTTTTGAAAAGATTGTTTTGGCGAGAGGCCAAAACCAACGCGCGAGACGCGCGCGCTACCCAGAATGCCTGGCGTTCGCGCTCCTTTTGTTTGCCGCGCCGTGCCGTGCCCAGGACGCGGTTACGTCTTCATCAGCCGCGGAAACCGAACAAATCGTCGTCAGTGCGACGCGCATTCCTACGCCGGAAGAAGAATCTCCGGCGAGCGTGACCGTGATCAGAGCGTCGGATTTTGAAGTCAAACAAACCCGCCGCGTGGCGGATGCGCTTCGAGAAGTTCCCGGTTTGTCCGTGGTCCAAACCGGCCCTCCAGGTCAGCTCACCTCGGTCTTCACCCGCGGGTTGCGCAGCGAGCATACGCAAGTCCTCCTCGATGGGATCCCCATCAACCAGGGTCTCGCCGGCTTGTTTAACTTTGCCGATCTCGCCGTGGACGACATCGATCGAATCGAAATTGTCCGCGGCCCGCAAAGCACCTTGTATGGACCACGCGCTCTCGCCGGTGTGATCCAGCTTTTCACCAAACAGGGTGCCGGCGTGCCGGCGTCGGAATTCAGCGCCGAGGCAGGTTCCTTCTCGACCTTTCGCGAAACGCTGGCGAGCGCGGGCAGCGCAGGCCAGTTCGATTACTCGATCGGTCTCAGCCGGCTCGATACCGAGAACGAGCGTCCGAATAATCAATATCGGCTGACCAACGGAATCGCGAATGTCGGTTGGTCGCCTAACGAGCGGTTGCGCCTCAGCAATTTATTTCTCTACTCGCTCGCCGATACAGGAAATCCGGATTCCATCCTCCACCCAAAACGGTTCGACAATTTTCTGACGGAAAAATGGCTGATCGCGCCGCACGTCGATTTCAAGCCGGTCGAGTGGTGGGAGCACAAACTGATCGTGAGCTACGATCACGAGCGGCAGGTGAATGATCCGAACGACGATGGCTTCGTCGGACCGACGCGCGCTTTGTTCGAGCGGACGACTGTCGATTATCAAAACGATTTGAAGGCGGCTTCCTGGCTCACCTTGACCTCGGGATTTTTCTACAGCCGGGTCAACGCGGGACAGGAGCGGCCCTTCGTTTTGTTTGGTGATCCTTTTATCAGCGATCACACCGAGGAGACGGCAGTTTTTCTTCAGGCCAGTGTGACGCCGTTCAGCGGATTAAACCTGGTTGCGGGCGGACGCTACGATCACTTCAATCAGTTCGGAGATGTGTGGACCTACCGCTTCGCGGGCAGTTATCTCATTGCGAAAACCGACACGCATTTGCACGCTAGTGTCGCGACCGGTTTCAGTCCGCCGAGCAGCCAGGACAAAATTTTCGGCAACAACTTTGGATTGGAGCCGGAGCGCGATTTAGGATGGGACGCCGGAGTCGAGCAAAGATTTTGGAGCGGTCGGATCGCGGTCGGCCTCACATATTTTCACAACGACCTTTCGAATGTGATCGGGTTCAATGGGCAGTTCGACACCTTGAACCTGGGCGAGGCGCGGACCCAGGGCGTCGAAGCGGAATTGAGTGTGACCCCGGTCACCGACTTGGTTCTGCACGCGACCTACACCTACCTCGACGCGGAGAAGACGTCCGCGGCGGAAGTTTCGCAATTGCAGGGAGCCCGCCTGCCGCGGCGGCCGCGCAATGAAGCATATTTTTCCGCCTCATATCTCTGGTGCAAGCGACTGCGCACAACCGTCGAAGCGAAATTTGTGAACGCGCGCGAGGAACTAAATTTTGGCGCTCCGAACTTCGACATCGAGGATTACGCCTTTGTGAACTTCGCGGCGGAGTACGAAATCAATCCGCGATTCTCAATCTTTGGTCGCATCGATAATCTAACCAATGAGCAATACGCCGAGGTGTTCGGTTTCCCGGCCCTGGGACGAGCGGCTTATGGCGGGTTCAGGGTGAGATTCTAAGGCCTCAGTCATCCCGAGCTTGTCGAGGGACCCCGCTCTCGGCAGGTTCCACGCCGCAACAAAACAAAGACGGGGTCCCTCGACTGCGCTCGGGATGACTGAAAGGAGGATAGCTTGCCGCAGTCCCTTGCTTGAAGAGGTGCGTTAGTTCTGGTAGTCGCAGAGGGTGAGTCCGCTCCTTTATGCAGTCATCGGCTCGCTGGCCGGCGCGGGGATCGCGGCGCTGATTTTCGTCCTGGCGCGGCGCGGTCGGACGGATGACGCGGAGTTCCTCGAGCGACTCCAGACCTTCGACCGTGCCCAGGAACGACAGGAGAAAATGTTTCGCGACGAGTTTTCCCGGGTGCGCGAGGAATCGGCGGGCTCGGCCAAGGGACAGCGCGAGGAGCTGGCAGGCGCGCTGAAAAATGTCAGCGACACCACCTTGAAGTCGCTCACCGAAATCAGCGGAATGCTACGCGATCAGCTCGATCAGGTCACCGGTCAGGCGCGCCGGCTCACGGACAATGTCGATTCGCGCTTAAAAGAATTGCGCGAAGAGAACACGGGCCAGCTCGAAAAAATGCGCGCGACCGTGGAGGAAAAATTGCAGGGCACGCTCGAGAAAAGGCTGAGCGAATCATTCAAGCTGGTGAGCGAACGGCTCGAGCAGGTGCATCACGGCCTGGGCGCAATGCAGCAGTTAGCGAGCGATGTCGGTGGATTGCAGCGGGTGCTCACGAATGTGAAAACGCGCGGCGGCTGGGGAGAAGTGCAGCTCGGCGCGCTCCTCGAACAGCTGCTGACGGCGGACCAATTCGCGCGGAACGTAAAGACGCGCGAGGAAACGGGGGAGACGGTCGAGTTCGCGATCAAGCTCCCCGGCGACGAAAATGGCGCGCCGGTTTGGCTGCCCATCGACGCGAAATTTCCGGTCGAAGATTATCACCGGCTGGTGGCGGCGCAGGACAAGGCCGACCTGCCGGCGACAGAGCTGGCGATGCGCAACCTCGAAACGCAGTTGAAGAAAGGCGCGAAAGACATCTGCGCAAAGTATATCAATCCGCCGAAGACCACCGATTTCGCGCTCATGTTCCTTCCGACGGAAGGACTTTATGCCGAAGCGATCCGGCGGGTGGGCCTGGTGGAACAGGTGCAGCGCGATTGCCGGGTCGTCTTCGCGGGACCGACGACTCTCGCGGCGCTGCTGAACAGCTTGCAGATGGGATTCAGGACGCTGGCCATTCAGAAACGATCGAGTGAAGTCTGGAATTTGCTCGCGGCGGTGAAGAATGAATTCGGGAAGTTCGGCGATTCGTTGTCGAAGGTGAAGGAGAAGCTCGATCAGGCGTCGAGCGACATGGACAAGGTGGCGGTGCGCTCTCGCGCGATCACGAAGAAGCTGCGCGACGTGGAAGAGCTGCCGACGAATCCTCAGCCGCTTTTGCCGGAGTTGTTGTCGGAGCCGGAGGAGGAGCTGTAGTCGCTTCGCTGTGCGAAAGCGAGAGAACGGGAATCCCTTTTTGGAAATGCTGGTAGTGGCTGTTGTGTCAACCGCCACGCCGCCCACAGGGCGGCGGCTACAGAAGACAGGCTGTCATCCCGAGCCGCGCAGACGGCGAGGGACCTCGCAATCGCAGGTTGGTCTCCTCCTGTCGGGAAATTCTCCACGCATTTCGGTGATGGAACATGTTCCCTCGCGAGGAAACGGAACGTTTGGTGCGAGGTCCCTCGCCGTCTGCGCGGCTCGGGATGACATGCAACAAGGCCGCTCGCTACAGCACTTCGTCCCACTTCGCTTTGTCTTTGAGCATAATCTCGCGGAGCAGGCGGATCGGGAGCATTCCGTGATTGAGCAGTTCGTCGTGAAATTTTTTCAGGGAAGAATTCTCGCCTTCCTGTGCTTCCCAATCTTTTCGCAGCTTGAGAATCTGGAGCTTGCCCAAGGTGTAGTTGAGATACCCCACATCGAACGTTCCGCGCATCGCCTCGGCGTGCGCCGGCTTCTCTTCGAAGTAGCAATTTTCCTGGAAAAATTTCGTCGCGTCCTCCACCGACATTCCCTCCGTATGCATCTTGACCGAGACGCTCAGCCGGCACAGACGGATCATCGCGGCCTGCGCCTGAGCCATTCGATATTTTGCGGCGCGCTTCAAATCTTCTTCCGATGGATTCGTCTTCGTGGCGCCAAACCCTTCGTCGATCACCATCATTTCGCAGTAATGGGCCCAGCCTTCGATAAAGGAAGTCGTGCCGAAAATTTTTTCCGCTCTCGTGGTCTTGGAAGCGTTCAGGTGAAGGTGCTGCACGTAATGCCCCGGGTATGCCTCATGAATGGAAATCAGGTCGGCCAGGTAGGAATTGAATGAAGTGAGCCACTCGTTCTTTTGCGCTTCGGGCCAATCGCTCTCGGGCGGCGTGACGTAGAAGTAGGCTTCGTTGGCCCGTTTCTCGAAAGGGCCGGGCGTATCCATGGAAGCAAAACTGGTGGCGCGTCGATACGGCGGCGTCTCCTTCACCTGGGCCCGCACGTCGGATGGGATCGTGACCAGCTTGTGATCGACCACGAACTTGCGAATGGAATCGAGCTTCTTCGTGATCTCGGGAATCAGGTTCTCGGCCGTCGGATGTTCGCTTTGGATTTGCTGGAAAACTTCCTGCGGCGATTTGCCGGCATCGATCTGTTTTGCGGCCTCGGCAAACACTTCCTGCTCGCGCTTCAATTCCGCCAAACCAAGTTCGAGAATTTTTGCGGGAGGCAAATCCACCAACTCCACGCCGGCCAGCAGCGCATGATATTTTTCCTCGCCGATCGCGAACTGCGGCGTGGCCTTCGGCAGTTTTTCTTTTTCCAGCCAGGCCGCGTAATCCGAGAGCGCGGCCGCCGCCCGGCGATTGGATTGCATGAACGTCGCGCGTAAACTTTCGTCTTTCAGTTCGTTCAGCGCTTCGACCAGGTCCTTCTTCAGAAACTCCGTGGCCCCGCGCGCGGTCTGGATCGCCAGCTCGACGTACGGTTTGGGCAGGACATCGGCGAGATTTGTTCTCGCCGCGATCATGATGTTCGGCGCCTGGTTCTCGACCATGATAATGCTTCGGACCCGGTCCTCGATCGGCGCATATTTGCGTTTCACATAAACGCCGACTTCGAGCGCGCGGGCGTACGTCATCGGGTTGTGCTCGTAGATGGACATGTCTTGCGCGAGAAAAAGCTCCTTCTTGATCGCGGCCTGAAGCAGTCGCAAATCAATCGAGGAGCGGGCGCTGAGCTTGGTCAGGTCGAATTTTTTCAGGCGCTCATCGAAACGTTTCAGGCGCGCCAGCTCCGCATCGATCGCGAGGCGGGTGTATTCGCTGATGCGTCCATCGTATTCGTGAAAGCCCAGCTCCGTGGCGTGGAGCGGCCGGGCCGCGAGATAACCGCGAATGAATTCTTCCGCCACGTTTTCCAGCTCAACATCCGGCTTCACCGGCGGCGTAGGTTTGGGGGTCGGAGAAGGTTTCGGGGTCGATGACGGTTTTGGAGACGGCGTCGGCGTTGGCGAAAGCTTCGGTGTTGCTGAGAGCTTCGGCGCCGGTGAGGGCTTCGGCGTGGGTGAGGGCTTAGGAGTGGGTGCGGGCTTCGGTGACGATACCATCTTGGGCGTAGGCGATGGCATCGGCTTCACGGCCGGAAAGGCCGTCGGTTTCCTCGAGGGCGACGGTGAAGGTTTGGGCGTTGGGGTGGGAGATGGCGCGGCCGCAACGCCGGCGAGCGGCCAGCAAAGAGCGAGAGCTAAGACAAACGAGCGTAGTTTCATGAACGGAAGGAGCCGATTCCCGCGGCGGGACCTTAGCTGACGCATTGCGCGTTGCCAAAAATTTCCGCATGAGCGATCATCGTCGCGCCCGGACAACGGGATCCTATATGAAGCGCCGCCTCTTGCTCAGCACGTTCGCGTGCCTCGTCCTCTTCAATCTTCTCCTCGGCGTCCGGTTCTATTCCGCCCACGCCGCCGGCGAGGATGACAGCGGTTACGCGCAGATCTCCGTGTTCGCGAGAGCGGTCCAACTCCTTCGGCAGGATTACGTGGATGGGAACAAGACCAGTTACCACGACCTCGTTTATGCCGCCTTGAAAGGCATGCTCGCCTCGCTCGATCCGCACAGCCAGTTCATGGAGCCTAACGACTTCAAGGACATGCAGGACGACACCCGCAGCCGGTTCAACGGCCTCGGCATCGAGGTTTCGGTCAAGAACGGTTTGCTCACCGTGATCACGGCGATGGAAGACACGCCGGCGGCGAAGGCCGGCATTCTTTCCGGCGATCAGATTCTGCGGATCAACGGGAACTCGACCGAGAAATTGGATTTGCAGGATGCCGTCAATGTTCTCCGCGGAACCGCCGGACAAAAAGTGACGCTGACGATCCTGCGGCCGTCGAACAAGGAGATTAAAGATTTCACGCTCGAACGTGTGGAAATAAAAGTGCAGAGCGTCAAAGGCGTCAGGCTGCTCGAGGCCGACCTGGCTGGTCCGTTCAAGATCGGTTACGTCCGCTTGATCCAGTTCAACGAACCGACCGCCGAAGAATTGGCCAGGGCGCTGGACGATCTCCAGAAAAAAGGAATGCAGGCGATGGTGCTCGATCTCCGGAACAATCCAGGGGGGCTGTTGAATGTCGCGGTCGATGTCTGCGCGCAATTTTTGCCGCCGAACACGAAAGTCGTTTCCACGCAGGGGCGCGTCGCCTCCCAGCAGCATGATTACTCGACCTCGGGCGGGACGAAGGAACGACCGCGTTTTCCATTGGTGGTCCTGGTGAATGAAGGAAGCGCGAGCGGTTCTGAAATCGTGGCCGGCGCACTGAAAGATCTGCGCCGCGCGGTCCTCGTGGGCGAAACGACTTTCGGAAAAGGCTCCGTCCAAAATGTAGTGCAACTGCCGGACGGATCGGCCTTGCGTTTTACCACCGCGAAATATTACACGCCGAGCAAACAGGTGATCCACGGCAACGGCGTCGTGCCGAACATTCGCGTGCCGATGAGCGCCGAGCAGGAGCGGGCGCTTTTCGCGATGCGCAACGCCGAGAACATGAAGCCCGAGGAGGAGAAGAACCTGATCAAATCGAAGGACCCGCAGCTTCTGCGGGCGATCGACGCGCTCAAAGGCGTGATGGTTTACGCGCAGGAGAATTCGCCGAAGGCCGAGCCGGTGAAGAAATGAACCGCTCCTAACGCGCTCTGTCCAGTTGCGTCCCTTTTTTGCATGTCATCCCGAGCCGTGCAGACGGCGAGGGACCTCACAGTCGCGGATCGATTACCGAGAAAATGACGGCGGGCTACGCAGATCCGTGGTTGAACGCTCCGAGCTTGCGTTGGCGCGAAGGTTTCGTTGCCGAGGTCCCTCGCCGTCTGCGCGGCTCGGGATGACAGCGTAGTGTGCCTCTAAATGCATACCATTCTCGCGCTCGAAACTTCCTGCGACGAAACGGCCGTCGCCATCTTGCGTGGGAACGAGTTGCTCGCGAGCGAAGTTGCATCGCAAACGGAGCACGAAGCCTATGGCGGCGTAGTGCCCGAAGTGGCATCCCGCAATCATCTCCTGCACGCGCCGCGCCTTCTAAACGACGCGGTGAAAAAAGCGGGTATCGCCCTCGATGCAGTGGGTGCCTTCGCCGCAACTTCGGGGCCCGGGCTCGCGAGCTCGCTCATGATCGGAGCTTCCATGGCCAAAGGCCTCGCGCTCGGCTTCTCGAAACCCTATCTGGCCATCAACCATCTCGAAGGCCATCTCCTCTCGCCCTTTTTCACCGGCGACTTCGCGATCGAGCCGAACGTTTCACTGGTCGTGAGCGGCGGCCACACCTTGCTGGTTGAGGTGCGCGGTGTCGGTAATTACCGCATCCTGGGCCGGACGGTAGATGACGCTGCGGGAGAAGCGTTCGATAAAGTCGCGAAGATGCTTGGGCTCGGATACCCGGGCGGTCCGGAGATCGAGCGGCGGGCGTTGTCAGGCGATGCGACGCGGTTCGATTTTCCGCGGAGCATGCTGGAATCGGGCGATCACAACTTTAGCTTCAGCGGCTTGAAGACCGCGGTGCGATATCAGCTCGCGAAAATGAAGGATGTTTCCGATGACACGCGCAATGATCTCTGCGCGTCGTTCCAGCGCGCCGTCGTCGAGGTGTTGGTGAAGAAGACGTTGCGCGCGGCGCGGGAGAGCGAAGCGAAATTAGTCACGGTGAGCGGGGGAGTCAGTTGCAATCGGGCATTGCGCGATGGAATGAGCGATGCGTGCCACCGCGCCGGACTGAGACTTCTCACCGCGGTCCCCGAACTCTGCACGGACAACGCGGCGATGATTGCCTTTGCCGCATCGTTACGTTTTCAGGCCGGCTATTTCTCGGAGCTGGTGCAGGAGATCGATCCGAATCTGGCGCTAGCGTGATGCTTGCCTGTTGCCCTGTAGCGGCGGTCTATGACCGCCGACCAGTGGTCACGTGATTTACATTCGCGCGTTCGGCGGTCATAGACCGCCGCTACAGTTTCTAATATTCGCGTTCCAACAAATAATCCGCGAGGGCGCGCAAGACGGCCGCATTTTTCCCAAGAGATTTCAGCGCGTCATGCGCTTCCGAAGTCAACCGTCTCGCCTCCGCGCGAGATTTCTCCAGTCCAATCACGGCGGGATAAGTCGCTTTCTTCGCGGCAACGTCTTTGCCCGCGCTTTTCCCCAGCTTTTCCGATGTTTGCGTGACGTCGAGGATGTCGTCGATAACCTGGAAAGCCAGGCCAAGCGCGCGACCGAAGGCAGTGATCGCGGCCAGTTGCTTCGCGCTGGCATTCGCCGCCATCGCGCCCAACCGAACAGAAGCCGTCAGCAGAGCCGCAGTCTTGTTTTCATGAATGTATCGCAACTGCGCGCGATTGATCCGGCGGCCTTCGGCTTCAAGATCGGCCACCTGACCTGCGATCAGTTTCCGGCTACCTGCCGCCGTGGCGATTTCACGGAGAATTTCTCGAAGGTCGTAGCGCTTCGTCCCCTTGACGTCGGCGGAAATCTCAAACGCGATGGTGAGCAGCGCGTCCCCAGCCAGGATGGCGATGCCGTCTCCGAAAACTTTGTGGCAGGTCGCGCGCCCGCGCCGGAGATCGTCGTTGTCCATGCTCGGAAGATCGTCGTGCACGAGCGAATAGGTGTGGATGCACTCGAGGGCGCAGGCGAGCGGCAGGGCCGCGCCGATTTTGCCGCCACAAGCTTCGGCCGCAGCAAGACAAAGGATGGGGCGCAAACGCTTGCCGCCGGCAAACAAGCTGTAGCGCATCGCCTTGTGAATGGTGGCTGGCGGTGTCGATTCTTTCGGCAGAAAACGATCGAGGGCACGATCCACTTCTTTCTGCCGGGCGACGAGGTAGCGCTTCAATTCCATCGAGCGGCAATCTCGAAACTGTGGCGCGGCTTGGCAATGGAAAACAGCGCTGTAGCCGCGCCGCTCTGTCGGCGCGATCTGGTTCATCGCGTTAGTCGGCGCGGCGACTGAGCGCCGCGGCTACAGCGAGCACAACAAAATATCTCCTAATTTTCGCGCGGTTCGCGCGTTAGACTTGGTGAGAGGAAATGCAAAGCGTCCAAGTCGAGGCGGCAAAAATTGATCGCGAACAGATGGACGCGCTCCTCCAGCGCTTTGAGCGACCTCTCTTGCAATATGCCACTCGAATCCTCGGCGATAGCGACCGCGCTCGTGATGTGGTGCAGGAGACTTTCATTAAATTCCAAAATGAGAACCGCGTCGAACTCGATCAGGCCCCGGCCAAATGGCTCTTCACCGTTTGCCGGAACGGCGCGCTCAATATTTGCCGGAAAGAAAAGCGCATGACTTATCTCGACCAGGAACTGCTCGAAACGCGCGAGAGCGAGCAGCCCGCGCCTTACGAAAAACTCGAGGCGAAAGAAGCGAGCGGATTCTTGCTCCGCATTCTCGGCACGCTCCCGCCGCGCCAGCAGGAGGTTCTCCAGCTCAAATTTCAGAATGACCTCAGCTACCAGGAAATCGGCGAAATCACGCAGCTCTCCGCGAGCAACGTCGGCGTTATGATCCATAACGCCTTGAAAACGCTGCGGCGCCGCTACGGCCAGGCCTCCAAGGATTTTCTCCCTTTCACTCCACGCATTGTCTCATGAAAATAAACCTCGATGATCCCAACCTGACCGCGTTCGCCCTGGGCGAACTTTCCGGCGCGGAACAATCCGCCATGTCGGAAGCAGTCGCCTCTTCTCCTGAAGCGCAGACTTTCGTGGCCGAAACGCAACAGCTCGCCCGGCTTTTGAAATCGGAGTATGCGAGCGAACAAAATTTGCCGCCGCGTTTTTCGAACGTGACGAAAAGGGCGGAGCAGCGGCGTCTTTGGTCTTCAGTGCAATGGGGATCGCTCGCGGCGGCTCTGGCGATTTTTGCCGTGCTCAGCGTGTTAGCGGTTGGAACGATTCGACGGGAACTCGGGAGGATGGCCAGCCAAGCGCCGGCCACGGAGAAAAAAACCGCCCGCAAGGTAAACTCGCCACCAGTGGAAGCGGTGGAGGAACTGACACTCGAAAGCCCTGCCGCAACTCCCGCGCACCAGGATTTGTTGGCGCTGCAACCAATTGTACCACCGCCTTCTGAGACTTGGAACCTCCTCAACGACCCGAAGCCTTCGGCCAAGCTGGCTGATGCACATGCATTTGGCGAGTTTGCCGCGGGCAAGAAGCCAGCCCCCAAGACTCCATTCATTTCCAGATTTGGTTATGATGCCGGTGGCACGCAACATCGCGCTTTAAGCGAGACACGCCCTGAGTTCTCGGCGCCCGAGCCGCCCTCGAGATATCGCCAGGATTTCGACACGGCGACCTACGACCACGTCTCGGAAAATCCTTTTCTTCCCGCGGCAACCAATCCGCTCTCGACCTTCTCGATCGATGTGGACACCGCTTCGTATTCGAACGTCCGGCGCTTCATTGACTCTGGCACGCTTCCGCCCAAGGACGCTGTGCGCGTGGAAGAGATGATCAATTATTTCAGCTACGATTATCGCGAGCCGGAAGCAGACAAACCGTTCTCGATCGATCTGGATGCAACCGCTTGCCCGTGGGATTCAAGTCATCGCCTCTTGCGGATCGGGCTCAAGGCCCGTGACGTCGCGACGGAGAATCGCCCGGCGAGCAATCTCGTTTTCCTCCTCGATGTCTCCGGTTCGATGACGCCGGCCGAACGTCTGCCGCTCGTGAAGCAAGCGATGCGGTTGTTGGTGGATGAGCTCACGGAAATCGATCGGGTCGCGATTGTGATCTACGCCGGCGGCTCCGGCCTGGCGCTGCCATCCACCACGGGGGATCGCAAAGAGACGATCCTGCGCGCGCTAGAGGATTTGAAGGCCGGCGGCTCAACTAATGGCGCCGAAGGGATCGAGCTCGCCTACAAAGTGGCCGCCGAGAATTTCATCAAAGGCGGAGTGAATCGCGTCATCCTCGCGACCGACGGCGATTTCAATATCGGGGTAACCAATCAAGGCGACCTCATCCGTTTGATCGAAGCCAAGGCGAAGAGCGGTGTTTTCCTCAGCGTCCTCGGGGTCGGCACGGACAACTTGAAAGATTCGACCATGCAGAAGCTGGCCGACAAGGGAAATGGGAACTACGCGTATCTCGATTCCCTCGACGAAGCGCGCAAGGTTCTCGTGCAACAGGTGAACGGGACGCTGATGACGATCGCGAAGGATGTGAAGATCCAGGTGGAATTCAATCCGGCGCGAGTGGCGTCGTATCGGCTGATTGGATACGAGAAGCGGATGCTGCGGAAGGAAGATTTCAAGGACGACAAAGTGGATGCAGGGGAGATCGGCGCGGGGCACACGGTGACGGCGCTTTATGAAGTGGTGCCGGCGGGGACCGGGGCGACTGATCCCGCGGCCAGTATTCCGCCGGTGGATCCATTGAAATATCAGGCGTCCGGCACCGCCCCGCCGGCAAGCGCACAGGCGGATTCAAAGGTGTCGCAGGAAATGGTGACGGTGAAATTGCGCCACAAGAAGCCGGATGGCGACGCGAGTGAGCTGACCGAGCGTTCATTTGTCGATAACGGCTCCAAGTTCGAGAACGCGGCGCCCGACCTGAAATTCGCGGCAGCGGTGGCCGAGTTCGGAATGATCCTGCGCGACTCACAGTACAAAGGCAAAGGGACGATTGGCGCGGTGATCGAATGGGCGGTGGAAGGGAAAGGCGGGGACGCGGCCGGTTATCGCGCCGGGTTCATCGAGCTCGCGCGCAAGACGCAGGCGCTGAAGCGGCGCGAAGGTTGAGGGGCACCGCTGGTGATAAGCGGGGATCGGGGTAAAGCTGTCATCCCGAGCCGCGCAGACGGCGAGGGACCTCACCAGCGCTCTCACGCTTCCGCATTACATCGCGCGTTTACGTTACGCAAGGCGCCGATGTATATCGCTGGCGCAATTTGCAACTGTGAGGTCCCTCGCCGTCTGCACGGCTCGGGATGACAGCAGAGTAGCTGGGCGAAACCCGTCGCAAATGGTCTTGCGTTATATCGTTACTGTGGTAACAATGTAACATGAAGAAAACGAATGCGACCCAACCCAAACGAGTCGAGCGCGTCCAGGTGGGCGCGCGGATGGAAAAGACTCTCGTCAAAGTCCTGAAAGGACTGGCGGAATATCTCGATATTTCGCTGGGCGATTTGCTCGAGGGGATGGCGTTGCACGCCTTGGAAGGGAAAGCGCCGTTTTCAAAGGAAACGCTGTCGCACGTGGTCCGTTTCAAGACGGTATATGGCCTTAGCTTGACCGCGAAAGACAGCCACCAACTCGTGGAGGCGCGCGATGCCAAGCGTTGAGGTCTCGATTGAAGAGGAATTGCGCCTGTTGGAAAGAGGCGTGCTCGATCCGGCGATGTTTCCGCATCCCGAGCACGTCCGGCTTGGATATGAGATGCTGGGCCGATATCCGTTCGGTGAAGCGGTGTCGCGCTTCTCCGGCGGCTTGAAGCTGCTCGCGGCGAAAAGTGGCCGGCCGGAGGTCTATCACGAAACCATCACGGTCGCGTTCCTAGCTGTGATCGGCGAACGACGCGAGCGAGGCCGGCACGATGATTGGGACTCCTTCAAAGTCACAAACAGCGATCTGCTTGATAAGCGTTGCCTGGAAAAATGGTACGGCGCCGAACAGCTCGGCTCCGAGCTGGCCCGGCGGACGTTTTGCTTGCCTCAAGGAGCGGCGGTTTGAAACCGCAGTTTGTTTGGGTCGGCGGTTGCAAAACCGCCGCTCCTGGCGAGCGAAGAACGAATTACACCCCTTCAAACGCAGCCGGAGTCGTCTCTGATTTCACCCGCATGGCCAAGAATGCGCCGAAGAGCAGGATGGCAGCGCTCCAAATCTGCGCCTGGGTAAGACGTTCGCCGAAAAATATCGCGGAAAGGCCGAGCGCGCCCGCGGGGCAAAGAAGCTGCAAGGTCTGCGAGAGAGCGACCCCCACTTTGCGAATGGCAATATAATACAGAACATGCGCCAGGCTGATGCAGGTCACGGCGGAAACGATGAGGATGAGATTCACCTCGAGGCCGGCGTGGAGCGGCGTGGCGATTTTCCCGAAAGCCAGGGTTAGCGGCAGGAGCAGCGCCGAAGTGATGAAACTGATTAGCCCGAAGCTGCGGATGGGACCGAGCCGGGCCGAGGGCCTCTTTACCAGCACGCTATAAAGCGCCCAGCAAAAGCTGGCGGTGAAAGCAATTGCGATCCCCCGCAACGAAATAGTTCCGCCTTCGCGGTCCGGTTGAAACCAGAGCACGCCCACCGCGCCGACCAGCCCGAGCAGCGTTCCCAATTGAAACTGCGATTGCCGAATGATCCATCGCTCTTCGGGGAAAAAAATGAGGGCAAGCAGCGCGGTGATGATTACAGAAGAGCGAATGAAGATCGCGAAAACGCCGGGCCCCATGTGGAAGAGGGCGGTTGTTTGGGCGATTTGATGCACCACGTTGGGAAGCGCCGGAATGAGGCAGGCGAGAAACAGGCGGCGATCGAGTCGTGGGCCGGAGCGGCGAAAACGGTAAAGCACGAACGGCAGCACGGCGATGCAGGCCACGGCGTAACGATAGAAATTCTGCGCCCAGGGATCATAGAAACGGTTGAGATAGAATTGAAAGAGCGAGGGCGTGGACCAGATGAGGACGGTGGCGAAGATGGCGGCGTAGGCGCTCGAAAATGTTTCGCGGGTGGGTTTCGTCATTTTTTCAGGCCGGGAGCAAGACTGGTTCGATTCGAAAGAAAGCAGCGCTGGCTTGCAATCGATTTACGTCTCCATCTAATAGCCGGACGAACATGAACAATTACAAAATTGGAACCATCGTCAGTCTTGCGCTCGCGCTCGCGGCCTATCCAAGCGAAGTTTTGTATGCGAAAAAGCGCCCTCCTTCCTCCGGGAGCGCGCCGGCCACAAGTAAAGGCGACCCCGGCGGACACTCGGCCCTTGGCTTTGCCGCGGCCAAGAACCGGGATTACGAAAAGGCCATTGCCGAGTTCACCAAAGCGATTGAGTCGGAACCGGGGGATACGAAAAATTATTTCAATCGCGGCACGGCTTACCGCGGCGCCAACAAGCTTAGTGAAGCAATCGCGGATTTTTCGAAAGCGATCGAAATTGCGCCGCAAAACGCTGCGGCTTACATCGGTCGCGGCGAGGTGCTCCTGATTCAAAAACAACTCGACCCCGCCCTCGCGGATTTCGACAAGGCTCTCCAGATCGCGCCCAATGATGCCAACGCCCACCGCTTTCGCGGCTTTGTCTTCATCTCGAAAAGCGAATGGGACAAAGCGATCGAGGATTATACCAAGGTGATCCAACGAGTTCCGGAAGACGACGGCGCCTACGAGCGGCGCGCGTTTGCCTATCGAAACTTGAAAAAATACAAGGAAGCGATCGCGGATTACACTAAGTCGATCTCATTGGACCCGAAAGATCCGGATGGATATCGGCACCGCGCCAATGCCCACACCATGGCCGGAGATACCAAGGCCGCTGCGGCCGATCTCCACCTCCTGCTCAAGATCAAGCCGGACGACGCCGATGCGCAAAGCCGGCTGAAGGCGCTGGAAACGCGGTCGAATTCCTCGCCGGCTGCACCTCCTCCGGCACCCGCTGTCTCCGCTGCGCCGCCGGTGGCGCCTCCACAGGCGCCATCACCGCGCTAGCGGTTTCGCCGGGGAAATGGTTTCGACACGGCGACGGTTTGGATGCCGCCCCGGCGTGGAACTATTGGCGAATAAGCTTTGCGAGCGATGGGGCATCATTTAAAAAGGCAACCCCGCATCTCACTTCAGCCGAAAGATCAATATGAACAACGCGAAGAAACTATTTGGACTGACCGCCGGGCTCCTCGTTCTGGGAGCAGCGAGATTTCTGAACGCGGCCAGCAATGAGGCGGCCGCTCATGGAAACAAGGGGCACGAGCTCGCGAACGCCCTCAAGTACGATGAGGCCATCGTGGAGTACACCAAGGCGATCCAAATCAGTCCGAAAGATACGCGACTTTACATCGATCGAGGCCTCGTCTATCGCGCTGCGACAAAACTTCCGGAGGCGATGGCGGATTTCACCAAGGCGATCGAGCTGGAGCCGAAAAACGAGCTGGGGTATTTCGAGCGGGGCAGAACGGAGCTGGGTCAGAACCAATTTGATACCGCTCTCACGGACTTGAACAAGGCGATCGAGATAAATCCGAACAATCTGGTCGCCTTTGAACGCCGCGGCCTGACTTATCATAATTTGAGAAAATGGGACGAAGCCATCGCCGATTATACGGTGGCGATCACCAAGGATCCGAACAACGTCATGGCCCTGCGAAAACGGGCCGATACTTATGTGGCGATGAACCAATTCAAGCTGGCCCTGCCCGATCTTCAGGCCGCGTCGAAATTGAAGCCGGACGATCCGGACATCCTCCAGAACTTGCAGTACGTGCAAGCGAAGGCCGCGCCGCCGCGTCAAGTCACGGCGCCCGTGGCCACTCCACAACCCACTCCGCCTCCGCCTGAACCGATGACCATGCAGATGAAGATTGGCATCGGAATCGGCGCGTTGGTCTTGATCATCATCATTGTTGTGGTGATGACCCGGAAGAAGAGCCGCGGGTATTAACCCGGTCGAATCGAGCGCTCCGGCGCTCGAGGCTTAAATGAGCGCGGTCTAGCCGGTGCGCCATTCGGCAGCGGGCGATGGAGCGAGCAATCCACCTTCATGCGACCGTTATCCAGAAGAAATTTCTTTGACACCCGGGAGCGCGCTGTTAGCTTGCCGACGCTTTTTCGGAGAACGAGACGAGGTCCCATGGTCGTTCAAAACAGAAGTTTGACGACTCTGGGACTTTTACTTCTAAACGAAGCAGCAACCGGTTCGTCCCGCTTCGGCGAGATGAGCAATTTAATGACACGCAGCGGCCCATGTAGCTCAGTTGGTAGAGCACGTCCTTGGTAAGGACGAGGTCACCGGTTCAATCCCGGTCATGGGCTCCAGAGCGGGCTCGCGACCGGCAGTAACAACCCAAACGACGCAGTTAGTTTCAAACGAGGAAAATCGAGATGGCTAAGGACAAATTCGAACGCAACAAGCCGCACGTAAACGTCGGCACGATCGGTCACGTTGACCACGGCAAGACCACACTCACAGCCGCGATCACCACCGTGCTCGCCAAGAAAGGCTTCGCCGAAGCCCGCGCGTACGATTCGATCGACGCCGCTCCCGAAGAAAAAGAGCGCGGCATTACGATCTCGACCGCGCACGTGGAATATCAAAGCGATAAGCGCCATTACGCGCACGTCGATTGCCCGGGCCACGCTGATTATGTGAAGAACATGATCACCGGCGCGGCGCAGATGGACGGCGCGATTCTCGTCGTCTCGGCCGCGGATGGCCCGATGCCGCAAACCCGCGAGCACATTCTCCTGGCGCGCCAGGTCGGCGTGCCATCGGTCGTCGTCTTCCTGAACAAGGTCGACATGGTCGACGATCCGGAGCTGCTGGATCTGGTGGAAATGGAAGTGCGCGATCTGCTCACCCAATACGAATTTCCGGGCGACAAGATTCCGATCGTGAAAGGGAGCGCGACCAAGGCGCTGGCCGCCGGCGATCCCACTCATCCCGACGCGAAATGCATTCTCGATCTCATCGCCGCGGTGGATGATTACATCCCCGTCCCAGATCGCCCGATCGATCTGCCGTTCCTCATGCCGGTGGAAGACGTGTTTAACATTGAAGGCCGCGGCACCGTCGCGACCGGTCGAGTCGAGCGCGGCATTCTCAAGAAGATGGAAGAAGTCGAAATCGTCGGTCTCAAGGACACGATGAAGACGACTGCGACCGACATCGAAATGTTCCGGAAGCTGCTCGACGAAGCGCGCGCCGGCGACAACGTTGGTGTTCTGCTCCGCGGCGTGAAGAAGGAAGACGTCATGCGCGGCCAGGTCATCGCCAAGCCCGGCAGCATTACGCCGCACCGCAAATTCAAGGCGGAAGTTTATGTGTTGAGCAAGGAAGAGGGCGGCCGTCACACGCCGTTCTTCACGAACTACCGTCCGCAATTTTATTTCCGCACGACCGACGTGACCGGAACCGTCAAGCTGCCGGATGGCGTCGAGATGGTGATGCCGGGAGACAATGTCTCGGTGGAAGTGGAATTGATCACGCCAATCGCGATGGAGAAAACCATCCGGTTCGCGATTCGCGAAGGCGGCAAAACCGTCGGCGCCGGTCGCGTGGCCGAAATTCTGGACTGACGAAGAATTGCAGATTTCAGATCGAAGATTGCAGAATGTTCGAATTGAGCGCCTGCGCGTCGGTTGAAATAAATCGTAAATCTGAAATCTTAAATCTGAAATTTCCTAGGTCAGTAGCTCAATTGGTAGAGTAGCGGTCTCCAAAACCGTCGGTTGGGGGTTCGAGTCCCTCCTGACCTGTTTTTGAAGGAAGCTCGCCCGGAAAAAATTTCCCATGTTCACGAAATCGAAAAACTTCTTCGGCGAAGTAAAGGTCGAGTTGCAGAAAGCATCGTGGCCCTGGGAAGCGAAGGAGAAGGGGATCCGGCGCTATAAGGAACTGACCGACTCCACGCTGGTGGTCATCATCGCGATGCTCCTGCTGGGCGGATACGTCGCGCTCTTCGATTTCGTCCTGATCAACTTCATCCATTACTTCACCCGAATTCATTGATATGCCCCAGGTTCTCGCTCCCAAAGATCAATGGTTTGTGGTGCACGTGCTTTCCGGCCAGGAAGGCAAAGTGCGCGATAACATCGAGAAACGCGTCAAGACGGAGGAGATGAGCGACGTGATTTTCGAGGTGCTCATCCCGACCGAGCGCGTCTCCGAAATCAAGCGCGGCAAGAAGAGCGAGACGACGCGAAAATTCTTTCCCGGTTATCTCATCGTGAACATGCATTTGCTCGACGAGAACAACCAGCTCGTCGGCCGCACCTGGTATTTCATTCGCGAGACGACCGGCGTGATCGGTTTTGCCGGAACCAAAGACAAGCCGATCCCGATGCGGAAATCGGAAGTCGACAACATGCTGGCGCAGATGCGCGAACGTGAGGAAAAGGTTAAGCCGAAAGTCAGCTTCGAAGTCGGCGAGACCGTGAAGGTGGCCGACGGACCTTTCCAAAACCAAAACGGGATTGTCGAAGAAATCGATCCCGATCGCGGCAAGCTACGCGTTTCCGTCACCATTTTTGGCCGCGCCACGCCGGTCGAACTGGAATACTGGCAGGTCGAGCGCGGCTAAAAGGCGAAAGGATTTACTGGATTAACAAGATTAGAAAACAAAGACAGAACTCTCAGGACCAATCCTCAAAATCCTGTTAATCCTGTCTAAGAAATTTGTATGGCAAAGGAAATCGTAGCTCACATTAAATTGCAGATCCCGGCTGGTCAGGCGAACCCGGCGCCGCCGGTCGGCACAGCGCTCGGACCGCGCGGCGTCAACATCATGGCGTTCTGCAAGGAATTTAACGCCGCCACCCAAAAGCAGGCCGGGGACATTCTGCCTGTCGTCATCACTGTTTTTAAGGACAAGTCTTTCACGTTCATCACGAAGAGTCCGCCGGCTGCCGTGCTCTTGAAGAAGGCCGCGAACATCGCTGCCGGCTCGAAAGAGCCGAACAAAACGAAGGTCGGTAAAGTGACGCGCAAACAGATCATGGACATCGTGAAAACGAAAGGCAAAGACCTGAATTCGCGCAGCGACGAAGCCGGCTTCCGCATCATCGCCGGCACCGCCCGTCAGATGGGCCTCGAGATCGTCGATTAATTTCAACCGCGGATCAACGCGGATTTCCCGGATTGGGTAGCGCAGGCTGCTAGCCTGCTGGTTTCGGCTGCCAGCCGAAACGAACTTGTGCAGAGCAAGCGTGTCGCGGTCATTGGTCGGGCGCGCCTAAATATTCCCAGCGCTGTAACGCAATCGGGACATTGCCGTTCTTCCAGACGAAATCGTGGAAGGCGCGAAGATTGAATTTCTCGCCCTGCTGCATGCGCGCTTCGGCGAGGAATTTCGTGATCTGGAGTTTGCCGATTTGATAGGTGATGGCCTGGCCCGGGCCGGTGGAGAACGCGATTGCTTCCTGGCGCGCGGTCACTGGATCCATCGGGACTTTTTCTTCGAGATATTTCGCGGCTTGTTCGAGCGTGAATTCGCCGAGCGCGAGTTTCACGTCCACCTCCACGCGCAGGGCGCGGAGACGCATGAAATTGTAAACGATCTCGCGCGTGTGCGGGCTGTCGTCGAATAACCCGGCCTGCAACATCATCTCTTCCGCGTAGAAACCGATCCCTTCGTTTGCGCCGGAATCGTAGTAATGACGCCGGATCGGGTCCTCGTGTTTCCAGGAAAGACAAAGCTGGAAGTAATGGCCGGGAATCCCTTCGTGGACAATGATGGGCCGCGGATCTTGCGCGGTCGCGCGCCAGAAATAACCAAGATTCGGTGAAGGCGGATCAAGGTAGCGGATGCAATTTTCTTTCGGCCGCGACGGGGAGGTGAAGTCATCCGTTTCACCGAAACCTTCGAGCGCGCGCAAATAATCAGGCATCGGTCGCAGGGTGTAGTGTTGAACCCAATTGGGAACGGTCAAGATTCCGTGCTTGTCCAAGAACTCGCGGATCGTCAATTCCTTTGCCGCCGCGTCCTTGATCCAACTGTCCGTGTTTTCGGCCAGTTTCAGCGGTGGCACGTCGCGATTGCGTTCCTTTTCGTAACTTTCAAACGCGACCGCGCGATTCCATTCCTGACGTCCCATCGCAAGGATTTCCTCCGGCGAATAGGGGAGAAGCGCGACGTTCTTGAGGAAAAAGATGTAGGCGTCGCGACCGAGCGCCGTTTCGTTCGGGAGCGAAGGCAACTGTTTCTGCAGCTCCGCTCGAAAATGCTCGAGCGCGTCCGCCGCGCGATCGGCTGCGCTGTTTAACTCCGCCTCCTTAAGAGTGGTCGAGCTTCGCAGCGCCGACGCCATCTTGCGTAGGCGCTCACGCACGCCGTCGAGCGCCTGGATCGCGACCGTCGCAAACGGTGCGGGCGTTTTTTCGAGATTCTTTTCACCCTGCCGCAAGATCGCCGGGATATTTTCAAGTCGCGTGAGAATCTCGCGACTGCGCACTTCATCGTACGGCGCGGGCACCGTCAGCGCTTCGACCAGGGGCGTCAGCGTCTGTTCCAGGTAGAAAAGCGGATCGCGTTTCCAGCGTGGATTGAGGTCGAGTTCCCAGCGCACCCGCGCCAAGGCGGATCCGATCAGGCGGTAATCGACCTGCTTCGGAACCGGGCCTCCACTGGCATCGATTCTTTTCCAGCGCGCTTCGAACTCTGCGAGTTCTTTCTGATGGCTCTCGATCGCGGTGTATGACCAATCACGCGTTCCGCCGGGCCGTTCGATTCGATTTACATCATCCGCCGTGAATGGCGCATATTCCCCTCGCCAATTCCAAAAATCGGCCGCGAGTTGGTCGAGCATTACCGTTCCGGTACCTTTCGCCCCCGCCGGGGTCTGCGCGTCACATCGAAACGCAAGCAAGACCAGAGACAACAGCGCTACGATTTTTTTCATCACCGTTACCGCAGCGGAATCTGAATCATGCTGGCATGGACTGTGTCGTGATAAACTTGCACGTGGGCAGTCCGCGCGTCTTTGGCGGTTTCGTCTGCGACGACTCCGCCGGAATTGTAATTTTTCTGCCAGCCGATCGAGTTCGAGCAGGAGACAACCAGCCGCATCCGGCTTCCCTTCATCAGACGCCGGGCCACGAACAGCCCGGGATTGAAGTCGCACTTCACGATCTCTCCCGGCTTGACCAACTTCTCCTCGCACAACGATTCGCGATAGCGCAGCCGGCGGATGTCGCTCCAGAGCCCGATGCTCGTGCCGTCGGGCTGAATCTCATAGAGATCGACCGTGAGATCGGTGTCAGGGGTGTCGAGTGAAACCCAAAGCGTGATCTGGGGACATCCCACGAGCGGAGTCTCGTTCGCTAGCGGGTCGCTGTGATAAACCAGGCCGTCCTCGCCGATGCTCAACGCATAGCGTTGATCGAGCGCCGCGGTCTTTTCATTGCCCTCCACGCCTTCGATGTTTTCGCCACGCCGCGTATCGAGCGGATCGTAGACGAACTTATCGGCGCCCTCTTTCGGTTGGTTCGCGGTCAGCATGCCGGAGCGAAAGGCGCCATTTGCATCGCCATTCTTTGAATCGAGATAAAACGTCTTTGGGTTCGCCGTAAGGGTCTCGAGACTTTCTGCATATTTCCACTCGCCGTTTGCGCCACTGTTTCCAGGCGCGAGAACATAATAAGCCACGCGATCCTTCAGAAACTCCGGTTTCGGACCGTTCTTCAGCGTCCAGTCATACCATTGCCGATGCAGATTGTTCAGATCGACGAGCGCTCCCGGGCCGAACTTCACTCCATTTACTTCATCGGTAGGCGTGCGCGTTCCGGCGTGGTCCCATGGTCCGATGATGAGAAAATGTTTGGCGCGCGCTTCCGGCGACGCATTCGCGATGTGATCGCGATAAAAGGTGAGCGCACCCAATTCGTCGCCATCGTATTGGCCTGTGATGCTGAGGATGGGAAACGTTATTTTCTGAAATTGTTCGCGCGTTGGAACCATCGCGTCGTAATAGGCATCGGCCACCGGATGTTTCAGGATCCGTTGAAAATTCACCGACGGATTCCCGACAAAGGAGTCGAGCGTCTTGAAAGCGATGTGTTTTTTGTAGGCGTCGAGATATTTGGCGCGCCAGAATTTTGAGTCGCCGAAAAGATTAGCCTGGCCGGCCCGGCCACTGGTGAAGGTGAACCACTGGACATCGTAAGTTTCACCAACGTTGTTGAACGACGGGTAATCGAGCGGGGGATGCGCGGATGCGACCGGAACGATGGTGGCGAGATGCGGCGGAAATTCCTTGGCCGTCGCCCATTGATCGAATCCAGCGTAGGAGCCGCCCCACATGGTGACCTTCCCGTCGCAGAACGGTTGTTGCGCGAGCCATTCGACGATGTCGTGGCCATCGCGCGGTTCCTGGGCGAACGGTTCGAATTCGCCGGCGGAATTGCCGCGGCCGCGGACGTCGACCAATGCAAACAGGTAACCGCGCGAAGCGAAGTAAGCGGCGCGCGCGTGATAGCTGTCCGAGATATAGGGAGTGAGCGTGAAAATGACCGGCGTCCTCGGCGCCGAGCCGTCCGGCGTCTTCGGCAAATAAAGCGTGGCGTTGAGCTCGACCTTGTCGCGCATCGGAATCTTCACGCCCCAGCGCAAATCATAATCGGTGGTGGCGGGTGGAGATTCTTTTGGCGAAGGGGAAGGTGCTGGCGTCGGGGTTTGCGCGAACCCTCTTGTCACGACAATGAGCAGCGCCAGGCAAAGAATTCGAATCTTCATTTCCGGCGATTCAAGCGAAGCGGGGCCTGCGAAACAAGGCGTTCTTTCTTGCCCGGTCTGCGGATAGTTTCTAAACGAAGGCTATGCGAACCGTCCTTCGATTTCCTTGTCTCATCATTCTGGTTTGGTTTCTTTCGGTCCTGTCGGTTGACGCTGCCGATGGGATTATCGTCCTGAAGGCAGCTCGCCTTTTCGACGGAAAAGCAAAAGCGCTGGTGCCCAACGGGGTCGTGATTGTGCAAGGCGACAAAATCACCGATGCCGGAAGCGGTCTGCCCATTCCGGGTGGCGCCCAGGTGATCGATCTCGGCGACGCGACGCTCTCGCCGGGATTCATGGACGCGCACACGCACCTCACCTTCGATTTCAGCGGGAACTTCAATGAGCGCCGATTGAAGGCGCTCGAGACCAATGTCTCCGAGCTCGCGCTCATGACCATTCCGAACGCGCGAGTCACGATCGAAGCCGGTTTTACGACCGTGCGAGATTTGGGCAGCCGCTTCGAGGGCAGCCATGATTTCGTCGATGTGTCGATGCGCAACGCGATTGCGAAAGGAATTATCGTAGGTCCGCGAATGTTGGTCGCGACTTATGGCATCGGCGCGACCGGCGGTCATTTCGACGACACCGCGGGCTTTCGCGATTTCCTTTTCGGTCACGAACCCGATTATTCCGTCGGTATCGCCGACGGCCCGGACGCGATCAGGAAAGCTGTTCGCTTCCAGGTCAAGAACGGCGCCGACGTAATCAAAGCCGCAGTCTCCGGCGGCGTCTTGTCGCTCACCGACGAAGTCGACACCCCGCAGTTCACTCCTGCGGAAATGGCGGCCCTGGTCGATGAAACGCACCGGCTCCGGAAGAAGATTGCGGTGCATTGCCACGGCGATGAAGCCGCGCGCGAAGCGATCGAGGCCGGCGTCGATTCCATCGAGCACGGCTCATTCCTCAAGCCCGAAACGCTTCAACTGATGAAAAGCAAAGGGACCTATCTCGTGCCGACCTTGATGGCCACCGAATGGATCATGGGGAAGATGGAAGCTTACCCACCAGCGTTGCAAGCGAAGGCCAAAGCGGCCGGCGCAGCGAGGACCGAAATGTTCCGCAACGCCGTCAAGCTGGGCGTGAAAATCGGACTCGGCACCGATGCCGCCGTCTACCCGCACGGCCAGAACGCGAAGGAATTCAAATTGATGGTCGATCTCGGGATGCCCCCGCTCGAAGCCCTCCGCGCCGGCACCTCCGCCGACGCCGACTTGTTAGGCATCGCGCAAAAAGTCGGCACCCTGGAAAAAGGCAAGCTCGCCGACATCGTCGCCATCCCCGGCGATCCCACCACCGACATCACCGCGACCGAGCGCGTCTCCTTCGTGATGAAGGAAGGCAAGATCGTCAAGAACGTTTGGCGATAGAAGGGATTGGAGGATCTGTGTCGCTACTATGGGTACGTGCGCCGTCGGCAATTAACCGGTGAGTAAATCGTTTGGTGAATAATCCATCGGAGCGTAGATTTTTCTTGCCTAACGAAAGTCAAAATCCTATGTCATCAATACCGTTCCCTCGTTTTAGGAAAATGACCTTGTGAATTTTTCCTTCCACTATCGAACAACCACCCCGCTGCTATCGATGTGACTGTAGAAGGGCTAGAAGCTGCGCCCATCGCCCTCCATGGAAAAGCTTGAAAACCTAGCTCATGATGGGGTGCACGGCAGGCAGGGACCAAGGCCAATAACGCGACGATTGTTACACCTGCTCGGTGTAGAGCGATTAGGAGTGGCCGTAGTGCTATGGGCTGGAATTGTAGCAGCCCACGCGCAATTCACGCCGGGCAATCTGCGAGAGGAGCGTACGGGGGCGCATTTGGATGCTGCTCATCAAACTTCATCGAGAAGAATAATCGTGCTGGTTCACGGGTGGACCGAAAGAGATCCGTCGAACCCGCCGCCAGATCAGTATGCGAATGGCCCTACATGGACCGACCCTTCGACAGGCTTGATTCCCCGCTTGAAGAATCAGCTCGTGGGTTCCGACTGGATCGTCGCGACGTTTCATTGGGAGCAGGATGCATCAACCGGCACGCTCATTTCATCAAATGCGTATGCGAATGCGGTGGCCGCTGCGCGGAATGCTGGTCCCCACGGGCCCGAGTTAGCACAGATCATTCAAGCTGCGGCTCCAAATTTACGGGAAGTGCAATTCATTACTCATAGCGCTGGTTCCTGGGTAGGGAAACGAGCAATTGAGACACTAGTGACCGACAGACCTTATGTCGTCGCGGAACTAACACTGCTTGATCCCTTCATTCCTGATAGCAATCCATGCGCCTGTTGGAATACGGGCTTGAGTAATGGGGCCATGAGTTCGCTTGCACTAGATCTCCTACGTGTTCACCGATTGGAAAATGATTATGCGTCAGATCTGTTTGGCGATACGTTCAACTGGAGACCAAACATAGATGTTAACTTGCTGGTGTCTCATTCTAGCTACTACACGGGACATAGCGACCCCATTCAGTTTTATTCGGATACGGTAAGCGCAACGGGAGGAACTATTCCTCCCGCTTTGTATTTTGGGAATCCTCCTTGGGGAAGTTTCACAACGGTTGGATATTATCTGAGCCTTGGATACCAAGACGGCTACCTTCGACCGCAGATAACATCTCAACCCCAGTCGCAAACCATAACATCTGGCTCCACATTGAATTTGACCGTGCAAACCCAGCGCGCCAGCGCTTGGACATGGTATCAAGACGGTGTGTATCAAGGAAACGACCAATCTCTAACTATTCCAAATATTTCAGCTGCGGGTTCGGGGAGGTATGTCGTTCGCGTCAGCAATAACAGTGGACTTCTGTACAGCGACGAGGCTGTTATCACGGTCACGGCGACGCCGCCTCCAGGTTTACCCTCTCCGACGAATCTCCTCGCGAGCGCAGCTTCTGCGACGCAATTAAACATCAGTTGGTCTTACAATTCTTCCGGCCAGGCTGGATTCGTCATTGAACGGGCAAGTGGCAGCGGTGTGTTTTCGCAATTGACGACAACAAGCGCTAACGCGAGGTCCTACCCAGACATGTCGTGTTCCCCCGCGACAGCGTACTCGTACCGCGTAAAAGCTGTGAACGGTTCGTCCTCCTCGGGTTGGTCGAATACGGCTAGCGCGACAACACCGCAGCAAGCGGGTGTGAACGCTGTTCTTACGATTACCTCGTCTAGTCCATCCAGCGGCGTGCCCGTGAATACCTTTGTCGGAAGCAGCAACTTCCAAAGCGGATTTACTCCCATGAGCCGAACATTTGCCACAGGGACAAATGTGGGAGTGACGTGCCCGCAAACGTTAACCACTGGGGCGATATTCCAAAAATGGCAATTGGATGGCGTGGATAATGGCTTCACGACCTACACGACGGTTATGATGAATTCTGCTCACACACTGACCGCCGTATTCGGCGCCTCTCCGCCGCCCTCGCACACACTTTCTAGTCTGATTATTGAAGGACCTTCCTCTGTCAATGAGAACTCATCGACGCAATACAATGCGCGCGCCACATATAGCGATGGCTCTTCGAGTTACGTAGCCGCCAGTTGGAGTGACAACTCGAGTTACGCAACGATTTCCAGCAACGGTCTCTTGAATGCTGGCGAGGTAAGCAGCGACAGGACCGTGCATTTAAACGCTGAATATTCTGCCGGCGGGACAACGGTTTCGAACGGCAAAGACGTTGTCATTCGAAACACAAACACCGATACAGGTTACTCTCTCACTTTGAGTGCTCAAGATGGGCACATCACGCCGAGCCCGGATCTTGGCAGCTATCCGGCCGGCACACAGGTGCGACTACACGCGTATCCGGACGACAATTATTTGTTTGACCACTGGAGCGGTGACGCGAGCGGAAATAATTCTACGGTTTACATCACGATGAACGGCAATAAATCAGTCAACGCCAGTTTCGTCGTCGATACGCGAACTGGCGATTTGACCGTGAACATTCAGCCGCCGCTGGCCGTCGTGGAAGGCGGCCAATGGCGGCTTCTTTTCGGATCCGTTTGGCACAACAGCGGAGAAACATCGCATTCTCTGCAGTTGGGGCACCATTCCGTGGAATTCAAGCCGTTACCGGGTTGGAGAACGCCAGACAATATCAACGCGGAAATCATTGGCGGTCAGACCACTCAGGTAATTGGCACCTATCAGGAAGTGCTTGGATCGGTCCAAGTGACGATCAGGCCTGCCGAAGCGGCCGCAGCGGGCGCGCGGTGGCGTTTGGATGGTGGGGCATGGCAGGAGAGCAGCGTCACGCTGCAGAATGTCGCGACGGGGAACCATACGGTGCAGTTCTCCTCAATTCAGAACTGGACCACTCCGCCCAACCAAATGGTTACCATTGCACGTGGTGTGCCTTCGACGCTCAGCGGCGAGTATGATCCGCCTGTTGGCTTTCCTATCATCACGGCGGTTTCGCCTCAAACGGGTCCAATCACGGGCGGGACAACCGTAACGATAGATGGAGGAAATTTTTCGTCCGGAGCAACGGTCTCATTCGACGGAATTGCGGCAACATCCGTTACAGTCGTGAACGCGACAAGAATCACCGCGATAGCACCTGCTCATACCTCGTACGGAACCGTTCCGCTTTCACTGACCTCAGGGGGGCGGACCGTGACGCTAGCAAGTGGCTTTTCGTATCTGAATCCGATCGGCTCCAACATCGAATTGGTTGGCCATATCGGTGGAAATGTCGAGGCAGTGGCCGTCACGGGGAACACTGTTTATTATGGCGAGGGACCCGGTTTGGTGGTTTCCGATTTCACAAATTCAGCAGCGCCGGTCGAGCGAGGGAGAATTGCGTTGCCGGCCATAGTGAAAGATATAGTTGTCGCGAACAATATTGCATTTGTAGTAGCTGGCGGTGCTGGTTTGTACGCAGTTGATGTTTCCAATTCCACGTCACCGTCGATAGTCGGATTCTTCGACACAGAAGGCGATGCGAATGGCGTCACTGTTTCGAACGGCCTCGCTTATGTTGCCGACGGTACTTCCGGGCTGCAAATTTTCGATGTAACCAACCCGGCGGCCATGGTTCGACTGGGAAGTTTGGATACGGCGGGAATTGTAAACCGGGTCTCGGTGGGAGTAATAGCTTCTAGAAAGTATGCTTTTCTCGCGGAGGGAGATCTGGCCATGAGGGTGATCGAGGTAACTACGCCGAGCTCTCCGGTAGAATTAGCCAGCGTTCCCGCACAGGGCACTCTAGGCATAGCTGACATAAAGATCGTGGGGACAAAGCTTTTCGTCAGCGATTTTCAGAACGTGGTTAAGATCTTTGACGTATCAAATCCTGCCAATCCGGTCCAAACCGGCTCGCGTACTAATATTAGTGGGGGCTCCTTCATCGATATTGTCGGAAACAGCCTCTACATGTGCGGAGGAGATCTTAAGGTGGCTGACCTGACGATCACACCAGATCCACCGATTGTGGGGACGTTTCACGTAGGTACGACCTGCCGCAAGTTAGTTGTGGCAAATAACCTAGCGTTTGCCGGAATGGGCAGAGACGGGTTGAAGGTGGTGGCCGTAAGCAACCCGGCATCCATGTCGCTGCGGAGCGCCATTCAACCTATAACCGGAGTTGAAGACGTCTGGATATCGGGCAGCGTTGCTTTTGTCGGCAATGCCTCTGGCTTGCACACAGTTGACATTTCAAACCCGGCGCGTCCCGTTCGCCTCGCAACGCTGGCTGGAGAACGGGTTACGGAGATCGTCGCCGCTTATGGGAAAGCGACCCTTATCGACGACGGAGAGACGTCGGTCCGCATCGCGAATGTTGCAAACCCCTCCTCGCCGAGCCTGCTGGGAGTGTACACCAATGTAGAGGCAGGGAATGTCGCGTTGATGGGTAATGTACCGGTCCTCGTCGGGGCTACGAATGACGCCGCACATTTGCCGAAGCTGGATGTTCTCGATATCTCATCGCCAGCCAATCCACAAAGCATTGGATCGGTGCTGCTCGACAACTCTGCTGGAACTGGCAACGCAATAGCTGTGGTCGGTAGCTGGGCATTTGTGGGAAGGGCTAGCGCCGCGCTTGACGTCGTTAGCCTTACGAACCCCACGGCTCCTCAGAAAGTAGGTTCTGTAGCGATCCCCAACTTTTTCCGAGATGTCGCAGTGACCGAAGATGGGAATTATGCATACGTGGCTGACTCGAAGCTTGGAATTCAAGTGGTTGACGTTCAGACTAAATCAGCGCCAATTCTCGGGCAGGTAATTGATCCTCCGCAGACACTTCTAAGCGGCGCACGAGCAGTGTGTGTTTCTGAGAGTCGACTGTTCGCTACAGAGCGCGGCTTCCTCTTTGCCTTCGACATTTCCAATCCTGCCTCTCCGCAAATGCTGGGCTACTATGACATTCCTGATGACGGCCACGGAATTGCGGTATCGGGCGACCTGATTTTTGTGGCAGACGACGACGCCGGAATGTCCATCTTTCGATTAAACGATGTCGAGAGACCAACGATTACAATCACGTCGCCGACAACAAATCCAAGCTATGCGACTGAGAGCGGTTTGATATCGCTAGGCGGAGTGGCATCGGATGATCACGGCGTTGTGCGCGTTTCGTGGCAGAACAACCGGGGTGGCGGGGGAATCGCTAATGGAACGACGAGTTGGGACATTTCCAACATTGAACTGGTTGCGGGAGAGAACGTCCTCACCATTACGGCCGAAGATGCGAACGGAAACTTGGCTACGGATATTCTGACCGTGAACGCCACCTTCGCGGACACTACTCCGCCGGTTGTCAGGATCGTTGGGCCAAAGCCCGATGACCAGTATTTCGTGGATTCGGCTGATATTACCATGTCTGGCACCGCGGCGGATGGGACTGGCGTTACAAAAGTTGTCTGGAACAATGACCGTGGCGGTAGTGGCACAGCGGCAGGAACCGCCAGTTGGACAGTCGCAAACCTTTCTCTTTTCGAAGGACCGAATGTAATCACAATTACCGCCTACGATTCGACGGGTAACGCTGCAACATGCTCTCAGATCATTGTCTTCGCTGTTGATGACGTGACGGTACCAAGTATTGAACTCGATTTCCCGACGATCAACCCGACCTGGACCACCTCGGACTCCATGCTCAACATTTCGGGGAGTGTTGCCGACGACAGAGCAGTAACATTGATTACATGGGAAAACGATCGTGGGGGCAGCGGGATAGCCTCAGGCGGCGTTGATACTTGGTTTGTGAATGACATTCCACTTGAAGCAGGAAACAATGTCATCACTGTGACGGCGAAGGATGCCGCGGAAAACGTGGCAACCGATACGTTGGTCGTAAGTAGATTGGACGGGAATCCCACACCGACGCCGACACCTAACGCCTTGCTAGGCTTGGTCGGCAACGTTTCTACTCGCCTGCCAGTCGGCACGGATGACAGCGTGCTGATCGAGGGCTTTATCGTGCAAGGCCCGGCGGGCTCGAGCAAGAAAATCATCGTCCGGGCGATCGGCCCATCACTTCTCCCCTTTGGAATAACTGATGCATTGGCCAACCCGAACTTGGAGATCCATGATTCGAACAATGCGACGATCGCGACCAATGACGACTGGAAAACGACTCAGGTGGGGGGTCTCATCACCGACGATCAATCCGCGGAGATCGCCGCGAGCGGGCTGGCGCCGGGCAATGACCTGGAGTCCGCCATTATCGCGAACCTTGAGCCGGGCAATTTCACGGTGGTCGTGCGCGGCTTAGGAAACAGCATTGGCACCGGCCTCGTCGATGCCTATGATGTCAGCTCTGCATCCCCGGCTAGACTGGCAAATATTGCCACGCGAGGTTTGATTCAACCCGGCGATAAACTCATGATCGCCGGCTTTATCGTGCAGAACGGGCCGGTGAGAGCCGTTGTCCGGGCGATCGGCCCTTCCTTGATTCCGTTTGGTATCGCCAACGCATTGCCTGACACGACGCTTCAGCTGAGGGACCAGAACGGCGCAATCGTGTTAGAAAACGATGATTGGAAAACGGACCAGCAGCAAGAACTCGAGAACACCGGCCTACAACCGACGAACGACCTTGAAGCGGCTCTCGTCACGACAATACAGCCGGGACTATACACTGCGCAGGTGCGGGGCAAGAATGAGACGACGGGGATTGGCGTCGTCGAAGTTTACTTTCTTCAATAAATGGAAGGACAAAAGACCGAGCCGTTGCAAACAATTACAGCTGGCCAACCTTTCTCTCGGCGACCCGTTGGCTAATGGCGCGTGCTGACGGCCAGTCTCACCGAATTGGTTGAATGGGCGATGTAATAAAGCGAAACGCCGCGGACACCGTAAATCGGATAAAGAGTATAAGGGACCCCATCCATGAACACTGGGTTTCGCTTGTCGATCGACATGCACCGGGAGGTCGAATGGGACGCGGCTGAGATGTAATCGCCGATCATAAAGGAATCGTCTTTCAAATCGCCGCCCTGATAGGGAGTGAATCGATTGCCCCGATTGTTGGGGTGCGTGGTGCGGGGGCCGGTGCCGAGCGGGCCGATGTAGGTGGCCACGTCAGTGTAGGTGCGGACGGGATCGATGACGACGGGTTCGACAATATTTTCACCAGCGTATCGAACGACGTTGAAAGCAAATTCGTAATCAGGACCACCCCACTGGCTCAGATTTATCGGATGGCCTGAGGAAACTTCGAAGATACGCAGGTTGTCACCAGGTGAATCGGTGGAGGGTTCCTGGGACTGGGGCATTTTCGGCGCCTGCGATTTGACTTCGCTCGCCGCGACTTGTTCGGGGGTCGCGATTATTCCCGGACTCCGCAAGGACTGAACGAGGGAATCGCTGGCGCCTTGGGATTTGAGCGTCGCCTCCTGCTGCGGAGTCAACGGCCGCGCCAACTTCCGTTGGCTGACCTCGGTGGCGATCGATTGATCGCTTTCATGCGCGCGCACCCAAAGGGAGATTTCGTTGAAATTTATGGGTGCCGCCGTAACCGCCATGGCAGCCGCCAAAACGGTGAAAACTGTAAGGAGTAGACTTTTCGTAGTATGGGATTGCATGCACGAGGTTTAACAGTTCGCTTTCGGTTTTGACAATGGGCAAATTGGGAGTCCTCACACGAAGGGCGCAGAGGATCACAAAGGGAAAATCTTAGGGCTGACGATATAATCCTTTGTGCCCTTTGTGTGAGATGTTCTCTTGGCTGAGGGAGTGCGAAGATTCGCTTTGACACGAGGCCAACCGGCACTACTTTCCACGTCCCGCCGCCACTAGTGGCAGCGACGCAGGAGAGCAAAGGCTCATTAGGACTGCACAAAATCATGCAAAATAATCGCAGCAAACGTTATCGCGCGGCCGCCGAGCAGGTGGACCGGACAAAAACCTACAACCTGAACGAAGCGGTCTCGACTTTGAAGAAGTTGCCGCCGACGAAGTTCGACCAAACCGTGACGGTTTCTTTCCGGCTCGGGGTCGATCCAAAACAATCGGACCAGATGGTACGCGGCACCTGTCCGCTGCCGCATGGGAGTGGGAAACAAGTGCGCGTCCTCGTTTTCGCGGAAGGCCAGGCGGCGAAAGCGGCGAAAGAAGCCGGCGCCGAATACGTGGGCTTCAAGGACATGATCCAAAAATGCCAGGAAGGCTTTCAGGATTTCGATGTGGCGATCGCGACCCCGGGCGCCATGGCCGAGGTGCGCAAGCTCGGCAAGGTGCTGGGCCCGCGCGGCCTGATGCCGAACCCCAAAACAGGCACGGTGACCGAGGACACGGCAAAAGCAGTGGGCGAAGTGAAAGCGGGCCGCGTTGAATTCAAGCTCGACAAGAACGGAAACGTCGCGGTTCCGGTCGGAAAATTTTCGTTTGCGGAGAATCAATTAATCGAGAACGGAACGGCCGTGATCGAAGCGGTCGTGCGCTCGAGACCGGCGACCGCAAAAGGCCGTTTCGTAGAAGGAATGACGCTGAGCGCGACGATGTCGCCCGGATTGCACGTCGATCCGTCGCCTTACTTGAGCGTGTAACGGGAGCACTCGCATGAGACCAGAAAAAGCCAATATCGTTTCGGACCTGGCGGAGAAGCTCAATCGCTCGCCGTTCCTGCTCGTGACTGACTATCAGCGGATGAAGGTGGATCAATTCGGCGAGCTGCGGAACCGGCTCGCTCCCGCCGGCGCGGAAGTGCGCGTAGTGAAAAACAGTTTCCTCAAACGCGCGATGGCCGATTCCGGAATGCCCGATGTCGGAGACAAGCTCACGGGCCAGACTGCAATTGTGATGGGGGAGAAGGACGTCGCTCCGGTCGCGAAGATTCTGAAATTGTTCGCCGCGGAGTTTAAGATCGCCACGCTCAAAATCGGTGTCGTCGACAAAGCGGTGTTGTCGACTTCCGATGTGGAGGCGTTGGCTGAATTGCCTTCGCGTGAGATTTTGCTTTCCAAGCTTCTCGGCTTGCTGCTCGCTCCCGCGACGCAATTAGTGCGGGTCCTGAACGAACCGGCGTCTGCGTTTGCCCGGCTCTTGAAGGCGAAGGGTGAGCAAGGCGAAGCGGCGGCGGCGGAAGCACCCGCGCCGGTGCCGGCTCCAACTGCGCCGGAAAAAGAGACTCCCGCTCCGGGAGTGAAACCCGAAGAAACTTTAGAAGCGAAAGAAGAAACGCCGGTCGCTGAAATCAAGGAAGAAGCCCCTGTAGCAGAAGTGAAAGAGGAAACGCCTGCGGCAGACGAGAGTTCTCCAGCGGCAGTGGAAACGCCTGCGGCAGAGCAGAGTTCTCCAGCGGCAGTGGAAACCCCTGCAGCAGAAGCAACCACCGGAGACGCTCCAGAAAAACCAGCTTAACAACAATTTCGCCACGCCGCGGATGGCGGGGCGAGCAACAGAAGAAATTGTCCGGCCCGAAGGCGTTCGGGCTTAATTCTCCGGAAGCTTCCGGAGGCGGCGAAGTAAGAGGAAAATAATATGGCAGATACAAATGCAATCGTGGATCAACTCAGCGGCCTGACCGTTCTGGAGATCGCCGGCTTGGTGAAGCAGCTCGAAGAAAAGTGGGGCGTCAGCGCAGCGGCTCCGGTCGCGGCCGCAGCGGCTCCCTCCGCAGGCGCCGGCGCAGCAGCGGCTCCCGCTGAAGAAAAGACAGCCTTTGAAGTCGTCCTGAAAGAAATGGGCGCGAACAAGATTGGCGTGATCAAGGAAGTTCGCAGCGCGGTGCCGGGCCTCGGCCTGGCCGAGGCGAAAGCCCTGGTCGAAGGCGCTCCCAAGACAATCAAGGAAGGCGTGACCAAGGCGGAAGCCGAAGAGATCAAGAAAAAGATCGAAGCGGCGGGCGCCAAAGTCGAAATCAAGTAGGCTGGCCCGTGCTGTAGCCGCGGCGCTCGGTCGCCGCGTTTGATGATGGGACGCCCCGACAGAGCGGGGCGGCTACAGCTGGAGCGCGCAAAAAAGCTTGCGCGCGCCTTGCGGGTGTGTCAGAACTTTTTTTGCAGTTCAACTTATTTTCAAACCAGAGCGCGATAGACAAAATTTAAACCGGCAACAAAACGGTGGACCGCTATTTGACGGCCGCTGTTTTGCTGCTATTTTTGCGCTCCTTGCTCGCGGCTAGAGACCGCGGGCCTTTCATTCGCCATCCCGTGAGCGGCCGGGGTGTCGTTAACAACCTCGGACATTGGCCTAGTAATTTATGTCGGAACGTATCTACTTCGGAACGATCAAGGAAGGCATCGAGCCTCCAAACCTCATCGAGGTTCAACTCAACTCGTACCTCGATTTCCTGCAAAAGGATGTGCCGTTTTCCAAACGGAAGATTTCCGGACTGCAGGCGGTCTTCAAGGAAGTGTTTCCGATCGAGAGCTACGATGAAAAAGCGACCCTCGATTTCAGCCATTACGAGATCGGCGAACCGAAGCTGACGGCGCTGGAGGCCCAGCGCGAAAGCCAGACCTATAGCGCGCCGCTGCACGTGACCTTCCAGCTCCGCGAAGAGAAGGGAACGAAAGAAGAAAAAGTTTACATGGGCGAGATCCCGCTCATGACGCCGCAAGGGACATTCGTGATCAACGGCGCGGAACGCGTTGTGGTGAGCCAGCTCCATCGTTCGCCCGGCATCGCGTTTGAATCGAGCATCCATCTCAACGGCAAGGTGCTCTACAGTTTCCGGATCATTCCGGACCGCGGTTCGTGGATCGAAGTCCAATTCGATACCAGCGATCTGCTTTACATTTATCTCGATCGCCGCAAGCGCCGGCGGAAATTCCTCGCGACGACGTTTCTTCGCGCGCTGGGCTATGGCTCGGACGAGGAAGTGATCAAACTCTTTTACAACATCGAGACCCTGAAATTGAGTGAAAAACTCGGGGAAGAAGAGCTCGCGACCAAGGTGCTGATCGCCGACGTGCTCGATGGCGAGGCGACTGTGGCCCGCGCCTTCGAACCGCTCACCGCCGCCACCGTGCGGCAGATCATGGCGCTCGGTCATCGCGACGTAAAAGTGATCGACATTTCAAACGACGACACCGTGGTCAAGGCGCTGAAAAAGGATCCGGCGCACGATCAGGAAGAGGCGTTGAAAGACATCTATCGCAAGCTGCGTCCTGGCGATCCGCCGACTGTGGCCAACGCGAAGGCGCTCTTGAAGCGTCTCTTTTTCGATCCGAAAAAATACGATCTCGGGCGGGTTGGCCGTTACAAGATCAACCAAAAACTTGGGATCGACGTTGATCTCACGGAACGCATCGTGACCGACAAGGATTTCATCGGCGCGATCAAGTATTTGATCAGCCTGCGCCGCGGTGAAGGCACACTCGACGACATCGATCATCTGGGCAGCCGCCGCGTGCGGACGGTGGGCGAATTGCTCGCCAACCAATGCCGGGTTGGCCTCGCGCGCACGGAGCGTCTCGTGAAAGAGCGCATGACCTTATTCGACATCAACATCGACGGCATGACGCCGCAGAAGTTGATCAATCCAAAAGCGCTGAGCGCCGTGATCCGAGACTTCTTCGGCCGGTCGCAGCTCTCGCAGTTCATGGATCAGACGAATCCGCTCGCGGAGCTGACCCACAAGCGCCGTCTCTCGGCGCTCGGGCCAGGCGGGTTGAGCCGCGATCGCGCCGGCTTCGAAGTGCGTGACGTGCATCCGTCGCACTACGGCCGCATTTGTCCGATCGAAACGCCGGAAGGCCCGAACATCGGGCTGATCAGCTCGATGAGCACGTTTGCCCGAATCAACGAATTCGGATTTATCGAGACGCCTTACCGCAAAGTGGAAAAAGGGCGGGTGAGCGATCAGGTCGATTATTTGACCGGCGATCGCGAGGAAAATTTCCTCGTGGCGCAGGCGAACGCGACCATGGACGCGAAGGGGAATCTTACCCAAGAGAAAGTCTCCGTCCGGTATCGCGGCGACTTCCTGGAAGTCGAGCCCTCGAAAGTTCATTACATGGACGTTTCGCCGAAGCAGCTCGTTTCGGTCGCGGCGGGGTTGATCCCGTTCCTCGAACATGACGATGCGAACCGCGCTCTGATGGGCTCGAACATGCAGCGGCAGGGTGTTCCCTTGATTGTCTCGGAAGCGCCGCTGGTCGGCACGGGGCTGGAAGGCAAGGTCGCGCGGGATTCCCACGCAGTTCTGATCTCAACGGAAAGCGGCAAGGTGGCTTCGGTAACGGCAGATCAGATCGTCGTGACCAAGGACGGCCATATGCCGGAAGGACGCAAGAAATTGAAGACGGATCTGGACGCCGGCGTCCACGTTTACGAGTTGCGCAAGTTCATGCGCTCGAATGCGGGCACGTGCGTGAACCAGAAACCGATCGTGAAAAAAGGCCAGCACGTGAAGCGCGGCCAGGTCATCGCGGACGGCCCTAACACGGACCAGGGCGAGCTGGCCCTCGGCCGCAACGTGCTCGTCGCGTTCATGCCTTGGAACGGCTACAACTTCGAAGACGCCATCATGATCTCGGAGAAGGTCGTGAAGGAGGACATCTACACCTCGATTCATATCGATGAGTTCGAGATTGGGGCCCGCGACACGAAGCTCGGCCCTGAAGAAATTACTCGGGATATTCCGAACGTCAGTGAAGAGGCGTTGCGCAATCTGGGACCCGACGGCGTGGTCCGGGTCGGCGCGGAAGTGAAGCCGGGCGATATTCTCGTCGGCAAAATCACTCCGAAGAGCGAGACGGAACTGGCGCCGGAAGAACGGCTTCTCCGCGCTATTTTCGGGGAAAAGGCGGCCGACGTAAAGGATACGTCGCTCACCGTTCCATCAGGCACCTACGGCATCGTGATGGATGTGAAGGTTTCCTCGCGCCACGAAATTTCGCGCGAAAAACTGACGCCTTCCGAAACGAAGCGCCAGCTCAAGACCATCACGGAAGACAACCGGAAAAAGAAAGACGAGCTAACGGAACAACTGACGGATGCGCTCTCGAACATCCTGTTGGGTGAGAAGATTCCGCTCGACGTGGTGAACGCCCAAACCGGCGAAATCATCATTCCGGCGAATCGCAAGATCACCAAGACGCTGCTGCGCAAACTCGCGACCGTTTACGATCACATCGAAATCGATCCGAGCCCGATCCGGAACAAGATTCGGGAGATCATCGCTTCCTACGAGCACAAGTTCGCGGAGCTCGAGCTCGAGCGGGAACGCTCGATGGATCGGGTTGAAAGCGGAGACGACATCGATCCCGGCATCATCAAGCAGGTAAAAGTTTTCATCGCGAGCAAACGCAAACTGAGCGTCGGCGACAAGATGGCAGGACGTCACGGCAACAAGGGCGTCGTCGCCCGGATCGTGCCGGAAGAGGACATGCCTTTCCTGGCGGATGGAACACCGGTCGAGATCGTTTTGAATCCGCTCGGCGTGCCGAGCCGTATGAACGTGGGCCAGGTGCTCGAAACGCACTTGGGCGTGGCTGCGAAAGCGCTCGGCTTCAAAGTCGCAACGCCAGTGTTCGACGGAATTTCGGAAGCGAAAATCCGCGAGTATTTGAACGACGCGAAAAAGATAGATGGTTTTACCTGGGTGCAGGAAACCGGCAAAGCGCGGCTCTATGACGGACGCACGGGCGACACGTTCGATCAGGAAGTTGTGGTCGGTTACATCTACATGATGAAGCTGGGCCACCTGGTCGCGGACAAGATTCATGCACGCGCGGTCGGGCCTTACTCGCTCGTGACGCAGCAGCCGCTCGGCGGCAAGGCGCAGTACGGCGGCCAGCGTTTCGGCGAGATGGAAGTTTGGGCGCTCGAAGCGTACGGCGCGGCTTACACCTTGCAGGAATTGCTCACGGTGAAATCGGACGACGTGCAAGGACGCACGCGCATCTACGAGTCGATCGTCAAAGGCGACAACTCGCTGGAAGCCGGCACACCGGAATCTTTCAACGTCTTAATCAAGGAAATGCAGTCGTTAGGCCTCGACGTCAAAGTCGGCGGCCAGGCGCCCACCGCATTCCTGGAAAACGTGGCTTAATTTTTCAACAAAAGATCTCTTAATATATAATGAACGAACATTCCTGGCGGGAACTAGTCGGTGAAGAACGCACCGTAGGCTTCGATCAAGTGGCGATCGGCGTTGCGTCTTCCGACACGATGCGGTCGTGGAGCAAGGGCGAAGTCAAGAATCCGGAGACGATCAATTACCGGACCTTCAAACCGGAAAAAGGCGGTTTGTTTTGCGAGCGGATTTTCGGGCCGACCCGCGATTGGGAATGCTCGTGCGGAAAGTACAAGCGCATCAAGCACAAGGGCGTGATCTGCGATCGTTGCGGGGTGGAAGTGACCCTGGCGCGCGTGCGCCGGGAGCGCATGGGCCACATCGAACTGGCCGTGCCGGTCTCGCACATCTGGTTCTACAAATGCATGCCGTCGCGACTGGGCTTGATGCTCGATATGAGCGCGCGCCAGCTCGAACGCGTCATTTATTACGAGGATTACATCGTGATCGATCCGGGCAAGACGCCGCTGACGAAAACGCAGCTCTTGAACGAAGTCGAATATCGCGAAGCGCAGGAACAGTACGGCGAAGATTTTGTCGCCGGGATGGGCGCGGAAGCGGTGAAGAAACTTCTCTCGGAGATCAACCTCAACAAGCTCAACAAGGAGCTGGAAGAGGCGATGGGGAACACGAAGAGCAAACAGATTCGGAAGAAGCTAGCGAAGCGTTTGAAACTCGTGCAGGGCTTTGCCTCTTCGCACGCGCGCCCCGACTGGATGGTGCTCGATGTTCTGCCGGTAATCCCGCCGGACCTGCGCCCGCTCGTTCCGCTGGAAGGCGGCCGTTTCGCGACCTCCGATCTAAACGATCTCTATCGCCGCGTCATCAACCGTAACAATCGGTTGAAAAACCTGCTCCAGCTCAAGACACCCGACGTCATTATCCGCAACGAGAAGCGCATGCTTCAGGAAGCGGTCGATGCGTTGTTCGACAACGGCCGTCATGGCCGTGCTGTCACGGGCGCCGGCAACCGCCCGCTGAAATCGCTCAGCGACATGCTCAAGGGCAAGGGCGGACGTTTCCGTCAAAACTTGCTGGGCAAGCGCGTCGATTATTCGGGCCGTTCCGTCATCGTCATCGGGCCGGAGCTGAAACTTAATCAGTGCGGTCTGCCGAAGAAGATGGCGCTCGTTTTGTTCGAGCCATTCATCATTCGCCGCCTGAAAGACCTTGGCTATGTGCACACCGTGCGGAGCGCCAAGAAAATGATCGAGCGCCAGACGCCGGAGGTCTGGGACATTCTCGAAGAAGTAACCAAGGGGCATCCGGTGCTATTGAACCGCGCGCCGACCCTGCATCGTCTTTCCATCCAGGCTTTCGAGCCGCTTCTCATCGAAGGCGAAGCGATCCGGATTCATCCGCTCGTCTGCACCGCTTACAATGCAGACTTCGACGGCGACCAGATGGCGGTGCACGTGCCGCTCTCGGTGGAAGCGCAGATGGAAGCGCGCATGCTCATGCTCGCGCCGAACAACATTTTCTCGCCCTCGAGCGGGAAGCCGATCACGACGCCATCACAGGACATCACGCTCGGTTGTTATTATCTCACGCAGAATCCACGGCGCGCCACGGGCGTGGCTGCGGAATCGCGCCTTCCACTTTTCGCGAACGCGACTGAGGTCGAATTCGCAATGGCCGACGGCAAAGTCAAGACGCACGACCGCATTCGCTACAAGAACCCCGACGTAGGGCTGCAGACCAATTACGGTAATTCCACCGACCGCGTCATCGAGACGACGGCCGGGCGCGTGATCTTCAACGCCATCTGGCCGGTGAAGCTGGGCTTCTTCAATAAGCCAGCGGGCAAGAAACAGCTCAGCGACATCATCTGGCGCTGTTACCAGGTGGCCGGTCAGCAGGGAACAGTCGAGACCCTCGATAGCCTGAAGGAACTCGGATTCGCGGAAGCGACCAAGGCGGGAATTTCCATCGGAATTTCCGACATGATCATTCCGAAGGAAAAAGAAACCGAACTGCAGAATGCCTACAAATCGATCAAGACAGTCGAGCAACAGTATCGCAAGGGCATCATCACGGATGGCGAGCGTTACAACAAGATCATCGATATCTGGACGCACGCCGGCGACGAAATCTCGAACGTCATGTTCCGCACTCTCGAGCACAACGAAGGCCGCAAGGAGATGAATCCCGTTTTCTTGATGGTGGATTCTGGCGCGCGGGGCAATCGTCAGCAGGTCAAGCAGCTCGCGGGCATGCGCGGTTTGATGGCGAAACCGTCCGGTGAAATCATCGAGCGGCCGATCACGTCGAATTTCCGCGAAGGCTTGAGCGTGCTCGAATATTTCATCTCGACGCACGGCGCCCGGAAGGGTCTGGCCGACACCGCGCTGAAGACGGCGGATTCCGGTTATCTCACGCGCAAACTCGTGGACGCGTCGCAGGACGTGATCATCAACGAGATGGATTGCGGCACGGTGAACGGCATCACGGTGAAATCGATTTACGAAGGCGACGAAGAAGTGGTCGACCTCGCCACCCGCATCATCGGTCGCGTCAGCTGCGAGTCGGTGGTTGATCCGGTCACGAAGAAGAAGGTGGTGAAGGCCAATCAACTGATCGACGAGCACATCGCTGCGGCGATCGAGAAGGTGGGCGTGGAGAGTTTGAAGATTCGTTCCGTGCTCACCTGCGAATGCGGGCGCGGCGTTTGCGCGCAGTGCTACGGACGCAATCTCGCGACTGGCCAGTTTGTGAAGCTCGGCGAAGCGGTCGGCATCATCGCGGCCCAGTCAATCGGCGAACCCGGCACCCAGCTGACGATGCGGACGTTCCACATCGGCGGCACGGCGAGCCAGACCTTTAAGCAGCCCATCATCAAGGCGAAGAACGATGGCGCGCTGCAATTCAACGACCTGCGCACGGTGCAAGCCCTCGACGGAAGCTGGATCGTGCTAAACAAGAACGGCTCGATCAGCGTGCACAATTCCGAGGGACGCGAATTGGATCGCTATAACGTCGTCATCGGATCGGTCATCTCGAAACCGGACGGCGCCCAGGTGAAAAAGGGTGAAACGTTTGTGCAATGGGATCCGTATAACGTGCCGATTTTGACCGACAAGAGCGGCAAGATCGAGTTCCGCGACATGATCGCCGGCGTCACCATCAAGCGTGACGTGGATGAGGCGACAGGGCTGATGGGCACGGTCATCATCGAGCACAAAGAGGATCTGCATCCGCAGATCGTGGTTGTGGGCGACAAGAAGGAAGTGCTCGCGAGCTATTCAATTCCAGCCGGCGCGCACGTGATTGTGGAAGAGGGTCAGAAGATCCGCGCGGGCGCTTTGCTCGCGAAGACTCCGCGAAAGATCGCGAAGACGAAGGACATCACCGGCGGTCTGCCGCGTGTGGCGGAGCTTTTCGAAGCGCGTCGTCCGAAAGACGCAGCGGAGATCGCGAAGATCGACGGCACGGTCGAAATGGGCGGCACAGTTCGCGGCAAGCGAAAACTGATCTTAAAAGACCCGGAGACTGGCGCCGAAGAGGAGCACCTGATCTCGCTGACCAAACACATCATCGTCTTCAAGGGCGACTTTGTGAAAAAAGGACAGCAGCTCACGGAAGGTCCCGTCGTGCCGCATGAAATTCTCGAGGTCTGCGGACCGCAGGATTTGCAGGAACACTTGGTCAACGAAGTGCAGGAAGTCTATCGCCTCCAGGGCGTGGAAATTAACGACAAGCACATCGAGATCATCGTGCGCCAGATGTTGCGGAAGGTGAAGATCACTGATCCGGGCGACACATCGCTGCTTTGGGGCGATCAAGTGGACCGGCTCGATTTCGAAGCGGAGAACACGAAGGTGGTCGAGCAGGGCGGCAAGCCCGCGGAAGCGACCCCGGTTTTGCTCGGCATCACGAAGGCTTCGCTCGAGACCGACAGCTTTATCTCGGCGGCTTCATTCCAGGATACGACGCGCGTTCTCACTGAAGCGGCGACGCTTGGCAAGGTCGATCGTCTGCGGGGCTTCAAAGAGAACGTCATCATGGGTCACCTCATCCCAGCGGGCACGGGTTTCCCGGCTGTGCGCGAGATCAAACTGGTGGAGTTGGGCGAGCAAGTCGGAACGTCGCTGGTGGACGAACCGGAAGTGCAGCCCGCGCTGGGATAAAATGGTAGGGCGAGACTCTGTCGAGCCTGGGTTCGCCGGCTCGACAGAGTCTCGCCCTACCGAATAAAGGCGATGTCCATCGCAACCAAGACGGGGGACGCGGGCGAGACTTCGTTGATGTACGGCCGGCGCGTGTCGAAGACGGATGCGCGGGTGGACGCGTACGGATGTGTAGACGAGTTGAACGCTTTCCTTGGGCTGGCGCGCGTGACGGCGTCGAATCCCTTTCTGACCGGGGAAATTTATGCCGTGCAGAATGAGCTGGTCATCGTGATGGGCGAGCTGGCGACCGGCCAGGAAGATTTGGAGCGCTACGTGAAGGATGGGTTTCAGCTGACCTCACCCACGATGACCGATCGCCTCACTGCGGTCATCGACGACCTGGAGAAAAACAAGCTCGGCAAGTTTAAAGGATGGGCTGTTCCCGGAAAAACCATGGATTCCGCTGCGCTCGACCTTGCTCGAACAGTATGCCGTCGCGCCGAGCGTCGGGTCGCTTCGTTGACGACCAACGCGGAGAATTTCAACGCCGAGATTCTCCGCTATCTGAACCGCCTTTCCGACCTTTGCTGGCTCATGGCACGGTACGCGGAGCATTTACACGATCAGGGCGAATCCTCGGGGGAAAAGCGGTAATATTCCGTTTGCCTTTAACAACACGCTAGAGCATCTTCCCCGTCCGCCGAGACCCCCGCTGCGGCCTGCAAATTACCTATGGCGATACCGACAGAATTAGTGCCCGAACTTCTCGAAGCCGGGGTTCACTTTGGCCACCAGACCAAACGTTGGAACCCGAAGATGAAACCGTTCATTTTCGAGAAGCGCAATCAGATCTACATCATCAACCTCGATGAGACGGTGCTGCAACTCCAGCGCGCGACCGATTTCCTCCAGGAAGTGACGCGACGGGGCGGAAAGATTTTGTTCGTTGGTTGCAAGAAGCAGGCGCAGGAAGCGGTCAAGGAAGCGGCTACGGCCTGCGGACAATTTTACGTCAACCAGCGCTGGCTGGGCGGCACGCTGACGAACCTGGCGACGATCCGGAAAAGTATCGGACGGCTCAAATACATCGAGCAGATCGAGGAGTCGCCCGATTACAAGAAGATGGGCAAGCAGGAGCTCGCGGCGCTCAATCGCGAAGCAGCCAAGCTGCGGCGCAATCTGGATGGAATTTTGGAGATGTCGCAATTGCCGGACGCGATGGTGATCATCGACACGACGCGCGAGGCGAATGCAGTGCTCGAAGCGCGGCGCTTGGGCATTCCGACGGTGGCGATCGTGGACACCAACGCCGACCCGGAAATCATCGACTATCCCATCGCAGGCAACGACGATGCCATCCGCGCGATTCGCGTGATGTTGCAGAAGCTCGTCGATGCCATTGTCTCGGCCACCGGCGAAGCGCGCGTGCGCGAGGAAGTCGAGATGGCCGGAGTGTCCGCCTAGCGGCGGAAGTTGAGAGTCGTTAGTTGAGAGTTGAGAGACTCCGGCTGACACCTCAGCCCTCCGTTTTCATTCTCTCAACCCTCAACTATTAACTCTCAACTTCTTATGGATCCTCAACTCGTTAAACAGCTCCGGGAAAAAACCAATGCCGGCGTGATGGATTGCAAACGCGCGCTGACCGAGGCGGGCGGCGATTTGGAAAAAGCTGAGGCCGCGCTCAGGACGAAAGGGATCGCCAGCGCTACGAAGAAAGCGTCACGCGCGACGAAGGAGGGAATTGTCGCCTCCTACATTCACCTCCAGGGAAAAGTCGGCGTGTTAGTGGAAGTGAATTGCGAGACAGATTTCGTGGCGAAGAACGACGGTTTTCGCGAGTTCGTGAAGGACATCACGCTGCATATCGCGGCGGCGCATCCGCTCTACGTGAGCCGCGACGAGGTGCCGGAAAAGCTGGTGCAATCCGAGCGGGCGATCTACGAAGCGCAAGTCAAGGGCAAGCCCGAGAACGTCATCTCGAAAATCGTCGAGGGAAAGCTCGACAAATTTTACAGCTCGGTTTGCCTGATGGAACAGGGCTTTATCAAGAATCCGGACCAGACGGTGAAGGAACTGGTCGCGACGAAGATCGCCGCGCTGGGCGAGAATATCGTGATCCGGCGTTTCACTCGCTATTTGGTGGGCGAGCCGCTCGAGGCCGAAGCGGTGCCGGTGGCTGAGACGGAAGAAGCCGCGTAGCGGATTCGTTAAGGAGCGGCGGTTTCCAAACCGCCGTCTTGATTTTTGAGGCTGAGCGAATCGCTCGCCTAATCTTCTTGGCGGGCGGTTTGGAAGCGCCCTCCCTGGCAGAAAAACACACGCAGGCAAGCGTGCGTCTGCGTTTCTTGATTGTGCCGGTTTCGTTCGAAACCGCACGGGGTGCTGAGGGATTTCCCCAGGCCTCCAAACACCAACGGAGGAAAATAATTATATGAGCATGGATTCATTGAAGGATTTGTACATCGACGAACTGAAAGACCTTTATAACGCGGAGAACCAACTAGTGAAGGCGCTGCCGAAGATGGCGAAGAAAGCGTCAGCTCCTGAGCTGAAGCGTGCGTTTCAGGACCACCTGGAGCAGACCAAAGGGCACGTCGATCGCCTGGAGAAGATTTTCAAAGCGCTCGGCGAGAAGCCGACCGGCAAGACCTGCAAGGCCATGAAAGGCCTGGTGGAAGAAGGCAAAGAAGTCATCGAGGAAGACGGCGACGAATCCGTTCTCGACGCCGCGCTGATCGGCGCCGCTCAACGCGTCGAGCATTACGAGATGGCTGGCTACGGTGTGGTGCGCACTTTTGCATCCTTACTGGGCGAAAACAGCGCCGTGGCGACGCTCCAGCGGACGCTGGACGAAGAGGGCGAGGCCGATAAGAAACTAACGGCCCTGGCGGAATCGATCATCAATGTCGATGCGAGCCAGGCCGAGGAGAAATCGGCACCCAAGAAGGGCGGGAAAAAATCCGGCCGCCGCTAAACGACCTGGAAATTTGTTGTTAATCGCCACCTCAGTCCGCGTGACTGTGGTGGCGATTTTTCTTATTGAATCGTGCGCGGAGCAATTTAGGCGGATAGATTGATCCATCGCCATGGGATTAAACGAATACAAAAAGAAGCGGAACTTTGCCGTGACCGCCGAGCCGAGTGGCAAGCCATTGCCGAAGTTGGTGAAAGGGGCATCCAGTTTTGTCATTCAAAAACACGACGCGAGCCGATTGCATTACGACTTCCGGCTCGAAATGGACGGGGTATTGAAATCGTGGGCCGTGCCGAAAGGGCTTCCGTGGGAGAAAGGCGAGAAGCATCTGGCGGTGGAAGTCGAGGACCATCCGGTCGAATACGCCGGCTTCGAGGGAATCATCCCGAAAGGACAGTATGGCGGCGGGACCGTCATGTTGTGGGACCGCGGTAACTACCACGTGTATGGCGAGGAACCGCTAAAAGCTCTGCGGGGAGGCAGGCTTCATCTTGTCCTCGACGGCGAGAAGGCCAAGGGGGAATGGGCTCTGATCAGAACTCGAATGGACGGCAACAAGTCGCAATGGCTGCTCTTGAAGGGCGGAAAGAGCATTCGACCGATTTCGAAAAAGCGCGACGATCAATCCGTCAAGACGGGGCGGTCGATGGCGAAAATTGCCGCGCAACAGGACGCGGAGTGGCAATCGAATCGGGAGGATGAGTCGAAGTCGACATTGAAATCGCGGGTCCAAGCGGCGCTTAAAAAAAAAGACGATCGCGCAGAGAAAACTAAAGTAGCGAAAACCCGCGGACGCGGCAGCGCGGCGTCCCTACCCGGGCTAGAGAAATTGCCGGCGGGCAAAGCGCGGTTCATTCCGCCGATGAAGCCGCGGTTACTGGAAGATCCGCCGAGTGCGGGTGATTGGATCTACGAATTAAAATTCGACGGGATTCGGCTGATCGCGGTCAAGAATGGAGAGAAGGTCAACCTGGTCTCGCGCAACGGGAACGAACTTGCCGGCCGATTTTCGGAGGCGGCCGCGGCGGTCGAGGCGCTGCCGATCAACGATTGCGTGATCGACGGAGAGATCGTGGCGCTTGACGAGAAAGGTGGATCGTCCTTCCAGTTGCTGCAGGCGCACGAAATGGAAGGACGGCGGGCGCCGATTTACTATTACGTCTTCGATTTGCTCCAGGCGGCGGGAAAAAGCCTCATTGGTTTGCCGCTCGAGCGCAGGAAAGAGCTGCTCTCGTCGCTTTGTGAAGGGGCTGACGCTTCGATTCGATTTTCAGGAGAACTTGGAGGGGATCCGCACGCGCTTCTCCTGGAGGTAAAGCGGCTGGGACTCGAGGGCGTTATCGGCAAGCAACGCGGTTCGGTTTACGAACCGGATCGGCGCAGTGGCGCATGGATCAAGCTCAAGTGCGTGAACGAACAGGAGTTTGTCATTGGTGGCTTCACGCCACCCCAGGGCGCGCGCAAGTATTTTGGCGCATTGCTGGTCGGCTATTACGAAAACAAGCGTTTGCTCTTTGCGGGGAAGGTGGGGACTGGATTCAACAGCAAGCTGCTGGCGTCTTTGCACAAACGGTTCAAGGCCGAAAAGCGCGAAGATTGTCCCTTCGCCGACTTGCCTTCTAAGCTCGCCACGGGACGAGTCCGTCCGGCTGGCGGACAGGGCGGACAATGGGTGCAGGGGATCACGCCGGCGATGATGCGCCGATGCGAATGGGTAAATCCGGTTTTTGTCTGCCAGGTGAAATTCGCGGAATGGACGCGAGACGGGAAGTTGCGCCAGCCGGTCTTCCTGGGATTGCGTGAGGATAAGAAACCAAAGGACGTGGTGCGAGAAACGGCTCCGGCCTGAAGGCGAGCGAAACGATTGCACTTGTCCACGCCGAGCGAACTCCTGATATTCCGGCATGAAAGTAAAGGTAGTGGTCACCCCCAAGGCGGCAGTGCTGGATCCTCAAGGCGCGGCCGTGCGCGACGCTATGCAACATCTCGGAATGCCGGAAGTGCGCAGCGTGCGGATCGGCAAGTATCTCGAGATCGAGATCGACGAAAAAGCCGGCGACGTTGAATCGCGGCTCCATGGTTTGTGCCGCGATCTGCTTTCAAATCCGGTCATCGAAGATTATGAAGTGCAGAAGAGTTGAGCGGTTGAGAGGTTGAGGAGTTGAGGAGTTGAGAGGAAAGACAGAGGCTGCTAAGTGAAGTTTGCCATCATCCAGTTTCCAGGATCGAACTGCGACCAAGATTGCCTCGCGGCCTTGAATGGCATGCCTGGTCTGCAAGCGGAATACGTCTGGCACAAGGAGACGTCAGTGGATGGTTTCGATGCCATTGTGCTGCCGGGCGGATTTTCCTATGGCGACTACCTGCGCTGCGGCGCAATCGCGCGCTTTTCTCCTATCATGCCCAGCGTGGTGAGGGAGGCGCGGAATGGAAAACTGGTCATTGGCGTTTGCAACGGTTTCCAGATCTTGTGCGAGATCGGCCTGCTGCCCGGGGCCCTCGTTCGGAACCGATCTCTGCACTTCGTCTGTGAGATGGTGAACACGCGCGTTGAGGTCGCCGATTCTCTTTTCACCCACGGCTGCCCAGTTGGGACGCTCTTGCGTCTGCCCGTGGCGCACGGTGAAGGGTGTTTTTTTGCGGATGACGCGACTCTGCGCGAACTGAATGAGCGCCGCCAAGTGATTCTGCGGTATGCGACGTCAGATGGGCGCATCGATCCGTCGGCGAATCCAAATGGGTCGATTGAAAACATCGCGGGAATCTGCAATCGGGAAGGGAATGTTTTCGGGTTGATGCCGCATCCAGACCGGGCGTGCGAGCTGCGGCTCGGGAGCGCGGACGGCGCGAAAATTTTTCAATCGATGATGGCGACGATCCAGGCGGGGCGGGTGCGGGCGGCGTAACGGAGTTAGCCCACGCGCCGATGGAAGAAACAAGGAGCGGCGATTTACAAACCGCCGACCGGCAAGCGGGCGATTTGGAAATCGCCCCTCCTTGTGCGCGCGGCGCGCGCTTTATTTGCCGGGTATGAATCTGTTTCTCACGGGTACGGATACGGGAGTCGGCAAGACCCACACGGCGGTGGAACTTTTGCGCGCGGCTCGCGCCATTGGCTTGCGTTGCGCTGGCATGAAACCGATCTGCTGCGGCGATCGCAGTGACGCTGAGCGTTTGCTCGCGGCCAGCAGTGGCGGGCTATCCATCGACGAGTTGAATCCAGTCTGGCTTAAGACCGCGGCCGCTCCGCTCTCGGCCTCGCTGATCGAACAGGTCACAATAGATGAGCAGCGGCTGGTCGAGACGTTGAGGAGACTCGAAGAGCGCTTTGATTTCGTGCTGGTGGAGGGCGTGGGCGGTTGGCTTGTTCCGATTCGCCGCGATTTCTTCTTGAGCGATCTCGCCGCGCGGATGAAATTGCCGGTGCTGGTCGTCGCGCAAAATCGGCTCGGTTGTCTCAATCACACGATCCTGACCGTTCGGAGCGTAGTCGCGCATGGATTGGCCTGCGCAGGAGTCGTCTTGAATGAAAATGCTGGACTGACCGACATAGCATCGAAGACCAACGCCGACATTTTGCGCCAGATCATTGATGTCCCGATCCTGCCGCCGCTGACCACGCAAGGGGGTGAGATGAGTGCCGAATGGAAGGCCGCTACGTCCTTCTTTGGCCCGGCCAGGATCGGCTGAATTTGTCTCCATTCAGACACAAGTGTAACGAATAGATACACGTTTTCTCAGTTGCGGAAGCCCTTCCCTAGGAAGGATTTGATGGCATGTGCGTTGCTCGAATATCCGGCAATAACCCAAACCTATGTTGCTACAAAAAACCCTGCACATGAATCAATCGCTCGAAGAGTGCAAGACACGCCTCGCGAGCATTCAATCGTATCGGCGGCAATTCGTTATGGTGACGAAGGCCACCGTGACCTCATCCAAGACCGTTGATTTCAGTTTTCGCGGACCGCTGGGCTTTGAAGCTCGCACGGTCTTGCTGTCGGTTGATAGCGATTCGCCCGATCAAATGGCATTTGAATCTACGGGAGGAAATCTGGACGTGATGGGATTGGCGGAATTTACGGAGATCCGGCCGAACTGCACGGAAGTCACATTGGCTCTGCATTACGAGATCAAGAACAAGGTTTTCGCCTGGCTCGATCGCCGGTTTCATTTCGTCGATGCGTTTGTCACTTCGGAGCTGAGAAGCATCCGCGCTCATTTCGAAGGGATCGCCGCGCCGGTTGTCGAGCGCGCGCCGATGTTGCCGATCTACGAGACCGCAACGGCCTAAAGAGAAAAAACCATTTAGAGGAAGGGCACGGTTGGCGGGGGCCCCGTGCCCTTTCGCTTGTACGCTTTATCCGATTCGGACGGCGCGGGTCTTATCTAGTCGAAGAATTTGGCCGGAGCGCAAATCTAACACCACCTTCGGATCGCGAAGTTTTTCTGTGTCCAGCTGGACGCTGCCTTGTTCGATCAAACGGCGCGCCTCCGCGCGCGACTTGGCGATCGCAAAAGCATTTGCATACGCGGAGACAACGATGGAAACCAGGTCACTGTTGTCAGCCTGGAACGCCGGCAGATCGGCGTCACTCAATCTCTTTTCGCTGAAGCGCGCATTCCATTCTTCGAGAGTCTTCTGGGCGGCATCAGCCGAGTGATAAGCTGTCACGATCGCGGCTGCGAGGCGCTTCTTCGCTTCGAGTGGATGCGCGCCGGGATCCAGGGGCTTTCCGAGCAGAAGCGGATAATATCGCGCCATTAACTCGTCGGAGATGCTCATCAATTTGCCAAAAATTTCCGAAGCGGATTCCGTCAGGCCGACATAATTGCCCAGGCTCTTGCTCATCTTCTTTGAGCCATCCAGTCCCTCGAGAATGGGCAAAACAAAAACGACCTGTTGCGGCTGGCCTTCCTGTTTTTGCAGATCGCGACCAACCAGGATGTTGAAGAGTTGGTCCGTCCCGCCGAGCTCGACATCGGCTTCCACCATCACGGAGTCCCAGCCTTGCATGATCGGATATTGAATTTCGTGCGCGTGAATGGGCTGGCCTCGGTCGATCCGGTCGCGGAAATCCTCGCGCTGGAGCATTTGTTGCAGGGTGACCAGGCTGTTGAGGCGAATGACTTCCTCGAATCGCATTTTTTCAAACCATTCGCCGTTGGAAACAATTCGAGTCCGGGCCGGATCGAGGACCTTGAATGCTTGGGCGCGATAGGTCTCGGCGTTAGTCAGGACTTGGTCGCGGCTGAGTTGCGGACGTGTCGCCGAGCGCCCGCTCGGATCGCCGATCAGCGACGTGAAATCGCCGATGATCAAAACGGCTTCGTGACCGAGGTCCTGAAATTGCCGCAGCTTCCGCAGAATTAAAGCGTGACCGAGATGAAGATCCGGACTGGTGGGATCGACGCCCAGTTTGACTCGCAATGGGCGGCCGAGTGCGAGCTTTTCGCGGAGCTCCGCCTCGCTGATGATTTGCGCGGCGCCTTGCTTGAGAAGGGAAAGGGCTTCGTCCGGTTGCATGGAGAGAGATGCAGGGACCGAAGCGCTATTTGTTCTTGTTCAACAACTCGCGCACCTGCTCGATCGTGAGCGGCCTGTTCCGCGCGCTCAACGCTTTCTGGCTCTTGCCCTGGTCGAGAAATGGTCGGTTGCCGGGAAACGAAGCCGTGGAAACGATTCGATCGCTTTCTGGAGCTGCGTGAATTGGCTGAGCCGCGGGCGCAGCATAAACCGTGTCGATTTTCGCGAGCTGCGAGCGCGTCGAAATGTTCGCGGTCAAATCCCTGGTTCGGAAGTGGCGCACCGCGAATTGTGGGGAAGAGAAAGCGCGTTCGGCCGGGAACGATTGCACGGCCGGTTTTTCCGGCGTGTAGAAATTTTTGGTGGAGGAATGCTTCTCGAGGGAGACGTTCGGGGCGGCGAACTGTTTACCCTGCGAGGAGTTCTCCAGCGACAGGTTTGGTCGCAGAAGGCGATCAACCAATTTACGTTCTTGCTCCTGGGCCGATGCCATTGCCAGAAAAGAAACCAGCGTCATAGAGGCAAGGAACATCCGCACGTCGCTGAACGTGCCGAAGTGAGCGCTCAGTTGTAAAGTATAATCAACGACTGAGCGCTGCTCGCAACGCATTCGCTTTTGCCGGCGCAGGAACGCGTCCGGTCAGGATATCGCGCGCTCGCACGGAGCGGCCGTAGTAGTGGGCATTCCCTGTCTTCTGCGTGGCGATGACCGCTCCCTCAAGTGACGCGCCAGCGAAGAGTCCCTTGCTGCGACTGTAAGTGTAAATGGCGGCGGTGGGAGTCACGCCCACGTGTGCGTCGCGACCCACGGGTCCTGCCGCCGCGCTCGCGTCGGCGCCGACCGTCACATTTCCATCACGCGAGAAGGCGCGGACCGCTTCGTCGCTATTGAGCACAAACACGAAATCGGTGATTTGCGCGCCAATCTGCGGGCCCCAGCCAGCTCCGCCAGTTCCCACAAAAGATGGGCCTGACCAGCCGTGGCCGGTCCGGGCCACGACCACGCCTTGACCGCCCTTGCCGCTGATGCCGAAACCAACTTTCAAGACGCTCAAGATCGCGAGGCCTTTGGCGTTGCGCAGCACACGGCGGGGAATAGCTTTCTCGGGCATCCGCCGAAACTCTCTTAGGATGGTGGCGGATTGCTCGACGATTTCTTGTTCCGTGGCCGCGCCCGCCGTGGCGAGCGAGAAGATGCCGATGAGAAGTAGCGCGCAGTATTTTTTCATGGATATGACCAGTTCGACCCAATGGGCGTGGATGGACGTATTTAGTCCGATAGGGAAGGGCCGTTAGCGAATCGACATGGATGATTTCATCGATCTGCAAAGTGACGCTTACTTCATGAAGGAGGCGCTACGGCAGGCAGCAAAGGCCCTCGAGAAGGAGGAGGTGCCGATTGGCGCGATTGTCGTCCGGGACGGAAAGATAATCGCGCGTGCCTTTAACCAGGTGGAAATGTTAAAAGACGCAACCGCTCACGCCGAGATGCTCGCGATCACCCAAGCGGAGGCGGCCGTGGGCGATTGGCGCTTGAACGACTGCGATCTCTACGTGACTAAAGAACCGTGCCCAATGTGTGCAGGGGCGCTGGTGCATGTCCGGATGCGGCGGGTAATATTTGGTTGCGTGGATCTGCGTGGGGGTGCGGCTGGAGGAGTGTTGAACCTGCTGCAATTTCCATCGCTCAATCACCGTTGTGAAATCACATCGGGGATTTTACAGGAAGAGTGCGCCGGTCTTCTGCAAGCATTCTTCAAAGCCAAACGACGAGAGAACAGTGTCGGCGCGGACTTGAATGACGGCTCCTGATACGCTGGAAACGGCGAGACTGGTTCTGCGCAAGCCCCGGCCGGATGATGCTCCGCTAATCTTTGGGAGTCAGAGCTAGACGGTCAGCGGGCGCCTGGACGTAATCACGTGTTCTCCATTTTTGCGCTCGCCCCTCGAAGCTGGACGTGATTTATTTGCTCGGGCGTTTTTCTATTTCACTCGACTTATGTTTTCCAATTCACTTCGCGGGTCACTCATCGTTTCGTTAGTCGCATTGTCCGTTGCCTGCGCGCGTGCTTCCGACGATCCGCTCTTCCATTCGACCGATCCGCTCGCTCCGCGAGATGAGTGGGGCGTGTTTCACCAGATGCCAACTGTGTATCCCATCGACTTCACTCCGCATGACGGCTGGCGTTGGTCGTACTATCTCAAGTCCGGACGCGAGCTGCTCGCCAATCCCTCTTACGTAGCCGCTCTTCAAGTTTGTCTGCGGAACCGCGGCTATTATTGCGGGCCGATCGACGGAATCATGTCCGAGGATATCACTGAAGCGATCGCCCGTTTGCAGAAGAATCACACCCAGCGGGTGACAGGCAGGCTCACTATTCCAGTGCGGAGAGCATTGCATTTGCCTTAGGGCGCCCCCGGATTCTGTCCGGTTCATTTCGATGCAGCCCGAGAGATTGCGCTGTTCCCGGAACGAATTTAGTCTTTAAAGCATGAAGACCATCTTGCTTTTCGCCGTGATCCTGGGCGCGGTATTTCAATTTGGTTGCGCCGGGGGTCCGAAGCAGGACCCGACGATACGTGACCCAAAGCAAGAAAGGAAGACGGCGAAGCAACAAGAAGACTTCGCCCGGGCTCTTCCCACGCCACGGCCCTGAGTGCGCGCAACGACACGCGTTCGCAATCGACCCGAGACGTGGCTGCCTCGCAAGGATTCGAACCTTGACAAAGAGATCCAGAATCTCTGGTGCTACCATTACACTACGAGGCATCAACGGCTGAGCGAAAGACCTAAGACGCTCTTGGCCCGCCGCGCAAGTGGACGACCTCGACTACCGGGAAGGCGCCGGACCGCTCAACCAAATTTCCGCGCCTTCACGCGCTGCTTCCACCTCCAGCGAGCGTCCGCTTTCCACGACCAGGAGACGAGCGCGCTCCAACATTTCATCGATCTTGTGATCGTCGTGGGAAGGGTCGTGGTGAAACAAAATTAATTTCTTGGCGCGAGCTTCCAGCGCGAGCGAAACCACGCGGCTCAAGGCGCCGTGTCCCCAGCCAATGTGCTCCTGATATTTCTCGTCGGTGTATTGCGCATCGAGGATCAGCACGTCCGTGTCTTTCAGGAACTCCACCAGCTTCGATCGTTGGACCACGGCCTGCGCGCGGGCCCGATGCGGGTGAGTTCCATCCCGTTCCGCCAACTTCAACTTCAAAGGTTCGAACGGCTCGTTGTCCGGGAGAAAAGCGATCGAGCCTTCCTTCGTAAACAGCCGGTAACCGGCGCAGATCCCCGGATGATTCACGAATCGAGAGCGCACTCGGACTTTGCCGATCGAGAAATTCATCTTCTTGAGTTCCCGGATCTTGATCGTTCCAGGCAAATCTCGCCAGCTCACGGGAAAAAAGGGAACTTCCATTTGGGCCGCGAGAATCGTGGCCAGGCCGGCCCGCGCTCCTTCGTATCCCAAAACCCGGATCGTGTTCTTGGCCTGGTAGGCCGGAAGAAAAAACGGCAGTCCCTGAATGTGGTCCCAGTGGGTATGAGTCAGCAGCAGAGTTAGATTGATCGGGGCGTTGCCAAATTCTTCCTCGAGGGAAAGCCCGAGCTCGCGAATGCCCGAACCTGCATCCAGGATGATGATGTCGCCGTTCGTGCGCACTTCCACGCACGTGGTGTTCCCGCCGTAGCCGATGGTGGACGGACCCGGGACGGGAATTGATCCGCGCACGCCCCAGAATTTTATCCGGGTCGAGGGTGGATGAAATTTGAGTGCGCGTGATTCGCGTCCGGTCAGCTTGCCCGCCCGGCGCCGGGGGCGTTTGATCACCGCGGCGAGCTTTTCCCACTTCAAGGGCTTGACGAAGTAACCGTCGCCGCCCGCTTCGAGGACCGCGTTCCGGTCGATGTCATAATTGCGGCCGGCAATGATAATGATCTTGGTCGAGTCAAGTTTCTCTCGAATCGCGCGGCAAACTTGCAGGCCGCTCATTTTCGGCAGCAGCAGATCGCACACGATCACCTGGGGCTTCTTCGCGATGGCGAGTTCGATTCCGAATTTGCCTTCCTCGGACTCGAGCACATCCCAGCCGTGATCGGCGAAGAGACGCGCGACCCTCTTGCGGCTCTCCACGTCGTCTTCAATGAGTAAGACCGTCGGCATGTGCTTCAGCGCGGGATTCTGTCAGTCGGCTTTCTTCAAACCAAGAGTTTTTGCCGAGAAACGAGTCTAGAGGAGGCTGGAACCGAAGGCTCCTGGTTTTCCCCGCTTCCAACGCAAGTCGGGATGGAGGTTGATCTCCTCCGCGGGTACCTCGAATCCCACGGCCCGGAGCAAATACGAAACGCCCTCGCGGCTCTCCATGGTTTCCTTGAGGCTGCGCGCGAAGAGCTCGATGTATTCTTTGTACGATTCGAGCGCCAGCTTCCCTTCCGCGAAATGTTCGGCCAGGGCTTCGTCGTGATAATCGATCAGCTCGATCAGGGCGCGGCGCAGTTTGACGCGCATTTCCGGATCGACCACCACTTTGAAGGGAGTCGCTCCCGCATCTGGCTTGGCCAGCTCCTTTTTCAAAGCGGTTTGATCCGCCGAGACGAGTTGGTAATCGCGAGGTTCTTCCATGGCTTTTCCCTCGTCTGCCCTCCAGAGAAAGGGAAGAGCGTGGGGGACAGTTGTGGATTGACTCACCTTTAATGTCAAATCAGGATCGCGCCATGAAATTAACTCTTATCACCGCACTTATGGCCGCCGGTCTCGCGACGGTTGCATTCGGTTCTCCGGCTGAAACCGAGTTGAAGGCGCTCGAACAGCAATGGAGCGATGCCTACAAAAAAGGTGACACCGCTGTGCTGAAGACGGTGGAAGCCGAGGATTGGATGCTGGTTGATCCGGAAGGGACGACGACGACGAAGGCCCAGGACATCAAGGAACTCGACGACAAAACTTTCGTGGTGAAAGAATCAAACAACAGCAACGTCAAGGTCCGGATGCTTGGGGATAATCACGCCGCCATTACGGGGTCGGGGAAGATGAGTGGCTCCTACAAAGGCAAGGAATTCAGCGGCGAATATCGCTTCATCGATATCTTCGAAAAGAAGGATGGCAAGTGGCAGGCGATCATGTCGCAGGTGACTAAAGTCCAAAAGGAATAGAGGTCTTCTGGAGCCGCTTCGCTATGCGAAGCGCGGGACTTTTTTCCAAGAAACCCAGCGAAGACGCCGCCCACAGGGCGGCGGCTACAGGGCGGCGGCTACAGGAGCCTTAGAAGAAAATCGGGATGATCAGAATCGCGACAATGTTCACGACCTTGATCATCGGATTGATGGCCGGGCCCGCGGTATCTTTGTAAGGATCGCCCACAGTGTCGCCGGTGACCGAGGCGGCATGAGCAAAGGAGCCTTTGCCGCCGAGGTTTCCTTCCTCGATATATTTTTTCGCGTTGTCCCAGGCGCCGCCGCTTGAAGTCATCGCGATCGCAACAAAAAGTCCGGTGACGATGGTGCCGACGAGCAGACCGCCCAGAACGACCGGGCCGAGCGGCTTGATCACCGCCACGGCGATGACAAAAATCACCGGCAACAGCGCCGGGACAATCATTTCCCGCAGGGCGGCCTTGGTCACGATGTCGACGCAGGTCCCGTATTCCGGAACGTCTTCGCCGCGCAGAATGCCAGGCTTGGCCGTCAACTGCCGCCGGACTTCACGCACCACTGCGCCTGCCGCCTTGCCGACTGCATCCATGCTGAACGCGGTGAAGATGAACGGAAGCAATCCGCCAATGAAGAGGCCGATGATGACCTTCGGATCGTTCAACGAAAAATCGAATGAGTAGGTGCGATGGTTCGCGCCATAATGCGCCTTTAGTTCTTCCACGTAGGAACCGAAAAGGACTAGCGCCGCCAGACCGGCGGAAGCGATCGCGTAACCCTTGGTCACGGCTTTCATCGTGTTGCCAACCGCGTCGAGCTCGTCGGTGATGCCTCGGATTTCCTTTGGAAGATTGCTCATGACCGCAATGCCGCCCGCGTTATCCGTGATGGGGCCGAATGCATCGAGCGAGATGATGATGCCGGCCATCGAGAGCATGCTCATGACCGCGATCGCGATTCCGTAAAGGCCGGCGAAATGGAAGCTGAGCAAAATGGCGATGCCGATGAAACCGACCGGCAGCGCGGTGGCGTGCTGGCCGATGGCGAGTCCCGCGATGATATTCGTGGCGTGGCCGGTCTCCGAAGCTTTCGCGATTTTCCGGACCGGCGCAAAGCTGGTGGAGGTATAATAGTTTGTGATCACGACGACCACGCCCGTCATGAGTAACCCGACCAGCGAAGCGAAGTAGAGGTCGTTCGCAGATCGCTCGATGCCGGCGATGGTGACCGAAGCAGGGAAAAGCAAATGAGTTGCCGGCCAGAACAGAATGGCTGAGACAAGCGCGCTCGCTCCCACCGCGCCCATCAGGACCGTAGCCGGTTTCCCGCCGCTAAGATTGACGAAAAGAATCCCAATGATCGCTCCGAGGACGGAGATGCCACCGAGAACGAATGGATAAATGATCGCGGCCGGATATGCGGCGAGCGTCAACGCGCCAACCAGGATGGCGCCGATCAAGCTAACTGCATAGGTTTCAAAAACGTCCGCGGCCATGCCGGCGCAATCACCTACGTTGTCCCCTACGTTATCCGCAATCGTGGCCGGATTCCTCGGATCATCTTCCTCGAGATTGCTTTCGATTTTCCCGACGAGATCGGCGCCGACGTCAGCCGCCTTGGTATAGATGCCGCCGCCCAACCGCGCGAAGACACTGATCAAACTCGAACCAAGCGCCAGGCCCACCAGGCTTTTCACCGCAAGATCGTGCCCGATCATTTTGCCCGCGATCGTGTAAAAGATGCCCACGGCCAGAAGAGCCAGACCCACCACGAGAAGACCAGTAACGGCGCCGCCGTTAAACGCGACCCGCATGGCAGCGGACCTCGATTGCGTGGCCGCCTGCGTGGTTCGCGTATTGGCCAGCACCGCGATCCGCATCCCGATGTATCCGGCGGCAAGGGAGCAAAAGGCGCCAATCAAAAATCCCAACGCCGTGGCCGCGTCTCGAAAAATGTAGAGCAGAATGAAAATGACCACGGCAATGATGCTGATGGTCACGACCTGCCGCTTGAGATAAGCCTTGGCACCCTCCTCGATGGCTCCGGCGATTTGCCGCATTCTTTCGTTTCCAGGGGAAAGTCGGATCACCGCCTTGATCAGAAAAAAGGCGAAAGCCAATCCGGCCATCGCGCAGAGCATCGAGATCGGGACACCGGAATGAAGAATGTTCAGGGCGAGCGAGGTCATAGGCGGTTCCGTTGAAAGTGGGGGACTTTAGTAAGTTTTGCCTCACTGGCAATCTGTAAATCCTATAGCCGCCGCCCTATGGAGGGCGTAGGGGGCGCATCTCGGTCAGACCTGGCGTTTCGCATCGCGAAGCGGCTGCGACCGTGTCTTCTACAATTCGAAAACTGTGCGCAGACGGCCCAGAAAAGAGGCCCGGTACTCCCGTTCCTTGGTCCCGTTGGCATCGGTATGCATCGCATCTCTCAAAATGCCCTCACCCTCGAGTTTTCGCTTCGCCAGAATCTCACTTAGCTGAGTCATGGTCTCGGGCGAATCTCGCATCACCTCACCCATGACCTCCTTGCTGATCTCCAGGACTTCGCAATCGCTGTCCGCGCGGATGGTCGCCGAACGCGGCTCGCCCGTGAGCAACGACATTTCGCCGAAACAATCGCCCGAGCGCATGCTCCCGAGACGGATATGCGAGCCATTCCGCAAGACCGAAACGTGCACGCTCCCGCGCAAGACGATGAACATCGATTCCCCATCGGCTCCTTCCTCGATCACGCGTTCGCCCCGGCCGTAATGATTGATCCGCGCGCTGTGCAGGATGTTGTCCAGTTGCGCATCGTCCAGGCAATCGAAGAGTGGTTCTCCGCGCAGAATCGCCTGGGCTTCGGCGTGGCCTTCCGGAATGGTGCGCAGGCGCCGGCGCTCCACGTGCAAGGTCCGAATCGGGAAGGGTATCGTAATCCGCTGGCGTTTGAGTTCGTACCAGATATTGGTCCGGATCGCATCGCAAACGTCGTTGTAGGCGGCGTGGTTCCCCATCCAGAATTTGATTTCGTAAACGACGGACGATTCAGCGAAATCCATCACGAACACTTTTGGTTTTGGCTCCGGCATGACGCCGTCGGCGGTCGAGGTGGCGCGGAAGAGCGAATCTTTTACGCGATTCGGCGGGACATTGTAGTCGATCCCCACGCGTAAACGCATCGCGTGGGTCTGGGTCGGGTAATGCAGATTGACGATTGTTCCCCGGGCGATGGCGTAGTTCGGGATGTCGAGGTAAATCCCGTCGTTCGTGCGCAGCCGGGTCGAGCGCCAGTTGATCTCCATCACTTCGGCGTACCGGTCCTGGATGTTGAGCCAGTCGCCGACTTTGTAGGGCCGGCTGATTTGCAACGCGATGCCGGCGATGATTCCGCCGAAAAGATCCTGGGTCGCGAAGCCGAGAACGATGGCGAGGATGCCCGAGCCGGCCAGCAAGGTTTTTAGTTGCCCTTCGGCGTGATAGACGACACTTAAGACGACCAGCAACGCGATCAGGTAAACGAAGAGCGCAACCACCTGCCGGAGAAATTGCGGGATAGTCGTCTGACGCTTCTTTTCGAAATAGGCGTCCCAGAGGTAGCGATCGAGGAGGGCCACGACGAAAGCCGTGCCCAACAAGATCACCACCGCATCGACGTGGGTGCGCCATCCGACATGCAACCCATAAACGGAGATCGCGGTATAGAACGCCAGCGTGATGCAGAAGAGCTGGAAGAGGACGCCGAGTTGCACGCCCGCGCGGCGCTTAAGCAATCGGCCGAGCGTCAGCGCCAGAAAAAACGTGCCGACGAAAACGACGGCCGTCACGGCCGTCTTCTGAGTTTCAAGCAAGTGGGTGAACATCAGCGGCGGCACAATATCAGCGCGGGGGTGACGGCGACAAGTGCCGTTGCAGGGGAGCCGCCGCTCTGTCCGCGGCGTGGTCTCGGACCAATGAACGCTATTCGCTCAAATCCGGTTGATGCGTTCGAGGACCGTGTCATCCCGAGCCGCACAGACGGCGAGGGACCTCACAAGCGGTCTAACGCTTCCGCGTTACGGCAGGCGTCTACGTTGAGTTGCGCGTGATCTGGATCGTGTGACCGCAATTCGCAGGTGGGAGGTCCCTCGCCGTCTAACGCGGCTCGGGATGACAGCTGCGGCTGCCAAGTCCGCAATACGACGCGGCTAGCGCGGCGGTGAAATAATGAGCCAAGCCCAGCCGGCCAGGAAGCAAAGACCGCCGATCGGCGTGGTCGCGCCCAGCCAGCGAACATTCGTCAGCGCCATTGCATAAAGGCTGCCGCTGAAGAAAACGATGCCGGCCAGGATCAAGAAATACGCGGCCCGATTACCGGCGCCGTGAAAAGCGAAAACGAGGAGCGCAATCGCGTGCAGGAAATGATAGAGCACGGCCTTATTCCAGACTTCCAGCATTCCGCTGCTTTGGAGCGTCGCCTTCAACGCGTGCGCGCCGAAAGCGCCGAGACCAACGGCGAGCAGGCAAAGAGCGGCCGCAATCCGGAATAAAGTCACGGTCACCATGTTACCTCACTTCCCGCCAAAAAATTTCCGGAACGATTGAAAGACACGGCTCGGGACGCTTATCACTTTCTGCGTCGTGTCCTGCAATTTCTGCGCGAACTGCGTCTGGGTGCCGCCATGAATTTCACAAACGACCTGAGGAACGTGGCCCTCAGGCAGCGTGATTTCATACGCGGTCCCGGCCGCGTTGCATCCAGTCGTGGCGAGATGGTTCGAGATCGTGCAAACCGTGGCGTGCGTCATCGGCAGCGTCGATTGCAATGGACGGGCCGGATACCGCAACGCCGCTTTGGTCATGACCTGGGTCCAGACCGGCAACGCGAGCGCCGCGCCATATCCGCGGGGAATGATCGTCACCGGCTGGTCGAAGCCGACCCAGACGCCGCAGGTCAGCGCGTTGGTGTAACCGACAAACCAGGCATCTTTGTAATCGTTCGTCGTGCCGGTCTTTCCCGCGGCCGGGAGCTTGAAGCCTAACGACTTCGCGCTCGCTGCCGTGCCGGTGGTCAGCACCTGCTCCATCAGTTCGGACGTCATCCAGGCTGAGCCGGGATCGAGGGCCGGAATGGTGACATGCGCCGCGCGGTAGATCGGATTGTGATCCTGATCGTCGATTCGCTCGATGATGTACGACTGCTTTCGCACGCCGCCATTTGGAAAGACGGTATAGGCCGCGGTCAGATCTTTCAGGTTGGTTTCGAATGACCCGATGAAAATCGCGGGCCCGTGCGGGATGTTTTCGCCCAACCCCAGCGTCGTGGCGATTTTCTGGACGTCATCCAGCCCCGCGATTTCGCCCACACGCACGCTCATGGTATTGCGGGAGTGGATCAGGCCGTAGGAAACCGGTTGAATGCCGCCGTAGGTGCCGTCGGAATTTCCCGGCGTCCAATTGCCCGCGCCCTGGATTTCTCCCGGCTCAATCGGGCCATCGCTGACTGCGGCGCCGGGCAGGAGTCCGTGAGTAAACGCCACCGCATAGACGAACGGTTTGAAGGAAGACCCGATCTGCCGATTGGCCGGCGGCAAGGCGCGATTGAATTTGCTCTGCGCATAATCGCGGCCGCCCACCAGCGCGCGGATTCCGCCGCTCGAATTATCGATCGCGACGAGCGCTCCCTCGAGGTACGGCATGGAAGAATCCTCGCCTTCTTCGGGCGGCCGATAAGCCGCCTTCGTCGGGTGGCGGAAGTTGGCTTGGTGCTCGATCTTGCTCAGCTGCGTCTCGAGGGCTTGGGTTGCCGTCACCTGCATCGCCGGATCGAGCGTGGTGTAAATATAGAGGCCGCCGTTATCGATCTGGTCGGGCGTGAGGAGCAAATTCAAATCCCGCTGCACCGCGTCCATGGCGTAGTTCTCCTGGATTTGCGCGAGCCGCTTCGGATGCGAAGCAATCTTGGTGGCCCGGGCTTGCTCCGCCTGGGCCACGCTGATTTTCTTCAGCTCGACCAACCGATCGAGCACAGCGTTCCGTTGCAGCGCGGCGCCTTCGGGATTCTTCAACGGAGAAAAACGATTCGGACTGCGAATCAATCCGGCCAGGATCGCAGCTTCGGAAAGATTCAACTTTGCCGCGTTTTTCCCGAAGTAAGCGAGCGAGGCGGTCTCGACTCCGTAGCAGCCCGAACCGAAATAGATCCGGTTGATGTAAAGCTCGATGATCTGTTGCTTGGTGAATTCGTGTTCGATGCGCAGCGCCACCATCGCTTCGAGCATTTTGCGGCTGAGGGTCCGGCCACCCAGGGGAAGGCTGTTGCGCGCGAGTTGCTGCGTTATACTGCTGGCCCCTTCCTTGGCCGATCCGCTCATCACGTCGCGCACGAGCGCCCGGGCGATGCCGCGCCAATCGATTCCTCCGTGATCGAAAAAGCGCGTGTCCTCACGCGCGAGCAAGGCATCGACAAAAAAAGGCGAGACCTCATTCAACGCCACCTTCAGCCGATTCGCGCCCGCGAGCCGGCTGTAGATTTTTCCATCGACGTCGAAGACAGTATTACGCTCGGGCATGTCCCCGACCGTTTTCAGATCGAAGGTCTGGGCCCAGATGGCATAGTACGCGACGATGCTGAAGACCGCGGCAAGCGGCAGCGTAACCAGCGCAATTTTCCAACTGAGACGAAACCGGCGTCGGCCCTTTTTTGGCGCAGCGCGAGCCAGGAGCTTCATTGGGAAGGTGATGCGTTGAAGGGTTGGAGCGTTGTAGGGTTGAGGGGTTAGAGCGTGATGACGCTTTAACCGTTCAACGGTTTATCCGCTACAACGCTTTGAACCCTTCAACGTTCCTCAAAACCGCATCCGGACCGCGCTGTCATGCTGCTCAGTGGGGCAGGGGGCGTTGATCGGCACGCCGGCGTCAGCGCCGCTTTGCTGCACCAGCTTGTTCTCGATCAGGTATTCTTCCACTTCTTCGCCGCTCACATCCGCGAGCATTTTGTCGTTGACCTCGAGGCAGGGCGAGAGCGGCTGTCCGCTCTTCGTTTCCATCTCCCAACGAAAGGCCGGGTTCTGGATGATATCTTTCTCGGTGTAAGGGAGATTGTATTTGGCGAGCACGGCGCGCACGCCGGCGCTCCACCCGCAGGTGGTCTTCAGGTAGGCAGTGATCTTGGGCGTATCCATGTTTGCTACGGTAGCATGCGCGCCGCCGTTTGCATTCGTTCTTCGCGGCGCTAACCAATACCATGAGCTTCACTTTGGGAATTGGCGACCACGCCCCTGACTTCAGCCTGCCGGCCACGGATGGAAAGAATTACGCGCTGTCGGATTTTCAAAAGGACCCGGTCCTGGTGATTTTTTTCACCTGCAATCACTGTCCTTACGTTATCGGTTCCGACGAAACGACGCGGCGCACGGCGGAAAAGTTTGCGGGCCGCGGCGTGCGTTTCGTCGCGATCAATTCAAACAGTGCGAATACCTACGCGGAGGATGATTTCCCGCACATGGTGCAGCGGATGGAAGAACAAAAATTTCCCTGGATTTATCTCCACGATAAAACGCAGGACGCGGCTCGCGCTTATGGCGCTTTGCGGACCCCGCATTTCTACGTCTTCGATCGCGAGCGTCGGCTGATTTACACCGGCCGCGCGGTGGATAATCCACGCCAGGCCGAGAAAGCGAAGACGCACGAGCTCGATCAGGCGCTCGAAGAACATTTGGTCGGCAAACCGATCACCCACGCCGTCACCAATCCGATCGGTTGCAACGTGAAGTGGGAAGGACGGGACGCGCACTGGATGCCCGCCGATGCCTGCGATCTTGCCTGACGTTCACGTCAGACCTCTTGCTCGTGATCAAGATCTTGCTCCTGATCCTCTTTAAGCGGCGATGGTGGGACGGGAAGATTAAGAGCAAGAGCAAGATCAGGAGCAAGAAAGAAGGCGCCCTGCCGGAGTCCCCGTCCCCAACACCCCTCGGGAACTCCGGCCACCCATTTCCACCCGGGCGCTTTTGGCACGGTGGAGAAAGCCAGCTTAAATTTTGTGGCGCAACGGCCGCACGCTCTGGGTCAGCTTTCTCAATCCCAGTTGCAGCCGCGTTTTCACGGTGCCCAGTGGCGTGCGAGTCCTGGCCGCGATTTCGCGCTGGCTCAGCCCGCCGAAAAAGGCGAGCTCGACTGCTTCGCGTTGCTCCCGGGGCAGCGCCCGCAGCTGACGGCCGAGGAAACGCCGGAGATCCAGTCCCGATAACTCCGTCGCGCTCCCATCGTTATTCAAGTGCGGCTCGGGCCTGATCTCGTCCTCGAAGCGCTGTTTGGCGCGCCGGTAACAATCACGCCGCCGCACTCGATCGATGGCGCGCCGGCGCGCGATCGTGATGACCCAGCCGAGAGGCTTGCCCGCTTTCGGCGAATAGTGGTGCGCTTCGCGCCAGATTTGGAGAAACGATTCCTGCAGAACATCGTCCGCTTCCGATTCTTCCCGGACGACGCTCCCGATGAGCGCGCGTAACGAATTCGAGTAGCGTGAATACAATTCCTTCAAGGCGGGCTGGTGCCGCTGCGTGATTTTTTCCATCAGTGTCTCGTCACAGATGGAGGAAGAATCAGGACCATCGGTTTGCAGTAATTGGATATCTGGGATTAACGCCATGCAGATAGTTCGGGCGTGGCGGGGAGACAGGCCATCAGCGCAGCGGACTATCGCTTGATAGGAAAAATCCCGATGTATTCGGGGACGTTCGAATTTCGTTAGTCGATCGGCCTTACCGGGTGCGAAACGTTTTCCTTCGGTTGCGTGCGACTGGTTTTATCATGGAAACGCCTGTTCGCCCCGGAAGGCGCCGGCACACCGCCTGGTCGAGGCTGATTGTTGGTAAGCGTTTCCTAAATAAGCCTGCGCCCCTTTTGGGACTCGGAGATTAATTGCGCGAGTCGTCTTCGGCGGGTCTCTTCCTTTTTGGCCGTTACCACCCGCCAGATCATCATCTGTCGATACCCCAAAGGCTGCTTTTGAAAGAACTCCCACGCGGCCGGGCAGGCGCGAAATTGTTTTTCGTCCGCTTTGTCCAGCAGAGCTGATTTTCGATTTTCGTAGGCATAGATGCCGGACTTCTCTTCCTTGCGCGAGGCGAAAGCCTTGAGGCCTGCGGCCTGCATTCGGCCACTCTTCGTCAGTTCCCTAACGCGGCCAATATTCACCGCGCTCCAGTTGCTGGTCGCCTTGCGCGGCGTAAAGCGGATTTTGTAGCTGTTCGCATCGATCGTCTTCCGCAAACCATCGATCCACCCGAAGCAGAGCGCTTCGTCCACAGATTCCGGCCACGTGATGCTCGGCCGGCCGGAACCCTTTTTATGAAATCCCACCCACTGCTCGCGGCTACTTTGGTGATGAACCTGGAGCCACTTCCGAAAATTCGCCGGCTTGGCGAAAAAGAGAGAGTCGGTCGATTTCACTTTTCTTGCATCAGGTCATCGGGTCGCCTTCCGGTGCCAAGCGGCAATTCGTAGCGAGACACAAAGTAAGGACCGACCCGGCGATCGCTGTGGTGCCGAAATCCAAAGCGCTCATAAACTGCTCTTAGCCGCGGACGATCAGCCTCGCAATCCAGGCGCAGATATCGCCGGCCCAGCGCCGCAGCTCGGTCGACGGCCCACTTCAGCAGCAGATTGGATAGCTGACCGCCCGAGTAGGTGCGCCGAATAGCCAGCCGATGCACGAAGGCCGCCTCGCCCTCTGGAGTATCGGACCAGAAGAGTGGATCCTGAAGCTGAAACTTAATTGTTCCAGCCACCTCGCCGGCGCACTCAGCCAGAAAAAAATAACCGGCGGTGACATCACGGGCGATGTGCTCGGACGTTAGCTCGTCATTACGCCACATCGGCATGCCCCGATCCTCCGCCCATTGCGCGGCCTCGGCGAGAACGCTCGATACCTTTCCGATATCTGGCCGAGAGGCTTGCCTTATTTTGATCTCATCGAGCCAGAGCACTGCTGGAATTTTAACAGCTTCCAACCGCTAGGATAGGGCAAAGCCTTCTTCGTTGCGCGCCATCTAACTCCAAGAACCGGAGAACCTATCCTTTAGATGGAAAGGACCGAATCTTTCGTTTGCAGGTAGAACTCGAGCACGGCCGGGAGCAACTCGTCAGAAATGACGATGTGATGGATTCCGGACCGATGCGCCTCCAAGGCGAAAACCGTGAGTGTTTCCGTATCGATTCGGACGAAGTCGCAGCACCAACCCTCTTCCGCCAATTCTTCCGCGCACATGCTCCAATATTTTTCCGGAATCGCCTCATTGGCCATAACCGAAGGAATCGCACCGCTCAGCGCGAATGGATTCGTCGTTCTTTCCACGATTTGAGGGAAGGGATTGGGGTTAACGGAAGCGCGACGAATCGCCTTGCCGTCAAAAGCAGGTCACACCTGCCGCACGAGCATCTGCCAGACCTCGCGGAGTGAACTCTCGGTCGTCAGAATGTTGCCCAACCCGAGGCGGATAGCGGCGCGATCGTGCAGCTCGGTCTGGGTGAGATAAGCGCGACCGGAAGCATTGAGTCGCTCGACAAGTTTGCCGGAAATCTCCCGGGCGGCCGCAGCGTCTTCGGCCACGAGACCGAAGCAGACAACGCCCATCACCACCGGCGCGAGGAGTTCAAAGCGTGGATCGTCCTGGACCCAGCCAGCGAAGAGTTGGGCGAGGCGCATGTGCTCTCGGATGCGCGTGGCGAGGCCTTCTCGGCCAAACGTTCGCCAAACCATCCACGCTTTCAGCGCACGAAAACGCCGGCCCAGCTGCACTCCGTAATCCATGTAATTCGTGTCGGCCCCGACGCTGTCGGCACGCAGATACTCTGGCACCAGGGTAAACACATCGCGCAGTTGCTCTATCCGGCGGAGGTAGAGGGCGCTGAAATCAAAAGGCACGAAGAGCATTTTATGTGGATTGATCACGAGTGAATCGGCGGCATCCCAACCGGCCGTCACCCAGCTGGCTTCGGGCAACAAGGCCAGGCCGCCGCCATAGGCCGCGTCTATGTGCAGCCAAAGCTTTTGCGCCTGGCAGATGGCTGCAATCTCGGGAATAGGATCAACGCTTGCCGTGGAAGTCGTCCCGACAGTCGCCACCACAGCCAAAGGAAGATAGTTCCGTGCTCGATCCTCTTCGATCCGTTGGCGAAGGGTAGCGACTTGCATCCGGAAGGCGCGATCGCTGGGTATGCGCTGGACGTTCTCTTCGCCAATCCCCAGCGCAATGGCCGCTTTTTCCACTGAACTGTGCGCTTGATCGGAGGTGTAGATTCGAAGAATGGGACCATCGCGACCCACCAATCCGCGCCGTCGAACGCAAGCCATCGACCCTTCCCGGGCCGCGGCTAAGGCGTGCATCGTCGAGATCGAAGCGGTATCGTAGACTACGCCGCGGAACGCTGGGGATAAGCCGAGCCATTGGCGCAACCAGTCGAGCACCGCGGTTTCCAATTCTGTCGCAGCCGGAGAGGTGCGCCAGGTCATGGCATTGACGTTGAGTGCGGCTGCGATCATTTCTGCAAGAATTCCCGGCGCCGTCGTGGTGGATCCGAAGTATCCCAGGAATTGCGGATGTCCCCAGTGCACCATGCCGGGCATGATCAAGCGATCGACATCGTGAAGAATTTCGCTTAGTGCTTCGCCCTTTTCCGGTCCTTGTTGCGGTAGCGCGTGCACGATTTCTCCCGGCTCGGTCTCAGGAGAAATACGCCGGTCTCCGATTTGTTCTCGATAATCGGCAACCCAATCCGCCACCTGGTGAAGGAGTGAACGAAACTCATCGGCAGGTACGTCCCCTAGGGTTGACGACAAATCTCCTGGTCTGCCTTTCATCAGGCTTCTTGACGAACCTTTCGAGTAACGACTTGTCCGCCTTTGCGCCAGTCCCGGCCGATGCCCTTGGAGAGAAGACGTCCGCCAAAAGGATAACCACCGCGAACCAGGAACCAATAGAGCGCCCAATAGGTGCTGAGAGAACGTTCCAAAACCCAGAGAGGCGCGAAGAGGATGACCCCAAGTCTAAAATAATCGGATGCCCGGCCCCGCTTCCATCCTCGCAGGGCCAGCGCGCTCGGGAGCAGACTCAACGTCACGAGGCAGATGGCGATGCCCATTGGCCCGGTGAGGAAAGCGCCGAGGAGGGCAAGGGGAAGCGCAAAGAAAAGCGCGGTCTTGGCGCGCAAGCCGAAATCCTCATAAGCTTGCCGCGGCCGTTGTTCGAGCCATTTTCGGAAGACGGGCGGACGTTTACGCACGAATAAATCGAGCGCGTAATCGATCGTGACTCCGTGCTGCGAAAAGTGGCGGATGATCTCCTCGTTATCGAAGAGGACGTCGCCATCATAATGACCCGCAGCGATCATCGAGGCGCGCCGAAAGGCGCAAGTGCCTGGATAATCGCCCGTCCGCAAGGTTGCCCTGTTGATTAGCATTCGCGCTGCCTCTAACCGTGCCCACCACGGCAACGGGGCGAGGAAGTTCTGCGGCCGCACGACCTCGAAACCGTCGAGAGAGTCGATAACTCGAAGTAATGACTCGGCGGTATAGCGAATATCGTCATCGGCCAGAATGACCTTGTCGTACTGTGACAGCGAAACGCCGGTATGGATGCCATTGACCTTGTCATTCAAGTAATCGAAGCGCCGATCTACGGGCTCATGACGACAGAACATCTTCCAAGCTTCGCTATTCCGGGTGAAGACCGGCGCAGGTGAGCCGTCAATGACGAGCACTTCGCAACCCGCATCCTGCACGAGCCGAAAATAATCGGCGAGTTCCTCTGCCTCGGATGCGGAGAACCGCGCGCGCCAGAAGGGGAGCAGGTAGGTGCAGCAAAGCGGCTTCATTCATAGCTTCTTCGCTTCTCACACCTCTGTCCGGCTTCTCGATCGTCCGACAATCTCACAACCGGAAGTTTACGCAGGAGCGTTAAATAGTTGCCGAGATGAAAACTAACTCCGTCGCGTTGAAATCGCCTCCTACCGTCGCGTCGCGAGGACAAACGGCCGCCGAGCCGACCTTTTCGGACATCGCTCGATTGGCGTTTGCATCCTTTGTCGCCGATGCCTCTTTTCCCTGCCTCGGAGCCAAAGCCGCTTTCAATGCAGGCTCTTACTCACTCTTCACTTACGAGGAGCTGGCTTCCTCATCCAGCTCGAGGAAGCTGCACGCTGATCTCGTCGGTTTCGGGCAATCCGCTACCGCGTGTACCAGTGAGTATGCCAGCTTTATCGCAATCTTTCGCGGGCCCCGACCCCTGGCAGAACGAGCCTTTGAGCGCCTTCTCTGGTTACAACTACAGCAGTTATATGAGATCGATAAGGAGCAGGCAGAGTGGGACCCGAAGGTTTCGTCCGATCCCGATAACCCGCACTTTTCTTTCAGCATTGGCGGGCATGCCTACTATGTCATCGGTCTGCATGGACAGAGTTCGCGGCTCGCCCGGCGTTTTTCCTGGCCGGCTTTGGTCTTTAATCCTCATGAACAATTCGAAAAGTTGCGCAGCGACGGCAAATGGAAGCGTATGCAAGGGACAATCCGGGACCGCGACGTCGCCCTGCAGGGCTCCGTTAATCCTATGCTGAGCGATTTCGGCGAAACATCGGAAGCGCGGCAGTATTCCGGCCGGCAGGTCGAGGAGACCTGGCGTCCTGACTTTCACGTTCGCGGGAAGAAATCCGGCGGCTGTCCGTTCGCGCACTAAGACGATGGCCTGCGAGATACTCCAGCCCCAAACGGGCACCGCTTTCGAATTGGAGAAAGGTCAGCTGCTCCGGGTGATCGACCTCAAAGGCGAACAAGTCGCCGACCTGACGGCGTTCAATCGGGACGACCACGAGGAATGGCTTTCGTCTGGTCGCACGATCGACTACGCGAATACCATTTACCTCACGACCGATCACCTCCTCTATTCGAACCGGAGCCGGCCCATGCTCACCATTGTTCAGGATGATGTCGGCCGTCACGATTTCCTGCTCACCCCGTGCAGCCCCGAGACGTTTAAAATTATCTACGATGACGATAGGTATCATCCCAGCTGTTTCGAAAATCTGCACACCAACCTCGAGCAGTTTGGCATTGCGGCCGATCGCATTCCCACCACCCTCAACATCTTCATGAACGTGACCGTCGCCAGCGATGGAAGTCTCGCTATTCTTCCTCCTCGCTCGCGCGCGGGAGACACCGTCACCTTTCGCGCCGAGATGGATTTGATTGTCGGCCTGACTGCTTGTTCGGCCGAGATGTCCAACAATTACGCGTTCAAGCCCATCGGATACGAGATTCTCGATCCGACCCCATAGGGCTACTGGCTCTAGGGCTTTCTTCGATAAGGGAGTCATCGCATCGACCGATTGCGCCGGCCGTGGTGACTTTTCTACTAAGAGTGATGCAGAGACTCCTAACCCAAGAAGTGATCGAGACCGCCGCTTCCTCATTCGACAGTTCCCGCGCGGTTCGTTCGCAAGGGGCGGACGTTACTGCTGGAGGTGTTCGGTATCGGACCTGGTGCAAACATGATCGCGCCGAAGCCATCATTCTCAACGCCGATGGCGCTTACCTGCGAAGAGTGCCCCTCCAAGCTGAAGGCGGCGGTTTTTATTCCGGGTTCGATGAGAAGGGTCGCGACGGTGATTTGTATAAGTACCGTTTCGGTGAAAACCAGCCCTGGCCTGATCCCGCTTCACGTTATCAACCCTTCGGAGTGCATGGGCCTTCCGCTGTTGTCGATCCTGGCACCTACAGTTGGAGGGATGAAACATGGATGCCGCATGCTTTGACTGACCTTATTATCTATGAGCTGCACGTGGGCACTTTCACTAGGGAAGGAACATTTCGCAGCGCTATCGACCGCCTGGCGCATGTCGCTTCACTGGGTGTGACTGCGATCGAGCTTATGCCTATAGCGGATTTTGCCGGTAAGTGGAACTGGGGTTACGACGGCGTGATGCTGTATGCGCCCGCGCGAGCCTACGGTGCGCCGGACGATTTGCGCACACTGGTCGATGCGGCGCACGAGCTCGGCCTCACCGTTGTTCTTGATCTCGTCTACAACCATTTCGGCCCGGACGGTAATTACACCGGCGTTTTCCATCATGGTTATTACTCCAAAGCCTCAAGGGAAACACCTTGGGGAACGGCGCTCGATTATGCTGCTGCGCCGGTCCGCGCCTTCTTCGTCGAAAATGCGCTCTATTGGATGCGGGAATTCCATATTGATGGGTTTCGTCTCGACGCCACCCACACGATTGAAGACGACTCCGAGTGCCATATCCTGGCCGAAATCGCCTCGGCGGTGCACGCGCTCGGTGGCTTTATCGTGGCCGAAGACGAACGCAACGACCCGAAGTTGCTCACGCCGCCGGAACGCGGGGGATTGGGATTCGATGCTGTCTGGGCCGATGATTTTCACCACATCGTCCGCGTGCTTCTGACGGAGGAACAAGAATCGTATTACGCGAATTTCGAGGGCAACAGCATGGAGCTGGCTCAGACGCTAACGCAGGGCTGGCTCTTTCGCGGCCAAGTTCAGAAGACGACCGCTCGACCGCGTGGCGGTGACCCAACTTCATTGGGGCTCCAGCAATTTATCTTCTGCATTTCGAATCACGACCAGGTCGGCAATCGCGCTTTCGGAGAACGGCTCAGTCACGTTATCTCCGCGGCCGCTTATCGCGCAGCTTCAGCGCTGCTCTGTCTCGTTCCGCAAACACCGATGTTGTTCATGGGCCAGGAATGGGCTGCGTCCACTCCTTTTCAATTCTTTACCGACCACAAAACGGATCTGGGAAAATCCATCACCGAAGGAAGGCGTCGCGAGTTCCAGGATTTCGCGGCTTTTCGCGACGCGGCACTGTTGGAAACGATTCCCGATCCGCAAGCGCAAACAACTTTTTTCAATTCGAAATTACGCTGGGAAGAAATGCATCAGCCGGCGCACGCGGGAATTCTTCTGCTCTACCGGGAATTCCTTCAGCTGCGACAAACGCATCCTGGTTTCAGAGATCGGTCCCGCGATAATTGTCTCGTCCTCGAATTGGCGGACGGAGTCGTGGCAATTCTTTTTGGACGCCCGGGTAAGTTCGATTGCGCAGTGGTTAGCGATCTCCGCGGCGGACACGAAATGCCGAACCTGGACGACGAGCGATTCGCCCCTGGGGGAGGGCGGGATTGGCGACCGCTCCTTTCGAGCAATGAAACCAGGTTTGGCGGCGGCGCGGTGCCACCTTTCCGTATTCCCACCACGCTAGTCCTGGAATCGGTCTAACTCCGGAATGTTTTCCCGGGCGTCGGGAGTGCCCGTTTATCCCGTCTCCGCTGGCGGACGCAGGGAGTTCAGATATTGGCAATCGAACGCGCGCAAAGCGGCTTCAACGCTGTATCCGAGCCCAACTATTCCTTCCTCGAGGTTTCGGCCGAGGAGTGCGATCCAAAGTCGGAACGTGTGGACAATTTCGGACGGCGCACCGCAGCCGGACTGCGAGGGTGCGCGGCAAAATAAAGTTCTGCGCGTTCCTGCGCCGCCAGGATTTCTTCGTGGTTCTTCTTTGTTTTTTTCATCGGCTCTTTCTCCTTTGGAAAACAAATCGAATACAGGGACGGTTACCGGACGCACGAGCGGTGTCGGTGAGCGTCCTGAAGAAGAGGTCAGGATATTTCCGAAGGTGTGCGGCCAAGGAACCAACCGCCGCGCACACCGTTACTCGGGCTCCCTGACGTAATAATTCAGCATCTCAGGATTGCGCGAGTGGTCGGCAAAATCCTGAGGTCCCGCTCAGCACTTCTCCGACGACTGAGTTGTCTGCGAGTCGCGTATCTGCTGAACAATGGAGAGAGAACAGAACACCGTATTGTTGGACCGACCCGTCATACAGCGGCGCGATTCAGGCAGGAAACGAGAGGAAGCCCGGGAGGGTTTCCCAATCATCGTCCATTCACACCTCGGCTGGGATTGGGTTTGGCAACGGCCCCAGCAGTTCCACTCCCGGCTTTCGAGAGGTCATCGAATCCTCTTTGTCGAATCTCCGGTGCCGCAGCCCGGCTTGCCCGCCGCGCGCGTCGCTCTGCGCGACGTGCCGGATTACCCGAACGTCGTTGTGCTGCAAATGCAGATGCCGGCGGAGAAATGGAGCAACGGCGCGTGGGTCGATAAGGAGCGCCGACGATTAGTGGAATTCGTCCTGAGCGGGCCGCTTGGCGCCGATTTTCGCGACCCGGTGCAATGGTTTTACGACCCGATGGCGGTGACCGCGTTTGCGGGGCACTTGAACGAAAGCGCCATCGTATACGATTGCATGGATCAGCTGTCGCAATTTCGAGGCGCTCCCGCGGAATTGGTGCGACGTGAGCGCGAACTTCTCGCGGTTGCTGACATAGTTTTTGCCGGTGGCCCAAAGATCTGGAAAGAAAAGCGGCGCCAGAACCCGAACTGTTTCGCCTTCGGCTGTGGGGTGGACGCGGATCATTTTGGTCAAGCGAGCCACGTCTCCACCGCGGTTCCGTTGGATATCGCGAGCTTACCGCGACCCGTGTACGGCTACGTTGGAGTGGTCGATGAACGGATCGATTACGACCTCGTAGCACTCCTCGCGGATGAAAACCGAGGCGGAAGCGTGGTCATGATCGGACCGTGGACAAAAGTGGATCCGGCCACTTTTCCACGCCGGGAGAACCTCCACTGGCTCGGGGGCCGTGATTACGCCCAGCTGCCGAACTACGCGAAAGGTTTTGATGTCTGCCTGATGCCTTTCGCACTCAATGAAGCCACGGAATTCATCAACCCAACCAAGGCGCTGGAATACATGGCGACCGGGCGTCCCATTGTTTCGTCGGCGATCGAAGACGTCATTCTCCAGTTCGAAGATGTGGTTAAGATCGGGCGTTCCCACGAAGAATTTGTCGCTAAATGCCGGCGAGCCGCGGAGCGTCCGAACGTTCTCGGGATCCGGCGAGGGTTGAAGCTGGCAGTGAACAATTCCTGGGACTCAGTCGTGTCTCAACTCGAGGCACACGTCCTCCACGTCCTCCGTTCTCGACGATCGATCGCGGTCGACGCCGCTTAAGCTGCCATGTTCGACTACCTCATCGTTGGTGCCGGTTTTGCCGGCAGCGTTTTAGCGGAACGGCTTGCTCGCGGTCTCGGCCAGCGCGTGTTGATTTGCGATCAACGTTCACACATCGGCGGCAATGCCTATGATGAATACGACGCGGCCGGTGTTCTCGTTCATCGCTACGGTCCGCACATCTTTCACACGAATTCTTCGGAAGTCTTCAGTTACCTTTCGAAGTTCACCGAGTGGCGTGATTACGAACATCGGGTCCTGGCACAGGTCGAGGGACAACTGCTGCCCATGCCGATCAATCTCGACACCATCAACCGGCTTTACGGATTGGAGTTGGATTCGGGGCGCATGGAGGCGTTCCTGGCCTCGGCGGCTGAAAAGTGCGATGCCGTTCGCACCTCGGAGGATGTCGTAGTCAGCCGCATCGGCCGGGACCTCTACGAGAAATTCTTCCGCAATTACACGCGCAAGCAATGGGGCGTGGACCCTTCCGCCTTGGACGCGCAGGTGGCGGCTCGCATTCCCGTCCGGACAAATCGGGACGACCGGTATTTCAGCGATCAATTCCAAGCAATGCCTCGGCGCGGGTACACCCGGCTGTTCGAGAATCTGCTCGATCATCCCAACATCTCCATTCTGCTCAACACGGACTACCGCGAGATCGCCGATGAAATTCCGTACCGCTCGATGATCTACAGCGGCCCGGTCGATGAGTTCTTCGATTTCCGCTTTGGGAAGTTGCCTTATCGCTCCCTCAAATTTCGGCATGAGACCCACGACCGCGAGCGGTTCCAGCCCGCCGCGGTCGTCAATTATCCGAACGATCATGCTTATACCCGAATTACCGAGTTCAAATACCTGACAGGCCAGGAGCATGCGAAAACGAGCATTGTTTACGAGTTTCCGCAGGCCGAGGGCGATCCCTACTACCCGATTCCGCAGGCGGCCAATGCCGCGCTCTACCAAAAATATCGAGGTCTAGTGGAGTCCACCCCGAATGTGCGGTTCGTCGGTCGCCTGGCGACTTACAAGTATTACAACATGGACCAGGTGGTCGCGCAGGCCCTCACGGTCTACAAACACATCGCCGCGGAACGAAAGGGCGATGAAAGGATCAATCATGAAGTTGGCAGCGGAAGAACCTTTCGCGCTTTGGGGCGGGGTCGAGTGCACAGTCAATAGAGTCGGCGATCGGTTTCATAATCAGCTCATCCGCAGCGGTCATTGGGATCGTGAGGAAGACCTGGAGCGCTTCGCCGAACTCGGCTTGCGGACGCTTCGATTTCCGCTGTTGTGGGAGACCGTGGCGGGCCACGCCGAGGGAGAGCTTGATTGGTCGTGGCCGGATCGCCGGCTGGCGCTCTTGCGTGCGCTGAATATCCGCCCCATTGTCGGCTTGCTCCACCACGGTAGCGGACCTCCCGGGACCAGTTTGCTCGATCCGGGATTCCCTGAAAAATTTGCTGCTTACGCAAAGGCAGTCGCACGACGCTATCCTTGGATTGACGCCTACACGCCGATTAACGAGCCGCTAACTACCGCCCGTTTCAGCGCGCTCTACGGTCATTGGTACCCGCACGCAAAAGACGACACTAGCTTTGCCCGGTCGGTCCTTGCGCAATGTCGCGCCATTGTCTTGGCCATGCGCGTGATTCGTGAAGTAGTGCCGCAGGCCGCGCTCGTTCAAACCGAAGATCTGGGGAGAACCTTTAGCACCCCGGACCTGCGATATCAGGCCGACTTTGAAAATGAACGCCGTTGGCTCACTTGGGATCTTTTGACTGGCCGCGTCGAGCGTGATCATCCCATGCGGAGTTTTTTTCGCTCTGCGGGAATTTCCGACGAGGAACTGGACTTTTTCTTACGGGAACGTTGTCCACCTGACCTCATCGGAGTAAATTATTACGTCACGAGCGAGCGCTATCTCGACGGTAATGCCTTTGCGCATCCGATGGAAACGCACGGCGACAACGGCCGCGATTTCTACGCCGATATCGCCGCTGTCCGTTCGCCCGAGCGGCATGCAACCGGTCTGGAAGACTTGCTCGTGGAAGCGTGGGCGCGCTACGGACTTCCGCTCGCAGTAACTGAGGCGCACTTGGGTTGCTCCAGCGACGAACAAGTGAGGTGGTTTATGGAAGTCTGGGAAGCAGCCAATGCGGCGCGGAATTGCGGAGCCGACATGCGGGCGGTTACGGTGTGGTCGCTGCTAGGGTCATTCGACTGGGATAGTCTGGTCACTCGAGAGGTGGGTCACTATGAACCTGGAGTATTTGACCTATCTGATGGGAGACCGCGCCCGACACTCCTGACGGAAATGGTTCGACGCCTTGCCTCTGGCCAGGAGTTTGATCATCCCCTTTTGTCGCTCCCCGGTTGGTGGCGCGCGCAAAGAAGCGCGGAACTGGAGTGCGCGTGAGCCCTTCCTGGGCTGGTCGAGCCCGATACGGTCTCCCGGTTTTTCTTAGAACCGTTTCAGATTTGTTCTGATCTCAGCGTCATGGAGCAGCCCGATTGATTTAGATCGGAAAACTTTTTGCTTGGTGCCATGACACAAGAAAAAGACACCGAAACTCAACCAAACAGCGAAACGCCTGCGAGCACCGAAAACATTCGCGAGCGCGTTCGGAACCTGCGCCAACAGGTCAGCGAGCTTTCAGAATCACTCGACCGCGTGAGGGAGAACTTGAAGGGCGCAGCCGAAGAGCGCTCAAGCGCCGGGAAACTTCCATCCGGTCCTCCTAATGTTTTGCATCCAACGATGGATGCTCCGGCGTTGTAACCCTGAAAGAAACTACGATATGAAAATGATCTCTACATTAATCCACGGCGTTCTCGACTATATCGTGGGAATAGCCCTTTTGCTCGCACCCAATCTTCTCGGGTTTGCTGAGGTCGGCGGGGCCGCGGTTATGGTGCCACGGCTTGTGGGACTGCTGATTCTCGGCCAAGCCCTGATGACCGCCTACGAGCTGGGTGTATTAAAGATGCTTCCGGTAAAGGCTCATCTCATGAACGATTATGTCGTTGGTCTTTTTCTGGCGGTCTCGCCCTGGATCTTTGGTTTTTCCCATCGCGCGAACAATGTCTGGCTCCCGCACGTTCTCGTCGGCCTGGTCATTCTCGGAACGACCGCGATGACGGAAACAAAAGCGCCCGTCCGCGCGACGCGGTAATCAGCGCGCCGAGTGTTGGGTGGGCGGCGAATGCACCCGACCGCTTCTGCGCTGCCACGCGATTTTTTGAGTATGGCGACAAAGAAAAAAAGCAAAGTGAGCAAACGCACGGTGATTGAACCGAAGAAGGGGGATCGCCGTTATGTGCGCCGGAACAAGGAGGGCGAGTTCAAAAAGGAAGTGGATGTAGGACGTTCCCTCTCCGCGGATAAGCGGCGGACCGCGAAAACCAAGGTCAAGAAAGGCCAGGGCGATCGCGGTGACGTAAAGAAATAGAACTGCACCTAAAAAGCGTCCGCGCGTCGGCAATGGATAACGCGGCCATCGCGGAACTGCTAATTCGCGAAGCGGAAACCGCCGAGGGACATCGAGAGCAGGCTTTTCGGCGCGCTGCGCATGCCGCGTTCATGTGGCCAGTGGAAGCGACCGCGCTGGCGTCGGCCGGAAGATCGTTGACAGAACTACCAGGGATCGGTCCTTCGCTGGCCCGGCGGTTGCACGAGTGGATGGAAGCTCCGCCCCCCGTAACGAAGCCGCCGCCAAATCGACGCGAATTTCTGACCTTGGCGCGCGCTCGAAAGATCTTGGCGAAAAATCCGCAATGGAGCGCGCAGTTGAAAGGCGATCTGCAAATGCATAGCGAATGGAGCGACGGCGCTTCATCCGTAGCGGAAATGGTGAGCGGGGCGATCGAGCGTAATTATAAGTACATTGCCATCACCGATCACACGAAGGGCTTGAAGATTGCGGGCGGCCTCGATGAGAAACGTCTGGCGCGTCAGGGACGTGAGATCGTCCGGCTGAATAAGAAGCTCGCGAGGCAAGGCACAGATTTTACCGTTCTGCGTTCTGCTGAAATGAATCTGTCGCCGGAGGGGGAGGGAGACATGGATCCCAAAGCAATGGCACAGCTCGACCTTGTTCTCGGCTGTTTTCATTCCGCCTTGCGCCGGAAGGAAGACCAAACGGATCGTTACGTCGCCGGCTTGAGGAATCCGGACATTCAAATTCTCGGACATCCCCAAACCCGAATGTATAACCGCCGGGAAGGCCTTCATTGCGATTGGCACAAGGTTTTCGCCGAAGCAGCGCGGCGGAATAAGGCGGTCGAAATCGATGGCGACCCCAGCCGCCAGGATTTGCGAGTTAGCCTGCTGAAGCTGGCTCGGGTAGAAGGGGTCAGGATATCACTCGGCACAGATGCCCATCATCCCGAGGAGCTGGCCTACATGGAACTAAGCCTGGCGGCCGCTCAGCTGGCAAAGATTCCCGCGGAGCGGATCGTGAACTTCATGTCCTTGGATCAGTTGACAGAGTGGGTTGCGCGGGTGCGTGAGATGTCAGTAAAGCGGCGCAGAGCTTAGCGCAGCGAAGGCTCCGCTTGCCCCTGAGAGGCACGCGCGACCCGAATGTGATCGGCGAACGTGCTAAGTTCGTTGCCAGGAAAAATGCGAAGGCTGCGAAGAGATCAGGCTAAAACCCACCTGGCGCTCTTGTTGCTACCGCCGGATTCGTTATCCGAAAATATCTGACCAATCGCGGGTGGCGGGTTCTGGCGCGTCGCGGCCTCGACCGGGTCCGCATAGTACCAATCTCCGGCAGTTGAGAGGCAGCCCACAGTCGGGCATTGCAGCGTCACATCGCCCTCTGCCTCCGCCACGATGATCTGTCGCCCGGTGATAATGCGGTGGCATTGGCCGCAGATGCGGTCGTCATCAAGACCATACCAGAAACGAAACCGATCCAGATAACGAAGCAGGTCGAGTTTCTCTTCCGGCGAAAGCGCGAGGGGAGCGGCATTCATGCGGCCATGTTGCGGAAAGGCGGATCGTGGCACAATCAGGCCCTTGACTGCTTTTTTTATCGGTAAAACTCCGATAGGCGGGTGCCGACCCACGGACCCTGGTCTTCACCCGCCGTTGTCTGTTTTGAGGGAGTTGAATTTCCCTTCATTCAGAGGATGAGTGGGCGCACCCAGCCTGCATTTAATGCGAACCAGAACGTACGTGCCTCGCCCGGAATATCCGCGTCCTGAACGACAGCGCGCCTTCATCGCCGGCGTCGATTGGCTTAATCTAAATGGCGCGTGGGAATTTCGTTTCGATCCGGAACGCTCCGGCAAGGAGAACGGATGGCATTTACCCGGCGGGGGAAGATGGCCCGATCAGATCATCGTTCCATTTTGTTGGGAATCGCTCGCGGCCTGGGGTGAAGCGAACGCCGCGGGAAACGATAATTATTATTCCACCCGCATTTACCGCGATCCGCTTAAGGTCACGCAATTCAATTACCGGCGTGCCGCGCGCCATGAGGTGGGCTGGTACCGGCGCGCGATTCACATTCCGCAGAACGATCATTGGCGCGACCGTCGGATAATCTTGCATGTTGGCGCGGCGGATTTCTTCACGAACGCGTGGTGCAATGGTCATGAGCTGGGATCGAACGAAGGAGGCTTCACTCCATTTGAATTCGATCTGACCGAAAGCTTAGAGCACGGCGCGGAGGGCCATCTGGAGGGCAAGATTGTTTTCCGGGTGGAAGATCCGATGAACAATCATGATCAGCCGGTTGGCAAGCAGTGGGGCTGGTACAGCAGTGTGAGCGGGATCTGGCAAACGGTCTTCGTTGAGCCGCGCGCGGAGCAGTTCATCGAGCGGTTCGAAGTGACGACCGACTTGGAGCGCGGTTGTGCGCGATTCAGGGTCTTCGCCTCCGGCGGCAGCAGCGTAGCCGTGGAAATAACGAGCCCGGAAGGTCAGCTGTTCCATTCCGAAAACAGCGTGGTCAATGGAATGGCCGATCTGGCCGCTGACCTTAACCCGGCGATGTTTTGGGACCCGAACTCGCCGCATCTTTATCGAGTGAAGCTCACGCTGCACGGCAGCGGAGAATCCGATCGACTCCATAGTTATTTCGGCATGCGCAGCCTCGCCGGGGTTCCGGTGGAAGAATCCGGCGCACCCGGCACGCTTAATCTCAACGGAGAGCCGATCTACCTCCGCGGTGCGCTTTATCAATCGTATCACCCCGAGGGCGTTTATACCGCCGGCGATGTCGAAGCGATCCGGGACGACATCATCCAGGCTAAAAGGGCGGGTTTCGATCTACTCCGCATCCATATCAAGGTGGATGATCCGCTCGTGCTTTATTACGCCGATACGCTCGGCATTCTCCTCATGGCGGATTTTCCCAACTTCGGCGAAGGGGGCGATACCGAAGTCGGCCGGCAGCGGTACCAAGAGATGATGCGGCGCACGATCGCGCGTGATTTCAATCATCCGTCGATCGTCGCGTGGTGCCTCTTCAACGAAACCTGGGGATTCGGCGGGCAAACAGAATTCGTCAAGCTGATTAACCCCGTGGAAGTCGGTGGTGACGCCATCGTCCTGACTGAAACGGCCACGAAGAAATTCAATAACGAAGCCTCCTACGGCTGGGTGCAATCGATGTGGCAGCTGGCCAAGACGCTCGATCCGACGCGGCTCGTGGAAGACATGAGCGTGGTCGCTTGGGACCACCTCGAATATTACGGTCACGGCGAGACCGACGTGAACTCGTGGCACTTCTACACCAACGACTACGAAAGCGCGCGGCGTGGAATCGAGGAGATCGTTGAGAAAACCTACGCCGGTTCGAGCTACAACTATGTGACCGGTTTCAAACAGGGAGGCCAGCCGTTGATCAATAGCGAATACGGTGGGGTGGGCGCGCTCGATGGTGACGTCGACACCAGCTGGAGTTTTAAGTTTCTGACAAATGAGCTTCGGCGGCAGGGAAAGCTGAGCGCCTATATCTACACGGAGCTCCATGACGTGGAGTGGGAACGAAACGGTTTCCTCAATTACGACCGGACACCGAAGGAATTCGGGTACGACCCGACGATCGTAAACCAGGGTGACGTCCTGCCGGTTGATGCGCCGCCAATTAGCCGGCGCGCGCCCGGCGAAGAGGTGGAGGTGCCCGTGTACTCTTCGCATTTTTCCCGGCGAAAACGTACTGGGGTCACGCTCCAGTGGCGCCTGAGCGGGATTGATTCGTTAGGTTGGCTGCACGACGACCTCGACTTCGGCAGCGAGCCGATCGACTTCCCGCATTTGCGCGTCGACCTCGTACAGCGTTTGCGTCTGCGGATGCCGCATCAAAATATGCTCTGCACTCTCTGGGCGCGCGCGTACGTGGCAGACGGAACGCTCGTGGCGCGGAACTACGTTCAGTTCCTGGTCGATGGAGGCCGAGGCGAGCGCGAGATGGTCGGCGGCCGGTCGGTGCTGCGGCTCGAGCCGCACCAATGGCATGTCGGCGAATGGAATCGCGCGACGATGACCCGCGAGGACGCGGAAAGAATTGGCGCCTGCCACGGATCTTCCCGCGGATTTTTCGAGTGGCGTTTTCCGGTGGGTCCGGAGGAGCTGGGTCACGCAAAGCGTCTCACCGTCCTGGTCGAAGCTTCAGCCTTCCGCGATGGCGCGCCGTAAACAGATTCGTTCGCGCAGCCTACCGCTTTCCGCCTGCTCCTGAACGGTGTCCCGATTTACCGCACGATTTTGCCCAACCACCCTCACGATGCACGCGGAGCGCTTAGTTATTTGCGCGGCGGACGCGGCGCCTATGGATATCTCACGCACGCGACGGTTGAGGGATCGTTACTGGAGGAAGTAAAAGCCGGAATGAAGGGCAATCGCGTTCGATTGCGCTGCGCCGTTCCGCGCGATGAAAGCCCGCAAGGCGGCCTCACTATTTATGGATCGGCCTTCGGACGTTATCCGATCGGACCGACCCTCATTGTCGAATAGGATGACCGCCTCCAGCCAGTGGACCAGCGCTTATGCTCCGGGACGGGTGGAGCTTCTGGGCAATCATACCGATTACAATGAAGGCGTTGTCCTCGGCGGTGCGATCGACCTCGGTCTGTCCGTGTCCGGCCGTGTCCGCGATGACGGGGTTTTTTCGATTCAGTCGAGGTCCATGGGTCGCGTTACCATCCCGGTATCGGAGTTGCGGCCGCAGACAGGTGACGCGCGCTGGGCTAATTACGCTCTGGGAGTCGTGAGCGAATTTATCGGGCGCGGCATTTCGGTTCCCGGCTTTTTCGCGGAGGTAAAGGGTGATCTCCCACCCGGCAATGGTCTTTCCAGCTCTGCCGCCTTCGAGGTCGCCACGGCGTTCTTTCTTCAAAAACTTTGCCCGGCTTCCTTTGCGCCGATGGAGATTGCGAAAATGTGCCAGCGGGCGGAAGAGCGTTTTGCCGGTGTCCGGGCCGGATTGCTCGATCAGGCCACGTCGATTTTTGGGAAAGCCGACCACGCCGTTTTCTTCGACGCCCGCGCCGCCGAAGTCCGGACCATCGCTTTCCCGCCGAATCTCGCGCTCATCGTCGCGCAAACGGGCGCGGCGCGCGAGCTCGCTGGCGGAAAATACAATGAACGGCGGGAGGAAACGCGCGCGGCCGCCCAAGCGCTCGGCGTCCGGGCCCTGCGCGATATCTCGTCGGTTGACCTCGCGGCGCGTCGCGATTTGCCGCAGCTCCTACGACGCCGCGCCGCACACATCGTGGGCGAAAACGAACGGGTTTGGCGTGCCTTGGAATTACTCGAGCGCGGCGATGGGGTGGGGTTTGGCGCGTTGATGAATCAATCGCATGAAAGTTCACGCCTCAACTTCGAGAACAGCTCATTCGAGCTTGATCAGCTGGTGCAGGCCGCGCAAAATTTGCCGGGTGTCCTGGGCTCACGATTGACGGGAGGCGGTTTCGGCGGGGCCACGATCGCACTCTGCGAGCGGCCGCGCGCGCCCGAAATTGCGGTTTCCCTCAGCGCCGCCTACGCAAAACAAACGGGCATCACCCCTCCGACTTTCGTCTGTCGCCTTTGCGATGGCGCGCGTTAACCACACCGTCCAATCGCCACCGCGGAGTTCATTAAAAACTGAAGAATGCGATCTGCGCGCTCCTACGCCGCGCGATTGAAGGTCTGCTCGTGTTCCTGAGGACGCGGGCCACTTAGATATTGGCTGTCAAAGGCGCGGAGCGCCGCTTCGATGGTTGGACCGAAACCGGCGATGCCGTCGCGCACGCTGTGGCCTAACAAGGCAATCCAGACACCGGAACGAACGAACAAACGCGGCGTGCGGACCGCTGAGGGACTTCCCGGATGCGACTCGTAATACAACTGAGCGCGTCGCGCCGCGGCGATGTGGTTCAAGTTCTTTGCCGTCATATCGCCCCATATTCGTTTCTTCTCCCAACCTTGGATATAAGCGGTGGCGCGGATGCAAATATCGGAGAAATCCCGATTCCACTAATCCGGCGTCTCGTGCCGGATACCGTCTCGGATCTTGGGCGCGTCATTCCTTTTGAAAGAGCGGCGAGCACCGGGTTCGCGTCCGTCCGATTCGCTCCGAGCAGAGACAGAGCCGACGGCCGGGAATTGCAACCGCATCTGGCTGCGCGTTCCCTTTCTTTCGACAACGAGGATCGGCTTTCCGTGATGGTGCGTTTGCCGCGAGTGCAGCGGCGTTCATCGACGAGGGAGTGCCAGAAGCGAAACTTCGTCCAGGCGCAAGCAGATGCAGCTGTTGCAGGGAATGATGCTCTCGCCGGTGTCACGAATCTCTCCCGTTATCCTTTCGATTTGTGTTCCTATCGGGCCTTTGGGTTCTCGCCACTCACGCTTGACCGGTCTTGTGCTTTTCCCTGAAAGTCACGCGAATTCCGGGATCGTGAATGGTGGCTTCCCATCCGTTGGCGTCGGCGAAAGCGCGGATAAGTGCCTTGCGTCTCTCGCCCAGAGTTTCGCGGGGCCAAACGCGCTCGAGTTGCTGTTCAAAGGCCACGCAGAATTTCTTCGCCTTGAGTCGTTCCCGAATGTGGTTGGCGAGCGCGTCCAGATCACATCGTCGTTCATCCGACGATAAAACCGGCATGGTTTCTCGAAGAATCGGACGGGCCCGAACCTCGGAGAAACAAAGGCGTGGTCGCTCTTCTGGACGCCATGACCATTGTTAGGCAGTATGGGTCGTGCGCAGGAAATCATTAAAGCCGTCAGTTAGGCCGCGCCAAGCTTTGGGTGAGCGCGCCCGCGCGCAAACGCGACTTGAGCGCCAGGCGCGTCTTTATGAAATTACGCTCTCGTCGATCGCGGATTTTGCTTACATTTTCGATCGCAAAGGCCGGTTCATCTTTGCCAACCAGGCGCTCGCCAGATTATTGGGCCTGACGCCGGCGGCGATGGTGGGGAAAGATTTCTTCGACTTGAATTATCCGCGGGAGCTGGCCGAGCGGCTGCAGCAGCAGATCGAGCACGTCTTCACTGCGAAAGAAATTGTGCAGGATGAAACGCCCTTTACGAGCCCGGCCGGATTAGACGGCTATTACGAGTACATCTTCCGGCCGGTGCTGGCCGGTGACGGGACGGTGGAAATGGTGGCGGGCTCAACGCGCGATATTACCGAGCGGAAAAAATCCGAGCAGGCGCTTCGAGAGAGCCAGGAACATTTTCGGGTTCTTGTGGAGGGTGCCCGCGATTACGCGATGTTTTTGCTCGACCCCGAAAATATCATCACGTTTTGGAACATCGGGGCCGAGCGAATTTTTGGCTGGGACCAGGAGGAAGCCATTGGGGAGAGCGGCGCGATGATTTTCACGCCTGAGGACCGCCGAAAAGGTGAGGTGGAGAAGGAGATCAACACCGCATTGAAAGACGGTCGTGCCCTCGATCGCCGTTTTCATTTGCGCAAAGACGGCTCCCGGTTTTGGGCGGACGGCGTTCTCATGCGGCTCGACGACGACACCGGGAAAC
>Ga0193744_1000005_pt1 | contig 123392 bp, 113 predicted proteins | sample L1a1metaG_FD_143056 | JGI IMG/M metagenome (GOLD analysis project Ga0193744, IMG submission 143056) | Soil microbial communities from a riparian zone of the East river system, Colorado, United States - L1a1 | ecosystem: Environmental > Terrestrial > Soil > Riparian zone | place: USA: East...
CTTCGCTCAAGCCGACGACCCAAGCGAAGTTTTCCTCAAGGCTTACCTGACCTCGCAACAGGGGGAGAAACTCGAGCACGACAGTCAATTTCAATCCGCGCTCGCGAAGTTCCGGTTTGCCGGCAGCCTGCTGGAGGAATTGCGCAAGAGCCATAAGGATTGGCAGCCGGCGATTGTCGATTACCGCAGTCGCAAGATCGGGGAAAGCATCGTGCGGGTGCAGGCAAAACTTTCGACCCAAAAAGATCTCGCGTCGGCGTCTGGACCTCCGCCTGCGGCTTCCAGCGCTCCCGTCTTGCCGCAGAAATCTGGTCCCGCGGAACCGAGTGTGGAAGTAGCTCCACCGCGGACCGCGGATACGCGATCGCCGGTTCCAGCGGCCGAGCCGCGAGCATCGGTGGCCAGCGACGCGGCGATCAAGGAAGCGACGAAAAAATTGCAGGACAAAGTCGACCAGTTGCAGACGGAATTGCAGAAATCGCGCAGCCAATATGACGTGGTGGCGAAAGAAAAGGAAACGCTCAACGGCCGTTTGCAGGAGACGAATTCCAAGCTGGAGAAGGCGCAGAACGATCTCGAGAAAACAAGGGGCGTCGAGAAGCAGGTGCGCAGTCAGCTGGCCCAGGCTGAAGAGTCACTGAAGAAAATTGCGGCCACCGCTGGAAGCTCGAAGGCGCAGGAAGCGCTTCGAGCGGAAATCGCGCAACTGAAAAAGGCGATCGCGTCGGCGGAAGAAGGCCGGGCGGCGGCCGAGAAAGAGAAGGCCGCGGCGGACGCGAAATTGGCCGAGGCCAGCACGCAAGTCGCGACAGTTACGAAGGAGCGCAATGTGTTGCTGAATGAATTGAAAAGCGCGAAGCAGGCCGAGGAACGCGTCCAGGTCCTGGTCACGGAGAATTCCGATTTGAAACAGAAGCTGGCCATGGCGGAAAAGACGGTTCGGGAGATCAGCGACGACAAACCGAAGAAGGAACAGGAAGTGGCGGACGTGAAGCGGCAGTTGGAACAGTTGCGGCAACAGTTGGCCGCCAGCCAGAAACAGAACAAAGATTACGAGGTGACGGTGGCCGAACTGCGCACGCAACTGGAGGAGGCCGGGACCGAGCTGGAGAGGGCGAAGTTGACGGGCGCGAACGCCGAAGAGACGGCGCGGCTCACGAAGGAAAACGACATGTTGCGCAAGATTGTGATGCGCGAACGGGAGGAGGAAGCCCGCCGCGAGCAGGCCAAGAAGTTGATGCTGGCTGAGTTCGACAAACTGCAAATCAAATCCGAGCTGTTGAATTCGCAGATTGAGCTTCTGGCGCAGCCGGTGACGAAACTCAGCACCGAGGAGCTCGCGTTGTTGCGGCAACCGGTGGTCGGCATTTCGGATCACAATCCCGCCGCGCTCACGGCCAGCTTTTCCGTGGCAAAAAACAATGCGCCGGGTGGCCCGCCGTCGTCTTCTTCAAGTTCGAACGGTTCCGGGCCGTCCGTGCAAACAACCGTCGCGGTGCCGGATGAACTCGCCTCGGTCGCGCGCGAAGCGAAGGAAAATTTTGAAAAGGGCAAGTATCGCGCGGCGGAAATTAAGTATCAGCAAATCCTGACCAAGGCCCCGAACAATCTCTATTCCCTCTCGAATTTGGGGGTTGTCTATTTTCGCACGGGCAAACTGAAAGCGGCGGAGTTGACTCTGAAAAAGGCGACGGCGCTCGCGCCCAAAGATGAATTTTCGCACACGACGCTCGGGATCGTTTATTATCGCCAAAGAAAATTCGACGACGCGGTGACCGAGTTGACGAAGGCGCTCGCGATCAATCCCAAGAGTGCGACCGCGCATAATTATCTCGGCATCACCGCGAGCCAGAAGGGTTGGCTGGAAGCGGCCGAGAAGGAAATGCTCGATGCGATCGCAGTGAATCCCGATTACGCGGATGCGCACTTCAATCTCGCGGTCGTCTATGCCACGAATCAGCCGCCCTCGAAAGAGCAGGCCAAGCAGCATTACGTGAAGGCGACAGCCCTTGGGGCCGAGCCTGACCCGTCGCTCGAAAAATTACTGCGCTAAGCGCGCAGACCCGTTAGCAAGGAGCGGCGGTTTACAAACCGCCGACAACGGGCGGCGTTAATGCGTCGTTTTTCGATTCGCCACCATGTTGAAACCCTTCCTCACCGCGAACTGGCGTTATCTGGCCATGCTCAATTTCGCAATCGATCCCGAAATCCTGGCACCCCTGATCCCAAGCGGGACCGAGCTCGATTTTCATAACCGTCAGACCTTTCTCAGCGTGGTCGGCTTTCTTTTTCTGGACACGCGAGTGGTCGGCTTCCGCATCCCGCTGCATCGTGATTTCGAGGAAGTGAACTTGCGTTTTTATGTCCGCCGAAAAAGCACGGACGGGTGGCGGCGTGGAGTTGTTTTTGTGCGCGAACTCGTTCCGAGGCAGGCGATCGCAATCGTGGCACGGACCTTTTACGGCGAGCCCTATTACGCGCTGCCGATGCGGCATTCCCTTGAACACAAGGAAGGCAGAGTCCTGGCGGAGTATCAATGGCGACGCGGCAAGCGCTGGGAAACGCTGGGCATGACCGCGATCGGCGAGCCTCAGGGCGTGGCGCAGGGGTCACACGAAGAATTTATCACGGAGCATTACTGGGGCTACACCGCCCGCCGGTCTGGGACCAGTGAGTACCGCGTGGAGCATCCGCGCTGGCGGTTGTGGACCGCGCAGACAACGAAGTTCGAGGCCGATGTCGCCACGCTTTACGGGCCGCAATTTGTCGCGGCGCTTTCTGCGCCTGCGGTTTCGGCCTTTATCGCCGAAGGTTCGCACATTGAAGTGCAGCGCCGGACGCGGGAGTTGGATTGACGCGAACGCGCATGTCATCCCGAGCCGCGCAGACGGCGAGGGACCTCACAGGCGAAGTGTGGAGTAGCTTGCGCAATTCGCGGGCTATTCGCGTCGTTCAGGCGCAAGCTAACCCGCATTGCAATTGTGAGGTCCCTCGCCGTCTGTGCGGCTCGGGATGACAGGCGCTCGCGTCAGGGTCGTCAACTCGTGAAGCGCGAATGGCCCAATACTGCCATGCCGGTAATACTCGATCCGCAACTAGAACCGCGGGATTTTATCTCTCAATCCGAAACTCTCTCACGAGCGTCTTCTTTTTCTCATGCCGCGAGATCGCAAGATCGACGAGCTTTGAAAGAAGCTCCCGGTAACTAATCCCCGACGCTTCCCACAATTTCGGATACATGCTGATGGAGGTGAACCCCGGGATCGTGTTCAGCTCGTTGAAGAAAAATTCTCCGCTTGCCCGATCCAGAAACAGATCGACTCGAGCCATCCCTTCGCACTCGAGAGCAGCGAAAACTTTCCTTCCAATCTCCTGCGCGCGTTTTGTTTCCTTCGGGGTCAGCATCGCCGGAATGATCAGCGCGGCGCCGTTCTCGTCGAGATATTTGGCTTCGTAAGAATAGAATTCGTGCGCCGGGTCGATCTCGCCTGGAATGCTCACCAGGGGATCGATCCCTGCCTCCACATTTTCCAATACCGACAGTTCGATCTCGCGCGCGTTCACGGCGGCTTCGACCAGGACTTTCCGGTCGTAGTTGAACGCATCTTCGAGCGCCGCGTTGAGGCCACTCGGTTCCTTAACTTTGTGCACGCCGACGCTGGAGCCGAGGTTCGCCGGCTTCACGAAGACCGGATAGCCCAGCTTCTCTACAACGCTTTTCGCTGACTGCTGCTTGTCTCTTTTCCAAACTTCGTGCTTCACCGAAACGTAAGGCACAATTGGAATCCCCGCGTCACGTGCGACCCGTTTGGCCATTTCCTTATCCATCGCGATGGCCGATGCGAGCACGCCGCATCCGACATAAGGAAGATCGGCCAGCTCAAGCAATCCCTGGATCGTTCCGTCTTCGCAAAGAGGTCCATGCATGACCGGAAAGACCACATCGATGCCTCGTGCCTCGCCGCTTTCACCCAAGTGAATCAGCGCGCTGCCGCCATCGGCATCCGCTGGATTCGGCGGAAGCACGACTTTTGGCGCATTTTTGAAAACGGGCAGAGATTTTTTTCCTTCGAGCAGAGAGATATCGTTGAGAAGCCAGCGACCCTGCTTGTCGATGGCCACCGGCACGATTTCGAAGCGGTCCCGATCCAGGTGATTGATCACGGACGCAGCTGATTGAAGCGAAACTTCATGCTCTCCTGAACGACCGCCGTACAGGACTGCCACGCGTAGTTTCTTCATACGCCTCGAATATCAGAGTGATCGCTTCGCTTGATTCACTGGCGCGCCATCAACTCGCGCAGCACGAACGGCAAGATCCCACCGTGGCGGTAGTAATCGATCTCGATCGGCGTATCGATTCGCAATTTCACGGAAACCGCTTCGCGTTTCCCATCTTTGCGCGTGATCTCGAGCGTGACCATCTGCCCGGGTTCAATCGTCTCCGACAATCCCGAGATCGAATAGAGTTCCGATCCATCGAGTCCCAGCGTCTGGGCATTGGTGCCTTCCGCGAATTGCATGGGCAGCACACCCATGCCGACGAGATTCGACCGGTGGATCCGCTCGAAGCTCGCAGCCACAACGGCTTTCACCCCAAGCAGTTTTGTTCCCTTCGCCGCCCAATCGCGGCTCGAGCCGGTGCCATATTCATGCCCAGCGAGAATGACCAACGGAATCCCGGCCGCCTGATATTTTACCGCCGCATCGAAAATCGGCATCGTCTTTCCGGTGTCCTCCGAGCCGGCGGCGGAACTGCCTCCGAAATATTTCGTCACGCCGCCTTCGGTGCCCGGCACCATCAGGTTTTTGATCCGAACATTCGCGAACGTTCCGCGCGTCATGACCAAGTCATTCCCGCGCCGGCTGCCGTAGCTGTTGAAATCTTCCGCCTTAATTCCACGCGAGAGCAGATATTGCCCCGCCGGAGACGTGGCCTTGATCGCGCCGGCCGGCGAAATGTGATCGGTCGTCACCGAGTCGCCGAAAATCCCGAGGGGGCGTGCTCCGCGAATTTCTGCGATCTTTCCCGGCTCCATCGAGAAGTTTTCGAAAAATGGCGGCTGGTGAATGTAGTCGCTCTTTTCGTCCCATTCATAAATGTCGCCGGCGCTCGATGGGATCTCGTTCCACTTCGGGTTTTGCCCTGCGAAATCGCGATAGAGCCGCCGGAAAACCTCCGGCGTGAGCGCAGATTGCATGGTGTCGCGGATCTCCTGCAAGCTCGGCCAGAGATCCCGCAGAAAAATTTCGCGGCCGTCATCGCCCTTGCCGATCGGGTCGGCGGACAAATCGAGATCGACGCGGCCGGCAAGCGCAAATGCGACGACCAGTGGAGGCGACATCAGAAAGTTCGCTTTGATGTTTTGGTGGACGCGCGCTTCGAAATTGCGATTACCGGAAAGCACGGAAGCCGCCACGAGATCGAATTCGCTGATGGCCTGTTCGATCTTGGGGTGAAGCGGGCCGGAATTGCCGATGCAGGTGGTGCAGCCGTAGCCGACGACGTTGAATCCGAGTTGATCGAGATAGGTTTGAAGTCCCGTCTTCTGAAGGTAATCGGAAACGACCCGGGAGCCCGGAGCGAGCGAAGTCTTCACCGCCGGATCAATCGTTAGGCCGCGCTCGACCGCTTTCTTTGCGAGCAAGCCGGCGGCCAGCATCACGCTCGGGTTGCTCGTGTTCGTGCAACTGGTGATCGCCGCGATCAAAACGCTGCCGTGGCCGATGCGGCTCTGGCCGCGCGCGAAAGTATCCCCCGGTTTCGCGTCGATTTCCGTCACCGAATCTGGCGTCGGCCGATTGGCGGTCATCTCCACTTTGTTGCGCTCATCGCCCGGCTCGATTCCCTGATCCTCCTTGTCGGTCGAAGCCATGTCGCCCTGTTGCGGCGGCGTGCCGTTTAGATTGATAGGATGTTGTTTCCCGAGATCGCCATTCGATTTCCCGTAGCCGCCATCTTTGACTGGTTTCTCGAGCAGTGACCGGAAAACACTGCCCAGCTCCGGGAGATTCACCCGGTCCTGCGGCCGCTTCGGACCGGCCACGCTTGGTTGCACGACGGCCAGGTCCAATTCGAGGTCGATGCTGTAATCGACTTCGCCTTTCCGCGGCATCCCAAACATTTTTTGCGCGCGAAAATAATTCTCGAACGCCCCGCATTGTTCGTCGGTCCGTCCCGTCGCGCGCAGATAGTTGACCGATTCGGCGTCGACCGGGAAGTAACCCATGGTGGCGCCATATTCGGGCGCCATGTTCCCGACAGTGGCGCGGTCGGGCAAGGGAAGAGAGGCCGCACCCTCGCCGTAAAATTCGACGAACTTGCCCACCACTTTCTGCGCGCGGAGCATTTGGGTGATGTGCAAGGCCAGGTCCGTCGCGGTGACTCCTTCGCGCAACTGTCCCGTCATGTGCACGCCCACCACTTCAGGCGTTAAGAAATAAACCGGCTGACCGAGCATTCCCGCTTCGGCTTCAATTCCGCCCACGCCCCAACCCACCACACCGAGCCCATTGATCATCGTGGTGTGTGAATCGGTCCCGACCAGCGTGTCGGGGTAGAAAAGTTGAGAGTTGAGAGTTGAGAGTTGAGAGAAAAGGACGCCTTTCGCGAGGTATTCTAGATTGACTTGGTGCACGATTCCGATGCCAGGCGGCACGAGTCCGAAAGTTTTGAAAGCCTGCTGACCCCATTTTAGGAATTGGTAGCGCTCTCGGTTGCGTTTGAACTCCATCTCCATGTTCAACCGCAATGCTTCGGCGGAGCCGGCGAAATCCACCTGCACGGAATGATCGACGACCAAATCGACCGGCACGAGGGGCTCGATGATTTTCGGATCGCCGCCGAGCGCCTTCACCGCGCTGCGCATCGCGGCGAGGTCCACCACGAGCGGAACACCGGTGAAATCCTGAAGGACGATGCGCGCCACCACGAACGGGATCTCGTCGTTGGCCGGCGATTTCGCGTTCCATTTCGCCAGCGTTTCGACGTCTTTCCGCCGGACCTTCTTGCCGTCACAATTTCGGAGGACCGATTCGAGCACGATGCGGATGCTGACCGGCAGCCGTGAGATCGGTCCGACGCCCTGCTCTTCCAGCGCCGGAAGTGAATGCAGAAATCCCTCGCGGCCGTTACCGGCGTCGAATTTTTTCAGTGTCTCGAATTCGTCGTTCATCAGGAGACAGGATTAACAAGATTTACAGGATCGGGGGAGGCTCTTCATTCACTTCCGGATAATCCTGTCCAATTCATTTCAATTCCGCCAGCCGGGCTTTGATCTTGTCGAAATTCGGCAGCTCACGCGCATCGTCAGTGCTCTCCGCGTATTGAATGACGCCTTCGCGATCGATGATGAAGGCAGATCGCTTCGGCACGCCGCCCATGCCGAGATTCATCTGCGGCAGGAACGAATCGTACATCACGTCGTATTCTTTCGCGACCTTGTGCTCATAATCGCTCAAGAGCGGCACGCTGATGCTCTCCTTCGTCGCCCAGGCTTCCTGCGCGAACGGGTTGTCGCCGCTGATGCCGTAAACCGCGGCATTCATGTCTCCGTAGCTCGGGAGCTCTTTGCTCGTGTTGCACATTTCCGTCGTACACGTGCCGGTGAAGGCCATCGGAAAAAACAGCAGGAGCGTGTTCGTTTTGCCGAAGTTGTCGCTCAACTTGATTTGCTTCGGTCCCTCCGCTGTTTTGGTCGGGAGGCTGAAATCTGGAGCTTTGGTGCCGGTTGCGAGTGCCATAAAGAAATCTTCGGTTGAGGTTGATCGAGGGACATCAACTATAGAAACGGCAGTGGCATGGTCAAAGTTGAATTGTGGTTGAAGCGTTGAAGCGCCCGCCACCGATAATCAATAGCTGATAAACGATAATTGGGATCATGGAATTTCTCTGGTGGTTATTTGCGATCGTCGCGATGGCGGTCGGCCTGATCGGCACGGTGCTGCCGGTAGTTCCGGGCGCGATCATCATTCTGGCGGCGGCGGTGATTCACCAAATCATGCTGGGCAGCGAGAAGAGTCTCGGATGGTGGAACATCGCGGCGTTGGCTTTGCTGACGTTAATCTCCTACGCGCTGGAATTTGCCAGCGGCTATTTCGGTGCGAAACGATTTGGCGCCACGAAATGGGGAGCCTTCGGCGCCATGATCGGTGCGCTCGCCGGACTGTTCTTTCCCTTTCCCGGGTTGATCATCGGTCCGGTCGTGGGCGCCTTCGCCGGCGAGCTCGTGGCCGGAAAGCGTCTGATCAGCGCCGGTCGAGCGGGCTGGGGGACGTTGCTGTTCAATCTCCTCGGCATGCTCGGCAAACTGACGATCGGTCTCGTGATGGTGAGCTGGTTTCTGCTCAGCGTCCCGATACCGCTCTGAAGGTCTCGCACAAAGATCACCACGGCATATAAAGGATTCGTTAGGCAAGGACGTAGTGACCTTTGCGATCTTTGTGCGAGGAATGCTTTCGTGCGTGCGGGATCGTGGTAGAATGCCGCGATGGCAGATGATCGCTGGGGCGGAGAAATCCTGCGCCAGAGGAAAGTCCGAACACCATACGGCAGCATGCCGCGGAAAACACGCGGGCGCCGCAGTTGCAAAATTGCGGTGACGGAAAGTGTCCCAGAAAAGACACCGCCGGTTCTTTGGCAACGAAGGTCAGGCAAGGGTGAAAAGGCGAGGTAAGAGCTCACCGCTCGTGAAGCAATTTGCGAGGCACGAAAAACCCCATGCGGTGCAAGACAGAACAGAGGTAGGACTGCCGGTCCGCTGATCCTCGGGTATCGTCGCATCACGGTGGCCTGCAGCGACCCCGAAAGCATTCGGGGCCGAACGCGGGTCGCCGGGCGGTTCACGCAAGTGAGCTGAGATAAATGATCATCCCTCGAAGAAATTCGGGGACAGAATTCGGCTTATCGCCATCGAAATGGAGGGCGCTTTCGGAAACGAAGGCGCCCTTCCTCTTTCCTCGATGCAATCTCGGATTCCCACATCCAATCATTTTCGATTCACGCCCCGAGAGATGATCAAGGTCGTGCCTAATTTTCGTCCCGGAGACTCGCGCGTTGGTTCCCGTGGCGAGTCGACAGCCGGTGGTGTTTTTCGCGGAAAGTCGCGCGTTGCGAATTCATCGATAAGCTTCGCGACGATGGCGAACGCTCTCAATTGCTACAACAAGCACAACATCGGAAATCGCGTAAATGACGCGGTAGTCGCCAACCCGAATTCTGTATGTGTTCGAGTATTTACGAGTTTACGACAGCCGGAGGGCCGCGGGTCTTCGGCTAGTTGCCAAACCGCGCGAACGACACGTTGTCGTCTCGTTAAATCCAAACGCCTCAGATCTTTCTCCGCCGATTTTCGGAATTCGATGCTTTACCGAGGCATTCTTCTTTAGCCGGCGCAGAACATCTTCGAACGGAATCGTGGGTTCATGCCGGCGACTGGCGATGACGCCCAAATCATACAAGTCTTCGAGCAATTCTTCATATTCTTCGATCGGCAGAATGACCGCTTTGCGCTTTCCATTCTTGACGACGTATTCGGCCGCTGATTCGCGCCCTCTCATGGAGGCGATTTTACCACTGGCAGGCTCACCAGCCAACTCACAAACAATCGTCGAGACCCGTGAGCAGATCTGAAACCGTCTCTTCGGTTTCGTCGCCCATGTTCGAGAGGCGGAAGGTCTTGCCCTGGATCGGGCCGTAGCCGGGGTCGATGACGAGGTGATGTTTCTCGCGCAACTTTTTCGCCATCGCGAGAACGTCGATGCCTTTGTTATTTTTCACGCAGGTGAGGGTGTTGGTGCGGTAACCATCCTCCGCGAAGAAATCGAAGCCGGTGCGGCGGACCCAATCGTGGACGAGCGCATTGGTGCGGGCATGCCGCGCGAACCGAGCTTCTAATCCTTCCCCGAAGATTTCGTCGAGCTTGGATTGGAGCGCGAAAATGTGACCGATGCTTGGCGTGCTTTGCGTCATCCATGCGGCTTGTTGGTTCTTGAACTCGAGGAAATCGAAGTAGTAGCCGCGGTTAGGAATTTTCTCGGCGCGTCCGAAAGCTTTTTCGGAAACGGAGAAGAGCGAAAAGCCGGGTGGAAGCGCAAGCGCTTTCTGCGCGCCGGTGAGCATGACGTCGATGCCGAGCGCGTCCATGTCGATCTTCAGGGCGGAGAAGGAGGAGACGGTGTCGAGGATGAGCAAGACATCGGGGTATTTGGCCAGTGTGGAGCAAATCTCCGGAAGCGGGTTCATCACGCCGGTCGAGGTTTCGCTGTGGATCAGCGTGACGGTGTCGAATTTTCCAGTGGCGAGCCTGGCGTCGATCTCCTTTGGGTCGATGTGTTGGCCCCAATCGACTTGCAGCGGCTCGGCGTTTTTCCCGCAACGCCTGGCGACGTCGAACCATTTGTCGGAGAAAGCTCCGCACATGCAGCAGAGGACACCGCGATCGACCAGGTTGCGGATCGAGGCTTCCATCACCCCCCACGCCGACGAGGTGGAAAGAAAGACCGGCTGTTTGGTCATGAACAGCTTTTGCAGCTTGGGATGAACGTCGCGGTAGAGATTCTTAAAGGGCTCACCTCGATGCCCAATCATCGGTTGGGAAAATGCCGCCATGGTTTTCGGCGAGACTTCGACCGGACCCGGGATGAAGAGCTTGTCGTGGGAAGGCATGAAGACTGAACGTCCAACGTCCAACCCTCCTCCGCAAGGCAACGGCGGGCAGGCTGTCCAACGTTCGAGTGCAGAAACCGGATGACGATGGCGCGCTAGAGCGCTCGAGCTACTCGCTCTTGATGAAGGAGATGTCGCCGCTGCATTCGAGCCGCGCGATTTTCACTTTCGCCAAGTCTTCCGCACCATCGAGTCGCAGATCTTCACAGATATCTTCTTCTGCGATCTGATCTCGTCGCATGTTCGCCCGGATAAACTTCCCGTCGCGGACCAGTTCGCTTGGCTTTCCCTTGATCAAATGCCGAAAACCCTCCGACCGGCACGACGCGTAGGCGAGAGCGCGGTGCACCCCGACCAGGACAGCGCTGCCGCCGAGCGTGGCGAAAAAGGAGGCGCTCCCGTTGACGGCGCGAGAAAGAACCGATGCGAGGATAATGAGGAGCGCGGCGTCGAACGCGCTTTTTTTCGAGAGCGAACGTTTGTCGCCCAGCCGGATGACGATCAGAGTGAAGACCAGAACGATCACGCCGCGCAGCGAGATTTGCGCGAAGGTCAGGTCCTTCGGTTCCGCGCCCAGGCCGAGAAGAGGGCCGACAAAATCCCAGAACGGTTGCATCCTGAAAATTTATCGCCCGGCGCGGGCCGCGTGGGTGTATCCGAAATCGCCGGGTCCAATAAATCCAATGCCGGCGCGCGTTACGTAATGGTAGAAAACGTAACGCGTCCGGTGGATGCAAAATTGGAGGGTTCAAATGGCACAAGGAAGCAAAGCGAAATACGCGGACAAACAAAAACGCAAAGCGGAACACATCGAAGAGGGATATGAAAGGCGCGGCGTTTCCAAGAAGGAAGCGGAGAAGCGCGCCTGGGCGACGGTAAACAAATCGGACAAAGGCGGGAAGAAGAGCGGTTCGGGCCGAGGGAAGAAGAGCAGTAAGGCGTCTTCAAAAAAGGGAGGTAAGAAAGGCGGCAAGAAATCCGCGGGCCGGAAGAAGAGTTGAGCGAGATTCGATTACGCCAGGGGCGGCGCCCGCCGCCCCGTTCTTTTGATGCCCGCAACAAACGAAGACCTGCACGGGAGTGCGCCGGACAAATCGGAGTTCGCGCTCCTCCTGATTGACGTCATTAACGATCTCGATTTCCCGGAAGCCACCCAGTTGCTGCGTTTTGCGCGACCGATGGCGCGGAAGATTTTGCGCCTGAAAAAGCGCGCGAAAAAGGCCGGCATTCCGGTCATTTATGTGAACGATAATTTCGGGCGCTGGCAGTCCGATTTTCGCCGGCAGGTGCGGCATTGTTTGCGCGGAGAATCGCGCGGTCACGAGATCGTCCAGCTGCTTCAGCCGGAGGAGGACGACTATTTTGTCCTCAAGCCGAAGCACTCCGGCTTTTTCTCAACCACGCTCGAGACGCTTCTCCGCTATCTGGGATCACAGACGCTTATCCTAACCGGCGTCGCTGGAAATTTTTGCGTTCTTTTCACCGCGAACGATGCCTACATGCGCGATTACCGTCTGCTCGTCCCCTCGGATTGCACGGCGTCCAATACCGGCGCGGAAAACAGGGGGGCTTTGAGCTTGATGCGAAAATTTCTCAAGGCGGACACGCGTCCTTCGATCAAGATAAGATTGCCGCCAGTCAGGGAGAAGAAGAGGCGCAACTGACCGTGGTCCACTTCCGGCGACGAGCACATCGCTATATCTTGGTTCAGGGAGCGGTTACAGCGCGGCTAGACAGGTATTAAGAAGCGTGGCATAAGACCAAGCCTCGCGCGCCAACCCCGGCGCCCTGGCGTCCAATTTTCTTCCAACATGCCGACCGTTTCGTCTTCACTGCCCGATCCCGCTCTGGAGACACATATCTTCTGGGACCGGCACAAAAGGGAGTTTATCGCCGCTCTGCTGATTGCTCTGGTCGCCGCGCTGGGCTACGGCGGTTACCGCCTCTACACCGATCAGCAGAACAACGCCGCCGCCGCTCTGCTCTCCTCCGCCAAGACGGGCGACGATTTTCAGAAGGTCATCACGCAGTATTCAGGCACGCCGGCGAGTGCGTCGGCCTACATTTTTCTCGCGAGCGAACAGCGAAAAGAAAAGAAATACGTGGAGGCGAACACGGCTCTTCAGTCGTTCATTTCCAAATACCCGAAGCATGAACTTGTTGGCACCGCGCGAATGGCGATGGCGGCCAACCTGGAGTCGCTCGGAAAACGTGATGAAGCCTTAGCGATGTATCAACGGATCGCGGCCGACAGTCCGCAGAGCTTCATCGCGCCGATCGCCCTGATGTCAACCGTGCCGCTCCTCAAGGAAAAAAATCAAATCGACGAAGCGCGGCATGTTTGCGAAATGATCATGACTCAGCATCGCGAAAGCGCGGTCTCGATGGAAGCGACCCAGCAACTGAGGTTGCTCAAGGGTGGCAGCGACACGACTAAAACGGTTACGGCGACTGTCGTAAATCCACCGGTTGCTGTGAGTCCAGCGCCCGCGGCGATTCCATCGGCGGCGCCCCCCATGGCGGCTGCTCCACCCGCCCCGAGCGCAAGCAAGCCAGCGGCATCGCCGGTGAAAAAACCGTAAAGGCGGACGGCGGCTACTGTCTTTGGCCGAAGCAATCCTTCGTTTTCGCCGCAGCGAACACTTCGATCGCTGGTTCTAGCGCTTCGAGAACTGGAAACGCTTGCGCGCGCCTGGCTGCCCGGATTTTTTGCGCTCTTTCATTCGCGGATCGCGCCGGAGGAGGCCTTCAGCCTTGAGCGTTCCGCGCAGGTTCGCGTCCACTTGCAAAAGCGCCCGCGAGATGGCGAGCCGTGCGGCCCCGGCCTGGCCGGTCGCTCCGCCACCCGTCGTGTTGATGGCGAGATCGTAGGAATTGGTCAGCTTCACTACCTGGAGGGGCTGCAAGACGGTGTTTTGCAGAGGGACCGTCGGAAAATAATCCTCAAAGCTTTTTCCGTTGATGTCGATCTTGCCGCTGCCCGGCGTCATTCGGATGCGCGCCACGGAAGTTTTGCGGCGGCCGGTTGCGATGAATTCCTGAGTCTGTGCCATGGTAAATTTCTAAGAAAGCGAGACCGCCGCCGGCTGTTGCGCCGCGTGGGGATGCAGATCGCCGCGGTAAACCTTGAGTTTTCGATAAACCGCGCGCCCTAGTTTATTATGCGGAATCATCCCGCGGATGGCGCGCTCGACGATCAATTCCGGATGGCGCTGGCGACGCGCGCGTGCGTTCTCGGTTTTGTGTCCACCGACGAAACCGGAAAAGCTCATGTAACTTTTCTGCTCTTCTTTCTTGCCGCTCAACCGAACTTTCTCCGCGTTGATCACGACGACGAAGTCGCCGGTATCGACGTGGGTGGTGTAAATGGCTTTCTCTTTTCCGCGCAAAAGATTGGCGGCCTTCACCGCCACCTGCCCCAAAATCTGATTGTTGGCGTCAATGATCCACCATTTGCGTGGTACTTCGCTGGCTTTTGCAGAAAACGTCTTCATCGGAGCGGAAAGGGCCGGGAAATTACGAGCGGGCCGGAAGGGTGTCAACTGCTTGTTCCGCCGCATCGCTGCGAGAAAACCCGGTCTCGCGGCGTCCCGCCGGCAATCCTGTTGGTACCGCATTTGCTTATAATTGCCATAATGCGTCGCTCTTCTCTTTCAATCCTGCTGTTGCTGTCCGTCGCTGCCTCGCCCGCGATCGCCGGCGAAGAAAAATTCGCGGATGCGCAGAGCACTTCCTCGCGGGCCGTGATTCGCGAGATGAATCTGGCCCGTCAAAATCCGGCGCTCTATGCGACTTTCGTCTCGGAGCTCCGGGCACGAATGAACGGTAACCTGATGGTTCTGCCTGGTCGCACCAGAATCCGGACGAAGGAAGGAGCCGCGGCGCTCGATGAGGCGATTCGCTTCTTGCGAAACGCTCAACCGCAAGCCCCGCTCGCCCTTTCGCCTGGAATGTGCCGCGCGGCGGCGGACCATTGCGCCGATCAGGCCTCGGGAGGATTCGGACACGCGGGGCGAGATTCGAGCCATGCTGATGGACGCATCGCGCGTTACGGAACGTTCGGCGGCTGCTGGGGCGAAAATATTTCCTACGGCAAAGCGACCGCGCGCGACGTCGTGCTCGCGCTCATTATCGACGATGGTTTGCCCGCTCGAAAACACCGCCAGAATATCTTCAATTCGAACTTTAACTTTGCGGGCGCTGCCTTTGGCCGCCACGCGCGCTTCGGGACCATGTGCAGCATGGATTTCGCCGGCAGTTACACCGAACGCGGGCAGTCTCCCGCGGAAACTCTCGTCGCGCGAAATTTTTGACCGTGGAGAGCTGTCGCCGCGGCGACAGCTCCCAACTGAGAAATATCTAGTTCCGGCCCGGGCGCTCCGCGCGCATCTTGTCCAGAATCGGCTGGACGGACGGATCCGCTCTTAACATAGCCGGGCGCATGACTTCGCGGAATTCCCGCCGGGCTTGTTTCAATCGGTCGTGCGCTGCTCGGACCGCGGGATCTTCCATTGCTTTTTGATGGGCCGCCTTGAGTTTCGATCGCTCCTCTTCGGTCAGATTGGCCCAGCGCGCGCGCCGCTCTTGAAATTGTCTCATTGGTTTGTCCGCCGGCGACTGCGCCAGCGCAGGCGGCGCAAGTTGGAGCGCGGCGGCCAGAGCCGGCAGGAGGAGGAAGGTCAATTTTGCTTTCATAATTTGATGATATAACCCGGCGGCGCGAAAAAGTTGCGGCGTCGAAGAAGAAATGGCCGCTGGTCATTTCATGGGGCCGAGCGTAATTTTCCCGCTTTCTCGCATGGCCAATCCAACTGCCGCACCCAAGACCGCCATCACGCCGCGGCGGGACCAGGATTTTCCCGAATGGTACCAGCAGGTGATTCGCGCGGCGGAAATGGCGGAGTCCTCGGACGTGCGCGGCTGCATGGTCATCCGCCCGTGGGGTTATGGCATTTGGGAAAACATGCAGCGTCAGCTCGATGCGATGTTCAAGGCGACCGGGCATCGGAACGCGTATTTCCCTCTCTTCATTCCGCTTAGTTATTTCGAAAAGGAAGCGGCGCACGTGGAGGGTTTCGCCAAGGAATGCGCGGTCGTAACTCACACGCGCCTCGAAGTAAACGCCGATGGAAAAATGGTGCCGGCGAGTCCGCTCTCTGAGCCACTGGTCGTTAGGCCGACCTCCGAAACCATTATCGGCGCGAGCTACGCCAAGTGGGTCCAAAGCTATCGCGACCTCCCGATTCTGATTAATCAGTGGGCGAACGTTGTCCGCTGGGAAATGCGGCCGCGGGTTTTTTTGCGCACGACAGAGTTTCTCTGGCAGGAGGGCCACACCGTCCACGAGACCGAGGCCGAGGCGCGCGCGGAAACGAAACGGATGCTCGATGTTTACGAAGAGTTCGTGCGCGATCATCTGGCGATCCCGGTTTTCAGCGGTGAAAAATCCGAGAGCGAACGCTTTCCCGGCGCGGTGCAGACGCTCTGCCTCGAAGCGATGGTGCAGGACCGCAAGGCGATCCAGGCCGGCACCTCGCACTTCCTTGGCCAGAATTTTTCGCGCGCGAGCGGGATCCAATTTCAATCGCGCTCGGGGACGCAGGAGTTTGGCTGGACCACGAGCTGGGGCATGAGCACGCGCCTCATCGGCACGGTCATCATGGCGCACGGGGACGACGATGGGCTCGTGCTCCCTCCGCGGATCGCACCGATTCACGTCGCCATTTTGCCGATTACTTCGAAGGAGGAAACGCGCGCGCGCGTGCTGGAAGCCGCCCAGAAGCTTGCGAGCGAACTGCGTTCGCTGACGTATTTCGGGGCACCACTCGAAGTGGAAGTCGATCAACGCGATCTGGGGGGCGGGGTGAAAAATTGGGAATGGATCAAGAAAGGGATTCCGCTGAGAGTCGAGCTCGGCCCACGCGATCTGGAATCAGGTACCGTCGCGGTGACCCGGCGCGATCAGGGCGTGAAGGCAAAAGAGTTCATTCCGCTCGCGGACCTTGTTCGGCGCGCCGTGGAGCTGCTCGATTCCATTCAGCAGAATCTTTTCGATCGCGCCAAACAGTTTCGCGACACCCACACGCGCGTGCTCGATTCCAAGGAAGCGTTCTACGATTTCTTCACGCCCCCCAAGGATGCGGCCAAGCCGGAAATTCATGGCGGGTTCGCCCTCGCGCATTGGAACGGTTCGCGTGAAATCGAGGAGCAGATCAAGAATGATCTGAAAGTGACGATCCGCTGCATTCCGTTCGATGATCCAGCCAATCCACCAGAAGCGGGGACTTGTCCTTTCAGTGGAGAACCGAGCTCGCGTCGGGTCCTCTGGGCGAAATCGTACTAGACTATTGTCGAGGGGAAGCGAAGGCGGTAAGCTGCAGTTGTTGTGAAGCTGACCGCCGTTTACGAGGAAGTCCCAGGTGGTTATATTGGCTATGTTCAGGAGTTACCGGGCGCAAATACTCAAGGCGTGACGCTGGAAGAAACGCGAACGAATTTGAACGAAGCGGTGCAGATGGTTCTTCAGGCCAATCGTGAGCTCGCCGGGCCGAAACCGTAGGGGCGGTTGACGGGGAGAGATGGGTCTGTTTATTCCCCCCGTGGCGACCGAACTGACCCTTTACAGCCGCGCCATGTGCTCCTGGTGCATCGACGCGAAAGACTACCTGTCCGAGCGCGGTTTCCGGTTTACCGAAATCGATGTCGGCCGGGACCGGGACGCCTATGAAGAGATGACGGAGCTCTCCGATCAGACTTACGTGCCGACGCTGGTGGCCGGTAATGAAGTGCTCGCCAATTTTGATACCGATCAGCTAGAAACGTTTTTGAGCGAGCACGGAATCGAACCGTAATGCTGTTTGGTCTTTTTCTTACGCTCGGCGTTGCTATTCTCAGCGTCGCCTTGCGAAGCTACCAGACTTCGTTCGCGCAAAAGGCCGGCGCGATTGGCATTCTTGCCTCCACTTTTCTTGCGATCTATTTCATCACGGGCAACTGGGTCCTTGGGTTGATCGCGGCGCTGACCTGGCTCTTCCTCCCGTGGCTGGAAATTCTCACTCGCATCCGCGCCTTGCGTTTACCGAAGGAAAAGGCGCTTCGGCCCAAAAGCCCGCCTTCATCGGACGTGTTTCCCACCTTGGAAGAAATCACGCGCGAGATTCAAAACGAAGGCTTTGCTCACATCAACGACGCGGGATGGGATTGGGAAGATTACCGGCAGTTCTTTCGCCTTTTTTACAAGGAGGAAGATCGGGCGCAGGCCACGATTTGCCTAAACGAACAGAACGATCTCGCGTTTTATTACCTCCGCATTTCCTCGCGCGCGAACGACGGGATCATCTGGACGACCTGGAACTATCCGCTCTCCTACGGATTGAAGCTCACTCCGCAATTCAAGATCAACCGGCAGCGGCCGGACCAATCGTTCTGGCAGCTTTATCAAAGTCACCGCGAATTCCTGCGGCTCAACCTGGTCGAGACGAGCGTGATCGATCCGATGGATGAGGAACGCATCCAGCTCGAGGTCGAAAATGATTTACGCGACCAGATCGCGCACAACATCAAGAAAGGCGTGCTGAAGTGGACGTCCGATGGCGAGGTAAAATATTCCTGGCGGGGGATGGTTTATCTTTGGTGCCAGTTTCTTTTGGACTTGGTGCGGCTGTAGTCGCAGCGCATTGTTTGCGCGCGCAAGCGTGTCATCCCGAGCCGCGCAGACGCCGAGGGACCTCACAACTAGTCACTCGCGCGCTTCCGCGAAGCACCGAACGTCTGTTTTATTGACGCTGTGGGGCGCGAGCGAACCGGTATTGCAACTGCGAGGTCCCTCGCCGTCTGCGCGGCTCGGGATGACAAGCGCTTACGTTTCCCGCAGCACCACGTCAGATCTTCATGACCTCGGCCTCTTTCCGCTCGAGGTGTTCGTCGATTTCTTTCACCGATTTGTCCGTCAATTTCTGGACGTCGGCCTCCAGGTCCCGCAAACCGTCTTCCGTCAACTCTCCGCCCTTCTGCATTTTTCTCCCGTCGTCCACGGCCGTGCGGCGATTAGCGCGCACTCGCACGCGAGCTTCTTCCGCCATTTGCCGCAGCGACTTCACCAGATCCTTCCGCCGCTCCTCGGATAGCTCGGGGATCGGCAGCCGAATGATTTTCCCGTCCACCAGCGGCATGATCCCGATCTTCGATTCCTTCAACGCCTTCTCTATGTCCTTCACCGTCGCGGCATCAAAGGGCTGGACCACCAGCAGTCGCGGCTCCGGAGTCGTGATGAGCGCGAGTTGTTTCAACTTCATGGCCGAGCCATACGCCTCCACGTCCACATTTTCGACCAGCGCTGGCGACGCCTTTCCCGTCCGCACGCTGGAAAATTCGTGGACCATGTAATCGACGCTTTTCTCCATCGAAACTTCGGCGTCGAATAAGATTTCTTCAGCGGTCATGATTCTTGCCTCCGGATGGCGGCGAGCAATAGAAACCCGTCGCGGCGAGAATCGCAATCACCAAATCAGGATGTGGATCGCGCGCTGTCGATTCGACGCGGCTTCGCCACCAATATTGTCATCGAGCTAAGGAGCGCTCGATCCGCCTTCCGCTAACAGCGCGTTACTCGGAGACCATCGTTCCGACCTTTTTCCCGAGCACGACGTCGGTGAAATTGCTCGGCTTGTTCATATCGAACACCGCGATCGGAATCTTGTTGTCCATGCACAAGCTGAAGGCGGTCGAATCCATCACTTGCAGGCGCTGCGTGAGCGCTTCGGTGAAGGTGATGCGATCGAAGCGCTTGGCGTCGGGATTAGCATTTGGGTCGCTATCGTAGATGCCGTCGACTTTCGTCGCCTTGAGGATGATATCGGCGCGGATCTCGCTGGCGCGGAGCGCGGCGGTCGTGTCGGTGGAGAAATAAGGATTGCCAGTGCCGGCCACGAAAATCACCACACGCCCCAGCTCGAGGTGGCGAATGGCCCGCCCGAGGATGAAGGGCTCCGCCACGTTCTTCATTTCGATGGCGGTTTGCACGCGCGTTTCCACGCCGGCCTGGACGAGCGCGCTTTGAAGCGCGAGGCCGTTAATCACCGTCGCGAGCATTCCCATGTAATCGGCCGTGGTGCGGTCCATGCCGCGATGGCTCGCGGATAAACCGCGCCAGATATTGCCGCCGCCAATGACCACTGAAGTCTGCACGCCGAGTTCTCGCACTTCTTTGATGCGTTCGGCGATGTCCCGGACGATCTGTGGAGAAATATTCTCACGCGCCCCGCGCTCGCGGAGAGCTTCACCGCTCAATTTGAGGACGATGCGCTTATAGGCAGGCGCGGACGTTTCGCTTGGCATGGCCGGCAATGATCAACAGAAGGGCAGAGAGTTGGGAAGCAAAATGCGATTGTTTGGTCACATGCGTTGTCATCCCGAGCCGCGAAGACGGGACCGCGACCATGGGAGGAGCGCCGACCTCGCAACTGCAATGCCGGTTTGCTCGCGCCCCCACGGCGTCGATAAGATTGACGCTCCGTGTTTCGCGGAAGCGTGCGAGTGAGCAACTGTGAGATCCCTCGCCGTCTGCGCGGCTCGGGATGACAAGCATTACGCGATGCGCAGCGGCGTGGGATAGCCTCGCAAAAAATCAACGGCACCCATTCGCCGCTTTCCCTCGAGCTGCACTTCGCCTAACGACAGGGCGCCATCGTTGGCCGCGATCACGAATGAAAGGTCGGATCGAATAATTTCACCCGGTGCAACTTTTGCGGCCGCCACCACTGTCGCGTTCAATATTTTCAACTTCCGCTCGCGACTCCCCGCATCGCGCAGAAGCGTAAACGCGCCCGGCCACGGATTGAAGGCCCGGATCTTGCGTTCGATCAGCGCAGCCGATTCAGTCCAATCGATTCGGCCATCTTCGCGTTCGAGCTTGGGCGCGTAGGTCGCGGCGGACGGGTCCTGAGGAATGCGGTTTGCCGTTCCGCGTTGAAGTTGCGCGAGCGCTTCAAGCAGGGCGTCCGGCGCGATCAATGCGAGCCGGTCATGCAATGTTGCGCCCGTCTCGTTCTCGTCAATGTCGAGGCGTGCTTGCAGCAGCACGTCACCCGTATCGAGCCCTGCAGCCATATACATGACGGTGATGCCTGATTCCCGATCGCCGGCCAGGATCGCCGCCTGAATCGGCGCCGCGCCGCGATGGCGCGGCAATAATGAGGCATGCAAGTTCAGACAGGCCACGCGCGGGATCTCAAGCACGGAGCGCGGCAAGATCTGCCCATAGGCCATCACCACGATCACGTCCGGCGCGAGCCCACTAATTTCCGTTACGGCTTCCTCGCGTTTGATCTTCTCGGGCTGCAAAATCGGGAGCGCGCTTTCTGCGAGTGCCGCCTTAATGGCCGGCGGTTCGATCCGTTGGGTGCGTCCCACGGGCTTGTCCGGCTGCGTGACGACGCCGACGAGCTCGTGTTCCGTCGAATTCAGCAGAGAACGCAAAACCGGCACGCCAATTTCGCCGGTTCCAATGAACAGAACGCGCATCGCGCGTCAGAGCTGGATCCGTTGCGCAGGCGCACGACGCCGGGGCCGGCGCGGGGCCGCGTTCCGCGCCGTCAATTTCTCACCCGCCGTCACTTCGCGCTGGCCCACGGACGCCGCGCAACCTGTGCAAAGGTAATCGAAGATTTCCTTGTCGGGTAGGATCAGGAGCAGCCGTTCGCGCACCGGCATCGCGGCCTTGCACTTGTCGCAATAGAGACTCGACGCGGTGAAATTCTCAAACTGTTGCTGGCTCATTCGACCCATTCACGCCATTCACGCTTTCCAGAATATGGAGCAAAACTTTCGCGGGCGGCTCCGTCGCGTCGATGCAAGTGATCCGGTCCTGTCCATAATAACCGAGCACCGGCTTCGATTCCGACTCGTAGGTGGCCAGGCGGCGATTGATCACTTCCTCGTTCGCGTCATCGAGACGGTTGTCCTTCAAAGCCCGCTTCTTCAAGCGTTCGAAAAGCGCCTCGCGTTTCGGACAGGAGAGGTGGAAAACCCTGAGCACATCGATCAGCTCGTCCATGATCTTGGCCTGACCGACATTTCGCGGAATGCCGTCGAGCACGAGAATGTCGATGTCCGGCTTGAAAGAATGTCCGTTCACCGCCGCATCGATTTGTGCTTTCCAGAGTTCCACCGTGATCTCATCCGGGACGAGCTGGCCTTTGCTCGAGTATTCCAGAAAAGCCCGGCCGACTTTCGTGCGCGTATCGATTGCGCGAAAGACATCTCCGCAGGCGCAATGAAAAAAACGCGGGATGCTGCCGAGGGTCCGGCCTTGGGTGCCTTTGCCGCTCCCGGGCGCTCCGAAGAGAATGTAGGTCTGGTATTTCATGGGAACTTTCAGTTATAGGACAGAAAAGCCATCGGGCACAACCTCTCAAATGGACGGGTCCGGCCCGCGAACGAGAATCTCGACGTCCCAGCCCGCCCCCCGCTATTCCGCGGCGACGGGCTCGACGTTTACTCGTCGTCCCGCTCGATCGAAGCGCACCTGCCCATCGACCAGGGCAAAAATGGTGTAATCGCGGCCCAGCCCAACATTCTTGCCCGGCAGAAATTTCGTTCCGCGCTGGCGGATGATGATGTTGCCGGCCACGACCGCTTCGCTCCCGAATTTTTTCACGCCCAGCCGTTTGCTGACGCTATCGCGACCGTTTTTGACGCTGCCTTGTCCCTTTTTATGTGCCATGAGCTTACTCGGATTTTTCGGAGGCTTCTTCTGTAGTTGCCTTCTTGGCTTTGGAAGTTTTCCCACCCAGGCTGATGCCGGTGATCTTGATGCGCGTCAGCTTTCGGCGATGGCCGACGGTCCGGTGATAACCCTTCCGGCGGCGATACTTGAACGCGATGACCTTCTTGTCTTTGCGCTGCTCGATCACTTCGCCCGTGACGGTCGCGCCTTCGATCAGCGGGTTTCCGTGCGTGAGCTTGTCACCATCGCTATGGAAGAGCACATCGGCGAACACGCCTTCTTTTCCCGCTTCCTCATTGAGGAAGTCCACATCAATGATGTCCCCCTCCGCGACGCGGTGTTGTCTGCCGCCTGTTTTGATAATTGCGTAAGCCATGGCCGTAAGAAAAGCCGCGCAAAGTCACACACCGGGCCGCTTTTGACAAGCGGGAAAACCGGACTCGTCTTCAGGATTCCGTTTCGCACGTTTCCAGCGCACGGCAGCTGCTCGTCATCCCGAGCCGCGCAGACGGCGAGGGACCTCACAACTGTTTAGCCGCTCGCTTGCGCCAGAGCCACGCTGTCTATGATGCGGTCTGGTGCGGACGCAAGCTAATCCGCGCTGCGGTAGAGTCCCTCACCGTCTGCGCGGCTCGGGATGACAAGCGTTTTCAACGCTCCATGCCGCTGACCACAACCGTGATCTCGCCTTTGGCCGGATGGGTTGCGTAATGCGCCAACAACTCGGCACCTGTGCCCCGCCGGAACTCTTCGAACTTCTTGGTCAGCTCCCGCGCGACGCAAAGCTGCCGATCCGGCATGATCTCCGCGCAGGCCGCCAGCGTTTTCAAGATTCGGTAAGGGGATTCGAAGAACACGGAAGTTTCCTCACGGGCCGCAGCCGCGCGCACTTCGCGCTCACGCTGGCCGCTCTTTACCGGTAGAAACCCACGGAAGCAGAATCGGTCCATCGAAATTCCTGAACCGACCAGAGCGGTCAAGATCGCCGACACACCGGGCACAATCGTATAAGGCAGCCCTCGCTCGATACATTTTCGAATAAGTCGCGCGCCCGGGTCCGAGAGCCCCGGCATGCCGGCATCGGTGATCAGCGCGACAGTCTCCCCCGCCGCCAATCGCTCCGCGAGCTGTTCCGCGCGCATCGCCTCATTGTGCTCGTGATAGCTGATGAGCGGTTTCCGAATCTCGAAATGCCGCAGGAGATTACCCGAATGCCGCGTGTCCTCCGCCGCGATCACGTCCGCTGATTTCAACGCCTCGAGCGCCCGCAACGTGATGTCGTCGAGATTCCCGATCGGCGTCGCGATCACGTACAGCATCGCTATGGGAGTTTCTCCAGATGCGTCAGGTCCTGGTGGGGCCCGCTGGCGCGCTTGTTTATTTTCAAATCCGCCAGGCTGATTACGTCAACTGCAATGCCATCTATCACGGCCTCCTCGCGACGGAGATAACAGTCTTGAAATTCGACTCCGTCGATCGAGCTAAGAAGTTCCAACCGGACCGGTGGCACTCCCATGCGAACGACATGCTTCGGCTTTTGGAAGAGTGACTTGTTCAGATCAGGAACATCAAAGCCAAATCGGCGCAAGGTATCCACCAATCGGGTCGCATTCTCGTCATGGGTGGCGACCCAAATATCGAGGTCGCCGGTGGCTCGAGGAAAGCCGTAGTGCCCGACCGCGTATCCGCCAATGAGCGGGTACTCAATCTTCGCCGAGCGAAGCAACTGTAAGAACTCTTTGAAGTCGGGTGCGAGCCGGGTCGTAGCCATAAATCATTTGTCGCATCAACTCGAGGGCCTCGAGGCGCTCAGTTGGCGACTTGCTGAGCCAATACGCCGTTTCATCAGAATCGCCCAGCTTTGCGACTGAAAAGTGCGTGCGATCCAGCTTGGTCTTGGCCACCTCGTCCACGAACAATCCTACCGCGACCCGCGTTTGTTTGCGACTCCTGTTTGTTATGATTTGATGGGTTGCCCAAATGGCGGACGAAACTCTGGCGTGGTGTCGGGCGCGAAGCCGTGGCGCATGATGTTTTCGGTGACGACGCGGGGAACCAGAAATTGGAGCAGGTAATCGCCGCCGCCCGCTTTCGTTCCGCCGCCCGACATCTTGAATCCGCCGAAGGGATGGCGACCGACGACGGCGCCGGTGCAGGAACGGTTGATGTAAACATTGCCGGCGACCAACTCTGCTTTCACGCGCTCGATGTTCGCCGGACTGCGGGAGAAAAATCCGGCGGTGAGCGCATAGTCCGTGTCGTTCGCGACGCGGATCGCTTCATCGAGGTCGCGCACGTGAATGACGCTCAGGACTGGTCCGAAGATTTCTTCGCACGAGAGGCGCATGGTCGGCTAAGAAATCTTCGGACCAGTCCTCGGGACGAAGAAGCCTTCGGCTGGCACCTTGCCTTGGTACGCGAGGGTCGCTTCTTTTTTCCCGGCTTCGATCGTTTCCAGCATGCGCCGGTAGGCGGTTTCATCGATGACCGGGCCGACCATGATGCCCGGCGTTTCGGGATTGCCGACGCGAAGACTCGCGGCCGCTTCGACCAGACGCTTGATGACACGATCGTAGTTCTCATCGAGCACGATCAGGCGCGAGAGCGCGGAACATTTCTGGCCCTGATAGCCGAAGGCGGAATAAATCGAATCGACGATCGCTTCGTCGAGGTCGGCGTCGGAATCAACGATCACGGCGTTCTTTCCGCCCATTTCGCAAACGACGCGTTTCAGTTCGAGCTGGCCGGGGAGAGTCTTGCCGGCGCTTTCCCAAATTCTCAGCCCTACTTCGCGCGAACCGGTGAAGGCAATCATGTGGACGTCTTTGTGATCGACGAGATGCTGGCCGATGACCCTGCCCTTGCCGGGGAGGAAATTGAGAACGCCGGGTGGCACGCCCGCTTCCTCAAACATTTCCATCACCATCGCGCCGCAGACGGCGGATTGTTCCGCCGGTTTCATGATAACGGTGTTGCCGGTGACCAGCGCGGCCGAAACCATGCCGGTCAAAATCGCCATCGGAAAATTCCACGGCGCGATCACGAGCGCGACGCCGCGCGGCCAGTAATGCTGATAGCTTTCTTCGCCGGGCACGTGCTGCGTGAGTCGCGGGAGACCGCGCAGGCGCATTTGTTGGGCGTAGAAGAGGAGAAAATCGATCGCCTCGCGGATATCGCCGTCGGCTTCGGCCCACGGTTTGCCCACTTCGAAAACTTCGAGGGCGGACAACTCAAAACGCCGGCGATCCATGATGGTGGCCACGCGCTCGAGCAATTCCGCGCGATGCTCCACGCTGACGCGGCACCAATGGTCGAACGCTTTGCGCGCGGCGGTAACGGCAGCTTCGGCTTCCGGAATTCCCGCTTCGGCGACGGCGCCGACGACTTGTTTCGGCGAGCTGGGATTGATGGAGTCAATGAGGCTGTTGGTCCAAATCTTCTGGCCATCGATAACGATCGGATATTTTTGACCCAAACGGCCGCGCATTTCGCGGAGGGCGTTCCGCATTTTTTCCTGGCTGCCGCGGTGGACGAAATTCACCAGCGGCGAATTTTCGTAGGTGTCGCCGGCCGGAGTATCGAGCGTGGCGCCGTTGCGAGAGGGAGGCATTGTAGGGCGTTTCTGTGAAACGCCGTCTTCGCCTGGCGTCTGACCCAGACGCCCTATTAGGGATTTTGGATCGCGGAGTAATTGAATGGCGGAGGCTTTGTCGGAAAACTTCGCCTTGAGGAATCCTTCATTCGAAGTGTTCTCGAGCAAGCGCCTCACGAGATACGACATGCCGGGCAGCAATTCGCCCACGGGACAATACTCCCGCACGCGATACCCCATCTCGACCAGAGCGCGCTTGATCGGCCCGGCCATTCCGAAAAGCAGTTGGAACTCGAAGCGGCTCTTGTCGATCCCGAGTTGCTCTGCGTAAGCCTGCGCGTGCGCGATGCTGCGAACGTTATGCGAACCAAAAGCGGCGGTGACGATCGATTCGTTATCGAGCAGGATGCGCGTGCATTTTTCGAAGCAGGCGTCGCTTTCCGGCTTTTGCAGGAAGACGGGACAGCGCCACCCGTTCTGCGCGGCTTTGATCTTCTCGTAATCCCAGTAGGCGCCCTTCACGAGGCGAACGGTGAAACGCGTTCCGCGTGCGCGGCCCCAATCAAGCAGATCGACCAAGTCGCGCTCTGCATCCCGCAAGTACGCCTGGATGACGATGCCGGCGTGCGGCCAATCCCCGAATTCCGGCTCCGCGAAAAGCGTTCGGAAAAGTTCGAGCGTGGTGTTTTTGTGCGCGTAACTCTCCATGTCGAAATTCACAAAAGCGCCGACTTCGCGCGCGCGCCGGAGGATTGGGCGCAGTTTCGGAGCGAGATGTGCGATCGCATCCTCCGGATCGGCCGGATTCATTTGCGAATAAAGCGCGGAGATTTTCACGGAAACGTTCACGACCGGAAAAAGCTCGGTGTTCTGGCCGAGCGGATCGCTCCAGCCGCGGGTTCGTTCGGCCAATCCATCCAGCAGCTCGAAACAACGCGCGGCATATTCGTCCGCTTCCTGTTCGCCCACGACCGCTTCGCCGAGGAGATCGACGGTGAATCCGATCCGTTCCTTGCGCCGCTTGCGCAACATCTTCATGACGTCGTCGGGATTGCGGCCGGCGATGAATTGCCGGGCCATGCCGGAAACGTTCCAGCGCAGAATCGGCGCGGTCAGCCAGGGAAGGATTCGCGCCGCGCGCAGACCGGTTTGCAGGAACGGCACCGAGCCGTTGCGCATATCGGCGAAATATTCGTCGAGATGCTGGACGATGTCGCGCGAGCTGCGCAGGGAGGCGAGCACATCGACGAAGCGGAACATTTGCACCTTGAAATGCTCGTCCCGCATCGAGAAAGCCATCATCCGCTGGTAAAAGCCGGCTTTGGTGAAAATGGATTCGGGATTCCGGTCGACCAGTTCGAAAATCCGTTCGCCCCGCTGCTCGATCTCGCCTTGCAGAGAACTCATGGCGCGATACTAACGCCGCCGCTCAGATTCGGCAAAATCCATTTGGTTCGTAATCGTGCTCCTGCTCATGATCGATTCTGAGGAGGGGAGGGACGATTACGAGCACGAGCACGAAAGGAGCGGTAGATGGAAAAGAATTTCAGCATGCTACACGCTCAGCCCGGGCGCGCCCTGCGAAGTGATACTGACAACGAAAGGATCAAATCGATATGAAACTCAAAGAGCGAATCAAGCAAGCGGGGGCCGCGGGATATATTTTGCTGTGGCTCCTGGGAATCCCGATTCCGATTTTGTTTTTGTTTTTTCTACTGCGCGGTTGCACATAGGGTTTAGGACGCCGGTAGAGAGATCAGCCTGGCGGATTTCCGGGTTACGCTCGGATTTTCCAGCCAGGCTATCTTTTTGTCCGGCCGTCGCGGTCTGAGTTCCAGGTTTGCTCCACCGTGCGAAGTCGCGTAGGAAATTCGCGGGATGAGTTCTGCGCCGGACCGTTACGAATTTGCGAGCGATAACACGGCGGCGATTTGCCCGGAAGCGTGGGCTGCCCTCGCGGAAGCCAACGCGGAGGGCGCTGCTTCCTACGGCGAGGACAAATGGACGCAACGCGTCTGCGATCGCGTGCGGGAAATCTTTGAGACCGATTGCGAAGTGTTTTTCGTTTTCAATGGTACGGCGGCCAATTCACTCGCCCTGGCGCAACTCGCGCGCTCGTATCACAGCGTCATTTGCCACCAGGACGCGCACATTGTAACGGACGAATGCGGCGGACCCGAGTTTTTCGGCGGCGGCTTGAAGTTGCTACCAACCCCGGGCGCTCAGGGAAAGCTCGACCTCGCGGAGGTCGAAGCGCTGATCCTGCGGCAACACGGATTGCATTCGCCGAAACCGCGCGTGATCAGCATGACGCAGGCGACTGAGCTGGGGACCGTTTACCAGCGCGATGAGATTGAGCGAATCGCCGAGTTCGCGCGGGCGCGTTCGCTCTTCCTGCACATGGATGGCGCGCGCTTCGCGAATGCGGTCGCCGCGCTCGATTGCGCGCCGAAGGCGATCACGTGGGAAGCCGGCGTGGACGTCCTCTGTTTCGGTGGAACAAAAAACGGAACCGCTGCCGGCGAGTTGGTCATTTTTTTCAAGAAGGAGCTGGCACTTGAGTTCGATTACCGCGCAAAACAAGCAGGACAGCTTGCCTCCAAGCTCCGTTTTCTCGCTGCGCCTTGGGCAGGTCTCCTGAGAGGCAGCGTTTGGCTGAACAACGCCCGGCGCGCGAACGAGCGCGCGAAAACGCTGGCAAAAAAGTTGACCGACCTGGGGATGAAACTGGAATACCCGCGCGAAGCGAGCGCTGTCTTTTTGCGGATGCCGGAGGAAGTCGTGGCGCAATTGCAACGGCGCGGCTGGCAATTTTACAAACTCATCGAGCCGGACGTTTATCGATTGATGTGCTCCTGGTCGGTGACGGAAAAGGATATTGATGATTTTATTCAGGATCTGAAAGGCAGCGGCAACGCGGCTTCCTCCTGATCACTTGCGCTCGCGCCGAAGAAAATCTCTGGCAGTGCCGCCAATGCGATATAAGAGTAGTCGCGTGAAAGCCGCGCGACGGATTCTACTGCTGGCGGCAATCGTTTTTAGCGGTTGCCACACGGCGAAAGATGTGGCGGTGACTTCCTTTCGCGTGCTCGACGCGCCGGCAAATTACGTTCGCCAGAAGATTGACACTCCCACGCAAACGACGACGACCACGACAACTACGACCGCCACTTCGGATGTTAATACGCCGGGCCGAACCGTCGCCGTCACGGCGAACAATCGGGAGAAGCCGCAACGGCAAGTGACGACGCAGACGCAGAGTCAGCCTCACCCCACAGCCACTCCGCATGTTTCGCGCACCGCGACGGTCGAGAAATCGAAACCAAGCCCTACTCCTGGCCCGCGGACCGTCACCAGCCAGGCTCCGCAATATCCCACGGCGAAACCGGTCCCGGGGAAACCTGGATATGTCTTCAGTCCGTTCGATCCAAGCGGCGGTTATGTGGATGTGAACGGGTACACTTCTGGAAGCAAGGTGAAGGATCCGTATTCCGGGAAGATATTTCTTGTCCCGTAAGTTTCGGCGCGTTTACCGACAGTCCATGACGTCAGGCGAGGGCGCGTCTTGTGTTTTTACGAAACGATGTAAAAATGTGCAGCTTCTCGTGGGGGCCGCGTACGGTTTCTGCTTTTATGGAGATTATGTGGCGCTCGCCCCGGCAACATTTTTACCCTGACCAGTCGCTGTCGTTTTGAAAACTTGCCCTCGAAGCCTGCCCCGAATGAAGTCCTGGTTTTGTGCACTTGCTGCCGCACTCGCTGGCGCCTCTGCCACCGCTCGCGGCTATGTGCTTGAAGGACAAAGCTGGCCCACGGGCACGGTGATGATTGTGCAATTGAGCCTCGGCAGCGCGGGGCGCACGCTTCAGGACGGCAACACCTCGTGGGATGATGCCGTTGCGCCCGTCGCGACCATGTGGAGTGCGAAACTATTGCGGGTCCAGGTCGTGAACGTACCGGGCTTGGGTGGCGCGAGCAGAGGAGACCATCTGAACTCGGTGGTCTTTTCCAGTTCTGTTTTCGGGCAGTCCTTTGGCGGGAGCACACTCGCCGTTACCACCTACACCTACTCGGGGTCGACTTTTATCGAATCGGACACGCTTTTTAATACGGCGATGAAATTTGATTCCTACCGCGGCCCGCTCCAATTCCCGCCTCATGGGACGGCCCTCGCGGATATCCGGCGCGTCTTCCTCCACGAATTGGGTCACGGCCTCGGCCTCGGGCATCCCGATACGGGCGGGCAGAGCGTTGTGGCGGTGATGAATTCCATCATGAGCAACCAGGAAGTCCTTTCGAACGACGATATCGCCGGCGGGCAAGTCCTTTACGGCATCCCGGCCCCGCCCACTCCGACTCCGCCACCTACTCCTACTCCGCCGCCCTCTTCCGCGAGTCATCTCGCGAATATTGCGACCAGGATGAAGGTGGGCGTCAGCGACAATGTCCTCATCGGCGGCTTCATCATCCAGGGCGCCCAGCCGAAAAAATTGGTCTTTCGCGCTCTCGGACCTTCCCTCAGCGCGATTGGCGTGCCCAATGCAATGGCGGATCCGGTCCTGGAATTGTTTGATTCCACCGGCGCCGTAGTTGCCTCGAATAATAATTGGTACCCTAGTGCGCAGATGACGGAGATCCAGCAGAGCGGCTTCGCTCCCGGCAACACCGCCGAATCGGCGATCATCGCTACGCTCTCGCCTGGAAGTTACACTGCGGTCGTGAGCGGATTCGCCGGCGGCCAGGGCGTGGGGTTAGTGGAAGCTTACGAGTTGGATGGCAATGCCACCAGGCTGGTCAATATCTCGACGCGCGGTCGCGTCGGCGTCGATGACGAAGCCATGATCGGGGGCTTGATTGTTCAAGGCAGCAATGCCAAAAAGGTCATCATCCGGGCGCTCGGGCCTTCGCTCGGTACCGGACCCAACCCGATCGCGGGCGCGTTAGCCGATCCAGTTCTTGAATTGCATGATGGCTCGGGCACTCTCATCGGCGCCAACGATGATTGGAGTAACAGCACTCAGGCGACCCAGATTAGCCAGAGCTTGCCGCCGACCAATAATCGCGAGTCTGCCATTATCGCCACTCTTGGAGCGGGAAATTATACCGCGGTCGTGCGGGGCGCGAACAATACGGTCGGTGTCGGCCTCGTTGAAGTTTACGACCTGGATCCGTAATTTTTTGCATGAGATCTTTGAACATTTCCCGCGAAGAAAGCGCGAGGCTCAGACGTTGAATCAAACTGCACTTAAGCGTAATTACTTCCAAGCGCCTTCGCGTTAAAGCAAGCCATATGAAATTCACTCGCTGCCTCCTCCCGATCTTGTGCGCCGCACTTGCCACCACGAGCGTTCGGGGCACTACGGTGATTCCACCCACCTTTGACCAATTGGTGGCCGAGGCCGAGCTGATCTTTCAGGGCACGGTCACGGAATTCCATTCCGAGTGGATCGGTGAAGGAGCCGAGCATCGCATCGTCACCTTTGTCACCTTCGCCATTGAAGATGCCATCAAAGGCGCTGCGGGAAACAGTTACACCATTCGGATGCTGGGAGGCACCATGGATGGCCAGACGATGGAAGTCTCCGACGCCCCTAGATTCAAAGTGGGCGATCGTGACATTCTCTTCGTCGAACACAACGGCACGCAGTTCATTCCTTTGGTGGGAATCATGCACGGGCGTTTCCACGTCTTGAAGGACGAGAATGGACGCGAGAGCGTGGCGAAGGATACCGGCGCGCCCCTGGCAAATCTGGCGAAGCTCGGGATGGATGAAAAGGCTGCGGTGTCCGGCGCGCCTCTCTCGACCGCGGATTTCAAGGCAGCCATCCGCCAGAAATTGGCGCAAACGGCAGTCAAGTAAACGAGCGCGGCGCTACTTCCGCACTCCGTCTTCTTTTCGCGTCTCAGCGACCTGACTGGTCACTTCTCTCGTCCGATCAAGGGCATGTTTGGCCCAGTTATGTTCGCTGACTGGGCGTGGTGTCGGGTTCTGCGTCGCGGCAGTCTGCGCGACCACGGGTTCGCGTTCGTGACGTTTTTGCACAAGGAAAAAATAGCCAAGTCCGGCCATGATCAGGATTACGACGGCAGTTCGCATGCAGGGAATCAGAGCAGACCGCGAGCCACCCTGCCGTCGCGTTGCCGCGAAGGGGCGCTGGTGGTAAGTAACGAGATGCTCGCATGGCGCTCCTTGTGCATCGCGTTGGTTGTCTGCCTCACGGCACTGCCGCACGCCAGCGATGGCCAAACCTACGAAGGCCGCGAGTTGGTCAAGGCGAGCCTGGTGGCGGATGCGAGCGCGATCGTTCTCGGGAAACCGTTCACGGCCGGTCTCCTCCTGCGGATGGTTCCGAATTGGCACACCTATTGGAAATTTCCCGGCGACGCCGGCATCGCGACCGAAATTAAATGGAATCTGCCGGCGGGATGGAAGGCCGATGAAATTCAATGGCCAATTCCACTCAAGCTGAACGAGCCGGGCGATATTCAGATCTACGGTTACCACGACGAAGTCTTGCTCCTGCAGGAAATCACTCCACCCGCTACTCTGGCGGGATCGTCGATCAAGCTCTCCGCCGAAGCGAACTGGCTCGTCTGCGAAAAGATATGCATCCCCGGGAGTGCCAAGCTTCAACTCGAGCTGCCGGTTACCGCGGCAAACGCGCCGGCCAATGAAGATCTTTTCGCGCGCTATCGCCGTTCGCTCCCGCAGACTTGGCCTGAAGGCAAAATCGCCAGCGCGAGTTGGAAGAGAAGTGGATCGGAATTGCTCCTCACGGTCGCAAGCACTGCGCTGGCGAATTATCCCGTCGCCGATTTTTTTCCGCTGCCGCACGGCACGGTCGTGGTGGGTCATCCGAAAACGGAGCGGGCCGCCGAGGGGAAAATCACCTTTCGCGTTCCCTTGGAAACTCAGGACCAGAATCTGTCGTCGCTCAACGGCATTGTCGTCTTCGGCCAGGATGCGAACGGACCGGGCCGGAATGCATGGTTGCTTGCCGGCAACACGGCTCCAGGCGCCACCATCTCCGCGCCGCCCGCCTCGGAGGGACTTGGCAAGTTTCTGCTCTTCGGTTTTCTCGGCGGTTTCATTCTCAATCTGATGCCGTGCGTTTTGCCCGTCATCTCGCTCAAAATTTTCGGATTCATTCAGCACGCCGGCCAGAGCCGGAGACGGATCTTGCGCAGCGGCCTCGCCTTTATCGCGGGAATTTTCGCCTGGTTCGTCGGACTGGCGTTGTTATTGATCGCCCTGAAATCGGCCGGCCGCGAAATCACCTGGGCTTTCCAGTTCACCAATCCCTGGTTCGTTCTCGTTATGAGCGCGGTCGTGCTCGTCTTCGCGCTCAACTTGTTCGGCGTTTTCGAAATTTCGTTACCGCAAAGCGCGAACCGCGGATTGCTCGGGTGGACCGCGCGGGAAGGGGACGCCGGTTCGTTTTTCCAGGGTGTTTTCGCTACGGTGCTCGCGACTCCGTGCACCGCGCCGTTCCTGGGCACCGCCCTCGGGTTCGCCTTCACTCAATCGGGCTGGACGATTCTCATCATGTTTCTCGCCATCGCCGCCGGCATGAGCTCGCCCTATCTTCTGCTTTCGGCCCAGCCCGCGTGGCTGCGCCTTCTTCCGAAACCCGGCGCGTGGATGGAGCGCGTGAAGCAGTTGATGGGCTTCTTTCTCCTCGCGACCTTGCTCTTCCTGCTTTGGGTCATCGGCGCCGAACGCGGTGTCGAAGCCATCATTTGGACCGGGTGCTTCCTCCTTGCCCTGAGCCTCGCCTGCTGGCTCAAAGGCTCCTTCATGATCCCGACCGCCTCGCGCGCCACCCGCCTCCTCGTGCTCGTGCTCGTGCTCATGCTCGTGCTCGGTAGCGCGTATTACTTCGGCGCGAAATTCCAATCCACCAAGCTCGCTCCCGGCGAGACCCCGCTTGCGGGCGACTGGCGCCCGTTTACGCCCGAGCGCCTCGAGACGGAGCTCGCGCAAGGCCGCGCCGTCTTCGTCGATTTCACCGCGGCCTGGTGCCTGACCTGCAAATTCAACGAAGCCACCGTGCTCGAGAGCAGCGCCGTGCGCGACGCCTTCCAGCGCCGCGGCATCGTCAAGTTCAAAGCCGACTGGACCAACGCCGATCCGGCCATCACGAAAATTTTAAAACAATTTGGCCGGCCCGGTGTCCCAATGTATGTGCTTTACCCGGCGGGCAAGAACGCGGAGCCGATTTTGTTTCCCGAATTGCTCACCCAAAGCCTCATCCTGGATAAACTCGAAACCGTATCGCCTCACGTTGCCGTTGAATAAAAAATGAAAACCAAACTTCTTCTTAGCCTCGCCGCCTGCCTGATCTCCTCCGCCCTCTTCGCCGCCGATTCTCCGCCCGTCGGCAGCACCGCGCCGGATATTTCCGCGACCGATTCGAAAGGCAAGACGCAGACGCTTTCGCAATACAAAGGCAAATACGTCGTGCTGGAATGGTTCAATCCCGACTGCCCGTTCGTGAAGAAGCATTACGGCAGCGGCAACATGCAGAAATTGCAGCAGGAATTTACCGGCAAAGGCGTGGTCTGGCTCACGATCGATTCTTCCGCGCCCGGAATGGAAGGCAACCTCACCGCCGACCAGGCGAATGCGAAGATCTCGGAATGGAAATCGCATTCCACCGCACTCCTCCTCGACTCCGATGGAAAAGCCGGCCGGACTTATGGCGCAAAGAACACGCCCCACATGTTCGTCATCAATCCCGAAGGCAAAGTGATTTACGAAGGCGCGATCGACAGCAAAGCCACGCCAAATCCCGCCGACATCTCGAGCTCAACGAACTACGTCAAAGTCGCCCTCGACGAATCGCTCGCCGGCAAGACGGTTACCACGCCCAGCTCCCGCCCGTACGGTTGCTCGGTGAAATACAAATAACCGCGATTTGAATTCGCAGGGCGGCTGTGCCAGCCGCCGAATCTAGAACAGGTCGTGCCGGCCAAGCCTGATCTTCCGGCACAACCAGTATTCGTTGCGGAGCGCCGAGGGGCGATTTCATCGAGACGAGCATCGATTCCGTAATGCCGAGGGACGGTCGCGCAGTCGAGAATCGCGGTTTGTGAACCCGCAGTGTCGCTTTCGCAGGGCCGAGCAGCCATTTCGCGATGCCGAGAGCTCATTTCGCGGCACCGAGCAATCATTTCGCGGCGCCGGGCGGTTATTTCGCGATGTCGCGAGCCCGTTTCACGGCGACGAGAGGCAATCTTGCCGAGCCGAGCGTCGGTTCCGTCGAACCGAGAGCCTGTTTAGCCGAGCTGAGCGTCAATCCCGCGAAGCGCGCTCCTCCTCGATCCCGATGGAAAAGCCGGACGGACTTACGGCGCGAAGAACACGCCGCACATGTTCTTCATCAATCCCGGAGGCAAGTGATTTACGAAGGCGCCATCGACAGCAAAGCCACGCCGAATCCCACCGACATCGCCAACTCGGCCAAATACGTGAAAGTCGCGCTCGACGCACAGCTCACGTCCGTGCGGTTGCTTGGTGAAATACAAATAATCACCGGAGCTCCTTAGCTTTATCCCCGAAGCTCCAAGTCTAGTTTCCAAACTCTGTTTTTTGAAGGCGCTTGATACTCTGTTTCGCCGCAGCGAGGGAAATGGAATTCTGGGGCACCGACCATTCCCAAACGGGGTGGGGATCGCGGGAAATAGGCAAACAAAAGTTTCGTCAATTGTCGTTAAATCTCTGCAGGCCGTGCTGACATGCATTAAATTAGCGGCATGCTAAAACCACCCCCCTCAACAAACGCTCGGCCAAACCTTTATATGGGGTATGCAGCCGGAGTTACAAGTCCATCACTTCTCGCGTATCCACCGGACGCGATACAACTCGCACTTCAATTCTTCGGCGGCATGACCGTCGTCGTCTCGGAAAAGCCCGGCTTGGGACGGCCTCGTCTTAAGAACGTCTGGGCTCCGCCTAGTGCTAGATTGGGAAAGGCAATTGGTGCGAGCGACGAGATCGCTGGATTCGGCAAAAACGCGCTTTTTGCCGCAATTCAAAATCTGCTTTCTAGGATCAAGCCGACGATTTAACCAGGCGATGCGCAAGTTGTTCGCCGTTCCGATGCTCGGTGCGTAGAAGAATAGTCCACAGCAATGCCCGTCTCCAAATCACATCTTGCTAAGGAATGGCTTCTTTTTGTGCCGCTCTTCTTCCTCGGCGGTCCCGTTTGTTTTTTCGCCAACTACTATCGTGCTGACCCACGCTACTATAAGGGACCGACACCTACCAACGATACCGCTCTCGCTGCGAGCTTCGACGCCTTCTGGAACCCATCACTTTGGGTTCACTGATGCATGGTCCATATTCTTATGGGTCGTGCCGTACTTTGCAGTGATGCTTGTGCGATCGATATTTTGGGCCATCTCCGCCGCCAAAGAATCTTAATGCAACGTTTTGTGAGCAGAGTCCAAACGCAATCACCCATGCGATGCAATTGGTAATCTTGAGCGAAGCAGAGCGAAATTGAAAAGCCTGTCCTCAGTTGGTCGAAGAAATCTCTGCCTGTGATTCATCGCCCGCCGTTTAGGAAATTCGTGCTCGGGATGCAATTGTGGCAGAAAAAGGATGAAGCGCTTGGTTCAGGCCAGATAAGCTTCTCAGTGCGAATGCTGTAATGCCTGACGCGCAAAAGCTGGCGCACCGGCCCGAGTAGTTTGGGTTGCCGCGGTGGAGCGCCCAGCGATGACGCCTGGTTTGCAGGTAGAGGTCAGCTTCGCTTTGCCGTAAAGCGCGACGCGAAGCGCAAGATCGGCATCGGCGTGATCCGGACTAGCGTCATCCCCAGTTTCATGACGAAACCCGGAATGGCGAGCGCTCGGTTTGCTTCGACGGCGGCGAGCGCAGTGCGAACGACTTCCTGCGCGGAGACATGACTTAATCCTGGTACGGTCTTCGGTGCTCCCGCGACCGATCGCCGCGCGGTTTCAGCGAACTCGGTGTGGACAGGACCCGGGCAAAGTGCGGTGACGGTGACACCGGTGCCGCGGAGTTCGGCGCGAATCGCTTCGGAAAAGCTGGTGACGTACGCCTTCGTCGCCGCGTAAACGGCGAAGCCCGCGAGGGGCAGGAACCCGGCCGATGAGCTGACGTTAAGAATCGCACCGGACTTTCGCGCGATCATTCCGGGAAGCAGCAATCGCGTCAGCAGCGTCAAGGCCGTGACGTTGACGGCCAGCATTTCTTTCACGCGCTGAAGCTCGATGGTCGCAAACAATCCCAAATCGCCGAGCCCGGCGTTGTTGATCAAGAGATCGACCGCGATTTTTTCGCGCTCAAGTGAGTCGAACAGTTCGATCACGGCACGATCGTCGGACAAATCGGTTTCCCGGATGTGGACGTTCAGATTTGGATTCGCTTTCGTGAGTTCGGCGCGAAGTTCTTCCAGCCGCTCCCGCCGCCGCGCCACCAGAACCAGCGAGCTCGCGCGACCCGCCAGCTGATGCGCAAATTCACGTCCGATGCCGGCCGACGCGCCTGTGATCAGCGCGCTACAACCATCGAAATGAAACGTGCTCATTGTTGTCGCAGAATCGGTTCGAGCGTGCGCCAGACGAGGTCGGCCACGATTCGATGTCCAGCGGCAGTGGGGTGAATCATGTCCTGTTGATTGAGATCGCGATGGCCTCCGACTCCTTCAAGGAGGAATGGGATCAACGTCGCATTATTCTCTCGCGCCAGCTCAGCATAGACGCGCTCGAAACTCGCGGCGTACTCCGCCCCGAGGTTTGGCGGAATCTGCATTCCTGCGATCACGATCTTCACCGCCGGATTCTTGGCCCTCACCTTGTCCATGATTGCTTGCAGATTTGCTTTGAGCGATTTCACCGGCAAGCCGCGCAGGCCGTCATTGCCTCCCAGTTCGATCATGAGCACGTCGATCGGGCGCTGGAGCAGCCAGTCAACGCGACGGAGCGCGCCAGCGCTGGTGTCGCCGCTCAAGCCGGCGTTCTCGATTTGGAAGGGCAAACCGGCGGCGCGAATTTTCTTGGCGATCAAGGCCGGGAAAGCTTCGGCTTGTTGGATCCCCAATCCGGCGGTGAGGCTGTCTCCGAGAAAAACCAGTGTCTTCGTCGGGGCCGCCGCCGAGGCCGGCGTCGGGACTTGGGCGAAAATTGCGCCCGAAAAAAAGCAGAGGGCGAGCGCAATTCCGCAAATTGCTGGCATCGTTTTCCTCATGCGCGGCGATTCATGTTCGCGTAAGCAAGACGAACCCGCTCTCACCGTCAATGACCGCCTTCCCAATCCTCAATGTCCAAAGTCTGACCAAGACCTACGCCACCGCTGCCGGTAAATTGACCGTGCTGAAAGATATTTCCTTCGTGCTGCCGCAGGGTGCGACCTGCGCGATCCTCGGACCATCCGGCAGCGGGAAGACGACACTGCTCGGTCTCTGCGCCGGGCTGGACCGGCCTACGTCGGGCTCGGTGCTGTTGAACGGGATCACGCTGGGCGAGGCGGGCGAGGACGAGCGTGCGCGCATTCGCAACGAGCACGTCGGGTTTGTTTTTCAAAATTTCCAGCTCATCCCGACGCTGACGGCACTCGAGAATGTGACGGTGCCGATGGAGTTGCGGGGCGATCGGACCGCGCGTGCACTTGGTTTGGACTTGCTCCGGCGCGTCGGGCTCGCAGAACGGGTCGATCATTATCCGGCGCAACTTTCCGGCGGGGAACAACAACGGGTCGCGCTCGCCCGTGCGTTCATCAATCGCCCGAAGATTCTTTTCGCCGATGAGCCGACGGGGAATCTCGATGCGGAGACGAGCGGCGCGATCATTGAGATCATGCTCGAATTGAATCGGAGTGCCGGGACAGCGCTTGTCCTGGTCACGCACGATCCTGATGTAGCTGGTCTGACCGAGCGCACGATTCGGCTTCGCAACGGGGAATCGGTTTAACGCCGCAATGGACCAATTGATCATCGCCATCATGACCCTCATCCCAGCCTTCACCCTGGGGGAGAGGGAGCTTACCGCCGCAGGACTCTTGGTAGGGCGAGACTCTGTCGAGCCGAATGCGCTACCACACCGAACCTCGGCTCGACAGAGTCTCGCCCTACCAATGACCTCCCTGAGGGTCACAGATCGCCTTCAACTTATTTGATGTCATGGGTTCTCCTTTCATATGGAAGATGGCGTGGCGGGACAGCCGGTCGAGCAGGCGGCGGTTGCTCCTTTTTTCGATCTCGATTTCATTGGGGATCGCGGCGCTCGTCGGCATTGGGTCGTTCCGGCACAGCCTCGCCCAGGCGATCGACGATCAGGCCCGGAGTTTGATCGGCGCGGATCTCGTGGTGGAATCGACTCGTCCCTTTCGCCCGGAGGACGAAACGCTCTTGCATTCGTTAGGCGAGCCGCAGGCACGCGAAGTTCGCTTCTCGAGCATGGCTGTTTTTCCGCGGAGCGATTCCACTCGCCTCGTGCACGTCCGCGCGCTCGGCGGCGATTTCCCATTCTACGGCGCAATGGAAACCGTTCCGGCAACCGCGGCGCGCGATTTTCGCACTAGCGCCAGCGCTCTGGTCGAGGAAAGCCTCCTCTTCCAATTCCACGCCCAGGTGGGAGACCCGATCAAGATCGGCGACTTGGAATTCACGATTGCAGGCGCGCTGAGAAAGATGCCGGGCGAAGCATCGGCGGCCGGATCGTTTGCGCCGCGCGTTTATATCCCGCTGCAACATCTCGCGGAAACGAACCTGCTGAAGACCGGCAGCATCGCGCATTACCGCGACTACGTGAAGTTTCCGGACGGCACGGACGTGGCGCAGCGAATCGAAATTCTCGGGCCGCAAATTCAACGACTCGGTCTCGAATACGATACCGTAGCCAAGCGGAAGAAGGATCTCGGGACGGCGCTCGAAAATCTTTACCGCTTCTTGAATCTCGTCGGCTTCGTTTCGCTTCTGCTCGGCGCGGTCGGCGTGGCCAGTGCGATTCAGGCCCATCTGCAACAGAAGACCAGGACGGGCGCGATCTTGCGCTGTCTCGGAATGTCGTCGCGCGGAACCGTGCTCGTTTATCTGCTGCAAACAGCTGCGATGGGTCTGGTGGGCGCGACCACCGGCGCGGCTCTCGGTGTGGCAATGCAGCGTATTTTTCCGCGCATCTTAAACACGTTCCTGCCGCTCGCGATTCCGGCCACGATCGCCTGGGAGCCGATCGTTCGCGGGGTTCTGATCGGTTTTGCCATCTGCATCCTGTTCGCGCTGCCGCCGCTGCTGCGGTTCCGGCGTCTGTCGCCTTTGCGCGTTTTCCGGGCCGATGTCGACATTGAACCGCAATCGGGCAAACGCGATCCGGTTCTCTGGCTCGTTTACGCTTTGATTGTCGCCGGCGTGACCGGTTTCGCCATTTCCCAAACGGAGACGTTGACTCGCGGCCTGGTCTTCGCCGGGGCGCTCGGAGTCGCAGTCGGAATTTTTGCGGCCGTGGCAAAGATGCTGATCGCCGGCATTCGCAAATTTTTTCCGCACGGCTGGAGCTTCGTCTTGCGGCAGGGGTTGGCGAATCTCTATCGACCAAACAATCGCACTCTCCTGCTCACGCTGTCGTTAGGCCTCGGCACCTTTCTCCTGCTGAATCTTTATCTGAGCCGCGAGGTCCTGCTCGCGCAGTTCCAATCCGTCGGCACGAAAAACCAGGCGAACATTTTCCTGTTCGACATTCAGCCCGATCAGAAAACGGGGGTCGCGGAAATCGTGCGCTCCGCTGGCATGCCGGTCATCCAGGAAGCGCCGATCGTGACGATGCGGCTGGCGGAAATCAAAGGCCGGAAAACGGTCGACATCCTCATGGACGCGCACAGAAAAATTCCGGAGTGGGAACTCCAGCGCGAGTACCGGTGCACCTACCGCGAACAATTATCGGACACGGAAAAGATCATCGAAGGCCATTGGATAGGGCGCGTCGATTATCATCCGGGGGACACCGTGCCGATTTCGCTCGATGGCGAGATCGCGAAAGACTTCGAGGCGAAGATCGGCGACGAGCTGATCTTCGATGTGCAGGGGGTCCCGATCAAAACCACCATCGCCAGTTTGCGCACGGTGGATTGGAAACGATTCCAGACGAATTTCTTCGTGCTTTTTCCCGCGGGCGTCTTGGAAAACGCGCCCAAGTTCAATGTTCTGGTGAGCCGCGTCGCGACACCGGCGGATTCCGCGAAGCTCCAGAACGCTGTGGTCGCGAAATATCCCAACGTCTCCGCCATCGATCTGACCTCGGTCATCCAAACGGTGGATTCGATCCTGAGCAAAGTCGCGCTGGTCATTCGCGTGATGTCGCTCTTCACCGTCGGCGCAGGGATCGTGGTTCTGGCGAGCACGATCTGGAGCGGGCGTTACCAGCGGCTGCAAGAAAGCATTTTGTTGCGCACTCTCGGCGCATCGCGCGCGCAAATCTGGAAGATCCTTTGCGCCGAGTATTTTCTGCTCGGCGTTTTTGCGAGCGCGACGGGGATCATCCTGGCGGTCGGTTCAAGCTGGGCGCTGGCCAGGTTTGTTTTCAAACTGAGTTACGCGCCGTCGCCGTGGCCGCTGCTGGTGACGGCTGGGTCCGTGAGCCTGTCCACCGTTGCGATCGGTTTGATTGCGAGCCGCGGCGTGGCGAGCCGGCCGCCGCTGGAAATCCTGCGCGCGGAAGCGGAGTGACGGGAAGGCGCCACAGAGCAGGAAACGAACAGCGTGTCATCCCGAGCCGCGCAGACGGCGAGTGACCTCGCAACTGTCAATTTTCTCGTTCTCTCGCCAGCGTGACGGGAATTGCATGGGAGAGGTCCCTCGACGCGCCAAGCCAGCCTTGGGATGACAGGCAACGCGTCGTCTAAGTTTGGCCACGAGCCGCTGCCGGCTGCAATGATTTCAACTCGCTCTTAGTCAACGGCCGCCAATGTCCGCGGGGCAAATCGCCCAGGCGCAAATGGCCGACGCGGACCCGAACCAGCTTTTTTATCTCAAATCCCAATTCGTAAAACATGCGGCGGATTTGCCGGTTGATTCCCTGACGCAAGACAACCCGCACTCGCGTCATCCGGATCGTCTGCACTTTTTCCATGCGCGCGCGTTGTCCATCCAGCATCAGTCCGGCGAGCAGTTTCGCTCCGAGCGCCGGTTCCCAGGGACGATCGAGCGTCACTTCATATTCTTTTTCGACTTTGTAACGGGGATGGGTCAGGCGTTGCGCGAGGTCGCCGTCGTTGGTGAGAATGAGAAGGCCTTCGGTCTGCGCGTCGAGCCGGCCAATATTGAAGAGGCGTGGAAACTTCGGCGGCAAGAGATCGAAGATGGTGTCGCGCGCATTGGGATCTGCGCGCGTGGAAACGAAACCGGCGGGTTTGTACAGAATGAGGTAAAGCTTCCGTTCGCTCCGAACCAGCTTGCCGCCCACTTTGACGTGATCGCCTTCCGCCGGTTGCGTGCTGAAGTCGGTGCACACGCGACCGTTGATGGTGACGCGGCCGTCGGCAATCAGTTCGTCGCAATGCCGCCGCGAACCTACCCCGGCGGCCGCGAGAAAACGGTTTAAGCGCACGGAATGGTTGAGGGGTTGAGGAGTTGAGGAGTTGAGAGGATCAAACCGTTTACATAGTGCAGCCGATCCTCTCAACTGCTCAACCTCTCAACTCCTCAACCTTCCCTACGCGTCCGGCTTGGTCTTCGGCAGGCCGATAACTTTCGTGCCTTCCTTAAACTGGCCGCGTTTCTTGAGCAGATCGACCCGTTCGAAACGCTTCAGGACATTCCGTTTCGCGGTGATCGTGCTGGCTCCTTTTAGACTGCGGTGTTGCGACATAAATGCTCCGGCTTCTGTTTTCCGAAATCGAGCGCCAACGTTACGACGCGACTTCGCTTTATCAACTGGAATCCCAATTCAGTCCTGCTCCGGCTCGACAGAGTCTCGCCCTACCATAGATCTCACTCTCTTTTGGTAGGGCGAGACGCTGTCGAGCCGCCGCGGTGCTCGGGAAAAAGCCGAAGAATGCTTTCTTCGTTCGCCTGACATATTCCGCGCTCGGTGATCAATTCGGTGACCAATTGCCGCGGCGTAACGTCGAAGCCAAAGTTCGCCGCGGCGCTGTTCTCCGGTGTAACGCGCACTTCGACCTGTTTTCCTTCGTGCCAGCCATCGGCGTAGTTTACTTCTTCCGATCCACGCTCTTCGATCGGGATCTCATTTAATCCGTCGCGAATGTTCCAATCGAAAGAGGAAGAGGGGAGAGCGACATAGAATGGGACCGCGTTATCTTTCGCGGCGAGGGCCTTGAGGTAAGTCCCGATCTTGTTGGCGACGTCGCCGGTATAGGTGGTCCGGTCGGTCCCGACGATCACCGCGTCCACCTGCCCGCGTTGCATCAAATGACCGCCAGCGTTGTCCGCGATGACGGTGTGCGGGACGCCGTGCTCGCCCAATTCCCAGGCGGTGAGCTTTGATCCCTGGCTTCTCGGTCTCGTTTCATCCACCCAGACATGCACAGGAATTCCACCGTCGTGCGCCGCATAGATCGGAGCGGTCGCCGAACCGTGATCCACGAACGCGAGCCAGCCCGCGTTGCAGTGCGTGAGCACATTCACGGGTGCGCCGCCTTTTTGCTCGCTGATCCGGCGGATCAATTCCACTCCATGCTGGCCGATCTGCCGGCAGTGTTCCGCGTCTTCATCCGCGATTTGATTTGCCGTGGAAAACGCGATGCGCCTTTTCTCTTCGATGTCGACTCGACCGCGCATTGCTTGCAACTGCCTCTCGATGGCCCAGGCGAGGTTTATCGCCGTCGGCCTCGTTGCTTTCAATTTCTCGGCCGCCGCCACCAGATCGTCTTCGAAAGTCGCGAGATACATTCCGTAGCCCGCCGCCGCTCCGATCAAGCCTGCTCCGCGCACATGCATTTCTCGGATCGCGGCTGCCATCTCGTCCACCGTGCGCACTTCTTCGATCACGAAACGGTGCGGAAGAAAGCGCTGATCGATCAACTGGATGACACGCGGATCGAGTTCGTTAGGCCAGATCGTCCGGTAATGTTGACCGCGTACTTTCACGAGGGAGTTAGAATGCGATCAAGAATCGTGCAAAGCTAGACCGGAAAATAAAGTGGTTGTCGCAAGATGGAAATCGTAAGCCCCATTCCAGCCCGCGGCCCGCGCGTGCCGAATGCTCGCATCGGTTTGCTTATGACAGGATTAATCCTCGCCGCTCTTGCCTTCCTCGGCATGCGCAGCATCGATTGGTTTCTTTTGAAACAAACGCTTCACCACCGTTTTCCGAAGATCGAATGGATCACGACTGCGCAACTCGCCGATTGGCTTGCGGATCGGCAGCGCCAGCAGCCAGTCCTCCTCGACGTGCGAACGGAGGGCGAATGGAACGTGAGCCATCTTCCCGGCGCGCGGCGTGTGGACCCGAGTGCCGCGCTCGAAAATGTGATCTCGGGAATGCCGAAGGAAACGTCGATCGTGACTTATTGCGCCGTGGGTTATCGGTCGGGTGCGCTCGCGACGAAATTGCGCGAGGCGGGATTCACCAACGTCCGGAATCTGGAAGGCTCAATTTTCCAATGGGCTAACGAGCATCGCCCTCTGATGCGCGAGGACAAACCGGTCACGATCGTGCATCCTTACAGCAGTTTATGGGGCCGGCTCCTGACGGACGACGTGCGCGCGCCGCTGAAATAATCCGCTGCGGAGACCGCCTCTGCTCGGGTAGGCACTCGCGGACGAACGACGTGTCATCCTGAGCCGCGCAGACGGCGAAGGACCTCCCACACGCAGTCCGCGTTACTCAAACACGATTACGCCTGATTCGAAGTCAGCGCGGAATGTTTCGCGGAAGTGCAATTTGCAGTTGCGAGGTCCCTCGGCGCGCGTCGCCAACCTCGGGATGACAGGCGTTCTCCTTTTTCGCGCTGCGCTGTTGAAGTGATTGGAGGGACGTGCTTCTGCACGTCCGGACATGCGGAAGCATGTCCCTCCCTCAGAGCTGATTGCTCAGGACGACATAGTGCCCGCAGCTCGTCACCTGATGATAAATGTGGACGCGGGCGGTGACCAATTTTTGCCAATAAGGGACGCGGTTCTCGTCAATGATGAGGTAAATGGGGTCGGAGCGGTTCCATGCTTCGAGGACGAAATTCTCGTCGAGATATTTCTCCTGCGCCTCGACGCTTTGCTCGAAGATATCGGGTTTCTGGTTCACCAGAAAAAATTTCCGGTTCAAATAGAAACTGAGGGTGCTGCCATGCTGGAGTGATCCTTCGTAAAGAACCTGGCCTCGTTCACCGAGTCGTGAATTCAGGAAACGCGCGGCCCCGCCGAGTGAGAACGAGGGAGCCATTCGCGAAACGCTTTCGGCGAGGCAGAGACCGATGGGAACCATCGAGATCAAGACGAGAAGCAGCGCGATTTCCGAGCGTTCTCGCGCGGCAAAAAACAGCGCGGCCAGGGTAAAAACGGCCAGGGCCACGCCGGCAATTTCAAGCATTTGACGCAACGCCAGCCAGCTGGCGGCAGGGATGCTGGCCGGCGCGATGGCGCCGAAAAATTCGGGCGCAAAAAAAGAGATAAGCGCAATCGCGACCCCGGCCAGCAGGAGGAAGCTGAGCCCGAGGACTCGCAACGGACGCGGAGTGCGTTCCCAAACCAAAGCTGCCCAGAGCGCGAAAGCGCTCCACATGCTCATGGAGGAGTAAGCGGCCCTGGGCCCGAGCAAGAGAACCGGGAGAAAGCCCACGGCCATCCAACAAAGCGGCAGGGCTTCGGCAAAAGCGATCTCATGTGGACGGAAAATCCGGCGCGTCGCGAAGAGCGATCCGGGCAACACCAGGATGGACGCCGGAAACCACCAGGCCAGATGCAGAACAAGAAATTGCCATCGCGGCACGCTGGTCTCGCCAGCCCAGCTAAACATTCTTGGAAAAAAACCGGGGAAGTGTTTTTGCGCCCAGATGTGCCAGGGGACGACGATCGCAAGGAAGAGCAGCACGTAAGACCAATGGAGGAGGAAACGAAATCGCATGCGAGCTTCCCGAAATAAAATCGCCAGGAGCACGCAAACACCGGCCAGGTAGAAAAGACCTCCCAAGTCCTTGCTCAGGCAAGCCAGGCTGCCAAACAGCCAGGTCCCGGCGAACCATACGCGCCGGAAACGGCGGCGTTGATAGCCACAGACAGCGCAATAAATCGCGCCGGCGAGCAAAGCGCTGAAAATTGGTTCTGGTGTCACCGCCCGGCCGAGAAGAAAGCAGCCGCCGAGGCAAAGATGAATCAAACCCGCGGCGAAACCTCGCCAATAACCGGCGAGCCGTTCGCCGATCAAAAAGGTCAAGGCGATCGACGCGATCATCGCGATGGCGATCGGCAGCCGCGCGGCCATCGCGCTGACGCCGAAAATTTTGTAGGACAGGATGATCAGCCAATAAACGAGCGGCGGCGTTTGCAGAAGCGGGACGCCGTTATTCGTGGGCAAGAGCCATTCGTGGGTGGCCCGCATCTCGCGGGCGCCGCCGGCGAATTGTCCTTCCGTGCCATCGTAGAGATCGCCCCAGCCGGCCGTGGCCAAATGAAGGACCGCCGCAAGCGCGAGCAATAAAATGAAAAGGGCATGACGCGTCGGCGGCGGATCGAGCACCTGGGGCTCGAGAAAAGTGTCTTCGAGCGTGAAAGTGCGAGCGCCTGCGACCATGGCGACGATTCGTTAGGCCGCCGTGGTCCCGGCCTCGACGTTCGAAATTCGATACTGGTCCCACTCCTCGGGCACTCGGAGCAATTTGGCTTCGGGCATCTGGATGATCGCCAGCATCTGGCGGCATTCCGCGATCAGAGTTTCATCAGCCGGGCGCACAACTCGGAAGCAGCACCAAAAACGAACCCGCTCCAGCCGATCGAGCCACCCTTCGACCACGAGCCGATCGCCCAGCTTGGCGGCGCGGCGATAATCAATCTCCGTCCGGACGACCACCGGATACTTCTGGTTCTCGGCCATTCCTCCGAGGCCCAGGCCGAGCTGTTCCGCGAGATGGGTCCGCGCGATTTCGATGAAGCGCAGGTAGGCGATGTTGTGCACGACGGCGGCGCAATCCGTATCGAAGAACATCACCTGCGCGTCGGTGCGGATGCGAGGCGCGCTTTCGTTCAACATGCGAAACTATCATTTCGAAAGCGCCTTCTAAAGCAACGGAATTGTCTCGGGCGGAATGGTGTCTTCGAAGATGCGCAGTGCCATCAGCCGCCCCGGAGGGACGTGCTTCCGCACGTCCAATTGCCAGGGTGGACTTGCCTTTTTTCGCGGGGCCCTCTCGAGAGAATTCGCGCAATGTCGCCAAGCGGACATGCGGAAGCATGTCCCTCCGAAGAGGAGCTTCAGTTCTCCGAATGCGCGGCATGACCGCGCTCGAGCGGCGTCTCCCATCTTTCCAGCAGTGAATTAACGGCCGCTGCCACCTCGCCGACTGTCACGGCTTTCATGCAGCGAAAATCGATCGGGCATTCGCGCAGGAAACAGGGACTGCACTCGACTTGATGGCGCATGATGTGGTGGCCCGTGCCGAGCGGCCCGGTGAGCCGGGGTTCTGTGGAGCCGAAAACAGCGACGACGGGAATAGCCAGGAGCGAAGCGAGATGCATGGTGCCGGTGTCGTTCGTGAGTAGGAGCGCGCACTCGCGCAGTTCGGCGATCAGCTCCGGCAGCCTCGTCTTGCCGATACGATTCACGCAGTTCCTTCCGATGGCCGCTTGGACGATCGCGCCTGTTTCGATATCGCCGGCAGCGCCGAACAAGATCCAGTGAACCGGGCGTTCGGCGGACACGGTTGCGGCCACCTCGGCAAAGCGCTCGGGGAGCCACCGCTTGGCCGGGCCATACTCGGCGCCCGGGCAAAGGCCGATCTTCGCGCTCGCGCCATTTCGCTTCGCGCTGGGCAGGAATAATCTCAGATCGGGAGGCTCGGGCGATCCGCCGAGCTCGCCGGCGATTTGGAGATAGTGATAGACCTGATGTTCGATTGGACCGGGCTTCGAAGGCTCCGAGATAATCTGGTTGAGCAACCAACGGCGATGGTGGCCCCGATAGCCAACCCGGCGCGGCACGCCGGCCAGCCACACTTCCAGGGCCACGCGCAAGGAGTTCGGAAAAAGGATTGCGACATCGAAAAGTGGTTTATGCCGAATCAATTTAACTGCGCTGAAAAAGGAACGGCTCGCCAAGCCGATCACTTCGTCAACTTCGGGCAGGAGTTTCCACACCGGCGCGATCTTTTCCGGGGCCGCCACCGTAATGTGGGCGTCAGGTCGCCCCGCTTTGATGGCGCGCACGGCGGACATGCTGATAATGGTGTCGCCGAGCCAGTTCGATCCACGAATTAGAATCCGGAACGGCTTCAAATCGCCGGTTTCGGGTGGGACGTAAACACCGCGCCTGTAATGCGTCAGGAGAAAATGAGGCTTCGGAGTTTTCCAACGATTGTGCACCCATAACCAATCTTCGGGCGCCTTGCGAATCTGTTGCTCGATGATCCGGTTTTCCTTCGCGGTGATGGAGTTCACCGAGTCGCCGGGCGAATCAATGCGCTGCGTAAAAACCATCCGCCAGCGGGCCGGCCCTTCTGTGTGAATCGCCGCCGCCATCACCGCCGCGCCCGTTCGTTTGGCCAACAGACCCGGAAGCGGCGAAGTCGAGGCGAGCTTTCCGAAGAATGGGGTCCAGAGACCGTGATCGCCAGCGTGTTGGTCCGCAAAAATCCCAAGAACCCCGCCGGATCGAAGCAACTCGATTGGCTTGTGAAATCCTTCGCTTCGGTCGAAAAGCTCCGATCCGGTGCGAGCCCGTCTTCGGCTGACGTCCAGGTCAATGTAACGGTTCCTCAGTGTCTGGTAAGGCGACCCAATCCGCGCGTAAGGCGCGTAATGCGGCACGAGCTGGGCCGCCAATTCCCAGGGGCCGATGTGGCTCAGAAGCAGAACTACGGGTCGGCCAGCGCGCAGCTCACTGTGCAAAGCGTCGAGATTTTCCGCTTCGACATAGCGCGTCATTTTTTCCAGCGGCATAGAGATCATCTTGAGGCTGCAAAACAGATTGGCACTGAGCCATTGAAAATTCCGGCGCACGATCCGGCGCAATTCCAGCGACGACTTTTCCTTCGCAAAGGCGATCTCGAGATTACGGCGCGCCAGCCGGCGATAGTGCGGGAGGAGCAGCCAGGCCCACCAACCCATGAAACTTCCGATGGCAAACAAGACGCGCACCGGAAGTGCGCTCGCGATCGCCGTGCCCGCGCGATACAAAAGATAGATGCTGAAATCGAGCATGCAGGAGCAGCGAGACGTGGGTGGTGAATTCGCGCCGCAGCGTAAATTTGCCTGCGCCCTGCTTCAATCAATATAATGTCCCTGTGTTGCGGTCACCTCCCCATTCTCTTCGGTCCGATTTTGCGCGGTTCGTCGCGCAAAAGTTTGGGCGTGGACCATTTCTGGTCATCGGCCCGGATCGGGACGAGCTGAAGCGGCAATTCGAAGAGGCGGGCGTGCCAGCGACGGTCTGCGCTTCCATTGCCGAACTGGCTTCCGTTCTTCCCCAAAACGGAAGCGCGCCTCCGGCAGATCTCGCCATCTGGTTTTATCCCCCGGAAAAAACGCGCGACGAGCGCGCCGCCGAAGAGATCACGATTCGTGCTCGGGATGTCCTGCTGGTGTCCGGCGTTGGAGCGGAAATTGCCAGGCGCCGCCCGTATTTGGTGGAATCCTTCCGCCGATTCGGTCTGCGACCGGATTACGCCTTCGACCTGGGAGATCTCGAGCCCACTGCCCTTCGACTGGTGCGGAGCACGGACGAATCCGCGGAGACCCTCGTCGCGGCGGTGGAATCGGCCTTTGCGCGGCTCAATCGGCACGTCTGGGGATTGCAGCGGACTTTGACGACCCGGATGTCGGAACTCGAAGCCGCGGATCGGCACATCGCAAAGCTCGAGGAAAAACTTCTGAAGCTCAAAGAAGCGAAGCGGGAATTGAAACAGTTGAAACAGGAAAAACAGGCGTTGCGCAAATCGCCGGAACGCAAGATCGGCCAGGTCCTGCTGGCGCCTTATCGTTTGCCGCAGAAGCTGCTGCGCGAAGTGCGCAAGCGATTCCCCAAGCCTGGCAAATCGCGGCCGCTCTCCGGCGCACGAGTGAAATATCATGCGTGGATCGAGCAGCGGCGCATGCAGAGTGACGAGTTCGGAACATTGCGCGAGGAGGCGCGGGCCTATGCCTACCAGCCTTGCATCAGCATCATCACCCCGGTTTTTAACACGCCGGTCCCATGGTTGACTGAATGCGTGGAGTCGGTGCTCGCCCAGACCTACGAAAAGTGGGAGCTGCTCCTGATCGATGATGATTCCACCGATCCGGATCTGCTCGAATGTCTGAGCGAACTCGCGGCCCGCGATCCACGCATCATCCTCGCTAAAGATGGAAAGAGAGGCGGAATTTCCGCGGCCTCAAATCGCGGCCTCACGCTCGCGGAGGGGGAATGGGTGGCCTTCCTCGACCACGATGATGTGCTCGAGCCGGATGCACTTTTTCAAAATGTGAAGTGGCTGCAAGACCATCCCGAGGCGGACCTGATTTATTCCGATGAAGATAAGCTGACCGAGCAAGGATTCGATTCTCCCATTTTCAAACCGGATTGGTCGCCCGATTATTTTCTCTCCTGCAATTACGTCTGTCATTTGACGCTCATTCGCCGCGATCTCGTCTTGGAGGTGGGCGGTTTCCGATCGGAATTTGACGGGGCCCAGGACTACGATCTTTTCCTCCGCGTCTCGGAACAAACTGATCGCATCGATCACATCCCGCGGGTGCTTTATCATTGGCGGCGCAGCCTCACCTCCACGGCCGATAATATTCGCCGTAAACCCGGCTCGCTCGAAACGGGACGGCTCGCCCTGGAAGCGCATCTGGCCCGGCGGCGGCAGGCGGGCCATGTCGCGATCGACTGGCGCACCCACGCGTATTGGATCAAACGGGAACTGACCGAAGTGAAAAAAATCTCGATCATCATTCCGGTACGCGATCGCGTCGATTTGCTGGCGCGTTGCCTGGAGAGCCTGACGAGCAAGACCAGTTACGCGCCCTATGAAATCGTCGTGGTCGATAACGACAGCCAGTCCGCGGAAGCGCGCGCCTATTTTTCCCAGTTCAAACACCGGCTCCTGCATTATCGCGGCCCCTTTAATTTTTCGGCCGTCAATAATTTCGCGGTGGAACAAACCGACAGCCCGTGGCTCCTCTTTTTGAATAACGACACCGAGGTGATCAACGGCGACTGGTTGACCACGATGGCCGAACATGTGCAGCGACCCGCCGTGGGCGCGGTCGGGCCCCGGCTCTTATATCCCGACGACACCGTGCAACACGCGGGGATCGTGGTGGGCGTGGGCGGGATCGCCGAGCACGCGTTTCGCGGTTTGCCCGCGGAGGCGCCGGGCGTTTGCCGGCAACTGCAAGTGACGCGCAATTACAGTTCGGTCACCGGCGCCTGCCTGCTCACCCGTCGAGAGGTGTTCGATGAGGTGGGCGGATTCGATGAAGAGCGGCTGCCGGTCACCTTCAGCGATGTCGATCTCTGCTTAAAAATGCGGCGCGCCGGATACCTCATCGTTTACACGCCGTTCGCGAAGCTGTATCACCACGAGTCCGGCACGCGGCGCAAGGCGGTGGAACCACTCGAGACCGAAGTAATGCGGGAACGCTGGCCCGAGGTGCTCGAATACGATCCGTATTATAATCCAAATCTTTCTCGCGACCGGGCGGATTTCTCGTTAGGCAAATAACCGAAAATTTCCATGAGCACTCTCGACCACAAATTCTGGCAGGGCCTGACGGGGGAGGCGCGAGCCGCGCTCGCCCTGCGGGATTACGCGCCGCAGACCTTTTCGCAGCAATTGTCCGGCGCCGGCATCGATGCGGGAAAACTTGCTTCGGCGGATCGCAACAGCGCGGAGGTTCTCGAGGCTTGGATTCCCGGCGTCGAGATTTTTCCACGCACCATCCATCCGCAGCGGCATCGGGGCTCGTTTGGCGAGTTCGTCCGCCGGGATGAAGGCGTGCTGGCGCGGATCGGTTTTTGGCCCACGCAATGGGCTAGTGCCCGCATGTTCGCGCAAACTGCGAAAGGCTTTCACGTCCATCCGCCCGGCATACCGGACGGGACGGCGCCGGAGGATTGGATGCGCCAGAGTTTCCTCGAAGAGCCGGAGAATTATTCGTTGCGCCGGTATGAGCGTGAGCAGTGGGATGTGATGTTTTTCGTGCAAGGCGCCGTGGAAGTGATTCTTCGGGATGTGCGGGCGGGACTGCCTTCGCGGACGATGCGGTTTTTCGTCGACGGAGATAACCATCGCAGCGCGCATAACATCGGCATTGTGGTGCCGGCCGGGGTCGCGCACGCCATCCGGGTCGAGGGTTCCGAAGATGCAATCATGGTTTATGGGACGAGCACACCGTTCAAGCCGGAGTTCGAAGGTCGGATCGCGAGCGACGTGGAGACCGCCACGCTGCCGGAGTCCTGGCAGAAATTTCTGGTGCTGTAGCGGCGGTCTATGACCGCCGTCATTCTTTTTCCAGCGCAATCTCCGTCGGCGGTCATAGACCGCCGCTACAACGAAGCCCGCTGATGCAGCGGCAATTCAACCCGGCTGAGCCGGAATTGATGGACCGGCCGCAACCGGTCACAGCCGAACTGGTGAGCGATTTGCGAAATCTGCGCCAGCTCAATCGCCACTTTGGCAGCTACGCGCTGATCACGTATTTCTTGCGCCGTTGGATTCAGCCTGGAACGCAGTTGCGAGTGCTCGACCTGGCGACCGGCTCCGGCGACATCCCGCGTCTGGTCGTCGATTACGCCAGAAAATCCGGCGCCAGCGTCACGGTGGAAGCGGTCGACCAGCAAGGCTCCACGCTGGAGATCGCGCGTGGCCTGAGCGCGGATTACCCTGAGATCGATTTCATCCAGAGCGACGTGCTTTCCTTTGGAGAAGAGGGTCAATACGACATTGTGCTTTGCTCGCTGGCCCTGCATCATTTCGACGAACGTGCGGCGGTCGAGTTGCTGGAGCGGGGCCGGAAGCTCTCGCGAAAATTTGTTTTGGTCTCCGATCTCCGCCGCGGCTGGCTGGCGACGGTGGGTGTCTATCTGCTCACCACTTTCATCTACCGCGAGGTGATGACCCGCACCGATGCGCGGGTTTCCGCAGCGCGCGCCTTTTCTTTCCGGGAACTTTATTTGCTCGCCGAACGCGCGGGCTGGCGGAACTTCCAACATCGCAAATTTCCGGTCGGCCGCCAAGCCATCTGGCTCGAAGCGGACAAGAGCTGAATATGGACATCTCCCGAACCGTATCGATGGTGCCGCTCCCAACAAAACGCCGCGTTCTCGTGCCGACCATGGGCGCCCTGCATCGAGGGCACCTCGAATTGATCCGGATCGCGCGGGCGGCCGCCGGACCAGGCGGCGAGGTTGCGGTGAGCATTTTCGTGAACCCGCTCCAGTTCGCTCCGGGAGGCGATTTCGAAAAGTATCCGCGACCCGAAACGGAGGATGAGGAATCTTGCCGCGACGCCGGCGTGGATATTCTTTTCCGGCCCAGCCCCGGCGAAATGTATGCGAATGATTTCTCCGTCGGAATCGAGGAGACTTCGCTATCTACTGTCCTGGAAGGCAAATCCCGCCCCGGGCATTTCCGCGGGGTGTGCACGGTGGTGGCCAAGCTCTTCCACATTCTCGCGCCGGACGCCGCGGTTTTCGGCGAGAAGGATTTTCAACAGCTCGCGATTATTCGCCGGATGGTGCGGGACCTGAATTTTCCCATCGAGATCATCGGCGCACCCACCGTGCGGGAAACCGATGGACTGGCGCTGAGTTCGCGCAATCAATACTTGAATCCAACCGAGTGGCAGCAGGCGCCGGTTTTGCGCGCCGCTTTGCTCGAATCAGAGCGGCTTGCTCATGCCGGCGAGCGTTCAGGCGCGGCAATTATTGAAGCGGCCCGCAAAATCATCAGCACGGCGCCGCTCGCGCGGATCGATTATCTTGAGCTGGTGAACGCGGAGACTTTGCAGCCGACCGCAACCGCCGAACCGAATTCCCTCATCGCGGTCGCGGCCTTTTTCGGACAGACTCGGTTGATCGACAACATCCGGATTCCATGAAGGAATATGACTTCGTCGTGATCGGCAGCGGCATCGCCGGGCTGACCTTTGCCTTGAAGGCGGCGAAGCACGGATCGGTGGCAGTGATTACGAAGCGCAAGGGCGCGGATTCGAACACGGCCTGGGCGCAGGGTGGAATCGCCTGTGTGACCAGCGACGAGGATTCCTTCGCGCTTCATGTGCAGGACACACTCGATGCCGGCGCGGGGCTTTGCGACGAAGCTGCCGTGCGAACGATCGTGATGGAAGGTCCGACGCGCGTGCGCGAATTAGTGGAGCTCGGATTGCATTTCGACGACCGGGAAGTCTCGGGCCACCGCGAGCCCGATCTGGGCCGGGAAGGCGGCCATTCGAAGAGGCGGGTCCTGCATGTGCAGGATGTCACCGGACTCGAGATTGAAAAGACCCTGCTGCGGGAACTCGATCGCTCGCCCCGGGTGGAGCTGTTGGAGCATCACATGGCTGTCGATCTGATCACGGCGGGAAAGCTTGGCTTCGCTACGGAAGATCGCTGCCTCGGAGTTTACGTGCTCGATGACCCCTCCGGCGAAGTGGAAACCATCCGCACGGACCGACTGGTCCTGGCTACGGGCGGTTGCGGGAAAGTTTACCTTTATACGACGAACCCCGATATCGCGACCGGCGACGGCGTGGCCATGGCCTGGCGCGCGGGCGCGACAATCGCAAACATGGAGTTCATCCAATTTCATCCCACCTGCCTTTTCCATCCGCAGGCGAAATCCTTTCTCGTTTCCGAAGCGGTGCGCGGGGAGGGGGGAATTTTACGCAACAGCCGAGGCGAAGATTTCATGGCTCGATATCATCCGCAGCGGTCGCTCGCGCCCAGGGATATCGTCGCGCGCGCCATCGATTCGGAGATAAAGCGCTCGGGCGCTTCCTGTGTGTTCCTGGACATCACGCACCAGCCCCTGGAATTTTTGCGGGAACGTTTCCCGCACATCTACGAAACCTGCCTGCGTCTTGGAATCGATATGGCCAAGCAACCAATCCCCGTCGTGCCGGCCGCGCATTATCAATGCGGCGGGATCAAGACCGACGTGAACGGCGCGACCACGTTGCCCGGTCTGTATGCGATCGGTGAAGTCGCCTGCACGGGTCTGCATGGAGCGAATCGGCTCGCGAGCAATTCTCTCCTGGAGGGATTGGTCGTCGCTCATCGGGCACTGGACGCTCTGGTGCGCGAACAACCGACCTCGCACGCGGCCCGGGCAATATCATTGCCGGAATGGGAGGCGGGCGATGTGCAAAATGTGGATGAGCTGGTGGTGATCTATCACAATTGGGATGAGATCAGGCGGCTGATGTGGGATTACGTGGGGATTGTTCGGACGGACAAGCGGCTCCAGCGTGCCAGTGCGCGGCTGCGCAATCTGCAACGGGAAATCCGAGAGTTTTATTGGAATTTTAAAATTTCGTTGGACCTGCTCGAGCTCCGGAACCTGGCGACCGTCGCCGCGCTCATCGTCGATTCCGCCTTGAGCCGAAAGGAAAGCCGAGGTTTGCATTTCACCCTCGATCATCCCGAGCTTTCGGATCGTCGCTTCAAGCGTGACACGTTGATCAGCCGAACGTGAGGAAATTTGGCTGGCCTGGTTAGTGCTAAATAGCAAAGAGGATCCGGACGGCGCAGGCCGCTCCCCCGAGGGAAACACTTGCCTTTCCGGGTTTTATCGGATAAAACACATCCGCCCATCAGCTCAATGAGAAGACTTTTCGCCTTTTTACCCCTGCTCATGGTCGGCGCGGTTGCAAGTTTGCATGGCCAATCGCCCTATGAAAGCAGCGCGGATTTTGCGAAGTATGCCATGAAATTGCGGGAGCAGGCGCTCCTGAAGGTCGAGCCGCAGGTGTTTGTCCCTACGACCTCGCGGCAGAGCATGACGCGTTTCCCTTGGAAAACGAATATTGTCACCACCGTGTTCTGGATTGGCGAGGCCGCCGGTGGGAATAACCCGGTGCCGAACGTGAAAAGCTCCTGGGACGCGAACTGGACTTCCAACTACGGCGGCTTTGATACGCCGGACGCCGGGTCGCGCCGGAACTACATCCCCGTTTCGTTTGTCCCACGACAAAACCCATTTTATGTCGCGCTGCCCTACAACGACGTTACCCATGGACAATTCAAACCGGAAGCTGCGCTGGTGATTCCGTGGTTCAAGCAAGCCTACAGCGAGCCGGGCCATTCGGTTTGCAAGGACCGCTGGCTCGCCATCCGGAAAGGCAACCGCACTTGCTACGCGCAGTGGGAAGATTGCGGCCCGTTTCGCACAGACCATTTTCAATATGTCTTCCAGAACGAGCGGCCAAAGCCGAACCTGAATCGCGGCGCCGGTCTCGATGTTTCCCCGGCGGTGCGGGATTACCTCGGGCTTTCGCCCACAGATGTGACCGACTGGCAATTCGTAGAAGTGCGCGATGTGCCGGCAGGTCCCTGGCGCAACTACGGCGACAACAATCATTTCGTCATCGCCAAGCGCCAGACCGAACAGCGCGTCGTTCAGGAAGAGACGGACAAGAAGAAGAAATAAGGAGCGTTTTTCGGCGTTCGAACAAATGACCAAGGAGCGGCGGTTTACAAACCGCCGAACGGGAAGAGTGGGCGGTTTAAAAACCGTCGTTTAAGAGTGGGCGGTTTGGAAAGCGCCCCTCCTTGTAAAGAGCAGTTGGAAGCTGTGCGCTCTTATTGCGCCGCGCCCAGTCTCGCGGCCAAACCCGCGAACGTCGTCTTGAGCTTCTCCGCTCGCTCCAAGAGTGGTTCGTAACGCTTGCGCTCGGTCGTGCAGAATGCGGCCAGTGGGGCGAACGCGACGGATATTTCCTGGTAGAAAAGATCGATGGCGTGGTTCATCTGCTGCTCGATCGCGTGAACCAGTTCGAAGCGTTTCGATTCCATTTCCTTGTCGTAGGCGGACAAGATTTTTCGCCGCTGGGTAAAGGCGACGATTGTCCCGATGATGGCGGCGGACGCAGCCATCACGCCGGTCACATCCGCCACGGCCGCGCTGCTCATGGCCACGATGATCGTGACGATGCCGCCGGCCGCTGCGACCCCGGCCGGCAACCGAAGCCACGCCGCGGTTTCGCGAAACATTCGGGCCAGCTGTTCCTCGACTCCTTTCGAGGCGATGCGCTCTACCAGGGTAAGTTGAATCGATTGCAACAGATCGCGACGCTGGCGCGCGAAGTCGGGCATCGTTTTGCTCAGGCGGTTCTTGCCCGCCGAATCGAAATGCATTTCGATTGTTTCTTGCAACTGCGGCGCCAGCCCGCGCAAATCGCTCTCGAGCAATTGAACCGCATTCTCGATCTGGGGCTGAACGGTTTGGCGTAATTTCGCTTCCACTTCCGTTTGGAATTCCTGCTGCCATTGTGCTCGGCTCCAGACAAGCCGCCAAGTCCGCCAGAAGGAAAGTTTTTCCTCGAGCAGCTTCGTTCCCTGCCGGGCGCACTCACGGCAGGCTTGCTCGACGCCGCGCAGAAATCCCGCGACCTGGCGCAACGTCTGGTCCTTGCGCGCCCGAAGCATTTCGTTTACGCCAGCGAGCTGCTTTTCGTCCCGCAGGATGGTGTCGAAACAGCCGAGAATTTCGTCCGCGACTTCACCGAGAATCACGCCCGCGGTCCGGGCAGTGGATTGGAGTTTCAGGATATGGACGCCGGACTCCGTGACCATGTGATTAATTTGGTCTTCCAAGGGCCCGAACTGGCTCTCCTTCCAGAGTTTTTCCTTATCTAAACCCGTCGTGCGCGCGAGCAGAGCTTTGCGAGCCGAGACGGCAAAGATTGGCGGTGCGAATCCCAGTTTTTGCAAGGCTGTGTCCTGAAGATGACGATGGATCACAGTGATTTCCGCAGGCTCGCGCAGGTCCGCCTGCTGAAGGACAAAGACAACATTCTTCAGCCATTTCTTTTGCACGAAATTCAGCAGATCCCAGGCGGACTGAGACCAGGGGTTGACGACCGAGAAAACAAAAAGAACGAGATCCGCGCGGGGGATAAAACTTTCCGTGATCGTCTGGTGTTCGGGAACCATCGTGTTCGTTCCCGGCGTATCCACGACATTGAAGTCGCGCAGAAAAGCGATCGGCAAATAGCGCTCGGTTAATTGCGGCGAGACTTCGACCGATTTCTCCTCCTCGCCGTATCGGAAAATGTAAACCCGGTCCGTTGCCGGGAGAACATCGACCTTCGCAAATTCGTGGCCGAAAAGCGCGTTGAGCAAGGATGATTTGCCCGCTTTGACTTCGCCTACCACCACGAAGAGCAAGGGCTCGCGCACATCGGTCAACAAACCGTGCAGGGTGTCGAGCGTGGCCGGGTCCCGGCGCATGTCGGAGCTGAGTTTGAGCAACCCCGCGAGTGCAGTTTCGAGGTCCGTTCGAAGCTGCAGATAATTATCGGCGATCATGCCGGCCTGCTATCCGCCAGGAGTAGTGGTTATGACCGGGGGAGCATAAATGGAAGAAGCGGGCGCTGCCACAGGCACAGGGCTGGCCCGCGGCGTGGCCGTCGGTTTCGGCGGCAGCGGTGTCGCCATGGCCAGCAGCTCTGTCACCGTGACCGATTTGAATCCCTTGCGGTCGAGCTGATCGAAGATCGCCGGCATTGCTTCGATCGTGGGAGGGTGAATGTCGTGCGACAGCACAATTGAACCGGCATGCGTCTCTTTCAGGATTCGACTGGTCACGACGCTCGGGCCCGGTCTCTTCCAGTCGAGCGGATCGACGTCCCAGATGATGATTCGATAACCGAACTCGTCATGGATCCAGCGCTTCTGATGCGCAGTGATCGAGCCGTACGGCGGCCGCAAGAGCGTGGGACGCTTTCCGATCGCCGCGGCAATGGCGTCATCCGTTTTTTGCAATTCGCGACGGACCGCTTCATCCGACATTTTTCCCAAGTTCGGATGCGACCAGGAGTGATTCGCGATTTCGTGTCCCTCGCGGAGGGCGCGCCGCAGGATGTCGGGATGGTCGGCTGCGTTCTGCCCCACCACGAAAAACGTCGCCTTCATGTGATGGGCCGCGAGGAGATCGAGCAATTTCGGCGTCAGGGTCGCATGGGGTCCGTCGTCAAAAGTGAGGGCAATATAAGGGCCGTCCACGTGAACGGAATTGAACGTAATCTGCGGCTGAACCGGGGACGCCGCCACTGCGGCCACGCGCGCCGGAGTCGGTGGGGCAGGACTCTTTTCCACCGGAAGCGCCGGCAGGACGGTTTGCCCTGAAACAACTCCAAGAAGGGCGAAGGAAAAGGAAATGGAAGCGAGTAACCGTCGAACGGACATGGATGGGCAGGGCGAGAGCGGAAAACTTCCGGTGTATGTAGCAGAGGCGACTTGCAACGCAAGTTCACCGCGCCGTGAGCGCATTTTGACGCAATGAGTCACTGAGCAGCAACGTAAGGGGCGAGCTCGCGGGGTCAGCCTTCGGGTGGAAGCTTTGCAGGAGGGGCTCATCCCTCGAGTAATGGAGATAGTTGCCGAACCCGGGTTCGGCAACTATCTCCATTACTTAACGAGCTTTGTGGCAATCATCCTGCTCCAGAAGAAGAGGAATACACGATCCGCTTTGAGCGGGATCGCGCGTCTCCGTCGGGGCAGAAATCCCGAATGCGTGCGATCATGCTTCTCCTTTTTGATGAAAATTTTGCTTGTAGAAGATCACCCGGGGAGTCGCAAAAACCTGCAGCGGCTGATCGAGCGGCGTGGGCACGAGGTGCTCGGCGTCGGCAGCGCGGAAGAGGCCGAAGCGGCGCTCGCGGTGGAGGCTTTCCCGTTTCTGATTCTCGACTGGATGCTGCCAGGAAAAAGCGGCGTTGAACTCTGCCGGGAATTGCGCGCACGACCGGATGGGGACGAAATGTTTATCCTTCTGGTCACAGCGCGGGCGGATACCGCCGACCTGGAGCAGGCGCTGGCCGCGGGCGCGAATGACTACCTGACCAAGCCTCTCGATCTCGGGCTTTTGAATGTGCGAATTTCCGTCGCGGAGCGACAGATCCGAGAGCTCTCGGAACGAAATCAGGCCCGAGCGGCGTTGCAGCAATCCGCTCGAACGATGACCAGCATTCTCGAGAACACGACGGACGGTTTCTTCACCGTCGATTCCGAATGGAAGCTCGCTTACCTGAATGCCGAGGCCGAGGCGATGCTCGGCCGCACGCGCGAGGAATTGCTGGGCGGTGTGCTTTGGGAAAAATTTCCGGAGCTGGTCGATTCCCTCTTCGAAGCCAATTACCGAAAGGTCATGGATGAGCAGGCCCCGATGGAATTCGAGGCAAGCAATCCGAGTGGAAAAATTTGGTACGAAGTCCACGCTTACCCGAGTAATGGCGGCGTTTCCGTTTTCTTCCGCGACATTAGCGAACGGAAGAAGACCGAATCGGAACGCCTGACCACCAGCAAGCTCGAATCGCTCGGCACTCTCGCCGGTGGCATTGCCCACGATCTGAACAACATCCTGACCGTGATTTCCGGTAACATCGGACTGGCCCAAATCGAGGCCCCGACGGATTCCGGCAATCTGCTCGGATTTCTCTCGAAAGCCGGCCAGGCCGCGCAACACGCGGCGCATCTGTCCGGACAACTCCTCACGTTTTCGAAAGGTGGCGCGCCGCTCAAGAAAGTCGTCTCGATCGGAGAGCTGCTCGAACACTCGGCCGAGTTCTCACTCTATGGATCGAACCTGCGCGCGGACTTCGATCTCGCGGTCGATCTTTGGAAAGCCGAGGTGGACGCCGGCCAGATCGAACAGGTGGTGAATGCATTGATGCTCAACGCCCGTGACGCCATGCCGCACGGCGGTACCGTGCGTGTCCGCGCGCGCAATGTGGTGCTCGACGACAAAGCCGGCGCCTTCCTTCCGGCGGGGCACTACGTCAAGATCACGATCACGGACCGCGGCTGCGGCATCCCCGAGGAATTGCGCGCGAAAATTTTCGATCCTTACTTCACCACCAAACCGACGGGAACAGGGCTTGGGCTCGCGATCAGTTATTCGATCGTGAAGAAGCACGGGGGGCTGCTGCTGTTGGATAGTTCATTGCCGGAAGGCTCCGCTTTTGCTTTTTACCTGCCGGCCAGCGATCGCAAGGTGGCGGCTCCAGAAGCGCGCGCGCCCCAGCGTCCGTTTCACTTCAATCATCAGCGCGTCCTCGTCATGGACGACGAAGCGGCGATTCGCGAACTGACTTCGCAACTTCTCGGGACCCTTGGCTACGAAGTAACGGCGGTTCCGGATGGACTCGAGGCCGTGCGAATCTACGAGCGCGCCCTTCGCCGCGGCGAAAATTTCCAGGCGGTAATACTGGACGCAACGGTTCGGGGTGGAATGGGTGGTGTCGCTACGATCGAACGTTTGCGTGCCATGGACCCGACCGTGAACGCGATTATTTGCAGCGGCTACTCCGACGAAGCTGCCTTGTCGGAATTTTTGGCCTACGGATTTCGCGGCGCCTTGCCGAAACCGTTTACGCGCTCGGAGCTGGCGGATGCTTTGCAGCGGACCTTTGAGGTCGCCAATTCCAATTAGCTGGTCCGCTCAACCTTTGCGCATCTTCTCCAGCCACGCGATGAATCCGGCAGCGCCTTCGCCCGGATCATAACCGACACGCTCGCCGAGTTTGGCGCCGTCGCTGCCCAACACCAGAATGCTGGGGAACCCTTGCACCTCAAATCGTTGCGCCAGCTCCGTATTCTGCGCCGCGAGCTCATGCGGCTGTTCTTTCGTCCGGGGGAAGTCCACTTCCAGGAGGATGAAATTCTTCGTGGCGTAATTTTGGAATTCGGCCGTATCCAAAACCTCCCTTTTCATTTGCTTGCAGGGCGGACACCAGTCGGATCCGGTGAACTCGATCAGAAGCGGCTTGTTTGTCGCTTTGGATTCCTCCTGCGCTCGCTTGTAATCCGTCAACCACTCGAACTTGTCGGCGGAAGAAACTTCCGCTGCCATGTTCGCGCCGCTTCCAAAGAGGAGTAAACCGGAGGTGGCTGTCACTAACAGACGGAGCTGAAGCGTTTTCACGACGCTAACTTCCGCGGATTCCTCCCCTTCGCAAGGCAGCAGTCAACTGTGGTAATCGCCCCCCTGTCGAGACGGCGCCATATGTACAAGGCTAGCCCGGCGGGACACGCCGGGCTAAAAAAACCGAAGGAAAGATTATTATTTGATGTGGCCGGAGACGAGCTTGGTCATCTCGAACATGCTGACCTGGCTCTTGCCGTTGAACACTGGCTTGAGCGAATCGTCCGCATTGATCATGGTCCGTTTTTTCTTGTCCTGGCAGCCGTTCTTCTTGATGTAGTCCCAGAGTTTTTTGGTGAGCTCGGAACGTGGAAGCGGTTTGGAGCCAACGATCGCGGAAAGTTTCTCGTCGGGCTGCACCGGTCTCATGAAGGCGGCGTTCGGTTTACGTTTTGAAGGAGTCTTTTTGGGTTTCGGCATAGAGGCTGATTAATCCTTCACCCGTAGGAGGGCAATACTAATTTTAGCGAATCGAAAGATTTTCTCCGCTCAATTTTCCCGCCGAACGGCGATCGCAGCCACGTCGTCCGCGGACGGCTTCCCGCCATCGTTCATCAAGGCTTGATCTACCACGCGGTTGAGCAGGGCCTGCGCGTTGCCCGCCATCGGCTGCAACATTTCGGCGAGCCGGCCAGCGGAATGCCGGGGATTCTCGTCGTGGCGGGCACCGTAAAGCCCGTCCGTATAAAGAAAGAATGCATCGCCCGGTTCGAGGTCGACCTTCGCGGCGACGAATTCGGAACGCTCAAGCAATCCGAGCGGTGGGGCTGAGGATGGAATCGCTTCCGTGGCTCCGCTGCTGCGCGCCACCAGCAAAGGCGGATGCCCCGCCCCGACCACGCTCGCGCGACCAGTGGCGGGATCGAGCGCCACACACATCGCCGTCATGAACGAACGGGCTCCAAAAATACTCCGGAAATCATTATTCACCGCCTCCATGATTTCTGCCGGTGCGTTGTGCTCCACGCTTCCGTGGTGAAAAAGAAGTTTGGCCAGCGTAGTGAGGAGCGCGGCCGAAGCGCCGTGTCCCGTCGCGTCCGCGATCCAGAATAATGTTCTGCCATCGGCCATGCGCAGCCAGCCGTAGATGTCGCCGCCGACCTGAATCACCGGCCGGTAGCACGCGGCGATGTCCCATCCCGGCAACATCGGCGGCTTTTGGGGAATGAGAGATTGTTGGGTTAAGCGGGCCGCGGCGAGGTCGCGTTCCAGATTGCGCCGCCACGCTTCCAGTTCGTCATTTTGTTGCTGCAACTGGCGCCGCATCGAGCGAAGGCGCAGCTGTGTTTCGATCCGCGCGCGCAGGACTGCTTGATTGATTGGCTTGGTCACGAAATCGTCCGCGCCTGCTTCGAGACAAAGGACCTCGCTCTCTTCGCCGCCGTGTCCCGTCAGCATGATTGTTGGAAGCTGGGCGATCGCGGGATCTGCATCCTGGCGCAGTTGTTTCAAGACCTGCGCGCCATCCATTCCGGGCATATCGAAATCCAGCAGCAGGAGCGACGGCGGCTCGGCGTGAAGAGAAGTCAGCGCCTCGATGCCATCCCCCGCCTGTGCGCAAGAGTAACCCGCGCCCGCAAGGATGCGCACCAGCAACTTGCGGCTGGTCGCGTCGTCATCAGCGACGAGGATTTTTTCGGTTGGTTTCTTGCCCATCTGTCATTTGTGATTCGGAAACAGTGGGCTGCGAAACTGTATTTTTCGTCTTGTGAGATTGCTTCTCGGTTTTCAATAGTGACGCAGCCCAAACAGACTCGCGGACCTGGCGGCTATTTAGCGATTGTCAGCCGGCGAACAATGAATTACAACGGATAGGCTCTCGTCCAACCCAACTTATGAAACTTTCGATCACGCTCGCCCTTTTCGGTGCTCTGGTCTTTCTCTCATCGTGCGAGGACGAACCGCCCGTGCGTCCGACGCGCCATCGCAATTCCCAGTATCCGAACGCGCCGCAGAGCCAGTACCCGCCGCAGCCGCAGCCTTACAATCCGAATGGCCCGCCGCCTGGACCTCCGGAAACGGCGCCGGTGGAGCCCCCGCCGCAGCCCGCAGCGACCGCGGCCGTGGTCAAGCCAACTAAGGGAGACATCCCCTACGGAATTCCTGTCCCGAACAAGCCGGGTTTTGTCACCAGCCCGTACGCGCCCAATCAAGGTTATGTCGATGTCCGCGGATTTCCGCCCGGCACCGAAGTGAAGGATCCGTACACGAACAAGATCTTTCTGGTGCCGTAAGCGGTTTCGCTTGCCGACCGGTCGGAATTGTCGTCGCCCGCCGCGGTGGACAAAAGGTCTGCGGCGGTGCTGGACAACCCTGTTGAAAGTCTCGATGCTGACCGTCCCGCGCACCTCTTGGAGCGCACGAGAAGCACCCGAACTGATCTAATAGAGCCGTATGGAATTTCGTGTTAAAAGGGCGCCACGCATCGAGGCTGAAATCACCGTGCCGGGGGACAAGAGCATCTCCCATCGCGCCGTTATCATCAGCGCCCTTTCGAATGGCGTTTGCGTCCTGCGCGGATTTCTCCCGAGCGACGATTGCCTGCGCACGGTGCAGGCACTCCGCGCTCTCGGCATCAAGATCGAGCACCCGGAGCCGGACATGCTCGTCGTCCATGGAAAGAAACGGTTGCTCACCGCGGCGACGGGTGAAATCGACTGTGGAAATTCCGCCACCACCATGCGGCTGCTCGCCGGACTTCTCGCGGGCCAGAGTTTCGACAGCCGCTTGGTCGGGGGCGCAACTCTTTCCGGCCGGCCCATGGATCGTGTTATCGTTCCGCTGCGCAAAATGGGCGCGAATATTGTGGCGGAGGGACCGAACGAAACCGCCCCGATTAAGGTCCACGGTGTAAAGCTCAAGGGCGCCCGCCACGATTTGACCATCGCGAGCGCCCAGATACAAAGCGCTCTGCTTTTGGCCGGCCTTTTCGCCAAGGGGAAAACCACGGTGCGCGAGCCGGCTGTGAGCCGGAATCATACTGAGCTGATGCTGAATTATTTTCTTGTCCGTACCGTGCGCGACGAGGATGGCACGATCAGTATTTTCGGCGACCAAGTGCCGGAGTCGCGAGACTTCCAGATTCCGGGAGATATTTCTTCGGCGGCGTTCTGGCTCGCGGCCGCTGGCGCTCAACCGGGGGGCCATTTGCTCGTGCGCAATGTGGGCTTGAACGACACCCGAACGGCGCTGCTCGGCGTGCTCATTCGGATGGGAGCTCAAGTGCGCGAGGCGATCGAGGAAGTCGATCAAATCGAGCCGCGCGGGATCGTGGAAATCACCGGCGCGCCGCTGAAGGGCACCGTCATTCAAGGAAAGGAAATCCCCCAGCTCATCGACGAACTCCCCATTCTCGCGGTCGCGGGCGCGCTGGCGAGTGGCACCACCATAATTCGACAGGCGCAGGAATTGCGAGTGAAGGAAACGGATCGGATCGCGGCGATCGCGCACAATTTGCGCGCGATGGGAGCGCAAGTCATCGAGCTCAATGACGGCCTCGAAATTCATGGACGCGCAGCGCTCCGCGGTGCGCGTGTGGCGAGTTTTGGCGATCATCGCATCGCGATGGCGTTCGCGATTGCCGGAATGTTTGCCGATGGTGAAACCATCGTCCAGGACGTGGAATGCGTGCGTGAATCGTATCCCGGCTTCGAAAAAGCGCTGGATGAATTCGTCAGTTCAAAGCGCACACGCCTGACCACTCCCGTTATCAGCTCGCTCACCCCGGGCCGACCCGAGGAAGAATGAAGACGAGCAAGCAGGCCGCTTGCGTCGTGAGTTGGGAGAAGGTTCGCCGGTGAGCTTTCCGGGTTCTCATCGGGTCGTGGCCATTGATGGCCCGGCCGCATCCGGCAAAAGCAGCGTCGCACGGGAACTCGCGAAACAGATCAGGTTCGCTTATGTCAACTCCGGTGCCATGTATCGCGCCGTGACCTGGCATGTCCTCGAACGTGGCATCCCGCCCGGCGACGGCGTCGCCATCGCGCAGTTGCTCGGGAGTTCTCGCATCGATTGCGATCTCAATCAGGACGGTTCGCGTATTTTGATTGATGGCGTCGATCCCGCCGAACATCTGCGGGACGATCGCGTGAACGACGAAGTTTCCCTCGTTAGCAGCATACCGCGCGTGCGGGAAATTCTCGTGGCAAAAATGCGCCGCTATGCAGAGGATCGCGACGTGGTCATGGAAGGGCGGGACATTGGTTCGGTCGTTTTCCCCGAGACCCCGTATAAGTTTTACATCGACGCTTCCCCGGAGGTCCGGTTGCGCCGGCGAATCGCGCAGGGCCAGCGCGATCAAATTGCCTCTCGCGATCGCGCTGATTCTTCACGGCGCGCGTCCCCCCTGATCATCGCGGAAGACGCGCACGTGATCGACAGTTCCGATCTGACCATCGTAGGCGTCGTCGGCGAAATCATCGGCCGGTTAAAAATGAAAGGAATGAGAATCAATTAGCGAATTAACGACTGAGCGAATTAACGATTATGCGATCCCCTAATCGCTAATTCGCTCAGTCGTTAATTCGCTAAGTATTTTGAATCCTTACTACTGGTTCTGTTATCACCTCATCAAAGTATGCGGCCGGATTTTCTTTCGGGTTCGCGTGCTCCATCGCGAACGCATGATCAATCACGGGCCGGTGATCCTGGCATCGAACCACGAGAGTTATCTCGACCCACCGCTGGTGGGCGCCGTGGCCGATCGCGCGATCTTTTTTCTCGCGCGCAAGACCCTGTTGGAAGGGTCATTCTTCGGCTGGCTTTTGCCGAAGCTGAATGTGATTCCCGTGGATCAAGAGGGGAACGATCGCAGCGCTTTGAAGGCGCTGATCCGGATCTTGAAAGCCGGGGAAGGGACACTCGTTTTTCCTGAGGGGGAGCGCACTCTTGACGGCCGTTTACGACCCGCCTTGCCAGGGCTCGGATTTGTTCTGGCGAAGACGCTGGCGCCCGTCGTGCCGATGCGAATTTTCGGGGCCCGCGAAGCCTGGCCGCGCGGAAGTAGTCGAGTGCGTTTTCGGCCCATTACCATCGTGGTCGGCGAACCAATTTATTTTACCGCCGCCGATCTTCAGCCGCCCGGGAAAGAAATTTACCAGCGCCTAAGCCAGCGCGTGATGGACGCGATCACGGCGCTTTCAGTCGATTGACCGTCTTGCGGCGAAGTCTGCGGCAGGGAATGGTTGGGGAGTGGAATCCTCGACGGAACAAAAAAGTGACGCTGAGTTGTCGCGTGCTCCGCGCAGCGGGATAAGACTAATGGTCGTTATTCTGACCGGCTTGGCCTTGGTCGCGATTTACTCGAACAGCCAAAAGATCCGGCGCAATAAAATTGAACAGGTGATTGTCACACCGATCTCAATTCCGACGCCCACCGCGGCGCCCAGTGGGCGTTGACCACTGTGCCGAGTCCCGCGGCCGGCAGTTCGCCTGGTCCGAACAACCCAAGATTGAACGACGGGAAGTCCCAGCGTCGTGGACCGAGCGAAAGAGAAACGCCGACACCGAGCCCCGCAGGCTCGATTGCGCCGGAGTAAAACCGGTCCGGGCGATCGGAGAGTTACACCTCGGAATCGGGTCACTTCACCAGCGTCTGCGCGTAGGCCAGCGTGTCGATTGCGTCCACGCCTTTATCGCGTCGAATCGCTTTGATGCGAGGAAAGCGAAGAGCCAGCCCGCTTTCATGTCGAGTGCTGGGCTGGACGGAATCGAAGGCGATTTCCAGGACAACGTCCGGCTTCACTTCACGGTATCGGCCGCGATTTTTGATCGTTCGTTTTTTGAAATGCTCGGTCAATTCGGCTATCTCGACATCCGTCAGGCCACTGTAAGCCTTTCCGATGGTAGCCAGTTGGCCCGTAGTTTCGTCACGCACCGCGAAAGTGTAATCGCTCAAAACATGATTGCGCTTGCCATGGCCCAATTCCGCCGCGACCACCACCACGTCGAGCGTCGCCAGCTCTTTCTTGAGTTTGAACCAGAACATTCCGCGCCGGCCCGGCGAATAAAGACTCTCCGGATCTTTCACCATCAGTCCTTCGTTCAAGCGCCGGCGGGAAAGCTGAAAGGCCTCTTCAATGTCATCGGCCGAATGCGCGGGATAAATTTCCGCCAACTGAAATTGGGGCGGCAGGCTAAGACCGCGCAAAATCTCGCGCCTTTCCCGGAGCGGCTTTCTCAGAAGAGACTCGCCGTTCTTCCAGAGCAAATCGAAGGCGATAAAAATAACCGGCACGTCCGCGGAGGCCGTCGCGAACAAATCGAGTCCTTCATTTTTTCGGCCGAGCCGTTTTTGGAGATCGAAGAAGGTCAGCTTTTTCCCGTGCTCGAATGCCATGATTTCGCCGTCGAGAATTACTTCGTCCTCAAACTTAGCCGCTTCCTGAGCGAGCTCGCTGAATTGCTCCGTCATCCGGCGGAGATCGCGCGAAAATATTTCCACGCGGCCCGAGCCACGATGAAGTTGGGCGCGAATGCCGTCGAATTTATCTTCGACGTAAACAGTGAGTGTCGACGCCGCGGTCTTGTCATCCTCCGATTCATTCGCGAATCGGGCCCAAATCGCTTCCGCCGTCGGCTCGGGGCTCGACAGCATGCTCTTAATCGGACGGAACAACGAAAGCTCAGCGCGTTGCAATGCGCCCTTTAAAGCGAGCAAGGCTGTTTCACCAATGTCGCCCAGAAGCATGTTTGCCTCTTTTACATCATCGAGCGGAGAATCGAATGCGGACGCGATCGCTTCTTCCACGAGTCCCTCGCGCAAACCGATCCGGAGATCGCCCGTCAAAATCTTGACCACGTATTGTCCCTCGCGGGCCGACATTTTCGCGAGACGCCCCTGCAGAAGTTCGGTCTTCGCCAGTGGACCACGCGCTTTGTGCAGCGATTCCAAAAATGCCCGCGATTCACTCAGCGCGAAAGGTTCCGGTGCGGTGCGATTCTCGAGTGCTTCCAAGGCGGTCTTGCCAGCATCGCCGTGCGAGCTCGCGATGCGTCGAAAGTCCGCGTCGCTGAGTCTGGCAGCGCCGATCAACGCGCGGTGAATCACGGCCCAACCGGCCTGAAGAGTGCGCAGGTCATTTTGTGGAAACGGTTTGCCGGTAAAATAGACCGACGCAATGGCCAACTGGGCCGGTTTCAGTGTTCGAAAATACTCCGCGAGCAAGCGAATCTTTTCGAGCTTGGCCGGGCTTGCGGCGATCGCTTCACCGACTTCCGCAAAATCTCCAAACTCCGAGCGGTCGCGTTTGGGTTGGTGGGAGGGCGAGGCTCCGGCCGAGCCGTCTGCATCCTCAGAGATAGCGTCAAATTCCCCCGGCTCAGCAGGAGCTTCGCCCTCCCTCGCTGAAGCTAACGAGCGATTCGCAGGCAGTTTTAGCTCCAGTTGATTCTGTTCGCTCAGCGCCCAGGCCTCGATTCCGCGCTCACGCAAATCGCGCGCGAACTCGGCGGCGAAACCATGCAGCGTCAAGACGCGTTGTGGCTTCACCAGTTCCACATAGCGCAGGAGATCCGTATAATCCGCGTGGTCGGAGAGCGGAAAGGCGGCGTCGACCTGGTAGCGATAGATCGCATTCGGATCGACCGCCCAACCGCTGATCATGGCGACGCGTTTGTTCTGGATCTTTTCTAGCATCCGCGAACGATTCACGTTGGGCGGACAAATCAGAACTTTGCCAGCGACTTCATTTGCGTTGTAGCGTTCGTATTCGCAAAACGACTGCCCAAACTGCTCGTAGATTCGCGTCATCCGATGGACTGATCCATGCAGCATCGGTTTGAGTCCGGCTCCGGCGAGCGAACATAGGATTTCCTGCGCTTTGCCTAACGAGTATCCGAGCAACACCGGCACCGCCCCGGCGTCGAGCGCATCCCGGCAAAAGGCCACAATTTGCCCGATGACTTCCTCTGTCGGCGGCAACCGATACCGCGGCAAGCCGTAAGTAGTTTCCATGATCAGCGTCTCGGCCTGCCGCCACTCCGTTGGCTCGGCGGACCGCCCGGGGCGCAATTTAAAGTCGCCGGTGTAGAGAAGGGACCCGTTTTTCGTCTCGAGAAAGAATTGCGCCGAACCGAAAATATGGCCCGCAGGCAGGAGCATGAAGTCGAGACCATGAATGGAAGTCCGTTCGCCGAATTCCACCACGTGCTCATTTCTTTCCCCCGGCATCCGCGCCTGCATCAAGCGCGCCGTGCGCTCGGAGACGATGATCTCGTCATGCGGTGCAATGTGATCGCTGTGTGCATGGGAGACGAAGGCGAACGGCTTCCGGTCCCAGGGATCGAGCCAGATATTTTCGTTCGGAAGGTAGACGCCGCGCTCGTAACGAACTTCAATCACAAAAAATTTTACGCGCGAAACGCAGCCGGCGAAACAGACATTCGCTCGGCTTGGAGCGGCGGCTCTCAGCTCCCGGTTGCATTGCTCCCGCGTTGCGGTTCCTTTGCCTCAATTCCATGAAGCTGGTCCTGCTACTTCTTCTGGCGTCCTCGTCCGTGGGCACTTTGCGCGCCGCGAGCGCACCCAAAGTTCTGCCAAAGGTGACGGCCCTGCCGGTCGCTCTGAGCGATGATTTCCAATTTCGGAAAACAAAACTGTTCCTGCTGAATGACGCACCCACGAAAGGCCGGAAGAATTCGTTTTCGTCCACTAACCCTGGCATCGCGGAAGCGTCGATGACTTTCGAACGTACCTACCGGTTGTACGGTGCCGTGACGCAAACCGATCGGCTCCAACGTTTCGGCAATTATTTTGACTTCTTTTGGCGCACGAAACGCCCGGCGAATGTCAAGGTGCGCCTGGAGTATCGGCAGGAGAAGCTCCGTTCGTTTGTTCAGGCACGTGAAGTTTCCTACACAAACGTTAAGGGAAACCAAAAGACCGAGTTCGCGGTGATAGGCGATGATTACCTGAACGACGGTCGGGTCATCGCCTGGCGCTGCCTTTTGATCGAGAACGGCCGAATCGTGGCCCAGAACCTTTCTTACCTCTGGGAATAACGCTGCCAACGAATTAGCAGGTTTGACACTAAGGGGGCTGACCTTATATTTTCCCAGGCAGTTGTGGAGTCTTCAATTCAAGTCGGAGTAAACGGCGACGCCGTTTGGGTGAAAGTGGAAGGCAAGGGAAGCTTTCTCAATAGCGGCAACCTCAAGGAATTCACCCGCGAAATGGTGAATCGCGGCTACCGCGAATTTGTCGTCGATCTTGAGCGTTGCGCGATGATGGATTCCACCTTCATGGGGACAATGGCCGGCGTGGCTCTCCGCCTGAAGGAACTCGGCCACGGACATCTTCATGTGGTCCATTGCGGCGAGCGCAGCCGGAATCTTCTGACCGGTCTTGGCCTCGACCAGATCTTCAGCATTCATGCCAATGGGTCGGCTGCGCCTCAATGCGAACTGTTGCAACGCGAGCGGGCCGCGGAATCGGCGGAAGAAAAGAAGGAGCAGACTTCCCGGCAAATGCTGGATGCGCACCAGGCCCTGTGCGACGCCGCGCCGCAAAATCTTTCTCGATTCAAAGACGTTCTCGATTACTTAAAACAGGATCTCCATAAAGAGACGGCGTCGAACTAATCCAGCCCGCGGCGCATGTGGCCAACCATTCTTTACGGGCTGTTAATCGCGTGTCTCGGGGGCTGGGGTTTCACTTGGTGGCAGCAGCGGATCCGCATTCGCCAGCTCGAGCGCTCGAAGGAAGAAATTCAGATCGAAGAGACGCTCGTCTTTGATTTCCTGCACGGACTGGGCGAGGCCTTTACGGAAACAGTCAAGGCGACGGACCTGCACCGCTTGATCGTGGAAGGGGCCGCCCGCATTCTCGACGCGCAGGGTGGCGCGCTTTACATGATGGAACGGGCGGGCGGGAAGCTGGCCCCCGCCTATATTTCAAAGGGTTGCCCCCCCTTCGTCGAGGTGCCGCCCCACATCGTGCAGCAGGCGGCGACCACTCCCCTGGCCATCGAAAGTCATTTGCGCCTCCACCCCATCCCGCCCGGCGAAGGAATCGTTGGCCGTGTCTGGCAGACCCGCGAACCCATTTTGCTCGCCAATCTGGCCGACGCGCCCGAATTGGCTGGCTTACGCGGCACTTCGCTCGGGGCGACCTCAGTCATGGTCACGCCGCTGCTTTACGGAAAGCAAAACATGGGCGTGCTCGCCCTCGGCAACGGCCCGGGAAGCGCGCCCTTTACCCCGAGCGATTTCGTGGTCTTCAAATCGATCTCCGAGCAATCGGCCTTCGCCCTTTACAACGCCATCATTTATTCGGAAGCGAACGAGAAGAAACGGCTCGATCACGATCTCGAGATCGCGCGCGATATTCAACGCATCCTGCTGCCGAGCGAAGCGCCCGTGGTCGCTGGCTTCGAGATTAGCGGCCTCAACATTCCGGCGCGCCACGTCAGTGGCGACTATTTCGATTACATCAAAGTGGATGAAGAGCGGCTCGGGGTCGCGATCGCCGACGTCTCTGGAAAGGGCGTTCCAGCTTCGATCATCATGGCGATTTGCCGCAGTGTCCTGCGCAGTCAGGCAACCGGAAATTCCTCACCTGCGGACGTTCTTCAAAAGGTAAACCGTCAGCTCTATCCGGACATCAAGGAGGACATGTTCATCAGCACGGCTTACGTGATTCTGGACCACGCGCGGAACGTAGTCACGCTCTGCCGAGCGGGACACGATGCGCCGCTGCTTTATCAGCACCAGACTCGAGCGATCACGCCGCTGAAGCCGCCCGGAATGGTCGTCGGAATTGACAGTGGGAGCGTGTTCGATAGGATAACCAGCGACTTCGTTCTGACGCTGGAACGCGACGATTGCCTGCTGCTCTACACTGACGGAGTGACCGAGGCGCTCGACGCGAACGGAGACGAATTTGGTTTTGAGCGCATGGTCGAATGCGTTCGCGCCAGCGCGGCCAGTGGTGCGCCGGCCATAATTGCCCGGATCATCGACGAGCTCCGAAGCTTCGTTGGATCGCAGCCGCAAAATGACGACATCACTTTGATCGCTATTCGCAAAACATGAGAAGAATCCCTGTCACTGAATCCTCCCCCGAGCAGAATCGGCCTACGCCAAGGGTTGAAAATCCGGACGCGACTTCGGCGTCGTCCGCTACTGGCGGATCGGTTGGGGCGACGGCCGAAATCGAAGAAGACGGCACCGAAGGTTTGCAGGCAGACCTCGATCGCTTCCGCGACCTCGCCTTACGGAGCCAGGCCGATTTCGAGAATTATAAGAAGCGCGCGGCGCGCGAAAAAGAGGAAGCGATCAAGTATGCCAATAGCTCGCTCCTGGAGCGTCTGATTCCCGTGGTGGATAACTTCGATCTCGGTCTCGAGGCGGCTCGCGGCGAGGGCGAAACCTCGCCGGTATTTTCCGGCATGAGCATGGTCCTGAAGCAGTTCATGGATTTTTTGACCGATCAGGGTCTGCAACCAATCGACGCAACCGGGCAAAAGTTTGATCCAAATTTGCACGAAGCGATCGCGAATGAGCCGAGCCAGGAATTCCCGGAAGGCGTCGTGATTCGGCAGACCCGCCGCGGCTACCGCTTAAAAGATCGGCTCCTGCGGCCCTCGAGCGTCGTCGTCTCGAGCGGCGCCGCGAAATAATCTTCTCGTAATCGTAATCGTGCTCGTGCTCCTGCTCGTGATCGATCTTTCTTATCTAGCCGATGGCGACTAAAAAGCGCGATTACTACGAAGTCCTTGCGGTTGCCCGGGAGGCAACTGAGGAGGAATTAAAGCGGTCCTATCGGAAGCTCGCGGTTAAGTTTCACCCGGACAAGAACCCGGACGACCCGCACGCGGAAGAAAAATTCAAGGAGCTCGGCGAAGCCTACGACGTCCTGATCGATGCGGATAAGCGCGCGGCCTACGATCGTTTCGGTCATGCGGCTTTCGCCCAAGGAACGGCTGGTCGCGGTGGCGGGTTTCACGATCCGTTCGACATTTTTCGCGAAGTGTTCGGCGGTGGCGGTGGCGGCGGCGCGGGTGGAATCTTCGAAACGTTTTTCGGCGGCGGCGCCAGCACCGACCGCGAGGGACGCCAGCGCGGATCGGATTTGCGTTACGATATGCAGATCACGCTCGAGGAAGCTGCCTTCGGCGTGGAGAAAGAGATCGAAGTTCGCAAGCTCGACCGTTGCGGCAAGTGTGAAGGCAAGGGCGCCGAGCCTGGCTCGCGCACCATCAACTGTCCCACTTGCGGAGGCCGTGGGCAGGTCATCAGCTCGCGTGGATTTTTCCAGGTTTCGCAAACGTGTCCGCGCTGTCGCGGCGTCGGTCAGATTATCGAAAAGCCCTGCCGGGCTTGCGAGGGCGAGGGCCGAGTGGAGAACACCAGCCGGATCAAGCTCAAAGTGCCCGCCGGCATTTCCGACGGCTCACGGCTCCGCTCCTCGACGAATGGCGAGGCTGGAATTCGTGGAGGATCGCCCGGCGATCTCTACGTCGTCATTCATATAAAGGAGCACGAGATTTTTCAGCGCGAAGAGGACAACCTTTACTGCGAAGTTCCCATTTCCTTCACCGTAGCTGCGCTCGGCGGCGAAATCGCGGTTCCAACTCTCGAAGGCAAAGCCAATCTCAAAGTGCCGGCCGGAACGCAAAGCGGTCAGGTTTTCAAGTTGCGTGGCAAAGGCATTGTTAACGTCAATGCTCGCGATCGCGGCGATCTGCTGGCGCGACTTTTGGTAGAAGTGCCGAGCCGGCTCAATAGCCAGCAACGCCAGAAGCTCGAAGAGTTTTCCGCACTTTGCGGCGAGGAAAACGCTCCGCTGCACAAGAACTTCTTCGATCGCGCCAAGGAATTTTTCCGCTGACTTGCCACCGTGGATTGCGCGGATGACACGGATGAGAAGAGGATCGTGGCGACTAAACTCTTCATCCGTTTAAATCCGTGTCATCCGCGGTTAATCTTCTCCAATGCATCGCTTCTACATCCCGCCCGGCGATTGGCATCCTGACGCCCTTCAATTGATCGGCTCTGAAGCGCATCATTGCCGCAACGTGTTGCGTCTCGAGCCGACGCACAAAGTCGTCCTATTCAACGGCCGCGGCCACGAGATCACCGCCGAGATCGTTTCCATTGACGGCCCGGACATTCGACTCCGCAAATTGCATGAGTCGCAGACGCCACCCCTGCGCTGCCGGATCACGCTTGGCCAGGCCATTCCGAAAGGAAAGAACATGGACTGGATCGTGCAAAAGGCGGTCGAAATCGGCGCCGCCGAAATCGCGCCCCTTCTCTCCGATCGAACGGTGGTGCGTCTCGATGAAGAGAACGCCGCCTCAAAGCAAGCGAAGTGGCAGACCGTGGCGATTGAAGCGGCGAAGCAGTGCGGGCAGAACTGGCTGCCCCAGGTCAAGACACCGCAAACGCTTGCCGAATTTTTCCAGGATCATCGGCGCTTTGATTTACAGTTGATCGGATCGCTTCAATCCGACGCCATGCATTTAAAAAAAATCCTGGCGGAGTATGCCGGCGAGCATGTCGATCGGCCTGGCAATGTCTTGATCCTGGTCGGGCCCGAAGGAGATTTCACGCCCGCCGAGCTTTCGCTCGCCCGAAGCCAGGGATGCCGGCCGATTACTTTGGGGCCAGTCGTTTTGCGGGTCGAGACCGCTTCGATCTACTGCCTGAGCATTCTGTCCTACGAATTGCTCGTCTAGCGCGACGCCTGCCATCCCGAGCCGCGCAGACGGCGAGGGACCTCGCAACTGCTTACTGGTTTGCTTGCGCCAGGGGGACGCCATCCATGCAAGCGACCTCGTAGAGGCGTAAGCTAGTCCGCACTGCGGTTGTGAGGTCGGCGCTCCTCCCATGGTCGCGGTCCCGTCTGCGCGACTCGGGATGACAGCTTACCGCGCTCCGTCTATTGCCCGCCGTAGCTCACGCGCCAGATGGTTTTGTTTCCATCTTCGCTAAAGAGAAGGCTGCCATCTTTCGCGACGGTGATTCCGACAGGCCGGCCCCACACATTTCCATCTGAGGTGACGAAGCCAGTCACGAAATCTTCGTAATCACCGCGTGCTTTGCCGGTCGATTTGTCGATCGGCACGCGCACGATTTTGTAACCGGTCCGCCGCTCCCGATTCCAGGAGCCATGAAAGGCGGCGAAGATGTCGCCTTGGTATTCAACCGGGAATTGCGCCCCATCGTAGAAGCAGAGATTCAGCGTAGCCGAGTGACTTTGCACGAGCACGTCGGGCACGAGGACCCTCGCGGCGAACTCCGGATGTTTACCCTTCTGCCGCGGGTCCTGATGATTGCCGAGGTAAAACCAGGGCCAGCCGTAAAACCCGCCCGCTTCCACCCGGCTAATATAATCCGGCACCAGATCTTCGCCCAACTCGTCCCGTTCGTTGGTGCTCATCCACAGTTCGTTTGTTCCAGGGCGAAACGCGATTCCGACGGCGTTGCGAATTCCCCACGCGAAAACTTTTCGTCCGGTGCCATCGGGATTGAATTCGAAGATGCGGGCGCGATCCGCTTCCATCGCCGTGTCGGAGACGTTCGAATACGAGCCGATGGAGACGTACATCTTTTTCCCGTCGGGAGAGAAAACAAGGTCACGGGTCCAGTGTCCGCCCCCGCGCAACAAACCGCCGCCGGAAAGTCCGGCGCTGAGTTTCTCCGCGGGACCACGCGCCTTCGTGTCGCCGTTTCGATAAGGAAACCGGACGACTCCGTTTGTGTTTGCGACGTAGAGAAACTGCGGCTCCGGCCCCGGCGGATAGAACGCAATCCCAAACGGATCGTTCATATTCCGCTCGGCGAAGGTCGCGGTCACGTCCGGCTTCCCGTCGCCATCGCTATCCCGCAGGACCTTGATCGCGTTCGAGCGGCTTTCGGTCACGAAGATATCGCCATTCGGCGCCGTGAGGAGAAAGCGTGGATTGGAGAAGCCGCCGGCGTATTCTTCGATCTTGAAACCGCGAGGCACATGAAGCTGCGCGCCCGCCGGGCGGCGAACCACGCGCGGTCCGTTCTGGGCTGATTCCGTTGCGTAAGGCGCGGGGAGATCTTCGACAGTGATTTTGTGACTGACGCCGGGAGCATCCTGAGTCCAATCGCTCGTCAATGCGACCGCGCCCTTCAACGATTCTCCGGCGGAGCTGTTGGTGTTGGCGATTGAAAGGATCCAACCCAGGCCGCAGGCGAGAAGTGATCGGCTCACGAAGCGCGGATGCGAATGCAAGAGCACCGGATTAGGAGCGGTGGCGAGACTCATTTGCCCCGAAACGCCGGCAAGCAACTTGCCAGTGTTCCGGCGAATATGCGTACCGCCCTCGTGAATCGAAGCGGTCACAGACCGATCAAAGCGTCTTAAGGTATTCGAGCAGCGCCGTCTTCTCATCCGGCGAGAGCTTGGTGCCATATTCATGGCCGCAGCGGCTGTTTCCCGAGTCCCGGTCGCTGCAATCCGTGGTCTTTAAGGTATAGTCGAACTTGGTCTGCTCGGCTGCCAAGCCGATATTTACCAGATCGTATGACGGGCCGATTTTGAAAGAACCGACCCGTTCGGCGGCCGGCTTCAGCAGCTCCGCCAGAGTGGGAACCGATCCATTGTGCAGGTACGGAGCGGCCGCCCAAATTCCTTCAAGCACTCGTGATTCGTAGGCGTAAGGAGGCCCGGCGCTCTTTGCGGCGGGTCGATTGTACGCGCCTTTGAGAGACTCCGTCTCCGATCGGAACGGCGACAACAGTTTACCCTTGGCATCCAGCTGGCCCTCGACCTCCATCGTTATCGGGGCGAAATATTGAAGAATAGATCCAATAACCGTTACACTCAGAACATTGAAGGCAGTATCGACCTGTTTTAGGGGATCCTTCAGGAGGGGAATCCACGCGTCCTTCAGGACACCGGTTTCGACGGTCCAGTCAAGAATCTTGTATTCCCGGGAATCGGTCCCGACATCCAAGATCGGGGTTGCCCATGTTTGCTGGCCGAAAAGTCGAGTCTGACCGGGCTTGATTCCATGGCAACTCATGCAGCCACCTTGCTCAGGGGTGCGCGCAAAAATCTCTTTGCCTTGGCTGGCCAGCGCCTGATTTACCTCCCAAGGCCATTTCGGCGGGCCGATCTTCCAAACCAAGTCCTCCAGCGCATTTAACCCCGGGAAATTCGCTGAATTATTGGCCATGTAATCGACCTTAAGCACTCGCCACCAACTCTTTTTCGGATGAATGGTGGCGAACACCCCGTAGACTTCGCCGAGATTACGGGCGAGCCCCAAGATATTGTCACCGTTATCCGCGAAGCCAGGCCACTGGGTCTTGTCCTGGGCCGGCGCATTCCAGAGAAACGGGTAGCGCGCCGGCGCGCTCGCAGGTCGGATATTTTTCGGAATAAGATAGGTGGGCGGTGGACCGATATCCAAGCCGGTGAGCCGATTAAAAATCATTCCCACAGCATCGACCCGGCCCGGCCCCCAGGGCGGCGACGGCAAGGCGCCTTTCATCAGTGTGTGATAACGTAAATGCCAAGCTGCCACTTCCTGGCGCAACTTCGTCCTTTCATCTGCGGGTGCCTTTGGGCCGAGAACCGCATCGGCAAAATTCGTGAATGCCGCTTGATTAGTCAGGACAGTGTTCACCGCGGTGTCGATGTCGGCAAACAAGCTCTGCGCATCAGCGATTGCCGGACCGCCATCGATCCGATAGGAAGCGCCGGCGACCTCGATCTGGCGCGTATGGCAAGCGGAACAGGTCAAACCGATCTGGCGGACACCGCTTCCGGTAGCGACGGTAAAACCAATTGGCAATCCGGGAGGATCACTTGCCTCGTTCGGCAGATAGCCGTATCGACTCAGATTCGCAGCCATGAAAGGCTCACCGTTTGGCTGTTTCAATGCCTGGAACCACCTCAGCGGCATGATCTGCGAACCCTGGTCTCGGCTATAGAAATCCTTCCGCTCGGAAGGGGTCCACTTCGAGCCTTGGTCGATGATTATCGGCGTCGAAGTCGGTGCAGAAACCGGTGTCGAAACTGGCGTCGACGCTGGCGCCGCCAATAAAGGCAAAGGTGAAAGAGTGGTGAGGACGAGCGCGGCCGTTCCGATCCAAGAAACAACTCTGATTTTCATATGCTGGAGGAACCGAGAGGTAATGATGCCTCGGGCGGAGACAAAAAATTGCTTCGTCGAAGCTTCTGCCGAGCGTAGGCTAGGCGTGGGCGGAAAAGAAAGCACTTTCTTGGGCTCTTTGCCGGTGTCCAAGACTGGGCGCCCCTTCTAGTAAATGTACGGTTCGGGCAGCGCGAAGGCATTGCGCAGTAATTCGAAGCGCGGTTCCGCATCTTTTGCGATGATCACCTCTACGACGTCGAAGCGAAAAAGGATATCTGGATTGTCGAGAAGCCGCAGCCAGGCCAGACCGCCCTGGGAAATTCGCTTTTGTTTGTTGCGATTGACGGCGTCGAAGGGCCGCCCGAAATCTTCGCGCGTCCGCGTTTTCACTTCAACGAAAACGAGCGTGTCGCCATCCCGGCAAACGATGTCGATCTCGCCGCCGCTGCGCCCTCGAAAATTACGATAAAGGACTTTGTAACCGTTCCTCCGCAGGAACCGGCAGGCCAGATTCTCCCCGCGAACTCCAAGCCGAAGATGCTGGGGAGGCGAAGGCGAAAACCGGCTGCGCCACCGGTTCGAAAGATCGGCGATGAATCGGACAAGGCCCGTGTTCATGCAATTTAATCAGGTGCAGCTCCGTGCCGTAGCCTTTGTGCTGGCTAAAGCAATATTCCGGAAAGCGAGCGCAGAAGTCGCGCATAATCGTGTCGCGCGTGACTTTCGCGATCACGCTCGCCGCCGCGATGCTAAGGCTGAAGCAATCTCCGTCGATGATCGCCGTCTGGGGCAGCGGAAAGGGAAAAACGGGGAGCCCGTCGATGAGGACGTGATCGGGCCTCAAGCCCAGCGCGTTGAGGGCGGCGCGCATCGCCTTGTGCGTGGCACGGAGGATATTGATCGCATCGATCTCGATCGAATCGACCATTCCGACGGCCCACGAAATCGCGGCGTTCGCCGTCAGTTCGTGATAAATCTCTTCGCGCCGCTCGGGGAGAAGCTGTTTCGAATCGTTCAGCCGGCGATGCTTGAATTTTTCCGGCAGGATTACCGCGGCCGCGACGACTGGGCCGGCCAGCGCGCCGCGCCCCGCTTCATCGATCCCAGCGATCGTGGAGACACCGAGCGCGCGTAATTTGCGTTCATGCCGGAAACCACAGCGACGATACATTCACTCGTACCGTATCTAATGCCGGGCGCGGTGAAAAATGAAATGTGAATAGTGACTGGTGATCGGTGACTGAAACGAAGCGCGCCCACCATTCACTAGTCACTCATCACGATTCTCGAACCGCCGTCGCTTCCTTGCCCTTGCGGTCGCGCAGATAGTTCAGCTTGGCGCGGCGGGCGCGCCCTTTCTTTTCGATCTCCACTCTCGCGATCCGAGGCGAGTTGATCGGGAAAACGCGCTCCACCCCTTCGCCATAGGAAATGCGCCGGACCGTGAAGGTCTCGTTTATGCCGCGACCTTTGCGCCCGATGACAATGCCGGCAAAAATTTGAATCCGCTCCTTGTCGCCTTCGACGACGCGGGTATGCACGCGGACGCCGTCGCCGACCTTGAACTTGGTCACGTCCGTCTTCAGTTGTTCTTTTTCGATAGCGTCGATAATGCTGCTCATAATGTTTCCTCCGGCCCGCTGGCGGGCGGCACCTTCAGTCGGAGCAGAGAGAATTGCAAGGGTCCCTCTCGTAATCGTGCTCGGCTCCTGCTCATGATCGTTCTCTTTCATGGGCTCTTCGATCACGAGCACGAGCATGAGCACGATTACGAGAGGAGCTGGATCGGGCGGCGGTTGTGCTTTGGCGCTCGACCACTATAATCGGAGCGCACTGCGCCCGTAGCTCAACTGGATAGAGTGACAGCCTCCGAAGCTGTAGGTTGCGCGTTCGAGCCGCGCCGGGCGCAAAATCACTTAACGAATCAACGACTGAGCGAATTAGCGATTGTCTGAAATCGCTAAGTCATTAATTCGTTAATTCGCTAATTGATTATCCCGCCAGCGCGTCGAGCCGGCCGAGCAAATCCTTCCGCGTCGTCATCCCGACGACCTGATCTTTGAGCTGCCCGTTCTTGAAAAAGAGCAAAGCCGGAATCGCGCGCACGTTGTACTTCACCGACAGGCTCTGATTTTCGTCCACGTTCACTTTTGCGACCTTCACCGAGCCCGCTCTTTCCGTCGCGACCTCGTCCAAAAGAGGCGCGATCATTTTGCACGGCCCGCACCAGGGAGCCCAGAAATCGACCAGAACTGTCTGATCGCTTTGCGTGACTTCCTTTTCGAAATTCGACTCGTCGAGCGTGATGGTGCGAGAGGTAGTGGAGTTTTCCATGAGGTCAAGATACGGCGTAATTCCAGATTTGAATCAAGAAAATAAGCGTGGAAATGCTGAGCAATCCCCAGCAGAACCATCTGGGAATCGAATCGAATGCGTCAGCCGCACGGGATGTGGCAGGGACGACCTGTGAAGTCTGCGCTACTGTCGCCGGCTGCGGGAGGAGTGGCTGAACATTCGTCCTGGTGGTCGCCGCCGCGGGCTGCGGCAGGATTCTGATGCGTGCGGTTTCCTTCTTCGGTTCGGCCATGGGGGTGGCAGGTTGCGCGAAGAAAAATCGCTGAAATTTTCTTCGTTGTCACTCACTAACTTGGCGCGGCGGTCACAACTTTTGGCCTCAAGCTCGGAGGGACGTGCTTCCGCACGTCCCTTTCTTTGGTCGCGTCCTGTAGCCGCTTGGCTGTGCGAAGCGTGGGAGCACGCGCTGATGCCGACAAAGCGCCGCCCAGGGAGACGCTTCGCACAGCGAAGCGGCTACAGCGCCACTGGCGCGTCACGCCAGCAAATCGTACCCGCGGCTGCCGGTAATCCGGCGTCTCGTGAACTCGCCCACCGGGGCCGGCTCGGAAAGAATGACGCGCGCATCCACTTCCGGGGCGTCCGCTTCCGTGCGGGCGAGGAGCAGTTGATCCACGAGCAAACGCAACTCCTGGCCCACCTTTTCCGCTGCCATCTCGCGCGCGATGCGCTGCTGCACGATCATGGCGCGCCGGTAACGCTCGTTCTTAATCTTCGCTGGAAGCTGCTCGGACATCTTCGCCGCGCGCGAGCCTTCCTCCTGCGAATATTTGAACACTCCGAGCCGCTCAAAACGCGCGTATTCCATGAATTTCAGAAGCGACTCAAAAGCTTCCTCGGTCTCACCCGGAAACCCGACGATGAACGTCGTCCGCAGCGCGACGCCCGGAATCCCGGAGCGGAGAGCGGCGATTAATTCTTCGATGTGGTTGCGGCTCGTTTCGCGACGCATGCGCCCAAGCATCGATTCATCGATATGCTGCAAGGGCATGTCGATGTAACGCGCGACCTTGTCGCATCGCGCGATCGTTTCGATCAACTCCGCGCTCCAATGTGCCGGATGCGTGTAGAGCAAGCGCACCCAAAAATCCCCCTCGATCGCCTGGATCTCGCGCAACAAGGCGGCGAGCGTCGGCCCGCGCGAGGAATCGACCGGCTGGCGCGGGCCCGCCTTCGCCGTCCACAAGTCCATGCCGTAATAGGTCGTGTCCTGGCTGATCAGATTGATTTCTTTCACGCCTTCGGCAACGAGCGCACGAATCTCGGCCAGCACCGATCCCGGTTGCCGGCTGCGATGACGACCGCGCATTTGCGGGATCACGCAAAAACTGCACGGGTGATTGCATCCTTCCGCGATTTTCAAGTAGGCGCTGTGCGTCGGCGTCAATCGAAACCGCGGCGTATCGTAATTTGGTATATAGGTCGGACGATCGGTGACAAAGCTCAGGCCCGAATCGCTTTCCTCCGTCAGCACGCGCTGAACGATCGCTCCGAGTTCGCTCACCTGGTCCAACCCGACGAAGGCATCCACTTCCGGGAGCGACTCTCGCAACTCGCGCGAAAAGCGTTGGGACATGCAGCCGCTCACGATCAATTTTTGCCCGGGTTTTTTCCCGAGACCACGTTGTTGGTGCGCCTCGAGGATCGCGTCGATCGATTCCTCCTTGGCCGAATCGATGAAGGCGCAGGTGTTGATGACGAGCACGTCCGCTTCGTCAGCCACGGAAGTGATTTCCATGCCGTGCTGCAACACGCTGCCGAGCATGATCTCGGCATCCACCAAATTTTTCGCGCAGCCGAGACTGATCATTCCGACCTTGGTCTTTGCCCTTTCCTGTAGCGGCGGTCTATGACCGCCGTTGGGTTGATCTGGTGGTGCACCAACCCGTGGGCGGTCATAGACCGCCGCTACAGAAGATTGGTCAATCGCCGTTGTATCTGAATTCACGCGATCTGTTACCTCGGGGTGAAACGAGGAAGCGGGCTGGGTCGCGGGCTAAGAACAGGACGTGGGCCGACAGTAGGACGTGGGCCAACAGTCGGACGCGGACTAGGACTTCGAGCGGACCTCGGCGTGGGCGAAACAGTCGGCTTGGTTTTGGGCGCATCCTTCGGATTCACTGGTTCCGCCCGGCGCACTTCCGGTTCGGACGGGCTGGCAAATGGGACCGGCGCGGGCGTGGATGGGGTTCCGGAAACAGTGGGTTGCGTGACCGGAGCGATCGTCACCGCTGGAGTCGGAGTGGGCGCGTTCTCCACGGGCAAAGCATGGGGCGCGATGATGTTCTCCGGCACAGCTGTGGCCGTGGGAGAACTCCCCCTCGCCGGTGTCTTCGCTGGTTTTACGCGTTGGATGTCGAGAATTGCTTTCATGGCCATGAATCCGCCCACCAAGACAACGACTCCAATTGCAAACGGAAGGAGCGATCCGCGACCGCCGCTTTGCCTTCGAATCACGACGGGGCGGCTCGGCGCCGGTGCGGGATTATCCTGGAGATAAGCGTAACCATCGACCGTCACGTGTTCCGAAGTTTCAAAGGCTTCGGTGTAAGGACTCACATCCACGTCGAGAAACTTTCCGTAAATGAGGAGAAATCCTTTTGCGTAAGCGAGGCTGGCGAACTGGGAAAAATCCTCGTTTTCGATTTCCGCGAGACGGCCGGGGCGGATCTTGGTCATGCGGCCGGCCTCCTCGAGCGTGAGATTTCGCGCGATGCGTGCTTCCTGTAATTTTTTGCCGAGCCCTTCCATGGAAATTCGTGTGGCGCCGGGTTACACCGCGGCGTCGAGATCGACGAGAATCTCGCGCGGCTTCGCGCCTTCGCCGGGCCCCAATATGCCGCGCTGCTCGAGAATATCAACGATCCGCGCCGCGCGCGTGTAACCGAGGCGCAGCCGGCGTTGCAAGAGCGAAGTCGAGGCGCGTTTTTCCTGCCGAATTATCTCGAGACATTTTTCCACCAGCTCCTCGTCCTCCTCCGTGACGTCTTCCGCGGGCGCGCTCGATAACTGGAGCTTGTCCTGCATCGCGAGGTCGAAGGCCGGCGGACTTTGCGCGGAAACGAATTCGACCAGTCGATGAATTTCTTCGTCGGTCACCAAAACGCCCTGGGCCCGGATGAGCCGCGACGTGCTCGGCGGCAAGTAAAGCATGTCGCCCTGGCCCAGCAGACGATCGGCCCCGTTCTCATCGAGGATCACGCGACTGTCGATTTTCGAAGCGACTTGAAACGCGATCCGGCTCGGGATGTTCGCCTTGATTACGCCGGTGATGACGTCCGCCCGCGGTGTTTGCGTGGCGACGATGAGATGGATGCCGGCGGCTCGCGCCATTTGCGTGATCCGGGCGATCGCGCTCTCTACATCAGCCGGCGCCGTCTGCATCAGGTCTGCCAGCTCGTCGATGATGATGACGATGTAGGGCATTCGATCAGGAATCACGAGCTCGTCTTCCCGCGGCACTGTGATCGGTGTAGCGGCGGCCGTGTCGGCCGCAATTCGGGAACTTGCGGGCGACACGCCCGCCTCTACATCGGCGTCCAATTCCTTCTGCGTTCTCTTGGGCGGGCGCCCGTTGAAGCTGGTGATGTTGCGCACCCCGGCGTGCGCGAAAATTTTGTAACGCTTCTCCATCTCATCGATCACCCAACGCAGGGCGAGAAGCACTTTCTTGGGATCGGTTACGACCGGGATGACCAGATGCGGCAAGGAATTGTAAACCTGCATCTCGACCACCTTCGGGTCGATCATGATGAAGCGCAGTTCCTCCGGCGTGAAGCGGAAGATCATGCTGGCGACCAGGGCATTGATGCAAACGCTCTTGCCGCTGCCGGTTGTCCCGGCCACGAGCAAGTGCGGCATTTGCGCCAGATCGGCGATGATCGTTTTGCCGTAAACGTCTTTGCCCAGTGCCAGAGGTAGTTTCGATTTTGTTTTTGCCTCTTCCCAATCCTGCGATTGAAGCAACTCGCGCAAAGTGACTTTCACTTTTCGCGTGTTGGCCAGCTCGATCCCGACCGTATCCTTGCCGGGAATCGGCGCGAGAATATTGATCCGCTCCGCGCTGGTGGCCCGCGCGAGGTCGCGCTCGAGTGCGACGATCTTATCCACGCGCACGCCTTTGGCGGGATACACTTCGTAGCGTGTGATGGTCGGACCTTTCGTGATGTCACCCGCCGCGACCGCAATTCCGAATTGCGCCAGCGTTTCGATCAAGGTCTGCTGGATCTGTTCGAGTTCCGCCGGGTCGGCCGCGGTGCGGCCTTCGGTGTCGTGGGCATCGAGGAGATCGAAGCCGGGCAGCGTGTAGTTTTCGGCATCCCAAGTCTGACTCGTTAGGCCGGCGAGAGATTTCCCTTTCTTTTCCGTGCCGCGCAATTCCGCGAGAGAGGGCTTCTTTCGGCTCGGCTCATCCGGCAGCGCGGTGGTGTCCACCACTTTCGGTTTCGGCCGATTCGCCAATTCCTCGGGCGAAACAAATACTCCGGCAGGCTCTGGCACCGGCGCTCCCTTTTTCTTCAATTGCTTTTCGATTGCGCGCTGTTGTTTCGCGAGTTCCTGCTGGCTGATTTCCAGCCGGCCCTTCAAATCCGATTTGCGCAGCCGGCGCTTCAATTTCCATTCGCGCCAAGCCATCACTCCCTGGCGAATCCCCGCGACGGTTTGTCGAACGAGATGGATCGGCCGCAGTCCGGTCATCAAAATGAGGCTGCTGATATAGATGCCGGTAAGGAGAATGATCGATCCGACTCCGCCCATCCAGGTAAGCAGGAGTTTTTTCCCGATGAAAAAGCCGACCCATCCGCCGGGCCCTTGAATGTTGAAAGCGGTGCGCCACCCCTGCAGATGTTGCGTCTGGAGTTGGAGAAGGCACGCGCCGGAGACAATAAAAAGCACGATCCAACCGAGCCGCCGCGTGACCCGCAATCTCGAGTGAAATAGTTTCGCGCCGCCGAATCCGAGTAGGACCACCGCCAGTAAATAAGAGGCGGCGCCGATCATCAGGTAGGAAAAGCCCGCGATAATGGCTCCAAACGGACCGATAAAATTTTGCGCGGGGCGGTTCGGCGGAGAGACGTGACTGAACGGCACCCAGGAGGGTAAATCCTTCGGCGCGTAAGAAATCAGCGCGAGGAAAAGCAACGTCCCGACGCCGAGCAGCACCAGAGCGAAAACCTCATTCCACGCGGTGTTTTTGTTAGTGCGAGCCACTGCGGCTCACAGTAGTGCGACGAAGAGAGCTTTCAATTTCATTCCGAGAGGATGAAGCGAGGTTTTCTTTGCAGTGGGAATGATCGGCGGGAATCGCGTTAGAAATGGAGAAAAAGAAACGTCCAACGTCCAACGTCCAACGTCCAATGAAGAGGGGAGAAGGACGAACATGTTTTCCGGCGTTCGTCCCTGAGCCTCTGGAGTTGGACGTTGGATGTTGGACGTTGAGCGTTGGACGTTTCCCCTTTCCCGCTTTCCTTCTTGCGCCTTCCGAGCCTCGGCGCTTACTGTGCCCACTCGTTATGCGACTTTTTCTTCGCAGAGCCGGTCTCATCCTCGCAACCGGTTCGTTAGTCTTCTTCCTTTCCTGCGAGCGCCATCATGTGGGGGAACTCCCGGAGGAACATGAGCTGAAACCTTCGGGCGAGACGCACGCCGACCTGCCTCATGCTTCTCTCTCGCCTGCGGCGCGAGCGACGCCCGTGAATTTTTTCCCGGATAAGCCGAAACCGTAAGCAGACAGGATCGACGTATGGCCACGCAATACGCAACCCGACCGCCCAACCTAAAGGGAATGCCGCCCGGCGTTCCTTACATCATCGGCAACGAAGGCGCGGAGCGTTTCAGCTTCTACGGGATGCGCACGATCCTCATCGGGTTCATGACGCAATTTCTGGTGAACAAATCCGGCGTGCTCCAGGGCATGCCGGAGAACGAAGCCCAAGGCTGGTTCCACCAGTTCGTCTCCTCGGTTTACTGGATGCCGTTCTTCGGCGCGATCCTGGCCGACGGCTGGCTCGGCAAGTACCGGACGATCTTTTATCTCTCCATCGTTTACTGCTTCGGACATTTCACTCTCGCCCTGATGGACAGCCCGGCCAGCATCCAGTTCGGGCAAAAATGGGTGCTCGCGATCGGATTATTGTTGATTGCGATCGGCGCCGGCGGCATCAAACCGTGCGTCTCGGCCAACGTCGGCGATCAGTTCGGCGAATCGAACAAGCACCTGCTCTCGCGTGTTTTTGGCTGGTTCTATTTTTCCATCAATCTCGGCTCGTCGTTCTCGATCTGGCTCTGCCCGGTTCTGCTGCACAGTCCGAACTGGGGACCAAAATACGCCTTCGGATTGCCCGGCGTTCTGATGTTCTTTGCGACGGTAATCTTTTGGCTTGGCCGCAAGAAAATGGTCCACGTTCCGCCGGGCGGCCTCGGATTTTTGAAAGATCTGACCAGCAAGGAAGGGCTCAGCATTCTGGGGCGCGTTTGGATGATTTACGCCTTCACGATGATCTTCTGGGCGCTTTGGGACCAGAGCAGCGGCGGCGAATGGACGCTCCAGTGCCAGAAGATGGACCTTTATTTCTTCGGCATCACCTTCTTGCCGGAGCAGGTAAATGTGGTGAACGGGATCTTCATTCTCGCGATGATTCCGCTGTTCAATTACTGGCTCTACCCGGCCATCAGCAAAGTTTTCCCGCTCACCCCCCTTCGAAAGATTGGAATCGGACTGTTCCTCACCGCGCTTTCGTTTGTCGTGATCTGGTGGATTCAGATCGAGATCGATCACGGCGCCCGACCGAATGTCGGCTGGCAATTCCTCGCCTACGTCATTTTGTCCGCTGGCGAAGTGATGGTTTCAATTACGGGCCTGGAATTTTCCTACACCCAGGCGCCAAACCGGATGAAGAGTTTGCTCATGGCGATGTGGTTGCTCTCCATCGCGCTCGGAAATCAGATCCCGTCGATCATCAGCTTCCTCATTCCGAAGCTCAAATCGATGGGTATGAATTTGGAAGGCGCGAATTACTTTAGGTTCTTCACCCTGCTCATGCTCGTGACTTCGGTCATCTACGTTTTTGTCTCGCGCCACTATCGCGAGCGAACGTATCTGCAATCCCAGCTTACCGAGGACGAGCGGATCACCGAGCCGTTGCTGGCGGGCGGCACCCCGACTTAGGCCGAATCGGATCAATCGGATTCGTGTGGAGAAGGGGAGTCGGTTTCCTCTGCGCCATTGTTGTGCGGATACGCGATCCGCGTCATCAGGAGCCGATCTAATACTTGCGAGCTGCCCTTCGGTTCGTGGACGAAGACTAGACGCCCCGTGGGGTGCATCGAAATGAAATCTGGATGTGGGACAGAAAAACTGCTGCCATCTGCCATATGAACAAGGAAGGGAACAAACGGTTGCTTTTGCTGCGCCCCGCGGAGGTATTCGAGAGTCATGGTTCCAAGCGTATTACTCCTCTTCTTGGAATCAAGTTGGCTGGATGGGTCGCGTGCTTTGCTTTTTCGGTAATTTCCGCGCACGCCACGCCGGACGACGATCGCTTCCAAAAACTGGCGAACGATTACATCGAACAAACGCTTCGGACGCATCCGGAGCAGGCGACGGAACTGGGCGATCACCGGTTCGATGATCGGCTGACGGATTACTCGGCGGAAACTCGCGGGAAGGAACTCGCGGAGGCGAAAGCGTTCCGGGAAAAGCTGAACGCGTTCGGGCCCGAGACGAAGTTGAGCGCGGGGAACAGCGTCGATCTCCGCATTCTCAAGGACAACGTCGATTACGAAATCTTCGATCTGGAGGAGCTGAAGGACGAAGATTGGAATCCGCTGGTTTACAACCAGAGCCTGGCGAACAGCCTCTACCTCCTGGTCGCGCGCGATTTCGATGCGCCGGAGAAACGGATTCCGAATTTGCGGATGCGGATGGAAGGAATTCCCGCCGTCATCGCGCAGGCGAAGGCGAACCTGAAACATTCGCCGAAGGTCCACACTGAGACCGCGATCGACCAGACGCAGGGCGCGATCAGTTTCGTGCGCGAAGGTCTGGCGCCGCTGCTCGATCGCGCACCGCAATTGAAGGCGGAGATCGCGCCGCTCCAGGAAAAGACCGCCCAGGCCCTGGAGGAATACTTGAAATGGCTGAAGGAAGATTTGCTTCCCCGCTCTGACGGCGATTTTCGGATCGGCCTGGACAAGTTCCGGAAGAAACTTCGTTTCGCGCTCGCGTCCGATTTGTCCGTCGAGGAATTGATGAAGCGCGCCCAAGCCGATCTGGCCGCGACCCAAACCGCGATCTACCAAACCGCGCTGCCGCTCTACAAAAAATATTTCCCAAAGGCTGACGAGGCCACGCTGGCGGACAAGAAGAAGGTCACGACAGCGGTGCTCGACAAACTGGCGGAGCAACATCCGGACGACAACACCATCGTCGGCACCGCGGAAAAAGTTGTCGCCGAAGCGACCGAATTCGTGCGGAAGAAGAATCTCGTCCGGGTTCCGGATAAGCCGCTGAAGGTCATCGTCATGCCGGAGTTCAAGCGCGGGCAGGGGATTGCCTATTGCGATTCGCCCGGGCCGCTGGAGAAAAACGGCGAGACCTTTTTCGCCTGCGAACCGACGCCGAAAGATTGGACCAGGGAGCGGAAGGAATCGTTCTACCGCGAATACAACAACTACATGGTGCGAGACCTGACCGTGCACGAAGCGATGCCGGGCCATTATCTGCAACTGGCGCACTCGAATGAATTTCATGCGCCGACGCTGGTGCGCGCGATTTTCCAGAGCGGCAGTTTCGTGGAGGGCTGGGCGGTTTACACCGAGCAGATGATGGCCGAGGCCGGTTACGGCGGTCCCGAGGTGAAAATGCAGCAGTTGAAGATGCGGTTGCGCGTGATTTGCAACGCGATTCTAGATCAAAGCATCCACACCGCGAATATGAGCGAGCAGCAGGCGCTCGACCTGATGATGAAGGAAGGCTTCCAGCAGGAAGGCGAAGCCGTGGCCAAATGGAAACGCGCCCGGCTCAGCTCGACGCAGCTCTCGACTTATTTCATCGGCGTGACCGAGCATCTCGAGATGCGCGAACGCGCCAAGGCGAAAGCCGGCGCCTCGTTCGATCTGAAAAAATACAACGATAGCGTTCTCTCGTTCGGGAGTCCGCCCGTGAAGTACGTTCGCGAGTTACTGGGCCTGTAAATGTGGGAGGGGCCTCAGCGCCCCGACAATATCGGAAAAAGAGTCGGGGCACTAAGGCCCCTCCCACATTGAAGAATCTCCGCTGTAGCCGCCTCGCTCTGTCGAGGCGTTGCCCGCGCGGCGACAGAGCGCCGCGGCTACAGTTTCTTGGTGGCGAATCTTTTCGCGAGATAATCCAGATTGAAAATGTGGCGCGCGCCTGTTTTTGATTCGCGAAAAACCACCTCATACCAGCCGCGCATCCGCTCGGGCCGGTAACGTTTCCCGTTGATCAAGATTGACTCGTGCGCGATCACGCGGTGAATCACTTTCTCGTAAGCGGACTTCGACCAGCGCCGCAACCGGCGCCGATTCCAATCCAAGACCCGGCCCGCATCCTCATACGACTTCGGCCGCTCCGGAAAATCGAGCAGCGAACGTGCATCGCCCTCCAGCACCGCTTCGATGTGTTGCAGGGTCGCCGCGTCACCGAGCTGGCGGATTTTCTCTCGGAAGGGCGCAAGCGTTTCCGACGCGATGGCGCGTAAACCGAGCGCGCGGCCATCACGGAGTTTCCAAGTTTGTTCGTTCACGTCGCAACGAAACGGGTCGTGGGCAAGCGACTTTGCCGTCACCCGCCAGCCCCGCCGCGACGAATGCTTCTTCAATTGGAACGGAGTGAAACGCGGAATGTCGTGAGCGTCCAGCTGAGCCAGGTCGGATCCTGGCCACGTTCGCATCGTCTCGATCGCGCCCGCGATAAAGGTACAGCTGGCCAGGGTGAGCGCGGCGTCAGGGGTGAAGTCGACCGTCACTTCGATTCGTCCCCGGCGGGGCCGAACACCGATGGCCGTGCTTTGGCGGTTCGCCGCGAGCAACAGCAACGGCGCCGGGAGAACGTGCGCGAGAAGATGGCCGAGCTTGAAGACGGTTCGAGCGCGCGAATTGGTGGAACGAAAGGACAAATTGTAATGCGTGCTGAATCCCTGAAGCCTCGCGCGGCAACCATTCCGGTCGCTCCACGCGTCCAGCTCTGTCCGCAGATATCGGATCTGTTCCCAAAGCAATCGGGTGGCTCGATAACAGCATCCCGGTTCCAGCTCCACGATCGGAGTCGCAACCTCGATTACTCCCGTATCAAAATAGATGGCGCCGCCCGCGGGGAGTTGGAACGAACGGCCTGTGCGCGGAATCATCCGCCGCCGGACCAGCTTCTGCGGCGTGCCAAAAATTTCCTCCGGACGTTTTTGCACGTCATCGATGAAAAGGGAAAATTCCGCTTCCAGCCCAATGACGGGCCGCGGCGGTGGAAGATGAAATCGCCCCTCGGCCTTGGAGCCGTCTTTTAGGATTCGCTGCATTCGCATGGAACGAGAGTCAGATAACCGAGGCTTACCCGCAGGTGATCGTCGCCCTGCTCGTAGCCTTGAACGAAAACTTCGCCCCCGAGCGAAGCCGCAATACTACCGTAGCGCGTGATGGACTTCTCCTGGTCGAGATAGGTGTCGCCGATGCGATAAATATCCGCAGCCGTTCCCCAGCTGTGCACGCACGCAACTTTGTTGAGGCGATGCGCGGGCGAGCGATACCCTCCATTCGCGCCGATGAAAACTGGCGCATCGACTTCCCGGCGCAGGTCCTCGAGATATCGCGCCAGCGCCAGGATCGCGCACGGCACGTAATGAGGAAAAGTGCGCAGCAGCAAATCGGCTTCGCGGCAATCGACGGTCATTAGCTCGGACAGGTTGAAATGCGCCGCTACGCGCAGGGAGTGCGCTTCCGCCGAGCTCGGCACTTCGTAGAAAAATCGAGGAAGATGATGGATCTTTCCGTGTTCGTCCGTGACGCCTTCGCCCGGGCGCAAAGCGGCTCGATGCTCCGCAGAAAGAGTCAATCCATCGATCGGGTGCAGTTCGCCGGGACTGGTCACGGTTTCACCTCCTGCTGTAGCCGCCCCGCTCTGTCTGGGCGTGGTTGGTCCGCACGGCGACAGAGCGCCGTGACTACAGCAGTTTCGCGTTGGGAAAAATCATTCATATCAAACATCGAAAGACGGCGTCCGATATTTTGGCTATCGCTTCGCGACGGCCGTTGGTTTCCGCCGCAACTTCCGTGAGAACAACCAGGATGTACGGCTCGCGCTCCGGGAGATAAACGATGCCAGCGTCGTGACAAGCGGTGGAAATTTCACCGGTCTTGTGAGCTACGCTGGCGTGCGCCGGAAGAGGTGCGGGGATCATCGAGTTGAAGCGCTGCTGCAAGAGAATGTTGATCGCGAGATCGCGGCCGGCTTTCGACAAAAAATCGCCGCGCAAGGCCGCGAAGAGATCGAGCAATCCATGCGCGGTGGTTTCATTGTTCAGATTCTGCTCGTGCGCTTTTACGTCGCCGACGCCGCGACGAAGATCGACGGCTTTGATTCCCGCTTCGCGCAAGACTTGCAACCCGTAGTCAACCGTGAGGTAATCGAGCAGGAGATTGGTCGCCAGATTGCTACTGGAGACGATCATCCATTCCATTAGCTCGGAAATCCTGGCCGTTCGTCCAAGGGAACGATAGAGCTGCGGATAACCGTCCGACTCGGGATCAATCCGAAAAGGGGTCTGATCGACCGCGCTGAGGAAACGGTTCCGGACGTGCAGGGTATCGTCAGCGCGGATCCGGCCTTCATCGATCGCTTTGCAAACCGCGAGCAGGATGGCAACCTTTATGGTGCTGGCGGCGTGAAAACGGCGGTCCGCATTGATCGCCAGGCGGAAACCGGTCTCGTAATCGTGCAGCGCAACGGCATAAGCCACGGCTTTGCTTTCGCTCATGATGCGCTCGCACACGCTGCGAAGCATCTCGCTCGTCTTTGGCTCGTCCATGATAGGGCCTGCTATTTACAACGGAGATGAAGGGTCGCAAAGTCCGCCATGCTTAACGTGGCCACCTGGATTCGGCCCAAGGACGAGAAATGGTTTCGTCGCGCTTTCGCGAAGCATCCAGAGGTGCGCCTTTGGAACGCGATGAACGAAGAGGTGTCCCTCGAGAAAATGGATGGCTTGCTCCTGAGCGGCGGTCCGGATATCGCGCCGGAGTTTTTGAAGCAACCGGTTCCGGATCCCTCGGTCCTCGATAAGGACGTGGATCCGAAACGCGATCGCTGGGAATTTGACGCGACGCGAGCCGCGCTGGAACGCCGTCTGCCGATTTTTGCCATCTGCAAAGGGATGCAGCTCTTCAATGTCGCGCTCGGCGGGACGCTTCACCTCGACATTCCGGGTCATGGCGATCCGGAGATGCGCGATCACAATGTGCAACCTTTGCGCACTGCGGCCACGGCAACTCATCGACTCGACAAAGTAAACAGCTCGCATCATCAAGCGGTCGATCGCCTGGGTGAAGGCCTTGAGGTCGAAGCCTGGTGCAAGACCGACGACATCATCGAGCAGATGCGGCTGCGCGATTATCCGTTTGCCCTGGCCGTCCAATACCATCCGGAACGCAATGAGAGCTACGCCCCGCTCTTCGCCGATTTTGTGTCGCAATTGGGCGCCAGCTAACTGTAGCGGCGGTCTATGACCGCCGACGTTTTACATTGCTCGCTCGGCGGTCATAGACCGCCGCTACAGAAGAGGCGACCTATTCGCCCCGATAAACGCACCGCGCGGTGGGCGTTTCGTGCACGACGATCTCGCATAGACCGGGACAGAGCGGCCGAAGTTTTTGCCACAGCCACGCGGCCATGTTTTCGATCGTCGGATTATCCAACCCGGCGATTTCGTTAAGATAGGCGTGATCGAGTCGCTGGATGAGCGGTTTCATCGCCGCGCCGATTTCGGCATGATCGTAAAACCAGCCTGTGGCTGGATCGACTTCGCCTTCCACGGAGATCTCGACTTTGAAACTGTGTCCGTGCATCCGCCGGCACTTATGTCCCTCGGGCGCATTCGGCAGCGTTTGCGCCGCTTCAAAACCAAAATCTTTTGTCAGGCGAACGCGCATGATCGCGAAAGTTCGCATTGCAGGAGCGCGCTGTCATCCCGAGCCGCGTAGACGGCGAGGGACCTCACAATCGAAGGGTCTAGCTAGCTCGCGCATGGAGACCCGCCGTCCGTACGGGTGACGGTTTAAGTCGCAAGCTAATCCGCCCCGCGATTGTGAGGTCGGCGCTCCTCCCTTGGTCGCGGTCCCGTCTACGCGGCTCGGGATGACAGCAGTCTTTCACACCCCGCGTTTTGTCGGCGTCCAGATGAACTTATGCATCTGCAACTGGAACCGCACCGGCAACCGATCCGCCAAAATCCACTCCACGATTTTGCGGGGATCGATCCGGCCAAAAATCGGCGAGAATAACACGGCGCGACAACGTTTTACTAAACCGTGGCGCTGAACTTGTTCCCGCGACCATTCGTAATCTTCCCTCGAACCGATCACAAATTTCACCTCATCGCGCGCCGTGAGATGTTCGATGTTCGACAAAAGGTTCCGCTCGCACTCGCCGCTCCCTGGCGTTTTCAAATCCATGATTCGATGGACACGCGGATCGACGGATGAAATATCGTGTGCGCCGCTGGTTTCCAGCAAAACCGTCCGGCCTGCATCCGCGAGCATCGTCATGAGCGGCAGCACATTTTTTTGCAGGAGCGGCTCGCCCCCGGTGATTTCAACCAGCGGGCACTGGAAGGCCGCGACCGCCGTTACGATTTGGCCGAGCGTCTGTTTTGTCCCTTCGTAAAAAGCATATTCCGTATCGCAATACGTGCAGCGCAGATCGCAGAAGGTCAGGCGCACGAAAACGCACGGCTCGCCCGCCCAGGTGCTCTCACCCTGGATCGAGTGATAAATCTCGTTAATCGTGAGCGCCTTTTCTCCGGTCTCTTTCATTGAACGTTGGACGTTGAACGTTGGACGTTGGACGTTTGCGGTCCGACAACGTAAGCCGCCCCAATGCAAAATCGAATCGACCAATGCTTCGAAGCGCTTCGTGCCGGAAACGAAAAGGCCTTCATCGCCTACATCTGTGCCGGTGATCCCGACTTCCCAAGGACCGTCGATCTCGCTTTCGCCCTCGAAAAAGCCGGCACTGATATTCTCGAATTAGGTCTCCCGTTTTCCGATCCCTTAGCCGACGGACTCGTAAACCAACTCGCCGCTCAGCGCGCGCTCGAAGCGGGTGCCACAACACGAGGCGTGCTCGATTGCGTTCGGCAAATCCGGCGGCTGTCCCAAATCCCGATCGTCCTCTACACCTATATGAATCCGATTTTCCAATTCGGACTCGAACGATTTCATCGTGAGGCGACCGATGCTGGAGTTGACGGACTCTTGATTCTCGATCTTCCGCCCGAAGAAGATCTCGATGCGCAAACCGACGGGCTTTTGCACATCCGGCTGATCGCGCCGACCACGCCGCCGGATCGCACCGAAAAAATCTGCGCCCGGGCTGCTGGCTTCATTTACTATGTCTCGCGCGAAGGCGTCACGGGCGTGCAAAGCGACGTGGCCTCATCCGTCGGCGAACGGGTCGCGCAAATTCGTCAATGCACGAAATTGCCGATTGCGGTTGGTTTTGGGATCTCGAATGCGGAACAAGCGCGCGAAGTTGCGCAGTTCGCCGATGCGATCGTGGTCGGAAGCGCGATCGTGCAACGAATTGGCGAGAGCAGCGCCGAGCCGGACATGCCGACAAGAATCGGGAACTTCGTTCAACCACTCGTGGCTGCGGTAAAGACATCAAGGAGCGGCGGTTTACAAACCGCCGACTCCAAAGCGAAAGGCGGTTTGTAAACCGCCTCTCCTTGGTGAGAATCAAAGCAGTGTCATTTAGTAATTTCGCTGCGAAGAGGCACGGCCGCGACCCACGCGACTACATCCCGCACTTGGTCCTGGCTTCTTCGTAGGTCGAGCGAGCGCTCAACAAACTCGCGAGGTATTTATCCACCGCCGGCGCATTCGCCGCCCGTGAGAGGTTTCCGGGCGCATCGAGGCGCGAAAAGATTGCGTGCACGATCTTGGCCCGCGGCACGCTCTTTTCACCGTACCCGGTTGGAATGTTGCTCGACCAGAAGCGGACGTAATCCAGACCCAGCTTCTTCTCCATGCCTAGGTAAATCACGGAGTGGCCGTGCTCGGCGCGGCCCACTTCAGGCGACCAGAAAATCTTCATGAAGTCGCCCGGCTCGGCCGCGGCGAAATCATCAAAATTTTGTCCAAGATCCATTTCATGGAAAAGGCGGGCGGTGCCCGGGCCATTAGCGTTCCAACGGCCCCAGATTCCTTCGCCATCGCGCTGGCCGCGAATCATCAGGCTTTCCAGGGTCGCGTAATCGAGATGAAGAGAGCCGCGCGCGCGGAGAGCTTCAATCGTTTTCATGAAAACAAGGTAGGTCGCGCCGGAGCAGTAACTCGGCGAGGCCGCGTCCGGCAAGACGAAGAACTTGCCCGATTCGAAATGGGCCGCGGATTGCAACCGGATCGTGGCCACACGGGAGGCGGAGTAGCGCCCGCCTTGCGGCATCTGCTGGATCTGTTGGAGGATCAGCTCGTTGAATCTGCCCGGTGCGATCTGCGCGAGACAGAGGGGACGAGCGCCGAGGAAAAGCGCCAGTCCCACGATGATTCTTGCGAGATTATTTTTCAAGACTACGCGACACAAATAGAACTTGAATCAGCCTGCGGCAACCAAGGAGCGGCGATTTTCAATCGCCGTCGTTTTGGTTCGGCGGTGACAAACCGCCGCTCCTTGGGGCTGAGTTGGCTTTGCCGGCAGATTGTGGTAACAAACCGCCATGCTGCGTTTCACCAAGATGAACGGCGCGGGGAACGATTTCGTCATGCTCGATAATCGGGCGGGCGATTTGCAGTTGGCGGCGGAACAAATCGCAAAGATTTGCGATCGCCACCGCGGCATCGGCGCTGATGGAGTCTTGGTCCTCGAGCGTCCGACCAACGGCGCAACTTTTCGCATGCGCTATTATAATGCGGACGGCGGTGAAGCGGAGATGTGCGGCAACGGAGCGCGTTGCTTCGCGCGTTACGCGAGTCACGTGGCGGGGCCGGTCGAAAAACTTTCCTTCGAGACGCCGGCCGGTGTGATCGGGGCGGATCTCCAAGGCGAGCTCGTGTGTTTGCAAATGAGCGAACCGACGGACCTGCGATTGGGAATAAAGATTCCACTGAGCGACCAAGTCGTGGAAGGACATTTTCTGAACAGCGGTGTGCCGCACGTGGTGATTCCGGTGGAAGATCTGGAGAAGGTGGACGTTCGCGGCCTCGGATCCGCGGTGCGGCGCCACGAGCTTTTCGCGCCCAAGGGCGCCAACGTAAATTTTCTGAAGCGCCGGGGTGACCGGCAAATCTCGATCCGCACCTACGAGCGGGGAGTCGAAAACGAAACGCTTGCTTGCGGGACCGGCGTGGTGGCGAGCGCGCTCATTTTTGCCGCGACCGAGAAGGTCGACGGTCCGATCGGAGTGCTGGTGCGCGGCGGAAACGAATTAGACGTGGGCTTCGACAAAGATGGCGACCAATTTCGAAACGTGACGCTGACGGGTCCCGCGGATTTCGTCTTCGAAGGAACGATCAAACTTTGAGGCTCTTCAACTGTAGCGGCGGTCTATGACCGCCGATCGAGCAAAGAAAAGGCACGGCGGTCATAGACCGCCGCTACAGAATGTTTAGAGGAACATATACTGCGCTGGTCACACCGTTCCAGAACGGCGAGATCGATCTGCCGTCACTTGAGAAATTGATCGAGGAGCAAATCGCCGCCGGAATTACCGGCCTCGTCGCGGTCGGCACCACTGGGGAATCGCCGACCCTTTCCCACGAGGAGAAGGAGCAGGTCATCCGCCTCACGGTCGAGATTGCGAAAGGCCGGTGCCAGGTCCTGGCCGGCACCGGTTCGAATTCCACGGCCGCCGCGGTCGCGGCCACGGAGGGGGCGGAAAAAATGGGCGTCGATGGTATGCTTGTCGTGGCGCCTTATTACAACAAACCGAGCCAGGAAGGATTGTTCCGGCATTTCCGCGCGATCGCGCAGGCGACCTCCTCTCCTCTGATGCTTTACAATATTCCAGGGCGCTGCGCGGTGGACATCGGACCGGAGACAGTGGAGCGGCTCGCGGTCGGCTGCCGAAATATTGTCTCGATCAAGGAAGCCAGCGGCAGCGTCGATCGGGTTAGCGACCTGCGCGCGCGCCTTCCCGACGCGTTTACCATTTTGAGCGGCGACGATTCTTTGACGCTGCCGTTCCTGGCCGTCGGCGCGGTGGGCGTCGTCAGCGTCGCCTCGAATTTGTTTCCCGCGGAAGTTTGCGCGCTGGTGCAGGCCTTTCGATCTGGCGATGTGAAGACCGCGCGCGAGATGCATCTGAAGATGCTGCCTGTTTTCAAGGATCTGTTCATCGAGCCGAATCCGGTTCCGACGAAGACCGCCCTGGCGTGGCGCGGGGCGATGGCCGCGGAATGCCGACTCCCGCTTTGCGAAATGACGGAGGCGAACGCCGCGCGCTTGCGCACGACTCTCGACGCCTTTGAGGGAATTGGCTGAGCATGAAGCCGGTGCGCGTTCTCCTCATCGGAGCGAAAGGCCGCATGGGACAGGAGATCGCCGCGTCGGCGCAAGCAGGGGGCGCCGTCATCATCGCGGGGCTCGATCAGGGCGATGACCTAAGCAAAGACATCGGCGCTTGCGATGTCGTCGTTGATTTTAGTCACTCCAGCGCCACCGATGAAATTTGCCGGGTCTGCCTCGACGCAGGGAAACCTTTGGTGGTTGGGACGACGGGCCACTCCAACGAGCAGCGCGCGTTGCTGGAGAAAACTTCAAAATCGCTGCCGGTTGTTTTCTCGCCGAATTTCAGCGTGGGCGTTAACGCGCTCTTCTGGCTAACCCGAAAAACGGCGGAGATGCTCGGCCAAGATTTCGATCTCGAAATCGTCGAGACGCATCATCGCCTGAAAAAGGATGCGCCCAGCGGCACCGCGAAGAAACTGGCGGAGCTCCTGAGTGAAGCGCGAAAGCTCGATCTCGAAAAGAATGTCGCTTACGGCCGTGAGGGTTTGGTCGGAGAAAGGCCGGCGACGGAGATCGGCGTCCACTCAATTCGCGGCGGCGATGTTGTCGGTGATCATACGGTGATGTTCGTCGGAAGAGGCGAGCGGCTCGAACTCACCCACAAAGCTTCCAGCCGCGAAACATTTGCCCGGGGCGCGTTGCGCGCCGCGCAATGGATCGTGGGACGTCCGCCCGGCCTTTACAGTATGGAGGATGTGCTTGGGCTCTAGTTGTAGCTGGGGTCGCCGACCCGGGCTGCGTTTTCTAATCTTCAGCCGCGGCGACCTCACGAGCACTGGTGTAGTGGCGGCCGTGCCGGCCGCAAGCACGTCAAATTTGCGGGCGACACGCCCGCCACTACACCCTATCTGAACACGATGAGAGCTGGCGTCGCAGTCGGATCCAACCTCGGGGAGAGGCTGGTGAACTTGCGTAACGCGCGGAAGGATATCGCCGCGCTCTGCGGTGTGCTTCCGCCCATGCGATCGTCGGCCGTTTACGAGACGGAACCGGTTGGCTGCGAAAAGGGCGCACCGAAATTTCTGAATGCCGCGGTCGAATTCGGATATGCGGGAGAAGCGCACGACTTGTTGCGCGAGCTGGCTGGAATCGAAAAGCTGCTGGGCCGCCCCGCCACCCACGCGAGGAATATCTCACGCTCGATCGATCTCGATTTGCTTTATTTCGGCGAATTGGAGATCGAGACCGCGGAGTTGCAGTTGCCTCATCCTCGGATCATGCAACGCGAATTTGTGCTTCGGCCTCTCGCGGACATCCACCCGGATCTGGTTCTTCCCAAACAAACTGAGTCCGTCGGCGCTCTGCTTCTGCAACTCACGCAGACGGGAGCGGTGGTGCAGGTGGCCGTGGAATGGTAGGGTCGAGATCGATGCAGGAATTTCGCGAGAAGAAGTTGCGGGGGGAACGAATCACGGCGCTGACGGCCTACGATTATCCGACCGCTCGTCTGCTCGATGAAAGCGGGATCGACATTATTCTGGTGGGCGACTCGTTAGGCATGGTCGTGCTCGGTTACGACGACACTACCCAGGTCACGCTCGCGGAAATGGTTCATCACACGAAGGCCGCGGCGCGCGGAGTGAAACGCGCCTTGCTCGTCGCCGATCTGCCCATTCATACCTACGATGATACCGCCCAAGCCGTTTCGAATGCGCGCGCGCTGATCGAAGCGGGAGCGCAAGCGGTGAAACTGGAAGGCGGAGTAAGTCACGTTCCGCAGATCGAAGCGATCGTGGCGGACGGGATCGCGGTGATGGGCCACATCGGAATGCTTCCGCAGAGTGTCCGCGAGGAAGGCGGATATAAAGTGAAAGGCCGCACCCAGTCGGAAGCTGAAGCGCTCGTGCGCGACGGGCAGGCGGTGGAGAAGGCGGGCGTGTTCTCGGTCGTGCTGGAGATTGTGAACCCCGAGGCAGCGCGCCAGATCACGAGCGCACTCAGCATTCCGACGATCGGGATCGGCTCCGGCGAACAGTGCGACGGACAGATTCTAGTGACCCACGACCTGATCGGTTTGTTCCCATGGTTTACGCCAAAGTTTGTTTCGCCTGAGGCGCGAGTGGCGGATGAGATCCGAAAGGCCGTCCAGATTTTCATCGGGCGCACGAAATCCGGCGAGAGCTAGTTGGTCCAGATTCAGAATGAACCCAAACGTTGGCCGGTTCTGACGCGCAGGGAGCTTTTCATGCTTACGGGGGATTCAATTCACTTACAGACACCGATTCCTGTAGTGTGGTCCAATAAACCGGACAAGACGATAGCCCAATTCACAGAGCCCCCTCCAAGGTCGGATTTATTGACGTTTTTTGAGCAAAAAAGCGACCTGAAGTGTCTTCTACATCGAATGAAACGTGTGGACACATGTGGCCGCAATGTGCCACAAGTGCATACAGAGTATTACAAAGTGTGATAAAGTGTGAATAGGGTGATACGCCGGGAACGGCGCACTTACTGCTTTTGAGAACGAACCGAACTGATCTGAATATGCCCGCGACCCTGCCGACCCCCGGCCCCGTACGAAAAGCTTCGCGTTCGCAAACAATGGGATTCGGGGCGTCAAGCATTCACCAAGTCCAATTTCATAATTGGGTTGAGGAAGAAGAGGCCGACGAACTGACGAAAGCCAAAAGTGATTTTAGCCTTTGGCTGAGTGCAATTGCGAAGAACGAAGTCCTATTCGAGCGGCACGTGTATAAGAATCCGAATTTGTCAGATTTGGACCTTCATCAACATCGCTCTCTCCTATTCGGACTGCTGTCTTTTGGCGAGCGTTTGATTGTGGCTTTCCACAAGCTAGGGGCCGCAAAAACCATTGATCCGTCGAACTATTTTAAACTGATTCAACAGAATTTGGATTCTTTACTGGAATCCTTTAACGCTTGGCACGGGCCGCTAGAGGCTCAAGAAGACATACCAGAGGAGTTCGTAGAGGGAATACGCGACATTGCAGAGGGCAAGATTGTTGATCTAGACAAAGCTTTAAACGAAAAGCCCGACGATGCCGTTCAAGTTTGAGGCGTCTAAAGCCTTTTGGAAGCACTTTGACAAACTCAACCCTCAACAGCAGGCGGCTGCTCGGGACAAATTCCAGACATTCAAAAAAGATCCATTCTCACCCAGTCTGCGACCGCATAAAATCAATCGTTTAACGGCGCTTCTTAGCCGGACGGTGTACGCAGTGGATATTGAAGGCGATCTTCGCGTAACCTTTTACCAAGACGGGCAAACAATCATGAGCGTGTCAATCGGCACGCACGACATTTACAAATAGGTGCGGCGCATTGACGCCCGACCGTTTCAAACTGCAGCATTATCAAACCCCTCGGTTTGACAACAGCCCCGGAGTGCCGATTTGTTTCTCGAGGTAAATGAGAACAACAGACTATGGGGAGTTCGACGAGGCTCTTCTGCAAAGCAGCAAGGAGCGAAGCTGGCTGCTGGTTGGTCTGATGATTTCCCTGGCGCTGCACGGCGCGCTCTGCGGGTATTTTTACCGCACGAGTTTCATGCCTGCTCCCAATCTCCTGGAGGAGCGCGTCCAGACTCCCACTTTCAAGGTCAAGAGCGTGGATATGCAGCCGCTCGATAAATCGAGCTCGGATCAATTGAATCCGGCGGCGAAGCCCGATCCGGACAAAACCGATGTGCAGCTCCCGGACGAGAAGAAATCGTTCGACCAGCTCTTGCAGGATGTGCACGCGAGCGCGGCGTTGCCGGACGACACGCGGGATGTTCTTCCCGACAAGCCGCAGGTGGATCAAAACGCTAATTCCGTCATGAGCGAGATCGAGGCCACGACCGCGCAAACTCTTTCCAAAAGCCCGAACGCCACGCGCGAACAAAATCTCCTCACCGATTCCGCGACTTCGGGCCGGCCACAACCGGCTTTGACAGGGACGGAAATGGCCACCAGCACCACGATCAAAAAGCCGAATACCTTTACCAAACTTCCCGGCGATAGCGCCGGCCCGAATCGCAGCCGTTCGCCCGGCTTTAGCGATCTGGATTCTCTGCTCTCGCAAAAAGGTCCACTCGGTTCCGGCACAAAACTGCGCATGCCGGACGACCAGCTTTTCAATTACGACAGCGCCGATTTGCAGGGCAGCGCGATCTCGCAGCTCCAGAAACTCGGCACGCTGATCAAACGCAATCCAAAGGCGACGTTTACCGTTGAAGGCTACACGGATTCCCTTGGATCTCCCGAGTACAATCTGGAGTTGAGTCAACGCCGCGCGGACAGCGTGAAGCAGTATCTCGTGGACGTGATGGGGATCAATCCGGCCCAGATCATCACGCGCGGTTATGGCGCGAGCAGATTTCTGGTCTCTCCGCGCCTGGTGCCGAGCAACACCCCGGAAGAGCAGATGGAAATCGAACGGCAACGCCCGAATCGACGGGTTGTGATCGTAGTGCACACCGACGCGCGCTAAGAGCGGAGCGATTTGTAGGGCGTTTCTGTGAAACGCCAACCGGCGCGGGGCAGGCGCCTGACACAGACGCCCTACAATGCGCGGGTGTGCGGCTCACCAATTCTTGATCCATTCAGATTGGTTCGGAGAATTCGCCGTACTCCAAAGATCGAACGTAGAATTATGGCCGATAGTCCCTCCAGGGTTTTCGGCTTTTGCGGTGGAGTAACCGTAACTGTTTCCAAATGGATCTTTGAGAAACGTCTTGGGTCCGGGCGGACTCGGCCCAAGCATGCTGGGTTTCAGTGCGCTGCCAAAATAGTTCCGGGCATTTGCTGGCGGTGCCGTAGTGGAGTCGGCATCGTCATCACCTGTCAGTTGAGAGTAGAGATAAGAACTGGCGGCCTGGTAGGCATTCGTATTCGTCGTTGCTGGATCGAGAGTCTTGGTCTCGTCGTTCGAGGGATAAATTCCGTTGTCTGCTCTATAGTTTTCTAGGGCTGCAGAGATCGCTGCGATCTCCGCCTCCGTGCGCGAACGCTTACCTTTCTTCTGGACGTATCCAGATGTGGCGAGGATCAACCCGGCAAGCGCGACGATGATCGCGATAACGATGAGCAGCTCGACGATTGTGAAGGCGTGGAGCGTCGGTCCGGGTAGCGCACGCGTCTCGCGTGCTGGCGACGGCGTCCCCGCGGTCGCGAACTTTTTCCTTAACCGCGGCGGCAATGAAGGCGCGGCGTTTGGAAGATCGTTTCGGTGAGACACCGAAACCAACACGCGAGACGCGTGCGCTACCCAGACGTTCGAAGCGGCATCTTTCACCTGTTCGATCACGTTTGCTGTTGCAACCCGCTGATGATGCTGATCAGAGGCATGAAGAGCGCGATGACGATCGTGCCGACGATCACCGCGAGTAAGACGATCATGATTGGCTCGAGGAGCGAAGTGAGCGCGGCCACCGAGTTATCGACTTCGTCGTCGTAAACTTCCGCGACCTTCAAGAGCATCTCCGGCAATTGCCCGGTCTCTTCGCCCACGTCGATCATACTGACGACCATCGGCGGAAAAGCGCCGCTGGCTTCCAACGGCTGCACGATCGACTCGCCTTCCTTTACCGAATCGTGCACTTGCAAGATCGCCTGCGCGATGACGGTATTGCCTGCGGTCTCGCGGGTGATGTTCAGGGCTTGCAGAATGGGAACGCCGCTCGTGACCAGCGTTCCCAGCGTGCGCGAAAATCGGGAGATCGAAGTTTTCCGAATCAAATCTCCGAAGAGCGGCGCATGGAGTTTGATTCGATCGATCATCGCGCGACCGGGGCGGGTCCGGGTGGCGAGCTTGCCGCCCGCCACGGTGACAAGAATCACCCCGAGCAAGAGAGCCCAGTGGTGTTGCAAGAAATCGCTCACGCCAAGAACGAAGAGCGTGATGGCCGGTAACGGTTTGTCGCCCAGCATGTCGTGGAAAATGGTTTCGAATTTCGGGACGATGAAGATGAGGAGAAAGGTCATGATCCCCATGGCGAGCAAGAGCACGATGACCGGATAAACCATCGCGGCGACGACCTTGTTCTTGACCTTCTGCGCTTTCTCCTGGAACTCCGCGAGCCGGGTCAACACCTGCTCGAAGACACCGCCGGCCTCGCCGGCTCTGACCATGTTGACGTAAAGATCGTTGAACAAGCGCGGGTGTTGTGCGAGCCCTTCGGAGAAGGTGCTGCCACCCTGCACCGAATCGGCCAGTTTATTGATCGTGCCTTTCAGGACGGAATCGCGTTCCTGTTTCGCGAGGACGTTGAGAGAGCGAAGGAGCGGGAGCCCGGCATCGATCAAGGTCGCGAGCTGCCGCGTGAAAATCATGAGCGTTTTCGGCTTAACCGATTTCCGCTGGAAAAGGACGATATTTCTGCTGACGGATGTCCGCTTCGTCCTCTCTGGTTTGGCTGCCGGACGCGCCGCCTTCCCGTCCGGCCCGCTGCTTACCTTTCCTTCCTCATAGACGTTTGTGGGGAAATAGCCGGCCTGCCGGAGCTGACCGATCGCTTCATTAGTCGAAGCGGCATCGAGCAATCCCGTGGATTCCTGACCGCGGGAATCGACAGCGATGTAAGTGTAGCGCGGCATGGGGGGACTTAGCGAGTTAGCGACTCAGTGAATTAGCGGATGGAGCAGGCCGCTGCCAATCGCTAAATCGCTCAGTCGTTAATTCGCTAATTGTTTTAAGTGTATTTCAAGACTTCCTCCGTTGTCGTCTCGCCGGCAAAGATACTGCGCAAGCCATCCTGCCGCAGCGTGATCATGCCGAGCTCGATGGCTTTTTCTTTTAACATTACCGTTGGCGCTCGTTCGTTGATCAATTCGCGCAGGGGGTCGGTGACCTTCATCCATTCGAAGATTCCCTTCCGGCCTTTGTAGCCGGTTTGATTGCAGGCGTCGCATCCCTTGCCGTAATAAAAATTCTGCTCGCCAAGGTCGCGTCGCGAAAGAGCGAGCTCCGAAAGCTCCGTCTCGTTCGGTTCATAGGTGGCACGGCAATCCGGGCAGATCCTGCGGAGCAAACGCTGGCCCAGGACCGCTTCGAGGGTGGACGAGATGAGAAACGGCTCCACGCCCATATCGATCAAGCGCGTGATTGCTCCCGGCGCGTCGTTCGTATGCAGCGTGGTAAAGACCAGATGTCCGGTCAGCGACGCTTGAATGGAAATCTGCGCGGTCTCGAGATCACGAATTTCGCCGACCATGATGCGGTCTGGGTCCTGCCGCAGAAACGCGCGGAGCGCTCGCGCGAAGGTGAGACCGATTGCTTCGTTCACCGGCACCTGCACGATTCCTTCGAGGTCGTATTCGACCGGCTCTTCCGCGGTCATCAGCTTCGAATCGACGGTGTTGATCTTCCTTAGGCACGAGTAGAGCGTCGTCGTTTTTCCGGAACCGGTTGGCCCGGTGACAATGAAAATGCCGTTTGGGCGATTAATGATTTCGGTGATGTGCTCGTGGATGGAATCAGGGAGCCCAAGACATTCGAGATCGAGGTTCACCGTCGAGCGGTCGAGAACGCGAAGGACAACGCTCTCGCCAAACTGCGTGGGCAGGGTCGAGACGCGCAGGTCCACCGGTCGGCCCGCGATATTTTTCTGGATGCGACCGTCCTGCGGAAGGCGGCGCTCCGCGATGTTCAGGTTCGCCATCACTTTCACGCGTGAGATGACCGGCAGCGCGAGATGGCGGGGCGGCGGCGGCATTTCGTAAAGGGCGCCGTCCACGCGGTAACGAATCTTGAATTCATTTTCGAACGGCTCGAAATGGATGTCGCTCGCGCGATCCTGGATCGCCTGGAACAAAATCAAATCCACGAAGCGAATGATCGGCGTTGTGTTTGCCTCGGATTCAACTGCCAAAGCGCTTTTGTCTTTCTCGCGCAACGCCAGCAGCTCACCGGTTTCTCCCAGCTGTTTCAGGATCTCCTGCAGGGTCGAGTTGTCGGTGCCGTAATGACGATCGATCCGCTCTTCGATCTGCTGTGTCGCCGCGACGACGACGTGCACGTCTTTGCCCAACGCAAAGCGCAGGTCTTCCGCCGCCCGCAGATCCAGCGGATCGACCAGCGCAATGCGGAGCGTGTTGTCCACGGCGGCAATCGGCAAGGCGCGGTGAAGGCGGGCCAGGCCTCCCGGAATTAGGCGCAAGATTTCCGGCGCGATTTCGTCGTCCGCCAGATCAATGAAATCGGTCCCGAGCGCGTCAGCGATAACTTGATAAAAGCCGCGCTCGTCGACAAATCCGCCGTCGATCAAGGCTTGCTCGATATTTTTCCCGTTGAGTTGGGCTTCCTGCAAAACATCTTCCACCTGCGAAGGCTGAAGGACGTGTTGCTCGACGAAAATATCGGCGACCTGCTGTGCGTTCACGATGATCAATTAACGATTTAGCGACTTAGTGATTTAGCGATTGAAGAGGGCATACATTCGTTAATTCGCTCAGTCGTTAATTCGCTAATTAGTTCACATCTCCCAGCGTTATCGAAATCACTTCCTCGGCCGACGTAAGCCCGGCGAGCACTTTGCGCGCGCCATCTTCGCGGAGTGTCCGCATGCCGAGCTCGCGTGCGCGCTGACGCAGGAGCAAGGTCGAGCGGCGCTGGTTGACCATGTGGCGCACGTTGTCGTCGACGGTAAAGATTTCGAAAATTCCCATCCGCCCCTTGTAACCAGTGTGGCGGCATTGGTCGCAACCGATCGGCTTCATGACCTGGACTCTGCTCAGTTGAGTCGATTCGAGATTCAAGGCGCGAAGCTCGGCCGGACTAAGTTCTCCGGGTTGCTTGCAGTCCGAGCAGAGGCGCCTAACGAGTCGTTGCGCCATGATCGCCCGCACGGAGGAAGCGACCAGAAATGGTTGCACGCCGATGTCGACCAGGCGCGCGATGGCCGACGGCGCATCGTTGGTGTGGAGGGTGCTGAAAACGAGGTGGCCGGTCAGGCTCGCATTCGTCGCGATCGCCGCCGTCTCAAGATCACGAATCTCGCCGATCATGATGATGTTCGGCGCCTGACGCAAAATGGAACGCAACGCGACCGGAAAAGTCATGCCGACATCGGCATTCACCTGCACTTGGTTGATGCCGTTCATCTGGTACTCGATCGGCTCCTCCACCGTGATGATTTTGCGGTCGGGTTTGTTGATGAAATGGAGGCACGAATAAAGCGTGCTCGTTTTGCCAGAGCCGGTCGGCCCGGTGACGAGCAGGATTCCATCCGGCAGGCGCAGCAACCGTTCGAAAGTCTTCTGGTCGTCGCTGAGAAATCCGAGCTCGGCGAGACCGAGCATTAGATTGGATTTGTCCAGCACGCGCAGGACGATGCTTTCGCCGTGGTTCGTGGGGATGGTGGAAACGCGAAGGTCGATCGGCTTCCGTGCGATCCTCACCTGGATGCGTCCGTCCTGCGGCAAACGCTTTTCCGCGATACTCATCGAACCGGTCATGATCTTCAGCCGGCTGACGATGGCGGATTGCAACCGCTTTGGCGGCGCCTGCATTTCCTGGAGGACTCCGTCGATGCGAAAGCGCACGCGGAATTTTTTGTCGAGCGGCTCGAGGTGCACGTCGCTCGCGCCCAGGCGGTGCGCTTCGATCAGGAGCATCGAGACCATGCGAATGATCGGCGCGTCCGCTTCGTCCGTCGCGCTGATGTCGCCGCCGTTCATGAGCTCGAGACCTGGATCCACCTCGTGCCCGATCTGCTCGAGCAAGACTTCCGATGCTTCATCGGCGGTGCCGTAGTACTTGATCAACGCTTGCCGAATTTTCTCCGGACTGGCGCAGACCAGCTCGATCTCGCGCTGCAATAAAAAGCCCAAGCCATCGATCGTATCGAGATCGAGCGGATCGCTCACCGCCACGATCAGGCCGGTCTCACCGAATCCAACCGGAATGACTCTGAATCGGCGCGCGTCCTCGGCGCGAATTTGGTCGATCACCTGCGGCGGAATGACCGTGCTCGAAAGATCGACCCAATCCATCTGGGCCTGGGCGGCCAGACTGCGTGAAACGTCCGCCTCGGAAACGGCGCCTTCCTTCACGAGCAAATCCACGGCGTTGCCCGTACCGTTCGAGCGCGATTTCGCGTTCTCGATCTGCGAACGGGTCACCAGCCCCGAGTCTTCGAGGAGTTTGAGAAGGTAATCTTCTTTCGATTGCACGGCTGGGGGGCCTTACGCGATGGGGACGAGCGCAAGGCTATTGGGCGGCAGAAACCGTGTCAATGCGGTGTAATTCAAAGCTGCGCTGCCGGGCTCTATTTCTTCTGAGGAATGTTGTAATCGGGCCAACGGTATTGCTCGGCGATGACACTGAGAATCTCGGACATGGCCTTCCAATCGTCATTTTTGTTGATCAGGACCACAGCGCCTTTGCCCTGGTATGCATAGGCCTTCATTAACGCGTCGAAACCGGCGTCTGCGCCGTCATGTCCAAAGCGGAGTGTCTTACCGCTGCTTTTGAGAAAGAGCCCGAGTCCGTCGTTGTTCTTTTGACTCGTCAACATCTCTTGCGTCAGCGGCTGAGAAATCACCGGATTCGATTGGCCGGAGACTGACTTCTGAATGCCAATGGCGAAGCGGGCCAGATCTGCCGCCGTCGTCCAGAGGCCGGCTGGGGCCATCTCCGGATAGATATGCCAGTCCCCTTCGACCGGCTGGTTGAAGATACCGCCGTATCCTTTCGCTGCTCGAGCCGCCATGTCATCTGGAAGCGGTTGAGAGTAAGTGCTCGAAGACATCCCGAGCGGCTTCAATACGGTTTCATCCATAAATTGCGCGAACGGCTTCCGCGTGACATCGATTACCATCTGCTGCATGACCAGGTAGCCACCGCCAGAGTATTTCCATTCCGTTCCCGGAGTGCGATCTACCCGAATCGCGTCCGTGTTGGCTGGTTTCTCGCCATTCAAAATTTGGATCAGCGTCGGAATCGGTGCGCCGACGCGATAACCGGGAAATCCGTGGACCGTCATTCCAGCCGAATGACTCAGAAGCAGACGGAGCGTGACCTTGCGTGCATCGGTAAATTTATTCTGCGGCAGCGTCCACGTGCGCAGTTTCGTGTTCACATCTTCGTCCAGGGACAACAATCCCTTGTCCACCAGATACAACGCTCCGAGCGCGGCGACCGGCTTACTGATGGAACCTGCTTGGAAAAGAGTGGAAGCGGTAACCGGCGTCTTGCCACTCTTGTCGGTGAACCCGTAGCCCTGCTCTCGCACAATCTTTCCGCCATCGATGATCGCGAGACTTAGGCCCGATATCTGGCGGGCCTTCATCCGCGCGTTGATGACGTCATCGACTTGATCGGCCCGAGCGGGGACGGCTCGGCCGGAACAGAGCAACGCCATCAAGACCAGGAACGTGAATCGCAAAATGGATTTGTTTCTCACGGTCCGAAAATGAACGTGGCGGGCGATCAAAACCAGCTACTTCGCGGTCAGGTTCGAAAATTTAAGAAGCGCCTGGGAGGAGCAGGGCCGTGGCTACAACGCAGATCGTTGCGAATTCACGCAACTGTCACTTGGCCGTCATATGTCCGTCACAATCGTTCTCTAGCTTCGCCGCATAAAGACAAATGCCGCCGAGCGCCACGCTCTCCGGCCTTAACCCAACCAAAGGAAGAAGGAGAACAAATGTTACGGAAATATTTCCTCTTAATCACGATGGCCGCCAGCTTGGTGATCGGCAGCATCACAGCTCGCGCGCAAGATGCCGGCGCCCTGCTCGACCTGCTGGTAAAGAAACGCCTCATTACCGATCAGGAAGCCGAGGAAGTCCGCGGTGAATTGACCAAGGACGCCGCTTCCACGGCGGCGGGAAAGCTCAAGCTCTCCACGCCTATCACCGAGATTGAGCTGTATGGCGATGCCCGTGTTCGTTACGAAGTCCGGACAGCCGAGTCCGGTTTGCCGGACACGATCACGCCTCCCGGAGAGCACACGCAGCGTGATCGCCAGCGCTATCGTTTGCGCCTCGGCCTGCGCGGTACTTTGGCCGATGACTGGTTCTTTGGCTTGCGCCTCGAGACCAGCTCGAACTCGCGCTCGACCAATGTCACGATTGATGACGAAGCGAGCGGCGGTCCGTTCTCCAAGGGGAGTGATGGAATCAATGTCGGACAGGCCTATCTCGGCTACAAAGGATTCCGCGACATCACGCTCACGGCCGGCCGGATGCCGAACCCGCTCGTCACTGCCTCGATGTTGTGGGACGCGGACATCAATCCGGAAGGCGTCGCGGAACAATGGAAGCATACTTTCAATTTTTCTTTCGGCGGAGGCCAGACCACGCCAGCGGCTGACTACAGCAAGGATGGAAAAAGCGTGGCCGCGGTTGTTTCCGAGCCGAGCAGGATAACCATCGACGTCTTCGCGAACCTCGCGCAGTTCGTTTACGACGATTCGAATCCGGAGGACCCGGTTGGTCCACAGCCGAAGGGCGTTCCGAACACCGACGCATACATGCTGGCGTGGCAGGTCGGGGCGAAAATCAATTTCACCAAGGACATCTACCTTCAGCTGGCGCCCACGCTCTACAATTATACCGGGGACGGGGACAGCTTTAACGTCCACTTCGTGGGCGACCCGAATTTCAGGAGGGGCACGACCACCGTCACGCCTAATCAGACCGGCATAAACAACCTGCTCGTCTTTGACGTGCCGATGGAGTTTGGCTGGAAGATTGGCGAGATTCCCATGCGCATCTTCGGGGATTTCGCTATGAACCTGAATGGCGACGATCGCGCCACGGCGGCCGGTCATCCCGATAAAGGCGACCAGCGGTATGCTTATCAGATCGGCCTCGGCATCGGCAAAATCAAAGCGAAGCACGATTGGCAGCTCCAAGGTTTCTACCAGCATGTCGAGCAATTCGCCGTGGACCCGAACCTGGTAGACTCCGACATCTTCGACAGCCGCGTGAACATGGAAGGCTTCGCGGTCCAGGCCGGCTACGCGATCAGCGACGCGGTCATTTTCAATCTGACCTATGGCTACGGTTCGCAAATCGATCACGATCTCGGCACCGGCGGAGTCGGCGACGCCTTCTCCCTCAACCCGCTCAGAAAATACAACATCTTTCAGGCCGACCTGAATGTGAAGTTCTAAGTCGTTAGGTAACCATCCAAACATAACCATCATGAAAATTACTCACCTCGCATTAGCACTCGGGCTCACCTTCCTTTCCACAGAAGCGCGCGCCGAGAAGTTGGTCATTAAAGGCTCCGACACGCTCGGCGCGAAACTCGTGCCGCAGCTCGCGGAGCAATTCAAAGCGCAACATCCCGGCACCACCTTCGACATTGCGGCGGAAGGTTCCACCACCGGTATCGCTGCGATCATCGACGGGACCGCCCAGATCGGAATGTCGAGCCGGCGCGCGAAGCCGGCCGAAGTCGGCACGGCCACAGCGAAAGGAGTGCACCTGAAACCGACTATCGTCGCTTACGACGGCATCGCGGTGATTGTGAATTCGGCCAACCCGATCAAGAGCCTGACCAAAAAGCAGGTCGAGCAGATCTTCACCGGCGAAGTAGCCGATTGGAGCGCAGTCGGAGGCTCCGGCGGAAAGATTTCCATTTACACCCGTAACACTTCCTCAGGCACCTACTCCGACTTCAAGGAGCTGGCGATGAAGAAGCGCGACTACGCCGGCGGCTCGCAGAAGCTGGCGGGCAACGAACAGATCGCCGCCGAAGTCGGTAAGAATGCAAACGGCGTCGGTTACGTCGGTCTCGCCTATACGAAAGCGGGTGGCATCAAAGTGATGTCGATCGACAGCGTGCTGCCTTCCGTGCAAACCGTGCACGCGAAGACCTATCCCTACGCCCGTCCGACCTTCTATTACACTAACGATCCGAGCGGCCTCGCGAAACAATTTCTCGATTTCACCATCAGCGGCGCCGGCCAGAAAATTGTCACCCAGGTCGGCTTCGTTCCAATTCCGTAGAGGCTGGACAACGCGGTTAGGTTAACCCGAAAGCCCGCCGGCTTCTCCCCGGCGGGCTTTCTGTTTGTGTTGAGGTAGCCCAATATCCCTCGCAGGCTTATCGCCGATTATGAAAGCATCTGCTTTGTTTTGGTCTTTTCCGCCCATTCATAGAGCACAGGAAGGAGAACGAGCGTGAGAAACGTCGAACTCAATATTCCGCCGATCACTACCGTTGCTAATGGCCTTTGGACTTCCGCGCCCGCGCTGGTGGAGAGGGCCATGGGTATGAACCCGAAAGCCGCCACCGCTGCGGTCGTTAATATCGGGCGCAACCGTGTCAAAGAACCCTCGATGACAGACGAGCGGACATCTCTCCCTCCTTCGCGAAGCTGATTGAAATAGCTGATCATCACCACGCCGTTCAGCACTGCCACTCCGCTCAAAGCGATGAAACCCACCGCGGCGGAAATGCTAAACGGCATATCCCGAATCCATAACGCGAAGACTCCCCCAGTGACTGCGAGCGGAATTCCGGAGTAAACCAGCAGCGCTTGCCGTACGCTGCCGAAGGCCATGAAGATAAGCACGAAGATGAAGACCAGAGCGGTCGGCACGACGACGGCGAGCCGCGCCTTTGCTTCGCGAAGATTTTCGAACTGACCGCCGAATTCGAGAGTGTAGCTTTCGGGAAGCTTAACGGTCTCCCGGACTTTCGCGTCGGCCTCGCGCACCCAGCTTTCCACATCGCGACCTTCCAGGTTTACCATCAAGGCCGAACGCCGTTGGGCGGAATCGCGTAAGATGGGGGACACCGTTTTGACGCGTTCAATGTCCGCCAGCGTACCCAACGGCACCAGGCCAGAATCGCCGACGCGAACAGGCAACGCGCGAATGGCTTCGAGATTTTCGCGGTCCTTTTCGGCCAGCCGCACGACGATGTCGAAGCGGCGGTTGCCTTCAATGAGCGTTCCGACAGTCTGCCCGCCCAACGCGGCGCCGATAACTTGATTCACGTCGCCAGTGTGAAGATTGTATTTGGCAAGCACTTCACGCTTGACCCTGATCTCGAGCATCGGCGCGCGTCCGGTCGTTTCGAACTCGACTTCTCCCTCGCCCTCACGCGTGCCGCGAATCTGTTCGAGCACTTCTTTTACTTCCGCGCCGAGGCGCTCGAGCACATCGTAGTCATTGCCGAAAATCTTGACGGCAATGTCCGCGCGAATTCCTTCTAACATTTCGTTGAACCGCATTTCGATCGGTTGCGCGACCATGATGCGCGCGTCCGGATTGATCGCTTGGAGCTCCTTTGTGATGATTTTGGCGAGCTCTTCTTTGCTGATCGGCTTGTTGTCGATCTTTCGCCATTGGCTGCGCGGCTTGTAATAAATGTAGAAGTCGCAATCGCTCGGAGGCATCGGGTCGGTGGCAATTTCGGCGCTCCCGATTCGGGAAAACACACGCTCGACTTCCGGCACGCGTGCTTTGATTTCGCGATCTGTCTTCGTCTGCGCTGCAATCGTCGCGTCGAGGCTGATGGTATTGGCACGGAAAACCATCATGGTGAAGGCGCCCTCGTCGAGTTTCGGAATGAAATCTGCGCCGAGCCGGTGGAAAACAAAAAGGGCTAGCGCGAAAAAAGCCAGCGCGACGAGCACGATAAGCCAACGCAATTTGAGCGAAGCGCGAAGGAGCGGCGAGTAAAGGGCCTTACAAAGACGGACGACAAGGTTGTCGCCTTCGCGGATCCGCCCGCGCAGCAGAAAGGAAGCGAGCGCAGGCATCAGCGTCAGGGCCAGGACCAGCGATCCGCCGAGCGCGAGCATGACGGTCAACGCCATGGGATGAAACATTTTCCCCTCAATGCCGGAAAGCGCGAGGATCGGCAGATAGACGATCCCGATGATCAAGACACCGAAGAACATGGGAGTACCCACTTGTTTGCTCGCTCCCAGCACAGTTTGCAGCCGTTCTTCTTTGGTCAGCCCGCGCCCGAGCTGATGCTGTTTGCCACCGAGTTGCCGGGCGACATTTTCGACGATGACGACTGCGCCATCGATGATGAGGCCGAAGTCGATCGCACCCAAGCTCATCAGATTTCCGGAGATGCCAAAGTGCGCCATGCCGGTGAGGGCAAAGAGAAACGAGAGGGGGATCGCCGCCGCGACGATGAGCGCAGCGCGCCAGTTTCCGAGAAGAAAGAGCAGCATCACCACCACCAGCACCGCGCCTTCCACAAGATTTTTTGCCACCGTGTGGATGGTGCGATGCACCAACTCACTTCGGTTGTATTGCGGTTTGATGATAACGCCCGGCGGCAAACCCTTCTGGATCTCTTCCACCTTGTGCGCGACACGCTCCGCCACGGCGTGGCTGTTCTCCCCCATCAGCATCATCGCCACACCGAGAACAACTTCCTGGCCCGAGTCGGTCGCGGCGCCCGTGCGAAAGGCGTGGCCGATCTGAACTTCCGCCACGTCTTTGACTCGAAGTGGCATGACAGCACCCGCGAATTTCACCGGAAGCTCCGAGATTTCTTCCGGCGAGACCACGCGGCCGACGCCCCGAATGACGAGTTGCTCGTCGCCGGAGTTAACGATTCCGCCCCCGGCGTTGTCGACGTTCTCGCTCACGACGCGCGCAAGGTCGTTCACCGTCAGGCCGGCCTCGCGCAAACGGTCGATCTTGGGTTGGACCACAATCTGTTTCACATAGCCGCCGTAAGCGTTGATCTCAGCGATTCCGGGAACGATGCGCAGTTGCGGTTTGATGACGTATTCCTGGATTTGCAAAAGCTCCATGAGCTGCGCTTCGCGTGTGGCCGGGGCCTTCGGTGCGCCTGGTTCGTAATCGACCGAGTAATAGAAGACTTCGCCGAGACCGGTCGTGTTCGGAACAAGCTTTGGGGTTAGGCCGGGCGGAATCGAATCAGCCGCGCCTTGCAAACGCTCGGCGACAAGCTGGCGGGCGTGATAAACATCGGTGTTGTCGCTAAATTGGAGGGTGATTTGCGACAGGCCGAAGCGGGAAAGCGAGCGCATCTCGGTTACGCCTGCAATGCCGCCAAGCGCGGTTTCGAGCGGGAAAGTGACAAGATTTTCCACTTCATCCGGTGCGAGTGACGGGATCGTCGTATTGACTTGCACCTGCACGCCGGTGATGTCGGGAATTGCATCCATTGGCAGCTTTTGCGCCGACCAAATTCCGCCGAGCAGCAGCGCGAAGGCGCCCATCAGCACGAGCACGCGCTGCCGAATCGCGAATTCCAGAATTCTGTCGATCATGGCCGCTGCTCCGTTTTCGAGAGTTTCAGGCCGGTCAGGACTTCCAATTCTTGCGCGGATTGCAGCGCATCCCTTTTGAGGTCGAGGAGCGCGCCGGTTATTTCGAGATACTGCTTTTGGGTCTCGACGTAGATCGAGATCGGAACGGCCCCGAGACGATAATTTCGATCGGAGGATTCAGCGGCGTCGCGGAATTTTTGCAGAGTGTCCGCTTGCCACTTGTCGATCTCCTCGCGTTTGGCTTGAAGAGTTGCCCCGCTTTCAGTGACGCGACGCTCAACGTCGCGCCGGGTGGCCAGCAATGCAGCTTGCGCCTGTTGCTCGCGTGCTTTGCTGGTTTCAATAGTTCCGGCGTTGCGGTCCCATAAAGGCAAGGGAAGCGAAATGCCGACGCCGACCTGCTGTTCCCGGTCCGCCGCCTTCTCATAGGAGTAGAACGGGCCGACCGTTATCGCCGGATAGCGTTCGTTTTTCGACAGTGAGACTTTGAAACCATGCTGCGCCAGTTCCGCCTCGCGGATGCGAATCTCCACGGCATAAGCGCGAGCGCTCTGGAGAAGTCTCGGGAGCGCTGGAAGCTCGGCGAGCGCGACGCGCGCGGGGGCCAATGGAAGCGCGGCATTTACCGGCTGCCCGCGAAGCTGATTTAACTGCGCCAGTGGTATCTTGGCTGCCAGTTCGGCCTCCCGCTCTTGTCGTCGCAACGTGAGCGCGTTCCCTTCGATGATTCGAGCCTCCAACTCCGAGGTCACGCCTACCGGCTCTCTCTGCGCCAGCACATTACTCAGGCCCTCGAATCGGCCGGCAACCTCCCGAACGGCCGTGAGCCTTTCCTGCGCGACGAACACCCCGTAAACCAGCGCGCGCACGCGCGCGCCCAGAGCGATTCGAAACTGCGCCAGATGGAGCTCTGCCAGGTAAATATCGCCTTCCGCGACCGCTTTCCTCAAAGCGATCCGGCCGGGATACTCGAATGTTTGGTTAGCTGAGAGCGCGAATGTTCCTCCTTCACCAGAGCTGGCGCTGGAGTTGTCACGCGTGTTTTTGTATCCAGCCTGAGTGTTCAACTCGGGGTTCCGCATTGTTCCCGCCGTTTTCCACGCCCCCCTGGCTGCGGCAATTTCAGCGGTGTAGAAATTTAGCTCAGGGTTTCTAGTCAAAGCTTCTCTCACCAGCTCATCGGCAGAATCTTTCGCTTGCGAGGATGAGACTGCTGCAACGGCCAGGCCGACTAATACTTTCAAAATGTTTTTCTTCATGATTGACCTACAAAGGCAGAACGAAAACGGACACGGCGTTAGCAAACGCCGTCCAGCAATCCTCAGCGTGAGGACTTGGCTAAGAAACGGAAGGAGCGCGCGGCATTAGCGCCGCACGAGAAGAAAACTGCCAACTGCGGGGAAGCTCTGGCGGAGATACACCCGATTCAGCGACGGCAAATAGCGTTGGTGGCAATACCCGTTGAGGCAAGTCAACGAATCGCGCGACAATGAGAGCCGGCACTGGCACGGTCCGGGTCGGCCTTTCGTTCATCTTGTAGGTCGCGGAGGAGAGCGCACAGCACGGCGATTCTGAGGATTGACTTGCTGGGCAGTCATCCGTTTTAGGAATCAACCCGGCATTTTCAAGCAAGCACAACGACGATGCGGGCCACCACATCGCCAGCAAGGCCATCGCCAGGACTCTGTTCACGCCGCTCAAGACGGACGAAGGTACAGCATTCAATTCAGAATCCAAGCATATAGCGAATCACTCCATTCGGCGCGGTCATCTCTTAAACGACGACCACACCAGAGAGGACCCGTTCGACTCGCGCGGTCGTTTGTGCTACTGATCCATCAATGCGAAGCACAGCGGCGATCCTGTTTACAGTCGTGCTGGCGATGTTTATCTCGCCGCTGCGGTTGCCGGCGGCATCGTGCATTCTCTCGAATGCGCCGAGCCGCGAAGCTTGCAAGAGTAAGTGTTGCGCAAACATGACCTGTTGCGCGGTCTCGCAGAAAAACACGGGACCCGTGTCTCAGCCGCTCCTGCAGGATGGCGCGGTCAAACAGCTCGTGGTCGGGGTCTTCGCAGCTCCAGCCATCCGCTCGCACGTTCAGCTCTACGCGGCCGATCCAGTTGCTTACGCAAGCGTGCCGGTCCGCGCGTATTCGCCGCCTCCTTTGGCGGCGACCTGCATTCGTCTCATCTGATCCAAGAGTCTTGACGCCGGAGGTGTGCCCAGTGGTCGGCATGCCTGGACTTCAACGCAACTCTTGGATCAATGAAAACACCTTACCTACTACTTACTTGTTCAGTTTTTAGCTTCGCCGCGCTGGCGCAAGCCAAGCCGCTTTCTTACGTCGGCGGAACGATGGTGATGCAGGAAAACGATGAAACCGGCCACACCCTGTCGGTGGATTACACCTTCGATCCGCATTTTGCCCTGGGTCTCTACACAAAAAAGGAGATCGGCGGGGAAGAATTCTATACCATCGGTCCCCAGCTCAATACGCTGCTAAAACGATGGAACCTGCCGGAGGGGCAGGGGAATATTTTCAGCATGACTGGCGCGGGCATCTCGCGCCAGGGGAGCACCAATCAGCCTGCCGCATGGGCGGCGCTGCTGGCCGATTACGAAACGCGGCGCCTCTTCTTTTCTTATGAGCCGCGCCTGATGGACGCGGCCAACATCGAAACATCCTTCTGGCAAAGAGCGCACGTAGGGTTTGCGCCTTATCTCGCTACTTACGATCAGCTCAATACCTGGCTCCTGCTCCGGGTGGATCATCACCCGGCGAAAACCGATCACGTCACGGTCACACCGCTGGTGCGCTTTTTCTACAAAACAGTCTGGCTCGAGCTGGGCTACAGCAGCAACAACCACGTCATGGTCAACTGGACCGCGCAATTCTGAAGGAGGAAAATAACAATGAGACGCATTCTACTAACACTTACTATTCTGATCGCGCTGTCGGGCTCGATCCTGGCGGAAACAATCACTACCACGGTCAACGGGATGGTGTGCGCTTTTTGCGCCACCGGCATCGAAAAGACGTTTCGGAAGCAACCCGAAGTGGCGACGGTGAAAGTCGATCTGCCCAAGAAACGCGTCGTGCTCACGACGAAACCAGGCAAAACGCTCAGCGATGCGAAGATCAAAGAAGTGGTGACGTATTCCGGCTATTCGATGGGAAAGATCGACCGGGCAAAATGACAACCCCGCCGCGGGACCTTCGCCTTCAAGACGCCTTACCGTTACGGTGTCATCAGCTAACGAGACCCAAGATCAGCGACTCAGGAAGCTTTCGGAGTTCGCTGCCCCTCGACCAAATGCTCGGGAGCCTTGAACCTGTCGGAACGGCTCGATCGGTTAGGCTTGTTGCTCTGGGTGAGTCGCGAGATGCCATGTGCCGAATACGCCAACGACAAGGCAGAGCGCGTGGAGCGTAAACAAACTGATGACCAAGTAGAATGGATTCTGACTGCTGAATGGGCTCATCGGATGAACGTCCCGGTGCATGATGCTGTCGAGAAACACATGGCTGTATGTGCCGATAAACGCGCCTGTGCTTGCAGCCGTCCAGGAGATGCGATCGGTGGTCGGAAAGTAGCGCTTGAAGGGCGCGGTAGGCCATCGTGTCCATAGCCGCAAAGCCACCCGGCAGAGCGGGCGTCCAACGAAAATGCAGAAGATCGCCACGAAGGTCGCGCCCAGATACGTGTGCAGGTCCCGGTGAACTGGATACTCGCCTCGGACCATGTGATAAGCGGTCTCGCAGTCGGTCACAACCTGGGCAAAGCAGAAGATCGTAAAACTGAAATGTCTTGGGACCAAAGCCTTGACCGCCGCCCCGGGCCCGAAGTGATAGGGAGTAACAGGCATTATTCGCGACGAGAGCGGCAAAGAGGTCTAACGAGACGAAATGCTGCCCTTCGACCAAATGCTCGCGAGCCTTTGAGCCCGCCGACAGGGCATCGTTTGGTTGTATGCGGATGGTCTGGTTAAGCGTTTGGCCGTGATCACGAATGCAGCCGGGCGAAAAGACCAAAAGCGAAAAAGAGAATGCCAATAATAGACCAGGCGATAACGCCGAAGCGAAGCGCGAACCAAACCAGGACGATCCACACAGCGAACGTAATTGTGCCGCTGGTGAGCTGAATGCGCAGCGGGAATGGCGGCATACCGAGAAAGATCATCCACAACGGCGCGAACAATGGAATGAGGAGCCCAAGAGCAACGAGCAGCCAAAACCGCTTGGTTTTGCTCGGCGCAGGAACCGGCTTGAGGAAAGTAGACGCTGGCATACACCTAACGATACCCAAGATCAGCGACCGCGCCCGACGACGGCGCGTGGCCGCAAGCTGAACGAACTAATTACACGAAAGTTACGCATCGGAGCGAGGCACGGTTCGCTGCATCTTAGGGGTTAGGTGTCGGCACGTCGACTGATGTTCTATGGAAGCTTAATATCGCGCACGCCCTCCCAGGTGCCATCGCTTCTGCGAGTGACCGCAACAACAGGAGAATAACGTCCTTTGCTCTGCGCTTCCTCTCGCTCATTTCGTGAAAGTCGCGGGTCGTCCGCAAACCTGTATTCTTCGATGGAATGTTCTGTTATGGCGGGGCCGTAAAGGTGCACATGAATGTGGCCGGGCGTATTCCTATGCGGGTACGCTCCCGGCCTTATCGTCCGAAACTCGTAGTGCCCATTCTTATCGGTTTTCACCCAGCCGCGTAATCGTGGGTTGAACGCGTCATCTTCCTTATTGTAGTAGCCGGTAGTGTCCGTCTGATAGGCGAAGAGCACGATGTCGAACGCGGGCGTTCTCCCGTCTGCTCGGTAGATCGTGCCGGAAATCACAAGGCGTTCACCGGGCTCCTTTTCTGGCGCGATCTGAGCCTTTGAATCCATTTGCGATGGAGCGGCGCAGTGTCCGCACGGGATTTTGCTGCCTGCCGAAGTGGTAAAGACGGGGAAGCGCACTGGCTTGTCGGACCGCGCAGACAACGGCACAATCAAGATTAAGCAGGAGGCCACCAGCGCAGTGCCGATCACCAAATGTGTGGTGTTTGATGTTAGTTTCATAAGTGGTCGTTGGCCTCTTCTACATCTAACGAGACACAAGATCAGCGACCCGCGCAGACTTTCGGGGTTCGCTGCCCTCGACCAAATGCCCCGGGCCTTCAGCCTGTCGAAACGGCATCGGCTGGTTAGATGCTGGCCGATTTTTTCACGGGCGTGACCCTACCATAGTTTGAATGAGATTGGAATATCAGCGTGGGTTACCGCGCCGGGCTTGAAGCGCCAACGACGAAAAGCCTCCACCGCCTTCTCGTCCAGGACCCGATGCCCGGTGCTTTTTAGGACTCTCACTTCGGTGACTTCGCCGGTTTTGCTGATAAGCAGCCGGAAAACGCCGCTCCCGGAGAGGCGCGATAAACGAGCTCTAACCGGATAGTGAGGCCTTGGCCCTGCCACGAGAGCCCGCTCGGTTTCGCGAGCTGTTAGGACGCGGGGTTCGCTGGCATCGCAAAGCAAGCCGGCGGCAACAACCAGCACAACTGATAGGAAAATTGGCCGGGTCATTCTCTAAATCCTCTCAGCATCTCACGAGACACTAGATCAGCGACTCCGAAAGCTTCGGAGTTCGCTGCCCCTCGACTAAATGCTCGGGGCCTTGAGTCTTTCGAAACGGCATCGCCTCGGTAGACCTGTTACGTTGCTTCACTCATCGCGACGCAAACCAACCTCTAGGCTGCCGCACGCGCCCAAAATCCAAACCCGCACCTGCTCGGCACCCCCGCCATAATTCTGATGCTTCCGCGTGCTAAAATATATCTCGGACCACTCAAGAATATCGTCCGCCTTTCCGCTCGCGTATGTGGTAGTCGCGGCGCTACGAAGATGCGCGACATGCTTCCGGATGGCTTGCAACGCGTCGTCGTTCGGACCTGGCGAGGATCTCTGCACGATTCGTTCGATGTCTTTGATGTGTTCTTGAGCTGTCATCGTCGAGTTACGCGATAGGTCTAACGAGAAGAAGATCAGCGACGGCTGGCGGGACCGTGCGTGGCTTCGGGTTGAGAGTGGAATTTCATGGAGAGTGAGGAACCGAGGCTGCCAGCCAGATTGCTCGCGAACACTTTCGGAGCTTGCTGCCCTTCGGCCAACCCAGGGCCTTGAGCCTCTCGAAACGGCATCGCCTGGTTAGGTCTGTTTAGAGGAACCATCGGATGATAGTAACCAAGCCAACGAGGGCGCACAAGATGATAAGCCCGAGAAATCCGAATCCGATGATCGGCCCAACAATCCGCCCTGGCCTGCTCTCTGGCGCTGCCGGCGGCAGATCCTCGCGACGCTCGAACCAATCAAAACCGATGTCGCTGTCCTCCGTCAGGAGGTAGTGAATGTCGGCCTTGATGACGTGCTGCTTCTCGTGCGGCGCGAATGCGGCACGGAGGAACTCGATGCCAAGACGCAGGTATCCACGTCGGTTTGCGACGACGCGACACTCGTCGGGGCCGCCGCCATACTGTGAGAGGGCGACACGCGCACCCTCACGAGGGACCAAGGCGTCGAGTTTCGCGACAAGCTCTTCGGCAGCGGCTTCGTTGCATTCTTGCACGAGTGGCGTCAAAGACCTAACGAGACCAAGATGAGCGACGATAGGCGAGAGAGCGCGTCGGCCGCAGGAAAAGGGAAGTGGCTACCATAAGCTTAAAGCGTAAGGGTGCCCGTCCTTCGCTCCAGCGCTTGGTTTGGCCTTTGGCGTATGCTAATGGGGTGCTGAGGCATAAGTGAGTGGAAACTTGAGTCGGCTTCCAGGCGGCATC
>Ga0193744_1000006_pt1 | contig 120856 bp, 97 predicted proteins | sample L1a1metaG_FD_143056 | JGI IMG/M metagenome (GOLD analysis project Ga0193744, IMG submission 143056) | Soil microbial communities from a riparian zone of the East river system, Colorado, United States - L1a1 | ecosystem: Environmental > Terrestrial > Soil > Riparian zone | place: USA: East...
GCGCAGCTTCTCGCGTCCGCTTTCGGGATGCACGCCGCCGTTCTTCGCCACGGCCGCGTTGTGCTGCTTGATGTACGGGATGATCTCGGGGATCAACGCGAGACCCTTCTTCGAGATGGTGCCGTCCTGTCGCTTGATCTGCTTGCGGGCGATCAATTCTTCGCGATAGCAGAAGCGGCAATGTGCCGAGCAGGTCGACACGACATACATGAGTCCCATCTCGTACTTGTGCAGCAGGCCCTCGACGGGGCTGTAGTCCATCTGGTTGCCGGGATCCTCCGAGCCCGCAAGATCCATTGTCTCGTCGGGGTCGGCCTTGACGATGCGCTGAATCGCGGCGCTGGTCCTGGCCAGGTCGTAGTAATGGCGCGTGATCTTCACGGGCATCCGGGTTTCAAGGTCACGGTCGGTGCCCTTGAGCATTTTCAGGCGTGTCACCTCGTCCTTGGAGTAAAAGCCGAGCATGTCCTCCGGCGCCTTCTCGTTGAAGAAGGGGCCGAGCCCACTGATAATTCCCCGCTCATAGCGGGCTTCTTCGACGCTCTCGAGAAACTTCTGCTCGCGTGCGGTGGGGACGTAGGGTTGTGGCTGTGTCATCGTTCGGGCTCCATTGCGGGGAAAGAATTAATGTCTATCGATCAGTTCCCCATTTCTACGCCCGAATCCCCATCCTACAAAACCATATTGTGGCGAAGTCGATCGTGCGTCATTTCGAGAATTTGCAGCGCAAAGGCGGCGATCGCGAAGACGGGTTGCGCCGGGTCCGCGATCGCGGTCGCGCCGATTTGCTTGAACTTCGGGATCACCGCGCCCGTATTGTCATGCGTCATCACATGGCGCGGACGAATCGAAACGAAATCTCCGGCGCGCACCACGGCTCCCGCGGCCAGTCCATCGGCGTGTCGCGCGGCAATTTTCTCAGCCAGCGTTAGCCCCATAACAATTTCCTTCTGAATAAGTGGTGTCTAATTTGATTGTTTTGATGACGCAAACAAGACGGAAGAGGAAACTTAATTATCTTTTCCTCGTCTCGCCGGGCGCGACTGCTACGCTGCGCCGGAGCAAACGACAGGGGTTCGAGTGTTTCCTTTTGTGAAAAGCCAGCGCTACCGGGTGATGAGGTTCGCCGGAGCTTTTCTAAGCGTCGGCGCTGTAGTTCACGCCGGACCAGAACAGGTGCCGCCTCTGCCGGCGACAACGGAGCAGGTTGTGATGGTGACGAGCAACTCCTGGTCGAGCACAACTGGCTCATTGCAGCGCTACGAGAGGGACGGCAAGACCTGGAAGAAGGCAGGCCCGCCAATTCCGGTCTCGTTAGGCAAAACAGGGATGGCTTGGGGGAAAGGCCCCAATGACACCGGGAACGAGGGTTTGCAAAAACGTGAAGGCGACGGCCGGGCGCCGGCTGGAATTTTTCAGCTTGGTCCAGCATTTGGTTATGCGCCTCAGCCGCCGGCTGGTTGCACTTTGCCTTATCGCGCTGTTACCGACCGCGATTACTTCGTCGATGATCCCGCCTCGCCCGATTATAATCGATGGGTCACGATTCCGCCCGCGGAGCCAAATGAGCCGGAGAAACGCTGGACGTCATTCGAAAGAATGAAACGCCCGGATCATCTTTATGAGCTCGGGATTGTCATCCAATACAACGATAACCCCGTCGTTCCGGGGAAGGGGAGTGCCGTGTTCATGCACATTTGGCGAGAGGCAGGCGCCCCTACGGCTGGTTGCACTGCGATGACGCGGGGAAATCTGTTGGAGTTATTGCGCTGGCTGAAACCCGCGAAACACCCGGTGCTAATCCAGGCACCAGCTGACGAACTGAGACATGTCGCATCAACAAAGTGACCCAGCGTGTCACTTCCTGGCGGCGCGCTTGCCGAGAAGCTTGGCGATGTCGAAGTCCACAAAATCGGCGTGATGGAAAATGATCGACTCGATCGAGCGTTCCATCTTGTCGCCTTCGTGGCTGTGCGTGGCGATCATGTGCATGACTTCGCCGGGAATGCCGTGCTTGTAGGCCAATGCGACGCCGGTGAAGGGATGCCGCACTTGCTGCCCGAACGTGCCCTGAATCACTTTGCCGGCCGCGTCCTTATCAAACTCGAGCGGCTTGCCCACATCGGCCAGGAGCGCGCCGGCGATGAGATAATCGCGCTGAACTGGAATGTCGCAGCGGAAGGAACTCTCGAGCACGTCCGCGATGGCGATGCATTGCAGCGCGCAGGAGTTAAGGTGCTCGACGAACCTCATGTCGATGTCGCCAGCCAGGAGCGTGAACTTGACCGCGCGAAGTTCGTCGAAGGTCCAGCCCTTGCCACCGCAGCCCGTGGTGATGGCTTCGTTCCAGACGGCCGCCACTTTTTCGCGCAGCGCCTCATCCTTGATCTTCATCAAGCTCGGAAAGAGTTCCGCGATTTCGTTGACGCCGTAATTAGTTGGTTGAGTTGCGGTCATGGTGACTATTTCGATTTCAGCCGGTATTTAGGAGGTTTGTCCGAAGTTCGTTCGATTATTTTTCTCGCCTCCAGGTCAAGCTTCACCGTCTCTCCATACCAGCTGATATTTCCCGTGAACTTCCCCTTCAGGCTCTTGTTCAGGCGCTCGAACAATTCGTCGTGTGTGAGTTCCTTCATTCCGAGGGCTGAGAGGATGGCCGTCTTCTGCGCCTCGTATTTTTGCTTGCTGATATTCCTGCCGCTCTTTCCCGCGGTCGGGTGTTTGGTGAGGATTTTTTCTTCGGCTGCCATTTTGCCTCCTTCGTTAGGTCGACACTAATTCTGCTTCGAAATATTTCTTGGCGCAGGCCCGTCGTAACCGTGCTTCACGGGATCAATGCGGCGCATCCCTCACGTCGGAGGGCAGCGGCCCGCTCTTCACATCGCAGCCGATGCGCCGCGTCGAAGCAGCGCGTTCTTCAATTCCAGTGCCGCCGCCTTGTGCAAAAATAATCACCGGGGCACGGGCTGCATCATCGATGGCAAAGGAGAGAAAAAATTCGCGTTCGATCGAAACCTTCTCTTCCGCCAGCACAGTTTCGACCGGGAACTGTCCCACCTTCATTTCCAACATCCGTGCCGCATGCCCGCGAACATCTGCCGTCTTCTTGGCGAAGGCGACGCCACCCAGGCCGGCGCGTCCGGTGGTCCAGGCTTGAATCTTGATTACCACTGTGCCGCCCTTTGTTTCCGCGACGAGATCCCTGGCCGCTATCACCGCATCATCAGCGGTCGAGGCGGCGCGGCCCCGCGGAATCTTGAATCCGTTCGCGGCGAGAATGGCTTTGCCCTGATATTCGTGAAGTCGTGCCATGACTGGCTGCTATTCCACGATCCTGACCAACTTTCAAAACCGTTTGCGGATCGGAACCGTGAAAAGATATGATGAATCAATGTCCGGCATCCAGAAACTCCTGAAAGCGGTGCTGCCGGACGCCTGGGCGAAATCGATGGAGGCCGAGTCGCGCGAGTGGATTTGCATCTGTCCTTGCGGACATGCCCGCTCGGTCTGGGACATGGGCGGGATTCGCTGGAAAGCCGCGGGCAATCCGCGACGCCTCATGAAGTGCCCAGGCTGCGGCCAGTTGACTTGGCACGTGATTTCGAGGAACCGGTAGACGCCTCCCCACTCGCGAGCGTGAAAAAATTCGCGAGCGATGACGAAGACTCCCAAGCGCTCCACCTTCAGCGCCGGCAACGATTTGGCAATCGTCGCTACTTGTCGAATGGCTCCTACTTCGAGGATCAGCCAACAGCGTTTTGGCTGATTACTTCGGGGCGCTGGAGACGGGGCCGGGGAAGGCCCCAACGCTTCCCAAATCCTGCCGAAAGACGGGCTTTTCTTCTTGGGGCGCCGGGATCCGCCGAAATTAACGTCTGTTTGCGCGCTTCTTGGGTGTTGTCTTCTTTGCCACTTTTTTCTTTTTGACTCTCTTGGTTGATCGCTTCCGGGCAGCCTTCTTCGTCGTTCTTCTCTTCGGCGCCATTTTCCTGGCCGATACCTTTCGCGCGGGCTTTTTCTTGGTACTCGCTTTTTTGGTGGGCTTTTTCCTCGCGAGCGCGACCGCGACGTTCTTGCGTGGGGGCACTCTACCCGAGGACCCCGTGTCGCCGGCGGCGGCCGCCGCAAGCCAGAAGCGCAGCTCGGGCGACTTCTCGTCCTTCCCAAGAATGTAGCGCTCCTGCCATTTGTCGTCCGGCTGCAGCGGTCTGCCGAAGATCTTCGGATTGTGCTGGAGCAAGAACCGAAAGGCGTAATGGTCGTACAGATCGAGCACGTGGCACGCATAGGCTTCCGCTAGCCCGCGATGACCGCGAATGATCAGCATGTTCTCGTCATTATTGTGCGAAGCGCGGAAGCCGAGATTGTGCGATCCGGTCACCACGGTGCAATTGTCGCTGAAAGGATCGATCACCACGATCTTGTTGTGAATGATCGCGAAACCGAATTTTGCGAGTTCGGCCTCCCAGGCGCCAAATTTGTCGTCCTTGTTAATAGCTCCGGCGGGAACAGCGCGGAAGTCAGGCGCCGCAGACGGCAATTTCGCACCCTTTTTCTTCGGTTTGCCGGGTTCGCCGACGACGGCAATGCCCGGCGCTGGGCCGCCGTCAGCCTGGTCGCTGGCACCGCCCTGATGCAGCGCGGCGGAGAAATTGGTGGCCCGCTGGGCGCTGGTCAGCGCGCCCCGAACGAACAGATCGGGATTTTTGGCCAGCGCCTTGCCGGCGGCGTCGAGGATCGAGTTGTTGCCGGGATCGAAAGCGAGGAACAGCACGGCCTGTTTGGCGCCCGCGACTAAGTCGAACACCCGTTTCATATCGTTCGGCACTTCCTTGGGCGGGCTCGCGAGGGGCTTGTTGGTGTTTGGTGAGAACATCACCTCGACCGTGACGCCGTCGGCTAATTTGATCGGTTTGCTGATCGAACTCTCGTTGTTCTTGTGATTGGAGTCGCGCAGCGTCGGTGATTGAAGTTTTTTCTGATCGCCGCCGGCCGCGTCGACATCGGTCTTGATGGTGTCCCAAAAGTCGCGGTAACGGCGGGCCACCTCCGCGGATTCGATCACCAGCGCATTGTTGGTCTGCGTGCAGAGACCCGTGCTGGTCCAGTTGGTCGAGCCTGAGAGCACGGCCACGGGGTTGTCGTTCTCGGTCAAGACCATGAACTTATTGTGCGGGATGCTGCCCGTGCCGAGGATCCGGTCGATAACCGTCACCCCGGCCGCCTTGAGCGCGGCACGGTTATCGGAATCCGCATCTTCATTGGCGGGCGTCGTATCCGTGGCGGCCACCTGTTCGTTTCCGAGTATCACGTTTCGGCTTTTCGGATTCCCGCGGTCAGCCGCCTGTAGCCGGACCTCGAGGCCTTTGGGGTCATTGAGCTCGTAGAGTGCGCCATGGAGGGTGCCGCCATCTTTGTCGGCTCGATCGAGCAGCGAGGTGACGCCTTCAAAAAGCTGTCCCATCAGTCTGATGCGGATGGGATCGGCCGGGTCCAGAATGTGGGGGGTCAGCGCCTGAATGCTGGGCTTGCCCTTCAGTGCGCGGGTCAGCGCCTGCGTGGCCACGATGCCGCGGTTGAAATACGCGCTGAACGGCGGTCGTTTCTCCGTGAGCGTTACATTGTTGCTGACCAGGGGCTCGATGCCGGCCAGCGGCGTAAGCTTGCCGCCCGGTGTGCCGCCCATAGGGACGATGCGGTACCCATAGGTGGCACCGCGGCGCGCGAACAGATCTTTCCACCAGAACTTTTGTATCGGGGCCTGTTCGGTGGTGAGCTTGAGGCTTTTGTCCTGATTCGCGAAGCGCGCAAGCGCCGGCAGGACGGTATCCTTGCCTTCCCCGTCGATCTGATGGATCGCAAAGCCAAGACAGCCCTCGAGATGGCGATCGAAGGTCCAAGCGACAACCGCGATGTCGTTATTGGAAAATGCCACCGCAGGCATAACTCTGCCTACCGTAGCTAAAGGTTGATGGCAAGACATGTTCGCAGGATGCCCCGGGATCTGCAGGCTGGTACCTGCGATCTCCATTCAGCTGCCGACGCCGGATGACAGCACGAAATTTCGCGATAACTTCCATCCAACCACAAACGATCCAGTCCTATGAACGAACCAGTTTACATTCTCGGCGGCGGCCGAACCGATTTTAAGCGCAACCTGAAGAAGGAAGGCAAAACGATCCGCGATTTGATCACGGAATCCGGCCGGAAAGCGATCGACGACGCGAAGATCGATCCGGCGGAAATTGAAGCGGCGGCCGTGGGCAACTTTAACGCAGGCCAGTTCACCAAGCAGCTGCATCTCGGCGCGTTTATTCCCGAGATTGATCCAAAGCTGCATGGCATTCCGACAATGCACACCGAGGCGGCCTGCGCTTCCGGCTCGCTCTCCGTCTTGCTCGGCGCGCAGTGGGTCATGGGGGGATTTCACGACGCGGTCCTGGTGGTTGGCGCGGAGCAGCAGAAGACGATGTCATCGCTGGATGGTTCCGACGTCCTCGGCGCGGCGGCGGATTATCACATCGAGAAGCCGGAGTACGGAGATTTCATGTTCCCGAAATTGTTCGGGCGGATCGCGCAGATCTATATCGAGAAATATGGTGCGTCGGAGAAAGAGCTCTCGTGGGTCGCTTACAAAAACTATGCGCATGCGCGTTTAAATCCGTTGGCGCAGATGCGTGACGCGGATTTGACCTACGATTGCGCCTCGCAAGTCTCGGACAAAAATCCGAGCGTGGCTCCGCCGCTAAAGGTTTCGGATTGTTCGCAAATCACCGATGGAGCTGCTTCCGTAGTGCTCGTGTCCGGCAAGTATCTGGATCGCATGGGCATCGACAAATCGAAGCTGCCGCAGTTGCTCGGCTTTGGCAGCACGACCGATTACCTGGCCTTGGCGAAAAAGGACGCGCCGACTTTCAGCACCGCGCGCAAAGCGGCCGAGAAAGCGTTCGGGATGGCGAACTTGAAACCGCGCGACATGCACGGGGCCGAGGTGCACGATTGCTTTTCGATTACGGAAATCTGCGCCTATGAAATTCTCGGGCTGGCTGAGCCCGGAAAGGGTGCGGAGCTGGCGATGAGCGGCGCGACGGCTCTGCCACAGGTGCGCGGGGAACACATTAAGGGCAGCGTAGCCTGGGAGATTCCGGTCAACACCGGCGGCGGACTAATCGGCGACGGACATCCGGTCGGCGCAACTGGCGTGCGCCAGGTCTTTGAGGCCTACCAGCACCTCACCGAGCAAGCCGGGGCGCGGCAGATCGCAGGCGCGAAAAAATTCCTCACCTTCAACATGGGTGGGAGCCTGACGACCAGCGTCGCCATGATCTGGGGCCGCGAATAACCCCTGGTAGAGCGAGACTCCGTCGAGCCGTCGGCTTCCTCTAGTTCTATCCCGACTTACGCGGCGTGCGCGTGCTCGCGTGACATCGCGTCCGTGTGTGAGCGAAGCAGAGCAAGTCGAACCTTCACGGTCTCGCAACGCATGCGCTCGCGGACCGCATCGGCGGCGGCCAAATGCTGCGCTTCGTAAGGTGGGCGCGCCGGCTTCAAACAATTTTCGACGAATTCATTCGCGATCCGGACCCGTTCCAAGTTCACCGGGGTCGTGGCTTTCTCTGCTTCAGCCAGAGCAATGTCTCGGATGGCAACGTAGGCATTGATCTCGTCGACTACGTAGCTCGACATCCGGAACTGATCGGGCGTGATCGTTTTCGACTGAGCCTTCTTTGAAATGTTTTTTGGTAAGAATACCGTGCGCAGAGGTTCGTGGGTTAGCTGCATGCTGGGTAAATCAGCAGCTCTTGTACCGGCCACGCAGGTCAATGCGGCTGCTCTTGCCCCAATATTTCGCTGTCTCGCGGGCACGATGTCGCTACCGTGCATATTCTGATGAGCGCTCCCGATTCCGACGCCACGATGGCGGTTTTTCTCGACCTGGAAAACATCGCCATCGGCGCGCTCGAGGCGCAATTTCCCGCGTTCGACATCCGGAAGGTGCTCGAGCGTCTGCTGCTCAAGGGCCACATCGTGGTCAAAAAAGCCTACTGCGACTTCGACCGCTATAAGACGTTCAAGCGGGGACTGCACGAGGCTGCTTTCGAATTGATCGAGATCCCGCACGTGCGGCAGTCGGGTAAAAATTCAGCCGACATCCGGATGGTGGTCGATGCGCTCGATCTTTGCTACACCAAGAGCCACGTCGACACCTTCGTCATTATCAGCGGCGACTCGGATTTTTCTCCCCTCGTGAGCAAGCTGCGCGAAAACGCCAAGACCGTTATTGGCATTGGGGTGAAGAAATCCACCTCCGACCTCTTTATCAGCAATTGCGACGAGTTCATCTATTACGACGATCTGGTGCGCGTCGAGCCGGCCAAGAAGCGTCCGAACGTGGCGCCCAGCACGCGCAACGCGAGGCCCGCCCCGGAGAGAGATCACGGCGCCGGCCCTTCCATCGACGGGGCTCTCGAGCTCCTCACGAAAACGCTGGAAGCCTTGCGGTCCGAGCGAGGCGAGGACTACCCGATCCGCGGGTCGCTGGTGAAGCAGGCGATCAAACGCCAGAACCCCGGCTTTAACGAACGCGCGCACGGTTTCCGGGCCTTCAACGAACTCCTCCTCGAAGCGCAAAAGCGCGGTCTCCTAAAGCTAGAGGACGATAAACAAGCCGGCACCTACATCGTCCACGCGATCGAGTAAAACGCGGAGGTCCGCAATTGAGATTGCGGCGCGAGTGCGTTTCCTTTTGAACTCGCACACCGGATCGGTGAAACTCGAACAAGGCCATGTTTATTGCACTCGAAGGCTGCGTGGGCGCAGGCAAGTCAACCATTGCGACGGGACTTGCTGCGCATCGAGATAGCACGCTCTTGCTTGAGCAGTTTGAACAAAACCCATTTCTTTCGGCATTCTACGAGGATCCCGCGAAATATGCGACCGAGACCGAGTTCATGTTTCTGCTGTTACATTATCATCAACTGAAGCGGCAGGTTTCCCATCAAGACGGGCGAGACCTGATCTCGGATTTTCATCTTGGGAAGGATCTGCTCTACGCGAGGCTGAATTTCGAGAATCCGGCGACGATCAGTCAGTTCGAAAAGCTCTTCGATCTTCTAAACGATCAGATCCCAAAGCCGGATTTGTTAATCGGCCTTTCCGCTCCGACTGAGCTCATAATTGAACGCATCCGAAAGCGAGATCGACGATTTGAGTTAAAGGCGGAGTCTTCGTACTACGAGCGGATCAACTCGGTTTATCAAAGCTTCTTTGACTCGTACGGCAGTCGAAAACTGATTCTTTCGATGGCTGATTGGGATTTCGTCGAAAACCCCGATCTGTACGACGATCTTTCAAGGAAGATTGATGCCCAGCTGCAATCCTAGACGGAAACCAGCGACCTTGAAGCGGGTGTCTAGAATCGCCGGTGGACCAGCGCCCAAACCAACGAAGGCGCTTGATCCTGATTATTTTCGAATCAGAGACTTTGAGTATGTGCAGCCCCTTTACGACCTCTCGTTCTTCCTGGAGATCGGGGCGCTCTCCAAAGGAATAGAATCGCCCAAGTATCGCGTGTTTTCGCTCTGGCGCGCGGCGTTAAGCCTGGATAGCTACGGGACAACTGTTGATCGTTGGCTCGATGGTGACCTTTCTGACAAGGACCTTGACCATGTTCCCAGTTCGAGAATTCGACAGTATTTGAAGACGGTGCGAAAAACCGGCACGGTTTCCGAGCTGCGAAATTATCGCAGCGATCGATTTCAGCGTTGTCTCCGTCTGAGATCGCTCCGCGGGTTGGGTCCAGCCAATATCGCGCTCACTGTATCATCACAGTCTTTGTCAGAAGAGTGGTTGGAGCATGCAGTCATTAGTCTTAATCTTCAGAGAGAACGGATAACCGATTTGTCGGAGGGTCGCCATTCTGGTCCCTGGCAAACAGCTCACATAGTGCCGCCTCTGCTGCGGTTCCTGCGACACATCGAGAAAAACGAGAATCGGGCTTTTCGTTGGAGCGTAGATGGAATCGCCGATCCTTTCGTGTCGATTGACGGTGAAATTGGTGTTGGCGGAAACCTCTCAGCCGAGTCGCTCATTGCTGGAGCAAGAGCAGCATTGAAAGCCGAAAAATTGTTCAGAGGTGGGAGCCTTTCTGGCGACTCGTTGGAGATTACGCACCAAATGGGGTGGAGATTTCTTCTGAAACCTGTTTCGAACGAGGCGAAAGGGATGACGATTGCTCGGCTCATCGAAAAACTGGATCCGATTGGATCGAACTCTTCGATCAAGCTGAAATCAGATCTGCATCTTCATACGGCTTGGTCGGATGGTGCGGCTTCTATTAATACAATGGCATTCGCGGCAGTCCGTGGTGGTCTCAAATACATCGCCATTACCGATCATAGCCGGTCTTCCAAGCTGCAGGGCGGGCTGACGCCCGTGACGTGGATACGGCAAGCGAACGCTCTAACCCTCGCAACGCCGGTGTGTCCTGTCCTGCACGGCGTCGAGGTCGACATCCACAGAGATGGCACGTTGGATCAACCACCTTCCCTCCTCGCTGCTGCCGATATCGTTGTAGCTTCTGTTCATTCCGCCTGGAGCGACGATGCCAAGGAAAACACTCAACGCCTAATCAGGGCAATCGAATCCGGTCTTGTTGATATCCTCGCTCATCCCACATCAACAATAGTTGGCAAGCCGGGAGTGCCAGACTGGTTTCGGGCGCCCGCGAAGGTGCACTGGGATGACATATTTGCGAGGTGCGCTCAATGGCGGGTTGCTCTCGAGATGAACTGTTTTCCTTCTCGCCTCGATCTGTCGCCTGACTTGCTAGCGCAAGCCGTTCGCGCGGGATGCGCCATTTCGTTTGGTAGTGATGCACACGCTCGTTCGCACCTGTTGAATCTTCGTTTTGCTGACGCCGCGCTGCGACGATTGCCAGAGGCTCTGGTGCTAAATCGGCTTTCCTACCCGCAGCTGAAGCAATGGATATTAACCGGCAGAGCCAGGCGCCAGAAGTTGACGAAATCGGCGGCGAATTTAGTCCAATCTGAATTTGCATTCGACGCCTTGACTCATCGCCGGTTAGTCACTGCGCGTATTCAGCGTCCTCGAAAAGTCCCGGACGGCTCGCGGATCATGGGAATTGATTTGACTGCGGGCAACAAAGCTACCGGCGTTGCAATTCTCAATGGCCGCCAGGTAGAAACCTATTCAGTTCGGTCTGACGGTGACATTCTTGGCCTCTTAAAGAGACATCGGCCCAGGATTGTAAGTATCGATTCTCCGCTTGGATTGCCGGGAGGAGGTGATGTTATTAATCGAAAAGCCGGGATCGTTCGTGTTGCCGAGCATGATCTCGCTAGCGTGGGAATTCCAGCGTATCCGGCGCTTATCGATTCGATGGAAAAATTGACTTTGCGAGGTATTCGCCTTCGGAAAGCAATCGAAGGCCTCCCGCGTCCACCCATAGTTATCGAATCATACCCTGGCGCGGCGCAGGACATTTTGTGCATTCCTCGAAAGCAAAGGGGCCTCGATTTGCTTCGAGAGGGCCTCGAACGGCTGGGGATTCGAGGCCGAGGACTCAAAACGACGTCTCATGATGAGATGGATGCGATCACGTCAGCGGTCGTCGGCAGATATTTTGAGGCTGGTGATTATCAAGCAATGGGCATCCCGAGCGAAGCTCAACTCATTGTCCCCAAAGTGTATCCTCTCCGCTTTGCGAACAATCCTGTAATTTGCTTGGCCGGAAAAACCGGCGCGGGAAAATCTGTTGTCGCCCGATATCTGAGTGTGTTTTACGGTTTTCGGTGGATACAAACGAGGGACATTATTCGTGAGATCCTTATCGAAGACACTAAAAGGTCTCCATCCAAGAGGCTTTTCAACAAGACCCTCGACCCCAACTCTATCGACGAACAAACACTAAGAGAATTTGGCGCGATGATGCTGGACGAGTACGGCCAGGTTCCACTGCGTAATAAATTGACGAAGTCAATTCGACTCAACGTCGCCCCGATCGTTGTCGATTCGATCAGACAGATCACAGATGTGGATCGTCCCATCTTGATTAACCGCCATTGTCTAACTTGGTTTGTGGATTGTCCGGAACCTATTATTCAGAATCGGCTCGCTGTGCGGCGTAAGCTTGGAGAGCGTCGAATGAAGTCGGGGAGCCCAGTCGATAGAACAGCCCTTCATGTGCGCGACCACTCGGATGCAGTCGTCTCGAATTCCGGTTCGCTTGAGGAGCTTCGATGGCGAGTGGACGATACTCTCTTCGCCAACATTAGTATTTTGCGCTGACTGGGGACGCGATCAATACTGACGTCGAGAGGCTTTGCGGTCTGTTATATATTTGGCGATCTCAGTTTTCATTCTCGGCGCGAGCTTTTCCGCTGGGACAGAGTCCAACTCCTTTAACCGGACATCGATTTGGAGGTCGTTTATTCGCAAGGTGACAAACTTCGTATTCTCCTGCACGCGGGCCGCAAAACCATCCTGTTTGAGTTTTTCGAGGTCATCGCCAATCGTTTTGGCAGTCTTGCTTAAGGACTTTAGAAAAGACTTAAACTCTCCAAAAGTATAGAGAGCAAGCGCGTCCTCTAGATGACCGGCGTTCTGTAGATAACCTCGAATCTGTGCAACCGCCTTGTCTGACTGATCAGTCCCTTTTTCCAATCCATAAAACACGTGAAGTCGTTCCAATTTTTCCTCAAGCTTGGGAGGGCCCATGCACAACAAGAGATCGAAGCGACCCGCGCGTTTCAATGCGGGGTCAAACTTAATCTGAAAATTGGTGGCCATAAAAAACACCACGCGTCCCTTATCGTGCAATTCGGTAAGCTTAGGCAGCATTGAAGTAGTTAAGAATTGCGTTGCTGTGTCGAGTTGGGCGTCGTCATATCTGCTTTGTGTCAGCGCATCCATTTCATCGAAGAAAACGACCACCGCAGAGAGATCTGATAGATCTTGGAAGATTTCATCGGCTCTAGCATAGACATTTGCCAACGTCCCTTTCAGGAAATCGGAAGGATTGATCTGAACAAGGGGCCATCTGAGGTCGTGGGCGATGGCCTTGGTCACTTCGGTTTTGGACGTTCCCGGCGGGCCAAATAACAACGCGGATAGCGGTGTGTCAGCTTTACGTCGCCGCAAATCGAGCTCTGTCAGTGTGGCTTTTTCGTCAACAAAGTCCTTCAAAATCGTTCGCAAGCTTTCGGGCTTGCCTTGGATAAGAAGATCAATATCCAAAAAGTCATCTAGGGCTGACCTCTTCAGCACCTTTGGAGGCATTACTGTTTGATATGCAGCGAGAATTTTGCGTTGAATGTGTTGAGAAAGCACGCTGACGAGTTCCCACAAAAACATGTGCACCACTGCGGTCGCCCAAGATTCGGGCTGTTCTTTGCGAAGTGTTTGTATATCTCCGCCGGAATTCCAACCAGTGTAATATCGCTTCTTGCTGTCAGAGTACGGAAGACGATTCTTTTTACACCAAGCGACGGCCTGCTCGAGACCCGTGATAATGGCTGGAGTGTCGAGCAGCTGGTTTTCGGGGCCGCCAAACTCGCACAAAACAGCCTCAAGAAGTTCGAACGTAAAACAAAAATTCGACCCTGCTTCCTGGTAGTGAAATATGGGAAAATATTTGGGCCAAATCCCACTATGTGCCTGTTTTGCAAACAACTTGTGAATCGAATGTTCCAATTCTACGGCCGAAGGAAGGCGCGCGTGATGCTGTTCAGTTGTCCCTAATTTGGCTTCTGCGCTGATCTTGCGCAGACGCGCGCATAGACATGCAGCCATCCCCATTGCAATGGGATCCATCATCGCGTCGTGTTCGGCTAGAACCAGTGATCGCTCGCGATTAAAAGTTTCCACCGCCCATTCACAGATTTTCTCCCATCGGTTCGACTGAAGGTCGATCTTGGCACGTTCGATTCCATCCACGAACCAATAAACAACGGCAGCCGAAGTGAGATATTCGTTGATTGCGAAATTATCTACGTCAGTCGCCAGCAAGTTGGCGACATCAGGCAAAGTGAGTTCTCTGGGTTTCGCGAAAAAGTCAGGATATTGATCAATCAGAAGGTCGTGATTAACTTCCGCAAGGAGGTACCCCGTCGGCAAACTTTGCAGTTTTGCTTTCGTGGGTTCAGATGCCCGAGGGAATTTTGTCGCATCATAGATGCAACCGCTCTGCAACAAACGCCGCAAATCCAGCGCTAATGCGGCCTTTAAGGAGCGCTGCTGCTCTCTGTCGGGATTCTCGTTGTTGATGAGAGCGCGACTCTTGTCGGAAATGGATGTGGATATAAATTTGGCAGGCGCATCGGTGCGATCTCGGAGGGTTTTGGCGAGGCCAGCAATATCGGTTATGCCTAGATCAAGTACCCATGGTTTTTCAAAGGCGTCGCCCGTGCCTGCTGCTTTTGATTCTGCAAGCAATTTGCGCTCGATCAAAAAACCGTAAGTTCTGAGTACCAGCGTCGTCGTGAAAGCGTTATTCGATGTTAGACCTGAGCTCATCCAGGGTGCTCTCACTACCTTTTCGAACACTCTTCGTGCCTTTTCCTTTTCTAGTGCTTCTGTGTCGACGTTGTAGAATTTCCGAAACTCATTGGTCAGTGCTAGTGACATCAAGCAGGAGCACGTCGTCGTTACATTTACGTCATTGTCGAAGGATGGAGAGTCCGGTTTGCGCCGGAAAGTTTCCTTGTCTAACTCATGAAGGAAAGGTCGCAAATCTGAGTCGACGCAACGAAGAAGTTCATCAGCTTGGCTGCGCAAAGCGCGGAGCGCGGGTAATGAAATCTCAGGCATTTGTGGTCGCAAGGTGGGGGTTTGGGGTTGGAATCCTCACGACGTCAAATGTGCCGAAACCTGTCCCAGCAAACTCAATCGGAATACCAGTTTCGGCATCTAGTGTATCTAGAAAAGCCCTCGCATTGGGCGTCAGATCATTTTTCTCCGTAACGTTCGCGTTCGCGTAATCCAGTCGATCCAATCCCATTACGGCCAAGCTGGTAGGTCGATTGTATTTACAGGCCAGCTTGACGGCGGCGAGATCGAAATTCGCAACCCGACGCAATCGTTTTGTTACAGAGGTGTATTCCGGAACGGGATATGGAGCGCTAGACACTTCGGCGATCGCTTCCCAAGAGGTCTCGTTTGGCAGTGGACCACTTGTGCCGCCAACTCTTATCGGAAAGGTTCGCAGCACCATCACGATGCTTTCAATGTCACGAGGCGAAAGACCGACCTCCATGGCGAAGCCAGCTGCCGTGGTGTCTCGCGAGGTCACAAACGGGTAAGCGGGACCGTGCAAGAGCGATAATGCGAACCCTTGAGTCCCTTCTATGATTACATCCGCGCCATCATCGATGGCGTCATGGAGCAATGTCGCGACGGTTTCAACACGGCAGCGTTGTCGCAGCATTTCAGAGTCCTTCGCGAGGCGAACTTCGGGCCTTCTCGACATCCGTCTCAAAAGGGCTTCCCCAGTTCCTGAGCAAGTGCTGCCTATGTAATTGAGAGCGTTGCATTCTTCGAGTCGATCTTGCTCCGTGACCAGGACGGCTCGCGGATCAACAAAGATGCGCTGGCGTTCAATGTTGAGCATATCCAGCTCCGTAATGAGAATGGTCTCGTCGACGACGCAACCGGCGGCGATGCAGAACGTCGCTCGTTCAGGCTCGGCGCACGACGGAACCTGGCGCATGATTTTGTCTTCCCCTCGAATCGTCACGGTGTGACCCGAATTTGGACCTCCACATCGAACCAGAAATGGGCGATTCGCTTGACTCGCGCGAAGCGCAACCACTTTGCCCTTCCCCTCTGATCCAAATTGTCCGCCGACGACGATGGTAGCTGGCATAGGCTTTGATCCTCTATTTTGCGTTCGAGTTCGAGAGCGAAGAAGCGAGTTACGGCGAATTTAGGAAATGGCAAGGCACCCTATCAAATACTTTCGCGTACAGCGCCTGCAGGAGCCGCCGCTTCGTTTTGACACATGGGCGATGCTTGACGCTGTGGGGGAGTAGAAGCATGGGGCGGCATCGCACGACGGGCGGGTGAGATCTATGAGGTCTTTGGCGTGGAAACCGGAAGGGTTTCTGAAGTCCGCTTCCGTGACGTGCGAATGCGGTAAAGAACGGCACCCACCGGGATGGTCAGGATTGCCAGCGCGGTGAAAGTAGAAACGAGAAGTGCGAGGGTCCCGCGCCACCCAACGTTTTCGCCCGCCAAGGCGACTTTCACGCTGCCGAGAACAAGTGCCGCGAGCGTGAGCAGGGAAGCACAAAGGAAGGCCGCGAATTTTATCATGGTCATCGTGAAGGCGAACATCGGCAGAAGCGCGGATGGAACCTTTGCTCGTTTGTGCAACGCGAGGTAGCGGAAATGGCAAATGTCCTCAAGGTAATCGGCGAGAGCAGCTGTGAGCGGTAACAGAAGCCAGAGCGGAAGATGCCGCACGTATTCTTCCTTGAGCCAATCCCACCCCAGTTTGTCCTGGGCAAACCAGAGGCTGTAGGTCAGGACCACAAAATAAAGTGGGATGTATCCAAACACATCGCGCCAAAGCGATTCGTGGACGGTTCCGCGCATCGTCCGGGCAGCTGGGCCGTTGACCATGTCTTGATCTTCGTCACGCCAGGCGCACACCAGCATCTTCCGCCAGGTGCCGAGCGCTTCCTGCACGCCTCGGGAGGTAAAGCGGCGCTGGAGTTCCCAGACCGAGCCAAGATTTGTGGCTGACATTGGTTGGCCCACCCAGCTAAACGCTTTGAGAAAGTAAAAGAAGCCTAACTGGAGAAGAAGAAGCAGCCCGGCCAACTGCGCTTCCAAGGCCGCGATGTCCTCGCTGGTGTCAGGAGGACCGACCAGCGGCGTCAGAATTCGCGCGAAAAACCAGCCGAGCAAGAACAACAACAGACCCCCGGCGATGGCCACCGCCACGCCAGTCACCGCGCCAATAATTCCTGACTTGCGCCGCCGTCCTTTGGCTTGGTCCAGAAGAAGGGCCAGGATCGCGGCGGCGGCGGCGCAGACTGGCACTGGCCACCAAAGAGCGAGGACTTGCGTCATCTCCCTCCAGCCTTCTTCGAGGCTTCTGGCTCGCCAGCCCAGGCCCCACAAAAAGTAAACGGCGGCGACGGCGCCGAAAACAAAGAGGACGAAGCCCAAAGTGCGCAGCCAATAGATGGTATCGAGAAATGCTCGCCGGCGCGGGGTGCCGGAAGCCAGGGCCAGCGCAAAGTTGGCCCGGCTTTCCCCCCAATCCACCAGCGCAAAAATGAAAGCCGCCACACAAACAACGTTGAGCGGGAAAGGTGAATCTCTCAGGATCGAGAACAGATCGTTGATCGCCAAGAGGCCGAGACCGGCGCAGGTCGCCCATAAAACCAACATAAGATGGCCTGCCATCGTTTCCCCAACCCAGGTGTGCTTTGGCATTTGGGTCGCGAGGGCGGCCAACCGCGGGTCTGTTCCGGCTTCTTGCGCCGCATAACCAAAAAGATTCGGGGGACGATAATTTGGGTTGGCGGCGCAGGCGTCGAAAACGGTGTGGTCGATCGTTTCGTTAATGCTCTCGAGCGAAAACCCCGATCGAACCGTCTCGCCCTTTGCCGCTTTTTTCGTGCTCGCGCGGATTTCCGCTTTCGGATTGATCGGTCGATAGTAACGCTTCCCTCGAATGATCTGGGCCCAGAACGGCTTCGCGAATTCAGCATAGGAATCCCGAGGCAGGGGCGCCGGCAATGCCGGAACATAAGTAAAACTTTCCGACTCCAGCTTGGCGGCGCGCGCTCCTTCGAGTAACCATTCAAAGGGTCGTTGAGCGAGGACGTTGTTGGGATAGCCGCCTCCAATATTGGAATGAGCGCCGACGAACCAGCGCTGCTCGATTTTACGCCGCCACATCGCGGCCTTTCTTTCCCAGTGCGTTTTCGCCTCATGCCGGGCCGAGGCGCCGTCGCGCATCGCCTCCACTTCCTGGATCGCTCTACTTTGCGAGTCGTCCTCCTGAAATCCATGGTCGATGTATTGGAGAAAAGGAGTGTGGCTGAAACTGGTGCGATGCTCATCGACCGCGAGCGCATGCCGGGAATGCTGGACGAGGGTGGTAGCCCTCATGTTGTGGTGCATGGCCAGTTTGCTTTTGAGCCCGGGGATCGCCAGAGCGTCAATGCCCACCGCGCCCACGGTATCGTAGACGCCGAGATAGGTGATGCGCACCCGGCGCGACCAACGCACGAAAACCTCTTCCGCGGGCCGGAGTTCCACCAACTGCCCGGGCATCCTATTCGGAATCTTTGGAGCCGCCAGATCCTGCGCGCGTCGTTCCTCGTAGCGTTTGATGTTCCATGGATCGCATATCAGATCGGTGATCTGGCGAAGACTGACGGGCGCCTTGCCGAAAATTCTATCCCAAAAGCCGGTCCGATGTTCGCGTTCCCGGCCCAGGATACAATAGTTTTCCCAGAGTTGATTCACCGAAAGCGGCGCCCCGCGTCGAATCAATCCACTGTTGGAAATAAAGCCGACGAGCGAGCGCGCGGTGTACGCTCCGCGGCTGAAGCCGAAAATGTAAATCTCATCGACCACCTTCGGATCCCACACCTTGCTCGCGTCCACCGGCTCATTTCGGTCGTGATACATCTCGACGAGCCAGTCATAGGCCTCGCGGACATTCTCTTCGAGGCCAAAGCCGAAGGCACCGCCGGTGACCCCGTCGATCACGCCGGTGCCCACGCCTTCGTCATAATACTTCACCTGGGTCACGGTTTCGGCGGCCGTGGCCTGCTCGCCTTCCAAGGCGAGACCGAAATGATGAAGCACGTTAGTGCTATCGTCCCGCTTGTTCCAAGTTCCGTCGAGGCAGACTACCAGTCGTTGTCGTTTGGCCATGGCCGGGGGAGTGGAATGAATCGAGAATCATTATGTTCAATTCTTCACCCGCCAGGCAAGCAAAGAAGAACTGATAACGCCGGTTTGCCTGAGGGAGTGCGGCCGAAACGACCAGTCATCCCATGTAGAACCCGCCGTTCACGTTTAGGACGTGGCCGGTGATGTAGCTGGCCATCGGTGAGCAGAGAAACAGGGCGGCATCGACGATGTTTTCGGCGTCGCCCAGGCGACCGAGCGGGATTTGTTTGATGAAATTGGCGGTCACTTCGTCGGGCATGCCTTTGCTCATGCCGACATCAATGAACCCGGGCGCGATCGCGTTCACGGTGATGTTCTGGCGCGCGAACTCGCGGGCCGAGACTTTCGTGAGCGCGATGATCGCAGCTTTACTCGATGAATAATTCGCCTGGCCAAACAGTCCCATCTGTCCGCTGACGGACGACAAATTCACGATCCGGCCGTCTTTGCGCAAAATGGCGGCCGCTTTCTGCGTGACGTTGAAGGTGCCGGCGAGATTGACGCGCAGGACACTTTCAAAATCTTCCAGCGTCAATTTCTTAATCGTGCGGTCGCGAATGATGCCGGAGTTGTTGATCAGGATGTCGAGGCCGCCGAATTTATCGCCGATGGCCTTCATCATTTCCTCGACTTGCTCAGGATTTGTTACGTCGCACTCGATGACCAGCGGATCTTTCAATTCCTGCGCGACCACGTCGGCGTCCGATTCGTTCTGATTGGCGGGGTCGGCGACGTAATTGACGACGCACCGCGCGCCGCGTTTCCCGAAGGCCTTGATCATTTCCGCGCCGAGACCACGCGAGCTGCCGGTGACGAGGACAACTTTGCCGGTGAAGTCCAGACGATCGGTCATTCAGAAGGCTGAGAGTTGAGAGTTGAGAGTTGAGAGCGGGAATACCGGCGCACGATTAGGGCAATCGGCAGTCCGATTAAGAACATATGCACGCACACCGCGGTGACATCTCGCGAGATAGAAGCGTGCACGATCGGGTAGGCGAGAGGCATGACGATCCAATACATGAAACAATAAACGACCACGCCATACAGCAATCCGGAAATGATTGGGTGCCGCGTGAGGAAAACAAGTTTGCGGCTCGCCACGTAGAAAACAGAGGCAACAACAAAGGCAATGAAGAAGTGGAGGGCGAGTCCCAACCCAGCCATGGCCAGTCCCCCCTTGATCGCCGATTCACGGCCGACTAAACCCGCGGCCACTCCTTGCAAGACACGGATTGGACCGACGCCTTTCGGATATCCAAGAACGAACGCAGAACTGATGTCCAGGATTCCAGCAATCAAACCCGCCCACGCGATGGATGGAAAAGCCCGTGATCTCTCGGTCGTCAACGGGGAAGCCAATGTACTCATCCGTGGACGTTAGGCTGAAACGCCATTGCTCGACAAGCGATTGCCGCTAAGATTTCACACTCCATGGCTGCTCCGATCCGCGTTCTCACTGCTGTTCCGATCTGCGACGGGCACGACAGCGCGATCAACACGATCAATCTCGAATTCATCCGGCATGGAATCGAGGTGGTGTATCTCGGATACCATCGCTACGCGACGGACATGGTGCGCGCGGCGATCCAGGAGGACGTGCGCGCGCTCGGCATCTCCAGTTACAACGGAGGACACGTCGAGTTCTTTGTCGAAGTCGTCAGGCAACTGAAGAAGCTGGGGGCGAGCGACATTAAAGTCTTCGGCGGGGGCGGGGGAACCATCACCCATGACGATCAGCGGGTAATGCAACGCAAAGGTGTGGATAAGATTTTTTTCGCCGGGACGTCGCTGGAGGACATGACGCAGTGGGTCCGCGACCGTTACGGCAAAGCGAGCAAACGTGCCGCGGGCAAGTCGGCCGAGATGAAACTGGCGCGCAAGCTGACCGCGATCGAAGACATCTACGCGAACGGAAAGCGACCGAAGAAGACCGCGGCCAGCAAAGCAAAGAAGTCATCGGGCACGCGCGTCCTTGGTTTTACCGGCCCAGGCGGCGCCGGCAAGACGACCCTGATCGATGAGCTGATTCTCCGTCTGCTGCATCGTGAGCCGAAAGCGCGGATCGCCATTCTCTCGCACGACCCGAGCGTAGTCGGCGAAGGCGCGCTCCTCGGCGATCGCGCCACCATGATTAATTCGCAGGACGATCGCGTTTTCATGCGCAGCATGGCGACGCGTGGACAAGCGGGCGGTTTGTCGCCCGCGACGGAAGATTGTCTTCAGCTCCTGGCGCAAAGCGGCTTCGATTACGTGATCATCGAGACCGTCGGCACCGGACAGGAAGCGATGCCATTTCAAAGCAAACTGGTCGACCAGACTGTGCTCGTGATGAACCCCGATTACGGTGCGCGTCTGCAGCTGCAGAAAATTGTCATGCTCGACCTGGCGGACATTATTGTCGTGAATAAGAGTGATCAGGACCGCGCCCGGACTGCGATGAACGAGATCGCAAGGCGGGTGGAGCAGAACGGACGCGGCCAGCGGGTGTTGGCCACGGTCGCAAAGCGGCATCGCGACGCGGGTGTCGATCAACTGTGTGATTTGCTGACGGAGCCAGAGGCGAAAAGTGTAGCGGCGGTCTATGACCGCCGACGCAACAGAATTCGGCGCTCATAGAGCGCCGCTACAGGAAACGCAAATGAGTAAACTAGGAAACGTTGTCGAGGCGGTCGATAAGTACAACAAGTTTGTCGAAGACGAGGTTAAGCGCGCGCGCGCGGACAAGAAGTTCGGCCAGCAGATGGTTGATCGCTGGAACGAGATCAAGGGGAAGATTCCGATCGGAAGCGCGCCGACTGGTTTGAAGTTGCCGCGACTTGCCCTGCCCGAAATCGACGAAGCCGGTGACATCACGCGCTACTTGTTAGGCGATGGATTGCCGGGTGAATTTCCATTCCTGAACGGAGCGTATCGCGAGATGTATCTCGAACCGCTGCAAGGTGCGCCCATCGAGATCGGCGCCTACGAGAAGAACGGGCACAAGGGAAACTCGAAGAGCAACGGCAGCAAGAACGGCGCGAAGAACGGAGCGAAGCCGCAGCTGGCGGAGGAGCCGACGCGCCTATTCTCCGGCTTGATGCTCGCGGAAGATACGAACGAGCGGTTCCATTTCCTCGGCGCACATCAGCGCTCGAAGCGTCTCAGTACCGCCTTCGACGGGCCAACGCTTTACGGCATCGATAGCGATGCTCCCGGCATTCTCGGCAAGATCGGTGAGGGCGGCGTTGCGGTCGATACCGTCGAGGATATGGTCCGGCTTTACGACGGGTTCGATCTCGGCTCGCCGGATTTCTCCGCCTCGATGACGATCAGCGGCCCGGCCCCGATCATCATGGCGATGTATATCGCCGCCGCGAAACGGCGCTTCGGTTCCGACATCGTGCCGAAGCTTCGCGGGACGATTCAGGCCGACATCTTCAAAGAAGTGCAGGCGCAAAACGAGACCATCTTCCCGGTCGAAGCCTCGCTCCGATTCCTGACTGACATGATGGAATTCACCACTCGCGAAATGCCGCGCTGGTATCCGGTTTCAATCAGTGGCTATCACATTGGCGAGGCCGGATCGACGCCAGTGCAGCAGGCCGCTTACACGCTTTCGAACGGCTTTGCCTATGCCGAAATGATGGCGGCGCGAGGAATTCCCGTCGACGAATTCGGTCCGCGCCTTTCGTTCTTTCTCGATTGCGGTCTCGACGTGGAATACATCGCGCTCACTCGCGTCTCGCGACGCATCTGGGCGATCGGAATGCGAGATGCCTTCGGTGCCGGACACAAAGCGCAGATGTTCAAGGTGCACACGCAAACGAGCGGTCGCTCGCTGGTCGCGGCGGAGTTCAAGAACAACCTCACCCGCACTGCCGCCGAGCTAATGCTTTCCTACATGAACGGCACCAACTCCTGCCACTCGAACAGCGCGGATGAGCCGTTCACGACGCCGAGTGAGGAATGGATCCGCCTCGCGGCGCATGGCCAGGCGATCCTGCTCGATGAATCCGGCATCTTCAAACACACCATGAACATGCTGAGCGGATCGCCGGGAATGAAGGCGGTCGAGCGTGCGGTGGAAGCTGCGATCCTGGAGGAGTTCCGCGAGATCGAACGCCTCGGCGGGGTCATGGGAGCGGTCGAGAATCGTTATCAGCGCAGTCAGATTCAAACGGCCGCGCATCGCTACGAACAGCAGATTTACGACGGCACCCGTCCGATCATCGCCCTAAACAAGTACCGGAACAGCCAAGAAGAAATGCCGGAGTTCGAACTCGCTCGCACCCCCCGCGCGAAACAGCAGTTGCAGGTGGATCGCTTGAAGGAGTTCAAGAAAAAGAACGCAGCCAAAGCGGAGAAAACGCTCGCGAAACTCGCCGCCGTCGCCGAGACGGAGGAAAATTGCTTCCCCGCCTTGCTCGAGGCCGCGGAAGTCTGTTCGTTAGGCCAGATCAGCGGATGCTTGCAGGAAGTGGTCGGGCGTTTTCGCCCGATGGTGTAATAGCACGGGCGGCTCGACGGAGTCTCGCCCTACCAAGAAGATGAAAATCCCCCAGAATGGAATCCCCGCCGAACGCTAATTCGGTAGGGCGAGACGCTGTCGAGCCGCGGGAGGAAACGTCGCTACCACAAAGACGCCATCCAGCGAAAGGGGTATTCATCTTCCTCAGTCAGGCCACTATCGTTTTTGTCACGGTCTGCTCGCGACAACGAAAGAAAGAACTCGGGAATTCCATGGTCCACGAGGCGTTGCTTCGAGTATGGAGCAAAGCCGATCGATGGATGATCGGCGCTTACGTCGTAATGCCAGATCACATTCATTTCTTTTGCTCACCCACGCGTGAGGACTGTGTGATCGAGACTTGGATCACCTATTGGAAACGCGAATTCCGGCGTGCGCTTGGATATGCCGCACCTCATTTCCAATCAGACAGTTTTCACCATCGATTACGCGGCGAAGAGAGCTACGCTGAGAAATGGGAATATGTCAGGGCGAACCCGGTGAGAGCAGGCTTAGTGAAGAAGCCGGAGGATTGGCCTTACCAAGGCGTCATTCACGAGCTTCGTTGCTGACGGCTCGACAGAGTCTCGCCCTACCAACAGGCCTCATCGTGATCCCATTGGTAGGCGAGACTCCGTCGAGCCCGGGCACTGCAATCCTCGGCAGAGGCTTACTTCTTTATCACACGCTTCAGGTGCATGTTCTGACCGTAGAAGGCCAGGCAGCGTGCGTCGGCGACATGAGACGTTTTCATTGAGGCAATAATGTCATTGCCCGCCCGGGTGATCGTGCCGGTTCCGGAATTCCCGAAGCTGTCTTCGAACGTGAACTGCAAGGTGTTGCCGGAAACTTTCGCCGGTCCCTGACCTTCGGGGGCAGCACCGTGGGCATCGACGTAGGCGCCGTCAAAGGTGACCTGCATCGCGCTGCCCGACTGCTCGATGCTTAGTTGAAAGACAGCCCGGCCATTCAGGAATTTCTTGTCGCCGTATTCGCCGACCCAGCTCGTGGAGTCAGCGGCACGGACGGTGAGACAAAGGCCCAGCGTCAGAAAAGCGGTGAGAACAATGCACCGAAAAACAGCGGGAGAGATAAGTGGGCTCATGAGAAGATAATGAGGCTGTTGGCTCAGTTGCGCCACCTTTTAAGACCGCGACGGCTCGACAGAGTCTCGCCCTACCGAAAGGATTGCACCGCCCTTTCACTCTTGGTAGGGCGAGACTCTGTCGAGCCGGGAAGATTAACTGTTCGGCGCGCGCGGCTCGCGATGTGCCAACTTGAGCGGCTTCGCTTCCTTGAGGACATGACGCGCGATAACGAGACGCTGCACTTCGGATGTGCCTTCGCCGATCGTGCAAAGCTTTGCGTCGCGCACATAACGCTCGATTGGCAGATCGCGGCTGTATCCGTAGCCGCCATGGATTTGCATCGAGCGATCGCAAATTTTCACCGCTGATTCCGAAGCGAAGAGTTTCGCCATCGCGGATTCTTTCGTCGTGTTCCTGCCCTGGTCCTGCAGATGCGCGGCATGCATCGTCATTACTTCGGATGCCTCCAACTCCATCGCGGAATCGACCAACATCCATTGAATCGCCTGGAAGTTTCCGATCGGGTGGCCGAACTGCTTCCGCTCGTTCGCGTAGGAATTAGCGCGATCGAATGCGGCTTCCGCGATACCGACGGCGAGCGCCGCGATGCTGATGCGACCCCGATCGAGAACCGTCAGGGCCTGTTCACGACCGCGTCCGCGTTCGCCCAGAATTTCGGCCTGCGAATTCGTAAAGCGCAGCTCGGAAGTCTCGCTCGCGCGCATGCCGTAGGTGTGAATTTTGCGCACGGGCGTGACCTGGTCCTTCATCATGATGAAAGCGCTGATTTCATTCTTGCCCGTGTCCGTCTTGCCGGTCGTGGCGATGACGATGAGCAAATCCGCCACGCGCCCGCTAGTGATGAAATGTTTCATCCCGTTGATGTGCCAATGGTCCTCATGCGCTTCCCCCTTGGTCTCGATTCCGCCGGTGTCGCTGCCGGCGTTCGGCTCGGTCAAGCCCCAGCCGCCGATCCATTCACCACTCGTTAGGCGCGGAATGTATTTGGTCTTCTGTTCCTCGGAGCCGAAAAGGTTGATCTGTCCGACGGAGAGCGCGTTGTGCGCCGCGATGTCCATCGCGAGTGACGCGCAGACCTTGCCGAGTTCTTTGACCGCGAGCGCCGCGGTGACATAGCTCAAGCCGCGCCCGCCGTATTCTTTAGGCGCGACCATCCCCATCAGACCGATCTGTCCGGCCTTGGTGAAAATCTCGCGCGGCAGTTGCTCGTCGTGGTCCCACTGGTCGGCGTGGGGAGCGACCTCGGTCCTATTAAACTCGTCCAGTGTGCTGAGGAACGCGCGCGATTCGTCGTCGAGAGGGTGTTCGAGTGTCATCATAAAGAAAGGAGAAAGGACAGGATTAACAAGATTGTGCAGGATTCAGAAAAACCAATCCCGATAATCCTGTGAATCCTGTCTAGATATTTGAATCGATACCCGCGTACACCGTGCCGGGATTCGCGTTGTGAGCATTCCGGTCGGGCCTTATTCTGCAGGCGAAGGGTCGGGGCGCTAAGGCCCCTCCCACTTTATGGCTTCGCCGCAAATAGACGCTGGGGTGACTGCGCGTACTCGAATCGCGGTGCGGCTTCTGCCGTTTCTTTTTCTCCTCTACGTCGCGAACTATCTCGATCGCACCAACATCGCCTACGCAACGCTCGGGATGAAAGGCGACCTCGGCCTGACCGATTCGGTCTTCGGGACGGCCAGCGGGATTTTTTTTATCGGCTATTTCGCGCTCCAAATTCCGGGCGCGCTGTTGGTGGAACGCTGGAGTGCGAGGCTTTTGCTCGCGATCACCCTGATTACTTGGGGCGCACTGACGACACTCACTGGTTTTGTCCGCACGCCGCTGGAGCTTTACGGCGCGCGTTTTCTGCTTGGTGCAGCGGAGGCGGGATTCTTTCCCGGCGTAATAGTTTATCTCACGCACTGGTTCATTTATCGGGACCGGGCGAAGGCGGTGGCGCTTTTTATGTCAGCAATTCCGATTGGGTTCATCCTTGGAGGACCTATCGCTGGCGCGATCCTTGGCGTGCATTGGCTCGGCGTTCCGGGATGGCGATGGCTGTTCCTGTTGGAAGGCATTCCGGCGATCATCCTCGGAATCACTACGCTCTTCTTCCTCCCCGATCGGCCGCACGAGGCGCGATGGTTACGAGCTGAGGAGAGCGATTGGATCACGGCCCGGCTCGCGGAAGAGCGGGAGGCCAAAGCGGAGGCCCGGCACATGACGCTTTGGCAGACGCTCCGGCATCCGGCGGTCGTGATGCTCACGATTGGCCTCTTTTTTACTTATAGCGGCGGCTATGCTTTTTGGTTTTGGGAGCCGACCATGCTCCAGCGCTTCACCGGCTGGAGCATTTTGCGTGTGAGCTGGATGGGATCGCTGGTGTTTGGCGCAGGCTTGATCGGGATGCTGTTGCTAGGCTGGAACTCGGATCGCACGCGCGAGCGTCGCTGGCATTTTGCTATTCCACAATTAACCGCTGCGTTGGCGCTAGGTGCCTGGTTCCTCCTTCCTCATTCAAGCGCACTCCTTATCGTGGTGTTCACGCTGGTCGGCTTCGGCACCGTCGCCTATCTGCCATCGTTCTGGGCGTTGCCCTCCGCGTTCCTAACCAGTTCGGCCGCGGCCGCGGCCGTCGGGTTCATCAACTGCACCGCGAGCATTGGCGGATTCGTCGGCCCTAAGATCATTGGTGATTTGAGCCAGCGCACCGGCTCATTCCGCAGTGGCTTCATCTTCATGATCGCGTGCTGGACGCTTGCGTCGGTGCTGGTGCTGCTCTGCCCGCGAGAGCGTGATTCTAATGTGGGAGGGGCCTCAGTGCCCCGACCAAGGTGAGGTCAGACGCACATTCCGAAAATCTGCGCCTGCATCGCTGGGCCGATGCTTCAGCCACCTTCTTTATTACCAAATCACTCCATCCAAAGAAGACGATTCTCGATCCAGAGGCACGCGCGGTCATCGTCTCTGCCTTCCGTTTCGCGGTGGAACAGGAACGTACTTTCTACCTCCGCGCTTTCGTTGTTATGCCTGATCACTGGCATGCGCTCCTCGCATTACGCGAACCTTGGACATTGCCGAAGTTCATGCATGACTTCATGAGCTATGTCGCGCAAAACGAGTCCTTTGATTACCACGCACCACACGGCATGGCAGGACGGCTACTACGATACACACATCAAGACGACCAAGCAGTTTGAGCATGTTGCTTACTACATTGAACAGAATCCGGTGGTGAAAGGATTAGTGGACTCGCAGGAGCGATGGGATGCAAGCAGTGCGGCCTGCAAGGACTTGGTCACGGAGCCGTGGCCGCTGATGTACGACTGAGCCGCAGCGAGTCGGGGCACTGAGGCCCCTCCCACATTCGTCAGCCCAGCACAACTAGCTGCGCTTAATCGCCCGTCTACGCCGGAAGCGCATGGCTCGAAGTTCCCTACCAGTTAGCTTCGCGCCAGCTTGAGGTGGGATCAGTAAGTTCGGGCGGCGCAGATTGTTCACGTCTCCCGCAAGAACGATAGCGTTCCGCTCCCCTCCCGGGCTATCCAAAAGCCGAACAGGCCATCCTCTTTCTTTGAATCCCGCCGCGATCGTATCGGCAATCGGATCTAATTTTCGTTCCAGGCAAATATTGACCATCGCGATGCCGTCCTTCCGAAGACAGCGACCGACCGCTTCAAAAAATGCCGCGTCTTTCATGTGGTCGGGAATCTTCTCACCCGTAAACGCATCGATAATCAGGATGTGATAGCGCTGTCGCGTCTTTTGCATGAACGCCAGTCCGTCACCGACATGACACGCGACATTCCGTGGCAGGCCAAAATAACGCTTCGCCACCGTGAATGAGACCGGGTCAATATCAACAATCGAAACCCGCCGGCCTGCGCGCGCGAGCATGCTGCCAAGAGTGCCGCCGCCGCAGCCGATCATGAGGATTTTTTTCCCGGGCAGTTGCAGCGCCAATCCATAGAGCGCATGGATATGCGCATCCAGGCTGACGCCGTTGCAATCGGACGTGCTTTGATTGCCACCCTTCTGCGTGTAAGTGAGCGTGCGGCTCCTTTTTCGGAAGCGAAGGGTGATGACACCGTACTCGGAAGCGTGCTTCAGCGGCGGCGGACGCATCGGATAAGTTTTCCTGAAGCGTCGGGTTCATCAACTGCACTGCGAGCATTGACGGACTCGTCGATCCTAAGATCATCGACGATTTGAGTCAGCGCACCGGCTCGTTCAACTCCGGGTGCATTTTCATGATCTCGTGCTGGACAATCGCGGCAGTGCTGTGCTGCTCTGTCCGCGGGAGCGGGCAGCCTGAAGGGCGGGAGTTTAGACAGGATTAACAGGATGGACAGGATTCGGAATTGGGGCGGAGCTTCTTTGGAGATAAGCGCACCAACTGAATCGGGATCGCATTCCAGCGGAAACAATCCCGAAAATCCTGTTAATCCTGTCTGCTTCCATTGCGCGTGAGCGCAACGTCGAATGGCGCGCCGGTCTTGGCGCGGATGTCGTCCTCCGTGACGCCGGGATGCAGCTCGGTGAGAACAAGCCCGCCACCCTGTCTCACCTCGAACACGCACAGATCCGTGATAATAAGGTTGACGACTCCCAGGCCCGTGATCGGCAGGGTGCACTCCTTCAAAATCTTCGAGCTGCCGTCCTTCGCGCAATGCTCCAACACCGCCACGACGCGCTTCACGCCGGCGACGAGATCCATCGCGCCACCGGGGCCCTTGACCATTTTGCCGGGAACCATCCAATTCGCGATGTCGCCTTTGTCCGTCACTTCGAACGCTCCGAGAATGGCGAGATCGATGTGGCCGCCGCGAATCATTGTGAATGAGTCAGCGCTCGAGAAAAAAGCGGAGCCGGGCATCGTCGTGATGGTTTGCTTGCCGGCATTGATCAGGTCGGCGTCCACCTGGTCGTCGGTCGGGAACGGGCCGATGCCGAGCAAGCCATTCTCGGATTGCAGGGTGACGTTCATGCCGTCGGGAATGTAATTCGCCACCAGCGTCGGTATTCCGATGCCGAGGTTGACGTAGTAACCGTCACGCAATTCCTGCGCGGCGCGCTTCGCCATCAAGTCGCGGATCGGATTTTCTTTTTTTGCCGCGGTGCTGCCTTGCACGGTCCGGAATTCGATCCGCTTTTCGTAGCTCGGGCCCTGGATGATTCGATCGACAAAAATACCAGGCGTGTGAATCTGGTCGGGATCGAGTTCGCCGACTTCGACGAGTTGCTCGACCTCGGCGACGCAGACCTGGCCGCAACTGGCGATCATCGGGTTGAAGTTCCGTGAGGTTTTTCGAAAGATCAGGTTACCGGACTTGTCGCCCTTCCACGCTTTCACCAGCGAGACCTCGGCTTTGATGCCGGGTTCGAGCACATATTCTTTGCCGTCGAAAGTTTTTGTCTCTTTGCCTTCGGTCAGTTTGGTGGCGAAGCCGGTGCGGGTGTAGAAACCCGGGATACCCGCACCGCCTGCGCGCAATCGTTCGGCGAGTGTGCCCTGCGGAATCAGTTCGAGATCGAGCTCGCCGCTGAGGACCTGGCGCTCGAACTCCTTGTTCTCGCCGACGTACGACGCCATCACCTTCTTCACCTGCCGGGCGGGGAGCAGAACGCCCATGCCGAAGCCATCCACGCCGGCGTTGTTGCCGACGATGGTCAGGCCTTTCACACCGCTGGCATGCAGGGCGGCGATGAGATTCTCCGGAATGCCGCACAGCCCGAACCCGCCGGAAGCGATGGTCATGTTGTCGTGAAGCAGTCCGGCCAGGGCCGCGGTAGCGTCGGAGTAAACTTTGCTCATGTGGAGACAAGTTTAACCATGAAGCGACAGAGCGAAAAGAATTTCACAGGGTAGGGCCGCCGCGCTACGGCGTGCGGCGTATTGAGTTTCGTTTTCGAAGGCAGATCGGACGGCGCAGCGCGCCGTCCCTGCCAGAATGCGCGGCGGCGGAGCAAGGGGAGCGCAGGCGCCTCGCCCGCTGTGGCACGCGCTTCGCGGGCCATTCGAGCGCGCTCGCTGCGATGGCACCAATTGAGCTGCTAACCCTCGGATGAGAAGTGGTGTCCGAATGTCATCGACCACCCGAAAAATAGCCCTTAGGATATACGGACCAATCGAACCGAGACTATCCTCCACTCCCGGTATGCCTAATCGTTCTTCGACCGACGACCGAACCGTTCTTATCAGCAGTCGGATTGACGAGCTGGGTTCTTCGCGACGGGCAGCGTTTCGTGCCGTTCACGACAAGGGTTGGATTCCTTTGCTCTACGAGATTGACCCCGCTGAATGGCTTGCTGCCCAGGGGCGGGGATCGGAGGCCGCGCGCCTTACCCAACAAGCCTATGAGAAGGAGTGCAATGAGCGATTGATCACAAACAGCATACTGAACGCGGCCGATTACTTCATCGGTATTTATGGAACTTCTTTGGGCGACCCGAGTACACATCTTGGCGGCCTTCGTCCGCTCGAGTATGAAATATTACGTTTCCTCGATATCCACATGGCCCGCGAAACCGGGGAAAAGCTGGATTGGCTCGAAGTCATATACCGGCCGAGTTGCTCTCCTGGCGTCTGGGCCGCGCTGCGTAAACGCTTAAGCGACGCTCTAACGAACATAGGCGACCCGTTGAGCCCGTATCACAAAGTGTTTCGCGAACGGATGGCGCTCTTCCTTAAGGAACCCCCGAGTGATGTTCCCGCATCATCTCTGATGTATTCCACAATCTTTAGACTTCACGCGGTCACTTCCGGGGAGAGTAAGAAGAGGAAAGAGAGTCAAAAGAGTGAAGGAATCGTTTTCTTTAGATCGCGCAAATATCAACTTTCGGGTGGCGCCGTCGTTTATTTCCGCCCGAGCTCGCATCTTTATTTAAAGATCCGTTTGCAAATCCAACGATGGCGCAACGAAGCTCATCTTGTGCGCGCGTCTCGGCCGGGGGGCAACGAGGTTTTATTGGAGATACGGACCAAACCATCCGTCGGAGAGGTCCTTCATGCCGTCAAATCCATTTTCTACGAGGGCTATAACGTACGTTACATTCGCCTGGGCAAGAAGACGAACGGCGCCCGGGCCCTCTATGTGCGGGCAGCTCCATTTTTGCATGCTGGCGGTGACCTCGTTAAGACGCTTGAAAAAACATACCACCTCGACGTCCGTCCCTACAAAGAGGTTCCAGCCACGTTGCGAGATTTTTCCTCGCGTGGAAACACTTGGAAATTAGATATCATCGTTGCCGATCGCCCGGGTATGATAGCGCGCGCGCTCGCTGCACTTGCAATTCTTGACATGCAAGTGCTGGGAATCGGTATCCACGATTTTACGCCAAAGAATGCTGCGGCTCCGGGACCGCTCCACTACGTTTGGCTGATTTTCAGACGATCCAAACGGGCGGTCCCGAACAAACCCGCGGGAAAAGATTTTCAATATCCTGAGAATGCGCAATTTCGCCTTGAATGTATTGCGGCCGATTTGAAATCCCAGCCAGGGTTTTACTCGGTGATGTTGACTAACAATTCAAAACGCCCTTTGCGTCGTCCGGAGCTGGAATTCGATTTCCTGCGTGCCGGTCGCGATGAGTCACAGTAAACGTCGCTCCCGGAAACGGGGGTGCTGTCAGGGAGATTGCTCCAATGGTCCTCGCTCGACCGGAGACGGCGGACCCAACGACAAAGCGACAGCTACAGTTTCGACCAGCGTTGCGAGCAATAGAGCTAGCTTGATGCCGGCTTGTTCGTGAAGAACCTGCGTTACGCTGAATCTACTTTCGCTTCGCCGCTTTTTGCTCATTTTAGCGGTATGCATTGGAGCGAACACATCGAGAACTATCCGCCCGTTCGCCTAAAGGATTCCGGTCTCCCGGTAGCAGAGATTCTAAAGCACTTAGCTGCTGGGCACAATACGACTCAAATCCTAGAAACCTTTCCATATATCAGTGAGTACGATGTCGAAGCATGTAGGGAATACGACAGCCTCTTAAGAGCAAGGCCGACATTACAGCAGTATATGCGAAAAGTGATGTCGCCGTTCTCTCGCGCGCAGTTTCAGCTGACCGCGAAGGCGCAGGAGTGCATGCTGCGATCCATAGCAGCCGCCAGATCGCAAAATATTTCGCCGTACGACGATTCGTTAATGCGTGGATTCATCGAAGCGAAATCGGTCGCCATTCCAATTCTCGATTCAGCAGGAATCAACTTTCGTCGATTCCTCGATGACCTAAAGACTGATCCCTCTGGTCATGACGATCACGAGTTAGACTCGTTTACGGAAGAGTATGCGAGCATTAGAAGCGGGCAGCCGTTTAAGGTCATTCAGTGGGCGGCCGCTATCGCTCAATCCCGTGGACGAAGAGTCATTGACTCTGGTGTACTTTTAGAGGGGCTTTTTCGGCAATCGCTAGACGCAAATATCCGTCCCTTGTCCCAGGTTAAACGACTCGCCGCGCAACCGCTGACTCGCCAACTTCATTCGGCGATCACGAAAGTGTCGCGGGACCATGTGAAGCCTTATCAGGCCATGGATTTTCGGACGTTATTGGACCAACTCGCAGAAGATGGCGCCGTTGAAACCGTTTCTCCGCTATTGGAAAAGCTTGCCGTGCATGTCGGCAACTGGCGATCAATCGAGACGATCGAGGACAGTCTCGCATTTGCGAGAAACATCGAGCCCTATATCGATGAGCCACGGCATGTCATTGTGCCAACATCCAAGGGATTTCGGATTCGCCAGTTTGACTATTTAAACACTTATTTGATGTCGGAAGGGGGCACAGTTATTCCTTCCAAGGTCAATACGTTTACCGGCGCTGGCATTCTAAGCTGGGAGCAAATAGAACAGTTTGAGCACCTCTTAAACAAAAGGAATGTTACCGAAAGCGATTTTCAAACGTTCTTCAAACGGAATCCCAAGTTCGTGTTGGGCGAAAACTATCGCAAATTGTATAGCCAGATTACATTACTCAGTGATAGCGGAAACGAATTGATTCCCGATTTTTTTGCAGAGAGGATCGGAAGTCGATTTGCAGACGTGATCGAGATTAAGAAACCAAGTGCTAGACTTGTTGTTGGCAAACCCAATCGACGGGGATTTTCCGCTGAGTTGACGCAAGCCCTGAATCAAGCGCGCGAATACCGAAACTTCTTCGATGACGCACTTAACCGGAAACGTTTTCACAACGATCATGGGTTCGAGGCGTTCCGACCGAGACTCTGTATCATTATTGGACGTTCTTCGGACTATGTGGACTATATCGAGCGCATAAGAATTGAAGATGAATACAAGAATTTGAAAGTCCTCACGTTCGACGACATCTTGGAACGCGCAAAACAAGTTGCGGTGATCAAATAGTTTGTCGCGTCGTTGGAAACACGGCCGAGGCCGATTTGGAGGAGCCAAATGAGTGGTATCAGGATCGCAGAGAGCATCGGCGGCGGGCGATGACCCAACGAAGTCCGCATCCGCAGAATGCGGAGACCAGCACGCTGCGCGTGTGCGCTCCCCAGATATCTGAATGCGCCCGCCCAGAGTTGCCGCGCGGCGATTAATCGCCAGATTGCAGCTTCACTTTTCTATGACGAATCCGACGCTCGCGCACCAACTCGCCCATTTCGCCTGTTCGCTCAATTACGAAGACCTCTCGAAGAACGTCGTGCATGAAGTGAAGCGGCGGTTGGTGGACTCGTTAGGCTGCGCCTTGGGAGCGTGGAACGAAGAGCCGTGCACGATCGCACGGAAGGTCGTTTCGGACTTCTCGGCGAAACAGGGCGCGACGGTTTTCGGCACTTCGCAAAAGGCGCCGCCGGATTGGGCCGCCTTCGCGAACGGCTGCTGCATTCGCTACTTTGATTACAACGACACCTATCTCTCCAAGGAACCGGCCCATCCAAGCGACAATTTCTCCGCGGTGCTCGCGGTGGGTGAAGCGGTCGGCGCGACCGGCCAGGAGATGATCACCGCCACGGCGATCGCCTACGAGGTGCAATGCCGTCTCTGCGATGCCGCGAGCATTCGCGCGCGGGGGTGGGATCATCCGACCTACGGCGCTTTCTCCACCGCACTCGCGTGCGCAAAGTTAATGAAGCTCGATCCTGAGCGGACGCGGCACGCAATCAACATTGCGGGCGTGCATTGTGCGGCGTTCCGACAAGCGCGCGTGGGCGAGCTCTCGCACTGGAAAGGCGTGGCCTTTGCGAATGCGGCGAGGCTGGGCGTTTACGCGGCCTTGCTCGCGCGCGGCGGCATGACGGGCCCGGCGCCGATCTTCGAAGGCGCGATGGGATTCGAAAAAGAGCTTGGGGTTTCGTTAGGCAACGTCCGCGAAGTGTTCGATAAAACGAAGGAAGCGATGCCGGGCGAAGGCCCCGCGTCGATGATCCTGAAGACGAGCATCAAATATTGGCCGGCGGAATATCACAGCCAGAGCGCGATCGAAGCGGCGCTTCATTTGCGAAATGAGATCGGAGATATTTCGCAGATCAAAACGGTCGTGATCGAAAGTCACGACGCGTCGGTCGATATCATCGGCAGCGAACCGGAGAAGTGGCACCCGCAACAGCGCGAGACCGCGGATCACAGTTTGCCGTATATCACGGCGGTGGCGCTAATCGATGGCGAGGTCACGGACAAACAATTTGCGCCGGAGCGTTTCACCGAGACTGGCATCGTTTCGTTCCTGCAAGGCGTGAAGGTGGAGCGAAATGATGAACTGAGCGCGCTTTACGCCGAAGCAGTCGCGAACATCGTGCACGTAACTCTGGCCGATGGCCGCACCTTGACCAAGCGAGTCGACTATCCGTTAGGCAATGCGAAGAACCGGCTGAAGGATTCCGAGTTGGAAGGAAAGTTTCTGAATCTGGCGGCGCCGAAGATTGGCAAAGAAGGCGCCGATCGGGTCCTGAAGCTTTGCTGGAAGTTCGACGAGGCGAGGGACGTCGGTGCCTTGATGAAATCTATCGAGATTACGAACCAGTGACCGTGAAGAAAAGCCAGTCATCCCGAGCGAAGCGGAGCGCAGTCGAGGGACCCCGTCGAAAGTCGAACGACTCGCCACGGGATTCCTCGACTGCGCTCGGAATGACCGCCGGTTCACGCCTACGCCAGTTAATCCTCGCCGGCTGCATGCCGATGCCCGGCGTCTTCAACGCGTCGATGGGGCGGATGGTGGAACGCGCGGGTTTCCCGGCGGTTTACATCAGCGGCGCCGGTTTGTGCAATGCGACCGCGGGCGTGCCCGACATCGGCCTGCTCACCCTCACCGAAGTGGCGCAGCTCGCGGGCTACGTCGCGCGCGCGGTGACAATTCCCGCGATTGTCGATGCGGATACGGGTTTCGGTGGCGCGGAGAACGCTGCCCGAACCGTCGAGGAATTTGAGCGCGCGGGCTTAGCCGGTTGCCATATCGAAGATCAGGAATTTCCGAAGCGCTGCGGCCATCTTGCTGGCAAGACGCTGGTAACAGTGGAGGAGATGAACGAGAAAATCGCAGCGGCCGCCGGGGCCAAGCGAGATCCGGATTTTCTTCTCATTGCCCGGACCGACGCGCGCGCGGTCGAGAGCTTCGCTAAAGCGGTCGAGCGTGCGCAGAGTTATCTCGCCGCTGGCGCCGACGCCATTTTTCCCGAGGCGCTGCAAGGCAAGGAAGAGTTCCGCGATTTCGCCAAGGCCGTGGACGCGCCGCTACTCGCGAACATGACCGAGTTCGGCAAGAGTCCCTTGCTTTCGTTAGGCCAACTCGAGGAGATGGGTTATCGAATGGTGATTTATCCGCAAACTGCTTTTCGTGTTTCCATGTTTGCAGCCGGCCAGATGCTGCGCGATTTGAAGAAGACCGGCACGCAGGAAAGCTGGCTCGATCGCATGCAAACGCGCCAAGAGCTTTACGACCTGCTGGAGTACGACCAGACGAAGTAGAAGGAAAACGATATGAGCACAGAAACCAAACCAGCTTACAGCCCCGGTCTCGCAGGCGTGGTCGCGGGCGAAACGGAAATTTGCTGGGTCGATCCGAACGCGGGCTTGATGTACCGCGGTTACGACATCCACGAAATGGCGAGCAAAGCCAACTTCGAGGAAGTCGCCTATCTGTTGCTCAACGGCGAGCTGCCGAGTGTGGAACAACTCGCGACATTTTCGAAGGCGCTCGCGGCCGAGCGCGCTTTGCCCGAGCCGGTCTTGGAAATGTTGAGGCTCATGCCGAAGAATACGCACCCGATGGACATGCTCCGGACCGGCGTTTCGATGCTCGCGCCGTTCGACCCGGATCTGAACGATCACTCGCACGCGGCGAACGTGCGCAAGGCGATCCGCCTTATTGCCCGAGTCTCGAGCCTGATCACCGACGGCTGGAGGATTTCCCAGGGACAGGAACTCATCGCCGACAAACCGGACCTCACCCATGCGGGCAATTTTTTCTACAAGCTTACCGGCGCCGTGCCGCAAGCGTGGCAGATTCGAATGCTCGATACGATTTACATTCTGTACGCGGACCACGAGTTCAACGCCTCCACCTTTGCGGCGCGCGTGACCGCCTCCACGCTCGCGGACATGTATGCCGCCGTCACTTCCGCCTGCGGAACGCTGAAGGGCCCGCTGCACGGTGGAGCGAACGAGGAATCGATGAAGATGCTCGACGACATCGGCACGGCGGATCGCGCAGAGAAATGGATGATGGATGCGCTGGCGGAGAAGAAAAAGATCATGGGCTTTGGCCATCGGGTTTACAAAGCGGGGGATTCGCGGGTGCCGATTATGCGTGAGATCGCGCGGGACCTCGGGAAGCGATTGGGCAAGGAGCAATGGGTGCCAATCTGCGAAAACCTGGAGAAGACGATGGAGCGCGAGAAACACCTCTGCGCCAATGTCGATCTTTATGCGGCGCCAGTTTTCACCATGCTGAAATTTCCGCCGGAATTGAACACCCCGATCTTTGCCGTCTCGCGCGTGGCGGGTTGGGCCGCGCATGTCATCGAGCAGCACGATCACAATCGCCTCATTCGTCCGCGCTCCCTTTACACTGGACCGGCCTTGCGACCGTATCCGGGCTCAGCGGCCAACGGCGCGTAACCATTAATGCCGGACGCTGAAACGCAGTCGTTGCAGGAAAAATACGCCCCAACCAACGCGTGTTTTGGTTGCGGACCTGCGAACCCGGATGGCCTCCACATTCGCAGTTTCCCGCGAGGCGACGAGGTCGTCGCGGAATGGAAACCAGAGACGCGTTATGAGGCTTTTCCCGGCGTCTTGAATGGCGGCATTATCGGTGCGCTGCTCGATTGCCACTGCAACTGGGCCGCGGCTTTTTATCTGATGAACAAGTCGGGCGCGGACCGCACGCCTTGCACGGTTACGGCAGATTACGCGATAAAACTGTTGCGCCCCACGCCGACGAACGGGCCAGTTTATCGCGTAATCTGAGTGGTAGAGTCGGCGGGCGATCGAGCGACGGTCGAAGGAACGCTGACCGGCAATGGAAAAGTTTGCGCGACTTGCCGCGGGACATTTGTCGCCGTGAAAGAAGGTCATCCCGCGTTTCATCGCTGGTAGGCAACGAATCGCGAACTCTTGGTAGGGCGAGACTCCGTCGAGCCGCGACCGTCTCTCGGCGGAAGACCCAGGGCTCGACAGAGTCTCGCCCTACCGACTACTCTATCACGACACGTTCGATGTGCGCGTAGATGTTGAAAGTCGGCGGCCGCAGAAAGCCGATGAGCGTCTGACCGCTCTCGCGAGCAAAGTTAACGGCGAGGCTGGACGGCGCGGAGACAGCAGCGACGATCGGAATTCCGGCTGCGAGTGCTTTCTGCACGATCTCGAAGGACGAGCGCCCGCTGACGATCATGATGTGATTCCCCAGCGGCAGCAGATCATCGAGGAACGCGCGGCCGATCGCTTTGTCGACCGCATTATGACGGCCGATGTCTTCGCGCAGAACAAGGAGATTGCCAACCAGATCGAAAATAGCAGCAGCGTGAATCCCGCCCGTCCTCGCAAAATTTCCCTGAGCGGCCCGAAGACGTTCCGGCAAATCGAGCACCGTGGCGGTTTCAATCCGGACCTTTTTCTTGGAATCAATCGGCGGAAATTGTTGGCGGATGAATTCGATGCTCGTTTTGCCACACAGGCCGCAACTGGTTGAGATCGTGCCAAAGCGATGGGCCGCCGCTGGAGAGAATCTCGCCGTGGCGGCGAGCGTAACGTTGAGAACGTTGCCGAGCGAGGCCGGCAATGTGCACGGCGTGATCTCTCGCAGATCACTGCGCACCCGCACGATTCCTTCGGAAAGAAGAAACCCGGCCGCGAGCTCATCATCGTGGCCGGGCGTGCGCATCGTCACCGCGACCGGATCCTGACCGATCCGAATCTCCAGCGGTTCTTCGATCGCGACCTCATCGGTTACGCATTCATAACCGCCGTCCGCCTTGCGGCGTATGACGCTGCCAGCACCGATCCCTAGCTCCTCCGCTTCCGACGCGTTCATTCAGAGAATCATCGCACGAAAGGGCGACGCGGCGAGACTTCCGGTCGGCTCGCGCGATCGTGACCAGCTGATAGCATTGCGGCATGACTCTTACCGCCGTTCTTCTTGCCGGCGGCGAATCACGGCGGATGGGAGTGGACAAGGCCACCATCATTTTTCGCGGCCGGCCGCTTTGGCAACGGCAGGTCGAGCTTTTGCGAACTCTGGGTCCGGAGAAGATTTTCGTTTCCGCTCGGACGGATCCTTCCTGGCTGCCCCGCAACGTCGAAGTGATTTTGGATGAACCGCCATCGCGCGGCCCGCTCAGTGGCCTAACGAAAGCTTTGGAGAAGCTGGAAACATCCCACCTCGTCACGCTGGCGGTCGATATGCCATTTATGACCAGCGAACAAATGGCAAAGCTTTGGAGTCTGGCCGCGATCGACTGCGGTGTGCTGCCAATGATTGGCGAGAAGGCGGAACCGCTGGCGGCGATTTATCCGCGGGAGGCCGCCTGCGAACTCTCCACGGCGTTATCGGGAGCGGATTTTTCACTGCAACGGCTGAGCCGCAATCTTGTGCAGAGCGGAAAGCTTTCGATCTTCCAAGTTCCCGCGGGAGATGCTGAGCTTTATCGAAGCGTGAACGCCCCAGGAGATTTTCAAGGAGCGGCGGTTTGAAACCGCCGTTTTTATTGGTCGGCGGTTTGTAAACCGCCGCTCCTTGAAAGAGGAGACGAAAACGGCACCGGGAATTCACTGCCTGAATTACGTGGATGCGTGACTCGCGGCACTGCGCGTAACTCCAGTCATGAAAACTTCGAGCTTTCGAATTGTTCCGATTCGCACTGAAATCGCCGAGGCGGCCCGACGCGAGGCGGAGAGAGGCGCGCCGGATCATCGCGTAGTCACGGCCGACTCGCCTGGGGGTTATCCTTGCCGGCATTGCCTACGCTGGGCGCAACCGGGTGAGCGCATGATTTTATTTCCCTTCGCGGCCGTCGCGCCCGGGCGGCCTTATTCGGAGAGCGGACCGATCTTCGTCCACGCGGAACCATGCCAGCGGTACGCGGCCACGCGGGAATTTCCGCCGGAATTCCGAAACGGGCGCGTCCTCCGTGCCTACAATTCACGGCGCGATATCATCGCCGCCGAAGTGGTGAATGAAGAAGGACCTGAAGCTGTGATTGAAAGGTTCCTGCAAAAGCCTGAAACTGCTTTCGTTCACGTCCGCAGCGCCAGCCACGGCTGCTACACGATGGAGGTTGAACGCATATGAAAGCGATGGAACTTCTGCCCCCTTCCGACACGATGTATCGCGCGCTGGTTAATCGCGACTCCAGCTTCGAAGGAATCTTTTTCGTCGGCGTGCGCACAACCGGAATTTTTTGCCGCCCTACTTGTTCGGCCAAAAAACCGGCGCGAGTGAATGTCGATTTCTTTTCGACTCCGAGTGAAGCATTGCATGGCGGTTACCGGCCTTGTCTCCGCTGCCGGCCGATGGATCCGGGCGAGCGTCCGCCAAAGTTGATCGAGCAATTGCGGGCGGAAGTCGAGCGCGCTCCGGGCGGACGGTTGACCGACAAAGAACTCGCGGCGCTTTTGATCGATCCCTCCACGGCGCGCCGGCAGTTCAAGCGTCATTATGGAATGACCTTTCAGGCGTATCATCGCGCGCGACGGATGGGACTCGCGTTGCGGGAAGTGCGCAAAGGCGGTCGTGTGGATGAAGCGCAGAACGGCAGCGGTTTCGAATCGGCCAGCGGTTTTCGCGAAGCCTTCACCCGGATTTTTGGCGATCCACCGACTACAGCGAAGTCGCGCGAGTGCATGTTTGCCGAACGAATTGAAACGCCACTCGGCGCCATGCTGGCAGTGGCGGATGATAAGGGATTACGCCTGCTCGAATTCGCCGATCGCCGCGCGTTGGAGCGCGAGCTGACGATTCTGCGCCAGCGCCTAAAGACAAACGTGGTCCCCGGTGAGCATCGATATCTCGACGCGATCCGGACTCAGCTCGCGCGATACTTCTCCGGCAAAAGTTTAGAGTTCGACATCCCGCTCGCGCACATAGGATCGGATTTCCAAATGCGGGCCTGGGATGTCCTGCGTTCGATTCCCGTGGCCGAGACGCGTTCCTATTCCTGGATGGCGGATCGCCTTGGCATTCCCGGCGCCCGCCGCGCGGTCGGCCGTGCCAACGGGACCAACATGCTTTCGATCATCATTCCCTGTCACCGTGTCATCCGCGCGGACGGCACGCTCTGCGGTTACGGCGGCGGACTGTGGCGAAAGAAATGGCTCCTCGATCACGAGCGGAAGTGGAACAAAAAGTGATAGCTGACGAGCGCGGCTCAATCGCTAAGTCACTCAGTCGCTAATTCGTTAAGTATTTCATCGCGCCCAGGAGGACTCGAACCTCCGACCGTCGGATTAGAAATCCGATGCTCTATCCGGCTGAGCTATGGGCGCTCAATGATTTGCGGGGAGTTGTTGACTTGATGTTGACATGGCCGGCCGCAATGGCGGCTATTCGCGGCCATGAGCCGGCCAACACTTGCAGTCCTTCCATATCGTCACAGCAAAACACATCGATATTATCTCGACCTCCACGCATTCAAGCAAGGCCGCAAGTTTTTTACGACCAAGGCGAAGCCAAAGCGGAGCGCCAGAGGGATTTTCCTGTCGCTGCTGGCACGCGCCGAAGCGATTCGAGGCGCCGACAAGCTAATGGAGCCTAACCGCCCGCCTATAACCGCTCGCCCCGTTCGCTCTGAGTTGGTTGGATTCGTCTGGATCCTTGGTGGTGAGTGGGATAGAGGCGAAGGGTTAAGCTTGACTCGACGGGTCCCACTGGCAGAAAAAGGAATCAGGAAGGTCCCATGATCGGATCGACGCGAAAAAAGAGGCCACGCGCCTCCCGTGTAAAGAGCGGTCTCCGCGTGCTCTGGCTTATAGTAGGCATCACGGCTGTCATCACGCCGCGCTTATTGGCTGAAATCTCTTTGGTTGACCGGCTCTCGGAAGCAAGTGCCTCCGCCCACAATCTCGGGATGCATGATTCGCCACCACCGCAAACTCAAACTGACTTTTTGCCAGCTTCTCTCAGCAACTCGGCCATGGTGGAAGGGGAGTCGGGTGGAGCCCACGCCCATACCACGAGCAATTCGTCGATGGTGGTCGATAACTCAATGGGAACTCTGCGCGTTACGGGCGACGGAACGGCGAATGTAGACGCATTTTTAATGGATGCTGCTGCCTTTGCCGTGGCAAAATTGGTCATTTTAAGCTTTACGGTAACAGACGTCCCCTATGTTTATTCGCTGACCGGTCAGCTATCGGCATCGGGAACGTGTTGCACCGCGAAGGCAACAGCCAAGCTTACCACCGGAAGTTCGACGATATTTGAGGTGGTTGCGGACCGCGCCGGCCCGTCGTCTGTGACTCTTTCGGAAACTGGAACGCTCCTGCCCGGCAACTATACTCTTTCCGTTTACCTAGACGGTGCGGTGGGGGGAGGGTCAGCGTTCCCCCCCTCTGGCAACTGGGGTAATAGTGGCGCCAATTTTAACTTTGCGCTCGACGCAGCCCCAACACCGACACCAACAGCAACCGCTACGGCAACGCCAACAGCAACCGCTACGGCAACAGCAACTGCTACGGCCACGCCAACAGCGACTGCTACGGCTACTCCGACGGCGACACCGACAGCTACACCGGTTACGAAGGCCATCAACCTATCGACGCGGATGCGAGTCCAGGTGGGCGACAATGTCGGCATCGGTGGCTTCATCATTACGGGAAGTGCACCAAAGCACGTGCTGTTGCGGGCCATCGGACCGTCTTTGACTCGTTTCAATATCGCCGACGTGCTGGCTGATCCAGTGCTCGAACTGCACGGGCCCAGCGGCTTTACCACGGTGATCAACAACAACTGGAGAGATACCCAGGAGATGACGATCACGGCCACTGGCCTAGCTCCGACCGACGACTCCGAGTCAGCCATCGACATGACGCTGGCACCGAGTGCCTATACGGCGGTGGTGCGAGGCCAGAATAATACCACGGGAGTGGCGTTGATCGAATTGTACGATCTCGACCAACCAAACGGGAAGCTGGGTAACATCAGCACACGGGCGTTTGTCAGCACGGGTGATAACATCGTCATCGCGGGGGTGGTCCTAAGTGACGGAGGAGCCTCGGACAGAATCGTGGTCCGCGGGATTGGGCCAAGCCTCGCGCCGGGATCGTTCCCGGTCAGTGCGGTGCTGGCCGATCCGACCCTGGAGCTACGGGACGAAAATGGAACATTGGTGTTAGCGGATAACGACTGGCAGGATGACTCGGTCCAAGCGGCAGAACTTACCGCCGCGAACCTGGCGCCAACGAACAACCTCGAGTCAGCGATAGCGGCGACACTGCCGCCCGGCTTCTATACCGTGTTGCTGGCAGGATTGAACAACGGCACCGGTATAGGTCTGGTCGAAATCTACGACCGGGGTCCGTGACGCGCGAGACTGTTCAAGATCGTTGACGTTATCACGATCGGTTTGCGTCGTATGAGGTCGCACGTGTTCGCTGCCGGTCGAGCGCAGCGGACGTCTCGAGAACAAAATAGATTAGAAATCCGATGCTCTACTGTAGGGTATACGCTTCCACCACCGCGATCCCGGTCGTGTTGCCGGTGCCACGCATGATCGCGGTGTAGCTGCCAGGCGCGAGGGTTTGGACGAGGGCCGCTTCCAAATCGTTCTGCGGCGGGAGGGCAGTCGCTTCAATTTCTCCCTGCTGACTCGTGCCGTCGGGGCGCGTTTTCCAATTGTCGTTAGAGGCGATTATCGTGCCGCTGGAATTGTAGAGTTCGAGGTTCGGATCTTGCAAGGCTTCCTGGATGCCCAACGCGGTGAGCGAGGGACCAACCGCGCGCACAATCACTCTGGCACTGCCACCGCCGGTACCTCCGCTCACAATCAAGCCGCCGATCATAACGTTGTTGCCGGTATCGACAAAACCGCGAGTGCTAATGTTAGCGAGCTTCGAGTTTGTGGCCGACGAAAGGTCGTACACTTCCACGACGCCGACACCGGCCCCATTGTTCTTGCCCGTAAGAATGGCGGTATACGCGCCTGGATTTAGCGTAGCCACTATCGCGGCCTCGAAATCGTTCGTCGGCGGAATGGTCGCTTCCACCGCCGCCTGATTTTCTTTCCAGTTATCGTTCACTGCGATAATGGCGCTGCCTTGATGAAGTTCCAGGACCGGATCCGCCAGAGTAACTCCAACCCCGCTGAGGGAAGGACCCAGCCCCCGGATGATGACCTTCTTGGGATCGCTCCCCGTGATGATGAATCCACCAATCAGGACCTTGTCGCTCGTCAGCACCTGGGAGCGGGTCGAGATGTTCAGCAGATCCCGAGGCGGGGCCATGTTTAAGCGATAGACGGTGCCATTACTGGACACCCCGCCCGCGCCCGTCGCTCCATATAGGCTATGCTCTGCACCCTCGAAGGGTCGGCTCGGCTGCCCCCCCGTGGACGCTCCGTCGAAGTTGTAGGCCGTCACCTGCCCAGCTGGATTGATCCTGAAGATGCTTCCCGCTCGCGGGATTCCTCCATCCTTTGTCGTGCCATAGACGTTGCCGTCTGTGCTCGCGATTAACCCGGTGGACTCGCTTCCGTTGGTGCCTTCAAAACGATAAACGGTGCTCCGCTGACCGGCTGGCGTGACCTTAAAAACTGTGTGGGGTGTTCCGTAACCGGTCGTCCCGTAAAAATTGCCGTCATTGCCTTGGACGACATTGCCGGGATTGCCTCCGTCGCTGCCACCCGTAAACGAATATAGGGTCGTCAAGACTCCGCCAGGAGTTATTTTGAAGATTGTCCCAAAGCCGGTGAAGATATTGGGCGGCGATTCAGGACCGCACAGTGTGCTGCCGTAAAAATTTCCATCCGCCCCTTGGATCAGGGCGTTTGGGAAGCTTCCGTCCGCTCCACCGGTGAAGGTGTAAAGGATTGTGAACACACCCGCGGGAGTCAACCTGAAGAATATCCCCGGGTTGTGCATGCTGGCCGGGTGATTAAAAAAACCACCGCTCGAGTCGCCTGCCGCGGTGCCATAAAAGTTTCCATCCGCAGCGTGAACGAGGCTGGTGCCGTGAGTTCCTTTTCCATCCTGAAAGCGGAAGAGGGCACTCAGAATGCCGGCGGGTGTGACCTTGAAGATCATCCCATTTAGATCACCGACGGCTCGAGGTGCGGTGGCGCCGTAGAGGTTCCCATCGGCACCTGCGATCAGGGTAGTCGGGTTTGCTTCCTCCTGGGTAGCGGCCAGGAAATCGTAAACGGTAGAGAGCGAACCATCCGGATTCAGCTTCACGACGGAGCCATGGCTGGAACCACCGTTGAAGGTGCCAAAAGAGGTCCCATAGAACGCGCCGTTCGGAAGCCGGACTTGTGGAAGAGCGGAGAGCGGTTGAGTCAACGAAGCGAGTGTCTCAATCGTGGCGGCCCGCAGAGACACGGCAAGAAGGGCCAGGCCGACGGCGGCTCCCTTTACAAGGCGAACCAAACACTTCTTCGAGGTGGAAAACAGGTAGGTTTTTTCGACAATCATCACGGTTTGCTTGGAGCAGGTTCGCGGCCATACCGCTATGGTTTTTATAGCGCCGGAGACGGTTCCGAAGTGCGATCTACCGCAAAGCGGGACTAGGAGAACCAAGCCTTAGTCGCTGATGCGGTGCTTTAGTTCCCACACTCGGAGCGCGGCCAGTAATAGGCTTTTTGTACGAGTCAAGGTTCCGACCGCCGCACTCGGTGGAGCGGCGTTGTCGGCTGCGTAATTCTTCCGCGGACGGCCACGGCGCGCCTTCGATTTACCAACGCGGCGCGCGGTCTCGCTTATCGGAAGATGGCCGGCGTTGTTCATGTTTGCCCAAAAAGCACCTTCCGGGCCAGCAGGTCGCGGGCGGGGCGAATGGAGAGGATGGAGCAAGGGGTAATGGAGTGGTGAAATAATGAACCGGAACAGGGCCAATTCTATTAATCCATCCCCTTGCTCTGTTTCGAAAGCCCTTGTGCGCACCTCCGTTCTCCGCAAACTTCAACCGGTCATGGCTAATCGGAAACTCGGCTGTTTGAGCATCTTTTTGTTCGTCGCTCTCTGTGCCAGCATCCTGGTGAACTTTGTCCTCGTGGCCACGGTTTTTAGCCGGGTCAGCAGAAGCTCGCGCCAGGAAGAGCCGACGCCGTACTTCCGTGAGACGATCGTGCAACGAGGCCGCAAAGGCAGCGACGACAAGATCGCGGTAATCGTGCTGCGAGGATTGATCAGCTCGTCGCTTCCTGGAAACGTGGGCGATTCCATGGTGGACGACATGCGGCTCGCGCTCCAGCAGGCACGGGACGACGAGCATGTGCGCGCCATCGTGCTCGAGATCGATTCGCCCGGCGGAGAAGTCACGGCCTCGGATGTTATTTACAATTGGGCGGTCAAAGCCCGCGCCAGGAAGCCGGTCATTGTTTACATGGATTCGCTCGCCGCGTCCGGCGGCTATTACGTGGCCTGCGGCGGAAAATATCTCATGGCCAATGAGACGACGATCACCGGCAGCATCGGCGTCATCATCCAAATTCTGAACTACGAACAGCTCTTCAACAAAATCGGCCTTTCCTCCGTCGTGTTCAAGAGCGGCAAGTTCAAGGACATGCTCAATGGTGCCCGGGCCGTCACGCCGGAAGAACGCGAGTACGTCCAGAGTTTTGTCATGAAGACGTACGATAAGTTTCTTGGGATCGTCGCGAAAGAACGCAATGTGCCGGCCGATGTCCTGCGCGATACGGTCGCGGACGGACGGATCCTTTCGGGCAAGGACGCGCTCGACAATAAGTTGATCGACGGACTCGGGCAGATCGAAGACGCTTTCGCGAAAGCGAAAGAGCTCGGGAATGCGTCGGACGCTACGATCGTGAAATATGGCCCACCCTTTTCCTTTGGCCGCCTCTTCCGTGCCTTCAGCAGCATGAACGACTCGAAGATCGAGTTGACGCTGCCGAAGCAGCTCGTTCCGCAGTTGGAGACCGGCCGGGCGTATTTCCTGCCGAGCTTCTACGCTCCCTAGGGAAAGCGTCGAGCCATGGCGTTCGACGGCTATCTGCCCGCACTTGCCGCCGTTGGCTACGCGTTGCTTCTGCTCGCGGCCGTCTTCATTTACCTCTCTCTCGGCCGGCAGATTCGCGCTCGTGTGATCGATCCCGCGGCGGTGCCGGTCCGGGATTTTGGCTGGTTCGAGGCGATTCTCGCCGCACTCCTGGCTTGTTGGTTTCTGCTTAATATCGCCGTGTCACTCTCAGTTTCCCACGATATGAGCAGCATTCGCAGCCGGGATCTGGCCTGGAACGCGGTCCTGACGATTGGCCTTTTACTGTTTATCGCCGCTTGTCTGCGCTTACGCGGGCTAAATCTCAGCTCGTTAGGCGGATTCACGAAGATCGGTTTCGGACGTGCGGTGGCAACCGGAGCGATCCTGATGCTCTCGGCCTACCCGTTGGTTCTTCTCGCGTCGGCGTTGACCCAAAGTTTCCTCCGCGGTGTTCCCGAGAAACAGGGCATCGTCGAACTCTTCAACGCCTCGAGCACTCTGGAGCGGCGGATCCTGATCATCCTACTGGCCGTGACGATAGCGCCGATCGCCGAAGAATTTTTCTTTCGGTTTTTTTTATATGGGGTGATGAGGCGATACTTCGGTTACGGCGCGGCGCTCCTGATCAATGCACTCCTCTTCGCCGCCTTGCACGTGCATCTGCCTTCGCTGGCGCCGCTCTTCGTCCTCGGAATTTGTTTCACGATCGCTTATGAATGGACCGGTTCCATTCTTGTTCCCATGACCATGCACGCGATCTTTAATGCAGTGGCCCTGACCGCGCTCGCCTTTCCCGAGATCGTGCCCCAATGAAGCTGCGGGAGCTCGGTGAAGACCGGCTGCTTTCGCAGCTTCTTCCGCGCCTTCCGCGCCACGGCTCGGTCGTACTCGGCGCGGGCGACGACTGCGCCGTGGTCGAATCTCCGGGCAAGGATAAGCTGCATCTGCTCAAAACCGATTGTGTGGTGGAAGGAATTCATTTCACTATGGAAGATCGGCCGGCCTCGGTGGGCTGGAAAGCAATGGCGCGGCCGTTGAGCGATTTCGCGGCGATGTCCGGCGTGCCGCAGTTCGCACTCGTGACCATGATTGTGCCGGCCGATAGAACGGTCGTTTGGGTGAAGCAAATTTATCGCGGACTCGAGAAGGCCGCGGGCGCTTTCGATGTCGCGATCGTTGGTGGCGATACGAGCAGCATCGAAGGTCCGGCCGTGATTTCTGTCAGCCTGACGGGTTTCGCAGAGAAAGGACGATGGGTCGGACGCAATGGAGGAAAAGCGGGGGACGAACTATTCGTCACGGGCCGGTTGGGCGGATCGCTCCGCGGGCGACATCTGAAGTTTAGGCCGCGAATACGGGAATCCCGCTGGCTCACCGGGCACTTTTCGATTCATGCCATGATGGATTTGAGCGACGGTCTGGGCGTGGATTTGCCGCGACTCGCGCGCGCAAGTGGCCTGGGATTTGAAGTGGATGAAAAGGAGCTGCCCTTGAATCGCGGCTGCACGATTTCGCAGGCGATTTCAGACGGTGAAGACTACGAATTGCTCTTGGCCATTTCTCCAGCGGACGTGCGCTCGCTCCCCAAGCGTTGGCGGAAAAAATTCCCGAATGTCCCGCTCACTCGCATCGGCCGGCTAAGTCCAGAATCTAATCCGCCTAAGGCGGACCAAAATCCAAAATGGACCGGTTATGCTCATTTCCAATAGCGCTGAAGAAACGATCGCAGCGGGCCGCGGCTACGCTCAGCACGCGCGCGCGGGCGACGTCTTCGCTCTGACGGGGGACCTCGGCGCCGGGAAAACACAATTCGTGAAAGGGTTCGTGGCGGGTCTGGGAAGCAGTGCGGAAGTGACCAGCCCGACCTTTGTTCTCGTGCACGAGTACGAGGACGGCCGTCTGCCGGTTTACCACTTCGATTTTTACCGGCTCGAGCAGAGCGAGGCCGTTTCGCGATTGGGATTCGACGATTACGTCTTCGGAGACGGTGTCTCGTTGATCGAGTGGGCCGACCGTTATTCCACTCTTATCCCGAAGGAGGCCAAGTGGCTTTCGTTCGAGATCAAAGACGAAGACACTCGCGTGATTCGCCAAGGAAGGCCGCAATGAAAATTCTGGCTTTGGAACTTTCCAGCGGCCTGGGGAGCATCGCGTGGCTCGCGGGCGATCGCGATCCGTTCGTCCGTATTTTCGCCAACGATCGAAAACATTCGGGATTGTTCTTCGAAAATTTACAGCTTTGCTCGCACGAGTTCGGCGCACCTGATGCGATCGTGGTCGGCCTCGGCCCGGGTTCGTATGCCGGAGTGCGCATCGCCATTGCCACAGCAGTTGGCCTTCGCGCGGCCTCCGCTGCGAAACTGCTTGGGCTTCCGTCGATCTCCGCGCTCGAACCCGCAGCCCGCGAATACTGCGTGATCGGCGACGCCAGGCGCCAATCGTTTCTCTTCGCGCGAGTGACCAACGGGAGAATCGTGGAAGGACCCTCGCTGCACTCCGCCGTCGAAGCGGAGGCGAAGATCTCCGAATCTAACTTGCCGGTTTACGCGTCGGCTTCCTTGCCGCAATTTCCGCGGGCAATGCTGGCATTTCCCTCGGCGCGCCGCCTGGCGGAACTTGCGCTCGAACAGATTGGCGAAATACCCGATTCGCAATCGTTGGAACCGATTTATCTTCGCGAACCGCATATCACAGTGCCAAACACGACTTCCGTTCCTGCGATCAATCGATGAACTCCAAACCGACTTATCGATGCTGGGCTGAAATCGATCGAAGCGCGCTACGGCACAATGCGGCGGCAGTTCGCGAGAGACTTGGTCCAGACGTCCAGTTGCTCGCAGTGGTGAAGGCGAACGCGTACGGGCACGGCCTGGCGGGCGTAGCCCAGGCGCTGGCCAACGAGGCGCAATTGTTCGGCGTCGCGAATCTGGAGGAAGCCACGATTCTGCGTCGGGAACTCTCGCATCCGATCATCATTCTCGGTCCCGCCTTGTCGGAGGAAATAATTCCCATCGTCGAGGGCGGGTTCATTCCATCAATCTCCACTCTGGCTGAAGCACAGGAATTCGATCGGGCCGCGCAGGGATCATCGGTTGCGATCAACTTCGTCGTCGATACAGGAATGGGCCGGATGGGCGTGCCGCAAGCGGAGGCGATGACTCTGTTCCAGAAGGTGACCGCACTTTCCAACACGCGGATTCACAGCCTCTCGACGCATCTACCGGTTTCGAACGAGGACGAGAAATTCACTCGCGAGGAACTGCGGCAGTTTACCGAGATCGTGAAGAACCTTCGCGTTGATTTTCCCGGCGACTACAAAGCGCATGTCTTGCAAAGCGCGGGCTTGCTCGCCTTCGCCGATCCGCCTTTCGATGTGGTGCGAGCCGGGCTGATACTTTATGGGATCGCGCCGATCCCCGATTTCCAAAAAATACTGCGGCCGGTGATGACTTGGAAAACGCGCATCGCCCTTATTCGAGACATGCCGGCCGGACACGGAATCAGTTACGGCCGGACTTTCATCACGCCGCGAAAAATGCGCGTGGCCACGCTCTCGGCCGGTTATGCCGACGGCTATCCGCGACATCTCTCGAATCGCGAGGCCGCGGTTCTGGTTCGCGGACAACGTTGCGCGCTTCTGGGACGCGTCACCATGGATTTGATGATGATCGATGTATCCAACATCGAGGATGCGTCCGTCGGTGACGAAGTTGTTTTGATGGGGCGCCAGGGCGACGAGGAAATTTCCGCGACCGAGCTGGCGGATCGGGCCGACACCATTTCCTGGGAAATCACCACGCGAATTGGCAGCCGCGTGCGCCGCGTGTATGTGTGAGCAACGTCAAGGAGCGGCGGTTTTTCAACCGCCGTCTGGGGCGATTTCAAATCGCCCTTCCTTGAACTGAGGAGCGCGTGTATCTGTGAGCAGCGATGTTCCAGATCATCTTCAACGAATTGAGCGCGGCGGAAATGGCGGCCTTGCCGAAAACGCTGCAGCTCGAGTTGCTCGCGGAATTCCAGATTCTTCCGGAAGACCTCGATAACCTGGATGCGAGCCGCTTCGGCGTGATCGAGCGGGAAGGAAAAAAACTCCACCGCTATCGGGCGAAAGATTACCGGATTTATTTCGAGAAACGGGCGGAAGGAATCACCGTGCACCGCGTCCTGCACAAAAACACGTTTCGCGATTTCCTTTTCCGCAGCAAGCTGCCCATGGCGGAAGACGATCAGCTCGGTAAGACGCGCGAATTTTGGAAATTAATCGAACAAGGCGAGCGCACGGAGAAGAAGGCCTGATCGCCGAGCTCGCCGCCGACGAAGAACTCCGGCGGCACGAATTCCCGATTTGCGCGCGCACAATTTATTGCGCGCACGCGGCGGATGCACCGTTGCCGCGACGGGTGGCCGACGCGATGCGGGAATCGATCGAACGCGCTTCGAGCGATGCGAGGCAGTACGATCTCGAGCTGGAGCATATCGCGGAAACGCGAAAAGCGGTGGCGCGATTCACCGGAGCGCAATTGGATGAGATTTCGTTCACCGGCCCCACTTCGAGCGGCCTCAACGCGATCGCCAATGGCCTCGATTGGGACGCGGGCGACGAAGTCGTCTGCTTTCTCGATGATTACCCGGCGAATGTTTACCCCTGGCTTGCGCTCGAGCGGTTCGGAGTTAAGCCCGTCCTGATCGAGACGGAACGGATCGGCGAAATCACGTCGGAAATTGTCGAGCGAGCGTTGACGAAGCGAACAAAACTCGTGGCCCTGGCGAGCGCGAATTTCTGCAGCGGTATTCGAATCGATCTGGAAGCGATCGGCGCGCTCTGCGCGGAGCGGGGTGTTTTGTTTTCAGTTGATGCCATCCAGACGCTCGGTGCCTTTCCCGTCGTCTTGGATCACACCGATTTTTTTAGCGCCGGCGCTCAGAAGTGGATGCTGGGTCCCTCGGGCGCGGGAATCCTGTACGTTAAAGAAAGCCGGCGCGATTTGTTGCGACCGGCGATTATCGGCGGCTGGAATGTCCAATCACCCAATTTCATCGCACAACGCGAAATAGAATACGCGCCGGGTGGCCAAAAATTCGAGCCGGGCGCTTACTACCACGCTGCCATCGCCGGATTGGGCGCCGCGACAGACCTTCTCCTGGAAGCTGGCTTAGCGAAGATCACGGAAAGGATCCTGTCCCTGACGCAGGCGCTCAAACGTCAGATCGCGCCTGGTGGTTTTGAATTCCTTAGCTCGGACGAAGAGAAGAACCGCTCGGGTATTTTGGCTTTTCGGCATCCGAAGATCTCAAGCGATCGCTTGCTGGAGGCGCTCTTAAAAAACGACATCGTCGTTTCGCTGCGCATCGATCGCGCCGATCGAAGCTGGCTACGCGTCAGTCCGCATTTCTATAACACGTTCGACGAAATCGCGAGGATCGCCGAGGTGCTGCTGCGGAAAATGTAGAGGCGCGAGCCGCTACTTCATCAACAGCACCGACCGGCTGCGCTTGATTTCACGCGTGATTCGGCGGTGCATGTGGGCCGGCATGCCGGTGACGCGGCGGGGGAGAATCTTCCCGCTTTCGGTCACAAATTTCTTCAGGAGATCCGGGTTCTTGTAGTCGATCGCTTCGGTCGCGATGTCGATGCGGCGCCGCGGCATCGTGCGGTTGGCGCGGCGGAAAGCAGAACGGCGTTTGGCGGTCTTAGGTTGCATGACTGATTACCTCGTTTCGCGATGAAGGGTATGCCGCTTCAGGAAAGGATTGTATTTCTTTTTTTCGAGCCGATTGGGCGTGCGCGGGCTTTTCTTGTTCCGGGTGCTCATGTAGCGCGAGACCGGCTGGCCCAGCGCCTTGGCTTCCGTGCATTCCAGCGTGATTATTTCCTGCGCCATAAACTATTCCTTGCTGTCGTCGGTCTTGGCTTCTTCTTCCTCGCCTTCCGCGCCCTCTTCATCGGTCAAACCGAAGAGCGACGTGACCGATTGCCGCACGCGTGATGCCTTGTTCTGCTTCTCCAGCTGCGATTGACATTCGACGGTGAAACGCGCGAACGGAATCGCTTCGAGCCGGGCGTGTGAGATTGGCTTGCCCGACATCTCGCACGTCCCGTAAGTGCCGAGCTCGATGCGTTTGAGGGCCTGATCGATTTCGTAGAGCGCGTCCTGTTCCTGGGAAAGAAGGCTGAGCGCAAAATCGCGATCGTAAGCGTCGCTGCCGGCGTCGGCCTGGTGCATCCCGAAAGCGGAGGCCTCGCTCCCCTCGGCGCGCGAACGGAGATTGTCCTTCGCTACTCCCGCCATCGAATCGACCATCGCGTCGCGCAATTGCAGCAGCTTGTCTTTCTGGCCGCGAGTGAACGGGTCGAGGCGCCTCTCCTTGTGATTCTTAACCGGCAAAATCGTCGCCTTCACCTTGCCGGGAGGCGGAGTTTTTCGTGCGCCATTGGCCTTCGACATTTTCTGAGCCTGGACGGGCGCTTTCTTCGGCGCGGCGGGAACCTTCTTGACCGCTTGCTTCTTAGGAGCTCGAGCCGCCGTTTTGGGCGCCTTGGCAGTCTTCACGCGCGTCGTCGACGCCTTGGGTCGCGCCGCTTTCTTCGTTGGTTTCGCAGGCTTCTTTGAAGTCTTTTTTTTCGGGGAGCTGGCCATAATTTCGGTGTCGCCCTGGTTAGCCGGGCGCAAGCGGAGGCTTAATTAAGGGCATTTGCCTTGGGGTGCAAGCAGAGATTTACCCGTGAAAAGCGAGCAAATCAGGGGCTCTGAGGGCCCTCGATTATGAACTCGCGCTGGAGTAGTGACGCAGCGCAAAACGCCAGAAGATTCGCGATAGACCAAACGCAATCGAACCCGCCACAACCAGATGCAACATCAGCCAACCGGGCTGCCCGAGGGACTTGATTAGCAACCGGGCCGGAATATTCGCCACGATCACGACGGGGATGATCCATCCAAAAACAAAAAGGAATATTTTCGGAAAAATGACATCGGGATAACGCGCGATGTGAAGAAAATTAAAGTAGCCGTAGACCAGGCCCTGGGCGCGAACGATCCAAAAGCTGACGGCGGCAAGGGTCAGCATGATCGAGTAATGCACCGCGACGCCGAACCCGAGCGCGATAAGGTAAAGCGCAATCGTGCCGATGCCAGGCGTGACGTGAAGTTGGGAAAGCGCAACGATGACGACCATTCCGCCGAGAAGGGCATTGAGCACGCTGTCGAGACCGAACTGCTTGGTCGAGACGGCAAATTGACTGTCGATGGGAAGGACCAGCAACGAGTCCAGTTTTCCGGTGCGGACCAGCTCCGGGATATTTGAAACATTCACGAAGAAGAAGGCCTGGAACAATTGCGCGATCATTTGGTGCGTGCCCAGGAGCAGGACCACTTCCCACTTCGACCAGTCGCCGATATGGTCCACTTGCCCAAAAATGATACTGAAGAAAACGATTTGCCCACAAAACCAGAGCACTTCTACGATCATCCAGAGAATGAAGTTCGCTTTGAAGCTCAGCTCGCGGATAAGCGAATTGCGCAGCATGATTCCCCAAATTTCAAAATAGCGGCGCATGCCTGGATGCTCTCTGACGAAGGGGGCGATTAGTCAAATTTTAGACGCAGCGCAGTCGCGGAGGGAAATCGAGGTCAGGGTCGAGGTTGGAAAAGCTGTCATCCCGAGCCGCGCAGACGGCGAGGGACCTCACAACTGCAATGCCGGTTTGCTTGCGCCGTACACCGCCGCATTCATGAACCGAGTGGCATTCGCGGAAGCGAGCGCTCGACCGATTGTGAGGTCCCTCGCCGTCTGCGCGGCTCGGGATGACAGCATGAGCGCTGGCGCCAGCGCCGCATTGCGCTTTGCGAAATTACTTTGGCATCGAGGCGGCGAGCGCTCGATCACCCGCGGAACGCAACTTCGGCGCGCCGCGGTGGTTGTATTTACTTCAAGCGCGATCATCGTGGTGCAGATACAAAATGTTGAAACGACCTCTCCCGCTCGTCATTGGCATCGTGGTGGTGATTCTTGCCGGCTTGCTCTTTAGCAAGTGCCGGAGCGGTTCCAGCCAAGGTTTCCAGACCGTGGCGGTCACGCGCGGGCCGATCACGCAAGCCGTCACGGCGACCGGCACGTTGAATCCTGTTCAGAACGTCCAGGTCGGAAGCCAGGTCTCGGGCAACATTCAGAAACTCTTCGCTGATTTCAATTCCATCGTGAAAGCGGGCCAGGTGATTGCGCAAATCGATCCCGTGGTTTTTCAAGCGAATGTCAATCAAGCGGAAGGCGACCTGGCCAATGCCCAGGCGGCCCTCGAACTCGCGCGCTTGAATGCCGCGCGCACCCAGGCTCTCGTCGCGAAGCAGAATTCCGCGCAAGCGGATCTCGATCAGGCGACGGCGAATCTTCATCAGGCGGAAGCGAACGTGAAGATCAAGCAAGGGGCGCTCGAAAAAGTGAAGGCCGATCTCGATCACTGCACCATCACTTCGCCGATCGACGGCATCGTCATTTCGCGAAGCGTGGATGTCGGGCAGACCGTGGCTGCCAGCCTGCAGGCGCCAGTGATTTTTACCATCGCCAATGACCTGGCGAAAATGCAGATCGACGCCAACGTCGCAGAAGCGGATGTCGGGGGGGTGACGATCGATCAGGACGTCGAGTTTACCGTGGATGCTTTTCCGGCGCAGACCTTTCACGGAAAGGTCGTTCAGGTGCGCAATGCGCCGATTACGGTGCAAAACGTGGTGACGTACGACACCGTTATCGGCGTCAGCAATCCGGAATTGAAATTGAAACCGGGGATGACTGCCAATGTCTCCATCATCTCCGCGCACAAGGACGATGCCCTGAAGCTCGCGAATAGCGCTCTCCGCTTTCGCCTGCCCGATGAGAGTTCCACCCCCGCGCCGAAGCGTGATCCATCGGCGAGCCGCCGTCAGTCCAGCGACAAAACGCCGACTCGCGAGCGCCGGGTCGAGCGGAATGTTTATGTCTTAGCTCCCAGTTCATCCAAACCGGCCAGGGTCACAATCAAGACCGGAATCAGCGACGGCGTTGCGACCGAAATCGTGGAAGGATTGAAGGAGGGCGACCGCGTCGTTACGGCGATGACCGAAAGTGGCGGCGCTTCGGCGACACCCGCGACGAATCCGTTCGGCAGCGGGCCACGGCGTTTCTAAAATCCATGGCCGATCTTTCCGTGGCTGCGTCGGTTCGCCTCGAGGACGTGCAGAAAACGTATCGGACCGGGGAAGTAGATGTGCACGCGGTGCGCGGCATCTCGATGGAAATTGGACGCGGTGAATTCGTCGCGCTGATGGGTTCGAGCGGCTCGGGCAAATCGACCTTGATGAATATTCTCGGCTGCCTCGATCGGCCCACCGCCGGCCATTATTTCCTCGATGGCGAGGATGTTTCCTCCTTGAGCCGCGATCAACTGGCGGACGTGCGTAACCGCAAGCTCGGATTCGTTTTTCAAAATTTCAATCTGCTGGCGCGCACCTCGGCCCTGGAAAATGTCGAGCTGCCTTTGCTTTATGGGCCGGCGCGTTTGAGCAACGCGCAGTTGCGCGACAAGGCGGAGCGCGTGCTCGAGGCCGTTGGATTGCAGGGTCGCGGCGACCATCATCCGAGCCAGCTTTCCGGGGGCCAGCAACAGCGCGTCGCGGTGGCTCGCGCCTTGATCAACGATCCTGAAGTCCTCCTCGCGGACGAGCCGACCGGAAACCTGGACAGTCGAACCAGCGTAGAGGTGATGGGCATTTTTCAAGGCCTGAACGACAAGGGGATCACCATCATCATGGTGACGCACGAGCCGGATATCGCCTCGTACGCCCGGCGTAATGTCGTAATGCGTGACGGGCGAATCGTGAGCGATCGCGCGGTCACACGGCGCTTGGATGCAGCGTTGGAATTGGAAAAACTAAACGAACTTCCACCGGAGCTGATGGTGCCGGTGGCCGAGACATGAGAGTCGGATCGACCTTCAAGATCGCATTGCGCGCGCTGCGCCGGAACAAGTTGCGTTCTGCTTTGACCGCACTCGGAATCATCATCGGTGTCGGTGCGGTCATCGCGATGGTCAGTATCGGTAACGGAGCGAAAGCACAGGTCGAGGCGCAAATTGCCGGGCTCGGCGAGAACGTGATCTTGATTTTCTCCGGCAGCACCACGGTCAGCGGTATCCGCACCGGTCAAGGCGGCGCGGGCACGCTCAAAATCGAGGACGCGGAAGCCATCCGGCGCGAGATCGCGGCCGTCACCCTGGTGAGTGAAGAGGTGGCTTCGAATGCGCAGATCGCGGCAGGAAATCAAAATTGGTTTACCCGCATCTACGGCGAGTCGGCCGATTATTTCGACCTTCGGCAATGGGCGCTGGCCGATGGCGCGCCGTTCACCAATCAGGACGTGCGCGGCGCCAACAAAGTCTGTGTGGTCGGTCGAACGACGGCCACGAAGATTTTTGGGAACGAAGATGTGGTCGGCCAGATTTTGCGAATCAAGAACGTGCCGTTCCAGATCACCGGCGTCCTGACGTCAAAAGGGCTGAGCACTCAGGGGACCGACCAGGACGACATCGTCATCATGCCTTACACCAGCGCGATGAAACGGGTGCTCGGTGGTGGAACCACGCTGCGGAACATCAATGTGCAGGTCGCGAGTGCCCACGATCTGGTGCCCGCGCAGAAGCAAATTATCGAACTGCTTCGGCAGCGTCATAACATTCGCGAGGGCCGGGACGACGATTTTACCGTCCGCACCCAGGAAGAAATCGCGGCGGCGGCCACGGCCACCGCGGATGTGATGACGGGATTGCTCGGTGCGATCGCAGGTGTGTCGCTTCTGGTCGGTGGCATCGGGATCATGAATATTATGCTGGTCAGCGTCACCGAACGGACGCGCGAGATCGGGACCCGGATGGCGGTCGGCGCTCATGGCCGCGACATCCTCACTCAGTTTCTCATTGAGGCCATCTCGCTCAGCTCAGTCGGCGGCATCGTGGGGATTGTGCTCGGCATTGCGGCCGCCAAAATCCTCGCAGCCGTGAAGAACTGGCCTTCCCTCATCTCGCCCACTTCCATCATCGTCGCATTTCTCGTGAGCACCGCGGTCGGGGTCTTCTTTGGATTTTATCCCGCGCGCAAAGCCGCGCAGCTCGATCCCATCGACGCGTTGCGCTACGAGTAGGAGGTAGAGAGAAAAGCGTTCTCCTGTAGCGGCGGTCTATGACCGCCGTTTCGTATAGGTCGAGCGGGTTCGCCGTATGACCAAATCCCCGCGGCGGTCATAGACCGCCGCTACAGAAGAGCCGAAAGGTTCCTACGATTTCGGATTGCGGATGCGCTTCGAGGGGACCCACTCGTCCCATTTAGCTTCGTAATCTGTGTAATGGATTAGGTGAATGCCGTCCTTCACCTGTAGAATCGACGCAGGATACCATTTCTTCTTCCAGCGCACATCCACTGCCGTCCCCACCGCGTATTGGACTTGCTTGATCGGTCTCAGGTCTTCAGGCGCCACCCAAACATCTTCATCATCCTCGTAGCCGATGAAGTGGATCTTGAATTTCTCGTCTCGAGCTTCAACGATCCTGCTTGCGTACCACTCGCCCTCAGAATCTCTCGCCTGCGCACGCTCACCGATCTTCGGGTTGGCCAGCGGTTCGGCGCGCGCCAAGACCATTTCCGAAAACCCTTCCGTGGTGGCAAAAGTCGAGAGCTGCTCCTCCGCGAGACTCATGTCGGCACTGAGATGAGCCGCAAACTCCGCCAGCGTGACGAAGCCGTCGTGGTTGAGATCGACGTAGGCGACTCCGCGTAGGCTGTCGAGAAGTGCATCCGAGAAAGTCCAGTGCTCGGTCGAAGACTCACTGGCGGATGACGAGGTCACGCACGCGTAGGCCGCACCGCCTTTCTGTTTGGTCAACGCGAGCGCGGCCTGGCCGGAGTAGCAGCAATCCAGCAACCAAAGCACGCGCGCGCATTTGCTCTCGGACTTGATCTTCTCCGGGATCGAATTTACGGACCACCCCGATACGTCGTCGTCGCCGGCATCGTAGGAAGCGAGGTAAACATCGTTGCCATTCTCCGATCTGGAGCCGTGACCACAATAATAGACGATCAGCAAATCGTCGGATCGCAGCTTCTTCAACTCGGCGGTGAACGCGCTGTCGATGCGCTGTTGCGTCGCCTGTTTGTCCTGGAGATAAACAATTTGCGCCTCTGGAACTCCTCCTTGCTTGAAGAAGTCGACCAGCGCGGCGTCGCGACGGTTCTTGACCGGAAAGGAACCGAACATGTCTCGATGCTTCCAATTCAATGCACCGACCACGAAGACCCAGGTTTTCTTCGGTTGCCAGCCGAGATCTTTGGCGGAGGCCTGCCACGGAGTGAAAAACTGAAGCGCGAGGATGATAAATGAGGAGAACGCCGTTGGGATTTTCATTGCGAGAGCAGCTTATGCGAGCGCTCTCTGGTTACGAATCGAAATATCTATCCCGGCGGAGGCATTGGATCGGGTAGCGCGCGCGTCTCGCGTGTTGGTTTCGGCGTCTCGCCGAAACAGGCTTTCCTAAAGTCCGCGAGGGCGAGACGCCACCGCCAACACGCGAGACGCGTGCGCTACCCGGAGCAATGCTCAACCGATTGACCCTCCGAGCCTGCGGCCCGAGGCTCGCGCATGGAACAGCCGAATCGTTTTCAGAAACTGGTCGCGCAAGCAAAGCAGCACGTCGCCGAGATTTCGCCGGCGGACGCGCGAAAACAAGCAGAAGCTGGCGACGCTATCCTGATCGATGTGCGCGAGGAGAGCGACTGGCAAGAAGGTCACGCACTCGGAGCCACGCATTTGAGCCGCGGTGTGATCGAACTGGAAATCGAAGAACAGATTCCCGATGTGACCAAGCCGATCATTTGTTATTGCGGCGGCGGCAGCCGTTCCGCGCTGGTGGCGGAGAGTTTGCAGAAAATGGGATATGAAAACGTCCGCTCGCTTGCCGGTGGATTGTGCGCGTGGAAGGAAGCAGGGCTTCCGATAACGTAGAGGCGCTTGTGCCAAGCGCCTGTCCCTTGATTAGGGGCTCTCCGCGGCGACCGCTTCTACATTCATTTGCCCTGGCTTGATAATTACCTATTCCGCGATTCCAGATGCAGCGACGGCCCACCTCAGGACGACGTAAATGCTTCGTCTTCGCGGGCAAACTTACCCAGGATGCGCAAGACGACCGGCAATTCCACGCGCGGGTCAATCAATTGCCCAGAATCCCGGTTAACGAATGCGCCAGAACGGTAGTTAGGGAATAGCGAGCTGCTTTGAAGCATCGAACTCAAGATTGCGTGAACCAGAAGGATCCAAAAGGGAGTCTATAGTAAAACTGAGCCCTATGTTGCGCTCGTTAGGGTGAATCAATTCAAGATCCACTCGAGCGTAGCGGTTGTCCGCGGTGCGAATATAGAATCGAACTCTGCAGCTCCGGGGAAAAGGCTGGGCCCCAGCGACTGATGATCCCTGCCAGCTGGACGTATAGCCATCCTCTGGCGCAAGCTGTCCAAATTCATCCTTCGTTTCCTGGAGGCCCGCATTTGTAGCTTCCACCCCGACCTTCCAGTCGAAAGATGTACCTTGTGGAGATCTACCTCTTTCAAAGCTGAGCTTTAAAGCTCCATTCGTAGAGACTTCCCGCTCAACGGTCCCGCGCTGTAAATCGTAGTAGTATTGGCCTGCATCGTAACTTAAGTCCTCCGACACATGTCGGACGATTAGAGGCTCAGGGTCCAATTTCTTAATCAATCGAAAAATGACTGGGTTCTTGGGATCGGGTCGGTGAAAATGGCTTTCGAAAAAAGCGGCATATTCAAAGCCCCGACCACCACGGCCTCCACTCGTATGATAACCATCCTTCGATACGCTAACAGTCAGAGCCTTGCCTCTCCGGCCTATCAAGGAAAATACTCCATTCGGTTCTGACATAGTTTCAGCCTTTGAAGTGCCTCGCGCGGATGTGTCATTCCATGAGAATTGAATGGAAGCTCCGGGCAGGGGTCGATTGTCCTGGTCAACAACTTTACCGTAGAAGTCGATCTGCATTTTTCATTCAAAGGATGGGTCCATCTTTTCATTTCATTCCACAAACGCCATCCAGGATCGCTCAGACCATCAGGTACTGCCCCTATCGGGACTTCTTGCTGCCGTTGAGACGAGGGCGACACGGCAGCAATCGGAAGGAGGGGGGAAGACGTCACGGTTGTCTGATCGGCTGGGGATGTCGGTCCATAACATCGGAGGCCCCACAGTCCCAAAATAAACACGGCTAACAGGGAGATTGCTACCGAGCTTAGGACGAGTGAACGGCGATTCACGCGGTATGCCATAATTGTGAAAAGCGTTTAGGGGCTCATCTAGCTGTCGAACTAGTCTTGGTGGCCAAACCGTTGCTCGCACGCATCTCAATCTTGGTTGCTACGGGAGAAGAAATAAGGAAAGAAGAAGAACCACGGCGAACACGCCTGACGAAATTTACTCGCGCGTTGAACAAACTTTTGTCTTCAACTAAGGTAGGGCTTTTACGGAGGGAGACTCGATGGCTTTTCTTTCTCTTCTAGATTCCGGGATCCTGTCGGGTTTACCACGTAAATCACCGAGGCATTTTGGGTTGCCCCACTGAACCGGACCTGGACGCGCCCATACCTCGGTGGTGAATCGAAACGGATAAAGTAGCTCTTCTCGATACTATGCCTCCAGTCTGGCGCATTCGCCCACATGTTGAATTCCACAGTCGGCTGGTATCCGTCCTCAGGCGCTTCGAATGGAAATTCAAGGTTGTGCTCAACCAGTCCGCCATTCGGCACGGAGATAGTTGCGCGCCAATCGAAAAGGCGCGGAGGATAATCCTCCGTATTGGTGATAGCGGCGAGTTCCAATTGTCCTTGCGACGAAATCGCTCCTTCGTCGAGCAGATCGAGACGTACGGGTGTTCCGTCAGCCAGCAGAGGGGGATTGAGTTTTCCGCTGCTTAAACCTTCAACTCCTTTCTTAGTTCGAAGATGGAATAGCACAGGGTTGCGCGGGTCGGGTTCATAGTAACGGGCATCAAAAAAATGTGCATACTCAAAGCCACGATGACTTTCCGTCGGAGTATAGAATCCCTTTTTCGTCACCCGCACTTCCAGAAATTTACCCGTCTTGTCTTTGAGCGAAAACAATCCATTTGCGTCGCTCGAGGTTGTCTCCTGAGCGCTCCCATCTGACGACAGGTTGGTCCAACTATAGTTGATTTCTGCTCCGGCAATGGGTTCGGCGTTTTCATCGACTACTCGACCATAAAAACTCAAATGTGTTCTCCACTGCCATCCCGGGTCGACGCTATCTTTAAAACGCATCTCTTTCCATCGTGGATCAGAAGGCTCGTATGGACCGCCGGGAAGTTGCCTTTTTGGTGGCTCACTAGGGGTCGGTACTGGTGTTAGCAGAGAGGGAGAGGCGTTAGTAGATCGCTCCAAACTCGCAATGAGCCTTGGTGGCGGCCCTTGCCGGGAGATCCAAAGGCGCCACAGTGAGATACTTAATATAACCAGGGCGACTGAGCCACCAATCCATTGTCCTCTTGCGGACGGCCTTCTTCGTTGCATGCGGGCTATAGAGCGTGTCTTTAGTAAACCGAACTCACCTAGAGTTCGACCTGTTGACGCAAAGTCTCATACAACTCTCGGGTCATTTGGATATTACGCGTAAACTGGCCACTGTGATCGGGACGCGTATCGCCCAGTCCAAACTTGTCGTGAAGATTAATGTTGATGTCGAAACATCCGCTCGAATTCTCGACGGCACCGACAGCTTGGGTACGCGATCTGGCAACAAACGCCTTCATTTCGAACGAGTCATTTACGGTGCGTGTCGGAAACAAAAGCACCCAGGCGCGGTTTCTCAGCGGGTAGCTGGGCTCATAATAATACGACCACGTCGGAGCATGGACGACATCTACTGCCTGACCGTCTGGTTTGTAACGGACCTGATTTGCTTCCCAGTTGGTTTGAAGGTTAAAGATTGTTCCTGTGACCAATCCCCAATCGGATGGGTTGTACAAATTGACCAACCTGCCCGGAATGGTTTGCAAATAACCTCGATACCCTTTGGTTCGCTCGTTCGTACCTGCATCGAGGTGAAAATCGGGCGTCGGGTACCCTGCCTCTCTGTCAAGCAAATGCTGACGGGGCGCAGCATTGGGATCGTAGCAACTTATGGGAATGGCTGCCTGCATGAGGAGATAATTCCTAACGCGCAATCCTTGTCGCAAAGCCTCGCCGCAGACGACATTGCCCATACTATGTCCGACCAGACTTATTCGATAATTCGCAGGTAGGCTACTGACAAAACTCTTAAGTGCGGTTCCGTAGATAAACGCCCTGTTTTCGCTGCGATTGTATTCGCCAGCATCAAACATCCCGTCCGATTTTCGCGTGTCCCAGCGGAACGTCGCGAAGTTGCCTTTGTAACCTGCATGCCACAGTCGCTTGAACATAGTTTCGCTATCGCTCAGGTAATCATCGTACCCGAGATTCCAACCATGAACGAAGACGACGCATTTTCTGCTTTCATCCCACGGCGGCCGAAAATCATGTCCGTTTGGATCGGAGATGTAACTAACCGGCCCGGTAAACGGCTCGCTGAGTTCGTAGGGTGGAGCGATATTCTCGGGTTGCGCCTTCGCACGCGCGTACATGTCTTTCACATTCTTAAGATCGAGCCACACACCAGGACCATCGGCGATTTTTTGCCCATCTTGGATTAACTCAAAATATAGTTCGCCCTTGCCTGCCTGGACCCCCTCGAAAAGAAGGTTGATCACCGGGTCATTTCCATCAAAGCCCTCAAAAAGCTGGCGATCAATGTAGATGCTCGAGGTCGAGGAGGCCACGGTGCTTCCGTTTGTGCCTCCCAAAGCTTGGTCGAAAGGCGGGGTCAATTGGGTCCTTGCCCATGCATCGTCCGTCAGATATTGGCGTCCGCCATTCTCTACCGAGCGGAACACTCGAATCGCCGGATCGCCTGATTCAACATTCTTGAATTTCAAGAGGACTTTCAAGGTTCCGTTTGTAAATAGGTTGGTGAGGCCGCGGAGATTCAGCCATAATCGCGTGAGATTTTCGCAATCGCGAACACTCTGAATTTTGTTGTCTTGATTGTCGGGGTACTGTGGAGGGACCACCTCGGATGAGAAGTTAGTTGCGCTCACTGCATCTTGATCATCATTCACCCAGAAAGAAAAAGGTGTTTCTCTGGTGGTGTTATCTTTGTCACGCACCGCCGTATTGGTCACCGACATTTCGCCGTCGCGATTTCCGTCCAACATGAGTTCGGCCGGAATTAATAGGACTGCGCGCCTTCCGGTATTTGCAGCGATCATACCATGGTTGTTGATGGCGGTGGCTTCCAGCAAGTGCACACTCGGACTTGACCCAATCCGTTCATTTAACCGAATCAGGTCGCCATTTTGCCAAAGCACCGCCTCGTACTCAGCACTTCCTACGATCTGATCGTGATCATTGATGGCCGCGACTCTGCTGGAGGCGAAATGTTTCGTCCGCGCGATAGCGTCGAGGTCGATGATGCGTTCAGCGGGCGACAAAGCGGAATCGTTAACCCAAAGCGCACTGATTCCCAAGACGCCGAAGTTTCCCACGACGTGATCAAGATTGTTCATCCCGGTCGCGTAGCCGAAATTAGCGAAGCCGACCGGCGAGTAGCCGGGATCAATCAATTGCAGTGCGCCGGCCGAGAGAAAGAAAGCCGAGCGGCCGTCACCCGCTCCATAACCAGCGATTGCACCGTGATCATTTATGCCGACGGCTTCGGCCAACGAAGCGAACTCTGAGTTCGGCGCAGGCGTGACATTCAGGTCGGTCGGGCCACCAAGATCGGTAAAGGCGACGGGATGTTGAAAATCGGAGACAACGGCCCAATACGAAGACAACGTCTGGACTGATAGCCCTCCTGCGGCAGTGCCCACAATTGCGCCGAAACTATTGATGGCTGAGCCCGAGCTTGAAAGCTTGTTTGCTCCGCTGGGGTGATCCGGACTGACCGGCGTGCCGAAGCTCAAATCGTTTAAGTCAGTCATTGCTCCGTGGTCGTAGCGAGATGCGTGCTCGCCCGAGTGGCCGTTCCCACCTATGAGGTGAGGATACGTAGGCGGATCGGGATATTCCCCCGTCACGACCGGGTCCCAGCTGAAACTTGCCCGTCCTGTAATAACGCCGTCATCGTTTATCGCCGTGGCCCGGCTCGACCGAATGATCGTCTTATCGTTCGTGAGGAAGCCAAGATACTTTGGCGGCTTACCTAATCGCCACAAAACTGCCTCTGTTTCACCTCTATTGTTGCTTGAAAATCCTACCACATCTCCATGCTTGTTCAGACCCCAAGCAACGCCCGGACCAAGATCGATCATGACATATTGCGAATCCGCAACCGGTGGTGTCTTGAGCTGTTTGTGCCGTGACCATCCATCGTGTTTGTCCGGCACGCCATCACCGTCCGTGTCGGTTGCAGGTGGAGGCGAAGACGACTGCGCTCTAGAGAAAGATATTGCCAGGCAACACAACGGCAGCAGAAGACGCAGGAAGCGTCCGGGGGGAGCTTTCATGAGGCTGATTAAAATCGGTTTTGCGTTTCGGAAGCAAGATGTTTTTGCGTTTGATCGTTTACTCGCACCTCCGTGGGAATCTCTACCCGCCCACGGCTTGGTAATGACCCAGCCCGCGCTTCCACATGTAATGCGCGGCAGCCCACGTCAGCACGACCCAACCGGCCTGGATCGCGAGAGCCTGTCCCATTTCCACGCCGCGCAGGCGTTCCATGAAAATCGCGATCGGGCAGAAAATCTCGTAATAAAACGGCAGCCATTTCATGACCGCCTGAATACCGGCCGGCATGATGTCCACCGGAAACATTTGGCCGCCCAGGAAATACTCGAAGGAATAAACGATGAAAACGATAGTGGAAATCTCAAGAATCCAGAAGGCGAATAACGCGATCGTATAAGTGATAAAGAACTGCATCAACGCTGCCAGGACCAACGAAACCAAGGTGCACACGTAGGTCAGCGCGTCGGACGGGTAAGAGAGATAGGCGCGGAAATAAAATAGAATCGCGATGATGGGCGGAATGGTGACGGCGGTGAAAACCAGGCGGCCGCTGAGAAAAATACTGAAGCGGTACGCGAGGTAGTTGACCGGCTTGGTCAGGAAAGAATTGATCTGGCCTTCGCGGATGTCGGACGCGATCTGCCATTCGTCTTCCGTGGGAGTGACGAGGTTCGAGACGACGATCGTGAGCAAGTAGTAATAGATCATCGAACCGTAGGTGTAGCCGTGCATACCGCCGCCGGGTTCGCGAAAAACGGCGCGCCAAAGGAAGACGGTGCCGGCAAGCGGAATCAGACCGAAGATGGCGCGCAGAAAATAATTCCAGCGGTAAACGAAGGTGTTTTGGAGGCCGAGATTGAAGACGGTCAGGTATTTTTTCACTTAGCGGTCTCCTCGGCGCGCAGGAATCTTCCGCAGCGCGCGATCGTGAAAATAGGAAAGGAACAGGAGCGCGCAAACAGCCCCGATCAGGGCCAGGCACATGTCCTCCTGCGTGTCCCAAACATCACCCTGCGTGCCCAGAAAATCATTCGCGGCGCTGCCACTGCTAAGAGCGGTCCACCATTCGACCAGCTCGTAGAAAGCGCTGATCGCCAGACAAACGCAAACGACCAGAAACGGGATCCATTTTTTCCGATTCACCACGCTGAGGCGAATCATCACTTCACGCGCGATGATCGCCGGGACGAATCCCTGCAGGAAATGACCCAGGCGGTCGTAGTGATTGCGATGCCAGCCGAAGAGGGGGCGGAGCCAATCGAAGAGCGGGACGCGCGCATAAGTGTAGTGCCCGCCCACGCACAGAATGCAAATGTGGAAAGCGATCAGGGTGTAGCAGAGAGTGCTGAATTGAAATCGGCGATAGGTCGCGAGCAGGATGACAAGCCCCGCGACTCCAGGCGCGGTTTCGAGCCACCAGGTGAAGCGATCGTGCGGCCGCCAGCCCGACCAGCAGAAGACCACAGCCACGAAGAAGAGCAGGGCGAGATGAAAGGTGCGCGAGTTTTTCATACGGATCCTGGGGCAGTTTGTTGAGCGAGCTCAACCGCGAGGTTGATCGCGGCGATCATGCTCTCGGCGCGGGCCACGCCTTTCCCGGCGAGCTCGAAGGCGGTGCCGTGATCGGGACTGGTCCGCGGGTAGGGCAAACCGAGGGTCACATTCACGCCTTGGTGGAAAGCATGCAGCTTGAGCGGAATCAAACCTTGATCGTGATACATGCAGAGCACGGCATCCCAATCGCCCGCGGCGGCGTGATAAAAAATGGTATCGGGAGATAAGGGGCCGGCGAAAACTGCTGATTGGGAATTCAACTCGGCGATGGCTGGCGCAATGATCTCGATTTCTTCGCGACCGAGGGCACCGGATTCGCCAGCGTGGGGATTTAATCCCGCGACGGCAATCCGTAGTTTCTCGATCCGCCGGCGATGGAGGAAATCTTTGAGTAGCAGACCGACTCGAACGATTTCGTCTCTGGTCAAGGAGATGGCAACTTCACGGAGAGGCAGGTGGGTGGTGACCAGTGCCACGGTCAGTTTTCCGCCCGTGAGCAGCATCGCGAAATTTTTCACGCCGCAGCGATCGGCAAAGAATTCGGTTTGCCCCGGGAACTTGAAACCGATTTCGTACATCCGTGCCTTATGAATGGGTCCCGTGACGATGGCTTGAATCTCACCGCGGCCGGCGAGGGCGGCGCCTTTCTCCAGGGCATCGAGCGCGGCGCGCGCGGTCTCTTTCGTTGGCTGGCCTAACGAGCAGGCAACCGGTTGACCGATGATTGAATACTCGGCGTTCTTAGCCAATCGCCCGGAGGCTAGCGCAGCCTCGACGATCTCGGGTCCAATGCCGGCGCGGTCGCCGAGAGTAATGCCGATGCGAGACCGCATCGCGCATTGTCATCAATGACGCCATGACTCGCAAGGCGGATCGAGTATCCAACAAGGAGCGGCGGTCTCCAGTCCGCCGTTGGTCGATCGTTCAGAAGCGCTATTTCCCTGAGGAAGCGCCGCACGCAGACGAAAGAGCGCGGCGGTTAACCGCCGTGAGTGGGGGGGCGGTTTGGAAAGCGCCCCTCCTTGCGGCTCGACGGGAGTCTCGCCCTAACAGAAAGTCGTCGCGAATAGGGGCGAAGTTGCCCCTCGAACTAAAACGTCCGGATGTAAGCTTTCTGTCTCAGACCGGCGAGCCAGAGTTCCTGCTGCCGCTGCGATTCTTCCTGCAACAACTTCTTTTCGATCTCGGGACGCAGCTTGGCCAGTGATGGGGTCTCGCCGCCACGCTTCTCTTCGACTTTCAGAATATAATAGTTCGGTCCCAGCTCGATCACGTGGCTGGTCCGGCCGGTGGGAAGATTGAACGCCACTTTCTCCAAAGGCGCTGCCAGGGTCTTGCGCTCGATCCATCCCCAATCGCCGCCCAGATCGCGGGTGCTGTCTTCCGAATACATTTGCGCCATCCGCTCGAACGGCGCGCCGTCCGCCAGTTTCCCTAGGATCTCTTCCGCGATCGATTTTTGCGCGGCCGCGTTTCCTTCCGCAGCGTGAGTCGGGATCATGATCAGGCGCAGCTTCACTTGCTCTTTCACGGTGAATTCCGCCCGGTGCTGCGCGTAATATTCGGCGATCTTCGCGGGCGGGATCATCGTGGCGGGTTTCACGTTCTTGCTGCGCATCGCGGAGACAATGATCTTTTCCGTCTCGTCTTTCTTGAACTCGCTCAGCGTGTAATTCTGGGCCTGCAGCGTTTTGATGAAGGTGTTGCGGTCGCCGCCAAAATTTTCGCGGATGATATCGTTCATTCGCTCTTCCACGAAATGCTCGGGAATTTCGAATTTCTCTTTCTTGAAATTTTGCACGATCAACTGCCGATCGATCAGATCTTTCATCGCTAATTCCCGGGCCGCCTTGATTTGTTTCGCCAACTCCTCACCCTTGAATTGCGACGCCAACAATCGCTCGCGCGGTCCCGAGACCTGGCGCACTTGCGAATAGGTGATGACATCCCCATTCACGATCGCGGCAATTCCATCAACCTGCTGGCTCTGGCTCTGGCTCTGAGCGAGCGCTCCGCGGCAGAGCGGGGAAAGCACGACGGTAACCACGCCCAAGAGGGCGATGCATAATGGACGAATCATGCGATTAGATTTTTCTGACTAATTCCAAAACTTCGGCGAGTTGACGGCCGATTTTATCTGTACTTATGCGAGGGAATTTGCCCCCCACAAGTATAAAATCGCCGCGCCGCGTGAGCATCAATTTTCCTTCGCGCACCTCGACTCGAGTGACGCCGGCCCTGGCCGCGGCGAGCTTGATTTCGGTCAGAACGAGCAAATTGTCAACCGCCGGAGGAAACTTCCCGAAGCGGTCCCGCCAATCTTTGCGCAAGCGGTCCCATTGCTCGCGCGTGGTGATTTCCGCAAGATGCCGGTAGGCCTGGATGCGAAGGGTCGGATCGGCAACATAAGCCATCGGGATGAAGGCAGGCATGCGGGCCTCGGGCCCAAGCTCCACGAACTCGGCTTCGTTGGTCGCGACAAAATCAAGACGCAGTTCCACTTCCAGGCGGGCCCCGGATTTTTGTCCCTTCAGTTGGGCCACCGCTTGTTTGAGGAGCTGGCAGTAAAGATCGAAGCCGACCGCCATGATATGGCCGCTTTGCGCGGTGCCGAGGATGCTGCCGGCCCCGCGGATTTCGAGATCGCGCATGGCGATGCGGAAACCGGCGCCTAACGAGCTGTATTGTTTGATGGCGTTGATGCGCTTGCGCGCGGCGCCCACCGTCATCATTTCGCGCGGGAGAAGCAGATAGGCATAGGCCTTGTGCTCGGCCCGGCCCACGCGCCCGCGCAACTGGTAGAGGTCGGCCAGCCCGAACCGATCGGCGCGATCGATGATGATCGTATTCGCGTTCGGAATATCGAGCCCGCTCTCGATGATCGTGGTGCAGACCAGCACGTCGATCTGTCCCGCGACGAAGCGCGCCATGACCGATTCCAGTTCATCCGCGTCCATCTGCCCATGGCCAAACTCGACCCGCGCGCGCGGACAAAGCTCCACGATTCGATCGCGCACTTTCTGGATCGATTGCACGCGATTGTGCAGAAAATAAATCTGACCCTGCCGTTCCAGCTCGCGGTTGATCGCATCGCGGATGATCCGCTCGTCATACCCGCAGACAACGGTTTCGACCGGGAGCCGATTCAGCGGTGGCGTCTCGATCGTGGACATGTCTTTCACCCCCACGAGCGAAAGGTAGAGCGTGCGCGGGATCGGCGTGGCGGAAAGCGTGAGCACATCCACGAGCTCGAAAAGCTCTTTGAATTTTTCTTTGTGCAGGACGCCGAAACGCTGTTCCTCGTCGATCACAACCAGCCCCAGGTCTTTGAAAATAACGTCGCCGGAAATGAGGCGATGTGTGCCGATGACGATGTCGACGCCGCCTTCGCGCAGGAGCTGCAGCACCTTGCGCTGTTCCGCGTGCGACCGGAACCGGCTGAGCATTTCGATGCGGACCGGATAATCCAGCATCCGTTGCCGGAACGTTTCAAAATGCTGCTGCGCGAGAACGGTGGTCGGAGCGAGCACGGCCACCTGTTTGCCTTCCATCACGGCTTTGAACGCGGCGCGGATCGCCACCTCCGTTTTGCCGAAACCGACGTCGCCGCAAATCAGGCGATCCATCGAGCGCGGCAGCTCCATGTCGCGCTTGGTGGCCGCGATCGCCGTCAGCTGGTCGGGCGTTTCGCGATAGGGGAAGGAATGCTCGAACTCGCTTTGCCACTTGGTGTCCGGCCCGAAGGCGTGGCCTAATTGTGTTTCCCGCTCCGCCTGGACGGCGAGCATCTTTCCCGCGTAGTCAAAGATCGAGGTCACCGCATTTTTCTTCGCGCGGCTCCACCTGGCATCCGCGAGCGAGCTCAACGGCGGCGATTTTTTCCCGACGCCGACGTAACGCGAGACGAGGTACGCCTGCTCGAGCGGGACGTAGAGTTTCGAATCGTTTGCGAATTCCAGCGCGAGCACTTCTTTTTCGATCAGAGGCGTTCGTTCCAGAGGGCGCAATTCCAGCGACTTCGGATCCGCTGGAGCCCGCCCGCTCACGGTGGGCATTTTCACCAGGCCCAGGAACCGGCCGACGCCGTGTTCGAGGTGGACGACGAGATCGCCGTCATTGAGCTCGCTGAAGTCGATCTGGGCGCGGCTGCGGTTGAGCTTCTCCGCGCGTTGCAAGCGCCGCCGTCCATGCGCCGTGTATCGGCCGAATAATTCCGCCGCGGAGAGGACCACCAGATTTCCGTCCGGAAAGACGAAACCCCGCGGCAGCGTGCCCTCCACCAATTCAACGCTCTCGAGCTCGCCCTCCCCCATGATTTCGCGGAAGCGCTCGATTTCGCCTTCGGTCTGGAAATAAATGACGACGCGAGCTCCGCTCGTGCGCCACTCTTTCAGCCGCGCGGAAAACTGCGCTCGTTTCGCCTCGACCAGCATGAAATCGCCCACGGCGAAATCGCCGATCTCGGCATGATCGAAAGCGCCGCGAAAATCTTCCACCTCATCGCCTCCGAGCCAGCCTTCGCCGATGAGAATGTCGTCGTCGCCTTTCTCATCGGGCTCCATCCCTACACGAAGATCGGTCGAGGCAATATAGTTCCGGACGGTCCCCGTCTGATCTTCGGCGGCGCCGAGCAGGAGCTCGATTTTTTGCAGATTTCGCACGGATGTTTGAGTGTCGATGTCGAATTCCCGCAGCGACTCGATGTCGTCGCCGAAGAATTCAGCGCGCACAGGCCGCTGCGCCTGCCATGAAAACGCGTCGAGGATCCCGCCGCGAACCGCGAATTGGCCACGGGTGGTCACTTGCGCCACGCGTTCGTATCCTGCGCTCACGAGCGCTTCGATCGTGTGCTCCATCGGCTCCCGTTTTCCCCGGCGCAACGCCACGACAGCGGAATTCAAGGCGGCTGGATTCGGGGCCGCCTGATCGAGGGCCGCGCGGGTGGCGATGATAACGTGCGGACCCTTTTCGCGCGTGACACGGTTCAAGAGCGCGAGCCGCTCTGCGGAGATTTCCGGATCGGGCAGAATATTTTCCGCCGCGGCGAATTCCGCTTCCGGCAGGAATTGCGGGTCCGGCAGCCAATTCAGCAAGCTCTCATAAAGTAATTCCTGCGACCGGACATTCGGGCAGATGATCCAAAATGTTTTTCGAATCTCTTGGGCGATTGCAGCTACGAGAAATGCCTGCGCGGCTTCGGTTACGTGCGAGAACGCGACGGGGCGCTCGCCCTCCTCGATCTCGCGCAACTTCTGCGAGATCGATGCCGCGTGCTTTACCGTCGAGGGCAGGGGATCGCCGGAAGAATCTTCCACCTGCAATGTTTCGCCGGATCGGAGTGAACTTCAATGGCACGCGAGCGCGGTTCGTAGTGCTCGGTGTCCCGGAAGCATGTCATCCCGAGGCGCGAAGACGCCGCGGGACCTCGCAAGCGCTCTCATGCTTCGCGTTATCTCACGCATTTATGTTGGGCTGCGCGCGAATTTGTGTCGATGGCACAACCTGCGGATGTGAGGTCCCTCGCCGTCTGCGCGGCTCGGGATGACAACTAGTTTGGGCAGCCGTGGTTCTCGTGATCGGAGTCGGTCCGAGCGAGCGGGAAACGAACGGAAGGACTACATCCTGCGCCCAACGGCTTCCGCCACGGCCCGCAAACGCGGCACGAGATCCGCGAAAACCTCCGGCACGATCGCTTGTTCGCCGTCGCTCTTGGCGAACTGCGGCGAATCGTGCACTTCGATCATGACCGCGTCGGCTCCGGCGGCGACTGCGGCCAGGGCCATCTGCGGCACAAAATCGCGCAGGCCAATTCCGTGAGTCGGGTCAACCACGACCGGCAGGTGCGTCTTCGATTTCAGAAGAGGGACGGCGTTGAGATCGAGCGTGTAGCGGGTGGCGTTTTCGAACGTGCGAATGCCGCGCTCGCACAAGAGCACATTCATGTTCCCTTCGCTCAAGATGTATTCGGCGCTCATGATCAAGTCGCTGATCGTGGCGCTAAAGCCGCGCTTGAGCAGAACGGGCAGGTGACTCCGGCCGACCTCTTTCAAGAGCGAAAAATTCTGCATATTGCGCGTGCCGATTTGCAGGCAATCGGCGTATTTCTCGACCATGGCCAGGTCCCTCGCGTCCATGATCTCCGTAATGATCGGCAAACCTGTTTCACGCCGCGCTTCCGCGAGGAAGCGAAGGCCCTCTTCTCGCAGACCCTGGAAGCTGTAGGGTGAAGTGCGAGGCTTAAAGGCGCCGCCGCGCAAAATATCCGCGCCCAATTTTTTGACGGTGCGTGCGATCGAGGAAATCTGCTCCTGGCTTTCCACGGCGCAGGGCCCGCAAATCAAAGCCACGTTCTCGTCGCCGCCAATCTTCACTTCTCCCACGGCGACGGGGGAGGCGGCGCCGCGAAATTCAAAGGAAGCGAGTTTGTAGGGTTTCTCGAGCGGGACGATCGCCTCCACCCCCGCCATGGCCGCGAGTGGTTTTTCGCGAATGCGATCTTCCGCCCCGATCACGCCGATGATGACGCGGGAAGCGCCTCGGCTGATCTGGGCGTCGAGACCAAACTCACGCACGCGTGCGACGACGCGCTCGATCTGCTCTTCGGTGGCATCGGGTTGGGTGATGATGATCATGGCGCGGCAAGAGGCGACGGGAGCACGATCATGTCGCCGGAAAGGGTGAAGTGCAAGCCGAGAGCCGCGGGGGCCGTCTCGATCACCCTAGTGGGAAATCGTCACCGGCGTGCCGGTCGAGACGGACTTGAAGAAATTCTCGGCCATGAATTCCGGCATCCGGATGCATCCATGCGAAGCCGGGTAACCCGGGAGATAGCCCGCATGCATCCCGACTCCGCCCACGATACGCATGAAGTAGGGCATCGGCGCACCCTTAAAATGAGTGCCGGGCGGTTTGGGATCTCTTCCAATATCGACATTGGGGACCACGACGTTGTCGGCGGAATCCACGTAGTCGCCATATTGGCTGGAGACGTGGGCCACATCCTTTTGGATGATGGAGAATGAACCGCTTGGCGTGCTGAGGCCCTCGCGGCCGGTGGAGAGTTGCGAGACGCCCACGAGTTGGCCGCCTTTGTAAAAATAGGCCCGCTGTTCGTTCAGCTTGATCTTGACCGAAGGTTTCCCGGAAGCGCCGTCGCCGTCCCAGTAGGAGACGGAATCCTGGGGCGCAGAGGAGGCCACTGGGCCATTGCCATAGACCCCGCCAAGATATTGAGATTGAGCGGCCAACCTCGGATCGTCTCCGTCACAAGCTCCCAGCAAGAGGGCGAGGCAGCCGGTGAGAGTGAGGGTAAAGCAGCGGAAAAAGATCTGAGACATAACGAAATTTTGGAACGACGCTTCTAACGCTCGACCAGTCGAAAGTCAAGGTGAGCGACCCCGGCCGACGCGGCGGGCGGCTTCAGGTGCTGGCTTGTATTCTGCTTTTTATGAGGGAGAATGGCGACCATTCGCCGCCTTCGGGAAACGCTCCTCCATGCCCACCTACGAATACTCCTGCGAGAAGTGCGGAAAGACGTTCGAGACTTTCCAATCTATGCGCGATGAGCCATTGAAAGAATGTTCCAAGGAACTTTGCCGCCAGAAAAAATGGGGTCACGGAAAGGTGAAGCGCAGCATCGGGACGGGAGCCGGCCTGATCTTCAAGGGCTCAGGTTTTTACATCACCGATTATCGCAGTAGCAATTACAAGGAAGGCGCGAAGAAGGAAGCACCCGTCGCTCCGGCCGCGAGCAGCGAGAAATCCTCCGGCGCAAAAGAGAGCAGTGGCGCGGCCGCGGTCTCCACCTCCGCCACGCCGCCTCAAGGAAAACCGAAAAAGCAGTCCACCGAATGATAAAATTAGTCTGTCCCGAGTGTCGGCGCGAAAACGAGCCCGAGCGCATTTATTGCCACGATTGCGGTGCGCGGCTGGATCGATCCGCCCTCGCAAAAGTGGCTCCCAAGGGGGAAGACCCGAAAGTAACGCAGCGCCGCTTGCGGGCGTTGCTCGATCCGCAGAGGGCAAAGATCCGGTTGATGTTTTTCAAAATCAGCAAATTGATTCTCGGCGCCTGTGCCCTGGCCGTGCTCATTCAGTTGCTCTTGCCGGCGGACGTGCCCGCCCGCGTGAAAGACCCTGAATTGCCGCCGCAGATCGGTTTCGATCTGGAAAATGCGATTGAAAATCACGGAGGAGCGCCCTTTAGCTACACGGAAGCGCAGGTGACCGCTTACCTCGCGAACACGTTGAGGAGCAAACAGGCGGCCTTGAGCAAGATTTTGCAGTTCGAACGCGTCGTCGCGAATTTTGACGAGAGCAATTGCCGGATCACCCTGGAGCGGTCCTTGTTCGGCTACTCGATTTTTACCGCCACGTCCCAAGTCGTTACTTTACAGGATGGGAAGCTGACTGCTTCGAACAATGGTGGAAGCATCGGACGACTCCGAATTCATCCGGCGCTCATGAAATTGGCCGATCCCATTTTCGGCGACGTGTGGACGGCGCTCGAGCGCGAGAAAAAACTGGTCATGAAAATGGGCTCGATCGCATTTCATCCGCAAACGGTGGTCTTGACTCCGAAGCCGTAAGCGGAGCCGGGCGCCCGGCACCACAACTAAGTTCGTCTTCGCGGTTACGCGAGACCTGATCGCGGGTGCGAATTTTTTCGCGCTCGCGTTTTGTCGGCCGTCTTGGCACTCTTCTCGCGCTTCGCCGATGATCCCCCCTTATCGCGCCAGTCTAATGTTTTGCTGCCTGCTCGCGCTGGAGCCCACCATCGCCTCTAGAGCGCTGGATCGCAGCGTCAGCACTTCGCGGCAGTTCATCGTTTACGGCGCGGATCTGCGTTTGCGCGGCGCGATTTGCGATCTCGCCGAGCGAACGAAACGAGATCTCCTCCAGCTCATCGAGCAGCGGGACGACTGGAGCACGCCGATCGTGATCAACGCTCAATATCCACAAGCGAACTTGCCGGAAGCGCCCCGCGCCACACTGAATTTTAGCCAGACGGGTTCTGGACCAAAATTTCAACTCGATCTGGTCCTCGTTGCGGAGGTGACGCACCGGCGCGTCCGCCGCGAATTGCTTCGGGCCATTCTCCTGGAAATGATGTACCGCGGCCAACCAAATGTCCCCGTCGGCACAGCCTATGTCGCGCCGCCCGATTGGCTCCTCGATGGCGTTCCCACGTCGCAGTTTAATTCCGAATCATCCAATGCCGTCGATGTCCTGGCGGTGCCGGTGAGCGCGCAGAAAATTGTTTCTCTCCGAGAATTTTTGCAGCAACGCCCCGATCTGCTGGACGGCCCCGGCCGTTTGCTCTATCACGCCTATTCCGTCGCGCTCGTGGACCTCCTTCTGCGAGGACCTGACGGGCGGCGCCGCCTCGCCCAATTTATCGCGACTCTGTCTTCCGCTTCGAGTGATCCCATAGCCGACCTTCAGTCCCATTTTCCAGAGCTGGTCGATGCTGATGGCGGTGCGGAGAAAGTATGGACTGCGTTTATCGCTCAACGCGCGACCTCTCACGCTGGCCGGCTCCTTGGTGCCGTAGAAACCGACGATGCTCTGGAGGAATTGCTTACCTTGTGGATCACCGAAGCTGGTCGCGAAAAGAGATATTCGCTCGACCAGTTCTCGGACTTCATTCGGAACCCCTCCGCTAAGCCTGTTCTCGTCGCGCGTGGGCGGGAGTTGAGCATCCTTTCGGCACGGGCGAATCCAATCTATCGGTCCATCATTTTGGAATACGCCGAGATTACCACTTTGCTCGCGCGGGGAAAAACGAAACGAATTAGCGAGCGTCTCGCGCGACTGAAATCATCGCGTCAGAGCGTGGCCGCTCAGATGCAAAAGATCGACGACTATCTGAATTGGTTCGAGGCGACTCAATCGCTTAGGCCGAGCGGAGTTTTTGACGATTACATGCGCGCCGCCGAGCTGGCGGAGAAACCGGAACAAAAGAGGCGCGATCCCATTTCAGTTTATCTCGACGCGCTCGAGACGCAGTTCCAGGATTAGGACCATGCACGAGTCACTTCCGAACACGATCGACTATGTTGAGATGCCCTCGAAAGATCTCTCCGCCACCAAGGATTTCTTCACCAAACTCTTCGGGTGGTCGTTCCAGGATTACGGCCCCGATTATTGCGCCTTCGACGACGGCCGCATGGCTGGTGGCTTCTATGCTTCCGAAAAAACCGGCAGTGTGGCCGCTGGCGCGCCGCTCATTGTCTTTCATCACCCGGAGCTGGAAAAGCTCTGCGCCGAAGTCGCGCGCCTGGGCGGAAAAATCACTCGCGAGATTTTTGAATTCCCCGGCGGCCGCCGCTTCCATTTCGAAGCCCCCGGCGGTGGCGAGTTCGCCATCTGGGGTGAATAGATGTAGAGGCGCTCGCCGCGGCGAGCGCCTATTCCAACAACAAGCGCTACGCGATACGTTCCGTCACCTCGATTGAAACTCTTTGTCCTTGGGGTGCCGAACAAAGGCCTCTACCAACTCCTTGATTGCTTCCTGCCCTTTGGGTTTGAACATGGTTTCGATTGGAGTGACGTCCAGTTTATCTCCAGCCACCCGTCGCAGGCACTCCAACGTCGCGGTGACTACCTGTAATTCCGTGTAAGCCAGATGCCGGGGGTTCTCTAGCGTGCGGCAATCGATCGTAATAGTTACGCGCCCATCGGGGCCATCAGCAGCCCATAAAGAAAGCCCACAAAGCGAGGCAACGTTGATGTCCCCGATCGAGGCGTCTGAGAGCGATGGCGGGACATTCTTGGCAGTGATAAAGCGGATAGCCTGATGCCAGCCACCATGAGTATTGTGCGAGTAGCACATGACGGGCGCCACTACCAACTCACCGGACTCCATTCCATTGAGTGGCTGGAATGTCTGTATTAGGCCGGATTCGCCGGCTGGTAATTGGCCAAGTGCGGCCACAATCAAAACGAAACCAAGGTAAATTTTCAGAATGGCGGAGAGAAAAGGTTGACTAGAAAAGGATCAGCTACTCCGAAGGATTGGTTGAAGCGGTGACTCGCATAGAAGCACAGGCTCGACGCCACAGCGTAGGTGCAGTGACGACAACAGTGATGGCAAAACAAAGTGGTGGCTAGAGGACATGACTTGCGATTCCCGCACGCGCGCCTTCGTTCACATGGTCTCTGTCAAGTTAGTCGCGGCGCTTCCAAATCAGCCCTGCGATGACAGCTAGAATTAGTATTCCGGCTCGCTTCAGGTTCAACTCGCCGCATCGTTGTTCGCACTTTCTGCCGAAGTGTGATTCCAAGGACACGAATATGCCCATCCAGGAGAGTAAGTCAGTCCGGGAGCAGCGGAACAAGCGGCCTTGCGCCCGCATTGGTCATTACTGGAGACGAGCCGCCAGCCATGCGGTTTTGGTTGTGCCTTGTTCGTCCCATTCGATTTTGACGAAGCCACCCGCCCGTATCTGAACCACAGTAAATGCTGGTGGTAGTTCAGCTCGCGCTGTGTCGATCTTTGTTAATGTTCCATCAGTTAGGCTGAACGAATACAGTAGCGTGCGTTCGCGCCAATTCGCAGCAGATTCCCTCTCGGCGCCAGTCAAATGCGACAATTCAGCGGCCGGGCGTTCAATGTCAGCCACCCCAACGAGGGTAGTCTCGTCAATCCAATTCCAAGGCCCAAATGCAGAGGCACGGGGGACATCTGGCATCGACGGCAAGCGGCGAACCAATTCGAAGGGTGTCAGTCGATAAACTTCGTTAATGCCGCTTCCGCGATCCACCAGCACTTGTTGCCTGGAAGGACTCGAGTGCGCCGAGTAGATGGGAGCCGTCGAGTTAGCCTTCAGAAGAGGCGTGCCGTTTAAGTCGCAAAGGACCGCGGTTTCGCCGTACCCCTGAAGTTTAGCAACGGCAGGAGATTCAGCCAGCGAGGTGGGTGGTGTACTGCGCACAATAGCTAGCGTCGTTCCAGTCTGAGGCGGATCTGTGTGCGCTCGCGCGATCGTGGGCTCGGTAGGCTGCAAGGCAGGTGTTTCATTCGTTTTGGGAATAGGTCTATCAGCGAGCGCATCCCCCAAACGGGAAGAGGTTGTCGGCATTTGCGGCGACCTCCGGTTCATCCAAAACAGCGTGATACCAAGGATGCTCACAGCCGCCAGAGGGGCAACCCAAAACTTCACCGATGGGTGATTGTGCATTAGGGATCGTGCAGCAAATCGTCTTGGAGCGCGTCGGCCACGGAATTAATAATTGCCTGACGCACTTGCTGGTGGTTAGGACCGGTGTTCAAGAGTTGATCGACCGCCGGAACATCGATGAACTCGGTCTCAAGCAAAACGGCGCGTGTGGGGTGATAGTCGTTGTTATTACCAAGCGAATCGTCGCTCAGAGCATCAAGTCCCTGACCTTTTACCTCACGATTTAAAGCCCCTGCATCGTAGGTTGCGACTGCTCCAAATGCGGCTGCATTGACGCGCCCGGCTAAGGCCTGATCCTCGTCTAGGTTATAATTCCCGGTGCTATCGTAGTACGTCTCTGTTCCTCTTGCGGCCCCGCTGCCATCTGTGTCATTGAAGTGAAGACTAATAAGCACGTCCGCTCCTTCGTCCCGGGCGCGATGTGCCCGGTCCGCGAGAGATGGGTTTACGTCTTCGGTGCGCGTCATGTGAAGGCGGAGATTCAAATGATCCCTCGTGCGGAGAGCCCGCAAGCGATCTCGCAAAAGAAGGCCGAAGTCGAGTGTCATCGTTTTTTCCAAGATATTGCTCGGCTTGGCCGTCGCGTCATTGGGATTCGAACCGCCGTTCTTGCCACCCGTTCCTCCGTGTCCGGGATCAATGACGACGATAGCCGGAACCTCCAGGTCGATCAGGTCCACCGACACAGGCCAACCTTCGATCTGAACCCGAATGCGTGCCTTGTTGTAGGCAATGGGCGGGACGTTCACTCGAATCGCGCAGAAACCTTCGGCATCGATCTGGGTCTCGCCTTGGTCCTGCGACAGCCGGCGGAACCCGTATGCCCCGTAGGCCGCGGAGGTCTCAAAACGACGGCTCCCGCTGCTACCGAAGTCATTCTCATTATGGATTTATTCCTCGAAAGACACGCGCGCAATGCCTTTTGAAGTTGAGCGCGTACGGCCAAATAGCCCGTGATTGTGCTAACAGGTGCGATTGATATCGGAGAACTGGCTTCAGGGTGGATTAACACATTCGGCTGGACTTCAGCGGCAGAAATGCAAGTGCGCCATGTCATCACACCCAGAACCGAAAAGACTTCCGACTAGAGCAAGAATATGTGGTTTCATAATGACTGTCATTTCAGATTTTCGGATACGATCTGCTTGATACCGCCTGCCGTGCTTATGGCTGGAATAATGAGACTTCGTGGACAAACTGTTTCTTCATAACGAGGTTGCTGTTCCGCGAGCTCTTGATGAGGGGGTCGGTTAGGGGTCGCTCATTGCGTTGTGACATTGTTTGCTAAGCTTCTGTTCTGTTCGGTCTTAGCAATGGGGGGCGGACTCGTAATTAGGCGCGACGCTTCCAGATCAGCCCTGCGATAACACCTAGAACTAGTATCCCGGCAAGCCACGGCCACGCTGCCGTCCGTCGCTTAGACGCGGGCCTTTCTGGGAAGGTTTGGTCCGCAACTACGTCACCTTGTGCTGGCTTCACGTCGGGCTTTTTTAGAGGCGTCGTCAACGAATCCGCGTTCGTTTTGGTGTTATTTTGAGGACGCTGAGTCTCATTTGAAGGAGGCTGCTCGGCAACTTTCCCCAACGTCGCCTTCCAGAACTCAGACTGATCTCCTGCAAGCAAGACATCCCGCTTCATGCGCTCTAGAGAAAGGTTTGCGAACGAAGAGCGCCTTTGAATTGACAGCAATATCACCTCATCAGCTACATGCCATCGCAAAACGTGGGTTGTGGGGGGCCCGTCGTCGTAGTTTGGCACCTCGGCGACTTTGGCCGGACCGTGCCGTTGCTCGAGCTGGGACGCGATCGCTTTGAATGTCTTCTCGGCTACGGCGGACTTGAGTTCCGAGTCATCAGCCCAGTAGCTGATCGTGTCGAATTCATCACCGTTCAGGTTGGCGCGCCCAGAGAAGATCATTCCAAATGCAGAGATTTTCTTGAGGTCTTGCGCGTTTGGCAGCGATGAATCGGCGGCGGATGTCCGGTCCAAATAGGGCGCAATACTTGGGTTGCTAGGACTTGCGAGTTTCTGCGCGACAATACCGAGGAGTTCCTCGTCTGCGCCCACCGCATTGCTACAAGACCAGCATGCGCCGACGAACAGCGCTATTCTAATGAGAGAATAACAGTTCACTGGGTAGGTGCGGCGCGTAGATTTTCAATGCTGCCATCTGCAAGGGCTTTGGCAGCTTCCTCGCGCATCCTATCAGCGGTGGCCGATAAGTTTGGACTACCTTCGTTGAAAAGAACATCTGCTTGAGTGTTCGATATCCACTCCATCTCGACCAGCGCTGCTCGGCAAGGAGTATATCCGGGAATATTGCCGTTATAATCGGGATTTTCTGTACTGCCGTTTTGGTAGTCGGAAAGGGTATCGAGTCGCCTCTGATTGTTGGCCTCATGCTGCTCGGTGGTGATCCCGTCAGTTGGAGCGTTCCGGCTCGCTTCAGGTTCGACGGCCTCAATCGCTGCCTGCACTTTCCGCCGCAGTAGGATGGCAAGCGCACTATCTTCTCCAGAGTTCAGATTGTTATGTTGATCCCACATCCCAAATGGGTGCCGCCTCAACGGAACGGCGGGTACGTCGTTGAAGTGGATGCTCACATAAACATCACATCCGTTGTCTCTGGCCACTTTCGTCCGGTTCGGGAACGAGACATTCGCTGTGCCAGTGCGTGTGAGAAAGACTTTGAGTTGTAGATGCTCAGTGTCTCGGCGTCCCCTTAAATCCGCTGCCATACGCTGCGCGATGTCAAGGGCGATGACGTGCTCTTTCGCCCCGGTTGTTATTCCGGAGGCACCGATGGGGTTTGATCCTCCGGCCACACCAATTCCGTGCCCCGGATCAATGACGATGACTCCGGGAACCTCCAACTCAATCAGCTCAATCGGCGTAGTGATGCCTTCCATCTGGATCTCGATGCGAGCTTTGTTGAATCCCCACGGCGGCACGTTTACCCTGATGGCTGTGAACCCGTGATCGTCCACGGTAGTTTCGCCCCGTTCTTGAGACACCGTTCGATAAGCGTGTTCTCCGTAAGTCGTTGAGGCTTCAAACCTGTTACGATGAGCCTCCGTCGCAGTTGTCCAACCCCCACGAAATTGCGGTTGGCTAGCGCCAGTGCGCGTGAATTTCGCTTCCATCGACCAAGTCACTTTCTTGCCGTGGAACAAGGGACCTACACTCACCTTCATCTCTCGATGAGCGATGCGATTCTTGGCAGGGTCTTCTTCAACCATGCCATTGGCCTTTGGTAGCGGAACTGGCTTGCTTGAATTCGCAATCTCTACCCCCGTCTCGTCTTTCAGTTTCGGTGCTAGATCGACTACCTCTATGGGGAGAAGAAGAAACGAACGTCGCTCACCGACGAGTGTATGGGAAGATTGATCGTAACGGTAGCGCAGGCCGGTCCCGACGATCCAACCGTCTTTGTTTACGCCGCGTGCCACGTTCAAGTCCCACTTTCGATAGGTCACCGTCTCGTCGTTAGGCAGCGGCTCTGTGGTTAAGGCCGGGATGCGCGTGTTCAAGTCGACCGCTTCCCAGCGAGCGTCGTTCGATGTGGGCGCGCTGGGGTCAGTTGCCGCGTTCTTGCTCCAGAGCGCGGCCACGCTTATCGCGGGTATCTGGCCGGCATCCGGACCGGTGTTGGGCGTAAGGCTTTGGCCAACGACCTGCCCGGCGTCGCTGATCGCGTGGGCATACCCGTAGCCGTTCTGATAGGTTGTGTTGATTCCACCTAAATTTGGCAACATTTGGGGCGCGCTGGCGCCGCTTTCCCAAACGGCCCCTTGGGTCCGCCAGATTTCATCCCCCACCGCAACGGTGCTGTAGCCAACGGTCACTCCGCCGCTGTTGATCTCCCACGCGTAGCTGAACCGCCCAGTGCCCAGCGCTCCCAGATCGTCGAATGTTTGCCCTTCGTTCGCTCCAGTGCTGCGCATCGCGTGCGTCCTCGGCAAGTTGTCGTGGAATCTCGTGAAGTATTCCGGCAAATCGCTGTTGTAACCGATTCCCCCCACGCCCACTCCTCCATCGTTGAGGGCGAAGGCGGTCGCCTCCCCGAAATTGGCTACGTTGTTGACCAGATAGTTCCACTCAGGAGCGGCGCCGTGAGCACCGGGCGCCCAACGAACGGCGCTGCCGGCATCGCTCAGGGGGACGGTCCCTTCCGCCTGGGACGGATTGCTTTGCGCGAGAGTCCGCCATTGGAGCCACGGGGTGGCTTGTTGCACAATCGTCGCTTCGCCCGCCATCGCCCCCCCGCGATTTCGATCCGACACCCGGCCGCGCCACAGAATTTCTCGCGCACCCTTGAACGTAATCGTCGAATCGGCTGGTGTCCACCAAGGCCGTCCCGCGCCGTCAGAATGCGTCAGCAGCCAATCGGTGTCCACGACCATGTAATCCCCGGGCAAGGTATACGTCTCCGGCGTGGGCATTAAATCCACCATCGCGCCCGCGGTGCCGAACGTATCCTTAGCCCAGTAAACGGCATGGGTTTCCGAAACTTCGAGGCCCGAATGGAGCCGGGTCTTGTCGAGACTGCCGACGACCGTTCCATCCCTGGTGATCCGCTCGGCTTTGAACTTCTCGTCGACATAGCCAAGGATGCCGCCGTTCGGTCGCCAAACCTTGTAACTACCCTTGATCTCGGCGCCCGAGACATCCACATCTTGCAGTAAGATCTGTCCGTCGTCGCTGATGCTCTTGGCCATGGCGGCGCCGAGGTCGATCGCTTGGGGTTCATTCGGCGTCGCAGTTCTGTTCCGCGAAGACCGGGAGGAGATCGCCTGTGGTGATTCGTTCTGCGCCAACGCTTCGCCCAAATCGATGACAGCATAGGTGGGAAACGCCACTCTTGTAATTGCGACCTCTTCGTTGCTGTAAGTGGAAATCGCTCCCTCCTCCGTGAGCGACGCCGCCCGGTATACATAATAGGTTTGCGAATAGACTCCGCTGTCGGTGTAGGTCGTGACGCCCGCTTTCACCGTGCCGATTTCTTCCCATACTCCTTGCCGGCCGAGTTTGCGTTCGATCACGGTCCCAACCGCGTTTGTCGGAGCCGGCGCGGTCCAATTGAGAATGACTTCGGTAGCAGCGGGAGCCGTCGTGAAATTACTAGGCGGCGGGACATCATTACGGATAATCCGTTGAACAAAAACCCGCAGGGAAGCGCTACCGCTTTGATTCGTGTCGTCCAACGTGACCGCACCGATATCGTGCCAGCCTGGACCAGCATTTTCCCACGTGAAACTAGCCACGCTCGCGCCGCCGGAGACGCTCGTTTCGGAAAGAAGCCGGCTGCCATCCTGAAATTGTAGCAACGCCAGATTGCCATCCACATCGCTGGCTTGAGCTTGCAGGACGATGGGAGTGCCGGGCTGGGAAGTGGAGTTATTCGCCGGCGCGGTGAATTGGACGAACGGTGAATGAAGGTCGGCGACGGTAACATTGATGGTCTGGCTCCCATTCTGGTTAGGATCGGAGCTGTAGGCATAGACAGTGATTTCGTAGTTTCCAACCGAGGTCGGCGTCCATGTGACGCTGCTGCTCGAGCCATCGCCAATCTGTTCGAAGTTGTTTACGATGAAGTAGACTCCGTCAAGGGTGCCGAGCAGGTTTTGGACATCCACAGCGAGAGTAGTGGGAGTATTAACCTTAATCGGTAGATTCGGTTGTGGCTCAAGGAAGGTGACGTTCAGGGGCGGGAGAGGCACGATATTAACCGTGATCGATGTTTCCGCATAACCACCAAAGGTATCGTAAACGTAAGCCGTTAAGGTGTGCGATCCAACCGAATACCCGGTCCACTGGACCTCGAAAGGCGGGGAATACTTCGAACCGAGGTAATGATTGCCATCGAAGAAATCGACTTCGGAGACCTCGGCCGGAGAAAAAGCTAACGCCTCCGCGTGCAAAGTCATGGTTGTGCCTGGGTAGACGGACGAGCCGTCCTGTGGACTGGTGATGGCAACGGTAGGATTACCCGGTGAGAGCACGTCGATGGTAACAGGTGCCGAGGTGCTGGAAGCGCCGTTACTGTCATAAGCGACAGCGGCGATCTGGCGGGTGCCCGCGTAGTCCGGGGTCCAGTTGAACTGATAGTTCGAGCCGACGCCGTCTCCGATTTCGAACCAATAATCAGTCACGTCAGTGTAAGCAACGCGAACGATCGATCCACCGGTGCTGCTGGCACTAGCGGTAAAGTTAACCGACCCGCCTGCGGCGAGGGTAACACTGCCGGTAGGGGTTAGGATCTGGACGGTTGGGACGGGACGGACATTCACATTGAGGAGGCGCTCGGCGGTCGCGCCTTGATCGTCCGTCAGCCGAACGATGAGTGAATGGGGGCCGCTGGCAGTGAAGACAGTGGATAAGAGGGTGTAATAATAACTCACGCTCTGCCTGTTGGGCTCGAGTGTGGCCAGGACCTGGTTTCCTTCGATCAGTTCAATCCGGGCGATGAGCCCATCTTTGTCTTCGGCGCTCACACCCACACTCCACTCTTTGCCCACGTCCACCGCGTCCGGGAAATTAAGTTCAATGAAGGCGGGAGGTATCGCGACTCGGACGACAAGATCATCTTCGCCCGCGAACTGGCCATCGTAGGCGGTGAGACGGAGGCGATATAAGCCTGGTGAAAGAAAGCTGGCAGTCGTGTCCGTGGACGTGGGATTGGCAAAGGTAACGTCGCCGGGGCCAGGCAAGACCGACCACTGCAAGGTAAGCTGTCCGCCCGCAGGCAAGCCATCGTCTTGGACGACTCCGTGAAGCGCAAGAGGTTGGCCTAGCTGCACCAAAGCATCGGACCCAGCATTAACCTGCGGTGGGTGGTTTGCGCCCTGAGTTACCCAAAGGACGCTCGTCGTCGCGCTTAGGGTGCCGGTGGTTGCAGTGAGGATGTCGCTCCCGGCTTGAGCGCCTTGCCAGGAAATCTCGACGGTGCCATCGGCCGCGGTGAAATCCGAGCCGGTGACGGGATTAGTCCCCGCCACGGAAAAATCGACCCGCGCATCCTGCACCGGCAATCCAGCGAGATTGAGCAAGGCCGCACGGACATGATGAACGCTTCCAACGAGAGCTGTATCGGCTGTTTGAGTTAGTTGGAAGCTGGCGGTGGCGTGGTCGATTGCTCCGTACATGCCTCCGGTGAAGCCGTAGGATTCGTAAGCCGCCCAACCGTAAATCCATGCGCCAATCGGAGCCGGCGACGAAATATTGAAGGTGGTATCTTTCGGCACGGAGATGGTTGCGCCTGAAAAACCGCTCCCACTGATTGGCACAAACGCGCTGGCAGCTATTGGCTGGCCGTTGATCGTGACTTCGGAGGTATGGGCGGAATCTACCGCGATGTTAATATAACTGTCGAAGATGTCCCTTTCCGTGTTGGTGTAAAAACTGTGCAGCTTTTGGGTGTTGAGGATGTAGTGGCGGCCAAACGTTTCGTAAGGCGGTATCACCATCAGGAAAGGATCCCCCGTGGTATGATCGTACGTGCTGCTCTGCGCGAACTGGGCGAGTAAAATTTGTTGATCCGAGATAACGGTGGACGGTTCTGAGAGAACGGTTTCAAAAAATTCGCCGCGGTTAAGTATCGCCACGATCTCACCGTTAACGGAGATCCGAGTGGCATCGTGCGCTGCCAGCATCCGGAAACGATCTCCGCCGGTCCGTGTCTTGAGCGGCAAAGTAACGAAATGTCTGCCCCAAAAATCCACCGGCGGCATTTGCTCGTAAAGGTGATCGCAATAGGGGGTAGAAGCCGGCACGTTGGCGCAAGTGTGCCCGCCAAAAACCGCGACCGGTTTATCCGCTTGAACTCGGGTGCCGGTAAAGTCCCCAGCGCCATCAGCCTCGTTAATCATCCGGTAGACCTCGCCCCGCTGCAGAGTGACCGTAAAGGGCTGGCCTACTGGATGTGTGGTCGTGGCCGCCGTGGGCGTGATCGTGACTTGCGTCTGCTCCTTAGTTGCGACGACGGCCAACTGAGTACCACCCAGAGCGCTCCTGCCGTTGGATCCCGGGTAATTTCGATAGGACATCACCAGATAATCACGTCCGAGAAGGCTGTTGGGCAGGATGAGACTTCCATCTGTCGTAAAGTCACTGGAACTCAAGGCCTGCACCGCCACTGGCGCGTTGGCCACGATGTGAACGGATGTCGGAAGCGCTTGATCGTACTGGTCGTCGTAGCGGAGCGGCCAGAAGCCCTCCACTGCCACAACGGTTTTCTGGCCCGCCTCCACGGCAAAATTCATGACGTCCCGGTAGGTCTGCCAGCCGCTACCGAACCGCTGGATGCCGTTGATTTCCACGGTGCCGGTAGCCGCTACCTCGGAGCTGATCGTCAGAAAGGCGCCTGCATGGTCTGGCTCACCGCCCGGCGGAGGTTGTGATAGAAACGCCATCCAGAACTCGCGACCTTGATTTGAAATAGGTGAATCGGGGCCGGCTTGCACTGCAGGGAGAACGGTGACGGCTGTCGTATCGAAATTGGCGCCGTCCGCATTCGATGCGGTGAGCTGGATAATGTAGTTCCCCGGTTGGGTGAAGGCTGCGGAAGTGGCCGAAGAATTGGGGGTGGAGAAGGTGACGGCGCCGGGCCCGCTCACGACCGACCATGCGAGCACGACATCGGGGCCGGGCGTCCCGCCATTCGAGAGCACTTGGCCTTCGAGCGCGGCACTGCCGGGTAGTGAGATCAGTCTGTCAGGACCTGCATCAACTGTCAGCTGAGTGTTAATCCTGGTGACGTTGATCGTCACGGCTGCGGATGTGGCGCTCGCGCCGGAGCCGTCGGTCGCGCGCGCAGTCAATGTGCTCGCTCCTTCTGGAGCGCCTGCCCAATTGACGGAATAAGGTGCCGCGTTCGCTTCACCGATCTTCGTGCCCCCGGTGAAGAATTCGACTTTCGTAATGCCGTCGTCGGAATCGGTCGCGTTAGCGCTGACTGGGACCGCGTCGCCGGCCCGGTAGGTTGCGCCTTGGGCCGGAGCGGTCAGTGCGACCGCTGGTAGCGCGTTTACGCGCAAATGAATTGGCGCGGAGACGGCGGAAGCGGCGGCATTATCGGTCGCCTTCGCCGTGATGGTGTAGCTGCCGGAAATCGCGTTGCTCCAGGAGAAGGTGAAAGGTGCGGAAGAGCTTTCACCAAGCTTGGTGCCGCCGGCGAAGAATTCGACTTTGGTGATCGTGCCATCGCTATCGCTCGCGTTGACTGTGAGCGGGATTGGATTGCCGGGTTGCACCACCGCCTGGTCCGCAGGTGACGTGATCGTGACGGTAGGCGGCGCATTGATCGTGATCGAAACGACGGCTGAAGTGGCCTGCGCTCCGAGATCGTCCGTGGCCACCGCGGAAAGCTGATACAGTCCCGGCGCGGGAGCCGGCCACGATATCGTCCAGGGCGCGGCGCTCGCTTCGCCGATCTTAGTGGCGCCGGCGAAGAATTCCACTTTCGTCACTGTGCCGTCGGGATCGCTCGGATTCGCCGTGATCGAAATCGTGGCGCCGGAATTGAAAACTTGAGCTGAGGCCGGAGCGGTGATCGCGACGGCGGGCGGCGCGTTGATCGTAAGGTTGATCGGCGCTGAGGTCCCTTGGGCGCCATCGTTGTCGATTGCCCGGGCGGTGAGCGAATAATGGCCGGCGGCTGCATTGCTCCAGTTGAATTGATAAGGCGCGGTCGTGTCTTCGCCCACTTTTGTCGCACCAGCGTAGAACTCTAGCTTGGCGATAGTTCCGTCGCTATCGCTCGCGGTCGCGGCCAGCGGGACGACGCTGCCTGCCTGCACGACGCTTCCATTCGCGGGCGCGGTCATGGTCGCGGAAGGCGCGGCGTTCACCCGAATATTGACCGCGGCGGAACTAGTCTGCGCGCCGTTGTTATCGGTCGCCCGTGCCGTGAGCACATGCGGACCCACGGAAGCGGTGTTCCAGGCGAAGGAGTAAGGAGCGGTTGCCTTCTCACCGAGCTTCAGGCCGTCGGCGAAGAACTCCACTTTCGTCACCGTGCCGTCGGGATCGGTCGGGTTCGCCGTGATCGAAATCGTGGCGCCGGAATTGAAAACTTGAGCCGCGGCAGGAGCGGTGATCGCGACCGCGGGTGGCGCGTTGATCGTTAAATTGATCGGCGTCGATGTACCTTGGGCGCCATCGTTATCGATCGCCCGCGCGGTGAGGGAGTATTGGCCGGCTTCTGCGTTGCTCCAGTTGAATTGATAAGGCGCGGTCGTGTCTTCGCCCAGTTTTGTCGCACCGGCGTAGAACTCCACCTTGGCGATAGTTCCGTCGCTATCACTCGCTGTCGCCGCCAGCGGGACGACGCTGCCTGCCTGCACCACACTTCCATTCGCGGGCGCGGTCATGGTGGCGGCTGGCGCCGCGTTCACCCGGATGTTCACCGTCGCCGAAACAGTCTGGGCGCCATTGTTGTCGGTGGCCTTTGCCGTCAGCGCATGCGGTCCCGTGGCCGCGCCATTCCAGGAAAAGGAGTAGGGAATGCTAGTTTTCTCGCCCAGCTTCGTGCCGTCCGAGAAGAACTCCACCTTCTGGATAGTGCCGTCGCTGTCCGCTGCATTGGCGGTGAGAGTAATAACGCCGCCCGATGGAAAGACACTCTGGTTCGCGGGTGCAGTGAGAGCAACGGTCGGTGGCGCGTTCACCGTGATCGGCACCGCGGCCGACGTGGTCTTTGCGCCCAGATTGTCGGTGGCAATGGCGGTCAGTTGGGAGGAACCCGCAGCCGCGTTTTGCCACACATAAGTCCACGGCGAGGAAGTCGCCTCGCCGAGCTTGGTGGTTCCGGCGAAGAATTCTATCTTTGCCACCGAACCATCGGTGTCGGTGGCGCTGGCGACGAGATTGATCGCGGTGCCCACGTTGAACACCGTGCCGGCCGCGGGACTGGTGATCGCGACCGTGGGAGGTTTGTTATCGAAGCTCGTGGCGTCGAACAGCTGCAAGAGACCGTTCGCGTTTACGGTCAAGGCGTTGCAGCTCGCGCCGCCTACCAGTTTCGACGCGCTATTAATAATGAGCGTCCCATTCGGCAGGGTGGCGTATCCATAAAGGTTGCAGCCGCCATTCACGGTGAAGCCGCCCGTGACGATATTGAGTTTGAGCCAGGCGGGATTGGTGGAAGTGCCGGCGGTGCCGTTGGCGGTAAAACCGTTCGCCACATTCAGGATCACCGGGCCCACTACTAGGAGCTTGGTCGCTCCATTTAGGGTGAGATGTTGCAGGTTGTAAATCGCGGGCTGCGTCGAACCGGCAACACCGAGGGTGAATCCGCTGGCGGCGTTCGCGATGAAATCTCCGTACGTGCCTGGCGGCACCGCGTATTGGCCCACGTTTCCGTTGAGCGTGAAATTGCGCAGAGTCGCGAAATTGCCGGCGCTTTGTCCCGCCGCCGTGATCGTGACCGTGCGCGTGCCGGTCGGCGCTGGCACCGGCGGCAACGCCGGAATGGCGACCGGGTTGGTGCGCGTACGGAGGTGGCCGAGGGTCACGCTCCCGTTGAGAATGACTTGGTAATTCGAAGGCGAAGCGCTGCCCGTGCCGACGATGACGCCGCCGAAAGTGTACTGGCCGTTTTTGATCAGCGTCGGCGTGCCGGGTACGAGGAGATCGCCGGTGATGACGGCGCCGCTGTTGAGCGTGGCATTCACGCCGGTCATCTGCTGCACGTTGCCTTCCACTCTCCCGCTGTTGATTTGGGGCGCGCCGTTGACCAAGGCCGTGCCTATGTTTTGGGCCGAGGCGGTCCGGACCAGCGCTACAGAGAAGAGGAGGGCGATGAAAACGCCGCATAACGGGAATTTTTTCATGAAGGGAAGGGCGCCAGGGTGGAGAATTGTCCCGGCGAGGGCCGCATCTCTAACAGGAGTGGTTTTAGCGTCAAGAATATTTCCTCGAAATGCCGCAATAATTTGATTTGAGTGCGCGGAGTTGCTCGCATCCGCGTTGCTGCGTATCATAGGCGGCGCTCGGCAACGGGCGTTTTCACGCATGCAAAAAATTGGATTTGCCGAAGCTCTTGACTCGATCGTGGCCAGCGATCCGCGCTATCAGCGCGACGCCTACGTCTTTCTGCGGGATGCGCTCGATTACACGACGAAGCAACAGAAGAAGACCAAAGGCGCGTCCGTGCGCCATGTGGCCGGGCCCGAGCTGCTCGAAGGCGTCCGACAATACGCGCTGAAAGAATTCGGGCCGATGGTGATGACGGTCCTGTCTTACTGGGGGATCCGGTCCACCGAAGACGTGGGGCATATGGTTTTCAACCTGATCGGCGCCGGCATTTTCGGAAAAACCGAGGAAGATTCGATCGAGGATTTCAAGAACGTCTTTGATTTCCAGGAAGCTTTTGTGAAACCGTTTGAGCCGGAAAAACGTGCGCCGATTGCCGCGGCCCCGAGCGTTCCCGCACCGAAGCTCTCATGAATCGAACGGCGCGCGTTCGCTAGCGCTGGAGCTTTCTTGAATGTTGACCGCTCATCTTAAAGCCAGCCCGTCTGAGAGCGGCGCCGGCATCACGTTCCCGCCGAGCACGGCACAAAAACGGGTCCTGCCGAATGGCCTCACGGTTATCGTGCAGGAGGACCGGAGCGCGCCCGTCGCCAGCGTGCAGGCGTGGTGCGGCACCGGCAGCATCGATGAGAACGCGCATCTCGGCGCCGGCTTGTCGCACATTCTCGAGCACATGCTTTTCAAGGGAACGAAGACGCGCCCATCGAGCGCGATCGCCCAGAAAATCCAAGACGTGGGCGGTTACATCAATGCCTACACTTCGTTCGACCGGACGGTTTACTGGATCGATGTGCCGAAGGAGGGCACGAGCGTCGCGCTCGATATTTTGTCCGATGCGATGATGAATTCGACCCTGCCCGCGGCGGAATACGCGAAGGAACAGGAAGTGATCCGGCGTGAGTTTGCCATGGGCATGGACGATCCGGACCGGATGGCGGGTCAGCTGCTTTTCGCGACCGCGTTTCAGCGCCATCCCTATCGACTGCCGGTGATCGGGCAATTGGATATTTTCAATCAACTCACGCAGGAAGACGTGATGCGCTATTACCAGGCGCGTTATGTGCCGAATAATCTCACGTTCATCGTGGTGGGCGATGTCGAGGCGGAAGCGGTCTATCGACAGCTTGGCGATTTCTTCAAGGAGCACCCGGCGAAGTCGCTCCAGCCGGTTTACATTCCAGCCGAACCGCCCCAACTCGGGCCGCGGATCGTTCACCAGGAATTTGAAACGGAGCTGACCCGGCTTTCGCTCGCGTGGCATATCCCGGAAATCACGCACACGGACGTTCCGGCGCTCGATCTTCTGTCGACCATCCTCGGCGACGGTCGCAGCTCGCGTCTCTATCGGCGAGTGCGCGAGGAAGCAGGACTCGCTTTCGGTGTCTCGGCGTTTTCCTATACGCCGGGCGATCCGGGATTGCTTGGAATCGACGCGACAGTCGAGCCCTCGAAGCGTCAGGCGACCCAGGAGCTCATCCTGAAAATCATCGAGGAAATCAAGCAAGCGAGCGTTACGTCTGAAGAGATGGCCAAGGCCAAAAAGATTTCGCTCAGTCATCACCTCGGATCGCTCACGACCATGCGAGGCCAGGCCTCGGACCTCGGTTCAAATTGGTTCCTCACACGGAACTTGAACTTTACGCGCGACTATCTGGCAGCGGTCCAAAAAATTACGCCGGAAGACATCCGTCGCGTCGCGGAAAAATATCTGACGAGCGACAATCTCACCATTGTCTCTCTCAATCCGAAGGGCGCTCTCGCGGCGAAGGACGACGTCGCGCAGCTCATTGTCCCCGGGGAGATTCAGAAAATCGAGCTGGCTAACGGAATGCGCCTTCTCGTTCGCGAAGATCCGCGGCTGCCGCTGGTTTCGATCGCGGCGGTGTTTCGCGGCGGTCTTCTGGCTGAGACGCCGCAAACGAATGGCATCACGCGCCTGATGTCGAAGGCGCTCCTGAAAGGCACGACAACGCGAACCGCCGAAGAGATTGCCGACACGATCGAAGCCGTCGGTGGCAGCATCGGCAGCGACGCGGGCAATAATAGTTTCAGCATTACGCTCGATGTCACCGAGCCCGATTTGAGACTGGGCGCGGAATTGCTCTCCGATGTCCTGCTCAATGCGACGATGCCGGAGAAAGCGGTCGCGCGGGAAAAAGAGGTCCAGCTCGCCGGGATCAAAGAAGACGAGGAGCAACTCACGACCGTGGCCCGCAATATCTTGCGGGAGGCGCTTTTCCCCGGGCACCCCTATGCGCTCCGCGGCAAGGGATCGGTGGAATCAGTTTCGAAGTTGACTCAAAAAGACCTGCTCGATTTCAGAGATCGATATCTCGTCGCGAAGAACGGCGTTATTTCCGTTTTCGGCAACGTCAAGGCTGCGGAAGTGAAACGGATTTTCGAGGAAGCGCTCGCCGAGATGAAGCCGGGGCACCTCGCCCTGAGCGATACTCAGAAGCCGCTCCCTTTGACCGCAAACACTACCGTCGAGGAACTGAAGGACAAAGCGCAGGGGGTCATCATGGTCGGTTATCGCGGGGTCGATATCTTCAGTCCGGATCGACACGCCTTGGAGCTGATCGACGAAGCCAGCAGTGACTTGGGCTCGCGCTTTTTTGTTCGTATCCGTGAGCAGATGGGTCTGGCGTATTATGTTGGCGCCAGTCAAATGCAGGGGCTGGTCCCGGGGTTGTTCCTGTTTTATCTCGGGACGGACCCGCAAAAAATCGAGCCAGTGCAAACGGCGCTGCTCGACGAGATCAATAAGCTCGCGGCGGAAGGCTTGACCAAGGACGAGCTGACGCGCGCGAAAAAGAAATTGATCGGGCAACAGCAGATCGCGAATCAAAGCAACGATTCCTTCGGCTACATGGCCGCGCTCGATGAGCTGTATGGGCTCGGCTTCGCCTATTACAAAGCGCTCGAACAAGAGGTGGAAGCGGTCACGCTGGAGGATGTGAAACGCGTGGCCTCGAAATATTTTCAAACCCAACCGCACGTTCTCGCGATCGTGCGGCCGCCGGATAAATGAAGCAGGGCGATTTCGAGCACGAGTGAGAGTCAAAAAACTTTAAGTTCGAGTCGTAATCGGGCTCGTGCTCGATTACTGATGAGTCATGGCCGAAGTCCAAACCACCACGCAGTCCGGGGAGCTTTCCCAGCGCTTCATTGAATTCGTCATGATGCAGGCGCAAAACGCCGCGCTCTTTCTCGGACAGATCCCAAATCCGCAGACTGGGCAGGGCGAAGTCAATCTGGAGCTGGCCCGGATGTTCATCGATCAGCTCGCGATGATCCAGGAGAAGACGCGCGGTAATCTGACGAACGAAGAATCGGCCGTGCTGCGAAACACTCTCTCGAATCTGCAGATGGCATTTGTGGAAGTGTCGCAGCAGAAAGGCGGAAGTGTCGCTGGATCTTCGCCAGAGGCGGCTCCCAAGGCGGAAACTCCACCGCCGTCAGAATCTTCGTCCGCGGAAACGACCCAGGCACCCGCAGCGCCGCCGGCAGACTCCGAATCGCGCAAGAAATTTACCAAGAGCTACGGCGCGTGATGAAGGGAGACGGCTCGACGGAGTCTCGCCCTACCAGGAGAGGCGACTCACCGTCCCGTGGGTAGGGCGAGACTCTGTCGAGCCGTCCCACGTTAGGTGCAGCCTTAGCTCTATCCGCGCGCGTATTGCTTACGTGCCCACCTCAGCTCCAAAACTTCGGAAGAAAGATAAGAGAATTGCGGAGATCGAAGTCGCCATTGACCCGGTCGAGGTCGCGGAAGACGCCGGTTTGCGGTACGTGAGCGACGATCAGCCTGGTTACACGCGGAAACCCAAGGGCGACGATTTCGAATACTTCGACACGGACGGCAAACCAATCCGGGACGAAACACGGGTCTTGCGGATCCGGCGGATCGCGATTCCACCCGCCTACAAGGATGTCTGGATTTGCCCCTCCCCCAATGGACACATCCAGGCGACGGCCCGCGACGCCCGCGGCCGGAAACAGTATCGTTACCACGAGCGTTGGCGGGAGGCGCGGGACGAGAACAAGTACGATCGCATGCTCGTTTTCGGCCAGGCCCTGCCCAAGATTCGCCGCCGGGTGAACAAGGACATGGGCTTGCGCGACCTGCCGCGGAACAAGGTCCTGGCCGCTGTGGTGCATCTGCTCGGGCGCACGTTCATCCGGATTGGAAACGAGGAGTATGCGCGGGAGAACAAATCGTTCGGCCTAACGACCATGCAAGGCCGTCACGTGGACGTAAAGGGCGCGAAACTCAGTTTTAGCTTCAAAGGCAAGAGCGGGGTGAAACATGAAATCGACGTGGACGACCGGCGGCTCGCAAACATCATTCGCAAACTCCAGGACCTGCCCGGGCAGGATATTTTTCAGTACGAAGACGAAACGGGCGAAGTGCGAAATGTGACTTCGCAGGACGTGAACGATTACTTGCAGGAGATCACCGGGGAAGAGTTCACCGCGAAAGATTTTCGGACTTGGGCCGGGACCGTGCTCACGGCGATGGCGTTGAGTGCGCAGGGGCCGGTGGAGAACGAGGCGCAGGCGAAAAAGAACATTAAGGATGCGATCGCGGCCGTGGCAAAAATTCTTGGCAACACGCCGACCGTTTGTCGGAAATGTTATGTGCATCCCGTGGTCCTGGAGTCTTACCTGGACGGCGACATGATCGAGGGTCTCAAGCAAAAAACCGAAGAAGCTCTGGCGGAGAACCTGGACGATCTGCGGGCGGAGGAGGCGGCCGTGATGGCGTTTCTCCAGGCTAAACTGGCGAAACTGAAGAAGTGATCGCTGTAGCCGCCTCGCTGTGCGAGGCGTCGATCGCCAGCTCTCAGAGGGACGTGCTTCCGTCCGTCCCATTCCGTGACTTGTGACAAAAAATGTAGAGGCGCTCGCCGCGGCGAGCGCCTGTCTTGTTGGTTAGGCGCTTGGCACAAGCGCCTCTACATTCTCGCCTCGCATTGCGAGGCGGCTACAGTCACCGCGTGCGCGGTGGGGGAGTTGAGGAGGTGCGACGTGGCGCTTTCGGAGATTTTTTCACAGTGATCGTGTCGGCCGGGGGCTTTTGCTCCTCCGGATATTTTTTTGTGCTGGGCCAGATCAAGCGCCACGGTTGCGCCTTCACTGTCGCCGTGAGCTCTTTGACGTTCGCGCCGCTTTCCTTTAGATCCGGCCCCAACTGACTGACTTCGGCGAGGATGACCTTCAGCTTCTCGGACGATTCGCGAAAATTTTGCAGGGTGAGCTGAATATTATCGTTACTGGCCAGATCGGTGCTGATCTTCTCGACGTTCTTCAGCGCAACAGAAATCGAACTGTCACGCGCGGTCATATTGGTGAGGTTTTCCGCGAAGGTGCGCATCTGGGCCAGCGCCATGTTCAACTGCGAGTACTCGTCGGTAATCCGGCTGAGGTTCTGCGCCGTGGTTTGAAGTTCCTTCAAAGTGCCCGTGGCTTCGACCGCGACCGGCTTCACGATATCCAGCATTTTCGAGATCGATTCGCCGAAGTCGGGTACGCGTTCGCCGGCGAACATTTCGCCGTCGTTGGCGCGGCCGGAGCTTTCGTTGCCCTGGGTAAAGTCGATCGCCGTCTCCCCCAGGAGACCGAGGGTAATGAGTCGCGCCTTGGCGTCCCGATAGACGCCCGCGACCTTGTCCACCCGAACATCGATCCGTGCTTCATACTTCGGCTTGGTCTCAACAATCACTGCCGGCGTGGCGTTTGGTTTGGGCGTGGCGGTCGGCGTCATGTTGGGATCCACCGGCCGGAGCGCGTTCGCGGCGGCTTCGGCGCGCTTCGCGTCTTCTTTCGAGACCGGTGAATACAATTTCTCTACCTGGCCAATCTTTCTGCCCGCGAGCAAGACGGGCGCGCCGAGTTTGATCCCGGCGGCGTTATCCAAATAAATCCGGTAGGTCACGAGCGGTTTGAAGAGGCCGGGCGCGCCGAGCAGGATCAGGATGCCGGTCAGGACGGCGACAGTCACGAGCACCAGCAGGCCGGTCAGGATTTCATTTCGTTTCAATTGCATCTTTGCTTCCTTCCAGGATCGGTCCTTCGGTGCTGCCGCTCAAGAACTGCGCCACCACCGGGTTCTCCGATTGTTTGAACTGCTCGGGTTCACCTGCCTCGATTATTTTCCCCTGATACAGCATCGCCATTTTCGTGCCGACCCGGAATGCGCTGTCCATCTCGTGCGTGACGATAACCGAAGTCACCTTGGATTTCTCCGTGAGACTTATGATCAATTCGTCGATGACCGAGCTAATGACCGGGTCGAGGCCCGCGGAAGGCTCGTCGAACAGGATGAGCTCCGGGTCCATCACGAGAGCGCGCGCGAGGCTAACCCGCTTCTTCATCCCGCCGCTCAGTTCGGAAGGCATCTGAGTCTTCGCGTCGAGCATGCCGACCAAGCTCAGCTTTTCGTCGACGATCCGGTCGATCTCGTCCCGACTGTTATCGGTCAATTCCTCCAGCGGCAGCGCAACGTTGTCGCGGACGTTACGGGAACTGAGCAGCGCGGAGTATTGATAGACCATCCCGATGCGGGTGCGAATTTGCCCGAGCTTGCGGCGCGGCAAACGCGAAATTTCGAATTGCTTGAAAAAGACCGAGCCACGGGTCGGTGCCAGGATGCCGAGAATCAGACGCAGGATGGTGCTCTTGCCACTGCCGCTCTGGCCCATGATCACGACCCGGTCCAGCGGCTCGACCGTGAGCGACACGCCCTGGAGCACTTTTTTTTCCTCGAACTCGAGATGAACATCGCGGAGCTCGACGACTGGAGGTGTGGGAGCGTCTTCCATTAAGTAGGAGAGAAGACAGTGTAAACGACGTTGAAGAGCGTATCGAAGCCGATCACCGTGGTGATGGCGGTGACGACGCTGGAAGTAGTGGAAGTGCCGACGCCCGCCGCGCCGCCTTTGACCTCGAGCCCGCGATAGCAGGCAATCGCGCCAATGAGCAGCCCGAACAAGAGGCTCTTGATGATCCCGGTGACGATGTCCTTGATCAGGAGGCTGTGCAGAACCAGGTCGCTGAAATAAATCCAGGCGATGCTGAAGTATGCTTTCGAGATGAGAAAAGTCGCGAAGACCGCGGCGGTGCACGAGATGACCGAGAGGCACGGCATCAGCGCGAAAAGCGCGAGCAATCGTGGCGCGACCAGAAAGCGTAGGGGACTGATGCCCATGGCTTCGATCGCCTCCACTTCCTCCGATACCTTCATGGTGCCGAGTTCGGCGGTAAACGCCGCGCCAATGCGCGCCGCGAGCATGATTCCGGTCAGAAGCGGCCCGAGTTCTCGCGTGAAAGCGATCGAGACGAGACCCGGGATGAGCCGTTCCATGCCGAAGCGTTCCAGTTGATATCCAGTCAGGAGCGCCATGGTCAGCCCGAGAAAAAAAGAAACCATCGCTACCAGGGGCACGGAGCCGACGCCGGCGCGCTCGGTGTGCCGAAAGAAACTCGCGGCGCGGAAGGGAGCGCGGCCACGCCGCACGTTTTCCATCGTCTCCGTGAACGTGTAGACGATGAACCAAAACATGCTCCCGACTTCGCGCAGGAGATTTCGGCCCGTGTGGCCGATTCCTTGTACGACCAGGACCGGGTTGGTTTGAATCGTCCCGCTGGAGTCGGCGCCCGCGTTATTTGGTTCGGCCATGTTCACGGGGAAGTTGCCCCAGTTCCATACCGTGCAAAGGGAAAAGCTGCTGCGAAGCGGCAACCAGGCGAAGAAAATAGGCTGGGAGGCGAGTTGCGCCTGCAGCAAAAGGGAATCAAGAAAAACCAAAGAGCGTCGTCGCAATCTAGAAATAGCGCGTGTATAAGCGGCGTCTCTCAACTCTCATTCGCAATGGATAATTCTTCAAAAATCGAATGACCGATCTTCCTCCATTTTCGCTGGTCATCCCTGCATTCAACGAAGCGAGCCGGATTGGACAAAGCTTGCGTGACGCGCTGGCTTATCTGCAAACCGCGAGTCCGGAGAGCGAGCTCATTGTCGTAAACGACGGCTCGACCGACGCAACCTCCGAAATCGTGCGTGAAGCCTTTGCCGCCCCCGGCTCGATCGCAACGCGCTTGATAGAGCACTCGCCCAATCGCGGCAAGGGCGCCGCCGTGCGCGATGGCCTTCGCGCAGCGACCAAACCAATCGGGTTGTTTTCCGATGCCGATTTCTCCACCCCGATCGAGGAAACGCCGAAACTGATTCGGCCCATTGCCGATGGCGAGGTGGATGTCGCGTTTGGTTCGCGCGCTTTGGATCGGCGGTTGATCGGTCACCGGCAGCCGTGGCGGCGCGAACAGGGAGGGCGCGCTTATAATCTCATCGTCCGAGCTGCGACCGGTCTTCCTTTTTGGGACACGCAGTGCGGATTCAAAGCTTTCCGCCTCGAGGTTTTCCGCCCCGTTCTCGAACGAGCGCTAACGGACGGATTCGGTTTCGATGTTGAGCTGCTTTACCTCGCGCGAAAGGCGGGTCTCAGGATGCGCGAGATCCCCGTGCGCTGGAATCATTACGAGGGAAGCAAGATGCGTCTGGTGCAGGACACCGCCCGCATGTTGCAGGAAATCCTGACGCTCCGGCTGCGCGGGAAAATGTAGAAGGCGCCCCCGCGGCGAGCGCCTTTCGTTTGGATCAGGCGCTTGGCACAAGCGCCTCTACATTCCGTTCTCGATCATCTCCGCAAACTGGGAGAAGAAGTAACTGGCATCGTTCGGTCCCGGCGCAGCTTCCGGGTGATATTGCACACTAAAGACCGACAGTTCGCGATGGCGCATTCCCTCGACCGTGCCGTCGTTCAGGTTGATGTGCGTAACCTCCATCTCCTTCGGCAACGAATCCGCGTCCACGGCGAAGCCGTGATTCTGCGAAGTGATCGCGACCTTGCCGGTGCGCAAATCTTTCACCGGTTGATTGCCGCCGCGGTGCCCAAATTTTAGTTTGAAAGTCTTGCCGCCGACGGCGAGTCCCAGCACTTGATGTCCGAGGCAAATTCCGAAGACCGGCTTCTTGCCCATCAACCCGCGCAAAGCCTCGTGGGTGTATTGCAACGCCGACGGATCGCCCGGGCCGTTGGAAAGAAAAACTCCATCCGGATTCAGGGCCATCACCTCATCCGCGGTCGTGATGGCAGGAACGACGGTGACGGCGAAACCATTCTGGCGCAGACGGCGCAGGATGTTTTCCTTGATCCCGTAATCGTAGGCGACCACGCGATAACGCACGGGCGGCAAGGGCTGCCGGGTGATTTCATCGTTGTTGCCGCTCGCCACCGACCAGGTCGCACTGAGCTGATCGTCCGGATCCCATTGATAAGGAGCGGCGGTGCTGACCTCGCGCACGTAGTCCATTCCGATTACGCCTTGACCCGCGACGGCCCGCGCCACCGCTTCCTTTTCGGAAAGCGCTTCACTGGTCAGGCACGCTTTCATCGCGCCGCGTTCGCGCAGGTGTCGCGTCAGCGCTCGCGTGTCGATCCCCTGCACGCCGGGGATTTTCCAACGCAGCAGATAATCTTCGAGCGATGATTCCGAACGCCAGTTACTCGGGATTTCGCTCAACTCCTCGATGACGAATCCGCGGACGTGCGGCTCCCTGCTTTCCTGGTCGAGCGCGTTCGTCCCGTAATTTCCGATCAGGGGATAAGTCATGGCCACGATCTGGCCGCGGTAGGATGGGTCGGTCAGGACTTCCTGATAGCCGGTCATTGAAGTGTTGAAGCAGACTTCGCCGACGGCGGAGCCCGTGGCGCCAAATGATTCCCCTGCAAAAATCCGACCGTCTTCGAGGGCGAGAATTGCGCGCATGCTCGCGAGACCTAAGCAGCTTTAATCGCGCGCGAAAGTCGAAAGCTTAAACTCCTGATCCTGTTTACTCGTCGTGCTCGTGCTCGTCCGATTCCGATCACGAGAAAGCCCGAACCGCTTTCGCGGTTCGGGCTTTGAAAATATTACCCCGCAGATGCCGTTAAGGCGGATATCCCGTTCCCTTTCGGTAACGGGCGGATAACCGCCGCACGAGCGTCTGACTTCCAATTAAGGCATGTCATCTTCCCATGCAGCCAAGCCTCCTGGTCAATGAAATATCGGTCCGGGAATCACACCTGTAATCTCGAACACCGCAGGGTAAATGGTTGAGAGTTCTCGGTTGAGAGTTGAGCGAAAAGCTCTGGTTTCCATCCCAACCCTCAATCAAAAACTCTCAACGCTATCAAAGAACTATTCCCGTAGTTCCACTCCCAATTCCCGCTGCAACCGCTCGCGAATCTTCGCGTGGACCACGGTGATTTCGTCGTTCGTCAGTGTGCGAGTTTTGTCGCGGTATGTCAACGTATATGCCAGCGACTTTTTTCCGGCGCCTAAACTCACCGCTTCTTTCCCGCTGAAAAGATCGAAAAGCTCGACGCTCGCAAGCAACGGCTCGCGCGCCCCTTCGATCGTCACCATGATTTCGGCATGACTTAATTTTTCCGGGACGATCATTGCGATGTCGCGCGCGACCGCAGGAAATTTTTCGATTTCGCGAAAGCTTGCGTCACGAGCGCTCGCGACGAGGCCGGATTGAATCCCGATCTCCGCCACAAACACTGGCGCGAAAGTCCCCAGCGCTTCGGCGTGCGCGGCGGCCAGCTGCCCCAGAAATCCGACCACAGTCGGGCCCGATAAAATATCCGCGCTGAGGGAAAGGTTGGCTTTCTCCGATCGCCGGAAAGAAAGATCTGCGATTCCAATCGTTTCGATCACGCCTTTCAAATCGAAGAGATCGAGGCGCCTCGATTCGGAACGCCAGTGCGCGTTGCTCTCAGCGCTTCCGGAAAAAGCAAACGCCAGGCTTCTTTTTTCCGCAGCGTTCTCCGGGGAAAAAACGTGTCCCAGCTCGAAGAGGCGAATGCTCGAAGCGCCCGACCGAACGTTGCGCGCCATGATATCCACCAGACCGGAAAGAAGTGTCGGCCGCAGGGCAACGTGGTCTTCGCTCAATGGATTGCGCAGCTCGAGCGCGCCAGCGCCGAACAAACCGGCCTTGCGCGGGATCAACGCCGAAGTGCGCGCTTCCGAAAGTCCTCGGGCGACGAGTCGCTGTCGCAGGGCGGACTCGAAATCGTAGGCGCGATCAGCTTCGGATTCGGGCGTGAACCGACTCCGATCGGTCGCCGGGACGCGCTCGATTCCAAACACGCGCACGACTTCTTCGATTAAGTCCGCTTCGCGTTGCACATCGGACCGGTAACTTGGAATGCGCCATGAAGTCTTCTCGTCGCCGCTGCGTGCGTGCTCCAAGCCGAAGCTTTGGAGAATTTGATCGATCCGTTGATTTGGAATCCGCACGCCGATGAGCTGCGTGCACCGCTCGTAGCGCAGCGAAACATCCTTGGGTGTTGCGGGAAGTTCTCCGGCTGTGGCAATTTCGGGAGAAGGAATCCCGCCCGCAAGTTCGCGGATCAGCTCGGCGGCGCGGTGCGATGCAGGCAGAATCATGGCGGGATCGACGCCGCGCTCGAAACGGTAACTCGCGTCGCTCGGCAAATTCAATCTCCTCGCCGTGCGCCTGACGCTTCCGGGGCGGAAGTACGCGCTCTCGAGGAGCACATTTGTCGTCGTTTCCGTCACTCCGGTATCTTCGCCGCCCATCACGCCAGCGAGACCGATCGCTTGGACCGCGTCGGCAATGACGAGATTATCCGAGCCTAACGAATACGTCTTTCCATCAAGCGCGAGAAAGTTTTCGTTTTCGTTCGCGAACCGGACGTGAATTCCACCCGTCAACTTGTCGGCATCAAAAGCGTGGGTGGGCTGGCCGATCTCCAGCATTACGAAATTACTGATGTCCACAATGTTGTTGATGGACCGCAGTCCGACTGCCTCCAATTTCGCGCGCAACCAATCCGGGCTCGGGCCGACCATGACGTTCTCGATCCCCCGCGCGGAATAAAATGGACAGTCGTTAGGCGCGGAAATCTCGATGGGAGGGCGAGGCTCCGGCCGAGCCGTGGTGGATGACTTTGGTTGCGGCGGCTCGGGCGGAGCCTCGCCCTCCCCTTGTCGCTCCGGGCCTCGCAGTGGCTTTGCGGTCAGCGCTGCAATTTCGCGTGCCAAACCAAAATGGCTCAGGAGATCCCCGCGGTTCGGCGTGATCTCGACATCCAAAACGGTGTCTGCGGGAAAGAGCGAAACGATCGGTGCGCCGATTTTTGCTTCGGGCGAAAGAATCAAAAGTCCGTCACTTTCCTCGGAGAGGCCGAGTTCGCTCGGGCTGCAAAGCATTCCCTGCGATTCGACTCCACGCAGTTTGCTCGCCTTGATTTTCAGGTCGTTCACCAGAACGGCGCCGGGCAGAGCGAGCGGAACTTTGTCGCCCACTTTGTAATTTTTCGCGCCACAAACGATCTGGCGCGTTTGTCCGCTGCCGTCATCGACCTGGCAAATAGTCAAGCGATCCGCGTTCGGATGGGGCGCAGAGGCTGTGATTTGTGCCACGACTACTTTGTCGAAATTCGCGCCGCGCTTTTCGATCCCTTCGATCTCGATGCCGGCCAGCGTGAGCAGTTCAGCGAGCTCTTCCACGCGCGAAGGCAACTCGACAAATTCGCGCAGCCAGTTGACGGAGAATTTCATGTGGAAATGTGTGTCATCCCGAGCCGCGCAGACGGCGAGGGACCTCGCAAGCGAAGTGTAGAGAAGCTTGCGCAATTCGCGGGCTATCCGCGCGAGCGGCGTCGTCCAGGCGCAAGCTAATCCGTGTTGCAACTGTGAGGTCCCTCGCCGTCTGCGCGGCTCGGGATGACACGCTCCTTAGAAGCGTCGTCATGATGCGAATTGCCTCAAGAACCGAAGGTCGTTCCCCGCAAACAATCGGAGATCCGGCACACCGAACAAAATCATGGCGAGGCGATCCATCCCCAGGCCGAAAGCGAAACCGCTCCATTTTTCCGGATCGTAGGCATCATCTTTTCGCGCTTTGTTTACCTCTTCGAAAACCGCCGGATGCACCATTCCGCAGCCGCAAACTTCCAGCCATTTCTCGCCGCCCTTGAGCGCCTTCGATTTTACATCGATCTCGAAACTGGGCTCGGTGAATGGAAAATAATGTGGCCGGAAACGGATCTGGGAATCTGCGCCGAACAGCTCGCGCAGAAAAAACTCGAGCGTCCCTTTCAGGTCCGCGACGCTAACATTCTCATCAACGTAGAGCCCCTCGATCTGGTAAAATTGGGCGCTGTGGGTGGCGTCCACTTCATCACGACGATACGCGGCGCCCGGAGCGATGACGCGAATCGGCGGCGGCGCGCTTTCCATGGTGCGGATCTGCACGGTCGAAGTGTGGGTGCGGAGCACGCGACCATCGGGCAGAAAAAAAGTGTCCTGTTCGTTTCGAGCCGGATGATCGGGCGCGGTGTTGAGCGCGTCGAAGCAATGCCATTCCGTTTCCACGTCGGGTCCTTCGGCGAGCGCAAAACCCATTCGCCGGAAAATGCCGATGCCGCGATCGAGCATTTGGGTGAGGGGATGAAGCGAGCCGAGCTCGGCCGCGGTGCCGGGAAGTGAGATATCGAGATTGGCCAGCTCACTCGCTTCCTTCGCCGCGCGGAGACGCTCCGCGCTTTGCTGGATCGCGGCGGTGACCGCGTTGCGCGCTTCATTCAGGAGCTTGCCCACGATCGGGCGCTCTTCCTTGCTGAGCGACTTCATCCGGTCGGCCCAGGCCGAAATGCTGCCGCCGCGGCCGAGGTAACGGACGCGCACGGCTTCGAGCGTCTGCTCGTCGGTGGCGTCGCCAATCTCGCGCAAGGCGGCCAAGCGCAGTTCTTCCAGTGCGTGCGTCATTGAAAAAGAACGTTCAACGTCCCGGGCTCACCGTCCAACATCCAATTCAGGGAACTGTAGCGGCGTCTATGACCGCCGAACGCTGACTATGTTGATCCGGTCTCGGCGGTCATAGACCGCCGCTCCAGGCTACGCCGCTTTTTTCGATTTCGCTTTCTCTTCGAGAGCGGCTTTCACCTGCTCGACAATTCCCTTGAACGCGACTTCGTCGGTGATGGCGAGGTCGGAAAGGATCTTGCGATCGAGGCCGATGTTCGCGGCCTTGAGACCTTCGGCGAAACGGCTGTAGGTGAGACCGAGCGCGCGCACGGCGGCATTCAAGCGCTGGATCCAAAGGTAACGGAAAGTGCGCTTGCGCGTTTTGCGATCGCGATAGGCCCAATATTTTCCTTTCATCGTCGCGTCTTTTGCGTAACGGAAGAGTTTCGAACGGCGGCCGCGGTAACCCTTGGCTTGATCTAGAACGCGTTTGCGTCGCTCCCGGCTGGCCGGGGCGTTGGTGGCTCTTGGCATTTTGTTTTATCCGGCGGCTGCCGGACTCCTCTTTCAGCGAATTGTTCTTTTAATTATGATCTGCGCGACCTCATTCGCTGATTCGGTTCCGCTTGGCAGGACCAGGTGAGCAGATCGTCGCGGCGCCATCGGGCGTTCGCGGGCCGGAAAAGTAGCTGGTTTGGAGGTTGATGCAACCTCGCTCAGTCGAAGATTGAATGTTCCGTGACGCGCAATTCCTTGTTGTCATCCCGAGCCGCGCAGACGGCGAGGGACCTCGCAATCGCAGATTGATCCCCTTGAAACCGAAAGCGGGCCACGCGGATGAGTGGTTGAACGTTTTCCCATTTAAGTTGGCAGGCAGTTTCGTTGTGAGGTCAGCGCTCCTCCCAGGTCGCGATCCCGTCTGCGCGGCTCGGGATGACAGCCGATAACGCCGCGATCTCGTCCGAACCAGATTATTGCATTGGCCGCGGACTGAGCCGCTCCTAAAATCGCGTCATGGAATGGCTCAGTCGTCATCGGCGCTTGGTGGTGGCGGCGATCTGCGCATTCTGCGCCGGCGTGATCATCGCGGTCCATTTCTTTCCTGACTTCCCCTTCGTCTCGGCCAGTTGGCGGCAGGAGCAAAACTACGAAAATTTCCTCCAGCGCGAGGGCCGCAAGACAGCGACGCGGCCGGAATTTGTTTTTCTCGGAATCGACCAAAGCAGCCTCGAGCTCCCCCCTTTTTCGCCCGAGGAAATCGAGGGCAATCGCGCTCTCCAACTGATGACGCAGGGACCGTTCCCATGGTCGCGGGAAGTTTGGACGCTCTTGCTCGACCGGCTTTTTGGCGCCGGGGCGCGGTTCGTTCTCTTTGATGTGCTGTTCAACCGGCCGAACGAGGCAGATCCGGCGCTGCACGACGCGCTCGAGCGATATCGCGACCGCGTGGTCGTGGCCGCGAACATCGACGTAGCCAATGCCAACCAGATTATCGTCCCGAACGAAACGCTGATCCCAGCTCCGGCCATGGCGGATGATCGCGTAGGTTTCGTTAACTTCTGGCCGGACAAACTGGATGGAATCATTCGGGGGATCTATTTCACCCGGTCGGAACGTGAACTGGCCGGCCTAAAGGCTTTCCCGGGGGACGAAGTGTTCGAGTCCTTCTCGGCGCGCGCGCTCGAAAAACTTGGACAACCAGGCGCGGTCCTGCGGGATCAACGCCAACATCCAATTCGTTTCAGCCAGAACGGTGTTTATCCGCCGCAGCCGCTCTACGGGATTTTCGATCCGAAGCTGTGGCACGCGAATTATGGCGACGGCAGCTTCTTCAAGAACAAGATCGTCATTGTCGGTCCCTCCGCCCAGGTCTTCCATGATTTTGTCCCGACGCCGATGGAGCCGGACACGCCTGGTCCGGTCTTGCATCTGGAGGCGATTGCGGCGGCACTCGACCGCGAATTTCTGCGTAACACTTCCGAGACTACCAATCTGGCTCTGGTCGCGGGCGCCGGATTGCTGGCCTGGGTCCTTATTGCACTCGTCAGGCGGCCGTTCACTTCCCTGCTGGCGTTGGTGGGAGTGACGGCAGGCTATCTCGCTTTCGCCCGCATCGCCTACGATCGCGCCGGGTTGCTCATTGTGGTCGTCCCCGTGCTGATCGCGTTTCTCGGCGGCGGTTTTCTCTCGTTAGGTTTCGAATATGTCCTGGAACGAATCGAGAAAATGCGCACCCGGCGGACGCTCGAGCGTTACGTTTCAAAAAATCTCGTCCGAGAAATTCTCGATAATCCCGACAGCTTTTACAGCAGTCTGCGCGGTGTGCGTCTTCCGGCCACCATCCTTTTCTCCGATATCGTCGGATTCACCGCCATGACCGAGAGCGCCGATCCCGAGCAGGTGGTGAAACAGCTCAATGAATACCTGAGCCGCATGACCGCCGCGGTCTTCCAGCATAACGGCACGCTCGACAAATTCATCGGCGATGCCGTCATGGCTGTGTGGGGCAACGTCAGCAGCCGGGGCGTGGCGGAAGACGCGAAATCCTGCGCGCGCGCGGCCGTCGCCATGCGGCGCGAGCTGCGCGCCCTCAATGAAAAATGGCAGGCGGAAGGGATCGCGCCTTTCGCCATCGGCATCGGCATCAATCACGGCGATGTCGTGGGAGGCAACATTGGTTCGCAGGAAAAAGCCGACCCCACCGTGATCGGCGACGCGGTTAACCTCTCTTCGCGTCTCGAAGCGCTCACGCGGACCTACCCGGTCGACATCCTGATCGGCGCGAGCGCGAGCGAGTTGATTCGTGACGAATTCCATCTTCGAAGCGTTGCGCTCGTCCAGGTGAAAGGGAAAACCAAGCCGGTCGAGATCTTCACCTTGATCGGAGCGAAGAACGACGGTGGCGATCAGGAGTTTTTGCAAAGGCTGGAGACCTACGAAGCCGGGTTTCGCAAATTCCGCGAACGCGATTTCACCCAGGCAAAGATTCTGTTCTCGCAGTTCCTCGAATTTTATCCGGCCGACGGCCTCGCGAAAATGTATCTGGAGCGCGCGCGCGAATACGAAGAGCAGCCGCCCGATCAGGCGTGGAATGCAGTGGAAGTCTTCAAGAAGAAGTAGGACTTCTGCCGAATTCCTCTTTCCGGGCGGGTGACTGAGTTCCGCCCTGATTTCTTCGAGAAATGACTGGATAGAGACAAACTTGGTGATTCATTCCCCACCTCCATGAAAACTGTCCTGGTGACCGGGGGCGCCGGCTATAAAGGGTGCGTCCTCGTTCCGAAACTTCTCTCGGCCGGCTATGCGGTCGTGGTCTATGACCTGATGCTCTTCGGCTCGGCTGGGTTGCCTTCGCATCCGAATTTGAAAGTTGTCACCGGAGACATCCGCGATATGGACAAGTACGCGGAGGCGGTGAAGGGCTGCGAGTTTGTCATTCACATGGCCTGCATCTCGAACGATCCGAGTTTCGACCTCGATCCGTCGCTCAGCCGGACAATCAATTACGAGTGTTTCGAGCCGCTGGTGCTGGCCAGCAAAACGGCCGGTGTGAAGCGCTTTGTCTATGTCTCCAGCAGCTCAGTCTATGGCGTGAGCGACTCTCCGGAAGTGACGGAGGAACATTCACTCGTGCCGCTGACCGACTACAACAAATACAAGGGACTCTGCGAACCGATCCTCTTCCGGCATCAGTCGCCCGATTTCACCTGCGTGACCATCCGGCCGGCCACCGTCTGCGGTTATTCGCCGCGGATGCGGTTTGATTTGACGGTGAACATCCTGACCAATCACGCCTACAACAGAGGAGCTATCACCGTCTTTGGCGGGGACCAACAGCGCCCGAACATTCACATCGACGATGTCTGTGAGCTGTACGTCGAATTGCTGGCGATGCCGGCGGAAAAAATTGCCGGAGAGATTTTCAACGCGGGCTATCAGAACCAGACCGTGAACGAACTGGCTGAGATTGCGAAGCAGATCGTCGAGGAAGAATTTCCAGAGAAGAAACCGATCCGCATCGAGCGCACAACCAGCGACGATAATCGCTCCTACCGCATCACCTCGCGCAAGATCGCCGAGAAACTTGGCTGGGGGCCGAAGCGGACGATACAAGACGCTGTGCGTGACCTCTGCCGCGCGTTTAAGGCCGGAAAATTTCCGGGCGATACCTTGAAGGATGACGCATTCATCAACGTAAAGACGGTCAAAGCCCTGAGTTTGAAATAGGAAGGGCAACGAAATGAGCGTGCCCAAGATCGCCGTCGTTACCGGAGGGGCTGGCTTTATCGGCAGCCATATGGTCGATCTCTTATTGAGCGAAGGTTTTCGCGTTCACGTGATCGATAATTTGGTCGGCGGACGCCTCGAGAATCTTGCTCATCGAAAAGACGATCCGAATCTGGTGGTCGAAACGCGCGACATTCTCGATCTCTCTCCCGACGACAAACTTTTTGCGGACGCCGAATACGTTTTTCATTTCGCCGGCATCGGCGACATCGTTCCCTCAATCGATAAGCCGGTGGATTATCTGTCCACGAACGTTTTGGGAACCGTTAAGGTGCTGGAATGCGCCCGGCACGCGAAAGTCCGGAAGTTGGTTTATGCCGCTTCATCGTCCTGCTATGGTCTCGCCGATGTGCCCACACGCGAGGACGCGCCGATTCAACCCGAGTATCCTTATGCCCTCAGCAAGTACATGGGCGAAGAGGCGGTGCTGCACTGGGGCAGAGTTTACCGGCTGCCGGTTAATTCGATCCGCATCTTCAATGCGTACGGCACGCGCTCCAAGACGTCAGGGGCGTATGGCGCGGTCTTTGGCGTTTTCCTTGCGCAGAAAATCGCGGACAAACCATTTACCCTCGTCGGCGATGGGACGCAGCGGCGCGATTTCCTTTTCGTCACCGATGTAGCGCGCGCCTTTTTCCTGGCCGCAACGACCGACCGTGTGAATGAAATTTTCAATCTGGGCGCGGGCCATCCGCAAACCGTGAATCGTTTGATCGAATTGCTGGGCGGAGGCGAAGTCGTCCGTCTGCCGAAACGGCCCGGAGAACCGGATTGCACGTGGGCCGACATCACCAAAATCCAGCGCGACCTCGGCTGGAAACAGCTCGTCTCCTTCGAGGAAGGCGTCGCGCAGATGCTAAGAAATCTTGATTACTGGCGGCAGGCGCCGGTTTGGGATCCGGTCTCGATTGCCGGCGCGACGAAGAACTGGTTCGCGTTTCTCGAGGGCAAAACCGCGTGAGCACCTCCCCGCCTCAAAACAGTTTTCAGCGGAAGATTAAAACCCGCGAGCAATTGCGTGAAGCCATCGGACCGCGCCCCCGAGACAAGAAGGTGATCATATGTCACGGCACGTTCGATCTGGTGCATCCGGACCATATCCGGCACCTGATGTATGCGAAGGATCACGCCGATATTCTCGTCGCCAGCCTTACCTCCGACGCGCACATCAACAAGGCGAATTTCCGCCCGTTCGTGCCCCAGGATCTGCGGGCCATGAATCTCGCCGCGCTCGAGTGTGTTGACTTCGTCGTCATCGACGAAGACGCGACGCCGATCGAGAACCTGACCTTCATCCAGCCGGATTTTTTTGCCAAGGGCTACGAATATTCCGCCGAAGGAATCCATCCCAGGACGCGGGAGGAGATGGCTGCGATCGAATCGTACGGGGGCGAGCTTCTTTTCACCCCCGGCGATCTTGTGCTCTCCTCCTCCGCCATCATCGAGGCGACGCCGCCCAACCTCGCGATGGAAAAGCTTCTGGCGTTACTCGATTCGGAAGGGCTTAATTTTGGCGACCTCAAAGCCGCTTTGTCGAAGCTGAAAGGTGTGAAGGTCCACGTGGTCGGCGACACCATCGTGGATTCCTACACTTACTGTTCGCTGATTGGCGGAACGGCGAAAACGCCCACTTTTAGCGTGAAGTACGAGCATGAGGTGGATTTTCCCGGCGGCGCCGCGGTCGTGGCCAAGCATTTGCGACAAGCCGGCGCGGAGGTGGTTTTCTCTACGGTTCTCGGCGAGGACACGCTGAAGGACTTCGTCTTGAAAGATCTGGAAGCCGCCGGCATCGAGTGCCATGCCGTCATTGATCCGTCGCGACCGACGACTCAAAAAAACGCCTTTATCACGAATGGCTATCGATTGCTCAAGGTGGACAAGCTGGATAATCGCCCAATCTCCGAACATACGGTCGGCGCTCTCAAGGCCGAACTGGCCAAGCACGAAGTAGATGTCGTCGTCTTTAGCGATTTTCGGCACGGCATTTTCAACAAGTTCACGATCCCGCAGCTCACCGAAGCCTTGCCTGCGGGCGCGATGCGAGTGGCCGACAGCCAGGTTGCCAACCGCTGGGGCAATATTCTCGAGTTCCAGGATTTCGATTTAATTACGCCAAACGAACGCGAAGCCCGCTTCGCCCTCGGCGACCAGGATTCGACCATCCGCCCGCTGGCGCTCGACCTTTACAAGAAGGCCGGCTGCAAGCTGCTCATCCTGAAACTCGGCGAACGTGGCATGATCACGTATCGCGCGCCTAGCCCGCAGGTGCGTTCGTTTTTTACGGTCGACAGTTTTGCCGACAAAGTAGTCGATGCGGTGGGCGCGGGTGATGCGCTCCTCTCCTACGCTACGCTTTCCATGGTTGCGACGAAGTCGAACGTTATAGGTTCCATCCTCGGGGCGCTCGCGGCTGCGGTGGCCTGCGAGAATGACGGGAATAACCCAGTGAAGCCCGAAGATGTTTTGAAGAAGCTCAATGCGCTGGAAAAGCGTTCCCGCTTCGAATGAGAGTTGCGGTCGTGGGTTTGGGTGTGCAGGGGCGCAAACGTCGCGCGATCGCCGGGGATCAAGTCGTAGCCGTGGTCGATCCGGTCGCGTCCGGGATTGATTTTAAGCGAATCGAAGATGTGCCGCTCGCATCGTACGACGCGGCCTGCGTGTGCGTTCCCGATCAGGAGAAATTCGCGATCCTTCGGCATCTTCTCGCGAACGGAAAACACGCGCTCGTGGAAAAACCGTTGCTCGGTTCGCCCGCCGAAATCCGCCAGTTAATCGAATTCTCACGAGCCAAAGGAGCGACGTGCTATACCGCGTATAACCACCGGTTCGAGCCGCACATCGCCAGCCTGAAACAGATTCTCGATTCCGGAAGTCTCGGCCGAATCTATCTCGCAAAATTCTTTTACGGCAACGGCACCGCTCGGGACGTGCGCAACTCGCCGTGGCGGGACAAAGACCTGGGTGTTTTCTCCGACCTCGGTTCGCACATGCTCGACATGGCACATTTTCTTTTCGGCCCGCACGATGAGGTGGGCGAATTGTGGAGCGCGGATCGTTTTGAAAACAAGGCGCCCGATCACGTCCTCTTTGGTTACCGCGGCCACCGCGTACTCGAAATGGAAGCAACCCTCCTATCCTGGCGGAATACTTTTCATCTCGATCTCTTCGGGGAACTCGGCAGCGCTCACATCGATTGTCTCTGCAAGTGGGGACCGAGCACGCTCACAGTGCGCAAACGAATCCTGCCGAGCGGTCGGCCGGAAGAAACCGTCGAGGTCCTCGAACAACTGGATCCGACCTGGCAGCTCGAATACGATCACTTCCTTCAGTGTTGCCGCACCGGAGAAACCAACCTCGAGAATGATATTTGGATTCACGGAAAAATCGAGGAGCTCGGCGGGTTAATTGAGGTTCATCCATGATCACGAATCTTTACGACTCACCACGCAAACCTGCTCGCGCCGTCGTGCTCGGGGCCGGTGGATTCATCGGCGGCGCGGCCGCGCGCCGCCTGCGCGCCGAAGGCATTGAAGTCGCGGCGCTCGGCCGGAGCGTGTGCGATCTGCTTGCGTCCGACGGCGCAAACCGTCTCGCCGCGGAGTTGCAGCCTGATGACACGCTGGTCTTCGTCTCGGCCCGCGCGCCGGTCAAAAACGTCGCGATGCTGATGGAAAATGTGCGCATGGGCGAGGCCGTCTGTGTCGCGCTGAAGAGCCAACCCGTTGCTCACGTTGTTTACATCAGTTCCGATGCTGTCTACAAAGATTCGCCCGAACCGCTTTCCGAATCTTCCTGCGCCGAACCCGGCAGCCTTCACGGCATCATGCACCTGACGCGTGAGGTGATGTTGCGAAGCGAATTTCCCGGGCCCCTCGCCTTCGTGCGCCCCACGCTCACCTACGGTCTAGGCGATCCGCATAATGGTTATGGACCAAACCGCTTCCAGCGCCTGGCGGTCGAGGGCAGATCTATCGTGCTCTTCGGTGAAGGTGAGGAACTGCGCGATCACGTAATGTTGGACGATATTGGCGAATTGGTGTTGCGCATCGTGCTCCATCGCAGCACTGGCATCGTCAACGCCGTCACTGGAGAGGTCGCCTCTTTCCGTGCTCTGGCTGAATTCATCGCGGGCCAATTTAAGCCTTCTGTCGCCATCGAGAATTCCAAGCGCACTGGCCCGATGCCGCATAATGGTTTTCGCGCCTTTGCGCCGAGCGCAGCACTCGCCGCGTTTCCAGGATTTGCGTTTTCACCGTGGCGTGAGGGCTTGGCCAAGCTGTGTGCGCAAATTCGAGAGGCGGAGAGAAAATGATCGGTTTCGCGGGCCTTTCCCACCTCGGGCTTAATTACAGCCTGGCTACGGCCGCCAAAGGCTTTGACGTCCTGGCCTACGACCCCGATCCGACTTTGACGGCACGATGCGTTGCGGGAGATTTTCCCATAGAAGAGCCGGGTTTCGGCGAGTTGTTCGCGCAGCATCGCACCCGCATCCGTTACACATCCGACGAGACCGCGCTGAAGGAGTGCGAACTCGTTTTTTATTCGCTCGATGTCGGCACCAATGAGCGTAACGAAAGCGACACCGGCCCTCTGACGGAACTCATCCGCACTACCGCGCCGCATCTTTCGACCGGCACCACTGCGGTCGTGCTCAGCCAGGTCTCACCGGGTTACATGCGACAGCTCAGAGCGGAGCTTCGCGGCGCAGTGACGGCTGATTTCTACTATCAAGTGGAGACGCTCATTTTTGGCCGGGCCGTCGAGCGCGCCATGCAACCGGAGCGGTTTATCGTCGGCGCCGACGATCCATCGCGCTCGCTTCCTGCGTCATTTCAAAAGTGGCACGCCTCGTTCGGTTGCCCGGTGCTTGTCATGCGTTTGGAAAGTGCGGAACTCGCAAAAATTGCCATCAATTTTTTCCTCGTTTCGTCCGTCACGACGACCAATACCCTTGCGGAGATCTGCGAGGCGATTGGCGCTGATTGGAAGGAAATTGTTCCGGCTCTGAAATTGGACGAACGTATTGGTCCGAAGGCTTATCTCCAACCCGGTCTTGGAATCGCCGGCGGCAACCTCGAGCGCGATCTCATTACCGTGCAAACCGTTGCGGCCCGGCACGGCACGGAAGCTGGTATCGTGAGCGCCTGGCAACGCAACAGTAATCACCGGCGAGGCTGGATACTGCGTGAACTCCAGCGCGTTTTTGCCGAGCGCGAGGACCTCCTCCTGGCCATATGGGGGCTCGCTTATAAAGCAGACACCCATTCCACCAAAAATTCTTTGTCACTCGAATTAATCCGCGCTTTGCGCGGGCACCGCATTAACGCTCATGATCCAGTAGCCCAGATTGACGTCGCTCAGTTTCCCAATGTTACCGTTTATGATTCGCCCCTTGCTGCGCTGGATGGGGCGAATGCGCTACTGGTGATGACGCCCTGGAGTTCCTATAAGGCCATCTCCCTAAAAGAACTAGAACACCGTCTCACTGGCGACCTTATCATTGATCCCTACTCGGCCTTGGATGAGGCTGAGTGTCGCGCGCTTGGATTCGATTATCGTCGTCTAGGAGGCCGAGCTTCTTGAACCTAAAGTGATAAACACCGTTTTCATTCTTAGCATAACCAGTGGCATCGGTCGCGAGCTCGCAGCCCGCTTTCTCCGCGATGGCTGGCACGTCGTAGGAACCCATCGGACAGGCGCGAATCTCGAGGAGGTGCCAATTGGTTGCCACTTGCTGGAGTGCGATCTTAGGTCGGCCGGAAGCGTCGAAGCCTTCATCACAAGATCCCAACTCGAAGACTGGAAGTGGAATATTTTCGTCATTTGCGCCGGCACTGAAGAGCCCATCGGGAGCTTTTGGGATTGTGACCCGGACGCGTGGGAAGCGGGAATCGCCATCAATGCCCTCACGCCCTTGCGTATCCTGCGCGCGTTGTGGTCGCGACGTGACACAACGACGGGTCGACCAGCGGTGGCGTTTTTCTCCGGTTCGGGAACGAACAACGCACCAACGGCGTACACGTCCTATTCAGCGTCGAAAATCTTCCTGATCAAGATGTGTGAACTCCTGGACGCAGAATCGCCCGACACCAGTTTCTTCATCGTGGGTCCAGGTATTGTGCGAACGAAGATTCACGAGCAAACTCTCCGCGCCGGGCAAAAGAGTGGTCCAAACTACACAAAGGTGGTCGAGTTTTTGCGTTCTGATAACCCCGGCACCAGCCACGAGGAAATTTACGAGTGCCTGCAGTGGTGCGCCAAAGCTGGTAAAGAAGTCATGGGAGGGCGAAACATTTCGATTGTGCACGATGCCTGGCGTAATGGTGGCAAAGAGTTGATTAATGCTCTGCGCTCCGTTCCCGATTTATACAAATTGCGACGGTTCGGAAATGATCTAACCATAGCCCACCAAAAATTGTGAAGCTTTCAGACGTCGTCGCCGCTTTTCTAGCCGAGGAAGGCATCCAGCATGTTTTCGCAATCTCCGGCGGAGCCTCGCTCCATTTGATCCACTCAATCGCGGAGGCGCCCGGGACAAATTTCGTCTGTCCCCAACATGAACAGGCGGGAGCTATGGCAGCCGATTGCTACGCTCGCGTCAGCGGAGGTCTCGGCTGTGCGCTGGCCACGAGCGGACCTGGAGCGACCAATCTGGTCACTGGGATCTGCAGTTCCTATTACGATTCAGTGCCCGTTTTGTATCTGACCGGACAAGTTGCCACCTTCCGGGCCAAGGGCAGTACGGGCGTCCGCCAGATCGGATTTCAAGAAACTGAAATCGTGGATCTGTGTAAGACCATCACGAAATACGCCGTGTTAATTAAGGACCCTTACACGATTCGTTATGAGCTTCAGAAAGCCGTGGCGATTGCTAAAGCCGGCCGCCCGGGCCCGGTGTTGGTAGATATTCCGGATGATCTTCAGCGCATGGAGATTGATCCTGCCAAGTTAATTGAATACCGGCCGGAGGACGCGGCCCCCAAGGCCTCGCTCGGCGAGGACATCTTTGCCAAATGTCTCGACGCAATCGCCGAGGCAAAGAGACCCGTGATTGTTTACGGCTGGGGCGTGCATTTAGCTAAAGCTGAGGAAGAGGCGAGAGAATTCGCCCGCCTTTTAAACATACCGGTCGCATTCACCTGGGCTGCACTCGATCTTTTCCCGTACTCCGATCCCCTGGCAGTCGGCGGATTCGGAACACACGGTGTCCGGTTCGCCAACTTCGCTGTGCAAAACGCCGATTTGATTTTGTCGATCGGTTCACGACTCGACACCAAAGCCACCGGCAGTCCAGCCACGACCTTCGCACGTGAAGCGCGTCTCATTATGTTGGATATCGATCCGTCGGAAATCGATAAATTTAGGCAGCTTAACGTAAACATCTATTTGGGCATCAGCACTGATGCAGGCGCTTTTCTGAGAGGGATCTTGTCGCACGCGCGAGGCCGGCAGTTTCCGGACTTTGCTCCCTGGATCGCGCGCATCCAAGAGTGGAAGTTGCGTTATCCCGCTTGTCTGCCGGCTTACGCGAAGGAGACAGCAGTCAATCCCTACTTGCTGGTCAAACAATTAAGCCGGCTGTTACGGGAGGATGACATCATTGTCTGCGATACGGGCTGCGCCTTGGCGTGGATGATGCAGGGATTCGAATTCAAGAAGGGCCAGCGTTTCTTCCACGCTTTTAATAATACTCCCATGGGTTACGCGTTGCCGGGCGCGATCGGCGCGAGCTTCGCCAAACCGGGTCAGCGCATTGTGTGTGTCACCGGTGACGGCAGTTTGCAGATGAATATCCAGGAGCTGATCACGGTCATTTATCACAAGCTCCCGATCAAAATTCTCCTGATCAATAATCATGGACACAGCATGGTTCAGCAGACCCAGGAGATGTGGTTGAAAGGGCATTATCATGCGACCTCGGTGGAGGGCGGCCTGGCCTTCCCGGATTTTGTTGCCGTCGCCAAGGCTTACGGTTTCCCTGTCGAAACGCTGGAGTTGAACACGGACATCATGGATAAACTAAAGGAAGCAATCGAAGGACAGGGACCATTCTTCCTTAACATTGAGATTGATTCCAAACAACGAGTCCTGCCGCAGGTTAAGTTCGGCCGTCCAAACGAAGATGCCGATCCGCTGTTGGATCGCACCGAGTTCCTGGGAAACATGATCGTTAAGCCGCTTCCGGTTTCTCTCGAAAGCTGAGCAATTTCTCCACCGTGTCCTTAATCGATTTGCTCATTGATGCCCTGGCCGAGGACCGCCTGGCGCACGCCCCTAAATCGGCCGCGTATCGATTCTATAAATCGGTGGCTCGAGACCAAATTGAGCCTTTGTTCAAAGGTGTGGAAGGAACGGCCCATGAGTTCGGTCCTTTTGGCAAGCTTTCGCTGCCGTTTACCAAAATGGGTGCAATCGATTCGCTCGATCTTTTCGGCCTTGATGAAATAATTATCTTCACCTTTTACCATGCGAACCGGGCGCGTTACCGCAAAGTGCTCGATATCGGCGCTAACCTTGGCCTTCATTCGCTCGTAATGTCCCGATGCGGATTTAATGTGTCAGCTTTCGAGCCGGACCCGTGGCACTACGAAAAACTGACGGCAAACCTCGTGGCTAATCAGGCCAGCTCGGTTGAGGCGAATCGCGCGGCCATATCCACTGAAGATGGAGAGGCGCAGTTTGTTCGCGTTTTGGGTAACACAACTGGCAGCCATCTTGCCGGCGCGAAAGAATCATACGGGGAGCGGGAATATTTTTCGGTGCCGGTTCGTGCCGCTCTACCATTGTTGGCCGCCGCCGATCTTGCCAAAATTGATGCGGAAGGTCATGAGAAAGATATCTTGCTCACGACGACTCCCGAAATAATGGATCGGCTCGACGTCATTGTGGAAATCGGCAGTGAGGGAAATGCCGCAGGCATCTTCGAACATTTCGACCGGCTCAAAGTGGGAATGTTTGCGCAGAAGATCGGCTGGTCCCGAGCGCAGAGCGTCGCCGATCTGCCAACGTCGCATCGCGAGGGCAGCCTCTTTATCAGCCGAAAGACGGAAATGCCCTGGTGAGCTTGGCGGCGGTGTAAATCCAAAGACGTTCGCCGCGGTTTGGCGGGTGCTGCGCACCGCCAGAGAGAGTTTTCGCCGGTTGACAGAGGGACAGCGGGATTGAATGATTGCGCTCCTTGTGCTCGTTTTTCCTGAAGAAAAGTTGGTAGATGTTATCGGAGTCGTGCTGCTGCGCGATGACGGCGCTGCCTTGTTGCAACTGCGGGACAACACACCCGACATCTCCGATCCCGGACTTTGGGTGGTTCCTGGTGGTCATATCGAACCGGGAGAAACTTCGGAAGAAGCGGCCGTCCGCGAATTCGAAGAGGAAACCCGTTATCGCTGCGCCCGGTTACGTCCGCTCATCCGTCTTCAAGGAGATGAGCTCGGCTACCAGAAAAATTTCGGATTGATCTTCTTTTGGGAAAACTATGATGGCCGGCAGCGCATTGAATGCCGCGAAGGGCAGGCGTTGCAATTTATCCCACGTCCGCAAGCCGAAAACCTGCCGCGCCGTGATTACTTAACCCGCATTTGGGATCTTGCCCTGGCCGCGCGAGTCAATTTGCCGTTGTGACTTCACCATCAATTCAGCTCAGCCACCGCACTCTCGCACAAACGGGGCGCTACGGGGCGCTTGATTTGGGAGGGATCGACCGTGTGCTCGCGCTCAAGCTCTACCATCAAATGCTGCGTTTGCGTCGGATCGAGGAAGCGTTGCATGCGGAATATCATCCGGCGGAAGAGATGCGTTGCCCGATCCATTTTTGCATTGGTCAGGAGGCGATTCCCGCGGCGCTTTCCTTACTCGTGGAGCCGGATGATTTCATGTTTAGCCATCACCGCTCGCACGGTTACTATTTCGCCAAAGGCGCGCCAATGCGCGAGTTGTTCGCCGAAATCTACGGCCGCGAGACCGGCGCGAATGGCGGGAAGGCGGGCTCTCAAGACATTTCGCATTCGGGCTCGCAGTTTTATAGCGGCGCCATTCTCGCGGGCGCGGTCAGCATCGCCGTAGGCGCCGCCTTTGGGTTGCAACAACAGAAGTCACGGCAAATTAGCATCTCCGGTTTCGGCGAAGGCGCGACGGATGAAGGTGCTTTTTGGGAAGCGATGAACTACTCCGGAAATAAGAAACTGCCCATCCTTTTCGTGATCGAGAACAACCGATACGCAACTTTCTCCGACCAGCTCAAGCGGCAGGCTAGCGATAACATTTCCGAGCGAGTGCGACCCTTTGGCGTCCGGGCGACCCAAATTTTCGGCAACGACGTCGCGCTGGCGTGGCGCACCTTGCAGGAGGAGATCGAACGTCTTCGGGCCGGCGACGGTCCCGCCTTGGTCGAAGCGTACACCTATCGATGGAACAGCCACGTCGGTCCCGAGGACGACAGCGCCAACGCCTATCGGATGAAGGGCGAGATGGAGTTCTGGAAAGAAAACTCCCCGATCTCGTTGATGGAAGAAAGATTGCGCGCCGCGGAGTGGCTGGACGACACCAGCAAGTCCGGCTTCGAGGCGGAAATCGCGGCAGAAATCGCGAGTTATTTCAAGTTCGCCAAGGATAGTCCTTTCCCGCAGGGGACAGACTGGCACCAGATGAATTACGAAGATGCCACGCCACTCGCGGATCAGTTACTCGGCACAGTTATTGGTGGAGAGTTCGACCACTTTCAGGCAGATGCCAAACTTGGTCCGTATTGAATGCGCCTTGTTAACCAATGAGTCGTCAACTTTCCTACGCCAGTGCCATCCTCGAAGCGACCGACCAGGCGATGGCGCTTTGCGACAAAGTGGTTGTGCTCGGTCAGCTGGTTGACACCAAGTCAGGGATCTTCGGAACCACGACCGGGCTAGTTGATAAATATGGCCCCTCCCGAGTCCACGACTTTCCCGTCTCAGAGAACTTAATGACTGCTACGGGCATGGGTGCGGCGCTCACTGGTCTGCGGCCCTTGCTCTGTCATCAACGGTTGGATTTTATGATTTACTCGTTGGACGCGATTGCGAATTGGCTTGCGCTCTGGCGGTTCAAATCAAATGGGAAGTCCGCCATACCTGTGACCATCCGCACGATTGTTGGCAAAGGTTGGGGCCAGGGTCCGCAGCATTCCAAGAGTCTGCACACTTGGTTTGCGCATCTTCCTGGCTTGCGCGTCGCCATCCCTTCGACGGCATA